>FLOH01000131.1_pt1 | contig 212005 bp, 193 predicted proteins | sample 756751 | NCBI WGS metagenome assembly FLOH01 (sample SAMEA4026879, study PRJEB14308) | marine metagenome | biome: coastal water; material: water | depth 74 m | reverse complement strand
CATGGCAAGTTTTTGTTTTGGCGTTATGCCGCCGATGGCCATGTTGGGTCTTTCGTTGTTGTATGTCCAGAGCCATGCTGTGGCTGCTTCCTGTACCTCCTCAATTGTTTCAAAAATATATTGGTGTCAACGGCGGAGTAAAAAGGGGCCACTGGGCGGAGCAATAGTGGTCCACTTTTCTTGATGTTGCGCACGGCGGTGCGGGTTGTCCCGGTAGTCCATAGGAGGGACCCGCGCTGCTTCGTGTAGCGCTTTAGCGTTACGCGGAGCGAAGCAGCGTGGGAGGTCCCTGTGGACCCACCGGGTCAACCACAGCCCCGATGGCTAGTCACTTTTTTGGGGGGGGCTGCCGTTTTTGGCTTTGATTGAGACGATAACTGTCGCCATTCATCTCTAGGATATGAACGTGGTGGGTGAGACGATCAAGCAAGGCCCCAGTCAGGCGTTCGGAGCCGAACACCTCCGTCCACTCGTCGAACGGCAGATTGCTGGTTACGATGGTGGAGCCGCGCTCGTAACGTTGGCTGAACACTTCGAACAACAGTTCGGCACCGGTCTTGGACAGTGGCACAAAACCGAGCTCATCAATGATCAGCAATCGATAATTTGCCAACTGTTTTTGGAAGCGCAGCAAGCGCTTCTCGTCTCTGGCTTCCATCAGTTCATGGACCAACGCCGCCGCCGTTGTGAACCCCACCGCCAATCCCTTCTGGCAAGCCGCTAAGCCGAGACCGAGGGCGATGTGGGTTTTGCCGGTGCCTGAGTTGCCCAGCGCAATCACGTTCTCACGCCGCTCGACATATTCACAACGCGCCAAATCCACAACCAGCATCTTGTTGAGAGATGGGATAGTCTTGTAATTGAAGCTGTCGAGGCTTTTGACGGCGGGGAACTTGGCCTGCTTGATGCGCCGCTCGACCATACGGCGTTCGCGGTCGATCAATTCCAGTTCGGTGAGGCGGATGAGATAACGCACATGGTCGACGCCCTCGGCGGCGCACTGGCGGGCCAACTTGTCGTATTCTCGCAGGAAGGTGGGCAGTCTGAGAACCTTGAGATGGTGGGCTAGCAAGATCTGTGGTGCTTCGGTCATGGCGCTGCCCTCACTGCATCCCCGTTAGGTCTGTCTACTTTCCCGACCCTTTGCAACAAACTCATGTAACTGGTCACGGATGTCGTTGTCACCCGGGCCCGGGGCAGGAAGGGATAAACGTCTAAGTCGAGCCTGGGAGGACGCCGCTCGATACGGCACAGCACCAGATGTTTGACGGCGTCGTAACCGATGGCACCCATACGCAGGGCATCCTTTATAGCGTTATGAAGGACCTCAATATTGAAGGTCTCCAAAAGCCTCAGGACCTGTACGTACTCGCGCTTTCCCGACTTCCCCATGCGAGCCTCCAACAGACGGTGCAGGGTCGCAAACTCTTCGGGAAGATCCCAACCGACCAGCGGTGCCGCCTGATCCAGAGCGCCAACCTTCTTCTCCAACAAGGGAAGATAATGGATCGGATTGAAGATCAGGTCTTGTTTGTCATAGGAACGGGGGTGGCGGGCGATCTCGTCACTGGCGCACCCAATGACGACTTCATGGACATAGCCCCGCACCCAGACCTCCCGGTGACCGTAGGCGACGGGAACGGAATAGTCGTTGGTTTGATAACGCACCAGAGACTGGGAGTTGACCCGTGTCGCTTGACGGTCACAGGCATCAAACGGGACTGGTTGCAAGTTGCTCAACACTTCGCCATCACGCACAAACCGTTCGCGGATACTCTCGCGATGCCCGCGCAGAATTTCATCTTGGCGCTTTAGACATTGCGTTTCCAGGTCAGCATTGAAGGCCTCCCAGCTCTCAAATCGTGGGATGGGCACCATAAAGTTCCGCCGGATGTAGCCGACCATCCCTTCCACGTTGCCCTTGTCATTGCCTTTGCCGGGGCGACCATAGCGGTCCTTAAAAAGGTAGTGGGACTGGAGCCCGCTGAAAGCTCGCGTCCGCTGCCGGGTGCGATCTGGTAATATGCGCGCCACCAGACACTTGTCGTTATCGTAGAGGATTGATTCGGGCACGCCATCGAAGAACGCGAAGGCTTTGTTGTGACCGTCCAACCAGGCTTCCGTGGTCGCCGCCGGATAGGCGACGACAAAGCACGCATCACTGTGCGGAAAATCCATGACAAAAAAGTGTGACCGATGCGTCACACCGGCGATGATCACATCCGCCTCGCCAAAATCCGCCTGGGCCTGACCCGGCTCATGGCTCAGCGGCACGAACATCTCTCGCCGACGACGGGTCTGTTCCCGGACGTAATCCTTGACGATGGTCTGTCCGCCGGTGAAACCGTGTTCATCGCGAAGACGCTCAAATATCCGCTTGGCTGTATGGCGCTGCTTGCGGTGAGCGGTGCGGTCATCTTCCAAAATGTGGTCGATGATCCCTGTAAAAGGGTCTAGCTTCGGGCGCTTCGGCGGGCTGCTACGCTGATAGCCCGGTGGTTCGGCGTGAGCCAGAATCTTGGAAATCGTTTTGCGGTCAACACCAAAAAGCCGCGCCGCTTCCCGGCGGCTCAAGTGATCATGATGGCAGGCAAGCCTGACCCGTCTGTAAAGATCCACTGAGTACATCCTTCCGCCTTCCAACCCCAATAGGGTCAAAGGCACAAAAGTGGCGGAATTTTACTCCGCCCGCAGCCACATTATGCGACCGCCTCAGTGGACCAGTATTGCTCCGCCGCATACACTGGAAGATAGAGTCTGACTTATCAATCCCATTAATCATGATCCGAACGGCGCGGCTTTTCATATTGGTTTGATAGAACGTTGCATCAACGGGGTTCGGACACGGGTTCAGTGATTTTCAATGCGGTGTTCATCGGCTTGACTCCTTCTTCTGGTTTAAGGGGGTGTTATCGTTGGTGCATTTGTTGAACAAATCATCCAACCAATCGTGAACCATTCGTTTTAGGAAAAGCCGCCTACGCCCCAACTTGGTGCTTGGAGGGATAGAACCACCTTCCCGCCCTTCAGCAAGGGTAATGTTTCTTTTTAGACAAACTTTTATTAATTCCCGCAATTCACAGAATGGTTCTTGATCATCAGTTCCAGATGATGATTGTCGTTCTATGAACCATCCGAGGCATAAAATTTGTCGTGCATGGCAGTAATATCTTATTGCGTTGTATTGGTTGTATTCAATCCGATTGTTAAAGTTGTGCTTGAACTGAAAATTTTTATCATCCTGCTTAATTTTTATTGGTTTTTTATCGCTAATTCGAACGTACCCAATTGCAAGGTCTCCCTTTGCCCGTTCAAATGCGCTTTGCGTTAATCCATCCATATCATTGATTTGAATCGGCATTTTAGTATCCAAAATTAGCTATAATATAATATATTGTAGTTCTTACATGATTGTTAAACAAGAATAAATCCAATAATAGAGACGTACAAATCCTGATTTTTCATGCTCATTCGAGTATCGTCCTCTCATCAAGTTTGCATAGCTCAGTGCCTGAAAATGATGAAAGGAAAATATGATGAATACTCAAGAAGGCTTTTACACAGTTAAAGAAGTTGCCGAACTTCTTCGCACAACATCAAACGCCATTTACGTGGCTGTTAAGGGTTCATGTACGCGAAGTCATAATCACCGCGCGAAAAATCTTTCTCGAAAGTTGGGATATCCTTCGCCCCTTTGTAAATAAGGCGAATGCCGGAAATTCTCTCCACCTCATCAAGGATGGGGGTCCATATTTCCTGCAGTTTACGGGCGTCGAACTGAGGCACAACGCCAATGGAATAGGTCTTTTGCTCGGAAGCATTGACGATTGTGCTCGCCAATACACAAAGAGACATTGTTATGGCCCCTATATAAAAAGAAACTTTGCGCATGAGGTGACCCCAATTTCGGCATCCGAAGACTTCGGAAAATTTGAGAGCCTAATAGTATGAAATGCTTATTGCCTTCATATGAATGTAATGTTGCTATGATGTTGCTGGAATGAAGAGTTTGACTCTCCGTTTTCTGTGCCGGAATTAGGCGCAGTGCTTTCATCGAAAAAGACAATGATATCATGGAGAGGCTAGGACTAAATCTTGTTTGGTACACACATAGCCCAATGCCCGCTTCTGTGAGGCAGAGCGGACCTAAAAATTGACTGCGCCTGACAGCCGGTAGGGAATTCCGTACGGCCTCATCTTTTCAGTCATTCTTTGTCAAATTGAGAGGCAGGATGACACGCAAAAACCAAAATGTTGTTTACAAGACGCCAAATTATCAGATTCTGGCCAGTCAAGCGGCAAAAATAGTGGCCCGATAAATGCTAGGAAACGAATAGAAAACCTGATTTTTCCTAATTCTGTCCAAGGTGGATGTCATGAAAAATAGATTCTCCGGTCTGGTCGTTGATGATGATGCTTCTGTTCGGGAGGTATTGTCCAATCGGCTGGAAAATCGCGAAGGCTATGAAATATTCCAGGCGTCCAATGGCCTGGAATGCCTTAGGCTTGCAGATGAAATGCAGCCAGATTTTATTTTGCTGGATTTGGTAATGCCGGAAATGAACGGTCTCGAAGTATTGGAAAAACTTAAATCCGAACCAAGAACATCGGCGATTCCGGTCTTCATGTTGACCAGCAAATCGAAAATGAAAAATGTCGAAATGGCACTTGAGGCGGGCGCAAGTGGCTATATCTGCAAACCAGTGCGGGTTTGGGATATTGTCAAAAAAATTAGGGCCCAAATGGCGTGCAAGGATTAACAATCCCGTTCCATTGATTGTTTCGGTAGGCTCGAATGGCTCCGTCATAATCGAGACGATAAACTATAGCACCCGCAAAGAGATCAAGGATTTCATACCGTTTTCTCCGAAACTGGTCATGAATTATTTTTTCTCTACCATGACGCCTTTCCTTAAATGAACCCTCCATTATTTCAGCCGCCAATGGCGCTCAATGGCCTGACCAATCAGTTTCAAGCGGAAGGAAGGAAGGGCCGTGTGCGCGCTCAGGCCGTACTCGCCGGGGCGCCCCGGATAGGTGAGTACGCCGTCCCCATTGCCGCCGAAGTTCCAGGGGTCGGTGAGGACGTCGATGCCTTTACGGTACAGTGCATGGCCCTCGACCGCGTGGTAGTACATCCAGGGATATCGCTTTCCAACTGTAGTAAAATTCGCCGAGCAGCCTGTTGGCGGTACGCAGAACTTCAAGGGCGCTGAAAAAACCCAAAGGCGAAAAGCCGGGCGTCAGAAAAAACCCGAGATTTTTATGGGTGTTCTCGGAAGGCCCTGGTGTCCCCGTTTCAAACATTTGCATTATCCATGATGTGACGATAATGCAAATATGCTGATAATCAACCAGGAACATTCAAGGCCCTGGTGGGCTAGTGCCTTGGCCGTTAACTCCAGGGATAAGGGCTATTGGATACGGGATGAAGCTGGCCCGACGCGAAACGTGAAAACCGGAATGGTTCCAGCAGCGAACTTTTACCCCGCAGGATTTCTTCGGCGACGAGTTTTCCAACCCCGATCATTTTAAAACCGTGATTGGAATCGGCGATGAAGTAACAATTTTCCTTAAACACATCAAACACCGGAAAATTGTCCGGCGTGAAACAACCAATGCCGCCAGAGGGTTCGTTGCGATAGCGACCGATTTGGCCCTCGAAGCGCTTTTGGCAGAAAGCCAGGGCGGAACACCACATGTGGGCGAAATCATCGCCGACGACGAAGTCCGGCGATTCCGGGCCGTAGGGGTCGACAGCCACATCGTCGGGCGCGGTCTCGATCACATAAGGCATGGCACCCCCCTGGATGCCGCCAAAATGGAAATCCGGTTTGTAGTAGATACCCCAGGGTTGATCCGTAATCAGCGAGCCATCGACATCTGAATGAAGCGGCGCATCGGTATCGACATGAATGACCGGCGGCATGTTTCCAGCCGCCGTTTTCTGCAAAGCCGGATCAACGCCGAGCGTGCCTTCCTGCAAACTCCAAAACGTCCACATGGGAATATCATCGTGAACGTCGCCTTTAAGATTGCGAACGCTAATGGCCGCAGGCAAATCAAGCATGTCCCAAATTGACTTGGCCCAAGGCCCGACACCGACAATGACATAATCCGTCTTGATCTTGCCTCGGTCCGTTTCGATGGCTTGCACACTGCCGCCAGCCATATCAAATCCGGTGACTTTGATGCCGCTAATAATGCGCACGCCTTTCGCCTCAGCCTTGCTGGCCAAGCCGTACATTGCTTTGGTGTTGTGCGCGTAGCCGCCTTTTTTTTCGTGCAGGACGGATGTGATACCCTGCGCCTGCCAATCGGGGAAGATATCCCTCATATAGGCCGTGCAGTCGTCTTTGCCCTCGATAAAGGCGGAATCGTAGCCGATGTTTTTCTGTTGGCGGGCTATTTCTGCGACGTTCTCATGCATCCCCTCGTGGCTGATTTGCATATAGCCGACAGGAAGGTAACTGTATGCCTCCGCGTCGCTTTCCCAAACCGCGACACTGTGCGCCATCAATTCGCGCATCGCCGGCTGATAGTAATTGTTACGAACAACCCCGCAAGCAATGCCCGATGCGCCGGCGGCAATCGATGTCTTGTCGATAATCAGGATGTCCGCGCCGCTGCCCTTGCCGGTTTCTTCCAATAGGCAGGCAAGGTGAAAGGCCGTGCTCAACCCGTGAATGCCAGCACCAATGATGATGTATTTACTGTCGGTGGGGAATGTCATCGTCATATCCTTTAGAAGAAAATTCGTTCTCAATAGTGCCTGAATTTTATGGCCAGAAAATATAGAAGACCGGGTAAGTGTGCGACCTTGGGTATCTCTTTAACGACTTCGTCATATATCCACGCCTGGACATTCCCGTTTCATTAGACACTGATCCAGAGATCGGTAAGATTGGGATATTATCTGGCGCGTTCTGAATTGCTTAAGCCACATCATTTTATTAGCATGCGCCAGAAATTTTAGATATTGGGGCCTGTTACATCCGGCCAATTCATAACGTCAATATTTTTTACGACTGGAACCTGAAATGAGTCCAAATATTCTGGAAGCCGCGCGTCAACGTTCATTGGACCTATCGAGCGCAGGAATCCCGAGGCGCACCCGCAACCAGTTTTTTGGTGTCGGCCCGATCACCGATATGACGTTGGATGAAGTGGATGCGCGGAGCCTGCGAAAGGAATTCGAGCGCTGGCTGGAAAGCAATTACCCGAAGCTGGATGACAAAGGCCGCGTCATTGGCAACTTTACGGCAGCCGAGCTTGGTCGCGGCATGCACCGGGGCTATCCTGCGGACAAGGTTCTCGGCGATATGATGTCTGAAATACATCGCTACTTCGGCTTTCAAAACCATATCAAAATGGCGGTTGGGCTTGGTGGCGGTCACAGTGGATTCACGGTGGCGGCCATGCATCTTGTCTCGGCCAAGAAGCAAGGGCAGCACATTTTTGTCGATACGCCCAAGCCGGAATCTGGTGCAGCCAAGAAATCCGGATTTTTCCGCCAGTCATGGGGTGCACAGCTTGCCGAGATGTTGCAGCTTGCGGGCGTCAACCCTGACGAGCGGCTCCATTTTGCCAGTGACGAAGGCACCATACCCTCGCCAGGTACGCTCATTGATATGGGCATTACGCTATTTTTCGGCGTTGGCCATGAAACAACCGGCGCGACGACATATACTCAAGGAGAAATCAAGAACTTGCTGGCCTGGATCGATGCCAATCCAACCGACCATCACGCGGTCATCGACGGCACATCAATGTTGGGCGCGATGCCGTGGGATGATGACGTGGTGGCAGAAGTCTTGAGCAAATGCTGCATGTTCACGCCATTCCAAAAAGCCATTGGCGGGGTTTCGGGGTACTTCATCTTTTCCATGACAGAACCCGCTATCGCGATGATCGATGACAACCTGAAAGATCCGTCATGGGCGATCCCCCGGCAGCTTAAAATAGCCGTTCCGGTCGATCCTAAAATGCCGTTGAGTAGTGAAAAAACAACAAGCTTGGGACCGATTTACGATCCCGCAAAAAAGATCATGATGGGCGGTATTATCAATACCTTCAGCACACTGGCATTCGCCGAGACGACATTTGCGATTCTCCACAACGAAAAGAAAATTGGCAACGTCAAAACGCTGAATGAGCGGTCTATGAAAAACCGCCAGTTCATTTCCGACTGGGTCTCGGCCAATCCGCTTTTTGAGCTTGGCGTGAAAAACCCCGACTCGCGCGGTGCAGCGGTAACGCTTCTGAAGATAACCGATGAAGATATTATCGATGCCGACATGCATGTGCGCATTATCGCAGAAAGCAAAAAAATGTTGGGCTATGAAGGCCTGACCCATCCGAACGGCGATCATGAAAAGGGTCTCGATGTCGCCCGCTACGTCAATGCGTTCCCGGGCACCGACGGCGATTTCCGGGCCTGGATCGGCGGCATTCGTCCGACCGATGATATTGCCGCGCTGTTGGAGAATATTGAATACTGCTATCACCGCGCAAAGATCGTGGTTTTGGAACAGGACCTCGATCAACAAGGCATAACCTTTGCGCCTGCGGCCATTGATCAATCGGCAAAAGTCCGCTGCGATGATCCTAAGCGTGCCTACAAGGTTTTGATCGCCGACCTGGTCGGGATGCACTTCGATGCCAGCGGGGACACCGATTTCAGCGAGGTAAAAACCTACATTGAGGGCAAGGGTGGTGCGTTTCACCTGGGCTCGCAAATCGATGTCGGCCCCTTAAGCGCCGGTAAAGTACATTTTTTCTATGAACCCCAATTAAGCACGTCAACGGAGTTGCTGGCGGCGACGGATGGCGGGCAGTACGACGCCCTTATTGCCGCCGCGACGTTCATTCCAGCGGCCTCAAAGTTTGAACTGGGCGGTGTGCGGATGGGGGCGGGTACGGGCAATATGGCATCGGACAGTTGGGGTGGCGGCAACGGCACGGGTGGTGCGGCGCCGCTGATGAACACACCCAGCTTCAACTCGCGGGCAACGGCGCAAGCGGCCATCAAGGCCTTGCTGAAAGTCCTGCCTGACCTGCAAGTTGATGAAATGCATCAACGGGTCGTCGATGGCGATTTCGACACCGGTAAAAATCTGGTGGAACATCCAACATCGAAAATTGAAAGCAAGACCATTGCCATCATCGGCTACGGCAATATCGGGCGCGAAGTGGCGAAGCTCGCCAAGGCATTGGGCATGACCGTCAATATCTATGCCCGCGCCCGTCATAAAGAATGGATCATTTCGGAAGGCTTCAATTACGCCGACAGTATCAAGGAAGCCGCTAGCGGTGCCGATGTCATCAGCCCGCACCTGGGCCTGGGCGCGTTCGATACGGCAACCAATACTTTTGCCAATGAAAAGCTCATCGACGGCGAGGTTCTCGGCGCCATGAACTTCGGCGCCGTGGTCGTCAACTATGACCGCGGCGAATTGGTTTGCGCCGAGTCTCTTGACCAAGCCCTGACCACAGGCCAGGTGCGCTACGCGGCGATTGATGCGGATATCTTCAAAAATGTCGAAACAGGTGAGCTTTCGGGGCCAATGGTTGCCTATTTGGATATTTACCCAAGGCACATCGGCAAAATGGAACTGTTGCCCCATGCCGCGGCTGATACCGAGCACGTCTCGCGCGTCGATGCTGCGAAACAGGCTGTCGATCAGATTTACGAGGTTATTGTCTACAACAACGTTGTCAATCTGAAGGGCGAACTTCCCGACGGTTTCAGCAATGGCAAGAGTTGTACCGTAAAGGGTGTCGGTGCGGTAACCTTGAAGGACATCTCGGCGGTTTCCGAAGAAACCCTTCAGGACATGCGCACACTGAGCGAAGAGCTTGCCGCCTTTTGGGGGGCTTTAGAGGCGACGAAGGACGCAGATCGTCGGGCAGAATTGGTGCAAAGATATGCCGCTAAGGCGACCCTGTCGGCAAATAAACTGACAAGCCTGCTTGCCGACAATGGCCTTCAGGGCCCCTTTTATGAATAATAAAAGGGCCTGGGGGCATTAATAACCGTTGTAAGCCGATACCATATAAAGGGCCGGAATTGAGATCAGACAAAGGGCGAGGATGATTTCTTTAATCAAGGTCATTTCATTAAATCCTAAATCTATGCCGTAACAGTCCTGAAGATGGATGAATCTACAAAACTTTAGATGAACCCCCTCTGAGCAGGCTGTTCATCTGGCATTAATCTAATCGGCGGCAGATTTTTAAGGTTCCAAGCCGGAACCTTTGAAAATGGTTGAAGAAAAAAAGCCAGACGGTCTGTAAGCCGGGTTCTGTCCACGCAGGTCCGCAAAGCAGACGCGCGATAGATGGTTATTCATCTGGGACGCCCGTTACCGGACGCCTCGTGCGACACACCCGGACGACGGCGCGAAAACCCGCCTGTGGCCTTAAATCCACCGGTCGTCCCTACTCGGTCTTGCTCCCGGTGGGGTTTACCATGCCGCCCCCGTCACCGGGAGCGCGGTGCGCTCTTACCGCACCCTTTCACCCTTACCCTGCGTCGCACAAGGCTGCGCAGGGCGGTTTACTTTCTGTGGCACTTTCCCTGGGGTCGCCCCCGCCGGCCATTAACCGGCACCGTGTTTCCATGGAGCCCGGACTTTCCTCGATCCTTAAAAAAGGACCGCAACCATCCGACCGTCTGGCTTCTTGTTATCCCATGATGGTGAGCAGGCGGTCAAGCAAACCCGTCGTTTCCGGATCGATCTTGCCGGTAATTTTTGCCGGTCGGAAACGCCGTTGAAAGGCCTCCAGTGTTTTACCAAGGTCGAGCGTTTCGTAGCCAAATGCGGCGAGCAGGTCAGTCGTCTCTTGCTCATCCAGTTTCAGGGGGAGGGCCTCCACGGGCCAAACGCCGAGTCCGGCTTTGAACAACCTGAACCAGTCGAACAATTCGCCGGGGTCGCGCTTGCGCCGTGGCGCGACATCAGAGTGGCCGACCACGTTACGGGCAGGGATCTGGTAGCGTCTCGTGATGTTCAGGGCCAGGGTCTCTAGGGATTGCATTTGTTTTTCTGGAAAGCCGCAGAGGCCGAATTCATGGCCGGGGTTGACCAGTTCGATGCCGATGGAGCGGGCGTTGATATCATGGTTTCCCCGCCAGAAAGCTTCGCCCGCATGCCAGGCCCGGCAATCTTCCCCGACCACCTGCGTCAGCGTGCCGTCTTCATCGATGACATAATGGGCGCTGACCTTTGCGGCAGGGTCGCACAACTTGTCGATGGCCGCTTCGGCGCTTTCCATACCGGTATAATGGAGGACCAGCATGTCGATGGGCGTGCCGGTTGGACGCTCATCGAAATTGGAGGACGGCTGGTGTTTCATCCCGCTTTGTTCAACCCATGCCGCGTTGCTTCTTGATGGCGTCATAGGCGGCATTGATGGCCGCCATTTTCTCGTTGGCGAGATCGATAAATTCCTGCGGCAAGCCCTGTGCGATCAACTTGTCGGGGTGGTTGACGACCAGCAGTTTGCGATAAGCTTTCTTGATTTCGGCGTCATCGGCATCGCGCGAGACACCCAAAACCGCGTAGGGGCTGGATGTTTCGGGCTTGTCGTAACTGGCGCGCAGGCGTTCGAAGTCGCGATCGGAAAAACCGAATATAACCGCGACCTTGGTCAGGAAATCCAGTTCAGCGGGGGCAATGGTGCCATCGGCGCGGGCGATATGGAACAAACCACCGATCAGTTCTTCGAGCACGGCGGGTTCGCGGGCGAACATCCTGGCGACTTGTTCGGCGTAGGGCTCAAAACCGCTGGCGTCCTTGCGGGCTTCGTCGAACAACTTGCCGACGGAGGACATTTCATCGGCCGGAATATGGAAGACTTCTTTAAAGGCGGAGACCTCTTCGCGGGTAACAACGCCATCGGCCTTGGCCATTTTTGCGCTCAGCACAATGACCGCCATGGTGAAGGCGACTTGCTTGGATTGTTGATCGTAGTCGCCGTGGCCGAGCGTCGGATCTTGACCCGTGCGGGCTTTATCCATTTTATGGCCGGCGTAGGCACCAATCAGCGCGCCCAGTGGTCCGCCAAGCGCAAAACCGGCAACGCCGCCGATAACCTTACCCCAAATACTCATTTAACTATTCCAAGCCTCAACTAAATTGAATTTCGCCGCCGGGCAGCAGGTAAAGAACCAGCGCTTCGCCGTCGGTGACTGTCGGGCTGTGGGCCGAGCCGGGTTCGTTGACACACCAGCCAGCGCCTTGGCCGTCGAATTTTGCACTCGCCGTTACCGGCATGGTCATGCAGACTTCGCCGGTCGGGTGGCTGTGATGGGGGCCGACCATGTCCGCCAACTGAACCACATCGACGCTTAAATCGTGGCTTTCCGGGGTCGGTTTGATGACCCGTCCGAAGCGCCGTCCTTCATCACCGTGGGCGCACATCCAGCCCTCCTTGATGGCTTCGTGGCAGGCCGCATCAATGGCCTTGAAGGCGGCGCCGTTTGCCGGGAATTCCCGGTTCAGGTCCTGGGCCAACTGCTGGTCAATGGCCTTGCCCGCAATAACGTCCATTACCGGACGCATCAATAATTGGAATTGATCCTGGTTCATCGTTGATCCTTCAGTTTACTGGAGTTTCAGGCATTGTCCCTGTAAGCGACTTGATAGGCAAGAATTCGTTGCCGTGTGATTGGGGTCGCGGGGTGTTCAAGGGGACTCTCCTGAAGATCAGTTGGTTGACGGGAGGCTAATTAGGTATTACAGTACCGAATTATTGATTAATATCTAAAATGATCAAATATGGTACAATGGCAGTATACGACAGGGTGAGGTCTTCTTGTGAGTAGAAATCCAACAGTCAATATCCGCCCCTTAAGTCCGCAAGATCTGGAACGTGTCGTCGCAATAGACGCCACGATAATGGGACGCTCAAGACGTAAATTCTTCGAAAAAAGGCTGCAGGCGGCGCTCGCCGACAGTCACGGTTTTGTCACCCTGGGGCTGACAGGGACGAACGGCGTGCTGCAAGGATATGCCATCGCCCGCATCCAAAACGGCGAATACGGCGACGAAAAGCGGGCCGCCGTGCTCGATGTTATCGGCGTCAATCCCGATGCCAGTCATGATGGCGGTGGACGCGCTTTGCTCGAAGGGATGACCGATACCCTGAAAAAACTGAAGATTGGTGAACTGCGCACCCAGGTCGACTGGCAGGATCAGGGACTCGTGCGGTTCTTCGCTTCTGCCGGGTTTGAATTGGCACCTGAACAGATTCTCGAACGCCCGGTTTCCCGCAATCTTTAAACAGAAAGATTAAGCATCATGGTCAATCCAACCGATAGCGGCGTCAACCGGCAGCCAATGGATGCGGGTATACCCGATTACAGCGAACGCCACGGCGGCGATTTTGAACACCTGCCGCGCGACAGCATCCGTATTCGTTCCATGCAGCAAGACGACCTGGACGGTGTCGTGCGCATCGACGGCAAGTTGACGGGCCACGCGCGTCGCGATTATTTCACCGCCAAATTACAAGAGATGATGAGCGAGACCGGCGTTCGCGTCTCGCTGATTGCCGAGATCGATAGTCTGACTGTCGGCTTTATCATGGCGCGGATTGATTTCGGCGAATTCGGTCACGCCGAAGCCGCCGCAGTCATCGATACCATCGGCGTCAATCCCGATTACGGCCATGGCGGCATCGCTTCGGCGTTATTATCCCAGTTGCTGATCAATCTCGAAGCACTGCATGTCGAGCGCGTCGGCACCCGAGTCGGCTGGAATAATCTTGAGTTATTGGGCTTTCTCAGCGCCAAGGGCTTCGCCCCTGCCCAGCAGCTATCACTGGTGAAAGTTATTTAACTTCTAAACAATTCCCCGGCCGCTACCTTGTTGCGGATAAGTGCCGAGCACTGATAGCGGGGATTATCGTAAACCGCCGTCATATTGTCGAGCACCCTTTCAACCACGGCCAAACCGATGGCGTCGGCCCATTGCAGTGGACCGGCGGGATAATTGACACCGTAACACATGGCCGTATCGACGGCGGCTTCGTTGCAGACCCGGGCGTAAACGGCGTCGGCACCTTCATTGGCAAGCATGCAGACGCTCCGCATGACGATCATCCCGGCAATATCGCGGATCACCGAAACCGACTTGCCGAGCGCCTGAAAAAGACCGACTGCCGCGGCCAGTGCCGCAGGGTCGCAGGACGGCGCAGGGGCCAGGGCGATCCGGGTCGCTTCGTTATAATCGAGGGCGAGATCGAAGGCGACGGCATTGCTGCCGTGGTCGGATGCGGGGCCGCCATCACATAAGTGTAGCCGGGCCGCCCCGACGCTTAGAAACCCCTGTTCACCTGCGGATGGTTCTCGCGGGCATGCGATGCCGGCCTTTTCGATCAAGCCGACAAGGGCTTCGGCGACACCTAAATCACCATGAACGGTGACTCTGTCGGGCGTCGCGGTGGCGGCGCTGCTTACGGCTTCCGGCGGGTTGGCCCCTTCACCATAGTCATAAAATCCGCGACCGCTTTTGCGCCCGAGTTTTCCCGCTGCGACCAGATCTTGCTGGACCTTGGAGGGCGCGAAGCGGGGGTTTTGCGCAAAAGCATGATAGACCGATGTGGTCACCGCCAGATTGATATCATTGCCGATCAGATCCATCAGTTCGAACGGGCCCATACGGAAACCGCCGCTTTCGCGCATGATGGCGTCGATGGTCGCCGCGTCCGCGCCGTCTTCCTCGAGAACCCGCAGGGCTTCACCGTAAAAAGGTCGAGCCACCCGATTGACGATAAAGCCCGGGCTTGATGTGGCGTGGACCGGTTTTTTGCCCCACCCTTCGGCGGTAGCGAATATTATCTCAGCACAGTCGTCCGAACTTGCCGAACCGCTGACGACTTCGACAAGTTTCATCACCTGGGCCGGATTGAAAAAATGAATGCCGACAAAATTACCCGGATCGTCAAGGACGCTGGCGATGTCGGTGATCGACAGGGACGAGGTATTGCTGGCCAGAATGGTTCCCGAGGCACAGATATTTTCAAGGCTTTTAAACAGCTCTTGCTTGATCGCCAAATCCTCGACGATAGCCTCGATCACCAACCCGGCCGGGGCCAGATCTGCAATCTTTGCCACCGGGGTCAGGCGCGACACGGTCGCCGCCGCGTCCTCGGCCGTAAATTTCCCCCGCTCGACCAGCCGTGCCAGGCCGTCGGCGGTTCGGGCAATGGCTTTTTCAGGACTGCCCGGGGCGGCGTCATAAAGCAGGACCGGGTGTCCGGCCTGGGCCGCGACCTGGGCAATGCCAGCTCCCATGGTGCCGGCACCGATGACGGCGACGATGGTGTCAGGGGACAACGGACTCACCCTAACGACCCTTAAAAGCCGGTTTACGTTTCCCCAGGAAGGCGTTGACCCCCTCGGCGTAGTCTTCGGTCTTACAGGCTACCCGCTGCAAGTCGCGCTCAAGATCGAGTTGTTCATCCAGGGAATTACTGTGGCTCTCGTTGATCGCTCGCTTGATCAGGCCAAGGCCGATCGTCGGCTGCGTTGCCAGTGTTTGGGCCAGGCTCAGGGCTTCGTCATTAAGCGAATCGTCATCGACACATTTCCAGATCAGGCCCCACTGTTCGGCCTGTTCGGCGGAAACATCACCGCCCAGCATGGCCATCCCCATGGCCCTGGCGCGACCGACAAGACGAGGCAGGGACCATGTTCCACCTGCGTCCGGGACTAGCCCTAAGCGACAGAAGGGCTGGATAAAACGCGCGGACCTTGCCGCCAGGACCAGGTCGCAGGCCAGTGCCATATTTGCCGCAGCCCCGGCGGCGACACCGTTTACGGCGCAAACAACAGGCTTCTCCATGCCCCTTAATTGGCGGACGATGGGGTTATAGCGCTTGTCCAGAGACTCCCCCAGGTCGGGCGGCGGGTCGCCGGGTTTTACGTCGCGTTCGGATAAATCCTGACCGGCCCCGAAGGCGCGACCGTTACCGCTGAGCAGGACGGCGCGGACTTCCGAATTGTCGGCGGCTTGCTTAAGGGCGGCGCTGATTTCTTCCAGCATGGCGCTTGTGAAACTGTTCAGTTTTTCCGGGCGATTGAGCATCAGGACGGCGACGCCGTCCTGGATATCGTAGTCAATGAATTGGTAAGTCACGGTTGTCAGCGTCCCTTGAAGATGGGTTTACGTTTCTCAAGGAAGGCGGCAATGCCTTCCTTGCGGTCCTCGCTCGCGGCCAGAATGGTGAACGAGCGGCGCTCGAAATCAAGGCCATCACTGAGCGATGTCTCGAAAGTCTTAAGTACGGATTGCTTCGCCATTTCCAGAGCAAGCGGCGATTTTTCGGCAATCTTACGGGCCAGTTCGCAGGCCCTTAAGATAGTCTGACCTGTGGCCGTTACTTCTGCGGCTAATTCGGCGTCGAGGGCCTGTGCGGCATCGATGAATTCACCGGCAAGGATCATTTTCATGGCGAGCGACTTGCCGACGGCGCGGGTCAGGCGTTGGGTGCCGCCAGCACCGGGAATGATCCCCAAATTGATTTCCGGAAGGCCGAATTGGGCGGTCTCTCCGGCGATGATGATGTCGCAATGCATGGCCAGTTCGCAGCCGCCCCCCAGCGCGTAGCCGTTGACGGCGGCGATCAGGGGTTTAGGGAACGCGGCGATGGCACGCCAATGGCCGGGCCGGGCGTCGCGATGAATGCCGATTGCGTCGAGGGCCGCCATCTCTTTGACATCGGCCCCGGCGGCAAAGACCTTGTCGCCGCCAGTCAGGACGACGGCATTGATCCCGTCCTGCTCCGAAAGTCTGCCCAGAGTCTCGGCCAGTTGTGCAAGCACTGCCGTGTTCAGGGCGTTGTGAACGTCGGGACGGTTCAGGGTCAGCACGGCGATGGCGTCGTCCGGTCGCTCGTCGATAATCAGGATGCTCATACTAATATTTTAAGTAAATGCATTGAAGGTAATGATCGTCTGCGTGTCCTTGATGCCGGAAATGGCATGGACCTGCTGGTTGACGAAATGGCCGATGTCGTTGTCTTTGGGGATGTAGAACTTGGCCATCAGATCAAACTCGCCGGAAATGGAGTAAACTTCCGACGTCTGTTCGACTTTCTCGATCAGGGCGTTGGCGACCGTGTATGCACAGCCAAGTTCACATTTTATAAAAACGAAGACTGCCTGCATGGTTTCCTCCCTAATGTGTAGAATCTCAACAGAGACTACTCTGGACTTAAAGGCGGTGCAATCGACACAGTGCCGGGGTTTAGTGGATATTCGATATTGGCAAGTCGATCCAGAAGGTCGAGCCCTTGCCCTCGGCGCTTGAGAAGCCGATTTTCCCATCCATCGCGGAAATAAGCTTGTGGGTGATGGTTAGCCCGATGCCGGCACCTTCGATCTGCCCGGCTTCCCGGCCTCTATCTGGCTCAGCTCCAAAACCTGTTTGATCAGGTCGAGCAGATGATCTCCGCTTTTCAGAATCAAGCCGATATATTCTTTCTGTGTGGGGCTCAAGGGTTCCCTGGGGTTGCTATCGAGCAATCGAGAAAAGCCTAAAATGGCGTTCATCGGGGTGCGTAGTTCGTGGCTCATGGAGCTGAGGAATTCAGATTTTGCCTTGTTGGCTTGATCGGCGGCTTCCCTGATTATCAGGTTTATGCGGTACGGAAATTTCCTCATACTCAAGCAGCCAGTCGGGCACTTCGGCGGGTTTAAGTTATCATTTTATGTTTGAGTAGAGTTATGCAAATACGGCTCTTGTTATACTCGGCAATAAAAAGCATGGTTCAGTGTCATGAATAGCAATTCTCCACCGCCAATTATCGGTGTTTCCGGTTGCCGCAAGGTCATCGACGGATACGACTATGACAGTGCCCCGCATATGTTTGTCGACGCCTTGGAAAAGGCTTGCGGGGCGGTGCCGTTGATCGTCCCCACCCTGGGAGCGGCGCTGGACCGGCAAACCTTGATCCGTCATGTTGACGGCCTGTTGTTTACGGGCAGTGTCTCGAATGTTGAGCCCCATCATTACGATGGGCCGGACAGCGTCGAAGGCACCGCCCATGATCCCCACCGTGACGCCACGACCCTGCCGCTTATTCGCGAAGCCGTCGATGCCGGGGTGCCAATCTTGTGCATCTGCCGTGGCTTTCAGGAATTGAACGTTGCTTATGGCGGCAGCCTGCATCAACGGGTTTTCGAGGTGCCGGGCTTGCTCGACCATCGCAGCAACCCGGAGCTGCCGATCGATGAACAATTCGGTGTCGCCCATCAAATAAGCCTCGTCGAGGATGGTATCTTCGCGGCGCTTGCGGGGGCGACAAAGATTGACGTCAATTCACTACATAGTCAGGGGATTAAGCGCCTTGGCGATGGCTTGAGCGTTCAGGCTATTGCGCCGGACGGCTTGATTGAGGGGCTTAGCGTTAGCGGTGCCCGACGTTTTGCTGCGGGCGTTCAATGGCACCCGGAATTCAAGGTTATGGAAAACCCGTTCTCGCGCGCCCTGTTCGCGGCCTTCGCGAAGGCCGCACGAGAAAAAGCCGCCGGCTAATTGTCTATTTAGTCGGTAGTGTAATGGTAAAGGTAGAACCCTTGCCGGGTTCACTTTCAACGCTCATCGAGCCTTTGCATTTATCCAGTAAATCCTTGCAAAGAAGAAGGCCGAGACCCGTGCCGACTTCTCCTGCGGTTCCCTTTGTCGAATTTTTATCACCGATACTGAATAATTTATCAATCTGCGCCGGGGTCATGCCGACGCCGCTATCGGAAATGGAAATTTCGCAGCCCTTAGCGGTATTGCAACCGTCAATAGTGACCGTCCCTTGCGCCGCGGTGAATTTTATCGCGTTGTTGGTCAGGTTGCGAATAACCGTGTCAACCATGTGGTTATCGGCGAAGGCCTGGACATCACCTGCGATCTTGTTTTCGACCGTGACACCTTTATCGTTGCCGACGGGGCCCAGGACATCAACAGTATTATTGACCAGGTCGGACATTTCCAGCTTGATTGGTTCACTTGGAATTTTGTCCATTTGCAAACGCGCCCACTCCAGCAGGTTCTCCAGCAAGGCGAAAAGACGGGTCGCGGATTCGTTAATAGTAATGGCGCTTTCGACGAGTTTTACCGGCGGCATCCTGTCCGCCTCCATGGCGATCATCCCCGTATAACCAAGCAGGGAGGTGAAAGGGCTTCTTAAATCGTGGGCGATAATGGAAAAGAAACGGTCCTTTTCCTGGTTCAGGGTTTCCAGGTCCTGCTTGCTCTGGGTGACATCGGCGAGGGCCGCCTCAAGTTCTCCCTTGGTAACCGCCAGGTCCTCGGCCATCTGGACGTATTCGACGCTTTGTGCTTCGAAGCGTTCGCTTGAATCCTGTAGATCCATCATCCGGCTGATCAGGTCTTCCTGGTTGCCGCGGATGCTGTCCTCATAGCGCTTCCGGTCTATTGCGTGGCGGATCATACGTTCAAGAAACCGCGCGTTTATCTGGTCGCGTACCAAATAAATCATTGCGCCCAGATTGACGGCCTCGCTTTCTTGTTCGGGATCGTCATCATTGGCCAACACCAAAGCCGGGCCTTTGCAGCCTTGCCCGGAGATTTCCCAAACGATTTCAAGGCCGCTAATATCGGCAAACTCTTTGCTGACCAGATAAGCGCTATGTCTGTTCAAGCTGATTTCTTTCACTGCATCGTCATACGACGTTACCACTTCAAGGCCAAATGTTGCCTTCATGGAAAGCATCAGCTCTTCAATTTTGGCGCACTGGTCTTGGCTGTCTTCGATAAGCAGAATGTTCAAAAGTGACATGGTTTGTTATTTAAAAGGCCCGAGGTTGAAAGTCATAACTGCAATATAGAGGCTCTTGCGTAATATTTAAATAATTACGAATTGACGACTATCAATTGGCTGAGCCAAAATGCTGGCATAGTACATTTAAATGAGGGATGGGTTTGCTGTTGACGGTTGTTCATGGCAATGATACCCGGTGTGCGCCAGACCTGTGATACGTGAACAGCCCCCAGATAATAAGTGAGATGGAGATCAGCCATGAACGCCAATGCCCCTTCAAAGGATACTCTTGATCCCATTGAAAATGCCTCGCGTGACGAAATTAGCGCCCTGCAACTTGAACGCCTGAAATGGTCGGTCAAGCATGCTTACGATAATGTCGAGCATTACAAAAAAGGCTTCGATGAAGCCGGTGTCCATCCCGACGACATTAAGAGCCTGTCCGATTTGGCCAAGTTTCCGCTCAGCCGCAAGAAGCATATCCGCGACAACTACCCCTTCGGCATGTTCGCTGTGCCGCGCGAACAGGTCGCCCGTATTCACGCCTCCAGCGGCACGACCGGCAATCCGACGGTTGTCGGTTACACCAAGAAGGACATCGATACCTGGTCCGACCTGGTCGCCCGCTCACTTCGCGCCGCCGGTGCCCAGGCAGGGCAGATAGCCCATATTGCCTTTGGATATGGCCTTCGGACCAACGCTTTCGGCCTGCATTACGGTGCCGAAAAGTTGGGTTGTACGGTCATTCCCATGTCCGGTGGCCAGGCCGAAAAACAGTTGCAACTGATTAATGATTTCAAGCCCGATATCATTATGGTGACCCCGTCATACATGCTGTCTTTGGGTGATATGCTCAAACGCAACGGCATTGATCCGCGCAACACCTCGATCAAGATCGGCATCCACGGTGCCGAGCCATGGACTTACGCCATGCGCGATGAGATCGAGCAGCTCTTCGGTATTGATGCGCTTGATATTTATGGCCTTTCGGAAGTTATGGGCCCTGGCGTTGCCTGTGAATGCGTCGAAGATAAAAACGGCCTGCACATCTGGGAAGATCATTTCTACCCTGAAATTATTGATCCTGAGACCGAAGAAGTGCTGCCCGATGGCGAGCAGGGCGAATTGGTTCTGACATCCCTTACCAAGGAAGCCTTACCGGTTATCCGCTTCCGCACCCGCGATTTGACCCGCCTGATGCCGGGAACGGCACGCACCATGCGTCGTATGGAGCGGGTCGGTGGTCGTTCGGACGATATGTTGATCATTCGTGGTCGTAATGTCTTCCCCTCGCAGATCGAGGAAGTGATTTTGCAGGACAAGCGTCTGTCGCCTCATTACTCGCTGGAAGTGACCCGGCACGACCGTATGGAGAATCTGATAGTGATGGCTGAAGTCAGACCTGACGCCGGTGGATTTGGTGAAACTTTCCGTCAGGAAATTGCCCAGGATCTGGCCCGACGGATCAAACTTTCCGTTGGTTTTTCAGTCAACACCAAGGTTTTACCTGTTGACGAGATCGAACGCTCCATGGGCCGGGTCAAGCGCGTCATCGATCACAGAACAGCAGACTGACACGCCGATATGACCGATAATCAGGATGCGAAAAGGAAGCCGTTGCGTCCGCCCTTCTTGACGTTGTACATGGCTTCATCGGCCATTTTCAGAAGATCATCACAATCCCTGCCGTCACCTGGGTAAAGGGCGATTCCGATACTGGCGCTGATAGCCCCCTTGGCCGTACCGACCGGGTAGGATGCGGAGATAATTTTTACCATTTTCTCGGCAAACAGGCTAACCGAAGCCTTACCCGTTATATCACTCAATAAAATGACAAATTCATCGCCGCCAATTCGGGCCGCCGTATCCGTTTCGCGAATATGGCTGGATATCCTTGTTGCGGCTTCGATGAGAACCGTGTCCCCGGCTTCGTGACCCAGGCTGTCATTCACCGCTTTGAAGCCGTCGAGGTCTATGAAAAGAAGGGCGAATTGTTTTTCTTCCCGGTGGCCGGTGGCCAGTGCCGCATTGATACGGTCTAGCAAGAGGCCGCGATTAGGCAACCCCGTTAACCCGTCATGACTGGCGCTGTGGCGAAGCTTTTCCTCGACCTCCCGGCGCAGTCCTATTTCTTCTGTCAGTTCCCTGGTTCTTTCTTCGACCCTTTTCTCAAGGTTTTTGTTGGCTTGATAAAGGGCTTCCACGGCCTGGTTATGTTCGGTGATATCGCGGGCCTCGAACATCAGCAGGGATCCGGAAACATCAAAGGCGGTGACGCCGACTTCAACGTCGATATACGATCGATCGTCGCGGACAAGACGGGCCGGAAACAGCATGTCCTCGGCGACTAAACTATCCAGGTTTTCGGCAAAAATTTCTTCATAATCCCGATGAAACAAGATCGAAATATCTTTACCGATTAATTTCTCAATGTCCTGGATGCCCAGCATGGCCATGCCGGCTTCATTGATAAAATTGATCTTACCGTTTTCGCAGGTGCAGATCAAATCAAGCGCATTGTTGACAAGTTTGCGATACTTGGCTTCGCTTCGGCGGATGGCTTCTGATATGCGCACCTGGAGGGTGACGTCGCGGACAAGAATGACGGAAAAATCACCACCCAATTCCCGTGCTTTGAACAGGTTGATTTTGACGCCCATCTCGTTGCCTTCTAAGGAGACGAGTTTAGCTGGGAAGGGCTCTGTTTCTTCAGCCAGGGCCTCAAAAATGTTACCGATAGCGGCGGCATAATCATCGCCCAAAAAGTCGGTAAAGGGCCTGCCGATAAGCCCCTGTTGATCACCATCGCCAAGTAAATTTGTGGCGACCGAGTTGACATTGGTTATGACGCCGTTTTGGCAAATGCAGATAATGTCCGAAGACATTTCAAGAATTTTGATCATATTATCAACATCGAAGCGCGGCCCCCTTTGCCGCCGATTCGGCAGCAAGTCTTCTTTTTTCGATAATGATGATGATTGATTTGTCATTTCTATCCGTTAGTAAATATCCAAGAGAAACCTAGGGTAGGGAAAATCAAAAACCAGACCAGTGCGGTTAAGGCGACCTTGATATTCTCCCGTGATATAGAGGTTCTTAACCTATTGATGATTATTTTCTATATTAAATTCCTTAACTGTTACTGACACCTGTTTCTAAACTCATGAAACTGACATCATTTCTTCTCACTTGTTGCCTCATGCTTATTCCTGTTCCGCTACTCGCCGGTTCTGATGGAATTGAGCAGGTCGCGTCGTCTGCCGACAGTGGCAGCGAACATGATGTTTTGTCTTCCCTTCACAAGGCCTTGGCCCCGGCCAAAAAATTTCTGAGCGAAGAGGCGCATTCGCTAAAGGGCTGGATACAAAAAACGCTGAGTGCTCCTTCCGGACGGACAACGCCAAGGGTCATGATCGAGCTTCCGCCCCGTGTTATGAAAGAGTCTCCGGCAACGCTTATCGCGCCAGAGCAGCCGCAAGAAATTTCTGCTCAAGATGGCGCAGCCGACCAGGTCGCACCGCCACCCACCGCGCAGACTGAAAGGCCGGAAAATCCCGCGCCAGAAGAACAGCCGATAGCGCAGGCCGTCCCTGTCATTACCGCTGCCGCCGTCCCTGTCTTGGCCGAGCCCGCCGCTGCCCTTGAAGACGTTGCGAAACAACAACCTGTTCGTTCGCCCAGGATTTTCCAACCAGGCAAGCCAAAGCCCGCGCCGCCCGTTGCGGTGCTGGAAACGGCGAAGCTTGAAACCCCTAAAGCCCTTGTCACCGCCCTTCCCCCGCCGCTCCCTGTTGCAGCGGCTCCGGTTAAAGAAAATGTAGCGCTCGTCGCTTCAGACAGGCTGATGTTGGGGCAATCGATGATGTTGGGGTCGGCCTTTGATGGCATCGACAAAAATTGCATTAATAAACAGAACGGCTCCGTACTATTTTGCATCGATCCGGTAATCTGGCCCGAAGACATCCATGAGTTGTTTGATTCCGGTGCCAAATTATACCGGGGAACACAAGCGGTGGTGCGCTACGACGGCAAGAAACTGAGCCATGCCCATGCCCTGTTTTTGGCCACCCGGCTTAAAGATGTGGTGGCCTTTTTTGAGACCCGTTTTGGCCCGCCACTTGAAACCCTTCAACGAATTGTGACGCCGTTTCAAGGCCAACCAAAAAACAACCCGACAGTAATTTGGCGCAAAAATGAAACTATGGGCGGTAAACAAGTGGCCGTCACATTAGAGGTCAGGGGTTTTGATGATACCCGTGGAGGTTTCCCCGACATGGCGCACGGTTTGGTCAGACTCTATGGCTCTGATTCATTGCCGATTTTTCCGCGTGTCAGTGTGACGGAGATACTGCTGCTCAAACACGCATTGAATTAACACTGGACAGATGGACTTTAAAGTCCATTTAAATAGGGATAGATGATTTGTAGGAGCCGGTATTTTGAGTGCAACCTTAAACAAAATTCTTCATGTAGAAGATGAAGCGGATATTCAGGAAGTCGCCAAAATGGCTCTTGAGGTTATTGGCGGTCTGACTGTCAGAACCTGTGGAGAAGGCGCGGAAGCGTTATTGGCGGCACCGGAATTCGAGCCCGACCTGTTCCTGCTTGATGTTATGATGCCAGGTATGGACGGGCCGGAAACCTTTCAGGCATTACAGAAATTGCCCGGATTCGAAAACACCCCGGCCATTTTCATGACCGCCAAGGTGATGGAAGCTGAAGTCGCCCGTTTTAAGGAGCTCGGTGCCCTGGGTGTTATCGCCAAACCATTCGATCCGATGACTCTTTCAGATCAGATCAGAACTCTCTGGGAAGGGCGCGACGACACCTAGTTGGTGCTCGTCGCCAGGTTCAGGTAACTCGGGTTGAGCCGTCCCATTGACAGTAGCAACTGGTATATAGCCAGGCGTTCCTCATAAGACGCAGCGGTGAAGTTGATTTGCGCGTTGGAGACTTCATTTTCCGCGTCGAGAACGTTGATCACCGTTTCCTTGCCTGCTTCACGCAATTTCTTGCGCGAAATAAAGACTTCCGTTGCGATGTTGACCGCATTTTCCAGAAGCTCAAGGCGTGAACGGGTCGTAAGCAATGACTACCAGGACAGCTTTACCTGCTCGATAATCTTATCGATGGTTTGGTCGTGGTTAGAGCGACTGGTGCCGTAATCATAGGCGACCTGGCTCAGGCTATCACTGGTCGTAAAGCCGCTGAACAGGTTCCAGTTGGCCTGTAGCTGGACCGAGTAATCACGCCGAGTTCCCAAAGTTCCGGCATTGTGTTTTTCGTAGTTGGCGGTGCTGACAACATCGATCACCGGAGCGTATTCGGACATCACCGTGCGGCGCCGCTCGCGGGTCAACTCGACGGTGACGGCACTGTTCGAAACAGCCGGATTTTCCTGAATGGCAATTTCGATCGTCTTGTTAAGATCGCTCGGGATCATTTCCACCGGCGGCACTGGATCGAACATCGATTCAAGATCGGGAGCATGGTCGAAAACCTGAATATAGCGGCTGATCGCATTCTCTAGGGCACCTTCGAAAGTGACCCGGCGCTCCTTGGCTATTTGCAGGCGCGATTTAGCTTGCAGGACATCGACGGCGATGCCCGAGCCGCGTTGCACGCGCTCGTCCTCAAGGTTCAATTGATGAACAATCGTCGCTTCATTGCCGTGCGCCAGTTGGACCAGGTGATATTGGCGAAGCACATCAATATAGGCCGATGTGCCCTCAAGCAGGGTGTTCTGCAAGGTGCCTTCCAAGGTGATCGAGGCCAGGGACTTGTTTAACCGCGCAGTTCTGACCGTCGAATGGGTCAAGTAACCGTTAAAGATATTCTGGGTCAATGTCAGCCCGACGGTCTGCATGGTCCGCTGCCAATCTTTGTCCCCAGCGCGGGTGGTCGGGTTGTCAATGTGTTCTGGGCCAGCCGCCAGGGACGCTTGCAGCAGTGGCAGGTAACCGGCATTCGATTGCCTGACGCCCTGTTCCGCAGATTGCACCGAGGACTTGCCAGCCTTGACCAGTGGGTGCAGGTAAATGAAGTCAGCCAGTTCACTTTCCAGGGAGGCAGCCGGGACGCTCGTCGGCGCAAGCAAAACAGAACCCGCTAACAAAGCAAGAAACAAAATCTTGATTGTGGCGGAATCGTTGGTAGCCATCACAGGGGGTTGCTCCGTGTTGAAATACGTCGAAATTTGAAAATGTAGGTCATCGTCCTGCTATCAAAGGTGAAGGAGCGTACTAGACGGGACAAGGGGACATCCCAGTCTCTCTGGCGAGATGTCCCCGAATGCAAAAATCGTAGGCTCATGATATTGGTGTGGCAATTGGACAGGCTGAGGATAAGTTCATGATTCTGTTGATAACCAAAAAATTCCTGGGGAAAAGCTGTGAATATTTTGGCTGTGTCTCCATTAGGGGGGGAATTACACCGAAATCACGGCCCGAATCGCACAAATAGGCTACCCTATATTTAGGGTTTTATTAAGATATTTGTGCATATTTGGTAGATTCATGAAGAATATTAAGGATTTCTTAATCCGGTGGGGCTTATTTTCGGCATTCACCGTGATTTCTAACTTCGATGGTTAATAAATGGCTGATCGGTTATGAAGAAGGTTATTGCAGTTGCGATTCTGCTCTCTCTCATGCCATGGGGCGTGGGATCATTTTCGAATGATGCTGCTGCTGATGTCGCCTGCGTTGACCGGGTAAAATTCATCGAACGACTTAAATCGCATTACGGTGAACGCCCGGTATCCAGGGGCATTAATTTCAATGGCGTGTTGGTCGAAGTTTTCACTTCCCAAGAGGGCCATTTCACCATCCTGGCGACCCGACCCGACGGCGTCAGTTGCCTGATCGCCAGCGGTAAAAACTGGCAAGATACGCCGCTCCTGAAAGCAGAAATCGGTATTTAGGCTTTTCCGTAGCCGCCACCGCCGGGTGTTTCAATAACGAAAACGTCGCCCGCTTCGGCCTCGACCTGTCCGGTTTCCTTTAATGAAACGACACTGCCGTCTGCCCGTTCAAGCCGGTTTGTACCGCACGCACCGGGCTGCCCGCCAGCCATGCCGTAAGGTGGAATACGGCGATGCCCGGACAGGATCGCCGCCGTCATCGGCTCAAGGAATCGCAAGCGTCTGATCGCACCGTCGCCACCCGGGTGGGCGCCTTTGCCACCACTGCCGCGGCGGATGGAAAAATCTTCGAGCAGCACCGGGAAACGCCATTCCAGCACTTCCGGGTCGGTCAGGCGGGAATTGGTCATATGGGTATGGACGGCGTCAGTGCCGTCAAAATCCGGACCGCCTCCGGTGCCGCCGCAAATTGTCTCGTAGTACTGATGGCGGTCGTTACCGAAGGTCAGGTTGTTCATGGTGCCCTGGGCCGCAGCCATGACGGCCAAAGCCCCGTACAGGGTATCGACGACGGCCTGGCTGGTCTCCACATTGCCGGCGACAACGGCGGCCGGATAGCTGGGTTTAAGCATGCAGCCATCGGGGACGATAAGCTCTATCGGTTTCATGCAGCCTTCGTTCATGGGGATATCGTCATCGACCAGGGTCCTAAAAACGTAAAGGACGGCGGCCCGCGTCACCGATAGCGGGGCGTTGAAATTGGTCTCTTGCTGGGCCGATGTGCCCGTAAAATCGACACACGCACGACGTTTCTGTTTGTCGATGGATATGGCCACCTTGATTTCGGCACCGCTGTCCATTTCATAGATGAAGGTGCCGTCTTTCATGACATCTAGAACCCGTCGAACGGATTCTTCGGCATTGTCCTGGACATGGGCCATATAGGCCTGGACCACGCCAAGGCCAAAGTGCGCGACCATGCGGCTCAGTTCCATGACGCCTTTTTCATTGGCCGCAACCTGGGCCATCAGGTCGGCCATATTCTGATCGGGATTGCGCGCCGGGTAGGGGCCGGATGCCAGCAGGTCGCGCATTTCCTGCTCGCGGAAGCGGCCTTGCTCGACCAACAGGAAATTGTCGATGAGTACGCCTTCTTCCTCGACGCTGGTGCTGTCGGGTGGCATTGATCCCGGCGTGACACCGCCAATGTCGGCGTGATGGCCGCGCGAGGCGACGAAAAACAGGATCTCCGTGCCGTCGTCGTCGAACATCGGCGTTATCAGGGTGACGTCGGGCAGATGGGTGCCGCCGTTGTACGGTGCGTTAAGGGCGCAGACATCGCCGGGCTTCATGTCGGCTCCGCGTTCGCGAATGACCGTCTCGACACTTTCGCCCATGGAACCTAAGTGAACCGGCATGTGCGGCGCATTGGCGACGAGGCCGCCGTTGCAGTCGAAAATGGCACAGGAGAAATCAAGACGTTCCTTGATGTTGACCGAATAGGCGGTGTTGGCAAGAACCGCGCCCATCTGCTCGGCGATGGACATGAACAGGTTGTTGAAGATTTCCAGCATCACCGGATCGGCACCTTCGCGCCCGTCCATGCCGGTGCCGATGGCGTGGGCCGTCTTGCGCGGCACGGCGCGGCGCAGGATCAACTGACCCTGGGCCGCCGTTTCAGCCCGCCATTCAGGCTCGACAATGGTCGTCCCGGTTTTCTCAATAATGATTGCCGGACCGCTGACCCGGCAACCGGGCATCATCGTCTCGCGGTCATAAACCGGTGCCGGATGGCTTTGCTGGCCGCTGACGAACGCCGCCATTTCCAGTTGTGGCGGCGCTGGGGCAGTGGTTTGCGCGTCTCCCCTCGCGCTCTCGCCAGGACGATCTGTTGCACCGATGGCCTCGACAGAAATGGTTTCAACGACCAGTCCGCGCCCCGGCATGACGAAGCCGAAGCGCTGGCGGTGGGCGGCCTCGAAAGCTGCGGACATTTCCTTGACGGACTGATAATCGACGATCAGGGAAGTATCGGTGCCGTCGTAACGAATGTGGGCTTTCCGGACGACGCTGATAGCGTCGCGGGCAACGCCCTGGCTTTCAATTTCCAGGACGACATCGCTTTCCATGTCGGTGAGCGCTGCGACCTGCAATTCCAGCCCGGCGTCGCTGAGCGGTGCTTCGGACGAACGTTCGCGCATGGCCCGCATTTCGGCCAGGCCCATGCCGTAGGCCGACAGCACCCCGGCCAGCGGATGAATGAACACGGTGCTCATGCCCAGCGCGTCGGCGACCAGACAGGCGTGTTGACCGCCGGCACCGCCGAAGCAGTTCAGGGCGTATTCGGTAATATCGTAACCGCGCTGCACGGAAATCTGCTTGATCGCGTTGGCCATGTTCTCGACGGCGATCATCAGGAAGCCCTCGGCAACCTGTTGCGGACTTCGCCTGTCGCCGCTCGCCACTTCTATTTCAGTGGCCAGGGAAGTGAAGGCATCTTCGACGGCATTAAAATCGAGCGCTTCATCGGCACCCGGTCCGAACACATGGGGGAAGAATTTGGGCTGAATTTTGCCGAGCATGACATTGCAATCGGTGACCGCCAACGGCCCGCCACGACGGTAACTGGCAGGCCCCGGCACGGCCCCGGCGGAATCCGGGCCGACCCGATAGCGGGCCCCATCGAAATGCAAGATAGAGCCGCCGCCTGCGGCCACGGTGTGGATGCTCATCATCGGCGCGCGCATGCGAATACCGGCGACTTGTGTTTCGAAGGCGCGCTCAAAAGTACCATCATAATGTGAGACATCCGTCGAGGTGCCGCCCATGTCGAAGCCGATGACTTTGTTAAAACCAGCCTCGCCAGCGGTTCGTACCATGCCGACGACCCCGCCCGCGGGGCCTGAAAGGATACTGTCCTTGCCCTGAAACAGGCGGGCGTCGGTCAAGCCGCCATTGGACTGCATGAACATCAGCCGGGTGTCGCCCAACTCACCGGCGACCCGATCGACATAACGCCTAAGGATTGGCGACAGGTAGGCATCGACGACGGTGGTGTCGCCCCTGGAGACCAGCTTGATAAGCGGCGAAACCTGATGGGAGACGGAGATCTGGGTGAAGCCGATTTCGCGGGCCATGGCGGCGACGACTTTCTCATGATCGGCAAACCGGTAGCCGTGCATAAAGACAATGGCGGCGGAGCGTAGGCCGTCCTTAAAGGCGCGGGTCAGATCGGCGCGCACAGCTTCAACGTCCAAAGCGGTCAGCACGTCACCGTCCGCCCCTATTCGTTCGCTGACTTCAATAACCTGGCCATAGAGCATTTCCGGCAACTGGATATGGCGATCGAACAAGCGTGGCCGGTTCTGGTAGCCGATGCGCAAAGCGTCCTTGAAGCCTTGCGTTATGACCAACACCACGGGTTCGCCCTTGCGTTCGAGCAGGGCGTTGGTGGCCACCGTGGTGCCCATCTTGACGGCCTCAATCGCCGCGCCGGGGATCGCTTCGCCGGCGCTTAGGCCCAGCAGGTTGCGGATGCCTTCCAGGGCCGCATCGGCGTAACGTTCGGGATTTTCCGATAATAATTTATGGCAAATGACCGCGCCGTCAGGACTACGCCCGACGACATCGGTAAATGTGCCGCCCCGGTCGATCCAGAACTGCCATTTGTTTTTGTCGGGGTTCGAATTCCAAAGAGGGGGCACAGTATCGATCCTTGCGTCTGCATTGGTCAGGCAGCAAACAATTACATAACGTTGACAAATCGTCAACATATCAATAATGTTTCCTTTCGTTCGTAATCAATGAGTGCTTCCAGGGAGTAAAATCATGCGTTTATTAAATAAGGCGATACAAGCCGGAGCGATTGTCGGCACGTTGGGGCTGGTCACAGCGGCGCAGGCTGCGTCATGGGATATGCCGACCCCGTATTCGGATAAAATTTTCCACACCGCCAACATTATCGAATTTGCCAAGGACGTCGAAGCGGCAACAAACGGCGCACTGACGATCAAAGTTCATTCCGCCGGTTCACTGTTTAAGCATCCGGAAATCAAAAACGCCGTGCGCGGTGGCCAGGTCCCTATCGGAGAATTCTTTCTGTCCAGGCTGAGCAATGAGAACGCCGCTTTCGGTGCCGATTCCCAGCCTTTCCTGGCGACCAACTACGAAGAAGCGGCGAAGTTGTGGGCGGCGCAAAAGCCGGTCGTTTCCAAGCTCCTCGATGAACAAGGCCTGATGGCGCTGTTCTCCGTTCCGTGGCCCGGCCAAAGCCTTTACAGCAAGAAGCCAATCAATTCTGTCGGCGATCTTAAGGGCCTGAAGTTCCGTGCCTATAACGCGACACTTGAAACCTTCGCCAAGATGGCAGGTGCCGCCCCGACCCAGGTCGAAAGCCCGGACATTCCGCAAGCCTTCGCCACCGGTCGAGTCGAAGCCATGATCACATCGCCATCAACGGGGGTCAGCTCCAAGGCGTGGGATTTTGTCTCGCAATTCACCGACATTCAGGCTTGGCTTCCCAAGAATATCGTCGTCGTCAATAAGAAGGCCTTCCGCAAGCTCGACAAGGGCGTTCAGGACGCCATTATGGCTGCCGCCGCCAAAGCCGAGAAACGTGGCTGGGACATGAGCCGCAAGGAAACCGACGACAAGATTGAAACTCTGAAGGCTAACGGCATGGCTATCGTCAAGCCGTCAAGCGAACTGATGGGTGGCCTTAAGGACATTGGTGCCAAGATGCTGACCGACTGGAAAGCCAGCTCGGGAGCCGATGGCGACGCTATCCTGAAAGCTTACGCTCACTGATAAAAATCATGATAGAGGCGGTGTTTCGGATGGAAGCACCGCCTCTATTTTCTTGAAAAAATCATGAGGGGAGCAAGCGGATGCGGCGGTCTTTGGATTTGTTGTACCGAAGCAGCGGCTGGGCGGCGGCGTTGTTTATTTTGTCAATTTGCCTTCTCATCATGGCCCAGGTGGCGCTTAACCTGATCGATAAAATCGCTTCGCAGTTTTTCGGTGAGGCAATTGGTCTGACGATCCCGTCCTACGCTGATTTTACCGGCTTCTTCCTTGCCGCAGCCTCGTTCCTGGCCCTCGCCCATACCTTACGCGAAGGCGGCCATATCCGGGTTTCCCTGGTCATTCAAAATTTGCCGCAGCACCTGCGTCACTGGGTCGAAATCTGGTGTGTCACTTTGGCCTGTGCCGTGACAATATTTTTCACCTTCTATACTGCGTCGTTAACCTATGAATCCTTTGCTTATAACGACTTGTCGCCGGGCATGGTGGCGGTGCCGATCTGGATTCCTCAAAGCGCTATGTTGTTCGGTCTTGCCGTCCTGTCCATTGCCTTGCTTGACGAGTTGGTTTGTTTGCTGATGGGCCACAAGGCCAGTTATGAAGGCAAAGGGGAAAATCTGCTTGATGACGGGGGGGCGCAATCATGAACGAGATCGCCCTGACTGTCTTCCTGCTGGCACTGCTGTTCATCCTGCTCGGTTCGGGCATTTGGGTCGCTTTCTCGCTTACCATGGTTGGCCTGGTCGGCATGTTCCTGTTTACCGAGGCCCCGGTCGGCGACGTCATGGCGACGACGATCTGGGGGTCCAGCAATTCGTGGGCCCTGGCGGCGTTGCCGTTGTTTATCTGGATGGGTGAAATCCTGTTCCGCTCGCGTTTGTCCGAAGACATGTTCCGCGGCCTGGCCCCATGGATGAAGCATCTTCCGGGGCGGCTGCTGCACGTCAATATATTCGGTTGCGGGATTTTCGCAGCGGTCTCCGGATCGTCGGCGGCGACGGCGGCGACCATTGGCAAGCTGTCGATCCCGGAGCTGTCGCGACGCGGCTATCCTGAAAAATTGATTATTGGGACGCTGGCGGGTTCGGCGACCCTGGGACTTTTGATCCCGCCCTCGATCATTCTGATTGTTTACGGGGTGGCAACGGAGCAATCGATCGCCCGCTTGTTCATCGCCGGGGTGCTGCCGGGGTTGGTGCTGGTGTCCTTGTTCGTCGGCTTCGTCATTGTCTGGTCGTTATTTAACAAGGATGCCATTCCCGAGGAGCCAGAAACACTGCCGTTTCGCGAGAAGATCTATCGTTCGCGCCGCTTAATTCCGGTTCTGTTGTTGATTTTAGGGGTCATCGGCTCGATCTATTCAGGCATCGCCTCGCCGACCGATGCCGCCGCCGTCGGCGTTGTCCTGGCGTTGGTGTTGTCATGGTCGATGGGGACATTGAACCGACAAACCTTTATTGATGGCTTGATGGGGGCGACGCGGACATCGTGCATGATTGCTTTCATCCTGGCCGGTGCGTCCTTTCTAACAGTCGCCATGGGCTTTACCGGAATTCCAAAACTGTTGGCCCTATGGATCGGTTCGCTGGGGCTGTCCCATTACGGCCTGCTTGCGGCTTTGACGGTGTTCTTCGTTATTCTCGGTTGTTTCCTGGACGGCATATCGGTGGTCGTGCTGACCACGTCGGTGATCATGCCGTTGGTCGAGCAGGCCGGGATCGATCCTTTGTGGTTTGGCATCTACATTGTTATCGTCGTCGAGATGTCGCAAATTACCCCGCCTGTTGGCTTCAATCTGTTTGTCCTGCAAGTGCTGACGGGGCGAAATATTCTCAACATCGCCAAGGCGGCATTGCCGTTTTTCCTGCTGATGTTCGTAGCCTTGGCGCTGATTGTCATGTTCCCTTCGATTGTCACCTACCTTCCCAATCAAATGTAAAATGACAGGAGCCCTTGATGTCAAAAAAGTCGCCCCCCGCCAGCGAAGATAGCGCCAGCCACGTCATGGCGATGATCGTTTCATCGGAGCATCTGGCGACCGAGGACGGCTGGCAATTCAGCGAGTTCGAATATGGCATGATCATCGCTTACAACGCCTTTAGCCGCTGGATGACCCGCTGCATGAACGCCGTCGGTTATCAGGATTTCAATCCCCTGGACGTCCTGGTGCTGCATAATGTCAATCATCGCAAGCGGGCGAAGCGGCTTATCGACGTGGCCTTCGTGTTGAATGTCGAGGATCAGCACACGGTCAATTACTCATTGAAAAAATTGACCAAGGCGGGACTGGTCGAAGGTGAAAAGCGCGGCAAGGAAATATTCTATTCGACGACGAAAACCGGAAAGGAAGCCTGCGCCGAATACGGTCGTTTGCGCGAGCTATGCCTGATCAGTCCGGCGACATCGAGCAACGTCGATAAGGAGGAAATAAGCCGTACGGCAAAAGTCCTGCGCAATGCCTCCGGACTCTACGGTCAGGCGTCCCGCGCCGCGGCGTCCCTTTGATTAACCGGTTTCTCAGCCGTCACTCGACGGTTTTTCTGGCCTTGAGTCTGTTCGTTGGCCTGATATTTCCTGAATTGTCAAAACTGCTGCGGCCATTGCTGTCGCCTTCCGTGGTGGCGTTGCTGTTTCTTTCATTGCTGCAAATCGATTGGCAGCGGGTATTTTATTTTGTTCGTCGCCCCTTGTTGCTGGGGCCGGCGATGCTCTGGCTGTTGGTTATTTCGCCAATTGTCATGTGGCTGGCTGTGGAAGCGACAAGCTTGCCTATCGGCATCAAGGTGGCGCTGGTGCTGATGGCCGCGGCACCACCAACGCTGTCCTCCCCGGCGTTATCGCAAATGATCGGTCTCGATGGCGCGTTATGTCTCGCCATACTTGGCCTGGCGATCATTATCATGCCGATTCTGTTGCCGCCGTTGAGCATCGAATTTCTCAATTTGCAATTGTCCATGGGAACGTTTGAGTTGATGACCCGTTTAGGGGTGATGATCGGCGGCTGTCTGCTGGCGATTTTTATGTGCAGGTGGATTTTCGGCAAGGCCCGGATCGAAGCGCACGCAGGCTCCATCAGTTCCGCCGCATTGCTGGCCCTGATCATCTTCGCCATCGCTATTATGGACGGCGTCGCGGCGACGTTCATGGATGATCCAGGGCACGCCCTGATGGTCGCCGGGGTGGCCTTCGCAGCCAACATCGGCTTTCAGATTCTTGGGGCCGTGTTGTTTTTTGCCAGCGGTCGTAAAATCGCCTTGAGCGTCGGGTTCTCGTGTGGCAACCGCAACATGGGCATTCTGTTGCCAGCCCTGCCCGCAGCCATTTGGCCGGACACCTTGCTGTTTATCGCCGTCCTGCAATTCCCCATCTACATGCTGCCGTGGCTGCAAAAAAGACTGTATCTCCGCCTCCTTGGGCGGGCCGTCACCTAAAGCCCGGCCACGGCAATCCGCTTGATGATGTAGTCGCCGCCCTGGTTGGTGATGGCGATACCGTCGAAGGGGTCGCTGAAGCTGCGGTCGGTGGTGCTGAAGACGGCTTCGCCGTCGATGGAGACGCTCATCCGCGCCCGCGCATCGCGGCTCCAGACGATGGTGTGGGATTTTTGATCCTCAAGCGGCACTGACTTTGTCGATTGCTTGATCACGCTTGTGCCTTGCGCGGTCATCCTGAGCAAGGCCCAAGCGCCGCCGGGCGCGTAGGACAAACGATAACCGGAATTCGTGTCTGTGCCTTGAAATGGTCCGATATCAATCTGCCCGTGGGGTTGCCAGGAACTGATCTCAAACTCCATGGAAAAGGCATTGGCGATGGCCACGGTGCTGTAGATGGCGGCAACTTCTTGTTTGGCGGCGGCTTTTTGAGTGGGTTCGCTTTGGTTTTTCGTCGCCTGTTGCAAGACCGCGCCAAAAATCGCCAGGGCCAGATCCTTGCCGTCGGCTTGCTTGGTTTGCTGTTCGGTCTCGGCGGCACTTGCGGCGGTGATGGCGCTGCGCAGGCCCCAATCTTTCTCGACCCAGAAGCGGCCTTCGCTGACGTTCCACTCAGGGTTGGCGCTGAAGTCGCCATCGCTGAAGTCGTCGCTGAAGACGGAAACGCTCTTGGGCGCGGCGTTGCCTTGCGTCAAGGCGCGCAGATCGTGCAGGAAGACCGGATCGGCGGCGCGGGATTTTTCAGCCTCGTCAATCAGGGCGTTGAGCTTGTCGATAAGTTCCTGCGTCGTCCCGCCACTGCCATCGGGATTGGACCAGGCGGAATACTTTTGCTGGGCCGAAAGTGGCAGACTGGCCAGCATAAGGACGATTAAAGCGAGGATAAAACGCATGGCTGAGCCTTTCAAAATTATCCGGCAGTTGATGTCGGCAAGACTAACACTTACATTCACTTTCATGAAAGCCCTTCGCCAAGCACTTTTGTTAATGCTCTCGGTGACCCTCGCCGCGGTCTCGCTGGTCTGGGTGAAAGCATCCCTGGCCCATGGTAGTGGCAGCGACTGGCGCACGGCGAGCCGGGAATCTGCCGGTATCGCGCCCGATCCAGCGACAACCAAAGAGGCCGTGGTGCAGGTCTACGCCGCCCGCGCCTGGAGTTGGCGCGGCGTCTTCGGTGTGCATACGTGGATTTCCGTCAAATCCACGGACGCCGTAGAGTTCACCGTATACGAGGTTATCGGCTGGCGTTCTTACCAGGGCCTTTCGGTGGTTTCGATTTCCAATCGACCGGCCGATGGTCGCTGGTTTGGCGCGACCCCGAAATTACTCGCCGATATCCGTGGTCCCGGCGTTGACGCGGTGATTGCGCGGATCGATGCTGCCGCGCAAAGCTATCCGTATCCCGACCAATACCGGGTCTGGCCCGGCCCCAATTCCAATACCTTTACGGCGTATGTGGCGCGCGTCATTCCTGAGCTGAAGCTCGACCTGCCACCGACGGCCATCGGCAAGGATTATCTGACCGGCATTGCCGCCGCCCCCAGTGGCACCGGCTACCAGTTTTCCCTGTTTGGCCTGTTCGGCGTTCTGGCCGGCAAGGAAGAAGGATTGGAGGTCAATGTGCTGGGCCTGACATTTGGCGTCGATCCCGCCGATCTGGCGCTCAAGCTGCCTGCCATCGGACGCATCGGCCTTTAAACCCCCAGATGTTGGACGTGGATATCCGGGTTGGCGGCGAGTTCCGCCGAAGTGCCGCTGAACACGGCTTTGCCTTTAACCAGAATCAGGCACTTGTCGGACACCGAGAGCAAGGCGTCGATGTCCTTGTCGACGAGGATCGTGGCGATACCGGTTTCCTTGATCCGGCGTACCACCGCCCAAATTTCCTTGCGGATCAGCGGCGCCAGGCCCTCCGTCGCCTCATCGAGCACCAACAGGTCGGGGTTGGTCATCAGCGCCCGACCGATGGCAAGCATTTGCTGCTCGCCGCCCGAAAGGTGGTTGCCCATATTGCTTAAGCGTTCGGCCAGGCGTGGGAAAGTTTCCAGGACTTTATCCAGGGTCCATTCCTGTGATCCGTCGCGGCCTGGCCTGGCCGTCATAATTAAATTTTCGGCGACGCTCAAATTGGCAAAGATCGCCCGACCTTCGGGAACCAGTCCCATCCCCAGGCGGGCGATGACGTGGGGGGCGGCACCGGTGACGACTTTGCCCGCGACCCGGACTTCGCCGCCGCTCGGCGGGGTCAGGCCAAAGATCGAGCGGATGGTCGTCGTTTTGCCCATGCCGTTGCGGCCCATAAGGCTCAAGCATTCACCGCGACCCACCGAAAAATCAATGCCGTGCAGGATGTGGCTGGCTCCGTAATGGGTGTGCAGGTCGCTGACTTCGAGGATCGGGGCGTCGGAATTCATGCGTCCTCTCCCGCATCGTTGCCCAGGTAGGCGTCCTGCACTTGCTGGTTGGCGCGAATTTCCGGCGGGCTGCCGGTGGCCAGAACCTTGCCGTTGACCATCACCGTCAGGACGTCGGCGACGGCAAACACCGCGTCCATGTCGTGTTCAATCAGAACCACCGTGTGATCTTCGGCTAGGCGTTTAATCAGCGCGACGACTTGCTGGGACTCATCGGTGCCCATTCCGGCCAGCGGCTCGTCGAGTAGCAACAGTTCGGGCTGGGTGGCCAGCATCATGCCAATTTCTAGCTGGCGTTGTTCGCCGTAACTTAATGCCGAGGCCGGAGTCTCGATACGGTGCGCAAGACCGCACAGTTCGAGCGCCCGTTCGGCGCGCTCCTGGACTTGCAGGTAAGCCTTGGCGGGTCTGAAAAAGCGCATGGATGTGGGCATCCGCGACTGCGCCCCCAACCAGCAATTTTGCAAACAGGTGAATTCCTGGAAAATATTGGTCTTCTGGTAACTACGGCCGATGCCGAGCTGCGAGACGGCGTAAGATTTCTTCGCGCTCAGATCGTGCTCCTTAAACGAGATACTGCCACTACTGGGTGGAAAATCGCCCGATAACAAATTTATCAGAGTCGTTTTGCCAGCCCCGTTGGGACCGATAATGGCGTGCACCTTGGCGGCCTCAAAATCGATGCTGACATTGTCGACGGCAACCAGGCCGCCGAAACTTTTGCTTAAACCACGGGTCGAAAGAAGCGGCTGGTTCATGGCGCGTCCCCTTTCCGCCCTTCCAGTTTGGCGATCAAACCGGCAATACCATTGGGCAGGAACAGGACAACCGCGATGACGAAGATGCCCATCAGCAGCAGCCAATGGTCGCTCCATATGTCTTGAAAGAAATCCTGCAGGAAGCCCATGGCGAAAGCCCCCAATACGGGTCCGTACAAAGTTCCCATGCCGCCCAGAATAACGACCATCATGACGATCCCGGATTCATGCCAGCCGAGATGGGCCGGGCTCATGATGCCGCCGTGGATAGCTTCGAGAAAACCGGCAAAACCGGCCAGGGTTCCGGCGATGACGAAGCTTGCCAGTTTGTATTTCTGGGTGTTGAAACCGAGCGCCAGGGTCCGCGCCTCGTTGGCCTGAATGCCGCGAATAACCTTACCGAAAGGCGCTTTGAGGATGGTCGAGAGAAACAAATAGGAAAGTACCAGACTGATCAGGACGAAAAAATAGAGGGTGTTGTGATCGCCTAAGTCGAGAAGCTGGAAACCGGCGATGGCGACGCTCGGCTTGTAGAAAAGAAAGATACCGTCCGATCCGCCCAAATCCTGATTTTCATTGAAGTAGTAATAAAGCATCTGGGCGAAGGCCAGGGTAACCATGATGAAATAAATGCCCGACGTCCTGACCGAGAACCAGCCGATGACCAGCGCCGCCAGCGCCGTGCCTGCAAGGCAGAACGGCAAGGCGATCCAGATGCTGACCGCCGCACTTTCAGGGGTGATGATGGCCAGCAGGTAGCCCGACAATCCGAAAAAGGCGGCGTGGCCGAAACTGACCAGCCCGGTGAAGCCGATCAACAGGTCCAGGCTCATAGCGAAGATGCCCATGATCATCAGGCGGATGACCAGGCCTTGGTAGAACTCTTCGCCAATCAACGGGAAGGCGGCAAGTCCGGCTACGGCGAGAAAAAGGAAAACAAGCAGGGCGCGTGAATGGGTCATTATATTTAAGTCGCCCTGCCAAATAGACCTTGCGGCCGCCACAACAAGACCAGCGCCATCAGGGCGTAGATCACCATGGAAGAAAATTCCGGCACCAGCACCTTGCCGAAGGTATCGGCCAGGCCGACCAGCATGGCCCCGACGAAGGCCCCCTTGATGGACCCTATGCCGCCGATGACGATGACGACGAAGGATATAATCAATATGAAATTGCCCATGCCCGGATAAACCGAGCTGAGCGGCGCGTCGATCATCCCGGAAAATCCGGCCAGGGCCGCCCCCAGGCTGAAAACAATGGCGAAGACCCTGTTGATGTTGATGCCCAGGGCCGACGCCATCTCCCGGTTGCTGGCCCCGGCCCGGATCATCATGCCCAGTTTGGTTTTGCCGATAACAACATACATAAACGCCGCCACGATCATGCAGACCAACGAGACAAACAATCGATAGACGGGATATTCCTGATTGCCCATGGGGATCGAGCCGGACAGGATTTCAGGGATCGGCACGCTATAGAAATCACTGCCCCAGAGGATCTTCTGCATCTCATTGAGGATCAGGATCAAACCGTAGGTCATCAGCACCTGGTAAAGGTGGTCGCGCTTGTAGAGGACGGAAATCGCCAGCCGTTCTATGGTGTATCCGAAAATCAGCATGAGCGGCAAACCGAGCAGGATCGCCACAGCCAACGAGCCCGTTATGCCGAACAACCAGTAGCAAATATAGGCACCGATCATATAAAACGCGCCGTGGGCGAGGTTGATAATACCCATGATGCCGAAGATCAGCGTCAGCCCACTGGCGACGAGAAACAGGGTAAATCCGTACTGGATCCCATTGAGAACCTGAATAAGAAAAGTAACGAAGTCCATAGTATCAGAATGATCAGTTGTCTTGTTGTTGTAGAAAAAAGGAACCCCGGGCCCAGTCTGACCTGACCGCGCTCCGGGGTTCCCTGTTTTCCAGGTAAGCGCTTTTAAGCCATTTTACAGCCCGTTGCGGGATCTTCCAGGGCTTCTGCGGCAATACCGAGAAGCTTCTGTTGACCGTTCTCAACCTGACGCAGATAGATGTTCTGGATCGGGTTGTGGGCCTTCGACATCGCCCACGGACCGCGCGGACTGTCGGGAACCTTGGTCGTTTCCATGACCTTGATGACATCCGCCGTCGCTTCGACGTCGCCACCGACTGCGGCTGCGGCCTGCAACATCAGCGAGCCTGTGTCATAACCCTGAACCGAGAAGACGTTCGCGGCGGAGCCAAAGGCGGCTTGGTAATCAGCCCTGAACGCATGGTTCTCACGGTTGTCCAGGTTGGAGGCATAGTGAAGGGTGGTCTTGATCCCTTCGGCGGCGGAACCGGCCGCCTTTTCCACGCCTTCGGTCAGGAAGCCTGGGCCATACAACGGAATTTTGTCTTTCAGGCCTGCCGCTTCGTAGTCCTTGAGGAACTTGGTCGCGCCACCGCCAGAGAAGAAGGCGAAAACGCAATCGGGCTTCAAGGCGGCGATTTCAGATAAATGGGCCTGGAATTCGACGTTCGGGAACGGCAGCAGGATATCCTTGACCGATTTTCCGCCGGTGGTCGCAAAGCCGTCACGACCGGCGGCCATCATCTGGATGCCGGCGCCGTATTTCCAGGAAATGGTGACGCAGGTCTTATGGCCTTCCTTGCCCATCAACACGCCGCCCGGATAAGCGGGCTGCCAGTTGGAGAACGAGGTGCGGAAGATATTGGGTGCGCACAGTGGGCCGGTCACCGCGTTGGAACCGGCATTGGGAACGATCATGATCGGTGTCTTGCGCTGGCCGATGATTTGAGCCATGGCTGCGGCGATACCGGAATGAACGGGGCCGACCAGGAAGTCGACTTTTTCCTTTTGGATCAGCTTGTTGGTGTTTTGCGGCGCTTTCGGCACCGACATTTCACTGTCGACGGCGATATATTCAATTGGCCGTCCGCCCATTCTGCCACCAGCTTGTTCGATACGCATTTTCATGGCGTTGGTGATCGAATTGCCGAGCATGGCGTAGGTGCCCGAATAGGGCAGCAGGATACCAATCTTGACCGGGGCCATGGCACCGATTGCAAAACGACCAGGAATGAAACTACTGGCCGCGACAAGACCGGTGGTCGCCGCCGCTCCGGCAATAAAATTGCGCCTGGATTTATTATTTTTACTCATTGTCTAACTCTCCCTTTTCTCTCTCCCAGTGGGTTTACGGTTCGTTTATTTTATTTCCAGAACCCCTTGGCACGAACCTGGGTAAAATCCTATGCGAAGCTGGGGTTGCTGTCACCTTTTCCGACGATTTATCGCCAAAAACCTTCCTTATCTATTTTGTGAAGCGCCGCCATTTCCGCACTCGTTGGCGGCGGCGTTTCAACCATCTCGGGCGAAACTTTCAAGTCCCACCCGGTATTTTCACGGACCTCTTCGACACTATGATCCTGATGGATTGAGGCCAGATGCATCTCATTGTTCGGGCCATAAGGCCTTAAAATGGCCCGGTCCGTGATAATCGCCGATGGCCCGCCGACAAGGCCAGCCTTAGCCCGGGCGTCTCCCCCATCAAGATATCCCGGTGAAGTGACGTAATCGACTTTTTCAACCAGACGTCTTTTTTCATGGTTGATAATAACCAGAAGCCGACCAGCCATGGCGGCGATGTCTGCGGCACCGCCCGAACCCGGCAATTTGATGGATGGCTTGTTGAAATCGCCAATGTAAGACGTATTAACATTGCCGAAGCGGTCGACTTCCGCCCCGCCGATGAACCCGGCATCGATCCGGCCCCGCTGCAACTGGCTCATCACCGGGATCAGGCCGGTCGTCCAGGCGGCGTTTAGCTGGTTTGGCGGATCGCCCATGGTGTAGAGCATATCTTCAGCAGGGGCGTAACGGGCGATGCCACATTCGAACAGGCCGACCGCATTGGGTGCGTGAGTCAGGCGGGCGACGCCGTAGGCCGTAATCGGCAAGCGCATGCCGACGAATACCAGCTCGCCGTCATTTATTTCGCGAGCCGCGGCGATAATCATCAGTTCCTGAATGGAATAATCGTTCATCATCTTAGCGTGCCGCGTAGTTGGTTGGGGCCGCCAGGTTCGAGCCGGTGATGCGAAGCCCCTCCAACTGGTCACCCAGCTTTGCACAGTAAGCGGCGTGATCGGGGAGCGCGAAAACCCATTGCTCAAGCCATTTCTGGAAGCCCTCGGGTGTCCGGCTTTCGGCGTGGTAACGCCCAAAGAAGGCGTTGTCGCGCTGCCAGCAACCGGTTTGCGGCGATGGATGGGCGGCGGCGGGAACGTGGGCTACGGCGCTGACCAGATAGCCCGGCACCAGGACCCGGCTGGGGTCCGAGGCAATGACTTCGGGGGCGACGATCTCATTGGCCAGGATGATCACTTTTTCTGCCGCAAGGGCGGCTTCCTGAGCCAGCCCGCGGTTGCCCCAATGATGATTGTTGCCGAATTTATCGGCGCGCTGGACGACGATAATGGCGACATCGGGAACGAGTGGCGGAACCAATACGATTGGTTCTTTGCCCTCGGAAAATGGATTTTCGGCCTTTAACAATTGGGCATTGGATTTCAGAATATCCGAACCCAGGATCGAGCGCATGGGTGCGTAAGGCATGCCGTAAGCCCCGGCCATCAGGGCCATGGCGATGGAAAAATTGGAATGGTCATGGAGCTTGATCGTCGGGGTTTCCTGCCCTTCAAAGGCCCGGCGAAAGTTGTGGCCAAGGCCGCCCGATACATTACCGACCCAGGCCCCGGTTATCTCCTCGACACACCCCGCGCCGATCAGCATGTCGCTCGAGGCATCGGAGATGGGGGCGATGACATTCAAGCCCCTGATGCCCTGGCGGATAATCTCGTAGGTCGCGGCAAACGGCACATCGGGTTCCAGCACCGCGCCCATGACAACCGAACAGCCATGCGTCACATGGGTGGAAATGGCGTCTTTAAGGGATAGAAGTTTCTCTTCCATATTCAGCGCAGTTTGAACCGTTGGATTTTACCGGTCGCCGTTTTCGGCAGGTCTTCGACAAAATTGAACCAGCGTGGATATTTGTACTTGGCCAGGCCGTCCTTGCAGTGATGCAGCAGTTCATCGGACATAGCTTCCCCGGCGTCTGCGGCGTCGTTCAAGACGATAAAGGCCTCTGGCTTGATCAGGTTGTCGGCGTCGGCGCGCCCGACCACGGCTGCTTCCAGGACCTTGGGGTGCTCGATCAACTTGGCCTCGATCTCAAAGGGTGAACACCAGATACCGCCGACCTTAAGCATGTCGTCATTGCGCCCGCAGTAGTGATAATAACCGTCTTCATCCTGGATGTAGGTATCACCCGTATCGAGCCAGCCATCGACGATCGTCTCGGCTGTCTTGTCCGGGTTGTTCCAGTAGTACTTGCACGTCGATCCGCCACGGATAATCAGGCGGCCACTTTCGCCAAGCGGCGTTGCGCGGCGCTCCTCGTCAATGATTTTGGCCTCATAGCCGGGCACGACGCGGCCACTGGTTCCCGGTTTGTAGTCGCCCAGGACGTTGGATATGAAAATATGCAGTGCCTCCGTCGAGCCGATGCCGTCAAGGATAATCGTCCCGGTTTTTTCATGCCAACGGCGAAAAATATCGGCGGGCAGGGCCTCGCCAGCCGACACGCAGGCGCGTAAGGAGGAAAGTTCCTTAACTTGCGTATCAAGGGCCCGCAATTGCGCCCCGTAGAGAGTCGGCACACCGAAATAAACCGTCGGTTTGAACTTTTCGATAATATCGAGGGTGCCCTCGGGCGTCGGCGGACCAGGCAGCAAGATGCACGTGGCACCAACCCACAACGGGAACGTCATGCCGTTGCCAAGGCCATAGGCAAAGAACAACTTGGCCGCCGAAAAACAAATGTCATTTTCTTTTAGGCCAAGCGTGTTGACGGCGTAATGCACGCCGGTTTCGACCATGTCACGGTGGGCATGGACGGCACCCTTGGGGGTGCCGGTGGTGCCCGATGAGTAAAGCCAGAAGCAATCGTCATCGGCGCTGGCAGGAGCGACCGCAAGGCTGTCCGAAGCAGTCGCCATCAGTTCTATTAAAGCGTCGGTGAGGAAGGCGTGATCCGGTTTACGTCCGGCGTTTTCCAGTGCCGGTTCCACTTCGCCGGCGAATTCGCTCGAGTATACCAGCCCGGCGCAGCCGGAATCCTCGATCATGAACTGGTAGTCCTTGGCGCGCAGCAGGGTGTTGATGGGAACCGGAACGATGCCCGCCTTGATCGCGCCCCAGAATGCATAGAAAAATTCGGGACTGTCCTTGACCATCATCATCAAGCGCGCACCCGGCGCGATGCCCAGGCCCAACAAGGCGTTTCCCGCCCGGTTGACGTTCCGCGCGAGGTCGCCGTAGCTAACCGTGTCGCCAGCGGTGCTGCGGATGACTATCTTGTCGGCGCGCCCTTCATCGATATGGCGGTCGATAAACATTGGCGCGACATTGAACACCGGGGCGTAACTTATCGTCGCCGGAGTCGTTGATTTATCTATGGTGACTGTGTGATCACGCATAGCCTTTCTCCCTGTTTATCAATCCCGTTTAATTTTTTATTTTTCGGGATTTTATTTTAACCATTAAAGCGGACGTATTCAAAATCTACCGGCTGGCCGTTGATCCCCTTGCCGGGCGGGGCGATCCAGGGGGCGTATTTGCCGGGCTCGGTAACGGCCTTCATTAATGACGTCACGTACTTGCGGTCGGCATCGCTTGGCAACCACTGGCCGTGCTTGTGGTCCCATTCGGCCTGAGTAATGATGCGCCCATCAGGAGTCGCCTTGATGGTGGAGAACGATCCGATGCCGCGATGGAAGGCGCGACTCGGCAGAGTGACTGCAAAATCGATGCCGGCTTCGGCGATAATCTTGTTCCACTTGTCGATGCCACGCTGGCAATCACGAATGTAGTCGTCACGCAAACGCTCGTTGACCGCCGTCAGGGCGTTTTGATCGGTGAAGACAATGCCTTCGCCTTTAACTTCGGCAACCTGATAAGGGGTGTCCTTAAGCAGGTGATCGTCGTCGATTTTGGTTTCCTGGAAGCGCCCCTTCAGACCCATGGTGAAATAGTTGGCGGCGTTGGTGGAAATTTCCTGACCGAACAGATCGACCGAGACGCTGAAATGGAAGTTGACGTACTTCTGAATGGTCGCAAGGTCGATACCGCCATATTTCCGGACATCGTCTGTTTTGTGCTCAAGCATCAATTGACAGGCCCGGGCGATGACGCGGCCGACGCCGGTTTCGCCGACGAACATATGATGGGCTTCCTCGGTCAGCATGAAGCGACAGGTTCGCGATAACGGATCGAAGCCGGATTCCGCCAGCGAGGCTAATTGGTACTTGCCGTCCCGGTCGGTGAAATAGGTGAACATGAAAAACGACAGCCAGTCCGGCGTTTCCTCGTTGAAGGCTTCGAGGATGCGCGGCTTGTCGGGGTCGCCTGAGTGACGCTCCAACATGGCATCCGCCTCTTCGCGGCCATCGCGGCCAAAGTGGGCGTGCAGCAGGTAGACCATGGCCCACAAGTGACGGCCTTCCTCGACGTTAACCTGGAACAGGTTGCGCAGATCGTAAAGCGACGGACAGGTCAGGCCAAGTTGACGCTGCTGCTCGACCGACGCCGGTTCCGTGTCGCCCTGGGTGACGATCAGGCGGCGCAGTTCGGAACGATACTCGGCGGGAATTTCCTGCCATGCCGGTTCGCCCTTGTGGGCACCGAAGCTGATCACCCGGCCTTCTTCGGCGGGCGAGAGAAATATACCCCAACGGTATTCGGGCATTTTGACATGGCCGTAGTTGGCCCAGCCGCCGGGCTCGACGCTGATTGCCGTGCGCAGGTAGACATCCATGTTCTGGCTTGCTTCCGGCCCCAGTTCAGACCACCACTGCTGGTAGCCGGGTTGCCATTTCTCCAATGCCCGCTGCAAGCGCCGGTCGTCATTCAGATTGACATTGTTCGGGATTTTTTCCTGGTAGTCGATGCTCATAAAATCTTGCCTTTATTTATACGCGTTTGTTGTCGTAAGACGCCTTCAAACCGCTGCCGAAGCGCTTCAACGCGCCTTCTTCGCCAACCGCGTTGGGGCGTTGGAATATCCAGTTCTGCCAGGCGCTCAAGCGCCCGAAAATTTTTGTCTCAATGGTTTCAGGCCCGGCGAAACGCAGGCTCGCCTCCATCCCGGTCAAGCTGTCCGGCGAGAATCCGGCCCTCTCCTCGATGGCCAGGCGGACCTCGTCATGCCAGTCGATGTCGTCGGGGATAAAGGTAACCAGCCCCAGCTCATCCGCCGCTACGGCGTCCAGATCCTTGGTCATTTCGGATTTAAGTGCGGCAATTGCCGCCGCGTCATCGAGGAAACGGGTTTCCAGGCGGGTCAGGTCGTTGCACATGGGTAGCGGGCCAAAGTTCATCGCCCCCAACCTGATTTGTGGCGCTGGCCGCTCATCGCCTTCGAAGACACCGTCCAACATGAAGCTGCGGTCGGCGGCGAGCAGCAGTTCAAGCAGGGTGCCGGTGAAACAACTTCCCGGTTCGACCAGGGAAATGATGCTGCGCGAGGTCACGTCGATGCGCTTGAATACGCGCTTCAGGTAAAGCGTGATTTCGCGGACCAGCCAGTCCTCGGCATTGTTCAAAAGGGCAGCGTCGGCGGCATCGACCAGATCTGCGTCACCGCTGGTGGTCAACACCCAGGTGCCGATTTCCGCTTCATTGGTGCGTAAATGCAAGATCGCGTCATCAAGTTCGCGGGCCAGTGCCAACGGCCAGAAATCGACTCCTTGAGCATGGATAGCCTGAACATCGCCCGGTGGCATGGCTGTGGGGGCGCAGACATTAATCCGTGCGACCCGCGCGTTCCGGTCAATCTCAATGCTGATATTGTCATAAGTGATGTGCTCGGCATCAATTTTGCGCTTGGGGGCGCGAAGGATGATGCCTTTGGCATTTGCGGGACGATCCGATGAGGCGGCGAATTCCAGCGCCCGCGCCTGGGTTTTTTCAGGCAAAGCGGAACGCGATACGATTTCATCGACCAGATTCCAGTCAACGGAGCGCTTGCCCTTGATGCCTTCGGTCAGGGTGCAGAAGACATCGGCATGATCGCGGCGCACCCGACGCTTGTCGACGACTCGCGTCAATCCACCGGTTCCCGGCAAGACAGCCAACAGCGGCACTTCGGGCAGGGAAACCGCCGATGAACCGTCATCGACCAGGATGATGTGCTGTGCCGCCAGCGCCAATTCGTAGCCGCCACCTGCCGCCGTACCGTTTATGGCGCAGATATATGTCTGGCCGGAATGGGCCGTCGCGTCTTCGATGCCGTTGCGGGTTTCATTGGTGAATTTACAGAAGTTGACCTTTTCGGCATGACTGGAAATACCCAGCATGGTGATGTTGGCACCGGAACAGAAAACCCGTTCTTTCGCCGAGGTAATCACGACGCAGCGGACTTCCGGATGCTCGAACCGCAGACGTTGTACGGCGTCGTACAGTTCAATGTCGACGCCAAGGTCATAGGAGTTGAGTTTCAGCTTGTAGCCGGGCTTCAGGCCGCAGTCTTCATCGACATCCATGGCAAGCGAAGCTACCGGACCGTCAAAGGACAGCTTCCAGTGTTTATAAATATCGGGATGGGTCGTGAAATCGATCATGATCGTTTATGACTCTCGGTTTAAAGAATATTTTTGGAATACAGCCATTAAGGCTTAAATAGGTACCGGAATTCCTATTTACATTTTGGTTTAGCCTCTCCATCCTGTCAAGGCAGTTGGAGAATGCTGGGAGTAAAAAGATGGCGACAGACGTAAAGCCCGGTAAACATGGCATTCGGGGGGCTCAGGCGGGGGATATTGAGGCGATCACCGACATTGACGCCCGCATCACAAGTTTGTCCAAGCCCGACTACTGGGCCGATATGTTTGCCCGCTACGGAAACAGGGCCAATCGTTTCTTCCTGATTGCCGAGGATGAAAACAAAAAACTGGTCGGCTTTATCATCGGCGAGGTGCGGGCCTGGGAATTCGGCTCGCAACCCAGCGGCTGGGTTTTCGCCATCGGCGTCGATCCGGAAACCCGCCTTAACAAAGTCGGTTCCAGTCTCTTTCAGGCGATCTGCGATTGTCTGGCGACGGCCGGGGTCGATACAGTGCGCACCATGTTGGCCCGCGACGATGAACTGAACATGACATTCTTCAGATCGCAAGGCATGATGGCCGGACCGTTCATCCAGTTGGAAATGCCGCTCGCAGGCGGCGAGGGAAGTTAAGCCCGTGAGATTGCAAAAAGCCACCCAATGCGCCTTATTCGCCGTACTCGAATTGGCGAAAGACCCGGCGCGTCAGATTTCCGCCGCCGACATTGCCGACAAATTCGGCATATCGGCCAACCATCTGGCCAAGGTGATGCGCGATCTGGCCCGCGCCCGTCTCGTTGAATCCATGCGCGGAGCTGGCGGCGGCTATCGTTTTAGCGGTAACGCCAAGCGGGTCACGCTTTATGACATCGTCAGCCTGTTTGAAGACGTCGATGCCCATGACGGCGGCTTCCCGCAAACCGGGGAAGAAGCCGATATCGGTCAGGCTCTCAACAAAGTGATGATGGAAATCGAGGAAATCGCCGTCTCAACCCTGAAGTCCATTACCCTGACGACGCTACTGAAACTGATGGAGCGGGACACCCCTGCTTAAACGTTCGTCAGACTTTTTCCAGAACAAGAGCAATCCCTTGACCGACCCCAATGCACATGGTGCATAGGCCGTAGCGGTGATTGTTGCGGCGCATTTCATAGGCCGCACTCATCACGATGCGGGCACCACTCATGCCCAGCGGATGGCCGAGCGCAATGGCACCGCCGTTTGGATTGACGTGAGCGGCGTCGTCGGCCAGGCCGAGATCGCGGGTCACCGCCAGGGCCTGGGCGGCGAAGGCTTCGTTCAATTCGATGACGCCGATGTCCTCCAGCTTAAGGCCGCACAGGGCCAGCACCTTGCGGGTCGCCGGGGCCGGGCCGAAGCCCATAATGCGCGGTTCAACCCCGGCACTGGCCATGCCGACGATGCGGGCGATCGGCGAAAGGCCGTGTTCCTGCGCCGCCTGCTCGCTGGCGATAAGGGTCGCGCAGGCACCGTCATTGACGCCCGAGGCATTGCCCGCAGTCACCGTGCCGCCCTCGCGAAACGGCGTGCCGAGCTTGGCCAGTTTTTCCAGTGTCGTGTCGCGTGGATGCTCGTCCTGACTGACAACAACCGTCTCGCCGCGGGCTTGAGCAATACTAACGGGGACGATTTCCTCGGCCAATATGCCGGCCTTCTGGGCCGCCGCCGTGCGCTGTTGCGAACGCAGCGCGAAGGCGTCCTGGTCGTGCCGACTGATGGCAAAATCCGCGGCGACGTTTTCCGCCGTTTCGGGCATGGAATCCGTACCGTATTGCTGGTTCATCAGTTTGTTGACAAAGCGCCAGCCGATGGTGGTGTCGTAAATTTCCGCTTTGCGCGAAAAAGCCGCGTCGGCCTTCGGCATGACCAGTGGTGCCCGTGACATGCTTTCGACACCGCCAGCGATCATCAGTTCGGCCTCGCCGCTTTTGATGGCCCGTGCGCTCGTTCCGATGGCGTCCATGCCCGAACCGCACAGCCGGTTGATGGTCGCTCCCGAAACTTCGCATGGCAAGCCCGCAAGCAGGGCCGCCATGCGGGCGACGTTGCGGTTGTCCTCACCGGCCTGATTGGCGCAACCCAGGATCACATCATCGACCCGTTGCCAGTCGAGCGCGGTGTTTCGTTGCATCAGCGCCGAGATCGCAAGGGCCGCCAGATCATCGGTGCGTACACTCGACAATCCGCCGCCGTAGCGACCAATTGGTGTTCTAATTCCGTCACAGATAAAAGCTTCACGCACCGCAGATCCTCCAAATGATAACGCCACGATAGCAGACCTTCGAGAGCGGTCAATCCTGGCTGTTCTCAAAGCGCGACACGACCTACTTTTTCATCTCCTGGGCGGTGATGCCGTCGGCGCTGGCGTCGGCATATTTTTTATAGTTGTCGATATGGAAATCCGCCGTATTGGCGGTTTCAAGCGCGCTGGGGTGCTTGCTCATCACGTCTAGCCAGTTGCTTAAAGCCTGGCAATCTTCCGGGATCGTCACGCCCCTGTAATGCTTAAGCACGGGCAGGCGTTCAAAAAACGGATAAAAAGTGAAATCGACCAGACCGGGAGTGTCGCCCATCCAGTATGGGCCGTCGCCCTGAAGGGTTTGCAGGCCTTGGCGATCCATAAAATGGAACATGGCAGTCAATTTGTCGGCCAACTCCTTTTGCTTGGCCACGTCCTGGGCGAGCAGAACCTGATAGAACAACGGACAAAACTGGCTGTTGCAGTATTCAATCCAGATTCTCGCCAGCGCCCGCTTCACGGCACCCGAAGGCATCAGGGGCGGGGCCGGGAAAACCTCGTCCAGATATTCGTTGATAACCGCACTTTCATAAATGCTCTGCCCGTCATGGCGCAGCACCGGAACCTTGCTGTAGGGTGAAACCCCGGCGAACCAGTCCGGTTTATCCTTCAAATCAATTTCGATAACCTCAAATTGAAGCGCCTTTTCGCGCAGCACCATACGGGTGCGCTGGGCATAAGGGCAGACGTTGGCACTGATGATTTGTAATTCAGGCATAGGAGCTCCGGGCAATATCAATTTGCTTAAGTAGGCTGGCCTATCCTAACATCTTCAAGGGGCGATTGAACGTCAAAAAGCGGACCATAAGTTGGAATAAGATGCTGCAGTGGATTTTTGGGAAAAGTAAGGGCAAACGTAAGGCCAAGCCCGGAATCGGCAAAAAACCACCTTACAAGAAAGCCCGCGATATAGCAGGCAAAGGCAATCTTGAGGAACGCCGCAAGCTTGCCGCGCACGAGGACATGGAGCCGGAAATCCTCTACTACCTGGCCACCGACAAGGCCCCGGAAGTGCGCCGGGAGATTGCCGAAAACGCCGGCACCCCCTTGCAGGCCGATACAATTCTCGCCCGCGACCCCGATGAAGACGTGCGCTGCGAACTGGCCCGTAAAATCAGCCGCCTGATCCCCGACCTGAAACCCGGACAGAACGAAAAACTGGCGACCATGGCGATGGGGGTCCTGACCACCCTGGCCCGCGACGAACTGCCCAGGGTACGGGCGATTGTCGCGGAGGAACTTAAACATACCAGGAACGCCCCCGGAGAGCTTATCCGGGAGCTTGCCGAAGATCTGGAAGACATCGTCGCCGCCCCGATCCTCGAATACTCTCCATTGCTCAGCGGCAAGGACTTGTTGCAGTTGATCGCCAGCGGCATGAAAAGCAAGAAATTGGCAGCCGTTGCCCGGCGTCCAAAAATCGATACAAAGGTGGTCAGCGCCCTTGTCGAAACCGGAGAGACCAGCGCCATTCACGGCGTTTTGGAAAATCACACGGCGCAGATCAACGAGAAGGTATTCGAGAAGATATCCGATCACGCGGAAAAGCAGGAAAGCCTGCAAAATTTAATGGTCAATCGCAATGATCTGCCGCTCAGGACAATCCAGCGCATCGGCCGTTTCGTCAACGGCAGCCTGATGGAGATTCTCATCAAGCGCCATAGCGAACGCAAAGAGGTTGTTGAGGAATTACGGGCCACAGTCAAGGAACGCATTGACCGCGGAGAAACCATGAATGGCGGCCTTCAATCCGAAGATGATACTTACGAACCGGCCTCCATCAGGGTCGAAAAAGATTTCACGGCAGGTTTGCTAACGGAGGAACGAATGGAGCGCGCACTGCAAGAGGACGACAATACCTATGTTCGTTTTGCGCTTGGCAAACTGTCCGGTTTCAACATCGAGGATGCCTCAAAAATGATCAGCACCGGCCTCGGCAAGGCCATTGTTTCGTTATGCTGGAAAGCCGGCCTGAGCATGGCCATGGCTGAAAAGCTGCAAATCCAGATTGGCCGGGTCAAACGCGGCGGCATGTTGAAAGCCGATGTTGAGGGCCGCTACCCCATCACCGCCGACGAAATGGACTGGTATCTGGAAAGCTTCCTCTAGCGCCCATTCTATTCTTCCAGTGTTTGATGGTAAGCACCATCCAGGCCTAAATACTCGGTGCCGTCCTTACGGTAAAAAGTTGCGGCTTCGGCGTCAGTCAGGACCTGCAACATTTTGGGAATGTGACGGCCTTCGGCCTTAAGACGCTGGGCAACCTTTTGCGGGCCAATATCATCGAGCAATTCAAATGGACCCTTGGCCCAGGCGAAACCCCAGCGCATTGCCCGGTCAATGTTGACGATGTCGGCGGCGATCTCGCCGACCAGATCGGCGGCGTAACTGAGTACGCCGGAGGTCATTGCCCAGGCGAAGCGCCCTTCCGGGTCATCCATAAACAGCCCTTCCAGGGTCGCATGGCCTTCGTCCAGTGTGACTGTTTCGGCCTGTCGCCACTCACCGCTTATAAGGTCGAATGCTTCGAAGGTTTTCGATCCATCGTCATGCTTGATCATCCGGTAAAAACCGCCACCGGCCTTGCGACCGATCTGGCCGCGTTCCAATAAGGCTTGAATCGATACCGGGAAGGCCGTGAAGTCGACGCCCATGTCGCCGCTGGGAAGATTGATCGCCAGGTTCTTGCCGACCAGATCCATGACATCGAGGCCTATCAGATCGATCAGCCCATAAAGGCCGGTCGGCGGCAAGCCTACGGGTTTTGACATCAAGGCGTCGATGGTTTCCATGGACAGGCCCTCCTCGAGCGCTTTCTGGCCCTGATGAAGTCCCGCAAGCATCCAGAAACAGCCGATGCGGTTACCGATAAAGTTGACCGTGTCGTTGGCGTAAACGACACCCTTGCCCAGCACACCACCGCAAAATGCGGCCAGGCGCTTTAGCGTCGCAGGGTCTGTCTGCGCGCCGCCAACCAATTCCATCAACCGCATAACCTTGACCGGATTGAAGAAGTGGGTGACGGCGATGTCACGGGCCAGGCGGGCGGGTAGCCCCTGGATAATATCTTTTAAGGGAATGCCCGATGTGTTGGTGCTGACCACCGAACCTTCCTTGCGCACGGCTTCGATGCGGGTGAGCAGGTCGCGCTTGGTCGCCAGGTCCTCGATCACTGCTTCGCAGATCCAGTCGCAATCGGCGATTTTGTCAAGGTCGTCGGCGAAGGTGCCCAGGCTGATATTATCGGCCTTTTGCGGGTCATCAACGGCGGGCGGGCGACCGTTTATAATGCGCTCAAGAGATTTTTCCGCAGCTTCCATGGTAACATCCAGAAGCAGAACCTTGCGGTCGTTCTGGGCGCAAAGCCCGGCAATGCCGCTGCCCATGGTGCCGCCGCCAAGGACGGCAATCGTGTTGATTTCTGTGGTCATGGGGCGGACTCTCCTAAGTCGGTAAATCAACGGCCTTGCTAACCTACGCAGCGCCTGCAAGTAAAGCAGTAAAGAGACCCCTTGTGTTTTTTTGCCAAAGCGTCAACATGGGGGAATGTCGGACGATGATACCCTGGCCATCCGCGCCGCCGCCGTGATCTACACCCCCGAAACGGTGGATGGCTCCGTTCTCGCCAGCTTTGCCGAGGAGTTGAAATCGCAAGGGCTCAAGGTCGGCGGCCTCATTCAGCGACCCCACTTTGATGAACAGGGAGTGAAGGACGGCATTGACGCCATCGCCGTCGATAGCGGTGAGCACATCCCCCTCAAACGGCCGACTGAGAGCGATTTTGTCAACGGTGTCTGCTCTCTTGATCATGCCGCCCTGACCGAATCGACCGGGGCCCTGCGCCGCGCCATTAACAATAGGGTTGACCTGATGATTGTCGAAAAATTCGGCGAGCAGGAACAAAAAGGCAGTGGCCTGGCCGACGAAATCCTCGCCGCCATGGCCGAAGGAATCCCGGTTCTGGTCCTGGTGCCTGCCTCGGCGCAGGAAGTATGGAACCAGTTTTCAGGCGGACTGGCCGATACTCTGCCGTGTTCGCTCGACGCCATCCGTCACTGGTGGAGACTTTAAGGAAAATCCTTGAAGGCGATATGATCGCTCGATTCCTTGGCTTGCTTCTTCAAACGGGCGATTTCCTGAATGAGAATTTCCTGGTCGTGCGGCTTAACGCTCGCCCCTAATTTTACAATGGCCGCTGAACATGTCAGCGGTGGGTAGCGACGAATTTCACCGTTGCGGTCCGGGCGTTCCAAGTATCCACGCTTGAGGTCGATGGGGTCGTAAAAACTTTCAATATCTTCGGCAAACTTGGCCAGCGTGACCTCTATTTCCTTTCTCACCACAAGCGGGCTGATGCCGGTAAACCCTGCGAAAAAATCGTCCCCGCCGATATGGCCTAAAAAAATTCCATTTCGACGCAACAGGCGTTGCAGGATTTCCGCAAACAACAAGATTGCCCGATCCCCTTGTCGGAAGCCGTAATGGTCATTGAAGGGCTTAAAATTGTCGAGATCGAAATAAACGAGGCAACAATCACCGCTTTTGTTTTGCTCCAGGCAACCTGCCACATAGTCTGTGATCGAATGATTGCCGGGTAACTTGGTCAGCGGGTTCTGATCACGCGCCTGCTCAAGGCTCTTTTCATGCAACAGATACAGCAATGACTGGGTCGAAAGCAGGCCAACATAGCGTAACTTTTCGACAATCAGGATGCCATCCGGGTTTTGACTCTGAGCGTAGATCTCGAGAATTTCCTCAACACTGCTTTCGATGTCGGCAATCGGGCATTTGCCGATAAGGCGATCCAGCGGATTGCCCAGGCCTTTATTGGTCAACAAGGCATGGCCGAAGGGATTGTAGAGCAGGGCCTTTAACGAGGAACCCCGAACTAACCCCCGCGGATGACCAGTCACGTCAAGCACGGGCAGGAAAGATATTTCGCCATGGCGTTGAAAGATTTCGAGAACTTTTTCAATATCATCGGTTTCAGCGACTGAGGGTAGAATATCAATTTGCTCGCGGATCAGGGTACGGTCGCCTTTGTTTTCTATTTGACGCCGTTCGCTGTTGTTAAGACGCGTTACAATTTCATAGCGGTCCGACAATCGGCCAATGTCCGTTTGCGGGCGTTGAATGAGATAGCCTTGTGCCATATCGCAGCCGACATCCCGGCAAGCCAGGAAATCTTCTTCGCTTTCCAAACCTTCGGCGATAACCGTAATGCCCAGCGTATGGGCCATTCGCACAACGGTGTTAACCATCAGCTTTTTTTTGTCATCCAAAGACACCCCGTCAACAAAGAAACGGTCGATCTTCAAATAATCCGGTTGGTGATCATACAGCATCTTTAGCTGTGAATAACCCTGACCATAGTCGTCCAGTGCGATACGAAATGATTGCTTTCGGCAGCGCGCAAGAATATCTGCGACATGCAGGGCCGCGCTGTTGTCGTATTTCTCGGAAAGCTCAAGACAGAGATTTCCCGCAGGGAATGCCAATTCCTTCATTAAAGCCCGCGTTTGCTCAGGGCTGTAGTCTGGTGATTCAAAACAACGACCATCCAGGTTGAAAAACAGCTTCTTGTCCTGAGCGCCGGGAATTTGCGAAAAAGTCCGCAATGCCTTCTGCCGCAGCGCGAGGTCGGCTTGATGCAGGACACCCAGTTGCCAGGCATGGTCAAAAAAACTTTGTATGCTGGGCAGGCTCATTCGGCCATAGCCTCGCAGTAAGGCTTCATAACCATATACCGCGCCGGTCTGGATATTGATGATCGGCTGAAAGGCATATTCTATGGAGGCGGGAATAGCCTCCAGGAAGTCGGCGGCGCTAAACAACGTTGCCGTCTCTACATGGTCTTTTAATAAGGTAATGTTCATGTTGATGATGAGTAATCTACTTGGATGACTCTTTTATGAACCCTTCACAATCGCCCAGATCAGCCCTGCATGACGACCACGACAACGCCGGAAACGACCAGGGCGACGGTTGCCACCGTGCGCCAGGTGATCGTTTCGCGCTTGAATACCAGATATCCCAACAAGATGGTGAACACCGGCGAACACGAAACAATCGGCGCTATGGACAGCAATTGGCCATACTTAAGGGCCGTGATCAGGGAATAGACCGATAGTCCGTTTAACGCCCCGGCCACGGCGAACCAGCCGTAGCCCCATGTAAACTTCTGCATGCGTCGCCCCTGAATGCGAAACGCCAGGTAGGCCACCACCATGGAAACCGAGTAGCTGACCAGACCGGCAAAAAACGCACTCGGCAATTCCCTGAGCCCGATCATCACAATTGGGTGCCCGACGGAGCGAAAAAAGGCCGCCCCGAGCGGCAGGGTCAAGGCCCACAAAGGCCAGGTCCGGGGAATGCTGCCGGGCCGCAACGCAGATACCGCTATGCCGCCGACGACAGCCACCGTCCCGAAGGCCAGGGGCCAGGTCAGTGTTTCCCCCAGTAACAAGACGGCGAAGAAGGCGGCGAAAATTGGTGCCGTCGCCGCCAGCCCACTGGTCAGGGTCGGCCCCAATATCTTGACCCCGGCGACGGCCAGATTGGCCGACAGCGCCGGTCGGAACAGTCCGACCAGGGCGAACAAAGCGGCAGACGAGGTCAGCCAATAGGATGTCTCAAGGAAAAACGGCGCAAGCAGCCAATAGACGACCGCCGTCGTGCCGATGTTGACGAGAGCCCCCGAGCGCGGATCGGCATGGCCAAGCCCCAAATTCTGGATCTGAATGGAAAGCGCGAACAGGAATGCCGAGGCAAGCGCAAGCAGCGACGGAAGATAAGGTGTTTCGGCCACTACTTAGCGGCGCGACGGGCGATGTCGTTCAAGCCATCTGACAATGTCGGACGCGGTTGTTCGAAGTAGCAACCAAGGGCCGGGGCGTCGGTCTTGCGGGCCAGCGCCATGGCGGCCATCAAGTCGCTGCTGTCGTGGTCTTCAGGCAGCGGGCGCACGGACATGCCGAGGTTCTGGTAGGTCTTCGAGGTCTTATCGAAGGTAACGCACGGGGATAGCACATGCAGGTAGGAAAACCCCTTGAACGCCAGGGCCTGCTCAATCATCCCGGCCATGTGATGGGGGTTTCCGGCGTAGGCCTGGCCGACCCACGAGGCCCCATAAGCCAGCAGCATCATCAGCGGGTTAAGCGGCATATCGTGGTTTTCATAGGGTGAGGTCGTTGTCTGAAAGCCGAGCACCGACGTCGGTGACGTTTGTCCCTTGGTCAGTCCGTAAATGCCGTTATCGAAGAGGATGTAGGTCATATCGACATTGCGCCGGGCGGCGTGGGGGATATGGCCGCCACCGATGGCGAACGCGTCGCCATCGCCGCCGACGACGATAACCGTCAGATCATCGTTGGCGACCTTGATGCCCGTGGCCACCGGCAAGGCGCGGCCATGCAGGGTATGAAAGCCGTAAGTATCGATGAAAAATGGAAACCGCGAGGCACAGCCGATGCCGGAAACGACGACGGTTTCATCGGGGTTGATCGATAAATTGTTGAGCGCCGCCGTCAGTCCTTCGACGATCGAGAAATAGCCGCAGCCCGGACACCAGGTCGGCAACGATTTCGAGCGATATTCCAGGCGACCGCTGGCTTTAATTTCTTCAAGCTTTTCTTCCAGATAGACCGGTTTCTCGATATTTGACATTTCTAAAACCTCACTCGGCCGCCCGCGAGCGGCCTTTCTTCTTGCCTGCCAAGCGCCGAATTTCAGCAACGATATCTTCAACGTGCATCGGTGTGCCCGGGACACGGTTGAGTCTGGTCACTACCCGGCCCGTCGTGCCGGTCAGCAGATGGGCAAACTGGCCTTCGTAATTCAATTCCGGAACCAACACCTCTGCGGCATCGCCGAGAAGCGCGTTGATTGGTTGCAGGGGCAAGGGCGAGAGCAACACAACTTTCATGGCGGCGCAGCGGATGCCTTCACTCTGGGCGATGAACATGGCTTCGAGGATTTCCCCGAAAGTCGACCCCCAGCCGATGATGGCAACATCGACCTTGCCTTTGTCGCCGAAGCGCTTCGACATGGTGATGCCGGGATGGCGGACCACGCCAAGCAACTTCTCATGACGTTTGCGGCTCATGACCTGATGACTGTTATCGTTGGGTCGACCGTTTTCATCGTGTTCCAGGCCGGTCACGGCATGGCGCAGTCCCTTGTCGCCGGGCAGGGCGCGCGGGCTGATGAAATCCTTGGTTAGGGCGTAGCGATGATAAGGCTGGCCCTTCTTCAATTTGCCCACTGGTTTGGATGCGTTGGCCGCGAACGGGTTCTTGGCCGGTAACGCGACCGCCTCGTAACGGTTGGAAAGATAAAGGTCGAGCAAGACCACGACAGGGGTCTGATAACGCTCGGCGATTTCAAAAGCCTTGCCGGCGCATTTGTAGCAGCCTTCCACATTGGTCGGTGCCAGGACGATGCGCTGGCCGTCTCCGGCGGCACCGAAAACGGCGATATTCAGGTCCGACTGTTCGGTCTTGGTCGGCATGCCGGTGCTCGGGCCACCGCGCTGGGAGACAAAGATCACCACCGGCACCTCGGCCATGGTGCCAAGGCCCATCATTTCCGACATCAGCGCGAAGCCCGGTCCCGACGTTGCCGTGGCCGCCCTGACCCCTGCGTAACCGGCCCCGATGGCCGCCGAAATAGCCGAGATTTCGTCTTCTGTTTGCAGCATCCGCTTGCCGCGTTTTGGCAGTTCGCTGGCCAGACGCTCCATGATCGTCGTCGCAGGCGTTATCGGGTAACCGAAGAACGTATCCAGGCCGGCGTCCATGCAGCCCTTGGCAATCGCGCCATTGCCGCTCATCATCACCAGATCGCCGCTTTTTGCTTTTTTATGGGGCGGCTTCAAGACCCCCTCGTCGAGGCGGAAAGTATTCTCGCCGACAGCGAAGGCGGCGTCGAAAGTTTGAATGCTCATCACGGTCAAGGCCGCGGGCTTGGTCTTGAATTTTTCCGTTATAACGTCGTAGAAAGCCTCTCTTGGCATACCGTAAAGACCGGCAAGATATCCCACCGCGGCGATATTGCGCGAACGCGCCGAACTGGTCACCCGTTCCGACATCTCGCGAAACGGCACACCATAAGGCAAATGCGATGAGGATAAATGACCGGAAATATGATTGCCTTCGGGAACCATGGAAACCGGCTTGTCTTCATAAATAACGGCACCGTAATTCTTGACCTCACCGACGTGGGGGATGGCGTGGGAATCATCCAGGGAAATCAGTACATCGGACAGCGGCTTTAAGGAAAAAACCTGTTCGGAGGTCACCCTGATGCGCGAAATACACTTGCCGAAACCCCTGATTTCCGGCGGGTAGACGTCAAAGGCGATGACCTTGTAACCGGCCTTGGCCATAGCCCGCTTGACCATGTCACCCGCTGCGATCGTGCCATCACCGGCGGAACCGCAAATGGCGATCTGAAGGTCGGTCGTTTTTTTTCCGTTTAGCGGCATTATCTTAAAGCTACCTGTACATCCAGTAGGGCGAGTCGATTTCGCCTTGCTTGTTGATATAAAGATGGTCGTCCTGATAGGTACTGATCTTCTTTTTGCCGCCGGTCATGTTGATCGCCGCGATCTTTCCCATTTCCTTGATATGGTGCCAGCCGTAGTAAAACAGGTAAGAATTTTCTTCCGGCGACCAGATCTGGCAAACGTCACCGGCCGCCCAGATGCTGTCGTTGGTGGTTTTCAGTTCGGGATTGACCAGCAGGCCGCGTTCGATATCGACATTGGCACCAATCATGAAATTAAGCGACGGCATCAGACCGCAGAATGGCATCACGGCGTCGCCATTGATGCCGCCGCCGTCGGCGAAGACGACCCGGCGGAGATGCTTGCCTTTCGCGCCCTGCTTAACGCCTGTGACTTTTTTGCCGAGAACCACTTCGATGCCCATGGCTTCGAGAACGGCGATGAATTTGGCTTGCTTGGGCGTCGTGACTTCGTGCGGCCAGAACAATTGCTCGCCAGCGATCAGGGTCACCCGGTGGCCGACGGCGACAAGGGTGCGGGCCAAATCAAGGCCAGTCATATCGCCGCCCAGCATGATCACGTGGCCTTTCTTCGGCAACGTCTGACGCATCCTGACGGCGTCTTCATAACTGCCAAAGCCGTTCATCAACGGGCGGAATTCCCTTAAGTTTTCAGGCAGGTAACCGCCACCGCCACTGGCGACCAGGAGCTTGTCATAGGAAACTTCCTCTTTATGCCTGAGCAGAACTTTCTTGTTCTTGGCATCGACATGATCGACCCAACTGTTGCGGCGAACGCTGATTTTGTTGTCATCATAAAATTCCGGTGGATGGGCCAGAATCTCGCGCCAGTTATCGACGCCGGTGAAGACCCGCGGTAATTCATAACGGCTGATAAACGGCAGCATGGAGCCAGTAATCTGGGTGATGGTGCATTTCGGATCGCGCTGGCGGATGGTCAGCGCTGCCTCACTGCCCGCACCGCCGGAGCCAATGATGACGAAGTGAGGGGCCGCGCTCATGACTTCGCTTTCCCATTTGTCTTGCTGCGCGAGTGGCCTTTTGCCGAAACGTCCTGATAAAAAATTTCATTCTTGGTGATCGAAATGCACTTGGTCGGACAGACCATAAAGCACGCACCACAGCGGATGCATTCGTTGTTGTCGATCCAGATCGCCCCGACCTTATCCCATTCCCGGGCCTCTTGCAGGGCTCCGTATGTGCCGTCTTTATTGATATCGACGCCTTCGACCAGCTTGATGCAGTCGCGCGGCGCAACCTCGATACAGGCGCGGCAATAGATGCAGTTATCGACGTCTATTTCGTAACGGTGATAGCAAAGATAACAGCGCTTGGCTTCCTCGAAGGCTTCCTCGAGTTCCAGGCCTCGCTCGACTTCCGAAGTCAGGTCCTTGCCACGGTCCTGTAGTTTCGACGTCGGCATTTCCTGCCTGGGGATGAAGTCATAGGCGCGTTCGCGTAAGGGGCCGGCGACGTTTTCGATTTTGACGACTTCCTTGCGGCGCTCGTAGCCCATCAGCCAGGCGTCCATTTTAAGGGCGATCTCGCGGCCATGGCCGATGGCCTCGACGACGGTCGAGGCGCCGCGGACAAAATCACCGGCGGCGAATAATCCTTCGACAGTGGTCATGCCGCTGTCGTCGATTTTGACGCTGCCCCAGCTGTCGAGACCGAGCGTCACATCAATGTAGTCGTTGACGCCCTGCTGGCCGATGGCGACCAGCAGGGTGTCGCAAGCTTCTTCAAATTGTGAGCCTTCAATGGCAATCGCCTGACGACGACCATTCTTGCGCCAGCCGCCGAGCCTGTTCTGAACGAACCTGACCCCCCTAAGGGAGCCATCGGGGTTGGTAATCAGGCCGGTCGGTGTGCGCAGGCCGAGAATTTCCACGCCTTCGCGCTTTGCTTCAAAAATTTCTTCCTTGGCAACCGGGATATATTCTTCCGTTGTGCGCAGGTGGATGGTCACTTCTTCGGCACCCAGGCGCTTGGCGACCCGGGCGCAGTCGAGGGCGGTGAACCCGGCACCGACGATAAACACCCGCTTGCCAACGGTCTTTTTCTCGCCCCGGTGCAAGGCCATCAGGAAATCAAGGCCGTATTCGACGTTCGGTGTCGTAAGAACCGGGTCCTCATCGGCTTTCTTCAGGCCGTCCAGCGGCAAGGGGATTGCCGCCATGCAGCCGGTCGCGAGCAGCACCGCGTCGTGATGTTGGCGTAGCCAGGCAAGGGAAATATCAGTTTCTCCTTTGCCGACGCCGACGCCAGTCTGAATTTCAACACCCAGACGCAGGGCGTTGCGCAGTTCGATATCCAACTCTTCGCGGGGCAGTCTGAATTCGGGGATGCCGTAAGACAGCATGCCGCCAGCCTTGTGCTCGCGCTCGAAAATCAGAATATCATGACCGAGGGTCGACAGGTCATGGGCGGCGGCGATGCCAGCCGGACCCGAACCGACGATGGCGATGCGTTTATGGGTCGGCGTGAACAGGCTTTCATTAATGCGGTGACTCGATGATTTGAAGTCGGCGGCAACCCGCTTTAAATGGCAGATGCCGACAGGCTCACCGTTGCCCGGCCAGCCGTGTCGGCAGGCATCTTCACAAGGCCTGGAGCATATCCGGCCAAGCGCGCCGGGCAGGACATTGGCCATGCGGTTAAGCTCGTAAGAGCGGCCAAAGCGCTGTTCGGTGATCATCCGGATATAGGCGGGGATATTGGTTCCGGCCGGACAGGCCGTCTGGCAGGGGACATTTTCGCGAACCCAGCCGACATCACGCGGGTCCGTCGAAAAGCGCACCGGGGTAACGACCCGTTCGCCAAAAGACTGGGTTGAGGAAAAGGTTTCATCCTCTTCCAGGTAAACTTTACTGATCGGCTTATCTGGCACCTTGGTGTCTCTCCGTCCACCTTCACCTTGAACGCTGCAATCTTAATCATAATTGCCGACGATGTGACATCACTATTTCGTGCCTGCGGCTCTATTTCCCTTCAAGTTCGGCTTTTATCAGCTCCAGGGTCAGCCATTGCTCTTCGGCTGCGGCCAATGCGGCTTGCGTACTTTCCAGTTTGCCTGCGGTGCGTTTGAAGGTTTCCTGGTCGCTGGCGTAAAGGGCGGGGTCGGCCAATTGCAGTTGCAAGGCGTCAATATCGGCTTCCAGGGCTTCTATTTTTCCGGGCAGACTTTCCAGGGCGTACTTTTCCTTATACGACATCTTCAGCTTTTGCCCCGGCTTTGCCCTTGCCGCCGGGCGTTTGGCAGACTTTGAGGGGCTTTGCGGCTGCGCGCCACCTGTGGAAAGGCCGCGCTGGATAATCATGTCGCTGTAACCGCCAGCATATTCCTGCCAATGCCCCTGGCCTTCCGAAGCGATGACAGAGGTCACCACCCGATCGAGAAAATCACGGTCATGGCTGACCAGCAGGACCGTTCCGGCGTAGTTGGCGAGCATTTCCTGCAACAGGTCCAGGGTTTCTAGATCAAGATCGTTGGTCGGCTCATCGAGCACCAGAAGGTTCGACTCACGGGCGAAGGCGCGGGCCAGCATCAGCCGACCGCGCTCGCCACCCGAAAGGGCGCTGATCGGCGTCCTGACCTGGTTGGCGGTAAACAGGAAGTCCTTCATATAGCTGATGACATGGCGGGGCGTGCCGCCGACGGTGACGCTATCGCCGCTGCCGCCGGTCAGTGCCTCGCCCAGGGTCCATTCCGGATCAAGGCTTTCTCGACGCTGATCCAATGACACCATCTCAAGATTGACGCCAAGCCGCATGGTGCCGTGATCGGGGGCCAGAGTGCCGGTCAGCATGTTCAGCAAGGTCGTTTTGCCAGCCCCGTTGGGGCCGATCAATCCAATCCTGTCACCGCGCTGAATACGGATCGAGAAATCATCGACGATGCAGACATCGCCGTAGGATTTCGACAAGTTCTTGGCTTCCCCGACGAGCTTGCCGGAAGTCTCGCCTTCGCTCACCGTCATCTTGACGGAGGCCGAAATCTGTCTTTGATTCTGGCGCTGCTCGCGTAAATCATGCAGGGCGCGCAGGCGGCCCTGGTTGCGTTTGCGGCGGGCCGAAACACCGTGCACGAGCCAGTGGTTCTCGGCGACCAGTTTGCGATCGAGTTTATGACGGTCGAGTTTTTCCTGCTCGATGATGTCGTCGCGCCAGGCTTCAAAATCGACAAACCCTTTATCCAGCCTTTTCGCCGCACCCAGATTGAGCCACACCGTCGCCCGCGACAAATTCTCCAAAAACCGCCGGTCATGGCTGATCAAGATCAGGGCCGAGCGGATCGACTTAAGCTCGTTCTCCAGCCATTCAATGGCCGGCAGGTCAAGATGGTTGGTCGGCTCATCGAGCAGCAAAATGTCGGGTTCCGGCGCCAGCACGCGGGCCAGGGCGGCGCGACGGGCCTCGCCGCCCGATAAGACCCGCGGGTCTTCGCTGCCATCCATGCCCAATTGTTCAAGCAGATACCTGCCGCGATAAGGATCGTCGTTCGGCCCCAGCCCGGCCTCGACATAGTCCATGGTGGTGGCGAAACCTGTCAGGTCCGGTTCCTGGGGCAGGTAGCGGACGTTGGTGCCGGGTTGCAGAAAAATCTCGCCGTGATCGGCCTCAATCTGGCCGGCGGCAATTTTAAGCAACGTCGATTTACCCGACCCGTTGCGCCCGACCAGACACAGCCTGTCACGGGCAGAAACCGACAGTTCCGCCCCTTCCAGCAGGGGAACGCCGCCAAAGGTCAGCTCGATGTTGCGTAAGATTAAGATGGGAGGGGCCATAAGCGAAGCTTGTACAGCCGCTTGCCCCCGCCGACAAGGGGGATGGTCTAATTAACACCGCATCGCAAACGATCCGGCCCCCGCGTCATAGCCTCCCCTTCGTCATTCCCGGACTTGATCCGGGAATCCAGGTTTTTTTTGCCGCTTCCTCAAGCGCGTCAACGCAACGGTGAGAAAAGTAAACTGTCACCGTAATCCCCACCGTAAGGGAACTTCGAAAAGATGGCGAAGGGTCCAGCCCCTACTGCGGAGAGAACAGCCTGGACCCGACTCAGACATTCCGGCTGTTTAATAATACACTTCAAAAAGCGCCGCCGCGCCCTGGCCGCCGCCGACACACATGCTTACCACGACGTACTTTTCGTTGCGGCGTTTTCCTTCGATCAAGGCGTGTCCGGCCATGCGGGCGCCGCTCATTCCGTAAGGATGGCCAATGGAAATAGCGCCGCCGTTGACGTTGAAGCGGTCGGCCGGAATATCCAGTTTGTCCCGGCAATAGATCACTTGAGAGGCGAAGGCTTCATTAATTTCCCAAAGGCCGATGTCGTCAATCGTCAGGCCGTGATGTTTCAGTAGATGCGGAATGGCGAAGACCGGGCCGATGCCCATTTCATCGGGTTCGCATCCTATGACGGCCATGCCCCTGAAGGCGCCTAAAGGTTTGAGGCCTCTTTTTTCGGCCAGTCGCGCTTCCATTAGAACGGCGGCGCTTGCCCCGTCAGAAAGTTGACTGGCGTTGCCAGCTGTTACACAACGACCTTCGCCCATGACCGGTTGTAAGTTTTTCAATTGTTCAAGGGTTGTCCCCGGACGATTGCATTCATCGCGCTCCAGTCGGACCTCTTGTTTACTGACCTGTTCGGTCAACTTGTTCGTCACCACCTTGATGGCATCGACAGGAATAATTTCGGCGTCAAATTTCCCGGCTTCCTGAGCGGCTGCCGTTTTAAGCTGACTGCCCAACGCATACTCATCCTGGGCATCACGCGATACGCCGTAACGCCTGGCGACAGTCTCCGCCGTTTCGATCATCGTGTCATAAAATTGCGGTTTTAAGGCGAGCACGCGGGAATCTTGATAGCGATGCATGTTCATATGATTATTTTGCACCAGACTGATTGAATCGACACCGCCGCCGATGGCCACGTCCTGACCTTCCTGGACGATTTGATGAGCCGCAGCGGCAATTGCCGACAGCCCGGACGCGCACTGGCGGTCGATTGTTGCCCCGGCAATACTGACAGGCAATCCTGCGGCCAGAACGGCATGACGGGCAACGTTGATCCCTGTCGACCCTTGGGTCAGGGCGCACCCGAGGATCAAATCCTCTATTTCATCGGCCTCAATAGCAGCCCGGTCAATTGCGGCATTGATCGCATGGGCGGCCAGGGTTGGGCCATCCAAATTGTTGAAGGCTCCCCGGTACGCCTTGCCGATGGGTGTTCGGGCGGTCGAGACAATAACGGCTTCACGCATAGTCGAGTTTCCTTGGCGTTAAATTTTTTCCAGTCCACACCAATCGGCGATGAACAGAGCGATAGATTGAGTGATACGGCGGATAGATTCCAGATTTACCCGTTCGTTGAAACCGTGGATCGCCTCCGCTGTGGGGCCATAGACCAGCGCCGGTGTATCTGCATACAGTCCAAAAAAGCGCGCGTCTGTAGTCGCCGTGACGGGAAATTTCTCCAGATCATTGCCGGTCACCGCCTTGTGCGCGCCTTCCAGCGAGGCAATCGCCTGACCGGCTTCGGGTTTGGCATGATCGGCCAGCGCATAGCCTTCGGCGAGAAACCCGTGGTAGATCACTTTTGGCTGATTTTTTCGTAGGAAGGCATCGGCGTTAGCCGCGTCATGCAGGCAGGCTTCTATTTCCGCCCGTGCGGCATTGATATCCTGACCGGGATAAATAGCCATACGGACATCGAAACAACACCAGGCCGGAACGCTTGAGGCCCAATCGCCACCTTCAATGCGTCCTACGTTCAGGTTAAGGGGGTGATCAATATGGCTATAATGCGGATGCTTGTGTTGCGGCGCGTTCCATCGCCCTTCGAGTTCACGTAATGCTGCGATCAGGGGAATAGCCGCTTCGATGGCATTGGAACCACTACCGGCTTCCGCCACATGGACCGGAATGCCCTTCAGGTGAACTTGCAACCAGATGACCCCGATTTGGGCGGTCACCAGCTTTTCATCAAAGGGTTCGGCAATGAGAGCGGCATCGGCACGGTATCCCCTTTGCAGACAGGCCAGGGCTCCGTTACCTGTGCATTCTTCTTCAACAACCGACTGGATATAGACGTCGGCGGCGGGTTGATAACCAATCATTTTTAAAGCATCCAGGGCATAAATACTGGCCACCAGCCCCGCCTTCATATCCCCCGTACCGCGACCGTACATCCAGCCATCATCACAATGGGGTTCGAAGGGCGGCGCGTCCCACATATCGAGCGGACCCACCGGCACCACATCAATATGACCGTTCAGAATCAGTGATTTTCCTGTGCCGGCGCGGCTGCGGTGGGTGCCGACGACATTGAGCGCATTTTCATAGTTACCGATGACCGGAGAGAACCCTGGCAGATTGGCAATATCATCGACATTAATGGCCCAGATATCGGTCTCGTAGCCACGATCCCTCAGGCTTTCGTCCATCAACGTCTGAGCACTTTGCTCATTACCGCGCGTTGAGGGATGGCTTGCAAGCTCGGACAGGAAAGAAACCTGCTCGTCGAAGCGATTGTCGACGGCGCTCATGATTGGACTATCAAGTTTGTTACTCATGACTTCGGTGCTTCCTAAAAAGTAGACAGATCAGTTTCTGAAACGCGCAGAGGAGCGTCAGTGGCGTCGATGATATCCTGAATCGAAAGGCCTTCGGCAATTTCACGCAGAACCATGCCGTCTTCGCTGACATCGAGTACCGCCATATCCGTATAAATTCGATTCACACACGCCGGAGCCGTCAAAGGGAGGCTGCATTTCTGAACGATTTTTGATTGTCCATGTTTATCCTGATGGGTCGTCAGAATAACGACGCGACGCGCCTTTTGCGCAAGCTCTATGGCACCACCGGCACCCGGCGTGAACATTCCTGGAATTGTCCAGTTCGCCAAATCACCGTTCTGGGCCACCTGAAAAGCCCCTAGAATAGTTAAGTCGAGGCGACCACGTCGGACCAGGGCAAAGGAGACGGCGCTGTCAAAAAAAGACGTGCCCGGCAGGGTGGAAACATAGGCACCACCGGCATCAATAAGATTACGATCAGCATCATCATATGAAAGACTGGGGCCGACACCGGCAATCCCATTTTCCGAATGTAGACAGACAGACGTGTCGGGTGGAATGTAATCGATTACTTTCGTCGGCAATCCAATTCCCAGATTAACCGTCATGCCGTCCCTGATCTCACGTGCTGCACGGCGGATCATTCTTTCCCTAACGTTGGACGACATTATAGTCCTCCGTCAATTCTGAAAGGGTGACGATACAATCGACGAAGGGACCAGGCGTATGAACGGTTTCTGGTGGAATATCCCCAAGGGCAAGCAACTGCTCGGTTTCGACGAGCACGCGCTCTGCCGCCATCGCCATCAATGGATTAAAATTCTGGGCGCTTGCCGCATAAACCAAATTGCCAAAAGTATCGGCCCGGCTTGTATGAATGAGGGCAAAATCGGCTCGTAGAGACTTTTCGATAAGGCTTGGCTTTCCCTCATATTCAATGATCGTCTTGCCCTCAGAAAGTTTAGTATCGATACCTATATCAGTGAGGAAACCTAACAACCCGGCACCGGCGGTTCTAATTCTTTCAGCCAGAATGCCCTGGGCGCAAAATTCCACGTCCAGACGATTGTCGTTCATCATCGCGATGGCACGGGGGTTTAACCCAATATGGGTAACGATCAATTTATCAACCTGTCCATTTGCCAGCAGATGATCGACGCCCATGCCCGTTTCATTGGCGTCGTTTTTGATCACGGTTAATCCTTTTTGGCCTTGCCGCACGAGTTCATCAATGAGGCAAAAGGGCGTTCCGGGAACGCCAAAGCCGCCGATCATAACGCTCGAACCATCATCAATTTGAGCAATGGCATCCTCAATAGTGGTTTCCTTATCGCTCATTTTCATAAGGTCACCATCGGCAAGCCAAACGTCTTGGCAAAAACATCCAGACTGTCGCAAAGTTTTTCCATGATTTCGGAAATATGTTCCGGCGTTATGATTAACGGCGGGCAAACCATAAAATGGTCACCTTCCTTGCCGCCGCGTGTGCGCCGGGCATAGATAATCAAACCGCGCTCATATGCCAGATTGACGAGCACATCAAAGGCATTGATGCCCTTGGGCAGGGGTGCCATGGTTTCACGGTCGGAAACCAGTTCGAAAGCCAATAACAAACCTTTTCCACGCACGTCGCCGATAAAAGGATAGCGGTCCATCAAGCCGGTAAGCTCGGCTTTTAACTGGTTCCCCATCTCCTCGGCATTACCAATCAGATCGCTTTCCAACAGCTCCTTGATCACCGCCAAGCCGGTAGCGCAAGCCAGTGGGTTTCCGGCGTAGGTAAAACCATGTGCAAACCCGCCATTTTCCATCACCGCATCGACCAGACGACGTTGCGCAACCATGGCCCCCAATGGGGCATAACCGGCGGCGAACCCTTTTGACAGGGCGACGATGTCAGGCTTGATGTTCCAGTGTTCGGCGGCAAGAAACCGCCCTGTCCGACCGGCCCCGGTCATCACCTCGTCATAGATCAGCAGAATGCCGAACTCATCACATATCTCCCTGATACGTCCGTAATAACTGTCAGGTGCGACGAGGGCACCCGTTGAAGCGCCACCGACTGGCTCCATAATGAACGCGAGCACAGTTTCCGGACCTTGTTGCAGAATCTCATCGCGTAACATCTCGGCATATTTCAGGCCCCGTTCCTCGTCGTTTAGATTGTCGCGATCAAGGTAACAGGTGGGTGCCGGAATTTTGGGCATAGAGCGCATCATTGGTTCGAACGGGCCGCTTAGGGGATCGTATCCTGTCAGCGCCAGTGCGCCCAGTGTACACCCGTGGTAGGAGGGGTTGCGGGAAATGACTTTCCAGCGTTTTTCAGCACCACTAACAACGGCATACTGACGGGCCAGCTTGATAGCGCTTTCGACAGCTTCCGATCCGCCGGAAACAAAAAACACCCGGTCCAACCCTTCGGGCATCAAGGACGCCGTTAATGTCGCCAGTTTTTCGGCAGGCTCGTTTTGAAAGTGCAAACGGTAGCCAAAAGTCGCCCTGTCCATCTGGGCCCGCATGGCTTCAAGCACGCGCGGATTGGAATGGCCGATGTTTGAGACCATGGCCCCACTGCTACCATCCAGATAGCGCTTTCCATCAACATCGTACAGATAGACACCCTCGGCCCGGTCCAGCATCGGACGTTGGGCCGAGGATTGATAAAAAAGGTTCGATTGCACTGCGGCATCGAAGGGTCCGACACTTTCGCTCATTAATTTCGCCCCTTCAGGTGCTTGCTCAGGAAGCTTTGAGTGCGTTCATTTGAAGGATTATGAAAGATCACCTCAGGGGGGCCTTCCTCGACCACGACACCCTCATCCATAAAAAGGATGCGGTCGGCGACATCTTCGGCGAAGCCCATTTCATGGGTGACAATAATCATCGTCATGTGTTCTTCCGCCAGTTGTTTCATGACCAGGTTGACCTCCTCTACCAATTCCGGATCCAGGGCCGATGTTGCTTCGTCGAATAGCATAACCTTTGGCTCCATGGCCAGGGCGCGGGCGATGGCGACGCGTTGTTTTTGACCGCCCGACAGTTTTGATGGGTAATAATCGATGCGATCAATCATTCCCACTTTCTGCAACTGCCGCTCGGCAAGATCCCGCACGTCCTCGTCAGACATCTTTTTTAGAAGTTTTGGTGCCATGGTGATATTTTCCAGGACACTAAGGTGTGGGAATAAATTGAAATGTTGAAACACCATTCCGATTTGCTGGCGAACCATATTGATGTGACGCTCGTACGCCCTGGGACTGAGGGGCTTGTTAACTTGCATGCCCTCGAGCCATATTTCCCCCTTGTCCAGTGGATCAAGTTCGTTGATGGCCCGCAGAAGAGTGCTTTTCCCCGAGCCACTGGGGCCAATGATCGCAACGATCTGCCCTTTGTCCACTGATAGATCAATTCCCTTGAGAACTTCCAGTGGGCCGTAACTTTTATGAGCATCACGGACTTCGATGAATGGTGTTGTTGAGGTCATCACTATTTTTCCCTGAATATTTAATCCGATTATCGAGCAGCTTCTATTTTCCGCTCGACGCGGCGCAGTCCCATTTCCAGGATCAGATTGATCGCGTAGTAGAAAACTGCTGCTGTGATGTAAAATTCGAATGGACGGAACGTTTCGCTGATGGCCAATTGCGCCGCGTGAACCAGTTCGGTTACGCCAATCACCGACACAAGCGCCGAGTCCTTAAGCAAGGCGATCATGTTATTGCCGATAGGCGGAACAACGTCGCGAACGGCCTGGGGAATAACCACATACCGAAAGGTCTGTCTGCGGCTCATGCCCAGCGTGCGTGCGCCTTCGTGCTGCCCCTTGTCGACCGCCAAAATGCCAGCCTGAATGATATCGGAATTGTAGACGGCGAAATGTAGTCCCAACCCGATAATACCAGCGGCCACGGCCGGAACGTCGATGCCAATTTGAACCAATCCAAAATAAATCAGGAAAAGCTGCAACAACAAAGGCGTTCCCATGAACAACCAGGAGAAGAAGCGCACCGGATAACGGATGCTCCAGTGGCCATAAAGGAGAATGACAGAAAAAGCGATCCCGCCAAAAAAGCTGAGCATTCCCCCCGCCAGTGTAATCACGAAGGTATAGGCGGCACCGATCAGGATAAAATTGCTGAATTCAGGAACGACGCTGAAATCAAGACCCATGACGCTCTCCATAAAACAACATTGAGCCAATCATTGTATTACCGCCTTCTTATCCAGATAGGTGACACCCCGCCCGGCAATATAAATGATGACCATGTAGAGCATTCCGGCTAGGGCGAACATCTCGAAGGGACGATAGGTCGATCCAATATAACGCTGTGCCGTATAGGTTAGTTCGACAACCGAAATCGCCGACACCAATGCGGTCGCTTTGATCTGGGCGTTGATGTTCACCCCCAGCGGACGAATCATCAGTCTTGCTGCCTGGGGCAGAACGACTTTGTAAAAAGCCTGAAATTTACTAAGCCCAAGCGTTCTGGCCGCTTCTGCCTGCCCCCGATTAACAGCGACAATAGCACCACGGATGGTTTCGGACATATAGGCCCCAATATTAATTCCAAGGCCAATGGCACCCGCAGCAAATGGGTCGAGGTTAATGCCGACCTGAGGGCCACCAAAATAAAGAATGAATAACTGTATCAGGCAAGGGGTTCCCCTGAAGACACTGACATAGCTTGCCGCGATCATTCTGAAAACGAGTACATCCGACAATCGTCCCGCTGCGCTTAGCGCCCCCATCAACAATCCAAGTGCTATGGAAAGAATTGATAGCTGAACGGTTACGATAGCTGCCTCGACAAAGAACGGCGCGACCTTCATCATTAAACCAAAGTCCACGAGTCACCTCCGTTTGCCTGATTATGAATTTCGTTCAAGCCCACAACTCCCCGGTCACTCTCGCCCAAGGCGTGCGACCGGGGAACTATGGTATCAGATTATCCGCGAAAGGTTAGCGGATGTCGGAACCAATCCATTCATTGGCGATCTTCGTGTAGGTTCCGTCGGCCATCATATCATCAAGGGCCTTTTGCATTGCAGCGACAAGCTTTGGATTTCCCTTGCGTACGGCAATTCCTGCCTTGTCATCGGCACCCTCGATACCGGGGGTGCTGAGTTGGCGCACGGCCATGCCATTTTTCTTGATTGCAACATATACCGGAATGTTATCAACGACGACGGCATCGACACGACCGGTGTCTAGCTCCATCATCAACTCAGGCAAACCCTTGTAGGTTTTGACTTCCCAGCCGCCTTTCTTACGGGCCCATTTTTCATGGGTTTCGCCAAGAGTTGCTCCGATCTTTTTGTCCTTAAGATCAGCCAGTGATTGGACGGAGGATCCCTTCTTCACAAATACGGCACGGCTCATACGATAGTAAGGGCCGACAAAGTCAACGACCTTCAGCCTCTTTTCCGTAATCGACATGCTGCCAACGATAGCATCGTACTTATTGGCTAACAGGCCCGCCAGGATGCCATCCCAAGCCGTTGTCACGACCTCGGCTTTGATTCCCATACGCTTGGCGATTTCCATGCCGATGGCAGGATCGAAGCCAACCACCTCGTTTTTATCATTTACAAAATTAAATGGAGGGTAAGCCCCCGTCATGGCTATTTTCATGTTGCCGTTGCTTTTGATGCTGTCGAGTTCTTCCGCATCAACATTATGAATGACACCCATAGTCCCTGCCGCCAACAAGCCCGCCGCAAGTATCGATTTAAAAAATCCGGTCATAGTCTTTATTTCTCCCTGTTTCGATTTATGACATCGAGAATTCTGATCTTTCCTGCAACGCGCCATCACAGCATCTTTACGCCGCAGGAAAGAAAAACTTGCATGAGGCCTATTATTTATCAAATATATAATGGAAATGGAGATGATAGATTTAAAAAATGGATGATCGTTCCGTAAAACGCCTTCCCTGGGACCTTGACTGGAACCTGCTCAGAACTTTCATGGTGATTGTCGAGCAGGGAGGAATTACCCTGGCGGCTGACCACCTGGGACTTAAGCAGCCGACGGTCAGTAACGCGCTTAGGCGTCTTGAAGACAGAATTGAAAAGAACCTGATTAAGCGCAAACCCAATTACTTTCGCGTCACCTCTGCGGGCAATCTTCTATATCAGGAATGTGTCGAGGTGTTCGGCACCATCTCCCGCTTGCCCGGGCTTATCAGTGAGGCAGACGATGAAATCGCCGGACATATTTCCATAGCGCTGGCCAGCCATGTTATTTCTCCATTATTCGATAATGTTTTGAGTCAATTTAATCAGCAGAACCCCAAAGTAACTTTTTCGATCTCGGTTTCAGAAAGCCAGGAAGTGATCAAGAGTTTACTACAGAAACGGGCTTCGCTGGGTGTATGCCTCGTTAACAAAAAGGATACGCGCCTGGAGTATCAGGTTATTTACCGTCAATACTTCGGTTTTTTCTGCGGCCCCAAGCACAGACTATTCGGACAAGGTGGCTTGAAGTTAAAAGACCTGGAGGGCGAGGCCTCCGTCTCCTTCCAGACAGATCACGAGTCAGGTGCCCTGCACGATGTGACCCTGCTTCGCTCACAAGCGAGACTTGCTCCAAATCTCACCGGTGTCTCGTCAAGCTTGCAGGAAGTTCGTCGTATGATCATAGCTGGCATGGGTATCGGCCCATTACCGCTACATGTGGCGCAAAGAGATGTTGATGACGGGATTCTTTGGCAGCTTCCGCCTTATAAAGGCTTGCCAGCTATCGACATTCATTTAGTGACCAACCCCCGATCAAACAAAAACCGCGCGGAAGAAGGGCTGATTGCATTGTTGCAAGAGGAGATAAGGAAAACGCCTGTAGGTACGCGCACCTATACGAAGGCTAACTTACCGGTTCGTTAAATTGAAGTAGTTCCGACCTGACTGATGCCACCCCTTAAAAAGGACAGGGTTAGCGGTTTTGATAACGGTGTGAACCGTAACCATCAAAACCTTAAGGAGGTAACCCTCATGCTACAGAGTAATCAAAAAATCATCCGTCATAAAGTCGGCCTTCTCAATCTTGCCGAAGAACTTGGTAATGTCTCGAAGGCTTGTCAGATGATGGGGCTGTCGCGAGATACGTTTTATCGCTATCGCGATGCCGTCGAGGATGGCATGGATTTAAAGGATGGAGGATTGTTAAAAAAATTTAACAATTTGACGTAAATAATAATCTGGAATGGTTCCTATCTTGCGATTCCATTTCAACTATTTGTTTCTAAACGAAATAAAGCGAAAAATACTTCTTGGTTGTCGTGTTTAATCTGAGAATTCGCATTTAAAGTGCGTCGTTTCGTAGGTAATGTGATTTTTCGCAATTAAAGTGATTTCCGAGAAAAGCTAACAAAAAAGGCTCCCTTTCGGGAGCCTTTCTCTTTGGCTGGGGCGGCAGGGATCGAACCTGCGAATGGCGGCATCAAAAGCCGCTGCCTTACCACTTGGCTACGCCCCATCAAAACGGTGGTTGGCGCAGAACATAAGGCCAAACTCCAATTGCCGCAAGACCCCGAACCCGCTCTTTTGTTGAATTTATTTGTTTAGGCCAAACGACTGATATCACTCTCCAGGGAACCCGCCCGGACCCACCAGTCTGGGTGCTCACGGAACAGCTTCAATGTCGCCATCGCGGCCTCGCCGGGGTCGGCAAATAACCCGAAACACGTCGCCCCGCTCCCACTCATACGCGCCATTAATGCCCCGTCGCAACCTTCCAAGGCTGCCAGCACGTCGCCGATCACCGGCACCATTTGCTGCGCCGCCGGGGCCAAATCATTGCTCCGCACGTCAAGAATAGTGACCAGCTCGGCCAAATCCTTAGGGACACAATCGAAGCGACCCGGCTTTGAGTCTTGCCCGCCCAGATCAGCGCGCCGCTTGAATACCGCCGGGGTTGAAAGCCGAACACCGGGGTTAACCAGCACCAGCGAGCCCGCAGGCAGCCTTGGGGCTGGGCTCAAGTCATCGCCAATGCCACCCATGAAGGCGGCCTGCCCGTGCAGGCACACCGGTACGTCGGCACCAAGGGCGAGCGCCAGTTCGTGCAGTTCCTGCTCGCCGGGCTGAATATTCCACAGCCGCACGAGCCCCTTTAAAGTCGCCGCCGCGTCCGCAGAACCGCCGCCGATGCCCGAAGCCAGCGGCAACCGTTTATTTAAGGAAAGACGTGCGCCACAAGGAACACCCGCTAATTCAGACAGGCCACGAGCCGCCCGCAAAATAAGATTATCCGGCTCAGCGCTCAGTTCAGAAGCGAAAGGCCCATCGATCTCCAGGCTCAGCTCACCTGCGACGGCAAAACTTAACGTGTCGTGGATACCCGCGAAGGCGACAAGACTGTCGAGCAGATGAAAGCCGTCGTCCCTTGTGCCGGTGACATGCAGGTACAGATTGATCTTGGCCGGGGCGGCAATACTGAAGGAAGCAGCGGGCGTCATCCCGACCTAAAGGTCCGGCAGGCCATCGGCCAGCTTGGCCTCGACCTTGAGGCGCAGTTCGGCATCGGGTTTCACAGTCAGCACCCTTTGCCACTGATAGCGGGCCTCTGTCTCGCGACCGACCCGCCAGTAGGCATCGCCAAGATGATCGTTGAGGACAGGGTCTTCCGGTGTCAGCTCGACGGCGCGTTCCATTTCCTTGACCGAGTCGGCGAATTCCCCCATGCGGAAATGAGCCCAGCCCAGTGAGTCGATAATGTAACCGTCGCTGGGGCGCAGATCGACGGCACGGCGGATCATGTCCTTGGCCTTATTCAGGTTTTTCCCCTGATCGACCCAGGAATAGCCCAGGTAATTCAGCACGAAGGGCTGCTCCGGTTCAAATTCCAGGGCTTTCAGGAAATCGGCCTCGGCCCGCTCCCATTGCTTGGAGCGTTCCAAGACGATGCCACGGGCATAAAGCAGCGACCAGTGATGGCGCGCAAGCGTGCCAATCCGCTCGAAGGCCCGATCGTAAGCCAAAACAGCTTCTGCAAAACGCTCATGTGAACGCAGGGTATCGCCCAGCCGGGTCAACGGATCGGCCAAGGTGGGCTCCTCTTCGGCCAGGGCGTTCAGGGCATCGATCGCTTCTGCCGTTCGTTCCAGGTCGTCCAGGTTTTCTGCAGCGCGCAGCCGCGCGGGCCAGGAATAAGGTGAGTTCCGGTCGATGGCGTTATAGACCGCATTGGCGCTCATCAGTTGGCCGTCCAATTGCAGGATGTTGCCAAGTAGTATCTGCATGACCGGAAAATCCGCTCGCAGGTGCAAGCCTAAGCGGGCGAAAATCAACGCCGTTTCCTGTGCGTTTTGCTGGGAAAGTGTTGTCGCGATACCGAAAAAGCCTTCCGCAGCGCCTTCCTTGGCAGTGCTGATAATCGGTTGCGCTGGCGCGCCGGATTCCAGTTGTTTCAAGCCATGGCGGGTAATCGGCGAGTTGGGATTGGTTTTGCTGAAATCCCGGTACAGGGCCTCGGCCTTGGCACCCTCGCCCATGCGGCTGTATAGATTGCCCAATAGTTGGACCACCCGCAGCGAGATCCCGCCTTGTTCCTTGATTTCGTCCTGATAGGTTTGCGCGGCACCACCAAGATCGCCTTTGAAATCGAGAATCATCGCCTTGTGAAGGTAGTACAGCGGTTTTGAGCCATCTTTCAAAAGCGGTTCCAGAAGGGCCGTCGCCTGGGCCGCGCTTTGGCCTTGGGCAATCGACGTCCAGGCCGCCAGAAGCGGTGCCATGAAATCGTTCAAGCCGCCCTGCGGCAGGGCGGTGATCGCCGCCTGGGCCTTATCGAGACGGCCTTGCTGAATGTCATCAACAATGACCGTCAGGCCAACGATAGGGGTGACCGAAGTTTTTCCAGTGATCTTGTCGGCCAGGGTCAGCGCCTCGACGATCCGCCCTTCACTGGCCAGCAAGACGAAAGCCCGGTGCACCAGCTCTTCAATGCCAGGGGATAGGGCGACCGATTTATTGAGAAATTTTACCGCCTCGGGCATATCGCGAATGGCCTGGGCATGGCGGCCTGACAGGTAATTCCCCGACAGCGACGCACCGCCCGAAATGGCCGGCCCGTTGATATCTTTGGTGTGATCCAAATCCAGGTTGTCCGACGCACAGGCCGCAGGCAGCAGAAGGGCCAACAAAGCGGTGGCGACGGGTTTGGAAAACTTGGGAAAGCGCATCAAGGTTTTAAGTCTCATAATCTATTTTTAAAGCCCGAGTGTAACCGAGGCTGCGGCTACGACCAAACAGTTACATGTTGGGATAGGTCGGCCCACCGCCGCCTTCGGGCACCACCCAGTTGATATTTTGGGTTGGATCCTTGATATCGCAGGTCTTGCAGTGAACGCAATTTTGCGCATTGATCTGCAAGCGCATGGCCCCGGCCTCTTCGACATATTCATAGACACCGGCCGGGCAGAACCGCGCTTCCGGGCCATCATAGTCGGCAAGATTGACGCTGACTGGCACGGAAGCGTCTTTCAGGGTCAGATGACAAGGCTCGTCCTCGCGGTGATTGGTCCCCGAAATATACACCGAGCTCAGCTTGTCGAAGGTCAGCACGCCATCGGGCTTGGGATAATCAATCGGTTTCGCCTGGTCTTTCTTGAGCAGGGTCAGATTATCCACATGGCCGTGTTTCAGGGTCCAGGGGGCGTGGCCACCGAGCAACATCTGATCGATGCCAGTGTAGATCGACCCCAGCATCAGCCCCCACTTGAAGGCCGGGCGCACGTTGCGCGCCGCGTACAGTTCCTTGTAAACCCACGATTCCTTGAAGGCCGTCCCATAACTGACAAGTTCGCTCGGCGGCTGTTCTTCGCACAACGCCGCAAACGCCGCTTCGGCGGCCAACATGCCCGACTTCATTGCCGTATGGGTACCCTTGATTTTCGGTGTATTGAGCGTCCCCGCGTCATCGCCAAGCAGGACGCCACCGGGGAATGTCAACTTTGGCAGACACTGCAAGCCGCCTTCGTTCAAGGCCCGCGCGCCGTAGGATATCCGCCTGCCGCCTGCGAAGGTGTCGCGTATTTTCGGATGCGTCTTGTAGCGTTGGAATTCGTCAAACGGGCTCAGGTAAGGATTTTTATAATCCAGGCCGACGACGAACCCGACGGCAACCTGGTTGTCTTCCATGTGATAAAGGAACGAGCCGCCATAGGTGTGGGAATCCAACGGCCAACCCGCCGTATGAACGACCAGGCCCGGTTTATGCCTGGCCGGGTCGATTTCCCACAACTCCTTGATGCCGATGCCGTGAGTCTGTGGTTCGGCGTCGGCCCCCAAGGCAAATTTTTGTTTAAGTTGTTTACCCAAATGGCCGCGGCAACCTTCGGCAAAGAAGGTGTATTTTGCATGCAATTCCATGCCCGGCTCATGATTGGGGCCGGGCGCGCCGTCGGCGTTCAAGCCCATGTCACCCGTGGCGATGCCTTTAACGGCCCCGTCTTCGTGATAAAGAATCTCGGCGGCGGCGAAGCCCGGGTAGATTTCCACTCCCAAGGCCTCGGCCTGTTCGGCCAGCCAACGGCAAAGGTTGCCAAGGCTGATGATATAGTTGCCGTGGTTTTTCATGGCCTTCGGCAGGAACAGCTTCGGCGTCGCAATCGCCCCGGTTTCGCTTAAAAAAAGGATTTTTTCGTCCGTGACCGGTGTCTTCAGGGGTGCGCCTTTTTCCTTCCAGTCAGGAACAAGCTCATCAAGCGCACAGGGTTCAATGACCGCGCCCGAGAGGATATGGGCACCGACTTCCGAGCCCTTTTCGACGACACAGACGCTGATCTCGCGGTCGTCCGCGATTGCCAATTGACGCAAGCGAATCGCCGCGGACAGGCCGGACGGGCCAGCGCCGACGATGACCACATCAAATTCCATTGATTCGCGTTCCATTCCAGAGACCTCCTTAAGCTTTTATAATTCTTATCGCAGTCCTTAACGGCCCGCCAAGCGACAAAATGTAACCGGGGAACGACCCCTATTGAAAGGTTCAATATTGCGGCAAAGTAATCTAGTCTCTGGCTGATGAGGGAAAACCTTTCGACTGCAGAAATTCTGCGCTGGCAACTGGACGCCGGAGTAGACGAAACAATCGGCAATGAGCCGCTGAACCACTTCGTCATCAAAGCGGTGGAGAAGCCGCCCGTGCCAGGCCCACAGCCGCAAACAAGTGCGCTTGCGCCACCGCCACTCTCGCTTCCCTCAAAGCCTGCCCAGATCAGCGCCAGCGCCGAAAAATTGCTGCATGACGCCTGCGCCATCGCCGCAAGCGCCAACACCCTTGAGAAACTAAACCAGGCGCTCAAGGATTTCGACGGCTGCACCTTGAAAAAAACCGCCACCAATCTTGTTTTTGGCGACGGTGACCCGAAAGCCAAAATAATTTTGATCGGTGAGGGCCCGGGGGCCGAAGAGGACCGCCAGGGCGTCCCCTTCGCCGGCCCCGGCGGCCTGTTACTCAACAAGATGCTGGCCACCATCGGCTTGAGTAGGGAAACTGTCTACGTTTCCAACACCGTGTTCTGGCGGCCACCGGGCAACCGCACACCGACACCGAGCGAACAAGCCCTTTGCCTGCCCTTCGTCGAACGCCTGATAGAACTGATCGATCCGGAAATCCTGATTATCCTGGGTGGCCCGGCGGCCAAGTTAATGCTCGCCCAATCGGCGGGCATCGGCCGTTTGCGCGGCAAGTGGTATAAATATTCAACGCCTAGATTGTCGCGCCCCGTTCAGGCGACAGTGCTGTTCCACCCGGACAGCCTGATAAGTTCACCAGGGCAAAAACGCGAGACCTGGCGTGATCTGTTGATGATCCGTGACAAAATAAATATGTTGTCAAAAAACTAGGTCTCTTTTTGCTCGCCCAGCCTGGCGAAAATCGCCCCGGAAAAATAACCGACCACCAGCCAGAACACGGCGCTCAGGACAATCGACATGGCCGCGAAGCGGGCCGCCAATGTCGCCGGGACCAAAGACTCGCCCATTACGTGGGGAGCCCCCCAAAGATGAGGGGCGACCAGCAGAACCAATCCCAGAACCTTGAAAACCGAGGTTTTTCCAAACACCAGAGCACCAAGACCACCGGCACTGAACAACACCGTCCCCAGCCACCACAACTGCGCCGCCTGCTCGTCAGGGGCCGCCAATCCTGGGACCCCCGGCGGCAAGCCAAGGGCCGGGGCCAGCGTGAAGACGGCGAAGCCCGCAATTCCCCATAAAACACCGCGGCCCGCGCCGACTGCGGGCAGATCAAACGTCAAGCCGACAATCAGCAGCAACGAAAAGCCGACCCCGGCACCAAAATTGGCCAGCAAGGAATAAAGCATGCGCTCCAATCCATCGGCAGGCATCCAGGGAACTTCTGCACCATGATCATGGGCACTGTGATCATGGTCGGGGCTTGCGATCTCATAGGTCTCGGCCTCAAGAATCATCGGCGCCGTTGTCACGGATTGCAAGGCGGTGATCAGGATAGCCGAAAGCAGGCCAGCGGCTAACGCCGCAGCAAAAACTCTAAAAACCATGGTACTTTTCCCAAGCTGTTAGTGGCAGGGAAAGGCCAGGGTATGACGGGTATCGTGAGCCGCATTATGGATCGGGGTCGAATAGGCGAAGCCGACACTAAAGAGAATGACGGCACCGAAAATGACGGCGAGAAGGCGCGCCTTGATGGTTTCATCAATGGCAATACTTGTCGAAGGCGCGATAGCGGTTTTGATCTGCACTTGCTTTTCTCCTTTGCTATCTCACCCGATAGCTTTGAGGTTCTAGAGCACCCCGTCCTCATGTGAGGGTGGGTAAATCGCTCTAACTTTACAGATTAGATCAAATTGATAGTCATTTGATCTAACCCCTGTGTGGCAGGTATTCTGGCTTAGGCGATTATAAAAACCGCCTTACACAGTTGCGGGGGCAGCCACGGCATAGGCCCCTTGATAGGTAAGCCAACCGTGTTCCCTGTTCGTCCCGAAGGCTTTGCCCATACGGGAACCACACATTGCATTGTAGCTACAGCACTACGCGGGCAGCGGCAAGAAGGAATGACAATTCCGCCACGATTTTGTCAAAAGACTTAAGAAATCAAGCCGTCCGCATGCAGCACCTTCAACTGATCGTCGCTCAAACCCAGCAATTCCTTGAGAACTTCATTGGTATGCTGGCCGAGGGTCGGCGGTGCGTATCGGTAGCTTACCGGCGTTTCCGACATTTTGATCGGATTGGCGATCAAATCGACGGAACCGGCGGCGGCGGTATCATGGGGCACCGCTACTTTCATTTTTCGATGTTTTATCTGCGGGTCGTCGAAGACCTGGGCGATGTCATTGACCGGGCTGGCCGGAACGCCAAGGTCTTCAAGCCCATCCAGCCAGTGCTGGCGCGGCTTGGTTTTGACGATCGGTATGAGAATTTCTATCAGCGCGTCGCGATTGGCGACGCGGTTTGAATTGGTCTGATACAGAGGGTTTTCGGCAATCTCCGGGATCCCCGCAAATTCGCAAAAACGGCTGAACTGCCCGTCATTGCCGACAGCCAGGATGAGCGGATCGTCGGCGGTTTCGAACAACTGATAGGGTACAATATTGGGATGCGCGTTGCCCCGACGTGTCGGCACGATGCCCGACGTCAGATAATTCAGGCCTTCATTGGCGAGCCAGGCGACCTGGGTGTCGAGCAAGGCAAGGTCGATGTACTGGCCCTGCCCCGTCAGGTCGCGATGGCGAACAGCGGCGAGAATGGAAACAGCGGCGTACATACCACACATGATATCGGAAATACCGACACCGACCTTCGTCGGCGGGCCATCAGGCTCGCCGGTAATGCTCATAACACCGCCCAGCCCTTGAGCCAGATAATCGTACCCGGCGCGCGGTGCGTAGGGACCGGTCTGGCCGAAACCGGTGATCGAGCAAAAAATCAGGCCGGGGAACTCTTCTTTCAAATGATCATAGGAAAGGCCGAACTTGGCCAGCCCGCCGACTTTGAAGTTTTCGACCAGAATATCGCACTTGCCAATCAAGCGGCGCACCAGCTGCTGGCCTTCGCGTGTGCCCAAGTCGATACCGACAGAACGCTTATTGCGATTGGCGCTTAAGTAGTAGGCGCTTTCCCTGGTATCGGCACCGTCTTTATCCTTGATATAGGGTGGCCCCCATTTGCGGGTGTCATCGCCCGCCACCGGATGCTCAATCTTGATAATATCGGCACCGAGGTCCCCAAGAAGCTGAGTGCTGGTCGGTCCCGCCAGAATGCGCGTCAGATCGAGGACCCGAAGGTCCGAAAGCGCGCCGCCATTTGAGTTGAAGATATTTTCAGCCATGGGGGCGAAACTATCTCGACAATCCCTTTCAGACAACACGAAAGATGATAATCAATGGAGCGGATGAGGGGAATCGAACCCCCGTCGTAAGCTTGGGAAGCTTCTGCTCTGCCATTGAGCTACATCCGCATATTGGCAACAAGAGCCGGAGCATAACCCTGGCAGCGCCATCGCGGAACATCAAATTACCGGCTGCACACGATATTGTTATTTGGAATGGACTCTGTGCATTGTTAAAAAGACCTTTATAGAGACAGCCATCCGTCGACAATTTGAGGACCTTATGCCCGAATCCGTATTGCCCGCCCCCATAACCCTTGATCCGGGGAAGTTTATCAATCCGAATGTCACGGCGAAAGGCGAGCAGCGCGCCGTCGTTGCCCTGACTCGCTTGAAAACCCTATGGTTCAATACTGGCAGCCTATGCAATATCGCCTGTCAGAACTGCTATATGGAGTCGACCCCCAGCAACGACGCCCTGGCTTATCTTTCTGTCGAAGACGTCGAAAAATATCTGCGCGAAATCACCCGCGAGAATCTTCCCGTCGAAGAAATAGCCTTTACCGGCGGCGAACCTTTTATGAACAAGGCGCTGGTTGCAATGTTGGAGATGTCCCTTATGCGGGGCTACCGGGTGCTCGTGCTTTCCAACGCCATGAAACCCCTGCACCACCGCTTCGACGCTCTGCTGGCACTCAAGGCCCGCTATGGTGACAAGCTGGCGATCAGGGTTTCCATCGACCACTACAACCAGGACAAACATGAAGCCATTCGTGGGCCGGACACCTGGATGCCGATGTTGAAGGGGCTTAAATGGCTGGCCGAGAATGGCTTCAATCTGACCATCGCCGGACGCACCTGCTGGAACGAAAGTGAGCGGCTCTCGCGGACCTGCTACGGCGCTTTGTTCGAAGCCGAAAACATCCCCGTTGACGCCGATAATCCTGCGGCCCTGGTGCTATTCCCTGAAATGGACGCCACCCAGGATGTGCCAGAGATCACCACCCACTGCTGGGACATTCTCGGCGTCGCCCAGGAAACCATGATGTGCGCGACCTCGCGCATGGTCATCAAGCGCAAAGGCGGCGACGGACCGCTGGTCGTTCCCTGTACCCTGCTACCTTATGACAGGGCATTCGAGCTCGGCCATGATCTTGGTTGTTCATCAAAAACCGTGCAGTTGAACCACCCCCACTGCGCCCGCTTTTGTGTGCTTGGCGGCGCCTCGTGCAGTGCCTGACAAGAGGTTTAAGGATTTAGGCAACTTCACGAAGCCGGTACTGGTTTTCGGTGGCCCTTATGGTAATTTCCAGGCGACCGTGGCCCTGCTGGCGCAGGCTGCGGCATTAAACATCGACCCTGAAAATATCATCTGCACCGGCGATGTCGTCGCCTATTGCGGCGAACCTGCGGCCACCGTCGAAGCCATCCGCGCCGCTGGTATCCATGTGGTCATGGGTAATTGCGAAAAATCTTTGGGCAACGACCTGCAAGACTGCGGTTGCGGCTTCGATGCGGGCAGCGCCTGCGATATTTTATCTGTACAATGGTTTGCCCATGCCAGTCGGTCCCTAGGCGATGACGCCAAGAAATGGATGGCCGATCTGCCGCGCGGCTTGACCTTTACCATGAACAATCGCCGGGTCGCCGTCATTCACGGCGGGACTGAAGAAATAGGTCGCTTTATTTTCAACTCGACCCCGACCCATGACAAGCGCCGGGAGTTTGATAACGTAAACGTTGACGGTGTCATCGGCGGCCACTGCGGCCTGCCTTTCAACGCCGATGTCGATGGCCGTATCTGGCACAACCCCGGGGTCATCGGCATGCCGGCCAACGACGCCACCCCGCGCACCTGGTTTTCGATCCTGACGCCCGGCCCAGAAGGCATCGACTTCGCCCTGCGGCCCCTTGCCTATGATCACGTGACGGCGGCGCGACGGATGCGCCAGGAAGGACTGCCCGAGCCCTACGCGACGACCCTTGAGACCGGCCTTTGGCCGAATATGGACGTCTTGCCGCCCTTTGAGCGGGCCGTGCAAGGTCGCGCCCTGATGCCGGAAAGGTTTTTCTGGGCAAAGGGCTAGAAAAAACCCTTCCAATCCCCACTTATGAACAGTGACCCTTGTACACTGCCTGCGGAGGCCCCTTGAATAAGTCTAATTCTGAAATGCCGGGTACGTATATCCGAACCACCCGCGCCATCACTGTCAACGTCGATCCGATCTTCCTCGACGAGGAGTCCGATCCCAACGCTGGCCTGTTTTTCTGGGCCTATCACGTAGTCATCACCAATAATGGCGAGGATACGGTGCAACTGATTTCGCGCTATTGGCGCATCACCAATGCCCTGGGGGCCCTGCACGAGGTCCGCGGGGAAGGTGTCGTCGGCGAGCAACCGCGACTAGCACCGGGCGAGTCCTTTCAATACACCAGCGGCACCCCCTTATCGACACCATCAGGCATTATGGGCGGCAGTTACCAGTTGATATCCAGCGATGGCGACGCCTTCGAGATTGATATCCCGACTTTCTCGCTGGACAGCCCCTATGAGGGGCGCGCCGTTCATTAGGGTCGTTTTTCCCCTTGATTTACAGGGTCGTTGAACCCACATTCCATCCTTACTAAAGGAAGCACCATGAGCAGCAACGAAAAACTCAGTTTGATAAAAGACGCCGAGAACAAGCCGAGCCGCGTTGAGGCGGAGGACGCGGTGCGCACCCTTTTACGCTGGGCCGGAGACGACCCGTCCCGCGAGGGACTTCTCGACACACCGGCCCGGGTCGTGCGTTCCTACGAAGAATTTTTTTCCGGCTACGGCGTCGACCCCGAAGAGTTGCTGAAACGCACCTTCGAGGAAACCGACGGCTACGATGAAATGGTGTTGTTGAAGGATATTCGCTTCGAATCCCATTGCGAGCACCACATGGCACCGATTATCGGCAAGGCTCATATTGCCTATCTGCCGAGAACCCGGGTCATCGGCATCTCTAAACTTGCCCGTTTGGTCGAATTGTACGCCAAGCGACTGACCATTCAGGAAAAAATGACGTCGCAAATCGCCAACGCCCTGAACGATATCCTGCAGCCCGAAGGGGTCGCCGTCGTCATCGAAGCATCCCACCAATGCATGACCACGCGCGGCGTTCACAAACCGGGCGTTACCATGGTGACGTCACGGATGCTTGGCGCATTCCGTGAAAATCCATCGACCCGACGCGAGTTCCTTTCCATGGTCGGCACCCCGACCACCGGTGAAGGTAGCATGGTTTAGCTTTTCCCTACTTGACCGAACCTCGCTTACCGGCTTGAGTAAGTAAGGCTTTCGGTACGCGATTCGATTGCGACGCTCAATCGACCAAAAAGGGGGACGCGAACTTCCATGATGGATTTTCGACCCATAATTCTGGTTATCGGCATTCTGCTTTCGGCCCTGGCCCTGGGCATGATCGTGCCCGCCGTCGTCGATGCCTTTGCCGGCAACCCGGATTGGCAGGTATTCGCTATTTCATCAGGGGTGACACTGTTCGTCGGCGGTGCCATGACACTGACCTCGCGCAGCCGGGGAATGCGCCTGTCGGTTCGCCAGGCTTTTGTCATGACCACCTTCTCGTGGATTGTTCTGACCCTGTTCGCTTCCATCCCGTTCATTTTTTCCGAACTTAATATGAGCTTAACCGATGCCTTCTTCGAGGCCATGTCGGGTATCACGACAACCGGTTCAACGGTGATTACCGGCCTGGATACGGCCCCACCGGGAATTTTGCTGTGGCGGGCCCTGTTACAGTGGCTCGGCGGTATCGGGATTATCGTCATGGCCATCGCTGTGTTCCCGATGCTGCGCGTCGGTGGTATGCAGTTATTCCGCATGGAATCATCCGACCCGTCGGAAAAAGCGATGCCGCGCGCGGCCCAGATCGCCAGTTCCATCGGCTTGATCTATCTGGCCCTGACGTTTATTTGCGCCGCCGCCTACTGGGTCGCCGGGATGTCCGGGTTCGACGCCATCGCCCATGCGATGACGACCATCGCCACGGGTGGTTATTCAACGTCGGACCGTTCCATCGGCAATTTTAGCAACTGGCATATTGACCTGATCGCCACCATCGGCATGATCTTTGGCAGCCTGCCGTTCATCCTTTACCTGAAAACCTTGCGCGGCAGCTACGCCGCCCTTTGGCGGGATTCCCAAGTTCAGTGGTTTCTCTCAATCGTTGCCGTTACGGTCCTGTCGATAACCGCATGGCTGTGGCTTTCCAGCGGTCACGAACCATTGCAGGCGCTTCGCTACGCATCATTCCATGTGGTCTCGACCATCACCGGCACCGGTTATGCGACGTCGGACCATTCGGAGTGGGGAAGTTTTGCCGTTCCGGTATTTTTCTTCATCATGTTCATCGGTGGCTGTGCCGGTTCGACGACCTGCGGCATCAAAGTTTTCCGTTTTCAAGTCCTTTACGCCGCCGCCCGCACCCAGATGCACCACCTTTTGCAGCCACACGGCGTCTTTATTCCTTACTACAACCGCCGCCCGATCTCTGACGAGGTCATCGTTTCCGTGCTTAGTTTCTTCTTCGTTTTCGGGGTTTGTTTTGCCCTGCTGTCCATGGCTCTGGGTATGCTCGGCCTTGATTATCTGACGGCAATGTCGAGTGCCGCAACGGCGATTTCGAATGTCGGCCCGGCGCTTGGCCCGATCGTCGGCCCGGCGGGAACCTTCCAGACCCTTCCCGACGCGGCGAAGTGGCTGCTGGCGGGGGGCATGCTGCTGGGCAGACTGGAGCTCTTTACGGTGATCGTTTTGTTCAGCCGCTCATTCTGGCGCGGCTGAGCGTCATTAGTTCAGCCAATTGCCCAGGTATTGCGAAATATTCTTCTCAAGGGCGGCGTTAATGTCTTGCATCAGCGCTTCGTTAAGTTCGAACCATGCTTGCGCCCGTTCGTTGAGGGTGGCGTCTTCACGAACCGTAATGGAACGGCTGGCTTTGGCGCTTGCGAAGCCTTCGGAATTGGCACCATCGTCAGTGATTTGCAAGCTTGCCTCAAGCACCGCGTCGTAGCGTTCAGACTGATCCTTGGTGAAGGCCCCCTTGATGCCCTTTTGCTTTTCCAGTGTCATTTCGCGAACCGAAGCATCAAGGATAGTAAAACGGGCACGGGCGCTGGAGCCTGTGGCGCGCAAACGGTCATTCGCCCACCGCAAAAGGGCTTTTTCCGGTGGGCTAGGGAATAGATGCTCGACATTCGGGGCCGCCATCGGGGATTTATAGGAAGAGACAATTTCCAACGATTCGACATTCAGGTTGATCTGCCCTAAGTGTCCAAAGGTCAATTCCGGAAACGACGGGTTCTGCACGCTCGCCGCGCAGCCGGCGAGGGAAGCCCCGAAAATAACAAGCAATACTGCGCCCAGGAGATTCTTAATCCTCGTCATCGTCATCGTATTCATCCTCGTCATCTTCCTTTTTGGAACGGGTAATGTTGCGCAGTGCCAAAGCTAGTCCAATACCGCCCGCCAATAACAATATCATGGCAATGGCCGCGACGATAAGAACAGCCTTCGAAGTTTTCTTTTTCGGCGGCTCAGGCTCCTGATCGACATCTTCGGGGACGACTTCTGCCGGCGTCTCGGCTTCTTTGTCACTCTCTGTAACCAGAGCCTTTACCCGATTGGCGGCGAAAAGTTTCTTCTTTGCAAGAGCGACCGGATCGGCGCGCTCGAAAGTGATATTTCCGGGACACAAACGATAGATATCGCGGTCATCGTCGAGTTTCAGGCTGTCGATGGTCTTGCCCGAATGGCGGCCTTCCGTGGACGGAAAATAATTTAAAATATTACCGATCTTGCCTTCTGATTTGATCTTAAAGCCAACATCATCGACCCGTCCGTCGCTATCCAGATCAACCGTGAAGACACCCGACAGCCAGAATTTTTGCCCTTCGATTTCATGTTCGCCCGGCGACCAGAAGTTAGCCAGATCACGGTCACAGCGTTTGACCAGGCTATCGTCGCGTTTCAGTGGCGGCGGGGCGGCAACGCCATAAATCGGTATTTCCTGCTCGGTTCCCGGCATCGCGTCGGCAGCGGCGGCAGCGGCCTTAGCTTTGGCAGCGGCAATGGCTTTCGGATCGCTGGAAACATGATCCTGGAGAGTGATTGACGGGGCGACCCCCGTCGCTGGCTGCTGACCGTCGAGGGCCGTTGGTGCATCCCCTTCTGCGGGAGCCTCCCCGACCACCTTCGGTTTGACGAACTCGCGCTGGATCGGCAGGGGGGCCGCGCCAGAATCCGTTTCGAGGCCCATATCGGGCACATAATCTTTTCGTATTTGTTGAGGCGGCAAGGGACTGTCATCGGCGCCACCTGGCAACGGTGCATTGTTTCTTTGCACCTGGCTTGGCACCATCTTCGGCAACGGCATTTCCTTGCGCGCCGGGGCCGGCAGGATCAACTGGCGGGCGAACCATTTCTTGACCGGCTCGGAGCAAAAGTCGTCGCCCTTCTCCAGGCGCATCATCTGGCTTTGTATTTCGAGTTTGAATTCGTAAACGTCGCCGGGGTTGAGGCTGTTTGCCATTGCCCCGCATTCGCGCTCTGCGGCCCACGCAGGGTCCGGCCAAGCGAAAACAAGCGGTGCCAACGCAACCAGCGTTGTCACCATCAATCCGCGCCATAGGGGATTGTTAGATGTCATGCGTCTACTTCTCTGCCTATTGCCCTATATAGCAGGATAAAGCTTAAGAGAATATGACCCCGACAGATAAGCTTTAATTCAGCCCATACACCAGGCGAGGATACCCTTTTGCGCATGCAGGCGGTTTTCTGCTTCATCCCAAACAACTGAGCGCGGACCGTCGATGACTTCGGCCGTGACTTCCTCGCCGCGGTGGGCAGGCAGGCAGTGCATGAACAGCGCCTCGGGTTTTGCCAAATTCATTAAACGCTGATCGACACGGTAAGACGCCAGTAGGTTATGGCGAGACTCGGCATCGTCATCGCCCATGGAAACCCAGGTGTCGGCGATCACGCAGTCGGCACCCGCGACCATAGCCTCTACATCCTGGCTAACCGTGATATCGCCGCCTTCGGACTTGGCCCAATCGACAATTTTAGGATCCGGCATTAACAATTCTGGACACGCCAGTTTAAGCGTGAAATTAAAGCGGACGGCAGCCTGAATCCATGACGTCGCCATATTGTTGCCATCACCACACCAGACCACGGCACGCCCGGTAATCGGGCCCGCGTGTTCTTCAAAGGTCATTACATCGGCCATCAATTGGCAGGGATGGCTGTCATCGGTAAGCCCGTTGATCACCGGCACCGTGGCGTTTTCGGCCAATTCGGTCAGTTTCGCCGGATCGTCGGTACGGATCATAATGGCGTCGACATAACGCGACAGCACACGGGCCGTGTCGGCAACACTTTCGCCACGACCTATTTGACACGAGTCACCTTCCAGAACGATCACCCGGCCACCCAATTCCTGCATGCCGACCTCGAAGGAAACCCGGGTCCGGGTCGAGGGTTTCTCGAAGATCAGAACCAGGGTCTTGCCTTTCAATGGCTCGATTTCACCCCTGCCCTGCTTGAAGGCGAGGCCGCGATCAAGGATCGCGCGCAGGGTGGCGCTGTCAAACTGGTCAAGATCAAGAAAATGCTTCGGGCGCGCCATGCTAGCTTTCCTCTTCGATTTGCGCACAAACCGCCGTCAAAATCTCCATCGCTTCATCAATATGATGCTCTTCAATAATCAACGGCGGCAACAGTCGCACGACATTATCCGCAGCCCCGACACTCAACATTCCCCGCTCGTGGAGTTTCGTGCGGAAGTCCCCGCTGTCCCCGACACACTTGATGCCGATCATCAGTCCGGAACCGCGAATTTCCTCGATAACGCCAGGATATTTTTTAGCCAGATCGAGCAACCGCGCCCACAATTTTTTGGCTATCTTGTCGACGCCATCAAGAAAACCGGGGGCCAAAATGACATCGCAAACGGCGTTCGCCACTGCCATGGCCATGGGGTTGCCGCCAAAGGTGGTGCCGTGGGAACCGGCCGTCAGGGCTAATGCGGCGCGTTCGGTGGCAAGACAGGCGGCGACGGGGAAGCCACCACCAAGCCCCTTGGCGACGGCCATAATGTCTGGCGTCACACCGGCCCATTCGTGGGCGAACAGTTTGCCGGTCCGGCCCATGCCGCACTGGATTTCATCAAAAATCAACAGTAGGCCGAACTCGTCGGCGGCGGCGCGCAAACCTTTAAGATACACGGGATCGGCAGCATGAATGCCACCCTCGCCCTGAACCGGTTCGATCAGGATCGCCGCCGTCTCAGCCGTAATAGCGGCGCGCATTTTATTCAGATTGCCGAACGCCACCTGATCGAAACCGTCTACCGTAGGAGAAAAACCGGCAAGGTGCTTTTCCTGGCCACCCGCGGCGATGGTCGCCAGGGTCCGGCCATGAAAGGCATTGACGCAGGTGATCACCCGGTAGCGCTCCGGATGGCCTTGATCGTGCTGGAACTTGCGCGCCATCTTCAAAGAACATTCAACCGCCTCGGCACCTGAATTGGCGAAGAAAACACTATCGGCGAAGGTCGCCGCGACCAGACGTTCGGCCAGCTTTTCCTGTCCCGGAATGTGGTACATGTTGGAGGTATGCCACAGCTTGCCCGCCTGCTCCTGCATGGTCTCTACCAAATGCGGGTGGCAATGGCCAAGTGCATTGACGGCAATGCCGGAAGCAAAATCAAGGTATCGCCGACCGTCGCGATCGAACAGATAAGCGCCTTCGCCACGCTCGAAGGCGACATCGATCTTTGCATAAGTCGGCATAACGGCTGAGATCACGGGGTTGCCCTCCATTAAAGCGCATTTGGAAAGCGGGGAAGTATCTGAATCTTCGCCTGTATTGTCAACGAAGATACGGTTTTTTCTTCAGGCTTTAAGTCTATAGCCGGAACGGAACATCTGCCGACAAACAATCCACAGCACGCCATTGATCCCGACCATAACGAACAGTCCCCGAATCGGGTCCTCATCCGAGGTGCCGATAAAACCGTAACGGAAGCCATCGATCATATAGAAAAACGGGTTGAAGGTGGCCAACTTCTGCGCCAGTTCCGGCAGACTGTGAATGGAATAGAATGTCCCCGACAAAAACGACAACGGCGTGACCACGAAGTTGGTGACCGCCGCGATATGATCGAACTTGACCGACCAGATACCGCCGATGGTGCCGAGCAGTGCCAGCATCAGGGAGGCCATAAATCCGTGAAAGGCGATGAAGCCCACGCTGTGAAGGTGGATGGGGATGAAAAAGCTCATCGCCACGGCGACGGAAAAACCGACCGCAATACCCCTGGTCGCGCCGCCCAGGGAAATCGCCAAGGTTAATTCATCGGCGGTAAAGGGCGGCATCAAGGTATCGACGATATTGCCCTGAACCTTAGCGACAACAATGGAAGACGAGGTGTTGGCGAAGGCGTTCTGGGCCATTGCCATCATAATCAGTCCGGGGCCGAGAAATTCAATGAACGGCACACCGCCGACCACGGACGCGGCCCGCCCGCCGAAGGCCAGGGCAAAGACGGCGAGGAACAGCAATGTCGTAACCACCGGGGCCAGCATGGTCTGGGTGTAAATTTTCGTGAAGCGGCGAACTTCACGCATATACAGGGTCCACACCCCAAGCCAGTTATGGCCTGCGGGATTTGCCCATCGCGTAGTATTCATTGTTATTCCTTCATCCAGTGTCCTTAATATAGGGATGCAGTTTGCAATGACATAGAATTGATATGGCGGACGACGACAGAAAAAAGCAGCCCGATAAAAGACGCCCGAAAATTCCCCGCAAGGTGAGCGCCACCTCGCTTGAGAACGCGGCGCTTTATTATCTTGGCCGCTACGCAACGTCTTCGGAAAACCTGCGCCAGGTTCTGCTGCGCCGAATCGGACGGGCGGCGAAGCATCATGATACCGATCTGGAAGCCTGCGGGCTGATGGTCGATGATCTGATCGGCAGGTATCTGAAAAGCGGCTTGCTTGATGATGTCGCCTACGCCCGCGCCCAGAGCGCAAACCTGAACCGGCGCGGCAAGGCGGTCCGCGCCATCCGTGGCTGGTTACGGCAAAAGGCCGTCCCCGCAGGCATCATCGACGACGCCATTAAAACCTTGAGCGAAGAAATCGGCGAGCCCGATCTGGCCGCCGCCATCGCCTACGCCCGCAGACGCCGGTTCGGGCCGTATCGAAAAGAGGAAAAACCGCCCGAAAGCCTGAACAAGGAACTTGCCGCATTCGCCCGTTCCGGTTTTTCCTACGCCCTGGCCCGACGCATCGTCGAGGCCAGTGATATCGATGAATTGGAAAATGCCCTGTAATCCGGTGCGGATTTCCATATAGTGAGCTGGAAATTAAGGAGACCGGATCTTGAACGACCCGATACAAACATTGAGAAATTTTTGGCATCTAACCGTTGATGTCTGGCAAACCGGTGTCTTTGGCATAGACATCGGTCGCCTGATCACGGCCGTTGCCATCTTCACTGTGTTCCTGATTTTCCGCCGCCTGTTCACCCGTTTCGTGCTGTCGGCCACAAAGCGCTTAGCCAGTAAGACCGGCAGCACTCTCGACGACAAGGCGATTGAGGCACTGGAAAATCCGATCCGCTTCATTCCCCTTGTCATCGGTACTTTTTTTGTCGTCGAATACATGGAATTACCCGGCACCTTCGCCATCATTGGCGAACATCTGGTGCGCTCGCTGGTCGCCTTCGTCATTTTCTGGGGGCTTTTCAAGCTCGTCGATCCGCTCAGCCAGTTTCTCAAGAGTTTGGAAAAGGTGTTCACGCTGGCCATGGTCGCGTGGCTGGTCAAAGCCATCAAGGCGGCTTTTATTTTTATCGGGGCGGCGACTATTCTGCAAATCTGGGGCATTCAAGTCGGCCCGATCCTCGCCGGCTTGGGTCTGTTCGGCGTCGCCGTCGCACTGGGCGCGCAAGACCTGTTCAAAAATCTTATCGCCGGGATTCTGATTATCGCCGAAAAGCGCTTCAACACGGGCGACTGGATCCGAGTCGAAGGCACCGTTGAAGGCACCGTCGAGACCATCGGTTTCCGCTCGACAATAGTCCGACGCTTCGACAAGGCTCCGGTGTTTGTGCCCAACACCAAACTATCGGATTCGGCCGTGGTCAATTTTTCATCAATGACCCACCGCCGCATCTACTGGAAAATTGGCGTTGAGTACCGCACCACCGTCGATCAGTTACGCGCTATCCGCGACGGTATCGAGAAATATGTGATGGAAAATGACGCCTTCGCCAAGCCGCCCGAAGTCTTGCTATTCGTGCGTATCGACAGTTTTTCGGACAGTTCTATCGATATTATGTTGTATTGCTTCACCAAGACGACCAATTGGGGTGACTGGCTTGAGATCAAGGAACGCTTGGCCTACGCCATCAAGGATATCGTCGAACAAGCCGGAAGCGCCTTCGCCTTCCCGAGTCAGTCACTGTATATAGAGACCGCCCCCGACGAGCGCCCGGAACCCTTCGTGCCACCGCAAAAACAGGAACAACAGCCATGAGCGTTACTATTTATCATAATCCCCGGTGCTCCAAATCGCGCACCACCCTGGCCTTGTTGCAGGACAACAACGCCCAGCCCGTGGTTATCGAATACCTGAACACGCCGCCAAGTGCCGCCGAGCTTAAAAATATTCTCAGCCTTTTGGGACTTGCCCCGCGTGGTTTGCTGAGGGCCAAGGAAGCCAAGGAAGCAGGACTCGATGATCCATCCTTGAGTGACGACGCGCTGATCGCCGCCATGGTGGCAAACCCCATCGTCATCGAACGGCCCATCGTCGTCGCTGGCGGCAAGGCCAAAATCGGTCGTCCGCCGGAATCCGTGCTCGACATTCTTTAAAATGATCGCCTGAGTCGCAAAAAAAAGCCCCGGAGGAGTCGCCCCGGGGCTTTTTGTTATAACTAGCATGAAGATCAGGCCTGGCGGACCTGATTTATGAACTTGTCGACTTCCGATTTCAGTAGCTCAGATTGCTGGGACAGTTCGTTGGCCGCACCAAGTACTTGCGCCGACGTCGATCCTGCTTCGTTAGCCGCCTGAGTGACACCGGCGATGTTTGACGACACCTCGCCGGTTCCCTGTGCCGCCTGCTCGACATTGCGGGCGATTTCAGAAGTCGCGGCTCCTTGCTCTTCAACCGCAGCGGCGATCGCCGAAGCGATCTCGCTGATCTCGCCGATGGTCTTGGTAATGCCCTGAATAGCCGCGACCGATTCCTTGGTCGCTCCCTGGATACCGCTAATCTGGTTACCTATTTCCTCAGTCGCCTTGGCGGTCTGATTGGCCAGATTTTTGACCTCGGAGGCAACCACCGCGAAGCCTTTGCCGGCATCGCCGGCACGGGCCGCTTCGATGGTGGCGTTCAGCGCCAGCAGGTTGGTCTGATCGGCGATATCGGTAATCATGGCGACGACCTCGCCGATTTTCTGCGCCGACATGGCCAGGCCCTGGACCATTTCATCGGCCTTCTGGGCCGCGACAACCGCCGAACCGGCAATTTGCGTCGACTGGGAAACCTGACGGCTGATCTCGCTGATCGAACTCGACAATTCTTCGGCCGCCGAGGCGACTGTCTGGACGTTGGTCGAGGCTTCTTCCGAAGCCGCAGCCACCGCCGTTGCCTGGGTCGAAGTCTCTTCGGAGATCGCCGTCATCGACTGTGCCGAAGACTGCAACTCGGTCGCTGCCGAAGACACCGTCTGGACGACACCGCCGACACTGGCCTGGAAGTCGTCGGCCATCTGGTTCATCATCCGTCGTTTATCTTCTTCAGCGCGTTTATCGCGTTCCGCCTGAGCCAAGGACATTTTCTTGATTTCCGCCTTGCTTTGCATGAACACGGCAAGTGCAGCGGCAATGGGACCAAACTCATCGTGTCGGTCCGGGTCGAGGTTAAGGCCAACCGTTTCATCATCACCCATAACCACCTCAACATCATCATTGAGGTCGCTAAAGCTTTTTGTAAGGTTTCTGTAGAGGAAAATAACGCCGACCACCATGACGCCGACGGCAATGATGGAAAGGGTATAGAGCAATTTTACCAGGGTTGCGTTATTTTCACGGACTCCCTTGGTTAAGGCCCGAAGATCGTTCAGATTGGCGGCAGTCTCTTCCTCAACAAGTATAACTAATTTTTCTGTTGTTTCGCCCATTTTCCCGGCGTCGGCGTCGAACTCCTCCATCTGCGGATTGCCGCCCTCCGGCCCGAAGTCAATATAGGCCTGGGCCATCAACTTACCGCCTGCGTAAAACGGCGTGAAGGCGGCCTGCATCTCGTCCAGAGCACTCAAAACCTTGGCCAGCCCTAAGTTCTCGGCATGTCCACGAGCGACCCCAACGTCTGCTTCGAATTTTTTGGCGAAGCCCTCGGCCTCCGTGAAGCCGTCATCAAAGCCCGGTTTGCCACGGGTGGCGGCGATATCGGTCAGCCAGCCTTGCACCTGGATCACGTCGGCATTGATCTCTTTGATGATAACAAGGAGCGGAACTGCGGCATTCGCTACCTGGGAAACTTGTTTCTCGGTCTTGATCAACTCAGGTCCCTGCGCCGTCAGCTTGGTAACGGCGACCCCGATGGCCCCGCCCGTCAGCAACATGATTAACCCGAGTACGCCGAAAATTTTTGCTTTGATTGTCATCTATCCCTGTCCCTTTTTATGTATCTCCCTCCTTAACCGAGGAATTTTATGAAACCACGTTGATCCGTCTATACCAGAAATTCATTGCGACTAATATAACCTAGGTCAAGCCTATAACCCTAATGCAAATAGTGTTATTCTAGCCTAAGAATATTTGCCAAAAATACCTAAAAGCCCCGCCTAAAACGCGGCCTGAGTGCGCCACCTCCGGCGAGGGCTATGGCGATTTCGTCGAGCAACCTGGGCTTGTCCTTCGGCAGATTACCCGCCAGCGCCAACGCGTTGGAGGCATGGTTGGACCGGAAGATGACCGGGCGGACGGGATCGAGCCCGGCGACCAGCTGGTTCAGTTCTTCCAGGGTCGCCTGATCGTCCTGCCACTCAAAAGCGCCGCCCAGCCTCCCAAAACGCTTCATAAAGCGCTCCTCCTGAGCTTCTTCCAGCCCCAGCAACAGAGTCGACAGGTAAGTCGGTGCGGTTTTGTTGATTAAGGCGATAGTGCCGGAAATATGCTCGCGCCACAGGGTCCGCCCGCCAAGCCCCAGGATGACCGTCGCCGAGACCTTGATACCCGCCTCCCGGGCTTTGCCCAGCGCCTTTTCGATGGAGCCGGGCTGGGCCCCCTTGGTCACCCGTTTGAGAATTTCCGGTGAGCCCGATTCAATGCCGACATAAATCAGGCTGAGGCGCAGGGCGCGTAACTGTTCGAGTTCATCAACATTTTTGCGCAACAAATTGACCGGCGTCGCATAGGCCGATACCCGCTGCAAATCAGGAAATGTTTCGGCCAGTCTGAGCAGAATGCGTTTCAGGTCTTCGAAATTCAAGCCCATGGCATCTCCATCGGCGAGAAAAACCCGGTGTGCTTGCGGCCAATCACCAGCGGCGGTGGCGATGTCGGCGAAAATATCGGCCATGGGGCGGGCTTGGTAAGTCTTCGATTTGTACATGGAACAGAACGAGCATTCGTTAAAGGAACAGCCGTAGGAGACCTGAATAATCAGGTTCTGCCCCTCCGATGGGGGGCGATACAGGGGCATGTCGTAAAGCATCATCGGTGCATTTTGTCGAATTTGACCGCCGGAGCAATGTTTTGTTTACCAGATCAGGATAACTTGGAAATTGCCCACCGCTGTTGACGGCGCATAGGCAGGGGAGTCACCATTTACACTAGGCTCCAAATCGAGTCGAACCAGCCTTGAGGATTCTATTGAAAACGAATGTACGAAGATTTTCCGATGGCGACATCATTTTCCGGGAAAGTGATAACAGCAGCTCGCTGTATTTCCTGAGCGAGGGGAATATCGAACTTAGCAAAACGGGTGAGCGCGGGCCGATCATGCTGGCAATGCTCAGCGCTGGCGAAATGTTCGGCGAGATAGGCATCATAGATGGTGGTCCGCGCAGTGCGACGGCGATCGCCATCGGCCCTGTCGTCCTCGAAGAAGCAATGCGCCAGGACTTCCTCGACTCCCTTAGAACAGAACCCGATATGGCCCTGAACGTCCTGGGCAAGCTGGTTGATCGGCTACGGCAGGCCAACGACCGCTTGAGCCACCCCAGCACCGCCATCGAAAAAGTTCAAAAGAACGGATCAGGATTTTCGGTCTTCAATATGTTCAAAAAACTCGGTGCGGCCTCCGATAGTGGTTCCAGTCGTATCGAAATCCGGGTATTCCCCTTCGTTGGCGAAGTCCCCGAAGTCGCCGAAGCCCAAAGACGTCATGTCGTGCAATCCTTGGCTAAACGCCCCGGCATCAAGGTCCGGGCGATTAACAAAATTCCCGAAATTGATCCCGACCTTCATCCCGATGACCGATTGAAGAAATTGCAGGATTACGCGTTGGAGGCGATGGCCTCCTCGTTTAGCGACCTGATCATTTACGCCGACATCCCGGCCCCCGGCACGACACTGCACCTGCGTTTCTTTTCGGCCAATTCCGGTGACGTTGACCGCCCCGGATTTTCCTTGGCCTCAAGCGTTCTGACGTTGCCTGTGGATTTCGAGCCCGAACTCGCCGAGCTGCTGCTGGCTGTGGCCCTGGCGGCAACCACGCCGAATGAGGAAAGCAAGCGGGTGCGCCTGGGTCAGGCGCTTTCAGAAACCCTTTACGCCGCCATGCCGGCAGTACAGAGCCTACCGCAGGATCTGACGAAGCGGGAACGGGCTTCGATCCAGATGTGTTACGGCAATGCCATTGCCACCCTGGCCTACCAGCGTGGAACCGCCGAATTGTATCAGGTCGCGGTGCAAACCTACCGCGCCACCCTTGAACACTTATCGCGCGACGACAGTCCAATTGACTGGGCCTTGACGCAAAAACACCTGGGTGCCTCGCTGCAAGCGATTAGCGAACGTTCCAATAATGAAGAAACCTTGAGCGATGCCGCCGAAGCCCTGGAAGCGGCTCTGCAAATCTTTCGTCCGGATACTTACCCGATTCAATGGGCATCCACCCAGAATCGCTTAGGCATGGTTCTTTATAAACTCGACCTTAAGACCGGCGATGCGGAAACCTTGAAAAAATCCCTGAATGCCTTCCAGGCCGCCCTGCACGTCTTCAACCGGACCGATCACCCTTCGCGCTGGGCCGATGTCATGAACAACTTTGCCCAGGCAGCCCAAGTGTTGGGCGAACAACTTCACAGCACCGAAGTGCTGGAGAAAGCCGTCAATGCCTGCCTGGGTGCGCTCGAAGTCAGGCGCAAGGAAAAGGGGCCGCTGCTTTGGGCGGCGACCCAGAACAACATGGGATCGGCACTGTTTTTGCTGGGCAAACTAACCGAAGACATTTCCCGACTCGAAGGTGCCGCCGTCGCCTTCGATCAGGCCCTGGGGGTCTATTCTGAATTTAACGCCGAACGCCTTGCCTCCGTCGCCCGGAAAAACTTGTCCCGGGTACGTCTGTTGCTGGAAGAAATCCAAGGCCCGTCCGAGCGTAACGATGAAGCGATACCGAAGCTGGACTGGGAAGACGGTACTGAAAACAGCCCCTACGATTAAATTACCGGCGGGGCCGCATGTGGGCGATATAGACTTTGCAGTTGGAATAGCCATCATTAAAGAAATGATAGGTTATATTTGGTTTGGCCAATCCCGTTGGATCACTCAAATTCCATTCCCGGGTGGCAATTCCGGTAACCCCCATCCCGACCTTACCATAATAGCCGATATTGAGGCTTTGTATCTTTCTCTGATTAAAAGCGCTTTGACGACAAGCCTGCGACAGGGCCTCGTTATATTCCCCGACAGCCCAATAGGGCAGTTTGGTGGTGGTGAATTTGCCTGATCCGGCGAAGCCCGTCGCGCTAAAACCAAGTGCCGCGAAGCCGCTTAAGACTGCTATTATGGCCAACCGGCGCACTGAAAATTTATTCAACATAAGGCCACTTTAGCAGAACTCTGCAAAAAAAACACCGTGGCTGGGCTTTAGGGGAAATGGTGCGCCCGGAGAGACTCGAACTCCCAACCTTCTGATTCGTAGTCAGATGCTCTATCCAATTGAGCTACGGGCACTTACCCTCGCGTTGGAGAGAATATCTCCTTTGCAAAAGTTGGCGGACACTACTCTACAGGCATTGCCAAGGCAAGTGCTTAGAGCGTCTCTTTTCACACTCTTGAAAGAAGGATGTAAATCGGTCCTTGTCGCGCCTAGTAGCATTGAGTAATATCCTGAAAAACCAAAAGAGTGGGGGCGGTATTTCTTTAACAAAAAATATTCGTCGCGTTTGTTATTTGCTTCTCCTTCAAAGAGGGCGTTTAATCATTTTAGGTAAAGGCTCAGTCGCTTCATGAACTTTTCAATGTTTCGAAAATCATCAGGATTTCGAGTTGCCGCGATCTCTGCGGTGCTGCTCCTTCCTGCGTGCTCTTTTACCGAAGAGGCGCTGTGGCCATCACTGACAGGCGAAGACCCCCAGGGTGCGCCAGCCACAACACAGAGCCAACAACCGGAGCAGACCCCCGCCACCGAGACGGCCCAGGCACCTGCTCAACCGGTTCTCGGCACCACCAACTTCCAGCCCGAGGGCGTTACCGCCGGGGCAGCGTCGGGCACTTTCGTCGGCAAAAAAGTCATTGAGCTGCGTTCTGAATTGAAACGACTGCAGGGATCAATCTCGCAACATAACGCGACCCTGCAACAATTACGCGCCGTTATTGTGCAAAATTCACAGCGCTACCACGGCACTGTCGCCGCCATTAACACCCGTTTGCAGGTCGGCACCACACCGGGTAACCCGATTTTGGTGGAACAGTTCAACAATGCGCGCGGCAATCTGGAAAAGATCAGCAATGATACCGGCGAATTGAACAGGTTGGCGACAGCCGTTTCGGCAGATTCAACCATGTCGGCGTTCCTGTCCGAATCGACGCGCGCCGCCTTTAGTGTTTCGGGTGCCGTCGATGAAGACCACAAACAACTGTCCATTCTGGAAGACGAGGTCAACCGCACCGTCGTTCTGATTGAGCGTCTGCTTAAAGAATTGGCCGAGGATGTGCGTCGTCAAACCAACTATGTCGCCACCGAGCGTTCCAACCTCAACTTGCTTTCGGCCGGTATCAAGGGTGGTGAAATCTTTGGTGCCAGTCTGGCCAATCAGGCTATCGTTTCGGCCGCCGGAAATTCGATCTTCCAGGGACCGGCACGGGCTCAGGACACAACGGGCCGCAGGCCGTTGGTTGTTATTCGCTTCGACCGTCCGGACATTCCTTACCAACAGGCCCTTTACGCCGCCGTCAGCCGGGTTCTCGAACGTCGGCCCGGCGCGGTCTTCGATCTTGTCGCCGTCGCTCCAGGTGCCGGTGGACCGGCCCGCGTTGCCTTGAATTCCAACAAGGCGCAACGATTTGCCGAGGGTGTTCTAAGGTCACTGATCGAAATGGGCCTGCCGCCCTCGCGGGTTGCCATGTCCGGCAAAACCAGCAACCAGGCGAATTCCAACGAAGTGCATTTGTACCTCAGGTAAGGCCGACAAGGCCCTGAAAATTTAAGAACCCCAAGCTTCCATTATTACAAAAACCGGCGATCCGTATGGATTAGCCGGTTTTTTATAGGGTTTTCCCTGTGTCTGTTCAGACCTACCCGATGCTAAATATGGCAAAACCCATTGAAAAAGAGTTATTTTTTTGTGTCATTTAAGCAACACTCTCGCATGCGTTATATTAGCGATACAATAATACTACACTTGTGACGCCATTTACCGTATCTTAATGAAGGTTCCATGAGTTTTAGATGAGGGCCCTGGTTGCTACGGTATCTGAAATAAAATTCGCCAAAGCACATGGTCCTTAGTAATTTAGTTTTTAGGGTAGGGGGTTTCCCGGATGTTTTCGACCAAAATTAAAGTTTCCGTCCTGACGGCTGCAGCTGTCGCAATGTTTGCGCCGCTCAATCAGGCCAACGCCACCAACGGCCAGTTGCCGACTTGTGTTGGCACCTATAAATGCGGCATGGGTGGTGCCGGACTGACGATCGCTTCCGATCCGACGGCCGCCACCATCAACCCGGCCCTGGCCGCGCGCATGGGCAATTCAGGCATCATCAACGCCGGTTGGTTCCACGCCGATGTCGAACGTAATATTCCCAGTTCCAATGGCTCGCTTGCCAATACTGCTGGCGGCCAACAAAAGAGTGACGCGAGTGACTTCCTCAACGCTTCCATGGGCGTCAACTACCGCGTCGGTGACAATCTCGGCCTTAATGTCAGTTTTTATCCGGGCGGCGGCGGAGCCACCGACTGGAACAACTCCCGTACGGCGGGCAGTGCGCAAGAGACACTCTCCGATGATCGCGACATTCGCTGGCGCATGTTTAACCTGCAACTTGCCGCTGCATGGGCTCCCAATGACACATCATCCTATGGCTTGGGTGTGATCCTGACCCGGGCGGACATGAAGACAACGGCCGTTTACGGTGCCAGCAACGGCTTACCGACGACGAACCTTAATCCTGGCGTCGTCGATGTTGCCTATGGTGCCGGGTTCCAGATTGGTGGTGTGTGGGACGTCTACCCGACTGTCTCACTTGCCGCAGACTACCATTCCCAGGTTTACATGGAACGTTTCCACAAATACCGCTATGTGTTCCTCAGCTCGGTTAATCGTCCTGCGACCCTTTCTTTCGGCATGGATTATAAATACAGCCCCGAGACCGTCATTGCCTTGGACTTCAAACACGTCATGCAAGATGCAATCTCGACGATGAATTCGACACCTGCTGCCGGTGGTTTTGGTTGGGACAATATGAACATCATCATGTTGGGTGTTCAGCATCAATTGAATGATGACCTGCAGCTTCGTGCCGGTTGGAACTATGGTAATTCACCAATCCGTGACGACAGGACCTTCGCTAACATCTTGTTCCCGGCTATCGTCGAGCATCATTTCACGGCCGGCGGCACCTATAAGATGGACGCCCTGGAATTTGGCCTCAGCGCTTACGTCACACCGACTCGTAAGCAAACTGATCCGGGCACGGGTGACGGTTACTCCGTAATGGGTAAAGACTCTTGGATTTCCCATCGTCAGTACGGCAGTCAGCTTTCCGTTAAGTACAACTTCTAAGAACCTGACTTCTGTAATCTACCAAATTAACTGCCCGGTGCTTCTCGCACCGGGCAGTTTTTTTATGGTTGCAGGACGCCATCTGCCAGCCACAGCACGGCGGCGTAGCGCCCGGCCTTGCCGATGGTAACGAGGACCAGGAACAGCCAGATATTGACCCGCAGCAGCCCGGCGATGAAGGTTAGCGGGTCGCCGATCACCGGCACCCACGCCATCAGCAAAGACCACACTCCGAAACGCCCGAACCAGTGCTCGGCGCGGCTCAATTTGTCGGCCTTGAAAGGGAACCACTGGCGATCCTGCCAGTGTAATAGATAGCGTCCCAGCCACCAGTTGACCAAGGCTCCAAGGACATTACCAAGGCTGGCGACGAACCACAGGCTCAGCGCAGCACCTCCACCGGCGGCATAAAAGGCGGTGAGTACGATTTCCGATGAGAAGGGCAGAATGGTCGCGGCCAGGAAGGCGCTCAGGAAGACGCCGGTCAGACTCTCCATTACACCGCCACGTTGTCGATAAGCCGGGTCCGCCCCAGCCGGGCCGCCACAAGCACCCGTCCGGCCCGGCTCCGCTCAACGTAAGGGGCAAGGGTTTGGCCGTCATGGACGCTCAGGTAATCGACCCGCTCGAAGCCCGCCGCCAAAAGCTGACCAAGGCCCCAGGCTTCGACTTCCGCAATCTCTGCACCGGTCGCGGCTTTAGCGGCAACTTCAGCAATGGTCTTGTATAAAGCAGGCGCGACACGGCGCTCTTCGGCGTTCAGATAGACATTTCGCGACGACATGGCCAGACCGTCCTCTTCGCGCACCGTCGCCACACCTTCTATTGCGGTCGCGATATTGAGGTCCCGCGCCATGGTCATTATGACCAGCAACTGCTGATAATCCTTTTGCCCGAAAAAGGCCCTGTCGGCACCGGCTTGATTGAGCAGCTTGCTGACAACGGTTGCGACACCGTCAAAAAAACCAGGCCTGCTGGCCCCTTCCAGGATTTCGCCAAGTCCCTTGACGCGGACCTCGGTGGCAAATCCCGGCGGATACATTTCGGCGACGTCCGGGGCGAACAGAAGATGCACGCCAACCTGGCTTAGTTTTTCCTTATCGCTTTGCTCATCACGCGGATAGCTGTCCAGATCCTCGCCTTGGCCGAATTGTTTGGGATTGATAAAAAGCGTCGCGATGGTGCGGTCCGTCCCTTGCAAAGAGCGCGCGACCAGTGCCATGTGACCACGATGCAAGGCCCCCATTGTCGGCACCAAGCCAATGCTTAAACCCTGGCCCCGCCAATCGCCGACGATCTGTCGCAATGCCTGGACGCTACGGACGACTTCCATAAGCTTATTCCGGAACGTCGTTGCTACGGCGCATGCCGAAACAGTGTTCGGGGCCCGGGAACCTGCCAGAGCGCACATCCTCGCTATAGCTTTTTGCCGCGTCGGCAATTTGCTGGCCCAGGTCGGCGTAACGCTTAACAAACTTCGGCGTAAAATCGGAAAACAGCCCGACCAGATCTTCGGTGACCAGAATTTGACCGTCGCACGCCGGCGACGCACCGATACCGATTGTCGGGATAGCGATGGTTTCGGTGATAGTGCGGGCCAGCGGTTCGACCGTACCCTCGACAACCGTGGCGAAAGCGCCAGCCGTCGCGACGGCGACCGCGTCGGCGAGAATCCCCGCCGCCTCGCCCTCATCCTTACCGTGTGAGCGAAAGCCGCCCGCCGTGTTCACCGACTGCGGAAGTAAACCGACATGGGCAAGCACCGGAATGCCGCGCTTGGTCAGGAAATCAATCGTCGGTGCCATCTCGCGGCCACCTTCCAGCTTGACCCCGGCGCAACCGACTTCCTTCATCACCTGGGCCGCGTTCCTGAAGGCCATCTGGGGACTTTCCTGATAGGTGCCGAACGGCATATCGACGATAACGCAGGCTTTACTGGCCCCCCGCATGACCGCCTTGCCGTGGGCTATCATCATCTCGAGTGTCACGCCCAGGGTGTCCTCTAGGCCATAGAGCACCATACCAAGGCTGTCGCCGACCAACAGTAAATCGGTGTTTTCATCAAGCAGTTGCGCGGTCAGCGACGTGTAGGCCGTCAGGCAGACCAGCGGATCGCCGCCCTTGCGGGCGCGAATGTCGGTAACGGTGATTTTTTTGTTTTCACGATGAACGCTCAAGGCGGCGGTTCCTTTTTAAAGACTGTTGGATGGGTGAGACCCGGGCAATCTTAAACCTATTTGGGTGGGCGGCGAAACCTTGCACGGAACGCCCAGAACAGAACGCCGACGAAAAACACCAGCATCCAGGCGACTCTATACTCATTGAGCGATTCTATAAATGCATCCATCCGACGCCTCCTAATAAAAAGGTATTGGTCAATGATCCTCAAAGGCAACAAAATATTCCCATTAGCAATATCAAAGGGTAGCATGCCTGCATGATAAAGATTGGCATTCATGTAAAATTCGCCTTGGCGCTATTGGCAGTCCCTCTGCTGAGCGCATGCGCCAAAAAATCCGTACCGCCCGAACCGGCGGCGCAGATCAATCCGCAGGCCGCACCCGAAGCGGCAATATCCATCCCAACAAGAGAAAAACGTGCCCCCGTCCAGTCCGATAAATGGATGATCGCCGTCGCCAACCCACTGGCGGCGCAAGCCGGGCGGCAAATACTGCGCGCGGGCGGCAGCGCCGTTGACGCGGCAATCGCCGCCCAAATGGTCCTGGGTCTGGTCGAACCACAATCCTCCGGCATCGGCGGTGGAGCCTTCATGATGCATCTGGACGGGCAAAGCGGCCAGGTTGCCGCCTATGACGGGCGGGAAAAAGCGCCGGCAAGTGCCCGCCCGGACATGTTTCTCAGCGCGGACGGGAAACCGCGAAAATTCTTCGACGCCGCCGTCGGCGGACTTTCCGTTGGCGTGCCGGGCTTGCTCAGGATGCTGGAGATGGCCCACAAGGAACATGGAAAACTCCCCTGGACTAAACTTTTTGAACCGGCTATCCTATTGGCAGAGAACGGTTTTTCCGTTTCTCCCCGACTAAACGGTCTGATTGGAAATGATAAATACCTGAAGATTTTCGAACCCACGGCCAGCTATTTCCATGACGCTGAAGGCAATCCTCTTGCCGTCGGCCACACTCTAAAAAACCAACCACTTGCCGATACCATGGCCCTGATTGCCAACAATGGGGCCGATGCCTTCTATCGTGGCGATCTAGCCCGCAACATCATCGATACCGTCAGTAACGCCAGCCAGAATCCCGGCACCCTGTCCATGGATGACATGGCGTCCTACAAAGCGGTAAAGCGCGACCCGGTCTGCCTGTTCTATCGCCAGTGGGTCGTCTGCGGCATGGGTCCACCGTCGTCCGGTGGGCTGACCACCTTGCAAATTCTCGGCATCCTGCAAAGCTTTGATCTGTCCGGGATGAAACCAGACGAGGACGGGATCATGGACGTGCGCGCCGTGCACCTGATCGCCGAGGCCTCAAAGCTGGCTTTCGCCGACCGCAACACCTACATCGCCGATCCCGACTTCGTTCCGGTTCCTGCTGCCGGAATGCTCGATCCGGGTTACCTTGAATTACGCGCCGCGGAGATATCACCAACCAAGGCGCGGGATGGCGCGAGCCCCGGCATGCCGGGCTTAAGCGACAGCTGGAATTTCACGGGCGGCACTGACAGCCCCGGATTATCGACCACTCATATCAGTATTATCGATGCTGAGGGAAATGCGGTGTCGATGACATCAAGCATCGAAAACGCCTTTGGCTCGCGGCTCATGACAAGCGGCTTCCTGCTTAACAATCAACTGACGGATTTTTCTTTCGCCCCTGAACGTGATGGCGGCCCCGTCGCCAACCGTGCCGAAGGCAGCAAGCGACCGCGCAGTTCGATGGCCCCGACTCTGGTCATCGATGGCGAAGGCAAGGCGGTGCTGGCCATTGGATCGCCGGGTGGGTCGCGCATTATCGGTTATGTTGCCCAGGCGATTATCGCCACCCTTGACTGGGATATGGATATTCAAAGTGCCCTCGATATGCCCCATATGACCAACCGAAACGGCTCAACCGATCTGGAACCCGGCACCGGCCTGGACAAACTGACCGCAGCCCTGGAAGCCTTGGGCCACACTGTCGCGCTTAAAGAGATGACAAGCGGGCTGCACGGGGTACACGTTAAAGACGGCAAACTGTACGGTGCCGCCGATTACCGCCGCGAAGGCGTCGCGCTGGGCGACTAATTCCAACCCTCGACACAAATACACTTAATACAATCACTTTATTTGACCGCAACCAAAAACAGGCGACGAAAGGGAAACAGGGTCCGCCCGTCACTGCGTTGCCGGTAGGATTTGTTCAGGCGTTGTCTGTATTGTTCCAGGAATGCCGCCTGCCAATCCGTATTCCCTGAACGCTCCAGGGCATCCAAGAATGGCTTCAGCGCCGTTCCCCGGACCCACTCGAGGACCGGGTTGTCGCCGGCCAATATGTGCGCGTACTGGCTTTCCCAGATATCGACGGTGCTGGCCTTGGCGGCCAGTAGGTCGTAATAAAATTCCGCCGTGGCGAGCGGAGCCTCACGCAGCAGCGGGGCCAACATGTCCGCCCAGGGACCAGCCCGGACGACTTCAGCCATTTCGACATGAGACGGGGCATCGTGGTTTCTCGGCATCTGCACAGCAAGCACGCCGCCGGGTGCCAATTTCGATAACAGTCCTGGCAAAAGATTTTGATGATCGTCGAGCCAGTGCAACACCGCATTGGAGAAAATCACGTCCGCCGGTGGCGTTGGCGACCAGGACGCAATATCGCCCTCTATCCACTGAATATCAGAAGGTTCCGAAGATTCATCCCTGGCCCGCGCCAGCATCTGCGGCGATTGATCGATGCCGGTAACTTGCGCCCCCGGCCAGCGTTCGGCCAGGATGCGGGTGAGCGCCCCCGTCCCGCAACCCAAATCGAAAATATGTTTCGCCTCTGTGGCCGGAATCTGCGCCATCAGATCGAGCCCCGGACGCAATCTGTGATCGCTGAATTTCAGATATTGCTCCGGATTCCAGCGCAAAGACATGTCAGGGCTCTAATTGTCGTAAAATAACCAAGCGGAAGATTGTCTCCGTCTCATCGCTTGAGACCAGCGCGATGTCACCGCCATGGGCGTGAACAATGTCACGGACAATGACCAGGCCAAGGCCGGTTCCGCCGTGTTTGCTTGAGCTGGTGAATGGCTGAAACAGCTTGTCGCGGGCATTCGCCGAAAGTCCCGGCCCATTGTCGGAAATATCAATAACGATGTTTGGCTCCTGCTTAAGCGCTGAAATCGTCACCCGGCTGGCACCGGCCTGGCGGGCATTCAGGGTCAGATTGCTTAACGCCCGGAACAGCTGATCCCGGTCGGCCTGCACATCAATTTCAAAATCGACCTGGTTGATAACGCTAAAAGCGGGGTTGCCGACGCTTTCCTCGGGGCCCGCACCGACGGTCATTTCCTCGCGCATGGCCGCAGCGACTTCGAAAATCAATTCACATAAATGAAAATGACTGACCCGTAAATTAGGCGTCCCGCCACTGACGTAATTCAAGGTCTGGCTACACAGCACCACCGCCTTGTCGATTGCCGTGTACAGGCGTGGCGTTACTTTTTTGACTTCCGGGTCATCGATGTCGGCCAGACGGTCCGATACCAGCATTGCCGTCGACAGGGAATTGCGCAGGTCATGATTGATCTTGGCGACGGCGGCACCGAGCGTCGCCAACCTGTTTTTCTGATTGAAGGCGGCCCGCACATCCGCTTTCATCAAGGCCAGTTCCCGCAAGGCGACGCCGATCTCGTCATTGCGTTTGCTCGGCGGCAATTGCCGGGTATCGTCCTCGGGATCTTCGCGAAACCGCACCATCGAGCGGGTGATCTGGCGAAGCGGGCGGACCATCAACCAGAACAGGCTGAAATAAACAAGCCCTGCGGTAAGCAGGGAAATAGCGATGGAAAGCTGCAGGATTCTACTTGAAAAACCAAGCATGGCTTGGCGCATTGGCGCTTCATCAAGGGTCACCTCGACGACGACATCCATCGCCTTGGGCGAGACGCCGATGATCTGCATGACCCGGTTATCATTGCGGAAGAGAACCTCGAAGGCGTCGAAAATCCACATGCGGAAATCTCCCTGGCGCATGTCGAAGGTGACGTCGATACGCGGCATGACGGTCTTGCTGAGCATCAGCACCCGCTTTGTCGGGTGTTTCAGAGTGATCGAATAGGCCTCGGCGTGGTACAGCAGTTCTTCTTCAAGCTCGCGGTTGACCATGTTGTCCGGCGTCGCCTCCAGGGCCAGGGAGGCCAGATGGGCGCTGGCGATATGTTCTTCAAGATAGTCTTTGCGGAAACGCGAAATCGACGGCGTGTAGATCAGGAACTCCGCCACCATGACGAAAAAAACGGTCAGCACCAGAAGCTTGGCCGACAAGCCGGAAAAGGCCTTTGGCATAGGTTCCGATGCATTGGACTTTCCCTGCGCAGTGGTTTCTTGCTCGCTCATGGCGGCACTATACCACTAACCAAACAGCCTTAAAAAGCGGATCAGTTTTTTTGTCCGCTCGCCGAACAGGGACTCCGTATAAAAACTGCCCGCTGCCCGCTTGGAAACTTCGCCCAAGGTCGGGTAAGGGGCGATCATCGAGGCAATATCGGCGATCTTCATTTTTTTCGATAGCGCCAGAACCCACACCTGAATCAGCTCGCCGGCATGGGCACCGACGATCCCGGCACCCAGAATTAGGCCCTTTCCGGTCGTCACAACCTTGATCAGGCCATCGGTCTGCCGTTCCGCCTGGGCCCTGTCGTTTTCCGCGAAAGGCCAGGTTAGAACTTTGATATCGCTATATTTTTTTCTGGCCTCTTCCTCGCTCAAGCCAACCTGGGCCAGTTCCGGGGCCGTATAGGTGACCCACGGCGCGGCCCGCATGTCGGCCTTGGCGGGCAAACGGAACAGGGCGTTGCGGATGACGATACCGGCATGATAAGCGGCGACATGGGTGAACTGGTAACCACCGGTAACATCGCCAATGGCGAAAATTTTCTTGTTCGACGTGCGCAGCCTGGCATCAACGGTGATGCCCATGGGAGAATAATCGACGCCTGCTTTTTCAAGGTCCAAACCGCCGACATTGGGCCTGCGCCCGGCGGCGACGAGCAGGTGCGAGCCTTCGACGGTTTGCTCTTTGCCGTCTTTTTCGATGCGCACGCCAATCCCGTTTAAGGATTTTTCGACGCCGAGAACCTTGATCCCTTCGAAAATGGCGATGCCGTCCCGCTCCAGGGCGCGGCGCACCACGGCGACCAGATCCGCGTCGTCCTTGGGCATGATCGCGAACATTTCCAGCACGGTTACCCGACAGCCTAAATGACCGTGCGCCTGGGCCATCTCGATGCCAATCGGTCCGCCGCCGATGACGATCAGGTGCTCGGGCAGGTCGGGACCGTTAAAAATTGTCTCATTGGTCATGAAAGGGACCTTGTCCAGGCCCTTGATCGGGGGCACGAATGCCCGCGAGCCTGTGGCGATAACGAATCGCCGGGCTTTAATGGTGGTGTCGCCGACAACAACTGTGCCCGGCCTGGTGAAGCGGCCTTCGCCTTGCAACACTTTGACGCCGAGGCCTTCAAAACGCTCGACCGAATCGTTGGGAGCGATAGCGGCGATGGTATCGCGAACGTGGGCGTAAACTTTGTCGGCGACGATTTCCATCTGCCCGGTATTGACGCCGAAATCCGTGCCATGACGAATGGCTGCTGCGGCATGCCCGGCGGCAAGCAGGGCTTTTGACGGCACACACCCGTAATTCAGGCAGTCGCCGCCCATCAGGCCTTTTTCGATCAGAGCCGTCGATGCGCCCATCTGTTGCGCCCCGGCGGCCACCGACAGGCCACCCGATCCGGCCCCGATGACACAAAGATCAACCCTCACCTGCTTCTCCATGAATTGTTCCTAAGCTTTTGATTTAATGAATTTTTTATAGATTACCGGAATCAGGGCCAAGACCGCCAGACCGATAATCGGGATGAGTATCTCCGGGGCAAAAATGAGCCCAAGATCAGGCTCGCCGCCAGCCTCAAAAACCCGGCCAAGGCCGTTGCCGACGCTGGCATAAACAAGCGCCCCCGGAATCATCCCGAAACAAGTGCCAAGGATATAAACCCGGAGCGAAACATTCAGGAAAGCAGGCACCAGATTGACCAGCCAGAACGGGAACAGCGGAACCAGCCGCAGTACCAGCATGTAATTCAACTGGTTTTCCTTGAAACCGGCCTCCATTTTAACAACCGCCGTGCCACATTTGGCGCGTAGCGCATCGGCAAAGGCATAGCGGGCGGCCAGGAAAACCATGGTCGCCCCCACAGACGCCCCGGCAAGCGACAGGAAGCCCCCGGCCACGGTGCCGAAGAGAAACCCGCCGACCAGCGTCATCCACAGGCCGACGGGGACAGAAAGGCCGCTGAGAAAGGCATAAACCCCGACGAAAGTCAGCGTCGCCATGAGGTAATTTTCGTCACGCCAAGCCAAAAGCAGGTTGCGATTGTCCTTAAGCGCCTGGAACGACAGGTACTGATCGAGGCCGAGCCAGAAAAAAGTGATGAACCCGCCGACCATCACCAACAGCGGCAGCAATCGTTTAGCAGAGAACGTCCCTGGCCCGCCTTGAGTGTCACGCTGGCTCATAACCGTCGTTCCTTAAATTTGCTCAACTATTTGAAAATAATAATGAACTTTACCTGAGAGAGGATAATTACAGGGAGTTTTTCAGGCTCCCCCTTTATAAAATACCGATCACAGAACAAGCCAGTCACCTTTATGTTACTGCCATGTTACCGGCTCGCTCTGGAAATTAAGGAATAATGCCGCAGACGGCGTTGACTTCCCCCCGGCAAGCCCCTATACACCGGGCTTGTTTTTTGACGGGAGTAAGCCCTTTGAAGCGTACCTATCAACCAAGTCGGCTTGTCCGCAAACGTCGCCATGGCTTCCGTAGCCGTATGGCGAGCGTTGGCGGCCGTCGTATTCTTGCTAATCGCCGGGCAAAAGGGCGCAAGCGCCTTTCTGCTTAGGTCTAAGCCTCGTGTCTGCATTGCCACGCCTTAAGCGACGCCCTGAATTTCTCAAGGTCGCCGCAACCCGGCGAAAATGGGTTGCCTCGGGACTGATTGTACAGTTGCGTCCGCGTCCCAGTGGCGAGGCTGACACTGAGCAAGCGCGCGTCGGTTTTACAGTCAGCCGCAAGGTCGGCAACGCAGTTGCCCGCAACCGAGCCCGGCGTAGACTTAAGGCCGCCGCTGAAATCGTGATGACGGAACATGCCCAACCGGGCGTGGATTTTGTTATCATCGGACGCAAGACGTCGCTTAAAAGGCCATTTTCAGACCTTGAAGGTGACTTGACGACGGCCTTGAAAAAGCTTGATGCCTATCGCTAGATACAACCGGGGTTTTGGATTTGAAAAAGCTGGCAAGGTTTTCCGATAACATAGCGTGGCAATTGCCGCGCCGGGCAGCCATGAGCCTGATCAGGGGATACCAGTTGCTGGTCTCGCCAGTGTTGCCGGGAAGCTGCCGTTTTTATCCTTCATGTTCGAACTACGCTATCGATGCTTTTAGCCATCATGGTCTCCTGAAAGGGACGTGGCTCAGCCTCTACCGTATTGGCCGCTGCCACCCCTGGGGAGGCGAAGGCTTCGATCCGGTTGCCGGATCCAGCCTCGCACAAGACCACGACAATCATAAACAAGCCGGACATGCGTCCTGCGACCATGACTTCCACAGCAACCTGCCTTCAATTGAGGGTAGATAAGTTGCTCTAATTATTTAAAATCGATCATATTGTCTGCCCTCAAATGGTTCTATTTGATGGCAGTTTGATCTTAAGATGACGGATAAATAATAAATGAACGATAATCGTAATCTTATTCTGGCGATCGTCTTTTCCGTCGTCATCCTGGTCAGTTACGAATTTTATTCAGGCTGGCGCTATCCCGATGCCGGCAAGCCGCAAGGCGATCAAAGCAACGTCACCGAGACTGCGACCCCAACGCCTTCCACAGCCCCTTCACTGCCTGCCCCCGGCGGCAGTTCGAGCTTAAGCGTTCCCTCTATCCCCGGCAGTGCCCCGCAAACGCTGGCAGATGTCAAAATGGCCGGACGGGCGACAATTCTGAAAAACAACCCCAGGGTCGTTATCCGTTCGCCGCGCCTGCACGGATCGCTGTCGCTTGTCGGCGGTCGCATCGATGATCTGACCCTGTCGGACTATCACGAGGAACTGGATAAAACGAGCCCACCCATCGTGCTTTTGTCGCCGAGCGGCGCGGCAGACGCTTATTTCGCCGATTATGGCTGGGTCGGCGAAGGCATCACCCTGCCGACTTCAAAAACATTGTGGAGCGCTTCTGCCGCGACACTGAGCGCCGAAAAACCGGTCACGCTGTCATGGGACAATGGTCAGGGACTTACCTTCAAGCGCACCTACGCCATCGATGAGAACTATATGTTCGCAATCACCCAGAGCGTCGTCAACAAAAGCGGCGCACCGGTAACCCTGCACCCCTATGCCTTGATGTCACGGCACGGCACCCCGAATGTGACCGGCTTCTATATCCTCCATGAAGGCTTGCTCGGCGTCTTTGACGAAACCCTGAAGGAAGTCGATTATTCCGACATGCAGGAAACCAATTCCGTCAAAAACGACACCACCGGCGGCTGGCTTGGCATCACCGACAAATACTGGTTGGTGGCCTTGATTCCCGACCAGAAAACCCCGGTGACAACCCGTTTCACCTACCGCAACGACAATAACCTGGAAAAATATCAGGCAGACTTCCTGGGATCACCTGTGACCATCGCCGCCGGGGCTTCCGGTGGCGTCACCAGCCACCTGTTTACCGGTGCCAAGGAAGTCAAGTTGCTGGACCGTTACGAGACCGAATTCGGCATCGCCCGTTTCGATCTGGCCATCGATTTTGGCTTGTTCTATTTTCTCACCAAGCCGATTTTCTACACCTTGATCTACATCCACGAACATGTCGCCAACTTCGGTGTCGCGATTTTGTTGCTGACGGTTCTGATCAAGCTGTTGTTCTTCCCGCTCGCCAACAAATCCTATACGTCGATGAGCAAGATGAAGAAATTGCAGCCCGAAATGATCAAGCTGCGTGAGCGCTTCGGCGAGGACAAGGCTAAACTGAACCAGGAAATGATGGCTTTGTACAAGCGCGAGAAAGCCAACCCGGCGTCCGGTTGCCTGCCCATGCTGGTGCAGATTCCGGTGTTCTTCTCGCTTTACAAAGTGTTGTTCGTGACCATTGAAATGCGCCACGCGCCGTTCTTCGGCTGGATTAAGGATCTGTCGGTGCCTGATCCGACGGACTTGTTCAATCTGTTCGGCCTGATCGACTGGGACCCGTCGAGTGTGTTGCCGCAGGCCATGTTGATTGGTGTCTGGCCACTGATCATGGGCATTACCATGTTCTTGCAGCAAAAGCTGAACCCGCAGCCGGCCGATCCGGTGCAAGCCAAAGTCTTCATGTTCCTGCCGATCATGTTCACCTTCCTGCTGGCACGCTTCCCCGCCGGTCTGGTGATCTACTGGGCCTGGAACAACACCTTGTCGATCATTCAGCAAAAAATCATCATGATGAAAATGGGCGTCAAATAGCGCACAGCGTCACATTTTCAGGAAAAATGAGCGATGACTGATTCCGACACTATAGTGGATAACGAACAAGCTAATGAATTTGGTCGTTGGCTGTTTTCCCAGGTCTGCACCTTTGTTATCGGGGCAGTAAAGCTTGATGACTTGCCTAGCGGCGAGATGGTCGAAATTGCCTTCGCCGGACGCTCCAACGTCGGCAAGTCGAGCCTGATTAACGCCCTGACCAATCACAAGGATCTGGCCCGGACCTCGAACACCCCGGGTCGCACCCAGCAACTGAACTTCTTCGAGCTCGGCGGCAAATTGATGATTGCCGATTTGCCCGGTTACGGCTACGCCCGGGCACCCCGGGAAACCGTGCGCCAATGGACGGAACTTGTCGGCGACTACCTGCAAGGGCGGTCGCAATTGCGTCGCACCTGTCTGCTCATCGATGGCCGCCACGGCATCAAGGAAAGCGACCGCGAGGTCATGGCGATGCTTGACAGCAGTGCCGTCTCCTATCAGGTGGCGTTGACCAAGTGCGACAAGGTGCCCGCCGACGAGTTGGAGACGCGGATCACTGACGTCACCGAAGAGCTTAAATCCCACGTTGCGGCCCATCCCGAGCTGCTCGTTACATCATCGGCCAAGGGCATCGGGATAGATGCCTTGCGCGCGGCTCTTGCGGCTTTGGTCAGTGAACGATAGATTCATCTGATGGATAAAAAAGACACATCGAAAAGCACAGATAAAAGCCGGGAGCAGTGGCTGACCCAGGCGCGCACCCTATCGGAAGCGCTGCCCTATATGCGCCGCCATTCCGGCCAGACCCTTGTTATCAAGTACGGCGGTCACGCCATGGGCGATGATGATCTGGCCCAACTGTTCGCCCGCGATATCGTACTTTTACGCCAGATCGGCTCAAACCCGGTGGTCGTCCACGGTGGCGGGCCGCAGATCGGCGACATGCTCGAACGGCTCCAGGTCAAAAGCGAGTTTGTCGAGGGACTGCGTGTCACCGACAAGGCAACCATCAATATTGTCGAAATGGTGCTTTCGGGAAGCATCAACAAGCAGATCGTCTCATCGATCAACGCTGCCGGAGGCTTCGCCGTCGGCTTATCAGGCAAGGACGGCAACCTGATCGTCGCCGAAAAACTGCGGCGCAGCAAACGCGACCCGGATTCCAATATCGAACGGATTATCGATCTTGGCCTGGTCGGCGAACCGACGATCATTACCACCCACGTTCTCGACAACTTCGAAGAATCCGACATCACCCCGGTGATCGCACCAATTGCCATTAGCCCCAGTGGCGAGACCCTGAACGTCAATGCCGATACGGCCGCCGGTGCCATCGCCGCCGCGCTCAACGCAAAACGCCTGTTGATGTTGACCGATGTTGTGGGCGTCCTTGATGGTGACGGGAACCTGATCCCGCAGCTGAGCGTCAGCGAAGCCGAAAAGCTTATCAAGAATGGGACCATTAAAGGTGGCATGATCCCAAAAGTGGAAACCTGCCTGAACGCTATTGAACAAGGTGTCGATGGGGCGGTGATTATTGACGGGCGCGTCCCCCACGCCCTGCTGCTGGAACTGTTTACCGAACACGGCGCGGGAACGCTGATCAAGCCCGACTGAACCTTACCCGGCCAAATCTTTCAAAATATTAAGCTGCCCGATCATTTCACCTTCACTGAGCGGATAATCCTGGCCCTGCGGCGGCGTTAAGACGTCCTGCCTGGGGATTTTGCAAAGCCTGAGCTGCAACTGTTCAACCAGCCACGGTTCCAGCGATGCTTTCCAAGCGATGGCGATAATCGCCTCGGCACTGCGCGTTGAAATCGCATAGACGACGACTTTTTCCGCCAGGTCGGCCATGACAACCAGAGCGGCGGCGGCAAAATCGCGATCACCACCCTGCAAGGCTTCGTTCAACCGGTCTGCGTTCAACCCCCCTTCGCTATTTAGTTTCCGGACTATCTTCATCTTTTCCGCTGGAATGCCTTCAATTTCTGCGGGTTCTGCATCAAGACGGCGATTGACGATGGTCCGCACTTCATCGGCGGTTTTCGCATCCAGATCCTTTCTGGCAGTCAGAATATCGAGCAGATTCCCGGCGACAAACCGGGCCAGGCGACCCGCCGCGCCAACGGGTAATGTCGGGCGCTGGGCAAGCGGTTCGTGCCAGGGCTCAATATCAACGGCGCGCTCGATCAGGTTGTTCAGAGTCTCTTCACGGATTTGCGCGCTTTTATTGCCCAACATTTCGGCGATGGCTTCACGATCATCGCTGGCGGCAATGGCGCTTGAAACCGCGCCACCCAGGTCCTGACGCCGAGAAACCGCCGACAAGGCCCCACCGATTGGCTCCCCTGCAATGATTTCCAGCAAATCTTCAACACTCAGGACTGGTGAGAATTCAAGGACCGGGCCGGAGACCACCAACTCGGCGTCGCGGGCCAGTTGGCGAATGACTTCTGGCGGAGCATCGGCGACATCTTTGAGGGTTTCTGACAGAATTTGGCGGACCCGCGTCATCTGGTCTCGGGCCAGAATTTGCAGGGCCTCGTAAGTCATCTTGCGGATGGAATCCTGTTCGCCTGCCGTTAGGCCGGGTGCCAGAAGGGCTATTTTTTCAGCCATGCCGACGCGCACTTCGCCGTCTTCATCTTCGGCCAACAAAAGATCGGCGCGGCGCGGTGTCGCGACGTTGGCGGCTATTGCCCGGCGCACCGCGGGGTCTTTGTCTTCGGCCAGGTAATACAGCAGTTCCGGTTTAACATCATCGCGCCCGGCAAGCTCCAGGCGAACATCGACATCTTCATGACATGCCAGTTGCTTGGCCTTTTCATAGGTCATGGACTTTTTTTTCGTTAGTCCCTTAATAATTTTTTGAAAAACCATCTTTCCCCGCCCCAGGCACACGCCCCGGCAATACTTTTGTCTTATTTGTTAACCCTGGTATCGAAGTACGAGAGTTGCCAATCCATTTCAACACTGCCCATCGCATAATCGCCGCCCGAAATCGTCTCAAGAATATCGCTCGGCGCAATAGCCGCCATGCGTTGCAAGACCATCACCGCCACCTTGGCCGGAAGACCTGACTTCCAAACCAGGGCGGTCACGCCTTTGGCACTGTGGGCTGAAAATATTTTACTGGCGAGCTTCACATCGACCCCAGCCCGGATCACCAGGGCAGCGAAAACAAAAGGATAATCGTTGGCTTGCAGAGCCTTGCCGATAACATTCTCGTCGAGTCGGCCTGCCGCCATCAGGCGTTCAGCGACATCAATGGGCGGATCGCCTTTGAGGAAATCCAGGCTGTCACCCTGACCTTCCGCCGATATCCTGTGATGAACCATCGATTTCACCGCTTCCAGGGTTTCGTCATCCAGGTCGTCACGACTTGCAAGGGTTTCCAACAGACTATCGGCAACAAACTGGGCCAGCCTTGTCGCCGCCCCGCTCGACAATTTAGGGCGGCTAACCAAGGGAGCGTGCCATAATTCGATGCTGTCGGCCTTTTCGATCAGATCGTCCAGGGTTTGTTCGCGAATTTGCGCCGTGCTGTTCCCCAGAAGGTCGGCTATCGCCTCTTCATCATTGGTCGCGACGATCGCCTCAGATACCCCTTCGCCAACGCCCTGACGTTTTGAAATGGCGTTCAGGCCACCCTTGACGGTGCCAAGGGAAATAATCTCGATCAGATCTTCATCATTGAGAACAGGGGAGCATTCCAGCACCGGCCCGGCGACGGCGAGTTCACCGTCCATGGCCAGACGCTTGATGACGTCCGCCGGTGCATTGGTAACATCTTTCAAGGTTTCCGAAAGAATTTGGCGAACCTTGGAAATTTCATCCTTGGCCAACAGGTTAAGGCTTTCATATGTGCTTAAACGCAATTTATCGCGTTCGTCACTGCTTAGATCGGGGGCGATGCGAGCAAGCTTCTCGGCCAGACCGAAACGGACCTCGGGATCTTCATCCTTGGCCAGCAAGGCGTGGGTCTGGCGTGGTGCCGCAGCATTAACGGCGACGGTTCGACGCACTTCTGGTACGGCGTCTTCGGCCAGGAAATACAGGATTTCGGCTTTGATATCGCCGCGGGCGGCAAGCTTGCGACGGACTTCGGGGTCGCTGTCGTGGGCCAGATCGCGGGCCTCGTCATAACTTAAGGGGGCTCCGCCGATCATTTAAGCGTCTCCCCCCGCATTCGCAAAGGGTTCCGCGACATAGTAACCGCTTTTACCGGCGCGTTTGACTTCATACATCGCCGCATCGGCCCTGGCGACCAGGGATTCAAGGCCTTCACCGGAGCTAGGATCATAAACGGCAATACCGATAGAGACGCCCAGGGGGTGATCCTGATCACCGGAAAACTCCCGCAGGCAGGCGCTCGCCTTGATAATGGTTTCAACGCGATTGATCATCACGTCCTGGGGTATTCCATCCATCCACATCGCAAATTCATCGCCGCCCATGCGAACCATGGCGTCGCCGGGGCGGGAATATTCGATCATCATGTCACGCAGACAAAGAATAGCCTCATCGCCGCGCTGGTGGCCATGGACGTCGTTGACCCGTTTGAAGTTATCGAGGTCAAGATAGAACAAGGCGGCACCTTGCTTGTTATGTTCAAGACGCTTGAAGCGCCTGGGCAGTTCGTCCTCGAAAAAGGCGCGGCGGTTCAAAAGCCCGGTCATGCCATCGGTACGCGACAGGTTAACGATCCTTTCGTGGTTGGCGATTTGTTCGTTGGCGATGCCAATCTGATTGGCAACATCGCCGATCAGAATATGGAAATTGTTGTCCCAGCCCTCATCGTCGAGCGGTTTCCAAATGCAGATACCGCCGTTGATCGCCTTACGGTAATGAGTCGAGGTCGCCAACGCCTGCCAGGGGCCGAGCGTGGCCGGGTGGGCCCCCGCCTCGCCGCCGGTTTTCGCCAACAGTTGCTCAATACCATCAATGTTTTCAGTATTCCCGAATTCCGCCGCGACATTATATTCATCGTCCTGATTCTTGCGATAAATACGGCAACCGCTGGCACCCAGGGCCTGCGACGTCGCCGTTGCCGCCTTGGTCAGCATGTTTAAGGGATCAAGCTCGTCACGAATAGAATTGACGATGTATCCCAACAGGTATTCGCGTTCCTGGGCGCTGCGCAGAGCGGCCTCGCGCTCCCTGTCCTCGGTGACGTTGCGACATATTCCCCGGGCACCGTGCCATTGCCTGCCCTCTCCGCTCAAGGGTAGGCAGGAGGCGACGACGCAGGCATCCTTGCCGGTCGCCGACTTCAGCCAGATCTCGACACTGTCCATCGGCCTGTCGCTCAGAAACGGCAAGGGTCGATAGTGTTCCGCGTCGATGACGAATTCTTCCGGGCGATGGCCGATGATGTCGTCGGGAGTAAAGCCGAGGGCACCATCGGGGGATACGAAGCTAAAAGTGCCATCGGCACCGACCTCCCAGGCAAAATCACTGGAAACCTCGACCAGATCCTTGTAGCGCTGGCGTGATTCGACCAGAGCCGAACGCAAATTTCTTTCCATCGTCACATCGTGGGATAAAACCAGCAAATCGCCGCGCGCACTTCCCGACGATGAAAGCTGTGGTATCACCGAGACTTCGAGCAGTATTTCCCCCCTTAAACCCTTGAAAAGGATAGGTCCGACGACCACCGTCGCCTCCGCCGCCGCTTTGGTTATCATGTCAGGGATTGCATCCGCCTCGCCGTGATCAAGCAGGGCCTTGAGACTAACGCCCTTCTCATTAGTGGCGATGACAGAACCGTCCCCACGCACCATCAAGGCGGCGTCCGGATAGCCATCGAGTAACTTGCAAATCGCTTCGTATTCGGCAGACGCCATACTTTTAAGTCACCTCTTGGTCAAAGTCATTAAGGCTAAAGAGATGCTCTATCAACACAAGCCAGCCCCGCAGGCACTTCGACAGTCCCTGTTACCACCCGCTCCTTTTGTTCTGCCCAAGCACAACATACCTGTAACTGATAGTAAAAATCTAACATATAGTAGTCGTTACCCTCGTGACTGTGATGAAAGTCCATATCAATAATGCTAAAGAGCGATCAACCACCCCGAGACTGGGTCTTCGATCTGGACAACACGTTATATTGCGCCACCACCAACCTGTTCGCACAGGTCGGCAAGCGCATAGAATCTTTCGTCGCCAATTATTTGAACTTGCCGCCGGAAGAAGCCTCGAAGGTGCAAAAACAGTATTTTCGTGATTACGGAACGACCCTGCGCGGCTTGATGGATCGCCACGACATAGACCCTACGGCCTACCTTGACCATGTTCACGATATCGACCTCAGTGTCGTCGCCCCTGATGTCGCCCTCAATGAGGCCCTGGATGCCCTGCCCGGTCGCAAGATCATCTTCACCAATGCCGACTTCAAGCACGCCGAACGCATCCTCGAGCGGCTTGGCATCAGCCGCCATTTCGAGGCCATCTTCGACATTGTTGACTGCGACTATGTGCCGAAACCCGATCCGGCAGTCTATCGGGCACTGATCGCCCGTTTTGGTCTTGAGCCGACACGCACGATGATGGTCGAAGATATGGCGTGCAATCTGAAACCGGCGGCCGCCATGGGCATGACGACACTTTGGGTCCGTACCGACAACGATTGGGGCCGCGAAGGCTGGGACGAAGGCCACGTCCACCATATCACCGACAATCTGGCCTCCTGGTTGAGCGAAAATACCGCCTCGTATTGACATTAAGGGCCCTGCTAACGCATGTTCTGGTTCCTTTTTCAACATAATTGGGCCCCGATCATGAGCAACAACGACCTGCAAACCACCATCGACGCCGCTTGGGAGGCACGCGATACCATTAGCCTGGAAACCACCGGTGCCGTCCGTGAAGCCGTCGAGGAGGCCCTTAATTTGCTCGACTCCGGCCAGGCCCGCGTCGCCGAACGCCAGAGCGTCGGTCAATGGACCGTCAATCAATGGCTAAAAAAGGCCGTCTTGCTATCGTTTCGCCTGAACGACATGGGCCTTATCAAAGGCGGCCCCGGCGGTGCCCACTGGTTCGACAAGGTGCCATCGAAGTTTCAGGATTGGGATGAAGCCACGTTCCGCAAATCCGGCATCCGTGCCGTACCCAATTGCGTCGTGCGTCGCGGCTCCTATGTCTCACCCGGCGTCGTTTTGATGCCATCGTTCGTCAACATCGGTGCCTATGTCGATAGTGGCACCATGGTCGACGGCTGGTCGACGGTCGGTTCCTGCGCGCAGATCGGCAAGGACGTCCATCTGTCCGGCGGTGCCGGTATTGGCGGCGTGCTCGAGCCCCTGCAGGCCGGCCCGACGATCATCGAAGACGGCTGCTTCATCGGTGCCCGTGCCGAAGTCGCCGAAGGTGTCGTCGTCGAGGAAGGCTCGGTACTTGGCATGGGCGTCTATATCAGCGCCTCGACCAAGGTCATCGACCGGGCCACCGGCGAAGTCTTTTACGGTCGCGTTCCGGCCTATTCGGTGGTTGTCTCGGGCTCCATGCCATCTGACAAAACCATGCCGAATGGCTTGCCCGCACCCAGTCTTTACTGCGCCGTAATCGTCAAGCGCGTCGATGAACGTACCCGCGCCAAAACCTCGATCAACGAGCTGCTCAGAGACTGATGTTGTGAGCACCATCGATCCGCTCGCCTTAAGCCAAGCCTTGATCCGCTGTCCCTCTATCACGCCCGAGGACGCAGGGGCGCTTGACGTCCTCGAAGCGGCGTTGAGCGGCATCGGCTTGAGCTGCCAGCGCCTGCCTTTTTCCGAGGCAGGCACCCCTGACGTCGATAACCTGTACGCCCGCATTGGCACAAGCGGCCCTAACTTCTGCTTCGCCGGACACACCGATGTTGTTCCCATCGGCAACCGGGATGACTGGAGCGTCGATCCCTTCGGCGGTCAAGTCCGCGAGGGTCTTCTTTTCGGGCGCGGCGCTTCGGACATGAAGTGCGCCATTGCCTGTTTCGCAGCCGCGACGGGACGTTTCCTTGCCCGTCATGGCGATGATTTCAAAGGCTCGATCAGTTTTCTGATTACCGGTGACGAGGAAGGCCCGGCAATCAACGGCACGCCGAAAGTGCTCGGCTGGATGACTGAACAGGGGCAAACCATCGACGCCTGCCTGGTCGGCGAGCCGACCTGTGTTGACAGCCTTGGCGACACCATCAAGATCGGTCGGCGCGGTTCCATGAACGCTCATTTGATCGTCTACGGCACCCAGGGTCATGCAGCTTACCCGCATCTTGCCGATAACCCGGTGCCGGTGATGCTGAAAATGCTGAGCGCCATCGACGCCGAACATCTGGACGACGGGTCCGAACAATTTGCCCGCTCCAATCTTGAAATCACCACCGTCGATGTCGGCAACCCGGCGACCAATATCATCCCGGCCAAGGCGGAAGCCAGCTTCAATATCCGTTTCAACGACCGGCACACGGGCCTGGGCCTGGAACAACGCTTTCGCCAGATCATTGAACCCATCGCCGCCGAAACAGACAGCCGCTACGGCCTGGAATTCACTATTTCCGGCGAATCTTTCCTGACCCCGCCGGGCCCCTTAAGCCAGATCATTGGCCAGGCGTGCAAAGATGTCACCGGCAGGACGCCGGAATTGAGCACCAGCGGCGGAACCTCGGACGCCCGCTTCATCAAGGACTTTTGTCCGGTCGCCGAATTCGGATTGATCAACGCCACCGCCCACAAGGTCGATGAGAACGCCGCCGTCGATGACATTATGGCCCTTGCCGACGTTTACGACGCCGTGCTCGAGGCTTATTTTTCAGAATAATGGCCGCTCCTGCCGGTGAAATGAGCAATGCGCTCTACGGGGTTTACCGGCTCGCCCGCCTGGACCCGGGCGGCATGGAGTATTTCAGGAATACCCCCGGCGCTTTCTGGCGTTCTTTCAAGGTCGCCTTGATGGTCGCCCCTTTCTACGCCGGCCTGCTGGCCATCCGCTACGCCATGGGCGAAGTCTCGACACCCCCCTTACGCTTCATCGCCGTTGAGGCGATTTCCTACATCGTTGCCTGGCTGGCATTTCCGGTCATCATCGAGCCCCTGACAAGGGCCATGGGGCGCAGCGATAGATACATCCGCTTTATCATCGCTTACAACTGGGCGGCGCTTTTGCAGAACATGCTTTACCTGCCCCTTGCAATGCTCTCGGTGACCGCCGTCATGTCACCCGACAGCAGCAGTTTTTTTGGCCTTATTATGTTGATGATGATCATGGGTCTGATCTGGTTCATCGCCAAGACGGCCCTGGAAATTTCCGCCGCCCACGCAATCGGCATCGTCGCCATCGACTTCACCCTCAGCCTGCTGGTCAACGGCTACGCCGAGAAAATGCTCTAGATCAAACTGCCATCGCTTGATGGCAGATCATTTGATCGATTTCAAAAGTAAGATCAAACTGCCATCGCTTGATGGCAGATCATTTGATCGATTCTATAAAGTTAGACCCCAACAACAGAGGCAAGCCAGGCGAGGCCGAGGAAAGTCAGCAGTATGGGTGAGGTCAACAGCCCGGCGAAACTGAGCAAGATGCCAAAAATACCCCAGATGATCTGCCCTGAAAAAAGGGCGATGACACTGGCTATGAAGGCCAGGGGAACAAAAATAGTCCCACTGGTGAAAATACCGGCGAGGGCCAGGCCAATGGCGAAGTAACCGGCAATCGGCGCGGCTTCTTGCGGCGGCGGCGGCGCTGCGTCGTCAGAGGGTCGCAAACTCAGTTTGATTTCCGACATTGATGCTCCTTCAGGATCACTGATTTAAGCTTATTTTAGTAGCTGACGCCGGTTAAATAAAGCCCGTCGGCTGGGGCGGTCTGTCCACCGGCCCGCCTGTCGCGTGAATCCAGCGCCGCTTTCAGGTCTTCGGCGCTCCATTTTCCAGCGCCGACCCGCTTTAACGAACCGGCGAAATTGCGCACCTGATGGTGCAAAAACGAACGTGCCTGAACGTGAATAAGAATGCGCTCACCCTGTCTTTCCACACTCAGGCTGTTGAGTGTCCTGACCGGCGTGTCGGCCTGACAATTGGTCGCCCGGAAACTCGTAAAATCATGTTTGCCGACAAGCACCTGTGCCGCCGCGTGCATGGCTTGCGCATCGAGCCGCACCGGAACCCACCAGCTGCGGCCCTTTTCGATGCTCAGCGGTGCCCGCCGGTTGGTTATTCTATAGGTGTATGAGCGCCCGGTAGCCGAAAACCGGGAATGAAAATCATCATCGACGATGGCCGCGTCAAGGACAACGGCAGGGACGCTGCGCAAATGAAAGTTCAGCGCGTCGCGCACCGTATCGGTGGTCTGTTCGCGGGTCAAATCGAAATGGCAAACCTGAGCCAGGGCATGAACGCCGGAATCCGTCCGTCCCGCACCCAGGACCCGAGGGCATTCCCCGCTGAACGCTGTAATCGCTTCCTCCAGCGATTGTTGCACACCAAGGCCATTATCCTGGCGCTGCCAGCCAACGAAACCAGAGCCATCGTATTCGATTGTCAGTTTATAACGGGTCATATGTGCGTTGATATCATATCAGTTGAGGGGGGAGCACTGGTTATAAATGATATTTTTCCCCTACTGAATAGCTTGTTATGCAACACTGCCGACGGGAAGATCAAAATTGCGGGTCATATGAGCACTATTGTTGATATCGACGACGGCGACAGGGATGCGTTGCATATTCTACCGCTGTCAATGTTGCCGTTCCAAACAGCGGGGCTAAAACGCGCCCGGATGGTCAAGAACGTCCGCCTTGAAAGCGTTATCGAGCTTTTTTCCGAGGAGGGCACCGGCAGTGGCCAAATGGATATCCGCAACATCGGTTCGGTATTCGGTTGGCCGGAAGATGAAATTCATCCTGATCTGGCTCTGCTTCGCAAGCTGGCAACGCTGCCCAGTTTCGACGTCTACAGCTTGCGTATTGCCCTTCGAAAATTCGGTATTGATGTAGAAAACCAGGAAGCCCTGAAATTATCGCCGGCAAAAACCCGAGACCTGACCGCCTACATGACCGGCTTTACTCACGCCCTGCTGACTGAGGTTTATGGCTCCACGGATCTCAACATCGAGAATTTCGACGACATTATTGCCCTGTTCCGTGATCCCGATGTTAAAAAAGCCAGAGAGCAACTCGATGTTATGGCGAAAAAACTGGGCATTGGCCTGGGTGACATCCCCGCCTTCCTTGAAGATTATGGCGATATTTTTCTGTCTCTTTCCTACTACCGCCAATCCCTCGACGATATCGAACCGGTGATCGAGGAGTTCCTCGGCTCGATGGACGAAATTCGTGGCAACTGGCAACTCAAGCAAGATCAAAACCTGATGAGAACCTGCGATATGTTGCAGTCAACCGTCAACGAACTAATGGCCCAGATCACCGGACGTTTCGAGAACTTCGAACAAGGCACACAAGATTTATGGAGTAATATTTCGGCCAAGCGCTTTCAGCGCGTGAAGACCCTGATCGAAAGTTACCACACCACCATCGGCGGCGTACTTTGTGCACTCAGTGTCAAGATCGACGCCTGGCATCACCTGTTCCCCAGTCATGATTCCGGCGGCCCGCTCAAACGCGCCGAATTCATCTTGTCCGAGATGAAACAGGGCATCGAGAATATCCAGAAAATTGAATCGTCGGCACCAATGCTGTCCGGTCTTGATGATGAAGATGATGAAGAACACTGGGAAGTCTAGCCCAGCTTCGTACCGACAGGCAGGTCAAAGCCGCGCAGAAAATCTTCTGCCGTCATAGCCGTCTTTCCCTGTTTTTGCACCCGTAGCAACTTTAAGGCCCCGTGAGCGCAGGCGATGGTCAGCGGCCCCTCCAGGAGCGTTCCGGGTTGCCCCGAACCCTCGCAGAGCGCCGCCGCCAAAACTTTGATCCGTGCGCCTGCGTGTTCGAACCACACACCCGGCCAGGGGTTGAGGCCACGGACCCGGCGTTCCAACTCATCGGCGCTCATGTTCCAGTCCAAGCGGCCCTCATGACGATCCAGTTTGGCCGCATAGGTGATCCCGTCCCGGTCTTGCGGGGTCGCACTCAATGTTCCCTGATCGCAGCCTGCCAAGGCCTCGACGATCATCCCCGCACCGAGATGGGCCAGCCGGTCATGCAGGTCCGACGCGGTGGTCTGCGCGGTAATCGGGGTTTCCTTCATAAGCAGGACCGCGCCCGTATCAAGGCCCTCGTCCATGGCCATGATGGAGACTCCGCTTTTATCGTCACCGGCAATAATGGCACGCTGGATCGGTGCCGCGCCGCGCCAGCGTGGCAACAGGGACGCGTGAATATTCAAGCAACCCAGGCGTGGCGCATCAAGAATGGGTTTCGGCAGGATCAAGCCGTAAGCGACGACGACGCAGGCGTCCGCATTCAATGCCTGAAATGCCTGCTGTTCGCCTACATCTTTCAAAGACTTTGGCGTCCTGACCATGAGCCCCTGCTCCACCGCGTAGGCATGGACCGGGCAGGGGTTTTCTTGATGACCGCGCCCGGCGGGCCGTGGCGGTTGGGCGTAGACGCAAACAATATGATGGCCATGCTCAAGTAAAGCCTGCAAGGCGGGGATGGAAAAATCTGGGCTACCCATAAAGATCAGCTTGAGCGCGTTCATCAGACCGGCGCTTCCTGTTTTTTTATTTTCGTCAGCTTGCGCAGGATCATGTTGCGCTTCAGGGCCGAGATATGATCGACGAACAAAATGCCGTCCAGGTGATCGATCTCGTGCTGAAGACAAACCGCGAGGATGCCATCGGCATCCATTTCGCGAATTTCATTTTCACGGTCCACATAGCGCACCCGCACACTGCATGGCCTGACAACTTCCGAATATTGCTCGGGCAGGGACAGGCAACCTTCCTCGCGCACCTGATCATCATCGGAAACATCGATGATTTCCGGGTTGGCCATGCAAAGCGGTGCCGGTTCTTCGCCTTCACGTGCCGTGTCGATAACGATCAGACGCTTCTGAATGCCGACCTGGGTGGCCGCCAGGCCGATGCCGTTGGCGCCATGCATGGTCTCCAGCATATCGTCCATCAGTTTGCGGATGGCATCATCAACGCGCTCGATGCGCTTGCTTTTAAGTTTCAGTCGCGGGTCAGGTGCGACAATGATCGGATAGACAGTCATAAAATCTCAACTCGTTGTTTTGGAATCCGGGACAATATTTCAGAACCCCGGGCGATAGTCCAGATATGGACGCTAAGATAATGACTTCAAGGGGTTATACGGTAATTTTGTGAGAACCTGTAATGCTTCATTTTCTTAAACAATTTTGGCCTCAAAAAGGCCGACTCGCAGGACAAGAGGCGGTAAAGCTAACCTGATAATAAATTAATTCTTTCACTAGAAGCTATCATGCGCCCCCTGCCGCCATTAAAGCCAACACTGGCTCTATATATGCGAATGTGCCTTTTAAATAGATGATTGATAAAACCCAAAATATGAAGTGCCGCTCGAACGGACCCAGGGCCGGATAAGGGAGACGGTGTTTGTGACTGAACAGAAGGGGACGGATGATCACAAGCAGAACGAACAGGCAGGGGATTATTGCCGCAACATTTCGGCCCATAAATTCCCCTATTCGAAAAATTTCGTGTTTGTTCAAGCCGTAAAACAACTTCAATTCTTCTTCCCCTTTTCCCCTTCTAACCCCAGCCCCATCTAACAAGTCCCCGAAAATATCCTTTTTAGTCAGGCCGAAAATCAATTTCAGCTCTTCGTCAGATTCTTTTAGGTCGCGCGTTGGTTTTTCATCCGGTTGATGAGAATCGATACGTTGTTGTGTTTTCAGATTGAATTCAATATCGAACAAAATCATCGACGAGAAGGGTTGAGAAAGAACGGCGATCAAGCATGTCAGCCGCAAGCAAGAACGAAGGATGGGGACCGGCGTCTGGTCTATGGGTAAAAAAACAAAATTTCTATCGACGGCCTTCTTTATGAAAATTGCCCCGGCAGCGATGAGAAACACCAGAAATGGGGCAAGAACATAAAAATATTGAGCAATTGAAGAGAGCAAGCCCAAGCCCAACGACAAAACCAAGATCACCTGATCCGTCATTGGCAAGTCAAATTCGACGGCGCCACCTTTCACCCCCGAAGGCGCAAGGATCCCCAACTTCAACACTCCCCATAGCCCGATGAACAGCAGCGGCAAAACAACAAACAATATTTTTTCCGCTAATGCGATTTTGAATTCTTCCGGGCGGTTTCGCACCTTGTTGTCGAGCCAGCGGATCAGAGGATGTAAAAGACAAAGGCATAGCCAGATTACGACAATTTCTTGCGGGATAGCCGCGTAAAGTTCGTCACTGCCTAAACCGGAAAATCCACGAACAAGGCCTTCATAAATGTTCATGTTAATATAACCAGGATCATGATTGCGGGCAGGTAGATGAAAGTGACGAGCCAGAAAGAAATTTTACTCTCTAGCGGTCTCAGCCTTGGAAAAGGCAGGAGCCGTTCCGGGTTTAGCAGCAATGGTTTTGCGACCCAGAAGATAAACCCTAAGTGAATGAAAAAAAGTGCAATTAACTCCGCAATACGCAGGACAAAATTCTTCGTCATCCCGAAAAAAAGTATGGGTTCCTCTATAGGCTGCGCCAAAATCTGGGAGGCTTGCGATGGTGGGGCGAATTCCCCGACCTGAAAAATATAGTCATGCCAGAGCAAATCGATTGGAGCACTGAAGATAAAACAAACCCATGCGACCGCGAAAAAAGAAATAAAGGTTCGCAAGGAGAAAATATTTTTCCCAGGGGAATATTCGCCCGAATTTCGTTTAAACAGAAGGATGGAAATCTCTTTGAGGAGTTCTGATGGAAACACGAGTGCCAATACTAAAAATGGATACACGACATAAACAAATACTGTCACGATCAAGACGGGCGCGGTGACAATGCTCAGCCCCATCACCAAAGCATCCCAATCAACCGTGCCAAATATAAAGAATAAAATATCTATTCCAACGACGATTGGAATGGCGCGAAAAAGAAACTTTTCAATTTTATTTTTGTGAAATTCGACTTTTTTCCGCCGTACCTTTGCCTCGAGTCTTCGGATAATAGGGTTGATCAAGGTTACGTTCAGCCAAACAAAGAAAAACGATAGAACGAGCGGATGGATCGCCCCCGACCAAAATTTATTTAACAACCCCGATACGGACTCAGCTTCCATGTCCCCCCCCAAACGCCTTGAACTTAACACAGGGTTTTCATCAAGGTAAACTTTATGGCAATCATCTCGCCAAATACTCTACCCACGCTATACGTATTCAGGCGTAGAAGAAAACTCCGGGCCAAGACGAAAACAATGCCGTCAGTTTTATTTTATTGCCCTTCAAGCGATCGCCAACGCGTCTTGCTGGCTCGCCGCGGTACGTTCGGCGTAGTTTTGGTCGGAGAATTCTTCGGCGATGCGGATGAAGTCGTCCTCGCAGGCGACGAAGGCGTCGATCACGACGGGATCGAAATGGGCGTCCTTGCCCTTAAGCAACAGGTCGCGCGCCTCTTCGTGGCTGAAGGCTTTTTTGTAAACCCTTTTGGAGATCAGCGCGTCATAGACATCGGCCACGGCCATCAACCTTCCGGATACCGGAATGGCGTCGCCTTTCAAGCCATAGGGATAACCGCTACCGTCCCATTTTTCGTGGTGACTTAAGCTGATCTCCCTGGCGAAGCGCAAGAATGAGTTCGAGCCCAATTCGTTCTCGGCGACCCTGAGCGCTTCCGAACCGAGCATCGCGTGGGTTTTCATGATCTCAAATTCCTCGTCGGTCAGCTTACCGGGCTTGAGCAGGATATTATCGGGAATACCGACCTTGCCGATGTCATGCAGGGGGGCAGACTTGTACAGAAGGTCGATATTTTCCACGCTCAACACGGCTTTGAAGCGCGGGTGGCTTTGCAGATGTTCGGCGAGCACCAGAATATAGCGTTGGGTGCGCAGGATGTGAGCCCCGGTTTCGTTATCGCGGGTCTCCGCCAGCGACGCCAGGGTCAGGATTGAAACGTCGCGGGTGCGGCGGATTTCCTCGTTGGTGTCGCGCAACCCCTTGACCATGGCGTTGGTGTGGATGGCCATGACGCCGAACTCATCATTGGTGCCGACCGGCACGAAGCCGTGAAGATCGCCATGCGAGGCCTCCTCAAGAATAGTGTTTTCGTTATCGAGAAAGCCACGCAAATTGCGCACGTAGGAGTAAATAACATTGAGCACATGGGCCAGGATGACACCGATAACGAAGGCGACTTCGCCGAGGATCAACATTTGTGCTTTCTCGTAACTCACCGTCCGACCGACCTCAGATAACCAGATCAGGTCCTTGTTAATAACCAAGACGACGACACCCATGATGCAGACCACACTGATCGAGGTAAACAGCCCGAGCTTTCCGGTCAGCGGGAAATAGTTCTCGTCGACCTGCATGTGGTGACCGGTACGCGAAAAATGCTCAACCAGCTTACGCTGCCACTCCAACGCCAAATCAATCGACGCGAAGAAACCGAGCGTCGCCAGGCCGATGATAATCTTCAAGCCGCTGGTCAGCGGGAAGCCGTACATCATTGTGTTGAAAACCGTCAAAAAGACGCCGGATGCCAGGAACAAGCCGTACTCAATTTTGAAAACCATAAAAGTTTGGTTCTGAAACGCTGCGCCATCGACAAGGCGGGCCCGCAGGGGGCCGCGCAAGGCGAACTGAACACCCAGGGCAAGCAGGATCGGCAGCACCAGTTGGCCGGTCGTCAGGGTTTCCAGAAACGGGCAGACCTGAACGCCGTAAACGGCCAAAATAACCGTTGCACTAAGATAATGCAGCGCCGCCCGCCAAGTTGGTTTTTGATCTTCCATGGTTTTCATTTATCCTTGTTATCGACAACCATTCTAACATGGGTTGTTTAATACAAAAATATAATCAAGCCACTTCACATTATTGTTATGCTCAGGCAAGGTTTCGCCTTCAACCGATTTTAGGACGCAAACGACCATGGACTTGCTCAACCTGTTTATCGCCTTGCTTGCGCTCGGCTTTGTTGTCGTCGCCGTCGTTGTCATGCGCGCAGGCCAGGTGAAGGCCCATGATCTGGGGCAAAAGCTGAGCGACGCACAAGCCGAACTGACCGGGCGTCTGGCCCAGATGGGCGAGGCCCAGGCCGCCGCCCAGGCCCACATCAATGCCACACTGGAGCAACGCCTGGACGCAGTTTCCAAGCGCATCGGTGACGACCTTATTCAGGACAGGGAAAAAACCAGCAAGACCATGAGCGAGCTGCACGAACGCCTGGCGGTGATTAACGCCGCCCAGCAGAAAATCACCACCCTGTCCGAACAGGTCGTCGGCTTACAGGATATCCTGTCGAACAAGCAGGCCCGTGGCGCCTTTGGCGAGGTTCAGCTGAATGATCTCGTTACCTCAATGATGCCGCCCTCGGCCTACGTGTTTCAGGCTACCCTCGGCAACACCAAGCGCGCCGACTGCCTGCTGACCCTGCCCAACCCACCAGGCTCCATCGTCATCGACGCCAAATTTCCACTGGAAAGTTATCACGGACTCAGGAACGCCACAGACGACGCGGCGAAGGTTCTGGCGCGGCGCGCCTTTAGCGCCGACGTCCTTAAACATGTCAAAGACATCAGCGAGAAATACATCATCCCCGGCGAGACCGCCGAGTCGGCCCTGATGTTCCTGCCGTCCGAAGCGGTTTACGCCGAGCTGCACGCCAACTTCCCCGACGTCGTCGCCAAGTCCTTCAAACACCGGGTCTGGATCGTCTCGCCGACGACCCTGATGGCGACCTTGCACACCATCCGCGCCATCCTCAAGGACGCCACCATGCACGAACAGGCCGGACTTATTCAAGCCGAAGTCCTGAAACTTCTGGAGGACGTCGAACGCATGGACCAACGGGTCAACAACCTTGAAGGCCACTTTAATTTGGCGGTCAAGGACATCCGCGAAATCCGCATTTCATCGGACAAGGTCAGCAAGCGCGGGGTCCGCATCGAGGACATGCAACTTGGCGAGGAAATGGGCGAAGAAGCGGGCGAGAAGGCAATCACCCCGCCCCGGCTGGTCCCCCTGCCCGGTGGCAAGGAATAATAGGACGCCATGCCAGTCAGCAAAAAGCGCAAAAAATCAGACGATGGGGAAAAGCCGCAAAGCCCAACCCCGCCGGAAACAGTCATCCACCGTTCGACCTTGACCACCATGGTCGGCATCGCCATTGCCCTTGGCCTGGTTGGTTGCCTAATTTTTGGCGGTGGCCAGAAAAGCACAACAATTGCCGTCATCGTGCCGAGCCTGTCCGCTCAAGGGCAAAAGGGTGCGCAAACCTTCGACCGGGTTTGCCTGAAATGCCACGGCAAAAATATCGGCGGGTCGACAAATGGTCCGTCTTTGATCGATCCCTTCTACCGCCCGGACCACCACGCCGACGCCGCCTTCCGCAGTGCCATTTCCCACGGCGTGCGCCAGCATCACTGGAAATTCGGCCCGATGCCGCCGCAACCGGGTGTCAAAGCCGCCGAAATTGCCGACCTGATTGCCTATATCCGGGAAATGCAGCAGGCCAACGGGGTGTTTTGAGAGGCTTTCACAACAATGTGAATCCCCCGTTACCAACTCAATCTATACAGTCGCGCTCCTGACAACCCTGAAAGGTTCGCGATGATCGCCACCCAACGAACGGTACTGATGACTGGCGCGGGCCTTGCCACGCTGTTGTTCGTCGCCACCCTGATAGACAGCCCAACGCGCGGCCTTCTGTTCGCCATCGGCCTGGCCATGGGTGTCAGCCTTTATCACGGTGCGTTCGGCTTTAGCGGCGCTTATCGAAAACTTCTTAGCGAGCGCGACATGACCGGGGTCACAGCCCAGATCGTCATGCTGATTACGGCGATTGTTCTGTTCGCGCCAATCCTCGCCCAGGGCAGCGTTTTCGGTCACGGGGTCACAGGCTCGGTAGCGCCGCTCGGTGTGGCGGTCGGCTTCGGTGCATTCATCTTCGGCATCGGCATGCAGCTTGGTAGCGGTTGCGCGTCGGGTGTCCTTTACACCACCGGCGGCGGCAATGTCAGGACCCTGCTGGTATTGATCTTTTTCTGCCTCGGGGCTTTCTGGGGCAGCCTCGACCTTGGCTGGTGGCAGCAACTGCCGTCAATGAACGGCGTTTCCCTGGGCCGGACTCTCGGCTGGGAAATGGCCGCGTCGCTGCAAATCGGCGTTCTCGTGTTGATTTTCGTTGGTCTGCACTTAAGCGGTTGGACGATGCAACCGATCAGCCAGTGGCGGGACGGTTTATCGCTGACTTCACTGCTCAAGGGGCCGTGGCCGCTGATCGTCAGCGCCGTGGCCTTGGCCCTGCTCAACTGGGCGACGTTGCTGGTTGCCGGTCATGCCTGGTCGATTACCTGGGCCTTTACCCTGTGGGGGGCCAAGGCCGCCATGCTGCTCGGTTGGGATCCCGCGACCAGCGGTTTCTGGACCGGCGGCTTCCAGCAAGCGGCGCTGGCCCGCTCGGTCTTTTCCGACACGACTTCGATCATGAACATCGCCATCCTGCTTGGCGCCCTGCTGGCCGCCGCCATGGCCGGGACTTTTTACAAAGCCCTACCGCAAGGCCAGCGCCCGCTTATCGCTGCCGTGCTCGCCGGTTTGCTGATGGGTTACGGGGCGCGGCTGGCTTATGGCTGCAATATCGGCGCTTTTTTCAGCGGCGTCGCCTCCTCAAGCCTGCACGGCTGGTTATGGATTTTATGTGCCCTGCCCGGCAATGCCCTCGGCATCGCCCTACGTCGCCCGTTCCACCTCAATTGATAAACAGGAGAAACCGATGAAACGTTTATTTTTACTGCCTTTAGCCTTAAGCCTTTTCGCCCTGCCCGCACAGGCCGCCGAGGTTACCCAAACCATCGAGCTGGTTCAGGTCCCCTGTCAGTTCCTCGACATCGAAGCCGATCAGGGTTTTAAGTCCAGCGCCAAAGCCGATTGCGATAAGATCAACGCCGCCACGGCGGAGCAGCGGTTGCAAGGCGCTAAAGTTCTCGAACTAAAATCCGGCGACTACGTGTTTCGCGTCAGCAACAAGAATGTCCCCTATGAACTTGGCTTCTGGCTTCGCGATAAAGATTACGACTGGCGCAACCCGTTGCATAAATTAACCAAAACCAGCGTCTCCGGCGGCGGTCTTGTGACCGGTAAGAGCCTGGATTACGAAGTCACCTTAAAGCCCGGTGAGTATCTTTTTTCCTGCCCGCTTAATACGACGCCGGATTACCGCTTGGTGGTGACGCCGTAACAATTCTTTTGCCGTCACAAAGTTGTGAAGAACCGTGATTGGATTATCCTGCCCGGTTTTGTCATTTTCCAGTCAGTAAATTTAATCAGTTCATACAGGAGGCCGCGTCCCTTGAAATCCCTAGAAGCAAAACTTTTATCTTCCACCGTTTTGCCATTGCTCTTCGGCGGTGCGTTGATCACCCCGCTGGCGGCGCAAGCTGGCGGTGCCGGGATTGGCAACCTGAACCCGATGGCCATTTCCCGCACCCAGGCAAACCTGCTGCAAATGGCGGCGGCAAAAAACCCGTGCAATCCCTGTAATCCATGCGCCGCCAAGAAAAATCCATGCAACCCCTGTGCGGCCAAGAACCCGTGTAATCCGTGTGCTGCCAATCCGTGCGCCGCTGCCGCAGTCGATGCCAAGCTCGTCGTCCGCCCGCACGGCACCATGCTTTACAAGGGCGACACGGCAGCGCTTGTACGGGAAGGCAAGAAACTGTTTATGGATCAAACACTATCGACCAACGAGATGGCCTGCGAAACCTGTCATGCCGACCTTGAAGCCTTTTCCGGGTCCTTCGCCAAGCCCTTCCCCCACAAGGTCGCAATGGCTTTCGATACAGGCGGCATCAATTCCGTCTCGCTGGATGAAATGGTCCAGTTTTGCATGGTCGTCCCCATGGCGGCGAAACCATTACCTTGGAATTCCCGTGAACTCGCCGCACTGACCGCCTATACCGCGACCCTGCAGAAAGCTTTTATCGCCAAGGCTGGCAATCCTTGCAATCCATGTGCCGCCAAAAATCCGTGCAATCCCTGTGCGGCAAAAAATCCCTGTAATCCGTGTAACCCGTGTGCGGCCAAGAAGAACCCATGTGCCGCTAATTAATCATCAATAACCTGAATTGGAGCTTACTATGTTTAAAACGAAACTCACCACCACCGCCCTCAGCCTGGCCATTTTGACCGGCGTCGGTGCCGCCAGCACCCTGAATCCAGCCCAGGCTGCCTCTGTTCAGTTGGCTGCTGCCGGTTGTTCCCAGGACAATCCATGTGCCGCCAAGAACCCTTGCTGCCCGCAACACCCCTGCAATCCGTGCAACCCCTGTGCGGCCAAGAAAAAGGCTCAAAATCCCTGCAACCCGTGCGCAGCCAAGAACCCGTGCAATCCATGCGCGGCCAAGAAAAACCCCTGTGCGGCCTATTAATTTTATCGTTTTCCAGGAAAAGCGGACCCGCTTCGGCCGGTCCGCTTTTTTTTGAGCGCTTTATTTGCTAAGAATGGAGCTATGGAAAAACCATCGACACCCGACCTGCAAGGCGTCTCATCTGACGATCTGGAAATCATGCGGCAAGCAGGATTGCAGATTCTGGAGTGTTACCGGGTGCTACAAAAGTCTGGCGATAACATCGTCGGTGAAATCTTGCGTGGCAACGTGCCGTTTGTCGAACTCGATCATTACCCACCCGGCGATATCTACGACCCGGCAAGCCACAGCCAGTACTACTACCACGCCCATCGGGACGGCGAGCACGGCCACTTCCATACTTTCCTGCGCGAAGAGGGCATGGCCCCCGCGTGGCAACCCATCGAGCAATCGTCCATGGACTATATGACAGAGCGCGGCGACACCATTTGCCACCTGATCGCCATTTCCATGGACCCCGCCGGTTATCCGCTGTCGCTGTTCACTACCAACCGCTGGGTCACTGCGGAAAACTGGTACAGCGGCGATGACACCATCGCCATGCTCGACAATTTCGAGATCGATCTGGTGCCGCCATCGTGGCCAGTCAACATCTGGCTGAGCGCCATGCTGCGCCTGTTCAGACCGCAAATTATCGAACTTATCGGGGAGCGCGACCGCGCCGTTGAAAGCTGGCAGAACGATCACCCCGGTGAGGATGTGTTCGAGGATCGGGGTCTTGAGATTACCTCTGAAGCACTGATTTCCGTCGAACAGCAAATTATCGCCGTCAACAAGGCCTTAAAATTAAATTAGAGCGAATGACGGGCCTTCAGGGCGGCGCTCAGGGTGCCTTCGTCGAGGTAATCCAGCTCGCCGCCAATGGGCACCCCATGGGCCAAGCCGGAAACCTTGACGTTACAGTCGCTTAAGCGTTCGGCAATGTAGTGGGCCGTGGTCTGACCATCGACGGTGGCGTTGGTGGCGAGGATGACCTCTTGGACGACATCCTGTCGGGCGCGCCCCAGAAGACCATCGATATTCAGATCATCCGGGCCGATACCGTCGAGCGCCGACAGGGTGCCGCCCAAAACGTGAAACTTGCCACTAAAGGCCGGGGTGCGTTCCAGCGCCCACAAATCGGCGACATCCTCGACGACGCAAATAAGGGCGTCGCTGCGCTTGGGGTGGGTACACACGGCGCAGGGGTCGCGGGTGTCGATATTGCCACAGGTCGAACAGGTGGTCAGGTTGGCCGCCGCGTCTTCAAGCGCCCGGGTCAGCGGTGCCAGCAGCGACTCGCGGCGCTTCAACAGATACAGCACAGCGCGCCGGGCAGAGCGCGGCCCCAAGCCCGGCAATTTAGCCAATAACTGAATCAGGCTGTCAATCTGGTTTTCGGACATGTGCTTAGAACGGCAACGACATTCCCGGCGGCAATTGCAAGCCGCCGGTCAGTTCCGACATTTTTTCCTGCATCACCGTCTCGACCTTCGACTTGGCGTCATTGAAGGCGGCGGCAATCAGGTCTTCGAGAATCGCCGCGTCTTCGGCGACGATCAACGACGGATCAATTTTAACCCTCCTGGTCTCGTGCTTTCCCGATAGGGTCACCTCGACCATACCGCCGCCGGAGCTGCCGATGACTTCGACCTGGGTTAATTCGTCTTGCAGGGATTTCATTTTATCCTGCATTTGTTGCGCCGATTTCATCATTGCGCCAAGATTTTTCATGGACTCTCTCTCTGTGGTCTTCGATGTTAGGAATCTACTATGCGCACTTTATCTCACGTGGGGGCCCTATGCAGCATCAAAACCTTTTCGTTTTCGATATTGAGACAATTCCCGACACCGCGGCGCTCGCCAACCTGACCGGGTTTGAAGGATCAGACACCCAGGAGCAACGCGATGAGCTTGCGCGCTATCACCTGGAAATCACTGGTGGCAAGAACGCCTTCCCGCGCCAACCCTTCCACAAGGTCGTGGCGATCAGCTTTCTTGAGGCGGAAATCCAGCGCGGTGGTATCGGCGGCGAGAACTATCACCTGCGCGAGCTGCGTTCGGGCGGCGAGGCCGGGTTCGACGAGAAACAATTGCTGCAAGGTTTCTTCAGTTACTTTGAACGCTTAAAACCGCGCCTGGTCAGTTATAACGGTCGCGGCTTCGACTTGCCGGTGCTGAAATACCGGGCCATGGTCCACGGCATTCAGGCCCCGTGGCTTTATGAGGGCGGCGACAAATGGAACTCTTACCAGTCGCGTTATTCCGCCGACTGGCATTGTGACCTGATGGAAGTGCTGTCGGACTTCGGCGCGTCATCGCGCGGCAAACTTAATGAGGTCTGCTCGGTGTTGGGCTTCCCCGGCAAATTTGGCGTCGATGGCTCAGACGTCGCCGCGATGTTCGATGAAGGCCGGATTGCCGAAATCCGCGACTATTGCGAGACCGATGTACTCAATACCTATCTGGTCTATCTGCGCCTGATGCAGCACCGGGGGACCATGAGCACGGAGAACTACAACCAGGCCGTCGCCGACATTGTCGCCTTGATCGAGGCCGAAGGCGAGGCCCGGCCCCATCTGGCCGAATTCCTAGGGGCCTGGGGTATCGCCTCGAACAATTCATTCATGCTTTAAAGCGCGTTATTTCGCCTGCCGGATAATCGTTTCTTCGTGGGTCACCGGGAAATTTACGGAGTTGGCAATGAAGCACTTTTCATGGGCTTTCTCATGCAGGCTTGCCGCCTTTTCAGGGTCGCTGTCCGGCGTGATCGTTACCTTGGGCCGCAACACAATCTTTGAGAAGAAACCACCCTTCTGGGCGTCCTCGACCAGCACCCCTTCGGCCTCATCGACATAGGCGACGACGACGACACCGGCGACGGCGCAGAGGTGTAAATACCAAAGTTTATGACAGGCTGCGACCGATGCAACCAACAGGTCTTCCGGATTCCAGCGCGCCGCGTCGCCGCGAAAGGCCGGATCGGATGAACCCAGGATCGTCGGCTTGCCATCGCAGCTCAGCTCATGATCGCGCGAGAAGGCGGCGTAGTTGGATGTGCCGGTACCGGTATTGCCCGTCCATTGCACAGCCACGCCATAATGATGTTCTTTGCCGGATGACATAGCAATTCTCCTAAAATGGCTCAGACGTAAGGCGGATCAATGCCTTCACTGGCGAAGGCGCGCTGGACCGGGGGGCGCTGGCAAATCAGTTCCAGGGCTTTGCCCAAGTGTTTCATATCCCGTGGCGGGTTCTTAAGCGGCCTGCCCCAACGCGCTACCATCAACAGATAATAATCGGCGGCGCTGAAGGTTTCACCGAGAAGATAAGGGCCTGATTCACCCAAATGATCGTCGAGCTGGCCGTAGAATCCAGTCAGGCGCTGTTCGGCGGCGTCCTTGACGGCTGCTATCCCTTCGCCGTCAGTGGTGTAACGGTCCGGGTAATAGTAGGCCATGATATCGGGCTGGATGGTGTTGGTCAGGAACATCAACCACTTGTAAAAGTGTGCGCGCTGCTGCGTACCCAAAGCCGGGGCGAGGCGGCAATCCGGATGGCCGTCAACCAGGTGCAGGCAAATAGCCGCCGCTTCAAACAACACAAAATCGCCATCGGTCAGCGCCGGAATGCGCCCGAACGGGTTCAGTTTCAAATATTCAGGTGCCTTGTGGGCCTTGGTCGCGCGGTCCAGAAGCCTGAGTCGGAAATCGATGCCCAAGTCTTCAAGGATGAAATGCGGGGCCAGATTGGCGTTTCCGGGAGAATAATAAAGCTCGATCATGAAAACCTGCTGGGTTGGTGGAAGGGCTGTTTATTGCGCGTCGTCGATTGTCGCGCCCGGGAAGGTTTCGAGCACCGCCTTGACCAGCGGGTGTTCGGCGAGGCGGACCCGTTCAGTGGCGGCGGCGGCGGCGCGTTGTTGATGCAGGGTTGGCGCACCGGCTTCGTTGGAGACGGTAACGACCCAACGCCTTGAGGTATTCTCGCTTAAGAACTTGGCCATTTCATAAGGCAATTCACGCTTTGCATGTTCGCCGAGTCCGACTTCAATACGGCCCGGCTCGAAATGCACCAGATGCACGTTGTTAATAATATTGGCGCGCAGGATCGCTTCGCGTTTGATATCGGCGAGTTCGGCCACTTGCTCCAGGTTCTCAGGGTCTGCGGGCAGCCCTTCACTATTGGGGTCGACGACAGGGTCCGGTTCGAACTCTGGCTGCGGGGCCTGCCGCAGGGCCTGGGCCTGATCGCCAGCAGCCAGCGCCGCGCGCGGCTGTTCCGACGGGGTTTGTGAAGGCATCACCGGGTTCAAGGAAGTCGCTGCGGCGGGGGCGGCTTGAGACACTGGCGCTTGTCTTGATGTCGCTTTGCCATCCGCGCCGTCCATCGCCTTCAGGGCTTCGGCCGGGGTCGGCATGTCGGTTACGTAAGCGAGGCGGACCAGGACCATTTCCGCCGCTTGCACAGGCGACGGCGCGTTCCTGACCTCGGTCAGACCCTTAAGCAGCATCTGCCAGGTGCGGGCGATCGCGGCCATGGACAATTTTTCGGCCATCTTGATGCCGCCCACTCGTTCAATTTCCGGAACGGAGGGATCATCGGCGACCGTCGGCACGATCTTGATACGGGTCAGCCAATGGGTAATGTCGAGCAGGTCCTCGATGACGCTGGCCGGGTCCGCACCTTCCCGGTAGAGCTGCTCGAAACGCTGCAAGGCCGGGGCGATATTGCCTTTCAGCACCAACTCCAACAAATCGAAGGTCTGTGAACGATCGGCCAGGCCCAGCATATCTCTGACCTGCTGCTCGTTGACTTCGCCCGAGCCGTGGGCGATGGCCTGATCGAGCAGGCTCAAGCCGTCACGGACCGAACCATCGGCGGCCCTGGCGATCAGGCTTAAGGCCGTTTCGCTGATCTGCGCCCCCTCCTTTTGGGCGATGGCGCTGAAATGGCTGGCCAGGGTCTCCGTATCGACGCGCCTTAAATCGAAGCGCTGGCAGCGGCTTAAGACGGTGACCGGAATTTTACGGATTTCAGTCGTCGCGAAAATGAATTTGACATGCTCCGGCGGCTCTTCCAGCGTCTTCAGAAGTGCGTTGAAGGCATTCTTCGAGAGCATGTGGACTTCATCGATGATGTAGATCTTGTAGCGGGCCGAGGTTGGACGGTAGCGCACGCTTTCTATCAATTCGCGAATATCATCGACACCGGTACGGCTGGCGGCATCCATTTCCAGGACGTCGACATGACGATCTTCGGCAATCGCCTTGCAATGATCGCAAACCCCGCAGGGGCTAGCCGTCGGGCCACCGTTTCCGTCTTCACCGATGCAATTGAGGACGCGGGCGATGATTCGTGCCGTCGTCGTTTTACCGACACCGCGCACACCAGTCAGCACGAAGGCGTGGGCCAGGCGACCAGAAGCAATAGCGTTGCTCAGGGTCCGCACCATCGCTTCCTGGCCGATCAGCCCTTCGAACGAGGTCGGGCGGTACTTGCGGGCAAGGACCGTATATTCGTCAGGTTGTTGGGGTGTCATCTGATCGGTCATAAGCGATGTATTTTTTCGTTAAGGTGGGAGACCGGACAAGCAACCCGAACCGAATCTCGTTACGGCTGCTTCCTTCCGGATCTGACCGGGTTGGCGAGCAGTTCGTCCACCGCCGATCTCCCACCAGCATTATAGCAGTTCACCGGGGCGGTCGGTCAATTGATTCCGCGCCCGCTCTCAAGGAAAAAACTTAAATCTTAACCCGAACCGTCGAACTGATCGTCCCCGGCGGCACCACCGGAGCCTGGGCCTGAATTAACGACGTCGGGCGGGTCCGAGAAAATATCCGCGGGCGGGCCTTCCAGATGCTCGCTGTCATCAGGCAACGCCATCGGCGCCACCGGCGCTACCGGGATCTGCGGGGCTTCCTCCACGAACATTTCTTCTGCCTCGTCGTTGGTTTCCTTTTCAGGAATTCCCGGAGCGCCCTCAACGATGGGAGCTTCCTCCATCATCATATCGGTTTCGCTATCAAGGGGAGCAGGGGCCGCAGGCGCAGGCGATGTTTCTGGCGCTACATCGACCACAGGAGCCTCAAGGGGCGCTTCGACGAGCGGTGCCTCTGGTTGCTCCGGCTGCGGCTGCAAAGACGGCTCATTGAACAGGTTTTCAGTCGGGTCTGCCTGCACTGGCGCATCGACGAGCGGCACTTCGGGTTGCACCGGCTGCGGCTGCAAGGATGGCTCATTAAACAGGTTTTCAGCCGGTTCCGCCTGCACTGGCGCATCGACGAGCGGCGCTTCGGGTTGCTCCGCAGGCGGGGCCAAAGACGGCTCACCGAACAGGTTCTCGCTGGGTTCCGGCACGGTTTCAACGGGAACGGCTGGCGACCCATTAATGGGTTGCTCGGGCGCAGGATCATCGAAAAGGCCGCCAGAGGGCTGGCTTGGTGGTTGCTCCTGATCATCGAACAGCCCGCCGGGCGCGGGTGCCGGCGTTTCTTGCTGATCGTCGAAAAGGCCCGCCGGCTTGCTCTCTTGCGGCTCGGACACGACGGGCTTGCTTACAAACAACTTCAAGTGATCGAGCGGGCTGTCAAGCAGCGCCCGTGGCGGTTCGATGGTGATAAATCCCCCGGCGCTGCCAACCATCGCCAATGAGAACATCAGGGCGTTGTCATCAAATTCATATGAGCCGTCACGGATCGCGACAAGGCGAATTTCCGTTACCTTGCCCGCCGGGATCGAAACGCCTTTCAGGCAGGCCGCCGACTCGAACTCTCCACCATCGACCCGCACACCGGCGACGGCGATGGCGCGAAAAAATTCCATGGCCCGAAAGGTGTGACTAGTATCGTCGGCATTTTCGATGGCCAGAACATAGGGCCTGTTCTGAAGTAGCCCCATGTAGACCGGAAAGAACTCATCCTGGCGGATTCTGAGGTTAAGTTTCGTGGCTTCTTGCCAATCAACCCCTTGTAAATACTTCGCAGAATCCGTTACGCAACGGCCTCCAGTAAAGACGGAATTATCCGGAGCATAGGCGCACGAAGACAGAGTCAGTAGTGCAAGCAAAAACACGATGGGCCGAAAAGCCAGCATCCAGTTAACTATCTCCATTCGTGCAGCCCAGACCACACTCTGGGCTGCAACAATTACCAATGTGTTAAAAATAATCAATTGAGGTGGGGCAAACCAACATAAAAATCAATTTTCCCAAGATGTTAGGCGTATTTTTAGAAACAAGGTTTTAAGCATCGTCCTGACGTGTGAATATACTGGAATCAAAAATCCTTATCAGATCAGGTCGTTACCATGTTCAAGTCGATTTATTACACGAGCAACAGACTCCTCAGGAGGCCGGATTTATTTAACGACCCGGAATGGCTTAAGGCTCGATTACACGACCAAAATTCGCAAATTGTGCCGGTTTGGAGAAATTGCAACCTAATTCTCGGACGCGATTCGCCGAGCGCCATTACCCTGAGTGGCAACCACGCGCGTGGGCTGCTTGAAATCGCCAGTGACATCGCCTTGTTGGGACTGGATGGCGACGTTGAGGCGGATCAAGACAGCCACGCCATTTTCGCCGTCGATGTATCCCATCACGAACTGCCCGTCTTAAGCCCAATGATGGGACAAGCCGAATTCATCGACTTGCGCGAGGTCGGCGTCCTGATGGATGCCCATGATGGATCGCTGTTAGCCCATGCCCGAGGACTTATGTATTGGCACCGGCACAACTGTTTTTGCAGCCAGTGCGGGGGCCCCACCATCGCCCAGGAAGCCGGGCGGATGCGGCGTTGCGGCAATCCCCAGTGCCTGCGCATCCACTTTCCCCGCACCGATCCTGCCGTCATCATGCTGGTTACCAGGGCCGGCCCCGAAGGCGGTGCCTGCCTGCTGGGACGCCACCAGAATTTTCCCGACGGCATGTATTCGACCCTGGCCGGATTCGTCGATCAGGGCGAAACCCTGGAACAGGCCGTCGCCCGCGAAGTCTTCGAAGAGGCTGGCATCCTGGTCGATGACGTCGTCTACCGGGCATCGCAACCATGGCCGTTTCCGGCCTCGTTAATGCTTGGATTCCGCGCCCGCGCGCTCAGCGTCAAGATCGACACCGGCAGCGACGAGCTGGAAGACGCCCGCTGGTTTACCCGCGACCAAATCGCCCGCTTCCCCGAACAAGGATTGCGTCTGCCGCGCAAGGATTCCATTTCCTATTCCCTGGTCCGGGACTGGCTCGATGAAGATGCCTTAAAAGGGGACTAAGAGGCGTCTTTTTGACGGAATGGGTGGGCCGGAAAAACGCCGAGAACCTTCACCCAGGAAGTAAAGAAGCCGAGTTCTTCCATAGCCAGGGCGACGCTCTTGTCGTCGATATGACCATCGATCTCCGCGTAGAACTGGGTGGCCGCGAAATTACCATCGACCATGTAGCTTTCCAACTTTGTCATATTGACACCGTTGGTGGCAAACCCGCCCATAGCCTTGAACAATGCGGCGGGAACGTTGCGCACCTTGAAGACAAAACTGGTCACCCAGGCACGCTCGTCCGGGTCCGGAAAGTCGGCCTCCCTGGTCATAATCAGGAAGCGTGTCGTGTTGTGTTCGGCATCTTCAATATTGGCGCGCAGGGACTCTAATCCATAAATCTTGCCCGCCAATTCCGATGCGATAGCGGCGTGGTTACGGATGCCCTGCTTGGCGATCATTTCGGCACCGGCGGCGGTATCGGCGTAGACAACCGGCTCCAACCCCAGTTCGCGGATGACTTTGCGGCATTGCGGCAAAGCATGAACATGGGAATGAACATGGGTCAGCTCTTCAATTTTTGTGCCCGGCAGTGCCAGCAGGTGATGATCGACGCGCTGGAAATGTTCGCCGACAATAAGCAGATTGGAATCCGGCAACAGGTGATGAATATCGGCGACCCTGCCGGCCACCGTATTATCGATGGGAATCATGGCAAACTTGGCCCGACCGTCAAGAACGGCGGCAAAGGTATCTTCAAAAGTATGGCATGGCAGGGTTTCCATCTCAGGGTAGACGGCCCGGCAGGCAAGGTCCGAATAGGCCCCGGGAGCGCCCTGGAAGGCGATGGTTTTGTTTGCGTCCGTCATCTGCGTTTAAGCCTTTACTGATCCCAATATACTTCGCGCCCGCTCAAGGTCCGCCGGAGTATCGACACCGAGGGGCACTGTGTCAACGAGGGCGGCGTCAATGCGCATACCGGCCTCCAGGGCGCGTAATTGCTCAAGCCTTTCGCGCTTCTCAAGCGGTGCCGGGGGAAGTGCTACAAAACGCTCCAGTGCGGCGCGGCGAAAGGCGTACAGGCCAATATGATGATACAACGGTCCATCCCCCGATGGCACCCGCTGGCGGCTAAAATAAAGCGCCCGACCGCTATCGGCACCCTCAGCCAATGACAGGACCGCCTTGACCACATTGGGATTGTTTTTTTCATCCTCGTCGGTGATTTCACAAACCAGCGTGGCAATGTCGACTGCGGGCTCTGCAAGGGGCCGTAAGACCTGGCGAACCGCTGCCGCCTCGATGGTCGGTAAATCGCCTTGAATATTGACGATGGCATCATAACGACCATCGGGGTCGATCACGCCCAAGGCCTCAAACGCCCGATCAGAACCCGACGGGTGATCCGGGTCGGTCAGCACCGCCTGTGCACCGACGTCACTGACGGCGTCAAAAATTTCCTGTTCCGCGCACGCAACAACGACCGGCCCGACATCGGCTTCCATGGCGCGCCGCCAAACCTGGACGATCATCGGCACGCCAGCGATATCAAGCATCGGTTTTCCCGGCAAGCGGGTCGATGCCATCCTTGCCGGGACGACAACCAGAGGATTACTTGGCGACGTACGGGATTGTTTATTTTTAGTCATTTGCAAATCTTTGCCATGATTTCTAGAATTAGCGAAGCGAGTCATGCAGTATAACGACGGCGTGTCCTGCTGAAACGGAAAAAAGGATTGTTGGGTTATGGATTCCGGCTTCATTAAAGATGTTTTGATTTCCTTAGGTCTTGCCTTGGGCGTGGTTGTCATCGTCAACGTGATTGGTGAATTGACGGTCCGCCCCCGCCTTGAAATGGCAAGCCCGCCACCGGGGCAGGTCGTAGAGGAAGCAAAAGCGCCAATCGCCAAAACGCCACCGGCTGAAGTAAAGGCCGCACCGGTGAGCATTGCAAGCCTTCTGGTAACGTACACCCCGGCCGCCGGGGACAAGGCCTTTCGTAAGTGCAAGTCCTGCCATTCGTCGGAAAAAGGCGGTGCAAACCGCGTCGGCCCCAACCTGTGGGACGTTCTCGGGCGCGACAAGGGTGGCAAGGAAGACTTTAAGTATTCCGATGCCATGAAACTAAAAGGCGGCAGTTGGACCTATACTGACCTGGACCATTTCCTGGCCAATCCCCGGACCTACGTGCGCGGCACCAAGATGTCGCTCAAGGGCATTTCAGACCCTGTAGAGCGGGCCAGCCTGATCGGCTTCCTGCGCTCTTTAAGCGATAGCCCAGAACCCCTGCCGGAATGACGCCGATGTATGCCAAAGAGCTTGATCTGGCCGAAAGGCTGGTCGATTGCGCACGCACCAGTGTGCTTTCGTACTTCCGCAAACCGCTGAACATCGACACCAAAAAAGACGAAAGCCCGGTCACCATCGCCGACAGGGAAACCGAAAAGGCGATGCGCGTCCTGATCGAGGAGAGCTTTCCCGAACACGGTATCCTGGGCGAGGAATTCGGCTCGATCCGCACGGACGCGCAGTATGTCTGGACCCTCGATCCCATCGACGGCACCAAATCTTTTATTGCCGGATCTCCCCTGTTCGGCAGCCTCGTTGCATTGCTGAAGGATGGCTACCCGGTTATCGGCATTATCGACATGCCGGCGCTGGATGAACGATGGATCGGTTGCACAGGGCACCCTACGACCTTCAATAAGGAACCGGTTCGCGTCCGCCCCTGCACCGGTGTCGCCGACGCCTGGCTCTATTCGACATCGCCGCACCTTTTCAAAGGAGACGATTTTGAGGCCTTCGAAAGAGTCCGCAAACGCGCGGGATGCACCCTCTACGGTACGGATTGTTACGCCTACGGCCTGCTCGCCAATGGTTCTTGCGACCTGGTTATCGAGGCGAATATGGGAATCTACGACTTCTGCGCCCTGGTTCCCGTCATCACCGGTGCCGGAGGATATATGACAGACTGGCAGAGCCAGCCATTGGGATTGAATTCCGACGGTCGCGTCGTCGCCGCAGGTGACGAAGCAACTGCCGAGGCGGCTCTCAAGCTGTTGGCTTGAGGCCACTTCAAGAAAAACCCCGGACCGTCGAAACGATCCGGGGTTATAGGGGCGCATAAACGTGGGGGAGCGGTTCCCTCTCGCTATAGTGCAGCCCCTTGGGGCCTCGTGGCATTCCTTAAACTTTTAAGAAACGCTGGCATTCTCTCCTCGGCGTTCATCCCCGTGAAAGCTACCCAAAGACTGGTCACGACGTTCGGGGCCATTGATATGACCATGCGAACGGCGATTCTCGCCACTAAAGGATTCCTTGGACAAGCGGCGACGGTCGGGGCCGAAAAATCTCTGGTTGGAAATAAACATGCGGCGCCTCTCGATCACCGAGCAGACCCTTAAATAGACTCGTGTCGCCGAAATCGGTTTGGCCAGGAATTCGGTCATGCCGGAATCGCGGGCCGTATAGATATGGCGGGATTCCGTGTTGGCGGTTATCACGATCACCGGAACATAGGGATTGGGACTAAGATCAGAATTGCGTAAGGATTTTAGCAGCTTGATGCCATCCAGGCCCGGTGCCCAATCGGTCATAACCATGTCGGCGGGGCGCTCGACAAACATCTCCAAAGCCTCTTCGACATTGTCGCAGTCGCGCACGTCGCGGATGCCAAGTTGACGCAAAACGTCGCGCAGCAAGCGACGCATATAACCATGCTTTTCCACAAGCATAACATTGAGATGGCTAAGGTCGTAATTGTTCACGGGCTGAAATATCCTCTGTTGAAGCATTTATATTCCGGCAAAATGACAACAACCTGACACGCCGGACCTGCTATAACGTTGCCCTTGATCGAAACCGGGGGGGAGGCCACAATCTGACCCCATTTCGACGTTACGTTTTTGCCCGTACTCAGGAGCCCTATTTTGAACCGCATTGTCGCCGCCTTGCTCACCGCCGCCGCCATGCTGGCATGGACTGCCCAGGTCATGGCCGAGCCACGTCACGGCCTGGCCATGCACGGAGAGCTTAAATACGGCCCCGACTTCAAACATTTCGATTATGTCAATGCAAACGCGCCTAAAGGCGGCTCCGTCAAGCTGGGTGCGACGGGAAGTTTCGATAACCTCAACGGCTTTATTGTCAAAGGCGAAGCCGCCGATGGCTTGGGCAACATATACGACACGCTGATGAGCGGCAGCGCCGACGAAGCCTTCAGCGCATACGGCCTGCTGGCCGAAAGCATCGAAACGCCTGAGGATCGTTCCTGGGTGCAGTTCGTGCTGCGCAAGGAAGCCCGCTGGCACGACGGCAAGCCGGTCACCGCCGACGATGTCATCTGGACCTTCAATACCCTGATCGAAAAAGGGACGCCCCGTTACCGCTATTATTACGCCGATGTCGCGGCGGCCGAGAAGATCGATGAACGCACCGTTCGCTTCACCTTCAAAAACGGTGAGAACCGTGAATTACCCCTGATCATGGGGCAACTGGTGGTCCTGCCCAAACATTACTGGCAGGATAAAGACTTCGCCAAAACAACGCTTGAACCGCCGCTCGGCAGCGGCCCGTATCGCATAGAAAGCCTGGAAGCGGGCCGCGACATCAGTTACCGACGGGTCGAAAATTATTGGGGCCGCGATCTGCCGGTCAATGTCGGAACCAATAATTTCGATGTTATGACTTACGACTATTACCGGGATGCCACGGTTCAGGTCGAAGCCTTCAAGGCCGGGGCGTTTGATTTCAGGGCCGAAAATATTTCCAAGGTGTGGGCCACCTCCTACGATATCCCGGCGGTCAAGAATGGTTTGATCAAAAAGATCGAGATCAAACACAACCGCACCGCCGGCATCCAGGGCTTCGTCTACAACACCCGTCGCGATATTTTCAAAGACCGCAAGTTGCGCCAGGCCCTCGCCTACGCCTTCGATTTTGCCTGGTCGAATCGCAATTTGTTTTACGGGCAATACACCCGCACCCGCAGCTATTTCGATAATTCCGAACTGGCGGCGACAGGCCTGCCGGGTCCGGACGAACTGGAAATTCTCGAGCCTTTCCGGGACCGTATTCCCGACGAAGTCTTCACCACAGAGTACCGGCCCCCCGAAACCAAAGGCGACGGCCGCATCCGCGATAATTTACGGATCGGCGATCGGTTGCTCAAAGAAGCCGGATGGGTCATCAAGGACGGCCGGCGGATAAATGAGAAAACCGGCCGGGTGTTGGAATTTGAAATCTTGCTGGTCAGCCCGGCCTTTGAGCGCATCGTTTTACCGTTCGCCAAAAATCTGGAACGCCTGGGCGTCAAGGCGAACGTCCGCACCGTCGATTCGGCGCAATATTTGCGGCGTCTTGAAACCTTCGATTATGACATGCTGACTTTTGCCTGGGGCCAGTCGCTGTCTCCGGGCAATGAACAACTGGGCTATTGGGGGGCGAACGCGGCAAGCCAAAACGGCAGCCAGAACTTTATCGGCATCAGCGATCCTGTCGTCGATGAGCTGATCGCGGGGCTGATCGCCGCCCCTGATCGAAAAAGTCTGGTCACCCGCACCCGCGCCCTCGACCGGGTCCTGCAATGGGGCCATTATCTGATCCCCCATTGGCATCTGGATTATGATCGACTGATATTCTGGAATAAATTCGAAAGACCGGCGGTGACGCCCCTTTCCGGTGCCCAGTTTGACACCTGGTGGATCAACCCAGACGCCGCCAAGGCGACAATTAAGGGATTGAAATCCCTGAAAAGCGAATAACCCCAGCCATGCTCGCTTATATTTTCCGACGCCTACTTTTGATCGTGCCGACCTTATTCGGCATTATGGTGGTCAATTTTATTATCGTTCAGGCTGCGCCCGGCGGCCCGGTCGAACAGGTGATTGCCAAATTGCAGGGATTGCAAGTCGAGGCCACGGCCCGGGTCAGCGGTAGTGCTGGCGGTGAAATTGCCGCCGGGGCAAAGTCCCGCGCCCAGACGGGTGGGGGCCAGCCTAGTAAATATCGCGGTGCCCAGGGGCTGGATCCGGAATTCATCAAGGAAATCGAACGCCAATTCGGTTTCGACAAACCGGCCCATGAGCGCTTTTACCTGATGATGAAAAATTATCTGGTTTTCGATTTCGGCGACAGCTTCTTCCGTGACCGCAGCGTTTTCGATCTGGTGATCGACAAAATGCCGGTGTCGATCTCACTCGGCCTATGGACGACGCTGCTGATCTATATGATTTCGATCCCGCTTGGCATCGCCAAGGCGGTGCGCGACGGCTCGCGCTTCGATATCTGGTCCAGTGGCGTTGTTATTGTCGGCAATGCCATACCTGGTTTCTTGTTCGCTATTCTGCTGATTGTCTTGTTCGCCGGCGGACGCTATTTCGACTGGTTCCCTTTACGCGGTTTGTTTTCGGATAACTTCGATGAATTATCGAGCCTGGAAAAGGTCACCGATTATTTCTGGCACATGGCGCTGCCGATCCTGTCCATGGTCATCGGCGGTTTCGCAGGGCTTACCATGTTGACGAAAAATTCGTTCCTCGATGAAATCAACAAACAGTATGTCATCACCGCCCGCTCCAAGGGATTGAGCGAACACCGCGTCCTCTACGGTCATATTTTCCGCAACGCCATGCTGATCGTCGTCGCCGGTTTCCCCAGCGCCTTCATCGGCATCCTGTTTACCGGCGCGCTGCTGACCGAGATCATCTTCTCGCTCGACGGCCTTGGCCTGCTGGGCTTCGAGGCCGCCATCAACCGCGATTACCCGGTCATGTTCGGCAGCCTGTACTTCTTTACACTTTTGGGCCTGATTATGAATCTGATCGGCGATCTGATGTACCACATCATCGATCCGCGTATCGACTTTGAAAGCCGGGGGAACCGATGAAGCTGACCCCTTTGGCACGGCGACGGCTGGCTAATTTTCGGGCCAACAAGCGTGGCTACTGGTCGTTGTGGATTTTCCTCGCCATGTTTGTCGCAAGCCTGTTCGCCGAACTGATCGCCAACGACCGACCGCTGTTGGTCGGCTACGAAGGGACCACGTATTTCCCCATCTTTATGGATTATCCGGAAACCGTCTTCGGCGGCTTCCTGGAGACAACGACCGAATACGCCGACCCGGAAGTCCGCGAAATGATCGAGGAAAAGGGCTGGATCATCTGGCCGCTGATCCGCTTCAGCTATGACACCGTCAATTTCGAACTGAAAGTACCGGCCCCGGCACCGCCATCGGCATTGAACTGGCTGGGCACCGACGATCAGGGCCGCGACGTCGCCGCCCGCCTGATATACGGATTCCGCATTTCGGTCCTGTTCGGTCTGACCCTGACCCTGTTCAGTTCGATCATCGGCATCGCATCGGGGGCGGTGCAGGGTTATTTCGGCGGCCTGACGGACTTGCTGTTTCAACGTTTCATCGAAATATGGTCGGGCCTGCCGACGCTCTACCTGTTGATTATTCTGGCCAGCGTCGTCGCCCCCAACTTCTGGTGGTTGCTCGGATTAATGCTGATGTTTTCGTGGATGTCACTGGTCGGTGTGGTCCGCGCCGAATTCCTGCGCGCCCGCAATTTCGATTACGTGCGCGCCGCCCGGGCCCTCGGCGTCGGCAATATGGCGATCATGTACAAGCACATTCTGCCCAACGCCATGGTCGCGACGGTGACGTTCTTGCCGTTCATCCTCAACGGTTCGATCACGACGCTTACGGCCCTCGACTTTTTGGGCTTCGGCCTTCCAGCGGGCTCGGCAAGCTTGGGTGAATTACTCAATCAGGGAAAATCCAACCTGCAAGCGCCGTGGCTGGGGATCTCGGCGTTCGTCGTCCTAGCGATGATGTTGAGCCTGCTGATCTTCGTCGGCGAGGCGGTGCGCGACGCCTTCGATCCAAGGAAGACCTTCCGATGAGCCTGCTTGAAATCAAGGATTTAAGCGTTTCCTTTGGCCACGGTGCAGATGAGGTCAAGGCCGTCCGTAATATTTCGCTGACCCTTGAGAAAGGCGAAACCGTGGCCCTGGTCGGCGAGTCGGGCTCCGGCAAATCGGTGACCGCGCTTTCCGTCATGAAACTGCTGCCCTATCCCCAGGCCCATCATCCATCGGGCTCCATCAACTTTGTCGGCGAGGAGTTGATCGGTGCCCATGAGCACCACATGCGGGAGTTGCGCGGCAACCGCGTCGCCATGATTTTCCAGGAGCCACTGACCTCGCTCAATCCCTTACATAGTATTGAGAAGCAAATCAGCGAGGTGTTGTTCGTTCACAAACGGATGGACCCTGCCCAGGCCCGCGCCCGCGTCCTCGAGCTTCTGCATCTGGTCGGCCTCGATGAGGCCACGGACAGGCTGGGTGCCCTGCCCCATCAGTTTTCCGGCGGTCAGCAGCAACGGGTGATGATCGCCATGGCCCTGGCCAACGAGCCGGAGCTGTTGATCGCCGACGAACCGACGACCGCCGTCGATGTCACCATTCAGGCGCAGTTGTTAAAATTATTGAATGAACTGCGCGACAAACTGGGCATGGCCCTGTTGCTGATCACCCACGATTTGGGCGTCGTGCGGGTCATGGCCGACAAGGTATCGGTCATGAACGAGGGCCGCATCGTCGAGCAGGGCGACGCCGATGATGTCTTGAACAACCCGCAAGACGCTTACACCAAACGCCTGCTCGCCGCCGAGCCGAAGGGCGCGCCCGAACCCGCAGACGTTAACGCCCCGGTGTTGATGAGCGGCGAGGATATCAAGGTCTGGTTCCCCATCAAGCAGGGCTTTTTCAAACGCACCATAGATCACGTCAAGGCCGTCGACGGCGTTTCTTTAAGCGTCAAGCGCGGCCATACCCTGGGCGTCGTCGGCGAATCCGGGTCGGGCAAAAGCACCCTGGCCCGCGCCCTGCTCAGGCTTGAAGGGTCTGAGGGCGGTATCGTTTTCGATGGCCAGAACTTACAGCCAATCGGCGAGGCGGCGCTCCGCCCCATGCGCAAACGCATGCAACTGGTCTTCCAGGACCCCTATGGATCATTGAGCCCGAGGCTATCCATCGGCCAGATCGTCGGCGAGGGACTTAAGGTTCATAACCTTGGCGGTACTGAGGACGAGCGCCATACACTGATCGCCGAGACCCTGCAAGAAGTCGGCCTTGAGCCTGACATGATGGAGCGTTACCCGCATGAATTTTCCGGCGGTCAGCGCCAGCGCATCGCCATCGCCCGGGTGCTTATCCTGAAGCCCGATTTCATTGTCATGGACGAACCGACCAGCGCCCTTGATATGTCGGTTCAGGCGCAGATCGTCGAGCTTCTGCGCGACCTGCAACAGCGCCACGGCCTGACCTATCTGTTCATTTCCCATGACCTGAAAGTAATCCGCGCCGTCTCCCACGATATTGTCGTCATGCGTCGCGGCAAGATCGTCGAGCAGGGACCCGCCGCCGACATCTTCGCCAACCCCAAACAAGCCTACACCCGCGCCCTGATGGCCGCCGCCCTTGAAATGAAGGCCGACGAGAGCGGCGTCGTCGGCACCTAGGAGAGTTTTCCATGCCCCCATCCATCGTTTATATCAGTCCGCAAGACCCTGCCGGGCGCTGGCGCGACGCCTTGACCCCGGCCCTGCCGGAGGTCAATTTCGCGCGCGATTTCCATGTCTGGCCCGACGTCCCCGTCGACCCTGAAAATGTCGATATCGCCCTGGTCTGGCGGCCGCCGGCCGGTGCCCTAAAGGCATTCCCCAACCTCAAGGCGGTGATTAACTTAGGTGCCGGGATCGACGCCATTATGGCCGACGAGACCTACCCTGAAGGGGTCGCGCTGGTGCGTATGATCGACCCGGCCCTGACCCGGCATATGAGCGAATTCGTCGTCCACCGGACCTTGCACTTTCACCGCAAATTGCATATTTACGATGCCATGCAACGGGCCCACGACTGGCGCGAATTGCCGCAGGATGATTCTTTATCCAAGCGCGTCGGTATTTTAGGCCTCGGCACTCTCGGTGCCGACGCGGCCCGCCACCTGTTGCCTTTTGGTTTTCAAATCGCCGGGTGGAGCCGCTCACAGAAGACCATCGACGGGGTCGAGTCATTTTATGAGAAGAGCGGCCTTGGCCCGTTTCTGGCGCGTACCGATATTCTTGTTTGCCTATTGCCGCTGACTGCGCAAACCGAAGGCATCATCAACGCCGATACCCTGGCGCAGTTGCCAAAGGGCGCATATGTCATCAACGCGGCGCGTGGCGGTCATATGGTGGAAGCAGATTTACTGGCGGCGTTGAATACCGGTCATATCGCCGGGGCGGCGCTGGATGTCTTTAGGCAGGAGCCTTTGAAAGATAACAATCCGCTTTGGGATCATCCAAAAGTCCTGGTCACACCGCACATCGCCAGCCTGTCCTCGCCTGGGTCCGCCGCAGCGGATATCGCCGAAAACATTCGCCGCATCCGACGCGGCGAGGAGCCCAAGGATTTGGTCGATATGAACGCCGGGTATTAACTAATATAGCCGTAAGACAGACCCAGCAGGGCAACACCGAGTAAAATCCGGTAAATCACGAAGGGCATGAAGCTGGAGCGTTTGAGCCAGGCCATCAGGACGACAATAGCGATCAGGGCGGTGATGAAGGAGAGACCGGCGGCGAGCATGGCGTCGGACGTCAACCGAACGTCGCCGGACTGGTAAAGCTCCAGACCTTTAAGAGTGCCCGCGCCGATGATCGTCGGGATCGACAGCAGCATGGAAAAGCGCGCCGCGTCCGTCCGTTCCATACCCAGCATGCGCGCCGCCGACATGGTGATGCCCGAGCGACTGGTGCCGGGAATGAGGGCGAGAACCTGGGCAATGCCGATAATCACGGCGTCACTAAGCCCCAAATGTTCGATCCGTCGCAGTGTCATGCCCACCCTGTCGGTGGCCCACAACACCAGGCCAAATCCCAAAGTCGCCCAGCCGATAACGGTGAGCGAGCGCAGGCCGTCCATGCCCATATGGTTAAGGCCATAACCGGCCAACACCACCGGGATCGTCGCCAAGAAAATCAAGCCAGCCAGCCTGGCTTGCGGCTCGACCCGCCCGCTGAGCACCATCAAAACCCCTTTGGTCATGCCGAAAACATCACGCCAGAAGTATAAAACCACGGCCCCCAAGGTGCCAACGTGAACCGCGACATCCATAATCAGGCCCTGATCCGGCCAGCCCATTATAATTGGCACAAGCACCAGATGCCCTGACGAACTGATGGGGAGAAATTCGGTGATGCCCTGAATCAGGGCTAAAACCACAATATGTAGAACTGGCACGTTGATCCTTCCAATATATCGACAACTTTATAACACCATGACGGGCCAGCCCCAAACCAGAAAACGCTCTCAAGCCTTGGATTCGGGCACGTCTTCCCGTATTGTGGACAAGAAGGGCCGCTTTTCTGATTGGCAAGGCATGCCTTCGTTTGATATTTCTACGCCCCCATTTTAAATCTACTTGAATAAGAGACAGACCATTATGAGCCAACCGGTTTGGCCCCAAGCGCCCGGGTTGCCCCAAAAACAGGGGCTTTACGACCCACAGAACGAGCATGACAACTGCGGTCTCGGCTTTATCGCCAACATCAAGAACCGCAAGTCGCATGACATCATCCGTCAGGGCCTGCAGATTCTGATCAATCTGGACCACCGCGGAGCCGTTGGCGCTGACCCCCTGGCCGGTGATGGTGCCGGTATTCTTATTCAGGTGCCCGATCGCCTGTACCGCGAGGAATGCGCCAAGCTTGGCTTTGAATTACCGGCCGTCGGCGACTATGCCGTCGGTATGGTGTTTTTGCCGCAAACCGCAGAAGCCCTGAGCGCCAGCCTCAAAGCCTTCGAGAAAGTCATCCCCGATGAGGGACAGACAATCCTCGGCTGGCGCGATCTGCCCGTCGACAACAGCTGCCTCGGGGAAAGCGTTAAACCGATTGAGCCTGTGATTCGTCAAATCTTTATCGGCCGTGGCGAAAACTGCGCCGACAACGATGCCTTCGAGCGAAAATTGTTCGTCATCCGCAAGCGGGTTCACCATCAGGTATGGGACGCCGATCTGGCCGACCTCAACCATTTCTATATTCCCTCCATGTCATCGCGGACCGTCACCTACAAAGGCATGATGTTGGGCAACAACGTCGATGTCTATTTCAAGGATCTGGATGACGAACGCTGCGAATCGGCCCTCGCCCTGGTCCACCAGCGGTTTTCCACCAACACCTTCCCGTCCTGGTCGTTGGCCCAGCCGTTCCGCTACCTGTGCCACAACGGTGAAATCAACACCGTGCGCGGCAACATCAACTGGATGCATGCCCGCCGCCACAATATGAGTTCGGAAATTCTTGGCGATGATCTGGAGAAACTGTGGCCGCTTATCGGTGATGGATCGTCTGATTCATCAACATTCGATAACGCCCTGGAACTGCTTGTCGCCGGTGGTTATTCCCTGGCCCACGCGATGATGATCATGATCCCCGAGGCCTGGTCCGGGAATCCGTTAATGGATGATGAGCGCCGCGCCTTCTACGAATACCATGCCGCCCTGATGGAACCCTGGGACGGTCCCGCCGCCATGGCCTTTACCGATGGCCGCCAGATCGGTGCAACGCTGGACCGTAACGGCCTGCGCCCGTCGCGCTACATCGTTACCGACGACGACCTTGTTATTGTCGGCTCGGAAGTCGGTGCCCTGCGCATCCCTGAGCACAAGATCGTCAAAAAATGGCGCTTGCAGCCCGGCAAGATGTTGTTGATCGATCTTGAAGAAGGCCGCATCGTCGATGACGCCGAACTTAAAGATACCCTAGCCAAGGCCAAGCCGTATCAGAAATGGCTTGATGAGACCCAGATTCACCTGGACGATCTGCCCGAAGAAGTCTCGTCAATGACGCCAGACAAAAAGACCGTTCTGGCGCGTCAGCAGGCTTTTGGCTACACCCAGGAAGATATAAAATTCTACATTGAGCCGATGGCTGTCGAAGGCCAGGACCCGTTGGGTTCTATGGGCAGTGACATCCCGCCGGCGGTTCTGTCGGACCGCTCGAAGATGCTGTCTTCATACTTCAAGCAGAACTTTGCCCAGGTTACCAATCCGCCGATCGATCCGATCCGCGAGGAATCGGTGATGTCGCTGGTCTCCCTAATTGGCCCCAGGCCGAACCTGCTCGACCTGAGGACCGGCGGCAAGCACATGCGCCTGGAAGTCCAGCAGCCAATTCTTTCGAACGTCGAACTGGAAAAAATCCGGCGCATTGAAAACAAGGTCGATCACGCCTTCGTCACCTATACGCTCGATACCTGTTATCTGGCCACCCAGGGTGCCGACGGCATGGAAGCGGCCCTGGATCAGTTATGCCAAAAAGCCCAGAAAGTGGTCCTTGATGGTCATAACATTTTGATTTTGTCGGATCGCGGCGTCAACGCCGACCGGGTCGCCCTGCCGGCCCTGCTAGCCACCGCCGCCGTCCACCATCACCTGATCAGGGAGGGTCTGCGCACGGAAGTCGGGCTGGTTGTCGAGACCGGCGAAGCCCGTCAGGTCCATGACTTCTGTCTGCTCGCCGGTTACGGTGCCGAGGCAATCAACCCTTATCTGGTGTTCTCGTCACTTTCTCATCTGCGCCACAATCTGCCAGAAGCCCTGAGCGAAGAAGAGGCCCACAAACGCTACATCAAGGCCGTCAGCAAGGGTATTCTCAAGGTCATGTCGAAGATGGGCATCTCGACCTATCAGTCTTATTGCGGGGCGCAAATTTTCGATGCCGTCGGCTTGTCGAACCAATTCATCGACAAGTACTTCACCGGCACCGCGAGCACCATCGAAGGTGTCGGCCTGGCCGAGATCGCCAAGGAAACAATGCAACGCCACGCCAACGCCTATGGCACCGCGCCAATTTACCAAAACGCGCTTGATGTCGGCGGCGAGCTTGCCTACCGGACCCGTGGCGAGGAACATATCTGGACCCCCGAAACCATTTCCGCCCTGCAACATAGCGTGCGCAGCGGCGACTATCAGGGCTTCAAGACGTTTTCCTCCCTGATCAACAACCACGATAAAAAACTGAAGAACCTGCGCGGCTTGTTCTCGTTCACTGCCGGACAATCAATTGCTATCGATGAGGTCGAACCGGTCTCGGAAATCGTCAAGCGATTCGCCTCCGGCGCTATGTCGTTCGGCTCGATCTCGTGGGAAGCCCACACCACCATCGCCATCGCCATGAACCGCCTGGGCGGCAAGTCCAACACCGGTGAAGGTGGCGAGGAAGCCGTTCGTTTCAAGCCTATGGAAAACGGCGACTCCATGCGCTCGGCGATCAAACAGGTGGCCTCGGGACGTTTCGGGGTGACCACTGAATACCTGGTCAACGCCGATGATATCCAGATCAAAATGGCCCAGGGCGCCAAGCCCGGCGAGGGCGGCCAGTTGCCCGGAGACAAGGTCGATGAATGGATTGGTAGGGTCCGTCATTCGACCCCCGGCGTCGGCCTGATTTCACCGCCACCACACCATGATATCTATTCGATCGAAGATCTGGCGCAACTCATCCACGACCTTAAAAACGTCAATCCGAAAGCCCGCATTTCCGTCAAGCTGGTTTCCGAAGTCGGTGTCGGCACGGTTGCCGCAGGCGTATCGAAAGCGCACGCCGATCACGTCACCATTTCGGGTGCCGATGGCGGCACCGGGGCGAGTCCGATCACCTCGATCATGCATGCCGGTAGCCCTTGGGAAATCGGCCTGGCCGAAACCCACCAGACGCTGGTTATCAACAAACTGCGTGGCCGCATCGCCGTCCAGGTCGATGGTGGCCTGCGCACCGGACGCGACGTCGTAATCGGGGCATTGCTTGGTGCCGATGAATTCGGCTTTGCCACCGGCGCACTTATCGCCGAAGGCTGCATCATGATGCGCAAATGCCACTTGAACACCTGCCCGGCTGGCGTCGCCACGCAAGACCCTGAATTGCGCAAACGCTTCACCGGCAAGCCCGAACACGTCGTCAACTTCTTTACCTTCATCGCCGAAGAAGTGCGCGAGATTATGGCCGAGCTCGGCTTCAAGTCGATCAACGAGATGATCGGACGTTCCGACCGCTTGCAAAAATCCGATGCCATCGACCATTGGAAGACTCAAGGATTGGATTTTTCAGCCCTTCTGGCACCCCCGAAGCACGAACCCGGCGTCGCCATCTTTAACTGCGAAACGCAAGACCACGGCCTGGAGAAGGCGCTCGACAACGCCCTTATCGAGCAGGCCCGAGACGCCATTGACAACGCCACCCCGGTGGTCATCGAAGCCGCCATCCTTAACGTCAACCGTTCGGTCGGCGCCATGCTGTCGGGTCGCATCGCCGAACGCCATGGTCACGCCGGTCTTCCAGACGACACCATCCACCTAAAATTTACCGGCACCGCCGGTCAAAGCTTCGGTGCCTGGGCGGCCCGTGGCGTGACCCTGGAACTTGCCGGTGATTCCAACGATTACGTCGGCAAGGGTCTGTCAGGTGGCAAAATCATCATTTACCCGAACCCTGAAAGCCCGATCGTTGCCGAAGACAATATCATTGTCGGCAACACGGTTCTTTACGGCGCTATTTCCGGTCAATGTTATTTCCGCGGCATCGCCGGAGAACGTTTCGCGGTCAGGAACTCCGGTGCCAGTGTGGTTGTCGAAGGGGTCGGCGATCATGGTTGCGAATACATGACCGGCGGCTGCGTCGTTGTCCTGGGTGCTACCGGTCGCAACTTCGCCGCCGGTATGTCTGGCGGCATCGCTTACGTTCTCGATGAAGACGGCGACTTCGAGAAACGCTGCAACCTGGCCCAGGTCGAACTGGAACGCATCGTCGATGACGCAAAGCCCGCCACTGAGGATGATCTGGCCGACATGACCCGCTTTGATGCGCAACGGCTTCGCGGAATGATCGAAACCCACCTCGATAAAACCGGCAGCAACCGGGCCCGGGAAATTCTCGCTGACTGGAAAAATATGGTGGCCAAATTCGTCAAGGTGATGCCGGTTGACTTCCGCCGGGCGCTCGAAGACATCAAAAAGAAAGCCGCTTAAATGGGTAAGCCAACAGGTTTCAAGGAGTTCCCCCGTCAGGAGCGGGCTTACAAACCGGCCGCTGTGCGCGTCACTGGTTATGATGAGTTCATGATCCCGCTTTCCGAGGAAGCCATCCACGAGCAGAGTGCGCGCTGCATGGATTGCGGTATTCCGTTTTGCCATAACGGTTGCCCGGTCAATAACATCATCCCGGAGTGGAATGATCTGGTTTATTCCGGCGACTGGCAGCAGGCATCGCAAGTGCTGCATTCTACCAACAACTTCCCGGAATTCACCGGTCGCATCTGCCCGGCCCCGTGCGAGGCCGCCTGCACCCTGAACCTGACCGATGAGCCGGTGACCATCAAGTCCATCGAGTGCGCCATCATCGACCGTGCCTGGGACGAAGGCTGGATGGAGCCGCAGGTTCCCAAACGTCTGACCGGCAAACGCATCGCCGTCGTCGGTGGCGGCCCTGCCGGAATGGCCTGTGCCCAGCAACTGGCACGGGCCGGACACGTCGTTGTGTTGTTCGAGAAGAACGCCAAGATCGGCGGCCTGCTGCGTTACGGCATTCCCGACTTCAAGCTCAACAAGGACCTGATCAACCGGCGGATGTCGCAGATGCAGGCCGAAGGAGTCGAGTTCCGACCCAATTCCCATGTCGGCTATAACGTGCTTCCCGAACGGCTGCTGCTGAAGTTCGACGCCATTGCCTTGACCGGCGGTTCCGAACAGCCCCGCGACCTGGACGTTCCGGGCCGCGATCTGGACGGCGTCCACTTCGCCATGGATTTCCTGAGCCAGCAGAACCGCCGCAATTCCGGCGAACCCTTAGGCAAAGCCAAAGAGATTCTCGCCACCGGCAAGCATGTCGTCGTGCTCGGCGGCGGCGACACCGGGGCCGACTGTGTCGGCACCTCGACACGCCAGGGTGCGGCGTCGGTCACGCAAATGGAAATTATGCCGCTGCCGCCTGAAAAAGAAGACAAGGGCACGACCTGGCCGAACTGGCCGATCAAGCAGCGCTCCTCGACCTCCCACGATGAAGGCGGCTGCGTGCGCGAATGGGCAGGCGGCACGGTGTCACTCGAAGGCAAGGACGGAAAAGTTACGAGCCTCAACGCCGTCCGCATGGATTGGTCGAACGGCAGACCCGAACCGATCCCGGGCAGCTCCTTCGATCTGAAAGCCGATCTTGTCTTGCTCGCCATGGGCTTCACAAACCCGGTGCATGAAAGCATGCTCGATGATTTCGGCGTCGGCTACGATCAGCGCGGCAACGTCGCCGCATCCACCGACGGCGAAGGTGCCTACAAAACTTCCGTCGACAAGGTCTTCGCCGCTGGCGATATGCGGCGCGGCCAGTCGCTGGTCGTCTGGGCCATCCGCGAGGGTCGCCAGTGCGCCCACGCCATCGACAAATTCCTCATGGGATCTTCGGAGCTTCCGCTGAAATGATCGTCTACAGCCTCAACTGTTCCAAGGGCCATAGTTTCGATGAGTGGTTCACCTCATCAAGCGACTACGACAGCCAGATCAAGGCCAAGTCCATGGCTTGCCCAACCTGCGGCGACAAAAAAGTCGGCAAGGGTCTGATGGCCCCCAACGTCGGCAAAAGTGCTGCCGCCCCGGCCCCGGCCTGCGGTGCCCCGGCCTGCGGCAATACCGGCTGCCCGATGTCGGGCTTTAAATAACGCGCTCGGGGCTGGCCTCAAGGCTTTCCTGCATTTAAACTTTTCCCATCATCGCCGTGCGCCGAAGTCTGTCGGGGAAAGTTGGATAGTATGAGTATGGATACTGAGCAATCCCTTGAGCTTGCCGTTCAGCATCACACTGCCGGGCGATTGCCTGAGGCCGAGCAGATTTATCGACAAATTCTACAAGTCGAGCCCAGCCAACCCATCGCCCTGCATCTGCTTGGTGTGCTCGCCCATCAAGTGGGCAACAGTGAGGCCGCGCGCGAGCTTATCTCCAAAGCCATCGCCATCAAGCCGGACTACGCAGAGGCCCATAACAACCTTGGCCTGGCGCTTCAGGGTTTGGCTCGGGGTGAGGAGGCCGCGGCCAGTTATCAACGGGCGCTGGATTTTAAGCCCGACTACCCCGAGGCCCACTGCAATCTTGGCAATGCGTTGCTTGGCCTGGGCAAGGCCGAGGGTGCCGCGGCGTGTTATCAAAAGGCCCTGGCCATCAAGCCAGATTACCTGAAGGCCCATAACAATCTTGGCCTCGCCCTGCGCGATCTCGGACGCTTCGATGCGGCCGTGCGTTGCTTCGAGGCGGCCATCGCCCTGAACCCGGATTACGCCGAGGCGCACAGCAATCTGGGCAACATCCTTAAAGAGCAGGGCAAACTGGATCAGGCCGTGGCCAGCTTCCATGCGGCCATTGCCATCAATCCGGGCTACGCCGAGGCCCATAACAATCTTGGCCTGGGGCTGTTCGCTGCGGGCCAGCATGACGCGGCCATCGACAGCTATCGCACGGCCCTTAGCCTGCGGCCGGATTACGCCGAGGCCCAAAATAATCTTGGCCTGGCCCTGCATAGTCGCGGCAAGCTGGAAGAGGCGCGCACCAGCATCAAAGCGGCCATCGCCCTGAACCCCGCGGATGCCGCCGCCCATAATAATCTAGGCAATGTCTGCAAGGACCTGGGCCTTTTGGAAGACGCCATTGCCGCCTACCGGGACGCTTTACGCGTCCAGCCGGATTATCAATTCGCCGCGGTCAACCTTCTGCATCAACTGCGCCACGCTTGCCAGTGGCCTGAAGTTGAGGCCCTGCAAAGCAAAGTCGATGGGCTCACCTTAAGCCCGTTCGACAGTGTCACGTCAAACGACGACGGGCCTGAGAACCTCGTCGTTGCCAAGGCCGCAAGCCAGGCCATCGCCAAGACCATGTCTGGACTCAGCGTTGATTTCAAATTTCCCGAAAATCCCCCGACGAAGCCCCGGATTACCTTGGGCTACCTGTCCGGCGATTTTCACAACCACGCCACGGCACATCTGATGCGGTCCCTGTTCAAACTGCATGATCGTAATGATTTCAACGTCTTGACGTTCTCCCACGGGCAAAATGATGACAGTCCCTACAGGGCTAAAATTATCGCCGACAGTGATCGCTTCTTCGACCTTCAGGGCGTCGGCCACGTCCAGGCCGCACAGGAAATTTACCGCTCCGGGGTCGATATCCTGATTGACCTGAAAGGCCATACACACAATAACCGTCTGGAAATTTGCGCCCTGCGCCCGGCCCCGCTGCAAGTTTCCTACCTGGGATTTCCCGGCTCAAGCGGTGCCGATTTCATCGATTACATGATCACCGACCACATCGTAACGCCGGCCGATCAAGCACCCCACTTCAGCGAACAACTGGTTTATTTACCGCATAGCTATCAAGTCAACGATGGCACCCAGGAAATTTCCGATGTGGCGTTTGCCCGGTTGGATTTCGCCCTGCCCGAGGAAGCTTTCGTCTTCTGCTCGTTTAACAGTACTTTCAAGATCGAGCCTGTGATGTTCGATGTTTGGATGACGCTGCTTGAACAAACGCCGGGCAGCGTGTTGTGGTTATATCGCAGCAACGATCTGGCCGAAGCGAATTTGAAACGCGAAGCGCAGGCCAGAGGGATTGACGCGGAGCGGCTTATTTTCACAGGAAAACTGCCCAAGGACCAACATCTGGCCAGATACCGGCTCGCCGATCTGGCTTTGGACACCCGTATCTGTGGTGGTCATACGACGACCAGCGATGCCTTGTGGGCGGGGCTGCCCGTGCTGACCATGATCGGCAGCCATTTTGCCTCGCGCGTATCGGCTAGTCTGCTTGCGGCCATCGGCATGCCTGAGCTGATCTGCAAGAACCTTGCGGATTACCAGGCCCTGGCCCTCAACCTGGCGCACAATCCGGCCGCGCTTGGCGAACTGAAAGCCAAGCTCGCCCTGAACCGCCTGAGTGCAGCGTTGTTCGATACCTCGCGCTTGACAAAAAATCTGGAGAGCGCTTACCACGCCATGTGGGAAACCTACCTGTCAGGGAACCCACCGGTCCGGATTGACGTCATCGAAGAGTAAGACCAGTTTTTTTAGATTGAGACCCGGTTGCGTCCGGCCTTTTTGGCTTTGTAGAGGGCCTTGTCGGCGGCTTTCAGGACCGTCTCCGGGTCGCTCACCTCAGCCGATGGCCCGGCCAGGCCGATTGAGACGGTGACACTGACCGTCTTGACGGCTTTACCGCTCTCGGCTTTGTTTTTGTCTTTTGGGGCCGCCTCGGGCCGGTCCTTGTCGCGCAGGGTGAAAGTCGCGACGGCGATGGCTTCGCGCAAATCTTCCAGATGTCGTTTGACCGCCTCGACGTCCTTGCCGGCAAACAGCACGACGAATTCCTCACCGCCGTAACGAAAGGCGCGCCCGCCGCCGGTGACCCGGGCCAGGTTCATCGCCACCATCTGCAACACCTGGTCGCCGACATCATGACCGTAGCTATCATTGAATTTCTTGAAGAAATCGACATCGACCATGGCCATCGAAAAACGCCCCCCCAAACGCCCGAACTCGGCGTTCAAGGCACGCCTGCCGGGAAGCCCGGTCAACTCATCAAGGAAGGCCATGTCGTAGGCATCGTGAACGACGGCGACAATCAGCAACAGCAGCGCCGTGCTCAAAAGCAATGACGGCATGGCCCCGTTGCCAACCTGATGCAACGCCGCCCAGGTAGCTCCGACGCAGCCCAGCATCGCCCCTTCCATGGGGCTTGGTCGTACAATAAAGCGACCAGCGATGATCAAGCTCACCGCCGCGAAAAGAAGAATTGCCGGTTGCGGCAAGTGGCTCCAGAAATCCACATCCGTGTGAAACGGCCTGAAATGCAGGGCCGCCGCCAGGCCTTCCTGAACAGCGCTGGAGACAGTATTGTCAACGGCGACGATGACCGCAACGAAGGGCAAAAACAGCCACAACAAGCGCAGCAAGCCACTGTGACTAAGCAAGCCGCGATCTTTAAAAAAGGCGACGGACAGCAAGTAGACCGGCATAAAAAGACAAAGCGCCGGATAGGCGATCCCCCACATCGGTCCGCTTGCGGGCACTTGCGGCCACACATTAAGCATGGCGACGTTGGCCAGTCCCAGCGGCAGGGCGCTAAAAATGACCCGCTCGCGCCCGAACCACAAGCCTAGCGCCAACGCCAGAAGCGTCAATCCATAAGGAACGCTGGGCAGGATATGTTTGAGTGACACGGGCAGCGGCACGTGCCCCCCGGCGACGCCAAGCGACAACGCCACCAGCAGGCCCGGTGCCAACAAGGCGGTAATGGATTTGCGTAACCCCAACATCGGTGAACCATCCGGCTGCTTTAAGTGCCAATCCTGATTACACCCGGCAACCTTCAATATTACGTTAATTTCTTTGCGCTATACCGGTAGTCACATGTAAGTGAACAGGAGCCGCCATGTCAGGTCTTTGGTTGATAGTCGCCGGATTTTTCGGAGCAACTGCCGTCGGTGCCGGAGCATATGGCTGGCACAGTCTGAACGACAACGATTCTATTCGTCAGATATTCATGATGGGCGTCGATTACCAGATGTGGCATGCCCTGGCGCTGATCGCCGTTTCATGGCTGATGGCGCACCCGCAATTTAAGTCCTCCAAATTACCGCTTGTCGCCGGGATCGCCTTCAGCCTTGGCATCGTGCTGTTTTCGGGAACCCTGTATCTGTTTGCCCTGATCGGCTACGTCCCCGTCGAAGGGGCAGCGCCCGTCGGCGGCATTTTGATGATGACCGGATGGCTGGCGTTGATCGTTTGCGGTTGGCAAAGCAGAACGGTGAAATCATGAACGGGCAACAAGCCAATCCCCACGGATACCCCAACCGGGACGGCCCGTCGACCTTGCGCCAGCGGGTCCATGAAATTCTCGATATCTCGACACATCAAGACAAGGTCGGCCACTTCATCGACGTCGGCCTGATCGCCCTGATCGCCCTCAATGTCGCTGCCGTTATCATTGAAACCCTGCCTGGCCTTAATCAGGACTGGCTAGATTTCTTTTACTGGTTCGATGTTTTCTCAATCATCGTCTTCTCCTTTGAATACACCCTGCGCGTCTGGTCGGCTGTCGATGACGACGAGGTCGATTACAGCCATCCCATTTTCGGTCGGTTACGTTTTATGCTGACGCCAATGGCGCTGATCGATTTGCTTGTCATCCTGCCATTTTATTTGGGCTTCTTTATCGCTTTCGATTTGCGTTTTCTCAGGGTTCTGCGACTACTCAGGGTTTTCAAACTGACCCGCTATTCCTCGTCCATGTCACTGCTGCTCAACGTGTTGCGCGAAGAGGGCCGGGCCATTGGCGCGGCCATGTTTGTGCTGATGTTGATGCTGGTGCTGACGGCCAGTCTGGCCTATCTGGCCGAACACAAAGTTCAGCCAGAGGCCTTCGGTTCAATCCCTGCGGCAATGTGGTGGGCCGTTATTACCATGACCACGGTTGGTTACGGCGATGTCGTGCCGATCACGATCTGGGGCAAACTGATGGGGGCCGGCATCGGCATCCTGGGCATCGGCATGGTCGCCCTGCCCGCCGGTCTGCTGTCCTCTGGCTTTTCCAATGAATTGCACCGGCGTCGCAAGAAATATTCCGACATGGTCGAAACGGCGCTCGAAGATGGCATCATTACCGTCGAGGAAGAAGTCGCCTTGAAAGAAGTCCGCGAGGATCTTGGTATCCACGCGGAAGACGCCAAGGATATTCTGGAAACCGAGATGCGGGTCAGCGGGGACAGTATTGCCAAGTGTCCCCACTGCGGCAAAGCCCTAAGGCTCCATGACCGGCGCTCAGACGATCATCCTGACGCGGAAGACGAGATTTAAATAAGCGCCCGAGCCGGAAAAATCAGCTACCTTCCAACTTCCACACTTCCGGAGCCTGATCCAGACGGTCGATCAGAAGTCCGCGCTGGCGCTCCATCTCGCCGGGCAGGGTGTCACCAAATTTTTTGAAGAGAGCTTCTTGATCTTCCGCTTCGGCCTTACCGGCGGCGCGGTCAATCTCCATCAGCTTGTAGAAAGTCTCAACATCGAAATCAAGGCCCTGCCAGGTGATGTCCTGGTGACGGGGCATGATGCCGAACGGGCTTTCGACACCTTCGGCACGGCCACGGACACGCTCGACGATCCATTTCAGCACCCGCATATTCTCGCCGAAACCGGGCCAGATGAACTTGCCGTTTTCGTCCTTGCGGAACCAGTTGACGCGGAACATGGCGGGGGCCTTGTCGACTTTGTTATCCATACTCAGCCAATGTTGCCAGTAGTCGCCCATGTTGTAGCCGCAAAACGGCAACATCGCCATCGGATCGCGCCGGATTGCCGCTTGGCCGACTGCCGCAGCGGTCGCTTCCGAGCCCATGGTGGCAGCCAGATAGACGCCATGCTTCCAGTCAAAGGACTGGAACACCAGCGGGAAGGTTGTCGACAGCCGACCGCCGAAAACAAATGCCGAAATCGGAACGCCCGCAGGGTCTTCCCAGGCCGGATCAACGCTTGGGCATTGGCTGGCGGGAGCCGTAAAACGCGAGTTCGGATGCGCCGCCGGGGTATCGCTCTGGGGGGTCCAGTCATTGCCGCGCCAGTCGATGGCGTGGGCCGGTGGCTCGCCGTCCATGCCTTCCCACCAGACATCGCCATCATCTGTCAGGGCGACGTTGGAGAAAATGCAATTGGCCTGGATCGTCTTCATGGCGCTTGGATTGGACTGGTAAGAGGTGCCGGGAGCGACGCCAAAATAGCCAGCCTCCGGGTTAATCGCCCTGAACGTGCCATCGGCTGTCGGCTTGATCCAGGCAATATCGTCACCGACGGTATGAACCTTCCAACCCTCGAAACCCGCAGGCGCAAGCAGCATCGCCAGATTGGTCTTGCCGCAAGCGCTAGGGAAAGCCGCGCCGATGTAGGTCTTTTCCCCTTGCGGGTTTTCCAGGCCAAGAATCAGCATGTGTTCGGCCAGCCAGCCTTCGTCGCGGGCCATTGCCGAGGCAATCCTCAGGGCGAAACATTTTTTGCCGAGCAAGGCGTTGCCGCCGTAGCCGCTGCCGAAAGACCAGATTTCACGAGCCTCAGGATAGTGGACGATATATTTCGTATCATTGCACGGCCAAGGGGCATCGGCCTGCCCGGCTTCCAGTGGTGCGCCAACGGAATGCATGCACGGCACGAAATTACCGTCGGCGAGAATATCGAGAACTTTCTGGCCCATGCGGGTCATGATCTTCATGTTGATCACAGCATAGGCGGAATCGGTTATTTGGACGCCAATGTGGGCGATCGGCGAGCCCAGCGGGCCCATGGAAAACGGCACCACATACAGGGTGCGACCGGCCATGCAGCCATCGAACAGGCCGTTCAGTTTGGTTCGCATTTCTGCCGGCGCACACCAGTTGTTGGTGGGGCCGGCGTCTTCTTGCTTTTGCGAACAAATAAACGTGCGGTCTTCAACCCGGGCGACGTCGCCGGGGTGCGAACGGGCGAGATAACTGTTCGGACGTTTTTCCGGGTTCAGCCGGATCAGGGTGCCTGCATCGACCATTTGCTGGCTCAGGCGGTCATATTCCGCCTCGGTTCCGTCGCACCAATGGACGCGCTCTGGTTTACACAGCGCCGTCATTTCCTCGACCCAGGCCAGTAATTTGGCGTTGCTCGTCCGATCTTCACCCGTCGTGGTCATTGGTTCTCCTAAAGAATTAGTCGGTATTTATTAAATTTGAGGCTCAGAAACATACGAACAATTCACCCACCTGACAACCGGGATTGACCTCAGTTCGGCAGTTTTCTGCGCATAATTCTATGAATTTCAGGCCGCCTCAGGCTTTCCGCCGGACTCCGTTAGGATCTGCCGCAGACTGGCCTTTCAGGGCGTCAACCTGACGTTTCAATGCTTCGATTTCAAGGGTTGCGGCTTCCCGCGTTTTGACAATGTCCCGGACCCTGTTGATCAGCGCCTCCTGGGTTTTGGTGTTTTTCTGAACCAGGCCTGAAAGATCCGAAAAAGCGCCCCGCATTCCCTTCATTTGGGATTCGACGGTGCGGCGGGTACGATTATCTATTTTTTTAACGGCTTCGGTGACCATCCAGAGAGCGCCGAGGGCGGCAAATAACGCTATTGCTGCGATTATTGCGGTTACCCCTAACATTGCAGCGCCGCCTCCTTACACTTATTGAAATTCCGTTGATCCTATTGAAGCTCATTCGTCATCGTTTTTAAAGGCTCAAATGTAAAATACTTGCCTTAACCAATATTTTTTATCATTTTTTCGATTTCGCTACGGACCCCGCGCCCTGTTCGCACCGGTCGCGCGAATTCGATCCGGCGAAAGCCTTTTGTCGATATCAAATCGAGACCTTCAGGGTCTATGCCGCAGATGCGCCAACGTTTGCCGGCCTGCCGCAACAAGGTTTCCCCGTATTCCCGGTTCAGGCGCTCGCTGAGGAGTCGCTCGGCCTTGGCCACGGCCTGGGAAGCCTTGGCCTCATAGAGAAATTTTTTCGCCCCAAACCAGGTAGCGCTGGCAAACCCGCCGACATAATGGGCACGCTCCACCTGCATTCGGTAAAAGCTGAAATCGGCAAAACCGGCATACTGTTCGGCCCCGGGATGACGGGCAAGGAACCGCTGGGCATCGTCCTGCCCGGTTGTCGGCGTCAGCCTGCCCGTCACGGTCACCCTGGGGCCGGTTTGCGGATTAGGCAGGCCTGCGGCTTCCTCGAACAACAATGAAGCACGGGCATCTTCAGCCAAATTGCTGGTATGATCGGCCAATGTCGATAACAACAGGATCGGGCTGGCATCGGTGGCGCAGGCGACGGTGACCAGCGATGCATAAGGCCAGCCTTGACGCCTTCCCGTCAGGGCGCTGGCCAATGTCGCCGAACGGCTACGGCGGACCAACGCGCGGGCAATTTCGCAGGCAGCCTTGTCTTGTTCTTGCTTCGCCATAACTCAAATGTGACGGGCCGTTTGACGGACGTCAAGGAAGCGTATGATGATTTTCTGTTGTTTGATACATTGTAAAAACGCATTCTCTCGACGCCCGATTACCCGCCTGATGAAAAGACCGCTTTGATCATACGCCAAACGACGAAAAACCGACCACCCAGACGCCGTAGCAGGATTGCCGGCTGGCTCGGCATTCTGGCGCTGGCCCTGCCGATGCTGGTCCCGGTGGCTCAAGGCATCCCGCTTTCAGGGGTCTCGGATGATACGCAAGCGCCGTTCTATCTGGTGCTTTGCAAGACCATGCAAAAAGGAACATCCGGCCCGTCGCCGGACCAAAAGCAAGACCGGAACGCCTCTGATTGTCCGGTCTGTCTTGGCCTTTCCTTCGCCAAATCGGTTCTTATGCCGACGCTTGGCGAGATTCCCGTCTACGGCACCCAATCGCGCGCCTTCGTCTTCAATCCGGCCAACGAAACCGGCGATGGACGCTCGGTATTGCGCAACCATGCCCGCGCCCCGCCTATATCAGCCTGAAGCCCATTTAAGCAGAAACTCTTCTATACAGTATCCCTTTTCAAGGAATTCAGACTGATGAAAACACTCACCGCCATCTTGGCTCTCTTTCTTTTCAGCCTCACCCCCGCCACCGCCGCCGACCATGCCGCCGACGACGTAAGTGTTGGCGATATCACCGTATCCAATGCCTGGGCCCGTGCGACCATCGGGTCTAAGCGTCCGGGCGGCGCATATCTCGCTCTCGCCAACGCCGGTTCGACAAGCGACCATCTGATTGCGGCGGAAACCACCGTTGCCGGGAAATCCGAATTGCATACCCATACGATGGCAGACGGCGTCATGAAAATGAGCCAGGTCAAAAGCATCGAAATCCCTGCGGGTGGCATGGCAATGCTGCAACCCGGTGGCTTCCACATCATGATGTTCGATTTAAAAGCGGCATTAGCCGAGGGCACCATGTTCCCGCTGACCCTGACCTTCGAAAAAGCCGGTAAAGTGACCATAACGGTACACGTCGGCAAGGTCGGAGCCATGATGGGCCATGATCACAGTGCCGAGCACATGAAAAATATGGAGCCTCAGAAACACATGGATGACGATGAGCATAAAAAAATGCACGACAAACATATGAAAGAGGGCGCGACCCCGGCCCAATAATTCTGACAGATACGGCCTCGTGTTGATTTCATCCTTGGGAATCAGGCGCTTGCGGCTATAATTTCGCCACAAATGCCTAGTTTTATAACCCTGCCGTTTTTTGACGACTTGGTTAAACCAACATACGCGAGGCCGTTTCATGTCCCGAACCATCGCCCTGGTTGACGACGATCGCAATATTCTGACCTCCGTCTCCATGGCGCTGGAATCCGAAGGCTTCGTCGTCAGTTGCTATTCCGACGGCGAGGAAGCCCTTGCCGGACTGACCAAAAGCCCCGTCGATCTTGCCGTTCTCGATATTAAAATGCCGCGCATGGACGGCATGGAACTGCTGCAAAAAATTCGTGCCAATTCAAACTGCCCGGTCATTTTCCTGACCTCCAAGGACGACGAAATAGACCAATTTCTTGGCCTGCGCATGGGCGCCGACGATTACATCACCAAGCCGTTCTCCCAGCGCCTGCTGATTGAACGGATCAACGTCATCCTGCGTCGGCTCGAGGCTGGGGCCAAACCGACGAGTGATGAGAACGTCGTCAAACGGGGCAATCTGACCCTCGATGCGACCCGCCATCAATGCTCCTGGAAGGGCGAAGAGGTCGTTCTGACAGTCACCGAGTTCCTTTTATTGCAAGCCCTGGCGCGGCATCCGGGGCATGTCAAAAACCGCGACCAGCTGATCGATTTTGCCTACGGGGAGCACATTTATATCGACGACCGTACCATCGATTCTCACATCAAGCGGGTGCGCAAGAAATTCCGCGCCCATGATCCCGATTTCAAACAAATCGAAACCCTTTACGGTGTCGGCTATCGTTACCGCGACGACTAGTGCTGTGGGGTTGAGGCGATCATGACACCCGAAAATTCCCTATCCCATCGGCCCAAGCTGACATCGCCGATTATTCGCCGCATCCTGGCGATCAATGTCCTTGCCCTGGCCATCCTGGTCGCCGGTCTGCTCTACCTGGGTCAGTACCGGGAAAGCCTGATTGCTTCGGAACTGGCGGCGCTCAGGGTCCATGCGGAGATGCTTGCGGCCGCCCTTGGCGAAAGTGCCGCCGAGGACATTCCCTCGGGCCGCCAACTCTTACGCCCGGGCATTGCCGTCAGCATGGTCCACCGTCTGGTCGAAACCACTGGTGGCCGGGCACGTTTGTTCGCCCCGGACGGAGTCCTTATTGCCGATACCCGGCGCTCGAGCCAAAGGCGCGGCATCGTGCAAAGGGAAACGCTGCCGCCGCCCGGCACGGAAGACCCTGGCAACGGTGCCCTGTTCGATAAAATTCTCGATACTTATGAGCATTTTCTGACCCTGCTTCCCGGGCGCGGGGCAATGCCGCCTTATCTGGAAAAGATCCTTCAACAAGCCCAGGACTACCCGGAAGTAAGCTCGGCCCTGTTTGCCGAGCCGGGTTACGCCGTCAGGTCGACGAGCGGCGGCGGCATGGTTTTGAGCGTTGCCGTCCCGGTACAACGATACAAACAGGTGCTCGGTGCGCTGATGCTGACACGCAACTCCGATAACATCGAGAAAGCCCTGCGCGAAGTCCGCATCGATATCCTGAAAGTCTTTGCCGTTGCCCTTGGCGTCACCATCTTTCTGTCGCTCTACCTGGCCGGCACCATCGCCCGCCCCGTGCGCCGTCTTGCCGATGCCGCAGAACGGGTCCGACACGGCCACCACCGGCAACATGAAATTCCCGATTTCGGATCGCGCGGCGATGAAATCGGTGAACTATCGCGCGCCTTAAAAGATATGACCGAGGCCTTGTGGGAACGCATGGACGCCATCGAAAGTTTTGCCGCCGATGTCGCCCACGAGATCAAAAACCCCCTGACGTCCTTGCGCAGTGCGGTGGAAACCGCCGCCCGGGTCAGCGACCCCGCACAACAGAAAAAACTGATGGATATCATCCTAGACGATGTCGAGCGCATGGACCGGCTGATCAGCGACATATCCGACGCCTCGCGCCTTGATGCCGAGCTTTCCAAGGCGGAAACCGACAGCGTCGAACTGGGCTACCTTTTGTCCAGCCTGATTGACGCCCGCAACGAGATGAGCGGACGCAAAATCAACTTCAGCAGCGACGGCGACCTGCACATCGACGGCATCGAAAGCCGCCTGGGCCAGGTTTTCGCCAATCTGCTCGACAACGCCCTGTCTTTCAGCCCGCGCGTAGGCTCTGTATCGGTGAACGCAAGCAGCCAAGGCAAGCAGGTCTGCATTACTGTTGATGACGAAGGACCGGGACTTCCCGAAGGAAAACTGGATGCGATTTTCGAGCGTTTCTACACACAGCGCCCCGAGGCCGAGAAATTTGGCACCCATTCCGGATTAGGCTTGAGCATCTCCCGGCAAATTATCGAGACCCACAATGGCATCATAACGGCTGAAAACCGCACGGACGCAAGCGGTGGCGTGATTGGTGCACGCTTCAAGATAAGCCTTCCGAAAGGTTGACTCTTAACCGATTTTCGCCGCACCATTCTCCGATCATGACAAATCCAGACCCAATAAAAATTCACGGCACCTGTGTCGAGGTCGATGGCCTTGGCGTCTTGCTCTGCGGCCCCTCCGGCTGTGGCAAATCCGATCTGGCATTACGCCTGATTGATGGCGGTGCCCGACTGGTCGCCGACGACTACACGGAACTATTTCTTACTGGTGCGGCCTTAAGCGCCCGGGCACCTGAGACCATCAAGGACTTGATCGAAGTCCGCGGGGTCGGCGTCTTGAAAATCGGTGCCGCCTTACAGGCCGAACTCGGACTGGTCATCGATCTGGTTGCAAGCGACGCGGTCGAACGCCTGGCCGAAGACGACACCATAGACTTGCTGGGCCTACAGATCCCCCGCTTTCGCCTCACTCCCTTCGAGGCATCGGCCCCGGCCAAAGTGCGCCTCGTCGTGCGCCGGGTCAAAGGGGATATCGTACATGTCCCTTGAAGTTGCAAAGGCAACCGTGGGGCAAACAGCGCCTGACGTACTGCTGGTCACCGGCATGTCCGGGGCGGGCAAGTCTTCGGCCCTGAAGGCGTTTGAGGATATGGGCTATGAAGCCATCGATAATGTTCCCTTGTCGCTCTTTGCGGCGCTGGTAAACCCGCCACAGCAAGACGGCCTTGCGCGCCCGATCGCCATCGGCGTCGATATCCGCACCCGCGATTTTGCCATCGATACTTTCATCAAGGAGCTTGCTTCGCTCGACGCAAAAGTCCTGTTCATGGACTGTGATGACGACGAACTGCGCCGACGCTACGCCGAAACCCGCCACCGCCACCCACTGGCCCAGGACCGTCCGGTCAGTGATGGCATTGCCCGCGAGCGCACCTTGATGACCCCTCTTAGAGATCGCGCCGACGTGGTCGTCGATACCACCCGTTTTGGCCCTGGCGAGTTGAAACAAATATTAAGCGGTCATTTTGACCTGGGCCATGATCATGGTTTGAGCGTCTTCGTCACCTCGTTCTCTTTCCGCAAGGGATTGCCGCGTGAAGCCGATCTTGTTTTTGACGTTCGTTTTCTTGCCAACCCCCATTATGATCCCGCCTTGAAAGATTTGAGCGGTAAGGACGCCGCCGTTGCCGACTTCATCGCCAGGGACACCTGTTTCCAGGATTTCTTCGATAACCTGACGGCGCTGCTCAGTCCTTTGTTGCCGCGTTACGCGGCGGAAGGTAAAAGTTATTTGACGATTGCGGTGGGCTGCACCGGCGGGCGTCACCGTTCGGTTTTTGTCGCCGAAAAATTGACCAAGTGGATTGAGCGCGAAGAGCGCAGGGTCCATCTGCTGCATAGAGACTTGTAAAGAGGCTGATTGAAAAATGATTGGAATGGTTTTGGTCACCCACGGCCGTCTTGCCGACGAATTCGTCAATGCGCTGGAACATGTCGTAGGCCCCCAGGAGAACGTCGCCACAGTTTGCATCGGCCCCGATGACGACATGGAGCAACGGCGTAAGGATATTCTCGCATCCATTGCCCAGGTCGACCGTGGCAAAGGTGTCGTCCTGTTGACCGATATGTTTGGCGGCACGCCGTCCAATCTCGCCATCTCCGTCATCGATAAAGCCAATGTCGAAGTGATTGCCGGGATCAATCTGCCGATGCTGATTAAACTCGCTTCAGTCAGAAAAACAGATGCCCTGATGGTCGCCGCCACCAGCGCCCAGGAAGCAGGGCGCAAATACATCAACATCGCCTCACAGCTGTTAGGCCAGGAACAGGCATGAAAGGTGACACCGGCAAGCTTACCGGCATCGCCACGATTCTCAATCAACGCGGCCTGCACGCCCGCGCCGCTGCCAAGTTCGTCAAAACGGCGGGGGCCTTCAAGGCCGACATCGAAGTCAGCCGCCAGGGCCAGAGCGTATCGGGACTGTCGATCATGGGCCTGATGATGTTGGCGGCAAGCACCGGCTGTGAAATAGAAATCACGTGCAGCGGTGACGACGCCCAGGCAGCCCAGGACACCCTTATGGAATTGGTCGCCAATAAGTTCGGGGAAGAATAGTGACCTCCAATGAGCAAATCTTTACCGGCCTTGGGGTATCGCCGGGGATCGGCATCGGAGATGTCCACGAACGCGAAAGCGGTGGCGTCGATGTGCCGGAATATTCCATTCCCGCCACCGGCCCCAAGGGAGTCGACAAGGAAATTGAGCGTCTGCACGCGGCGCTCAGCGGTGCCAGACGTCAAATTGGCAGACTGCGGACGAAGGCCAGAACCCTGCCCGGCACGGCTGGCGGCGAGATGGAAGTCCTGCTCGATGCCTATCTCCAGATGCTTAAAAGTTCGCGCCTGATCCGCGGCGCCAAGAACCGCATCACCAGTGAGCGCATCAATGCCGAAGCCGCCGTTCAGGCGGAGCTTGCAGAAATTTCTATCGCCTTCTCCAATATGGGTGACGCCTATCTGGCCGCCCGCCTGGACGATATCCGCGAGGTCGCCGCCCGGCTGATCCGCAATCTGCTGAAGACGCCGAGTCGCTCAAGCAGCCGGGTGCCAAAGGGTTCCGTCATCATCGCCGAGGAACTGACCCCCGCCGATACCGCCCAGCTTGATCCTGCCCGCGTTGTCGGCTTCGCCACGGTCTTGGGCGGTGCCGAAGGTCACACCGCGATCATGGCCCGCGCCCTGGGACTGCCCGCCGTACTCGGGGTCGCGGAATTGCTGCAAGGGGCCCACAGCGGCGACCGCATTATTATCGATGGCGAGCGGGGCCGTATCGTCATCAACCCGAAACCGGCGACGCTTGCCGCCTACGAGCGCCGCCAGCGGGAAATCCAGCAGGAAACGAAGCGCCTAAACGCCATCCGCAATCAACCGGCAATCACCCGCGACGGCATTTCCATCGGCCTTCAGGCGAACATGGAATTGCCCATTCAACTGGGCCCCATAGGCCAGGCTGGGGCCACCGGAATAGGTTTGCTGCGCAGCGAATTTATGTTCATGAACCGGCCCGATATCCCTTCGGAGGACGAACAGTACGAAATCCTGCTCGGCGTCGTCAAAGGCATGGATGGCCAGCCGGTAACCATTCGCACCCTGGATGTCGGCGGTGAAAAAATCGCCGCCTCCCTGCTCGACAGATTCGGCGAAAGCGTTTCTTCCGCCCTGGGCCTTCGCGGGATTCGTCTTTCCCTCGCCCATGTGGAAGTTTTCGAGACGCAAATTAGGGCCATCCTGCGGGCCAGTGCTGCGGGCCCGGTCCGCATTCTGTTGCCGATGGTTACGACCACGAGTGAAGTCCGCAAGGCCCGCGACATTATCAAACTGATGGCGAAGAAACTGAAACGCCGCAAGATCGCCATTGCCGACGACCTGCCCCCCATCGGTGTCATGATCGAGGTTCCCGGTGCCGCCCTGTCGGCCGATGCGCTGGCCCAGGTTGCCGATTTTTTTGCCATCGGCTCCAATGATCTGACCATGTACACCCTGGCCATCGACCGTTCCGACGAACAGGTCGCCAGCCTGTACAACCCTTTGCATCCGGCGGTTCTGCGGCTCATTCAGTTTTCTGCGGAAGCCGCCCTGCGGGCCCGAATCCCGGTCAGCATTTGTGGTGAAATGGCCGGCGACCCACGCTTTACCGCCTTGTTGCTGGGCCTCGGCCTCAGAGAACTATCAATGACGGCGTCGGCCATTCCGCGTGTTAAACAGCGTATCCGCGATCTCGATTTGCTCGCCGCCGAGGCCCGCGCCCGGGTCATCATGGATCAGCTCGACAGCGGACGCATCGCCATGCTGCTGGAAGATTTTAACGCCTTGGCGTAGCCAAGGTATAGTTGTTGCACCTCTTTTAAGGTACAAGCCCCTCAAGCGCCGGGCGGGGCCGTCCGGCGCCTTGGCTCGCCGCATAAGCGGCGGCCCGCAGTCGCGGGCTTAAGAAAAAGCGACAAGAACCAGACCACGCAAAATCTAGCTCCTCTCACCATTTGAGTCTTGGCTTCCAGAGGCCCAGCCAAGCGAACGGAGTGAGCGCCCGGCGCTTGAGGGGCCTGAACGCTGATGACCGGAGGCCTCGCCCTGCAACTGAGAGGCAGGACACCGTCCCCTTCGCTCTTGCGATCACGCGCCGCGCCTGCTAAAACCCGCGCTTTATTCACTTATATTCTCTTCAGGAGCTGCATTTATGAGCGCTTTCACCGATTACAAGGTCGCCGACATGTCACTGGCCGAATGGGGCCGTAAAGAAGTGGCCATCGCCGAAACCGAAATGCCGGGCCTGATGGCCCTGCGCGCCGAGCACAAAGGCAAAAAGCCGCTGGCTGGAGCGCGCATCGCCGGTTGCCTGCACATGACCATCCAGACCGCCGTACTGATGGAAACCCTTGTCGATCTGGGTGCTGAATTGCGCTGGAGCTCTTGCAACATTTTCTCGACCCAGGATCAGGCTGCAGCGGCCATGGCCCAGGCCGAAATCCCGACCTTCGCCTGGAAGGGCGAGTCCGAAGAAGAATTTCTGTGGTGCATCGTGCAAACCATCGAAGGCCCCGACGGCTGGCGTCCCAACATGATTCTCGACGACGGCGGCGACCTCACTCTGATGATGCACGAAGACTATCCAGACTTGCTCAAAGACGTCAAAGGCCTGTCGGAAGAAACCACCACCGGTGTTCACCGCTTGTATGAAATGGTCAAGGCGGGAACGCTCAAGGTTCCGGCGATCAACGTCAACGATTCGGTCACCAAGTCGAAATTCGACAACCTCTATGGCTGTCGTGAAAGCCTGCCCGATGGCATTAAGCGCGCCACCGACGTCATGCTGGCCGGTAAAATTGCCGTGATCTGCGGCTATGGCGACGTCGGCAAGGGTTCTGCGGCATCGCTTCGCAACCAGGGCTCACGCGTTCTGGTCACCGAAATCGACCCGATCTGCGCCCTGCAGGCATCCATGGAAGGTTACCAAGTGACGACCATGGAAGACGCCGCAAGCCAAGGCGATATCTTCGTCACCTGCACCGGCAACCTGGACGTCATTACCGTCGATCACATGCGCCAAATGAAAGACCGGGCCATCGTCTGCAACATCGGCCACTTCGATTCTGAAATTCAGGTCGCGGGCTTACGCAATCTGAAATGGCACAACGTCAAGCCGCAGGTCGACGAGATCGAATTCGCCGACGGCAAGCGCATCATCCTGCTTGCCGAAGGCCGTCTTGTGAATCTGGGTTGCGCCACCGGCCACCCGAGCTTCGTGATGAGCGCGTCGTTCACCAACCAGGTGCTGGCCCAGATCGAACTTTGGGAAAATTCAGCCAACTACAAAAACGAAGTCTACGTGCTGCCCAAACATCTCGACGAAAAAGTCGCCACCCTGCATCTGGCAAAACTGGGCGTCAAAATGACCACCTTGACCGATAAGCAGGCCGACTACCTGAGCCTCAGCAAAACCGGACCCTTCAAGCCCGATCACTACCGTTATTAGATTTCGATCGGAACTAAAAAATAATCAGGGCGGTCCTTTATTCAGGACCGCCCTTTTCTTATGCGCCGCGGCACTTTAATATTCGTCCGTGTTTGACATCTTCAACAATACGTCTGTCCTGATCTTCCTGCTCGGTGGCATCGCCATCTTGGCAATCGCCGCGGCTTTGCTGTTGTGGTTGTTGAAGCGCCAGCGTCATTTGGAACGCGATAACATCCGCTTGGCCGAAGAGGCCGAGCAAGCCCGCGAAATCCTCGCCGCCGCCCCCGACGGGCTTTTCTTATGGGATCACGCCAATTCCAGGCAACGTTGTTCGCGCCGCCTCGCCGTACTGCTTGGACTTAGCGCCGGAACGGGGGCCACCTTCAAAGACGTTGTCGATAAATTCGCCGACCCCGAGGCCCGTGCCCTTGAACGCGCCATCGATACTTTGCACCGGCAAGGGGCGTCATTCAGCCTGCTTTTAAAGTTGGGGACCCGGACCATTCAGGCGACCGGGACCAGGGCTTCGAGCGTCGATGGCAAGCCTCTGGACGATATGATGTGGATGCGCGACGTCAGCAATCAGAACCCGTCTCAGCATCAATCCGCCGCAGAGCCGTCACCGGACACGGCGGCGCAGGACCACTTTCATCAACTTCTCGACGCCCTGCCCCTGGCAGTATGGATCAGGGATGGTAATCTGGACGTGGTTTTTTCCAATCGCGCCGAGATCGCCCTGGCCGCCAGCGGCGACGGCGCGGCGCTGGCCGAGCAGGCGCGGGCGGCAAAACAGGCACTGAGTGCATCACGGACCATCGATAATGACGGGCTCACCAACCAATTTAGTATCAGTGAAGTCCCGGCCCGTGGCTGGAGCGGGACCATTGGCTTCGCCCAAATAGAGCAAGCAACCGAAGTACAGGGTAGCCACAGCGACCTTAAGGTGCTCGACAACCTAAGCACCGCCATCGCCATTTTCGGACCCACGCGGCGTCTGACATTCTGCAATGATGCCTACGCAACCCTGTGGCGTTTCGATCCGGTTTGGCTGGCAAACGAACCGTCTTTGAGTGAAATTCTCGACCGCTTGCGCGAACGCCGGCAACTGCCCGAAGTCGCCGACTTCAGAGCTTTCAAGCAACAACAAGACGCTCTGTTTAGCACCTTGGACGCCGCCAGCGACAAGCTTTTGCATCTTCCCGACGGGCGCACCCTGCGCTGCGTCATAGCCCCGCACGGACCGGGTGGATTGGTATTTTCCTATGAAGACGTCAGCGACCGCCTCGACCTTGAGCGCTCGTTCAAGACCCTCAACGCGGTGCAGCGGGAAACGTTAGACAATCTCTACGAAGGTATCGCTGTGTTCGGCAGCGATGGGCGCTTGAAGCTTTCCAACCCGGCCTTTGCCGACCTTTGGGGGTTGAGCGCCCCCGTCTTGGCCGGTGCTCCGCACATCAGCGAGATCATCAATGCGACCCGGCCCCTGATCGCCGGAATTGATGGCTGGAATAATGAGCAGTGGCGCGACTATGTGGCAAATCAGGTCGCCCGCTATACCGGTCGTCAGGCGGCGGGTGGTCGTCTGCAATTAAGCGACGGGGCGGTGCTCGACTATTCTAGCGTGCCATTGCCCGACGGGGCGGTGCTATTGAGCTATCTCGACGTTACCGACAGCGCCCGCGTCGAGGCGGCGCTGCGCCAGCGGGCCGAGGCTCTGACCCAGGCCAACCGCCTGAAATCCGAATTCATCGCCAATGTTTCCTATGAGGTGCGGACCCCGCTTACCACCCTGAAAGGCTTCGCCGACATCCTCGCCGAAGAATACTTCGGCACCCTGAATGTCCGTCAGAAGGAATACTGCCAGGGTATTCTCGACAGTGCGCAAGGGTTGACCAACGTCATCAATGACATTCTCGACATGGCCAGTATCGAGGCCGGCATGATGACGCTGGAACTCGACACCGTCGAAATTCATTCGATGCTGGCTTCGGTGCTCAATCTGATCAACGAGCGGGCCCGCCGCAAGGCGTTGGAAATCGATTTCGACTGCCCGCCCGATATTGGCTGGATCGTCGCCGACGAAAAACGCCTGAAACAGGTTTTGTTCTATCTGCTGTCGAACGCCGTCAATGTCTCGCCGCCGCGCGGCACGGTCGGCCTGCAAGCCCGACGCAGTGGCGCGGCGGCAGACGCCGTCGTCAGTTTTATGGTCACCGGCCATAGCAACGGTGTCTCGCAAGCCGAACAGCTGGATATTTTCTCGACCTTCGATAATTCCGGCAACAAAGCAAGCCCGCGCGACGGAGGTGTTCAGATGGGCGTCGGACTGGGGCTTTCCCTGGTCCAACGATTCGTCGAATTGCACGGCGGCGACGTCCAGGTCAAATCGCCGCAAGGCAAAGGCACGACCATCACCTGCAGCCTGCCGGCAACCGGGGCCGGGGCGATAGAAGGGGCCGACCTGTCGGTCGTCGGCGGTTCATAATGAGATCAGGGGACGCCCTGTGTCGTCGAGTATTCGAAATGCAATTCCTCGCCGGGATGCAGGTGGGCGCGGGCCGCGTGGGCCGCCATTGCCGCCTCGGCGAAACCGCTCAGGATCAGTTTCAGTTTGCCGGGGTAATTGATAATATCGCCGATGGCGAAAATGCCCGGCCTTGAGGTCGCCATAGTCTCTTGTTCAACGGTGATATGGTGGTGCTCGAGGTTCAGCCCCCAATCGGCGATCGGACCGATGTTCTGGCTCAGGCCAAAAAATGGCAGCAGCGTGTCGGCCTCCAGGGTCCGCCGGTTGCCATCAAGATCGGCGACAATGACCGCGCTCAGCCGGCCGCCGACGCCTTCAAGATCGGCCAACTGGAACGGCACGACCAGATCGATAATTCCGTCATCCGCCAGTTTTTGCAATTTCTCGGCACTGCCCGGTGCGGCCCGGAACTTTGGCCGCCGATGGACGATGGAGAGAGACTCGGTCACCTCAGCCAGAGACAAGGCCCAATCGACCGCCGAATCGCCGCCCCCGGCGATAACCACTTTCTTACCGGCAAAGTCCTGCCGCTGTTTGACCAGATAATGGACACCAACGCCCGTGCCCTGGCCTTCGTATTGCTCGATCCCGGCAAGCGGTGGCCGGTTGGGGCCGAAGGCCCCGACACCGGCGGCGATAATCACCGCCCCGGCATCGACTCGTGTGCCCTTCGAGGTTTCCACAAGCCAGCGGTTTTCGTCATATTGCAGCAGCGTCACCACCTGTTGGCCCAAGTGGAAGGTCGGCGCGAACGGGGCGACCTGCGCCTCAAGACCACTGACAAGGTCGGCGGCCATGACTTTCGGGAAGCCGGGGATGTCATAAATCGGCTTTTCCGGATACAGCGCCGACAACTGCCCGCCGATGGCGTCCAGGGCGTCGATAACGTGGCAGGACATCTTCAGCATGCCGCATTCAAAAACGCTGAATAATCCAGCCGGACCGGCACCGATAACGACAACATCCGTGCTCTGCGTCCTATTTGGTAAATTTGTCTGATTCGACATGGAAACTCCGCCATCAAAAGGGTAAACAGGTAACCTGCAATGTAACCCCAATCGGCGTCATGTGAAAGGCAGAGCGACATCAGAATCGACCTTGAAAGCGAACAGGCAACGCAGTCGCTGGCTGTGGCTTTAAGCCGTATCGCCGAGGCCGGTGATGTGATCGCCCTTAAAGGCGACCTTGGCGCAGGCAAGACGGTTTTCGCGCGGGCCTTTATCCGCGCCCTGTGCGGCCCGGAAACCGAAGTCCCGAGCCCGACCTTCACCCTGGTGCAATCCTACGACAGGCCCGACGCAGAGACGCTTTTTCACTTCGACCTATACAGGTTGGAGACGCCAGAGGAAGCCCTGGAGCTCGATATCGACGACGCCTTCAGCGAAGGCATCTGCCTTATCGAGTGGCCCGAAAGGTTAGGGCCCCTGCTGCCCCGTGGCCATTTGGAAGTGGCTTTACGGTATGGCAAGCGCGAGCAACAACGGCTGTGCCTGATCACCGGCGCGGGCGCATGGGCCGAACGACTGGCCGGGATTTCTCCATGACCGCTAAGCGCGACGCCCTGATCGATGATTTTCTGGCCCGTCATGGTTGGGCCGGGGCGCGCCGTTCGCATCTGGCTGGCGACGCCTCGAATCGCCGCTATGAGCGCATTGTCGATGAGGGACGCAGCGCCGTGTTGATGGACGCGGCACCGCCTTCGGAAGACGTTCGCCCGTTCATCAAAATCGCCCGCCACTTGAAAGGGCTGGGGCTTTCGGCCCCGGAAATTTTCTCCATAGACGAAGAAGTCGGCTTGCTGTTGCTGGAGGATCTCGGCGACGACACCTACACCCGTGTCCTGGCCTGCGGTGGTGACGAGCAGGTTTTGTACGAGCGGGCCGTCGATGTCCTGATCGACCTGCACCGCCGACCCGCCGAACAAGCCTTACCGCCGGGCTTGCCGCCCTACGGCAATGGCCGCCTGCTCGATGAAGCCTTCCTGTTGCCGCAATGGACCTATCCGCTCTTTGCCGGGGCACCTGCGTCCGAGCAAAACCGACGTGCTTATGGCGACATCTGGCTTAGCCTGTTCCCGCTCGTCCATAGCGGTCCCAAGACACTGGTATTGCGCGACTACCACGTCGATAATTTGCTATGGTTGGCAGACCGGGATGGTATCCGGGCCTGCGGCCTGCTCGACTTTCAGGACGCCGTCAGTGGCCATCCGGCCTATGATCTGATGTCGCTTCTGGAAGATGCCCGCCGCGACCTGTGCGAAGGATTAAAAATTGAAATGATGCAACGCTACCTTGCCGCCTTCCCTGATATCGACGACGATTCTTTTCACACCGCCTACACCATCCTGGCGGCCCAGCGTCACGCCAAGGTTATCGGTATTTTCACCCGGCTTTCCTTACGCGACGGCAAACCGGTCTATCTGGTTCACATTCCCCGCGTCTGGCGGTTATTGGAGGCCGCATTGGAACACCCGGCACTGGCTGAAATGAAACTCTGGCTCGACACCCACATGCCTAGGACCATGCGCGCGATACCACCGATCAAACTACCATCAAATGGAGTCATTTGATGGTAGATAATTTGATCGATTCCAATAAGTTAGGGCAACTTATCTGCCCTCACGGGAGGGCAGGTTGCACTAATACGGAGAATAGCCAATGACCATCCTTAAACGCGCCATGGTCCTGGCCGCCGGTTTCGGGGTGCGCTTGCGACCGATCACCGACACCACACCAAAACCGATGGTTCAAGTGCTCGGGCGTACCCTGATCGATCGCACCATCGACCGTTTGAAGGATGGCGGGGTCGAGACCGTCGTCGTTAACACCCACCACCTGGGCGAAGTCGTTCACGCGCATCTGAAAAAACGCGATGATCTGGAAATTCTGTTTTCCGAGGAAGACCCGATCCTGGAGACCGGCGGCGGCATTGCCCACGCGCTGCCCCTGTTGGGCGACGAGCCGTTCTTCGCCTGTAACGGCGACACCCTGTGGCTGAACGGATTGCAAAACGCCTTGAAACGGATGCTGCGCCACTGGGACGCCGACAAAATGGACGCCCTGCTGATGCTGCATTCGACCGTCGATGCCTATGGTTATGACGGCCTTGGCGATTTTAGCGTCGATCCGCTCGGCCTGCTTGCGCGCAGGCCCGAATGTGAGGTCTCGCCCTACCTGTTCACCGGCGTGCAAATCCTCCACCCCAGACTTTTCGAAGGCGCACCACAAGGGGCCTTTTCCCTGAACGTGCTTTATGACCGGGCCATGGAGAACGATCGGCTATACGGCATCGTCCACGATGGCGAATGGTTCCATGTCGGCACCCCCGACGCCTTGGCCGAAGCCGAATCCTACATGCGGCTGCGTTATTCCGGAATTAAACGCAGATGACGCAGAAGCCCACCGTCTACACCATCACCGCCGGGGTTCCTTTCCTCGACGCCCTGGCGGCGGGCATTCTTGAAAAGGTCGGGTCAAAACCGGAAGCCCTGAGCCGGGTCACCATCCTGCTGCCGACGCGGCGCGCCTGCCGGTCCCTAAGCGAGTCCTTCCTGCGCATCAGTGACGGCAAGCCGATGTTGCTGCCCAGGATGACGCCGCTTGGCGATATCGACGAAGACGAACTGGCTTTCGCCGGCGATGACGGATTTGGCGGCGCGGCCAGCTTCGATATCGCACCGGCAATTTCGGGGTTACGGCGACAACTGCTGCTGACCCGCCTGATCATGGCCCGCAAGGACAGCCCGACGACGCCCGATCAGGCGGCCCGACTGGCCCAGGAACTGGCCCGCCTGCTCGATCAGGTTCAGACCGAGCGGCTGTCTTTCGACGGCCTTGAAAAACTGGTCCGCGATGACGGCCTGTCGGGTCACTGGCGGAAAATTCTCGAATTCCTGGCCATCCTGACCGAGCACTGGCCCACCATTCTCGCCGCAGAGGGAGTCCTCGACCCAACCCAGCGGCGCAACCAACTGCTCGACCAACAGGCCGCATTGTGGCGCGAAAGTCCCCCGGACGGACCGGTTTTTGCCGCCGGATCGACCGGCTCGATCCCGGCCACCGCCGACCTTCTCAAGGTGATCGCCGAAATGCCGAATGGCGCACTGGTGCTACCGGGCCTGGACATGGACGCCGACGATTTCGTCTGGCAGGCACTCAGCCCGACCCATCCGCAATACGGTCTGGCCAATCTGCTTAAGACCTTAGGTATCGTCCGCGCCGATGTCGTCGACTGGCCATCACCGACCAAGGCCATCGCGCCAAGCGCCCGGGCGCGGCTGATCAATGACGCCCTGATCCCGGCCAGTGTCACCGACCACTGGCAAAACCGGGAAGCCGTTGACGCAGATGCGCTCGACGGTGTTTCCACCATCGAAGCCGACAGCGAACGCGGGGAAGCCGGAATGATCGCATTGATCATGCGCCAAACCCTGGAAACCGCTGGCAAAACGGCGGCACTGGTTACCCCCGACAGGACTTTGGCCCGGCGGGTCAGCGCCGAACTGGGGCGCTGGGGCATCGATATCGACGATTCCGCCGGGCGACCATTAGCCGAAATCCCGCCCGGTGTTTTCCTGCGCCTGTGCGCCCGCACCATCACCGAGGACCTGGCCCCGATCACCCTGCTGGCCCTGCTCAAGCACCCCTTTGCCGCAGGTGGCATCAATCCAGCGACTTTCCGGGGGTTGGTGCGGCGGCTTGAACTGGCGCTGCTGCGTGGCCCCAGGCCCGGTCCCGGCATTGCCGGATTGCGCGCCGCCTTGACCAACGCCAGACCGGAACTTAGCGCCGGACTGGACCAATTCATCGATCGTCTTGATGGCCTGATTGCCCCCTTTGCCACGACCTTCAGCGGCAAACCCATGGCTTTGAAAGGTGTGGCTTTGAAAGAATTGCTTAAGGCCCATGTTGGCCTGGCCGAAGCGCTCGCCGCCAGCGATAGCCAGGACGGCGCAGCGCGGCTTTGGGCACACGAGGACGGCGAGGCATTGGCCGCCTTCGTTGCCGAACTGAACGAGGCTGCGGACACCCTTGAAGACGTCAAGCCCTGGCAATACCCGGCCCTGATCGACGCCTTGCTTGTCCCCCGTGCCCACCGACCACGCTATGGTCGCCATCCGCGCCTGCATATCTGGGGGCTTCTCGAGGCCCGCTTGCAACATGCCGATGTGATGATCCTGGGTAGTTTGAATGAAGGCAGTTGGCCACCGGAAGCCCAGGCCAATCCATGGATGAGCCGCCCGATGCTGGAAAAGTTCGGGCTTTCCCAGCCGGAACGGCGACTGGGGCTGACCGCCCACGATTTCACCCAGGCGGCATGCGGACCCTGCGTCATCTTCAGCCGCGCCGCCCGCAGCGGCGGCTCTCCCAGCGTACCGTCGCGCTGGTTGCTACGGTTGGAAACCCGGATCAAGGGAACGCCGCTTGAAGATGCCCTACGCCCCGACAGCGCTTTAAAGTTGCTGTTTGCCCGGCTCGACCTGCCCGAACGCTACCTTGAACCAAGCGAGCCGTTGGCGACCCCACCACTGGCCAGTCGGCCCCGGAAAATGTCAGTTTCCAGTATCGAAACCTGGATTCGCGATCCCTATTCGATTTACGCGCGGGATATTCTCGGCCTCGAGGCCCTCGACCCCATCGATGCCGATCCCGGTGCGGCGGAGCGCGGCACGGTCGTTCACGAAGCACTGGATCGTTTCGTCAAGCGTTGGCCCGCCGCCCTGCCGGTGCGCGCCCTCGATGAGTTGCTGAAAATCGGAACCACCGTGTTCGATGAAAAAATGACCAACGCCGCCTTGCGCGCCTTTTGGTGGCCGCGCTTCGAGCAGATCGCCATCTGGTTTGTCGATAATGAGCAGAAAAAACGCAGCTCCGGACGTACCCCGCTCAGCACAGAAACCAGCGGTGAGCTATCATTCAAGGCCCCCGGCGGCAACTTCACCTTGCGGGCCCGGGCCGATCGCATCGACCGGGCAAGCGATGGCGGACTGGTTGTTATTGATTACAAGACCGGGGCGGTTCCAACGACAAAACAGATGGTTAGCGGCCTGACACCGCAACTGACATTGGAGGCGGCCATGGCGGCCCAGGGTTGCTTCGCCAATGTCGAGGCGGGCGCGGTTTCCCAACTGGTCTACATGAAGTTGTCAGGGGGCCGGGAAGCGGGCAAGGAAAACGGCATTTTTGAAGATGTCGAAAGCCTCGCCGCCGATGCCCTGCAAGGCCTGAAGGACCGGGTAAGCGCCTTTGATGACGAGAAGACACCCTACCTGTCGCGGCCCGTGCCAATGTTTTTCAGGCGTTTTGGCGATTACGATCACCTCGCCCGGGTCAAGGAATGGATGGCCGGTGATGATGAGGGCGGCGAGCAATGAGCGCCCCCATCCGCACCCCGCAAGTCCGCACGGCGGCACAGGTTACGGCGGCCGATCCGGAAAGCTCGGTCTGGGTTTCGGCCAACGCCGGCACCGGCAAGACCCAGGTCCTGACCGACCGCATCACCCGCCTGCTTTTGGACGGGGTCAGGCCGGAACGTATTTTATGCCTGACCTTCACCAAAGCGGCGGCGGCGGAGATGGCGACCCGGCTTTCGGCGCGCCTTGGCGGCTGGGCCGTGGCCCGCGAAAATGAACTTAAGGCCGAGATTGCCGCCCTGCTTGGCAAACCCCCCGAACAATCCCTGCTGGCCCCGGCCCGCAGGCTTTTCGCCGAAACCCTCGACGTCCCCGGCGGCCTTAAAATCCGGACGATCCATGCCTTTTGCGAATCCCTGCTGGGCCGCTTCCCGATCGAGGCCGGTATCGCGCCGCATTTCTCGGTGATCGATGAGCGCACCGCTGCCGAACTGATCCGCGAAGCCCGCGATCAGCTTCTGGGCAGCACGATGAGCGACGATTCCGCCGATGTCGGCGACGCCCTGAAGCTGATGGCAGGGCTTCTTAACGAAGAAGATTTCACCCGTTTGATAGCCGACTTGTCTTCAAAGCGTTCCCAGTTGCGCGCCCTGTTCCACCTCTACGGCTCGGCCCAAGGCGTCATCGCCGCCACTGCCCGGGCGTTGGGATTGGCGGAAGGCGAGACGACTGAAGGCGTTATCGCCCAGGCCTGCGACGCGGCGGCCTTCGATAAAGAAACCTTGCTGGCCGCGGTAGAGGCGCTTTCCGGTGGCCTGAAAACCGACATCGCCAGTGCCACTGCCTTGCGCAACTGGCTGAAAGACGACGCCACCGCGCGGGCGACAAGCTTTATCGATGTTTACCTGCCGATTTTCCTGACCAAGGATAACAAACCGCGCGCCAAGGTCATGACCAAGAAAATTGCCGATGCCAACCCGGACCTGCTGCAAGGGATGCTCGACGAACAGAGTCGTATCGAGGCAATTAGCAATCAATTGCGGGCGCTCAGCGTCCTTAAGGCCAGCGCCGCCCTGATTCACCTGGGCGACCACTTGCTTGCCGCCTTCGAGCACCTGAAGGAAGCCCGCGCCCTGCTCGATTACGACGATCTGATCCTGAAAGCCCGCGACCTGCTGCACGCCGAGGGCGGCGCGTCATGGGTCCATTACAAACTGGATGGCGGCCTCGACCATATTCTGGTTGATGAGGCCCAGGACACCAGCCCCCTGCAGTGGGACGTTATCAAGGCCCTGGCCGGAGATTTCTTTGCCGGTGAAGGCGCCCAGACAAGTAACCGCACGGTCTTCGCCGTCGGCGACGAGAAACAGTCGATCTACAGTTTTCAGGGTGCCGACCCGTTCATGTTCGGTCACACCCGCGAGCATTTTAAAGGCCACGCCGAAAATGCCGGCAAGGACTTCGCAGCCGTCGAGCTGGTCAGGTCTTATCGCTCGACCAAATCCGTGTTGAACGCCGTCGATGATGTTTTTTGCCATGAGCGAGCCCGCGCAGGGCTGACCTTCGATGATAAGCCAATCAAGCATTTCTGGGCGCGTGATGGTCAGGCCGGGCTGGTCGAACTGTGGCCGACCATGAAACCCGGCGAGGCCATAGAGGTCAAACCCTGGGACGCCCCCCTGGACCGCCTGCCCGTCGATAGCCCGGAAGACCGCATGGCCGGGCGCATTGCCGACACCATTACCGACTGGCGCGAACGTGGTGAAATTCTGCCATCGGCGGGCCGACCGATTCGCGAAGGCGACATTATGATTTTGGTGCGCCAGCGCGGCAGCTTCGCCGAAAAAATGGTCAACACCCTGAAAGCCCGCGGCATTCCCGTCGCCGGTGCCGACCGCATGATCCTGACCGAACAACTGGCGGTGATGGACTTGTTGGCCTTGGGTCGTTTTCTTTTATTGCCGGAAGACGACTTAAACCTGGCCGTCGTCTTAAAGGGACCGCTGTTCGGTTTTAGCGACAACGAGGACCTGTTTCCCCTTAGCTTCAAGCGCCCCGGAACCCTGTGGGCGGCATTGAAGAGCGCCGCCCATGACAAGCCCAAATATGCCCATGCGCGGGAGCGTCTGTCGGAATTTCTTAACCGCGCCGATTTCATGCCACCCTTTGAATTCTATGCCCGCCTGCTTGGTCCCGAAGGCGGCAGACGCGATTTACTGGCCCGTCTGGGCAACGAAGCCGACGATCCGATTGATGAGTTCCTTGGCCTGGCGCTGGATTATGAGCGCGAACATGTACCGTCCTTGCAAGGCTTCCTAAGCTGGATCGAGGCCGGGCGCACCCAGATCAAACGCGACCTGGAACAGGGTCAGGGCAAAGTCCGTGTGATGACCGTGCATGGCTCCAAGGGATTGCAGGGCAACATCGTCTTTTTACCCGATACCTGCTCGGTGCCCTCGGCCCGCCACGAAACCAAACTGCGCTGGACCAGCGGCCCCGAACCGGCCCTGTTATGGGCACCTTTAAAAGATCAGGAGGAAAGCCTGACTGCCGCCCTGGCCGAAGAGGCCGCCCAGTTGCGCGCCCAGGAATACCGCCGCCTGCTTTATGTCGCCATGACCCGGGCCCGCGACCGGCTTTATATTGGCGGCTGGGAAGGATCGAGAAAACCGCCTGAAGATTGCTGGTACAATCTCATCGACAGCGCCCTGCAAGGGCTCGCCGAGGAAGTCGTAACAGCGTCCGGGGAAAGCGTCCTTAGAATGTCCAATGCGCAAGATGCGCCGCCCGACGGCAAACCTGAAGCGGACGTGGCCTTAAGCGAACAATCCGTGACCCTGCCGGATTGGGCCTTGCAGCCACCGCCGTCCGAGCCGGAACCGTCATCGCCGCTGAGCCCGTCGCGCTTGAACGATGAGACCGAGCCCGCCGTGCGCTCGCCATTTGATGGTGACAACGGGAGCCGCTTCAAACGCGGCACACTGATCCACCGCCTGCTTGAAAGCCTGCCAACCATCGCCCCTGAAAACCAGCGCGCGGCGGCGACGAAATTCCTCGCCCGGCCCGTTCACGACCTTGAGCCTGACCAGCAAAACGCCATCGCTGGCGAAGTCATGGCGGTTCTTGAAGACCCGGACTTCGCCGCCCTGTTCGGGCCCGGTTCAATGGCCGAGGTGCCTTTAAGTGGCCTCGTCGGTGAGCGCACGGTATCGGCCCGTATCGATCGCCTGGCCATTAGCGATACGGCAATCACCATCATCGATTATAAAACCAACAGGCCGCCCCCCACCGAGGCAAGCGACGTCGCGCCGGCTTATTTGGGGCAAATGGCGCTCTACCGCTCATTATTACGAGAAATCTATCCGGGTCGCCGGGTTAGGTGTATTCTGGCCTGGACCGATGGCCCGCGACTGATGCCGTTGCCTGATGACATTCTTGATCAGTACGCACCTTGACGAAGCCGATACAGCTACCTAAATTTAAGGCTGATTCTGCTGATCGACCGATCAGTTTATATAAAGATTTTGATAGGACTAAATAGATGCCCATAGCCGTCACCGACGCCTCCTTCGAAGCCGACGTCAAGAATTCAACCCTGCCGGTAATCGTTGATTTTTGGGCTGAATGGTGCGGCCCCTGCAAGCAGATCGCCCCGGCATTGGAAGAAATCGCCATCGAAATGGCCGGCAAAGTGACCGTCGCCAAACTGAACATCGACGAAAACCCGACCATTCCTTCGCAGTACGGCGTGCGCGGAATTCCGACTCTGATGCTGTTCAAGGACGGCCAGGTTGCGGCGACAAAAATCGGAGCTCTGCCAAAAAGCAAACTGCTCGAATGGGTCCAGTCGGTTATCTAATTCCCCGCATTTAGGCCAAAACCCGCCCTGGATCGGATCAGAATAGTTCGATATCTGGAAAACTGCCCGAACGGGTGGGCGTTTTGGGGAGCCATCTCACAATACGAAAAGCGGCATGGTCATTGTGCCATACGCTGACTATATCTTTCGTGATACCCGCACCAACCACGAGAGAGGCCCCCCTATGGCCATTACATCCTTTAATCCGCCCAAGCGCGTCCTGATGGGACCCGGACCGTCAGACGTTCATACGCGCGTATTGCAGGCGATGGCACGCCCGACCATCGGCCACCTTGACCCCGCTTTCGTTACGATGATGGAAGAAATCAAGGAACTGCTGCGCTATGCATTTCAGACCAAGAACGACCTGACCCTGCCGGTATCGGCACCCGGATCGGCTGGTATGGAAACCTGCTTCGTCAATTTAATCAGCCCCGGCGACACCGTCATTGTCTGTCAAAACGGCGTCTTCGGTGGCCGCATGAGGGAAAACGTCCAACGTATTGGTGCCAGCGCGGTGATGGTCGCAGACGAATGGGGCAAGACCGTCGATCTGAACAAGGTCGAGGACGCCCTCAAAGCCAGCCCGGGAGCCAAAGCCCTGGCCTTCGTTCACGCCGAAACCTCGACCGGCGTGTTGTCTGACGCCAAAGCACTGTGCGCCCTGGCCACCGCGCATGGCGCACTTTCCATCGTCGATGCGGTCACCTCCCTTGGCGGCAGCCCTATTTTGGTCGATGAGTGGGGTGCCGACGCGGTTTATTCGGGTTCGCAAAAATGCCTGTCCTGTGCGCCGGGAATTTCACCTGTGACCTTCAGCGACAAGGCGGTGCAAGTCATCAAGGACCGCAACACCCCGGTGCAAAGCTGGTTCATGGATTTATCCCTGGTCATGAATTACTGGACTGCGGGGGCTGGTGCGCCACGCACTTACCATCACACGGCCCCGGTCAATGCGCTGTACGGCCTGCATGAATCCCTGGTGATGCTGCAAGAAGAAGGCATCGAGAACGCCTGGGCCCGCCACCGCAAGAACAGCGACGCGCTGCGCGCCGGCTTTTCTGCCATGGGCCTGGAACTGCTGGTCGATGAGAAAACCCATCTGCCGCAACTGACCTCCGTCCGCGTGCCTGAGGGCGTCGACAAGCCGGAAACCCGCCGCCGTTTGCTTGATAATTACGGTCTCGAGATCGGTGCCGGTCTGGGCAGTCTGGCTGGTAAGGTCTGGCGTATCGGGCTGATGGGCGAAAGTTCGACTCCGGCCCATGTCATCTTGTGCCTAAGCGCCATGGAAGGCACCTTACGCGACATGGCCGCAGACATCGTCAGTGGCAAGGCGGTACCGGCGGCACAGGCTATCTTGTTTAGCTAACTCTCAAGAATTTTCTTGCAGCACGGTCCCGGCCAGATAGAGCGACCCGACGATCAACACGCGGGCAGGCTCCGTCTGCTTTACGATATCTTTTAGGGCCTGGGCCACACTGTCTGCGGGGGACGCCTCCATGCGCCAACTTAAGGCCGTAGCGGTGACGTCTTGGGCGCTTAAGCTGTTTTTTTCGCCGGGGATGGCAACGCCGCGAAACTGGCCCAGACGGCCTTCCAACTGCCTCAAAAAATCACTCGGTTCTTTTGAATTAAGCATCCCGAAAATCATATGCAGCGGCTTGTCGCGCCAGGAGCGGGCATGGCCGACAATGGTCTTTGCCGCCGCCGTGTTATGGCCGCCGTCGAGCCAAAGTTCCCAGCCATCTGGCAACATATCGACCAAAGGGCCGCTCTTCAGGCGTTGCAGACGGGCCGGCCACTCGATGCTCTTAAGCCCAAGGGCTATAGCGCTGTCGGGAACCTTAAAGCCTTCAAGGCTATCCAGCGCGGCGATGGCCAGTCCGGCGTTTCTTAGTTGATGGGCACCGGCCAGCGACGGCCTGGGGAATTCCCGCGCCAGCTTTGCCCCGTCGCGGACAGATTCGAAGACCATGCCGTCCGCCGTTTTACGGACATGCCAGTCCTTGCCTTCAATGGATAAAGTGGCACCGGCCTCTTCGACCAACTTGCAAAATTTCTTTTCCTCTTTGCGTTCCTGTTTGGCCGCCAGACAGGGTACGCCGGGTTTCACAATGCCGACTTTCTCGCCGATGATTTCCGGCAAGGTGTCGCCCAGATATTGCTGATGATCCATGGATATCGGGGTGATGATGGTCAACGCCGGTTTGTCGATAACGTTGGTCGCATCGAGTCTGCCGCCAAGCCCGGTTTCCAGCAGCACCACATCGCCAGGGGTTCGCGCGAAGGCAAGAAAGGCGGCCGCCGTGGTGATCTCGAAATAGGTAATCGGATCGCCTTCGTTGGCGCTTTCACACTCTTCCAGAACCGCCGTAAGGTGATCGTCTTCAATGATTTTTCCGGCCAGGCGGATGCGCTCGTTAAAGCGCACCAAATGCGGCGAGGTATAGACATGGACACGCAAGCCTGCGGCTTCCAGCATCGCCCTTAAGGCGGCGATGACCGAGCCTTTGCCATTTGTGCCGGCGACATGGATAACCGGCGGCAAGCGGGTTTCGGGGTTGCCCAGACGCGCCAGCAGGGCCTCGATGCGGCCCAGGGTCAAGTCGATAACCTTGGGGTGCAGGCCCATCAAACGCTTGAGAATGGCGTCGTCGTCAATCAGCGGAAAGCTCCGCCGTCGTGGCTGGAATAGCCAGCACAGCCCCGGTCGGGCCGGTGTTAACCAGCAAGCCGATGACCCGAACCAAGGTGTCACGTAAATCCTGGCGGCGCACCACCATATCGACCATGCCATGCTCGAGCAGGTATTCGGCGCGCTGGAAGCCTTCAGGCAATTTTTCACGAATCGTCTGCTCGATGACGCGGGCCCCGGCGAAGCCGATTACCGCGCCGGTTTCGGCGATGGCGACATCGCCGAGCATAGCGAACGATGCCGACACACCGCCGGTCGTCGGATCGCTCAGGACGACAATATAGGGCAGGCCTGCATCTTTGACTTCTTCGACGGCGATGGTCGTCCTGGCCATTTGCATCAGCGACAGGATGCCTTCCTGCATGCGCGCGCCGCCCGAAGACGGCACCACGATCAGCGGCGCGTCCTGAACCACGGCGAGACGGGCGGCGGTCACCAGGCCTTCGCCGACGGCGACACCCATGGAGCCGCCCATGAAGGAAAAGTCGAAGGCGGCGATGACGACGTTAAGCCCGCCCATGCGCCCATGGGCGACAACCAGGGCGTCTTTCAGGCCGGTCTTCGCCTGGGCTTCTTTCAGGCGTTCGGCATATTTACGGCGATCGCGGAATTTCAGCGGGTCGACGATCGCCTCGGCCAGTTCAATGCTCTGATACTCCCCGTTATCGAACAGGGTTTTCAGACGGGCCGCGGCGCTCAGGCGCATATGGTGACCACAATGCGGGCAGACCCGTAAGTTTTGTTCAAGATCGCGGTGGAAGATCATTTCTTCGCAACTGGGGCATTTGTGCCACAAATTGTCAGGAATTTCCTTCTGGCCACCAACCAGCCGCTTCAACTTCGGGCGGACGATATTTTTCAACCAATTCATTTATGCAGGACCTTTCGTAGAGCGACCTGCGTTTAGTCAAACGCAGATAAGTTGCTCGACTCTTTAAAAACGATCAAATGATCTGCCTTTAATGTGATTACACTTTAAAGGCCGTTTGATCTTGATGATCTTACACCTTTTGCCAAAGCCGCGACAAATTCATGCGCCGCCTCAACCAAGCCCGCTTGCGCCTTGCCGTCCCGATCCAGATTGGCGGCGATAACATTAACCAATGCCGAACCGACAACGGCGGCATCGGCGATCCCTGCCACTGCGGCGGCTTGTTCCGGGGTGTTGATGCCAAAGCCCACGGCGATGGGTAAATCGGTGTGCAATTTCAAGCGCTTATACGCGGACGCAATATCGCTGGAAGAGGCCGAGGCGGTGCCGGTGATGCCGGTAATGGAAACGTAATAAACGAAACCACTGGCCTTTTCCATGACCCGGGGCAGACGCGCATCGTCGGTTGTCGGTGCGGTCAGGAAAATAAAATTGATGCCAGCGGCGAGCGCCGGAACGCACAGCTCGCTTTCTTCTTCAGGCGGCAAGTCGACGACGATCAAGCCGTCGACACCAGCCTGCTTGGCATCGCTGAGAAATCTGTCTGTTCCATAAACATAAATCGGGTTGTAGTAACCCATCAGGATAATCGGCGTTTCATCATCCCGGGCGCGAAAGGCGCGCACCATATCCAGCGTCCGGGCCATGGTATGGCCGCCGCTCAAAGCCCTGTTCGATGCCAACTGAATAGCCGGGCCGTCGGCCATGGGATCGCTGAAGGGCATGCCCAGTTCGATCAGGTCGGCACCGGCCTTGCCGATCCCCATGAGCAGATCAAGGGAGGTCTGGTAATCGGGATCACCCGCCGTACAAAAGGTGACCAGGCCACCACGGCCTTCATCGGCCAGTTTGGCGAAGCGTTTGGCGATTCTTGTTTCCATCATTCGACCCCGAAGGTCATGCCGGTGGCGTTGGCTACGGTGTTCAGGTCTTTATCGCCGCGGCCGCTCATATTCATGACAATCACATGATCGGCCGGATAATTGGCGGCAATTTTCATCACATGGGCGATGGCGTGGGCCGATTCGAGGGCCGGGATAATGCCTTCCAGGCGGGTGCAAAGCTGAAACGCCTCAATTGCCTCGTCATCGGTGATCGAGACATACTGCGCCCGACCGATGTCATGTAACCAGGAATGTTCCGGACCGATGCCAGGGTAATCCAGGCCCGCGGAAATAGAATGCGCCTCGGTAATCTGGCCTTCGTCGTCTTGCAGAAGGTAGGTGCGGTTGCCGTGCAGCACGCCGGGACTGCCGGCGCTTAGCGAAGCCGCGTGCTCGCCAGTCTCGATGCCCTTACCCGCCGCCTCGACGGCGATGACTTCGACTCCTGCGTCGTCAAGAAACGGAAAGAACAGGCCCATGGCGTTGGAGCCACCGCCGATGCAGGCGACAAGGGTGTCGGGAAGTTTGCCTTCGGCTTTGAGAATTTGTTCGCGGGTTTCCTCGCCGATAACCGACTGGAAATCCCGGACCATGGCCGGAAACGGATGCGGGCCTGCGACCGTGCCGATGATGTAGAAGGTGTCCTCGACATTGGCGACCCAGTCGCGCAGTGCCTCATTGAGGGCGTCTTTCAGGCTTCTTGACCCGGCGGTGACGGGCCGGACCTCGGCCCCCAGCATCTGCATACGGAACACGTTGGGTGCCTGGCGTTCGATATCCTTGGCCCCCATGTAAACGACGCAGGGCAGATCGAACAAGGCGCAAACCGTGGCCGTCGCCACACCGTGCTGACCGGCACCAGTTTCGGCGATGATGCGGGTTTTGCCCATGCGCTTGGCCAGCAGGATCTGGCCGATGCAGTTGTTGATCTTATGGGCGCCGGTGTGATTGAGGTCCTCGCGCTTGAAATAAACCTTGGCCCCGCCAAGATGTTTGGTCAGGCGTTCGGCAAAATATAGCGGGCTCGGACGGCCAACGTACTGGGCAAAATAGTAGTCCATTTGGGCGGCGAATTCCGGATCACCCTTGGCCGTCTCGTAGGCCTGTTCAAGCTCCAGGATAAGCGGCATCAGGGTCTCGGCGACGAAACGCCCGCCATAAATGCCGAAGCGCCCATCCTCGTCGGGACCGGCCCGGTATGTGTTCAGTGTTTTGTTATTCATAAGCCGGGTAATAAACCATAAAGTCGCATCAGATCAAACTGCATTTAAGTGACATCGCTATTAAACGAATCGAACAAAATCCGCCCTATCCGGGCAATCCTCAAAGAGTCTTCGCAAGAGCCAGTAATTGTTCGATTTTTTCGAGGTTTTTAAGCCCCGGTTCGTCCTCGACGCCGCTCGACACATCAACCGCCGTGGCCCCACTTGTGGCCACCGCTTCGGCCAGATTACCGGCATTGATCCCGCCCGCCAACATCCACGGCAGCAACCAGTCCTGACCGGCGATCAGCGCCCAGTCGAAGGCCAGCGCGTTGCCGCCGGGGCGGGTCGCGCCAGCTGGCGGTTTGGCATCGAAAAGCAGCCTGTCGGCGGTGATTTCATACAAATGCGCGGTGGCAATATCATCGACACTGGCAATGGCGATGGCCTTCATCACCGGCAGGCCGAAACGTTCCTTGATCTGGGCCACCATTCCCGGCGACTCACTGCCGTGCAGTTGCAGCATATCGAGACAGCCTGTGACGACGGCGGCGGCGATCTCGTCAAAAGACGCATCGACGAACAGGCCGACACGGCTAACGCCAACCGGCACCGGGGCGCATAGCGCAGCCAGCATATCCGGGCTGACGGCGCGCGGTGACGGCGCGAAGAAAACAAAGCCGACGTAAGACGCCCCGCCCGCAACGGCGACTCGCACGGCCTCTACCGTACTCAAACCGCAAATTTTTATAGGGATGGCCATTACAGCCCCGCAGCGATTTCGGCGGCGATCTTGTCTGCGGCTTCGACCGGATCGGCGGCACCGGTGATGGGCCGCCCGATGACCAGATAATCGGCACCGATGGCGATCGCGACGGCCGGGGTGACGATCCGTTTCTGATCGTCGCTGGCCGCCCATTTCGGCCGGATGCCGGGCACGATCAGCTTGAAATCCTTGCCTAAGTGCTCGCGCAGGTCTTCGACCTCGCGGGCCGAGCAGACAACGCCGTCGAGGCCACTGTATTGGGCCAAAGTAGCCAGCCTGAGCACCTGATCGGACATTGTTGAATTGATACCAACGGCTTGCAAATCACTTTCATCCAAAGATGTCAGCACCGTGATGGCAATCAGCAGGGGGCGTCCTTCACCCGCTTCGGCGACGGCCTGAGCCGCGGCCCGCATCATCGCTTCGCCACCGGCCGCATGGACATTAATTATAAAGGGATGCAACGGCAACGCCGCGCGCAAAGCCCCGGCCACCGTATTTGGAATATCGTGAAATTTGGTATCCATAAACACCGGCATACCGCAATCGGTAATTGCCCGGACCCCGTCGGGGCCGCAGGCGGTAAAAAATTCCTTGCCGACCTTCATGCCGCCGACATGGCCGCTCAAGGCTTTGGCCAAGCCCAAGGCATGCGCCAGATCGGTGGTGTCGAGGGCGACGAAGGTTCGCTCAAAGGGAAGTAGCTTGCTCATCACTGACTTTTAGCCGTTTGCGCGGGCAAAGGCCAGCTTGGCGGCGGCCAGATCTTCCAGTGCCGAGCCTGCCGATTTGAAAAACGTGATGTCGGTGGCGCTCTCACGCAAGGCGCAAGTACCCCTGGCCATGTCAAACAAATCGCCGATGACGTCCTCGACGCGAAGGGTTCCATTGGTGATCGGCTGCAGCAAATCGCCAGCCTCTTTCATGGCCCCGTCGCGGCTGTCGCAATAAACTTTCGAGCGCTTGACGCAAACGTCATCGGCCTCGCGCATGGTCGGGGTGAAACTGCCGACCAGGTCGAGATGCTGCCCGGCGAGGAGCCAGTCCCCTTCTATCAAGGGCTGTTGGGCCAGGGTGGCGCACGAAATAACATCGGCCTTGGCGACGGCTTGCTTAAGATCGTCAACGGCGCGGACGCGATAGTCTTCGCCGTCGAATGTTGTCGCCAGGGCTTCCGACTTATCGCGGTTGCGGCCCCAGATCATGACATCACTAATCGGCCTGACGGTGGCGTGTGCCCTGATCAGATGCGGAGCTAAAACCCCGGTTCCGACCATCAGCAGCGTGCTGGAATCCGGGCGCGACAAGTAACGCGAGGCCAGTGCCGAGACACAAGCCGTCTTGCGGGCGGTCAGGGCGGCACCATCGATCATCGCCAGCGGAGCGCCACTGGTGCCGTCCATCAACATATACGCGCCCATCACGGCGGGTAGATTCTTTTTGCCGTTTTCCGGGAACACGGTAACGATCTTAACGCCGATGACATCGCCCTGCGCCCAGGCCGGCATCAGAAGCAGGGTCGGGTCCAGGCCGTCAGGCGTTTCTATGGTGTGATGATGGCGCACCGGTACCGTACAGCCGTCGTGAAACTGGCTGTCGATGGCGTCAATCAAGGATGGGAAATCGAGGCCGCGATGCAGATCTTCGGCGGAAATCATCAGCATGATATTTAAGCGGCGTCCTTATTGGTCAGCAGTGGAACAGAGGAAATCTGTGCCGCCGGGGTTTCTGCGCTGCCCGCCTCAAGTTTTTTAATTTGCTCTCTGAGGTAAGCTTCTTCGCGTTTGGAATTTTCCAGCATCCGCATCAAGTGGCGATTGAACGCCCGCCTGCGACCGGCGGCGACAAACGAGACGATAGCGCCGCATAAAAAACCCAAGGCGGCGGCACCCAGAACGGCGGCAAAAATGGGGGCTTCCAGGCTATAAGGCGTCGGCCACAGGTCCAACTGAACCATGCCGCGGTTCGATAGGGTAAAAGTCACGACCACCGCAGCCAGCGGGATCAATAAAATCCATGAGAGAAACCATGAGAGAAAGCGGGCCACGAACGTCTATCCGTTGAGTTTTTCGCGAAGCTGTTTTCCGGTTTTGAAATACGGAATATGCTTGGAAGCGACGCTGACCGCTTCGCCGGTACGCGGGTTACGACCGACCCTGGAGCCGCGCTCCTTAACGGAAAAAGCACCGAAACCGCGCAATTCAACCCGGTCCCCGGCTGCCAAAGCAGTGGTAATCTCATCGAAGATGGTTGTCACTATCCGTTCCACATCCCTTTGATAAAGGTGTGGGTTCGCATCGGCCAGACGCTGGATCAATTCAGATTTTGTCATTACCGTTATCCTCCATCCGTCGTGTGGGCCAATCTTATGCCCCGGTATTCTAACCCTACCACCCCTAAGGGTGCCAAAGCGAGATCAAGCCGTCAAGTGTAAGTCTTTCTGAAAACAGTGTTTTTCCGACCAAACCGTTAAAGTAATTTTGCCAGCCCTGACCCGGACGCTCAATGACCAGCGTCCGCACGCCAAGGCCCGGCGGGACTTTTCGGGTTTTCTCAAGCCAGTCGATGGCCTCTGTCTCGCTGCCAATGGCGTCGATCAGGCCGTTAGCCAGGGCCTGGCGGCCACTGTAGACGCGCCCGTCGGCCAGCGCCTTGACCTGCTGCAAGTCCATATTGCGGCGCTTGGCGACTATCTCTACGAACATCTCGTACATATCCATAACCACGTCCTTGATCACCTGACGGGCTTGCGGTGAGGTCTCTTCGAGCGGATTGGGCTGCGCCTTCATCGGTCCGCTTTTGATGGTATCGGGCTTGACGCCAATTTTTTCCAGCAAGCCCGTTATATTGGCGGTTTGCATCAACACGCCGATAGAACCGGTAAGCGAACCCTCGCGGGCCAGCAAATGATCCGTACCCAGGGCGATCATGTAACCGGCCGATGTCGCCATCGAGCCCATCACCGCGACAACCGGCTTGCGGGCGGCCACCGCCCTTAATTGGTGGTACAGGCTTTCGCCGCCAACTATGGTGCCGCCCGGACTGTCGATCCTGACGATCAGGGCAAGCACCCCGTCGTCGTCTTTAAGCTTGTTTAAGGCCTGTTCGCGATCAAGATCGTCGACCAGGATGCCACTGACGTTAAGGCGCGCGATATGGTCGCCCTCGGCAATATTTTTAATATCGGTAAGAAAGGTAAGGGCGACACCGGCAATGATTGCCAGGGTGAGGATGCGCCACACCAGCAGGCGGCGTTTCAGGCGCTGGCGTTCGACGACGTAATCAGCATCGAGTGACATCTTGCCTTAATCCCTCCGCCGGCGTTATCGGAAGCGGCCCGAAGCAGATAACAAAATCCACTTCGGGCCGGAACCGGATACGAAGATTACTCTTCGTCTTTCTTCGTCGTTTTCTTGGCTGCGGCCTTCTTCGGTGCGGCCTTCTTTTCCGCGGCCTTCTTAGGCGCTGCTTTCTTTGCAGCGGCCTTCTTCGGCGCGGCTTCTTCTACTTCTACGGCCTCGTCGGCGTCTTCTGCCTTAGCGGCTTTCTTCGGAGCTGCCTTCTTTGCAGCGGCCTTCTTGGCCGGCTTTGCTTCATCTTCAGAAGCGCCGGTGACCTGCTTTTCCCTGATCGCAGCGCCCAGAATATCGCCCAGCGACGCACCGGAATCGGACGAGCCGTATTCCTTCATCGCTTTCTTTTCTTCTGCCGCTTCAAGGGTCTTGACCGACAAGGTCAGCTTACGGCTGGTGGTGTCGATCTGCATGATCTTGGCGTCAACCTTGTCGCCTTTGGCAAAACGCTCAGGACGTTGCTCGCTGCGCTCACGCGACAGGTCGCCCTTGCGGATAAAGCCAGTCAGACCTTCGCCGACTTTGACTTCGACTCCGCCATCGTTGACCGCAGTAACCGTACAAGTAACAATCGCGCCCTTCTTGAGATCGGCGACTTCACCCTTGAACGGATCTTCGGTCAGCTGCTTGATGCCCAAAGAGATGCGTTCTTTTTCGATATCAACATCAAGCACCTTGGCCTTGACCATATCGCCCTTTTTGTATTCTGCCAGAGCCTCTTCGCCGGTTTTCTCCCACGACAGATCGGACAGATGGGCCATGCCGTCGATGCCGCCAGCCAGGCCAATGAACAAACCAAACTCGGTGATGTTCTTGATCTCGCCTTCGACTTCCGAGCCGGTGGTGTGATTTTCGACGAAATCTTCCCACGGATTGGAGCCACACTGCTTGAGACCAAGCGAAATGCGGCGCTTCTCGGGGTCGGTGTCGAGCACCATGACTTCGACTTCCTGGCTGGTCGCAACGATTTTACCGGGATGGATGTTCTTCTTGGTCCAGCTCATTTCGGAAACATGGACCAAGCCTTCAACGCCTGGCTCAAGTTCGACGAAAGCGCCGTAATCGGTAATATTGGTGATCCGACCGTTGAATTTGGCACCAACCGGATATTTGCCGTCGACACCTTCCCACGGATCGGCTTCAAGCTGCTTCATGCCAAGGGAAATCCGCTGGGTTTCGGCGTTGAAGCGAATCACCTGAACATTCAGAGTCTGGCCGATCTGCAAAGCTTCCGACGGATGATTGATGCGACGCCATGCAATGTCGGTGACATGCAGCAGGCCATCGACGCCACCCAGATCGACGAAAGCGCCGTAATCGGTGATGTTTTTGACGACGCCCTCAAGAACCTGGCCTTCGGTCAGGTTGGAGATCAGCTCGCCACGCTCTTCGGCGCGGGTTTCTTCCAAAACGGCGCGACGCGAGACAACGATGTTGTTGCGCTGGCGATCCATTTTCAAAATCTGGAACGGTTGCGGGGTGCCCATCAACGGCGAGATATCGCGGACCGGACGAATATCAACCTGAGAACCCGGCAGGAAGGCGACGGCACCCGAAAGGTCGACGATGAAGCCGCCCTTGACGCGCCCGAAGATAACGCCGTTGACGCGTTCGGTAGCATTGAATGATTTTTCAAGCTCGCCCCAGGCTTCTTCACGACGGGCCTTCTCGCGACTCAGGCGGACAATGCCTTCTTTGTCTTCGAAGCGCTCGACGAAGATGTCGATGACATCGCCAACTTTAATGATGGTCTCTTGGCCGGGAACGGAAAATTCTTTTAAATCGACGCGGCCTTCGGATTTAAGTCCGACGTCGATGGTCGCGGCGTCGCCGTCAACGGCAACGACCGTGCCTTTTACGACAGACCCTTCAAACGGGTTGCCGGCGCCAAGTGATTCATCGAGGAGGTCGGCGAAGTTTTCGCCTGCGAACGGGTTTTCTTCAGTGCTTGCCTGATTTGCAGGAGCCATGATCTGGTATCCTTATCTCTAAATGTTCTTCCGGCCAGCCGGTTGGATCCGGCGGTCTTTCAGCGGAAACAATTAAAGCCACCCCACACCATGCAGGGAAGCCGTCTCTTCTTAGATGCCCCGGGTTTCAATGAAATCCAGCACCGCGGCAAAAGCCTGATCGGCGTCAAGATCACTGGTATCAAGCAGAAATGCATCTTCTGCGGCAACCAGTGGAGAGGCGTCGCGACCCGCATCACGGGCGTCTCGCTCTCTCATGTCATCCAGAACGCGGGCATATATAGCTTCGACGCCGCGTTCCTGCAACTCTTTAAGTCGTCTTTTTGCCCTGATTTCCGTCGATGCGGTGACAAACAGCTTCACGTCGGCCTCGGGACAGACCACGGTGCCGATGTCGCGACCATCCAATATGGCCCCCTTACCGCCATATGGCGGGTGCTCTGCGAAGTTGCGCTGGAAGCTGAGCAGCGCCGCGCGGACCTCGGGCAAGGCCGAAACTTTTGATGCCGCCTGCGCCACATTGTCGTTGCGCAGGCCATCGACTTCAAGGTCTGCGGGGGTCAAACCGCGAGCCGCCTGGCCGGCAATAACGTTATAACTTTCCGGGTCGTCGCCGATTTCAACGCCACTATCGAGAACCTTGCCGGCGACGGCCCTGTACAGCAGGCCGGTATCAAGCAGTTCCAATTGGAAATGATCGGCTAACTTTTTCGCCAATGTGCCCTTGCCCGCCGCAGCCGGGCCATCGATGGCAATGATTTTAGGACGCTTACTCATGACTTGAAATCTCCTCATCCTCAATATCAGCGCCAAGGCCATTCATTAACGCGGTGAAGCCGGGAAAACTGGTTTCAATGGGGCTTGCGTCATCAATGCTGATTGGTTCGCTGCTGACCATGCCCAAAACCAGGAACGCCATGGCGATGCGGTGATCGAGCGCCGTTTCAATTTTGACTCCGCCCTTGGGCGGCACGCCGGTTCCATGAATAACCAGGAAATCCTCGCCTTCCTCGAGCGCCACCCCACAGGCCGCAAGGCCCCGCGCCATGCCGCCCAGGCGGTCACTTTCCTTAACCCTGAGCTCGCTTAGGCCCTCAAGTCTGGTCGTGCCCTTTGCACAGGCGGCGGCGACGGCCAGAATGGGATATTCGTCGATCATCGAGGGTGCGCGGTCCGCCGCCACGGTGACGCCCCGCAAGGCCGAGCCTGCAACGATCAAATCGGCGACCGCTTCACCGGCCTCGATGCGTTGGTTTTGACAAACCACTGAACCACCCATTTCCCGGAGTGTCTCAATCAAACCGCAACGCAGCGGATTGACGCCGACACCGGGAAGCGACAGCTTCGCCGCCGGAACAATCAAGGCGGCAACCATCGCAAAGGCCGCAGAAGAAATATCGCCGGGCACAATTATATTGCGGCCACTCAGTTCCGGCTGACCGTGAATGCTGACGGCGCGCCTGCCATCAGGCAAGTCCTCGACATCGACCTGGGCACCGAAGTGACGCAGCATTAACTCGCTATGATCGCGCGTCGGCTTCGGCTCGACCACCCGGGTGACCCCTGGCGCAGAAAGTCCGGCCAGCAGGATTGCCGACTTCACCTGGGCCGAGGCAACCGGCATGTGATAATCGATGGGCAGCGGATCGGCACGCCCGGTAATGCTCAACGGCAAGCGTCCGCCGGACCGGCACTGGAACGTCGCGCCCATAAGTTTCAGCGGATCGATGATGCGTCCCATCGGTCGAGCGTTTAAAGAAGCATCGCCCGTCAGTGTCGCGCTCACAGGGTGTCCGGCCAGGACGCCAGCCAGCAGCCGCGCCGCCGTTCCCGAATTGCCCATCTCAAGGACTGTTTCGGGTTCTTGCAGTCCGCCGAGCCCAACCCCCCGGACCTGCCAGCTTGCGGCACCGGTTTTTTCGACAAGAACGCCGAGCGCACGAAGCGCCGCCGCCGTTGCCAGAACGTCTTCTCCTTCAAGCAACCCTTCGATAGTGGTTTGCCCGATAGCCAGGCCGCCGATCATCAGCGCCCGGTGAGAGATCGATTTATCCCCAGGCACCTGAACGACCCCGGTAAGTGTTTTTACGGCTTGAGATTTTTGCGGCTTCACTAATAAAATTCCAAAAAAGGCCTGATTGAGCAACGACTTCCCGACCCGGCAAATTAAAGCATGCTGCGCTCTCTAGCACAATTCCAGGGGCCAAAGGTAGCGTTGACTTGTATGTCTTAATTTCAACAATGCATTTTTGCTTTTGACAGAAGCTCAAGAAAGTGGCACTTGGCATTATCTGAACGAAATGACATATGACGGAGGACCGCGGGTGAAGAAGCCGAATTTGGGACAAAAACAAACGTGTAAGAAGTGCGAGGCACGCTTTTATGATTTGGGCAAAAATCCTGTCGTGTGCCCAAAATGCGGCGAGACATTCAAGATAACCAAATCTAAATCCAAGCGTACGGCGGCACCGCCGCCGGAAGAAGCCGCCGTCGTCAAACCCCGTGCATCCGCCGCCGCCAACGCAATTGACCCGGCGGAGGAGAAATCGGATGACGACGACAGCGAATTTGAGGGCTTCATCATTCCCGACGACGACGATGATGATGACGATGACGATGACTTGAAAACCGAACTGGAAGACGATCCGGACGATGACGACCTGATGGAAGACACATCGGACATCGGCGAAGACACCGACGACCTGTCAGAAGTCCTCGAACATGTCGATGACGCAGTCGGCGACAAATAAGCCAAGCGGCGGATAACAAAGCGATGGACATTTTTCCCTTGCCTTGAAACGCCGCCACCCGTATGTATCCGTCCCTTGCAGGAACCTCCCCCATGGGGGACAGGACTTGCAGGCAAAATAAGGGGCCGTAGCTCAGTTGGGAGAGCGCTACAATGGCATTGTAGAGGTCAGGGGTTCGATTCCCCTCGGCTCCACCATTTCTCTAAATATTATCAAAGGGTTAGTGATTTTTTCACTGGCCCTTTCTTTTTGTCCGTTTTTCAAGTTTTGAAGAATTTGTTTTGATTCAATAGGTTGTTTCCCTTATAGTTTTACACAAATAATACACATTAATTTGAAGCAAGGTCCAGACATGGGACGGCCCGCAGGTAAAGATCGGATCGAAATTAAAGAAGGTGTTTACCTGTACCTGAGGAATTCTGCGGTCTGGCAGGTCTACTTCAAATTAAAGGGTGCAAGAAAAGCAGTCCGTCGTTCTCTTGGAACACGGAACTTAATTGAAGCAAGAAAACTTGGTCTTGAAGAATATGACCAAGCCAGACTGAGAAAAATGTCTGGTAGACCTGATTTGTCAGTCAGCTTTTCCAAGCTCTGTGATGAATATCTCGCCAGTTTGCCTGAAGGTGGCTCGAAGACTTATCACGAAGATACGATCCGTCGTCATTTGTCTCCGTTCTTTGTCATGCAGGTCCCAGATTTCAGTGAGATCAGAAACGCCGATGTCTTGGATTATATCCAGTGGCGACGGCAGAAAGGCAAAGAAGCTGGCAAAGAACCAAAAGCCCAAACCTTAAACAGAGAAAACGTCGTCTTAAATGGCTTGGTCAAGTTTGCCGTTACCAGAGACTACTTGCCCAAAGCCGATGCCCCTGATGTTAAAGCTTTGAAGACCGTTGATGCCCGTCGGCCCAACTTCACTAGGGCCGAGTTGAAGGCATTGCTCAAAGCGGCGAAAGCCAGAATAGAAAAGGTGACCAACGCTGCGACCAAAGAGCAACGACGGCTTCTCTATGACTGGATCGGTGTCATGGCCAATACAGGTCTAAGGCCCAGCGAAGCTCACTCGTTGCTCTGGAAGAATGTTCACCTCGATATGGACGAACCTTACCTGCATATAATAAGAGGCAAAACAAAACCGCGTGACGTTGTACCGCTGGAAACCGCCGTCGATCATTTGAAGGCCATCCGTGAACGGCAGCGGGATTATCTTGCATCATGTAAGAAAACACTTACCGGCAAACAGCATGTGTTCTCACTTCCCGATCCAAACAATAAGTCCATCGTGCAAGTTAAAAGCTTCAAGACAGCGCTTAATAATTTACTTGAAGCATGTTCATTGAAGGATCGTAGCGGGGAACTTGGGTGGTCCGCCTACAGCCTTCGTCATTCATATGCGACCATGAGATTAGAAGAGGGGACCAACATTTATGTCCTCAAGGATCAAATGGGAACCAGCGTCAGAATGATCGAGGCTCATTACGGACATGTCATTACTCGTGAGCAACGAGACGAACTGACTAAGGTTCGTGATAAAACTCAAACTTCAACTACTGACATGACAGCGATTAACGAGAAGTTTGATGAGATCGTTGGTGCTTTACGGCAGGACAAATCAGAGACGGTCACTGAGATTGTCCGAAAGCAGGTTTGGAAAGAGTGGAAAGAGAACAATAACCATGAACCGAAGGATGAGCCGGGCGGAGAAGAGATTTTCGAAGGCGACGTCATCATGCGATTGAAAGAGCTTGGTCAGGCTGATCTTTACGAGCCACCCGAGGACCTACCGGACAGCCTGCCTGACTGAATTATCTTACTTGAAGTAAGATACCAATCGAAACCTGACCGGCCAAAACGTTACTCCATGTAATGAAATGTTTGAGCTCATCTATGTTAAGCGATCCTAAAATATGGGAACCAACACGCCCATGTCACCACAACCTGGTCGTCAGACATCTAAAAAATAGAACCATTCAAATATAAGTGGCCTATAGTTAGTGCCGTCGTAGATTTAGGGTCATTTAAAGCATGATAGTTGAATCTAACTTTATCTTGCCGATCTCCATCGGAATACAATTCACTGCGGCGTTTCTCGCCTTTCGCCTGATCCGAACGGCAATCGGGGGGAAGGCATGGGCCTTCATCGCGGCGGCCCTTTTCCTGATGGGCGTCCGCCGCTCCATCAGCTTTTATCAATTTCTAGAAAGCGGGGCCGATCATGCGGCGAGTAACGCCGAACTTGTGGCCCTCCTGATCTCGGCCTTTATGGTTGTTGGTGTCGCCCTGATCGGCCCTTTGTTCAGCGCAACCCGGCGCGCCGAAGAGAACGTCATACAAAGCGAACACTACGCCCAAAGCATTGAGGAGCAACTCAATGACGCGATCGGTAACATATCGGAGGGTTTTGCCCTCTTCGATGCCGATGGCCGACTAGTCGTCTGCAACAGCCAGTACAAGAAATTTTACGGCTACTCCGACGAAGACGTTGCGCACGGGGTCCATACGCGCGAACTGGGAAAACTGGATATTGAGCGCGGGACAGTGGTCTTCGAAGGTGGGTCCAATGAATACCTGGAGCGCCGAGATTCCGGCAAACAACTCCATGACTCAGTTATCATCCATCTGAGGGATGGACGCATCCTTGAAACCCACGACAGAAAAACCACGTCGGGGGGGGTCGTCAGTGTTCAAGAAGACGTGACCGAGCGCAAACAAGCTGAAAAGGCACTACAAAACAGTGAAGAGAAGTTCAGGGGATTTTCCAAGATATCGTCGGACTGGCTCTGGGAAATGGATTCTGAACTGCGCTTCACTTATTTCTCTCCGCGCAACAAAGAGATTACCGGATTTGAACCGGAGTTATATTTAGGAAAAAATCGCCGCGAAATCTCTTACGGCGATATTCTTGATGAACACTGGCAACGGCATTTGAGGGACCTGGACGCTCACCGGGAATTTCGCGATTTTGAATATGATTTGAAAATAGCCGGCGACAAGATTTTGACGATATCCATATGCGGCAACCCGCTCTTCGATGCCGATGGAATTTTTCAGGGTTATTATGGAACCGGAAGAGACGTGACCGAGCGCAAGCAGTTCGAGGAAGAACTCCGCCTGGCCCGCAATAATCTTGAAATCAAGGTCGCCGAACGGACAAAAGACCTCCGCAAAAGCGAAGAAAATCTTCGCGAACGTGAAGCGCAGTTGTTACATCACCTTAACAACACACCTTTAGCATCAATTGTCTGGGACAAGGGTTTCCATGTTACGCAATGGAATCAGGCCGCCGAAAGGATCTTTGGATTTAGCCATGATGAGGCAATCGGCAAACACGCTGCAGACCTGATCATCCCCCCGGACATTAAAATTGACATCGTGGAAGGTGTTTTTCAATCCCTGTTGCGGGCGCAAGGGGGTGAGCGATCAACGAACGACAATGTGACAGCTTCAGGGCAGAGGATTACATGTGAGTGGCACAATACCCCCGTACGAAATACCTCTGGAGAGGTCGTCGGTGTTGCATCGCTGGCGCAAGACATAACGGAACAGAGACTCAGCGAGGAGAACTTGGCAGAAGGCGAGCAGCGTTTCAAGGATTTCAGCAACGTTGCTTCCGACTGGTTCTGGGAGACGGATGAAGAAAACAGGTTTAGTTATTTCTCGGATCAATTTGAATTAATTACCGGAATAAATCCCGATACTTTGCTGGGAAAGCGCCGTGATGAAGCCAGGCCGTCGGGTATGGACAATGAGGCATGGCAAGCTTTATTGAAAGATATGGCGGCTCACCGCAGTTTTAGAAAAGTCACCTTATCAAGACATCGGCCAAATGGTGAAGACGTTTGGATGCGCGTCAACGGTATGCCTCATTTTGATAAATCGGGTAAATTTAAAGGCTATCGTTGCACGGGAACCGATATCACCAAAGAAAGACAGGAAGAGCAGGAACTCAGAAAACTTTCTCACGCCCTTGAACAAAGCCCGAGCATGATCTTCATCACGGATGTCGAGGGGAACATCGAGTATATCAATCCGATGTTCACAAAGATAAGTGGATACACTGCCGATGAAGTGATGGGCAAAAACCCACGCATCTTGAAATCTGGCGAAACGCCGACTGACGTATATGCCGACTTATGGCGGACAATTAAATCAGGTCACGATTGGAGGGGTGAGTTAAAAGACCAACGCAAGGACGATTCGACGTTCTGGGCCTATGCCATCATCTCTCCGGTTAAGAATGAAAAAGGGGAGATTACCAACTTCATTTCCATGCATGAGGACATCACCCAGCGCAAGGAAATTGAAATACGCGAATATAAGGCGAAGAAACAAGCCGAAACTGCCAACCGCGCCAAGTCGGAACTACTGGCCAATATGAGCCACGAGCTGCGTACACCCCTGAATGCAATCATTGGCTTTTCCGACACGATGAAGATGGAGACGTTCGGTCCCGTCGGCAGTGATAAAAACCGGGAGTATCTGGATGACATCCATCAATCCGGTCAGCATCTTCTGGGACTCATCAACGACATTCTTGACGTTTCCACTATCGAGGCGGGTGCTTTGGAATTGGAAGAAGAGAATGTCAACCTAACTGATGTCGTTGAAACCTCAGTTCGCCTCATCAGGCCACGCGCGGACAATGGGCAGGTGAGCGTTACCTCCACTATTGATCCAGTAATTCCATTGATTTACGCAGACGCACGGCGCGTGAAGCAAGTCTTTCTTAATTTACTCAGCAACGCCGTCAAGTTTACGCCGGAGGGTGGGGAAGTCACCATCAGTGCGCATTTGAATGATGATGGGTCACTTGTCATCATCGTTGCCGATACAGGTATCGGCATGGATGAAGAGGAAGTTACCAAGGCCCTGACAACGTTTGGGCAGGTGGATAGCGGCCTTGATCGCAAGCATGAAGGAACCGGCTTGGGATTGCCACTGACCAAGGGGTTGATGGAAATGCATGGCGGGACAATGGAAATTGAAAGTGAGAAAGGTTATGGCTCCTTGATAAGGGTGACATTTCCCAAGGAACGTGTGATTCGGAATGTCTGAAAGGGGTCACGAACCGACCTTTTCACCGACATGAAATGACTTCCGCTGTACCCCCTCAAACCGGAAGTCGCGAAAAACAAAATTATCTTACATGAATTAAGATAACTAGGTCAGAACTGTCCGTCATCATACAAAATGGAACAATCACCGGCCTGATCTAAAGGAGTATCTGGCTCATCTGGTTGATAATATTAAGCGGCGTATTTGCGATATTGCAAGCGCCAGGTTTCCATCGTTTTCAGTTTGATCCTTTCCCTTTGTTTTAAAATAGCCTGTCCACGCCCGAAGTAGACGTCTGCGGGGGTGAGATTGTTGATGCTCTC
>FLOH01000130.1_pt1 | contig 212832 bp, 208 predicted proteins | sample 756751 | NCBI WGS metagenome assembly FLOH01 (sample SAMEA4026879, study PRJEB14308) | marine metagenome | biome: coastal water; material: water | depth 74 m | reverse complement strand
CACGGGGCGGCGGTCAGCTTCGGCGATGGACTTATCCTGTTTCCCAGTTCCTACAATGCGGGCAAGAGCACCCTGTCCGTTCATCTGGCCGCCCTTGGCGCGCGTATTTATGCCGATGATGTGCTCTACATACTGGAAGACGGCAACCAGGGCATGGCGACCGGCGTACAGCCACGGTTGCGCCTGCCGTTGCCGGAAAATACAAGCAAGGCGTTCCTGGATTTCATCAGCGCCCGAAAAGGAACGGCCAGCGATCGATTCCTGTATCTTAAACCTGACAGCGACGAATTGGCCCGCTATGGCGAAAAAGCCCCGGTAAAAGTGATGATCGAACTGGAACGGGATCAAGCCAAGGAGATGGCCCTGAAGCCGGCAGGCACGGGCGACATTTTGAAAAGAACCATTATGCAGAATTTTTCACATGAGATTCCGGCCCTGGAGACCCTTGAGCGCCTGCATAAACTCGTCAACAATGCCGACTGTTATACACTCACTTACAATGACAGCGATCTGGCCGCACGCTATCTCAAGGAAACGTTTGCAAAATGAACATGTCGCAGCTTTATGTTCAGAGTACCGGAGTGAGCGAGCGCCAGGTCGATGATGTGGCGTTCCTGGCCAATTCGCAAAATGATGCCCTTTATCACCTTAACCCCTTGGCGGCGGCACTATGGCGGCTGCTGGAAAACCCGATCAGCGGCGAAGGGGCCGTGGCGGTCATTCATCAGGCATTTCCCGAAACGGATGCGGACAGCATTGCAAAAGACATATTGCACTTGATCGAAGAACTGGCCGCTCATAGCCTGATAAAGAAACCCCCCGAAGGGCAGTAAACGGTTGATCTTTAACTCTTTGTTATCAATGGATCGGATAGTAATTGGTGTATAGGTGCTAAACTGGTTATTATCCCTATGTGACGAATGGGATCAGGGCCGCAGGCATTAGTTTGCGGCTTAAATTTGGGAAAATGTCATGAGGACCAGGCCGGGGGATCATTCAGGGGGATTTAGCGGACACGCCGTTCGGTGGTTGTTTGTCGCCGTGCTGTTCACCGCCGCTTTGCTGACGGCCCCTGCGGCCGAGGCCAAGTATGCATCCTTCGTCATTGACATAGAAACCGGCGAGGTCCTGCACGAAACAAACCCCGATACCAGAAATTACCCTGCCTCGCTGACCAAGATGATGACCCTTTACATGATCTTCGATGCGCTTGAGCATCGACGCCTGAGCCTGGATACACGCATTACATTTTCCGCCCGCGCCGCACGTCAACCTTCTTCGAAGCTTGGGATTCGCAAAGGTGGTTCATTGACTGTCGGTAAAGCGATTGAAGCCCTTATCGTTAAATCCGCAAATGATGTTGCCTCTGCCGTCGCCGAACATATGGGTGGCACGGAACGCAAGTTTGCCATGTCGATGACCTCAATGGCGCGCAAGATCGGCATGTCGCGCACCACGTTTCGTAATGCTTCCGGACTGCCACACCGGGGACAATTATCCACGGCCCGCGATATGGCGACCCTGGCGACCCGGCTGTACAAGGATTTCAATCAGTATTACCACTACTTTTCAGCCCCGACCTTCAAGTTCGACGGCCTGACTTACCGAAGCCATAATGACATATTAAAAACCTACAAGGGAGCAGACGGATTCAAGACCGGTTATATCCGTGCGTCCGGCTTTAACCTTGTCGCTTCGGTTGATCGTGACGGACAACGCCTGATCGGCGTCGTCTTCGGAAGCCGTTCATCGAAGGCCCGCAGTCGCCACATGGCAAAGCTGCTGGACAAGGGATTCATGAAACTTAATCCGCAACTGATTGAAGTCGCGGCTAATAAGAAAACCAAAAACGTCACCATAAAAACCCGGTGGGGAATTCAGGTCGGCGCTTACAAGACGGTTCCACCGGCGCTTGAAATAGCACAAAAGGCCATAGAAAGGGCCCCGGACCTGCTGATCGATGGCACCATCAAGGTCGTGCCCCTTAAAAAGAAAAATGGCCAACGCCTTTACCGGGCCCGTATCCTGAACCTGAGCAAAACCCAGGCCTATCAGGCTTGCCGGGTCCTGAAACGCCGCAAGATCAACTGCATGGAACTGAGAATGACCGAGGACATGCAGCAACTGGCGGCCGTTACCCCTCAGCAATAACTGTCAATTAAAGTCGGGCGGCTCAAGGCCGCTTTTGGTAAGTTGCTGGCTGAGTTCATGTTTCAGACGATCAAGCCCTTCTGCATTTGTCGATTCGCACCGGGCCACCAGCACCGCCTGGGTGTTAGATGCCCTGAGCAACCACCAGCCATCGGCGGACTGCACGCGAACGCCATCCATGTCATGGACGGTGATACCGTCCATGGACTTGAGGCGGTGAGCAACCTCTTCGACGACCTTGAACTTTCGATCTTCCGCACAATCGAAACGCAATTCCGGGGTGTTCATCATCTGCGGCATGGCGTCCAGCATATCGGCCAGGGTTTCATCCGAGCCGGCGACGATGGATAGCAGCCGGACCGCAGCATAAAGCGCATCATCATAGCCGTAGTAGCGGTGCTTGAAAAATATATGAGCGCTCATTTCGCCGGCCAGGGGCGAGCCGGTTTCGACCATCTTTGACTTGATCAGGGAATGGCCGGTCTTCCACATCAGGGCCTTGCCGCCCATGCGTTCGATCTCGTCGAAAAACACCTGGCTTGCCTTGACGTCGGCAATGATGGTGGCGCCGGGCAGATCGGCCAGCACTTCGCGGGCCAGGATGACCATGATCTGATCGCCCCACAGCACCCGGCCCCGGCCGTCAACAATGCCGATGCGGTCGCCATCGCCATCGAAGGCGATGCCAAGGTCGCAATTTTCTTTCGATACCGCCTGCTTAAGCTGCGACAGATTAGCCTCTACCGTCGGGTCCGGATGGTGGGCCGGAAAGGTGCCGTCAACCTGCTCGTTGAGCAGCACATGACGACCGGGCAGGCCACGGACAAGTTTTTGCAAGGCATCGCCGGCGGCGCCGTTGCCCGCATCCCAGGCGACGGTGAGTTCTTTTCCGCCCCGGTAATCCATCAGCAGGCGGGCCACGTAGTCATCGAAAACCGGCCTGTCTTCGGCGCGGCCTTCGCCATGCTCGAAATCGCCGGCTGCCGCAATGCAGCCCAATCGTTGAATATCGTCACCGTAAAATGCCCTGCCGCCAATGGACATCTTGATGCCGTTGTATTCCGGCGGGTTGTGGGATCCTGTAATCATCAGTCCGGCATCGGCAGGCAGTTCGTGGGTGGCATAATACAGCATCGGGCTCGGCCCCATACCGGTCCGGTAAACATTCAGGCCGGCCGCCTTTAGCCCGTCGACGGCGGCGGCTTCCAGCTCAGGCGATGACAGGCGTCCGTCATAACCGATGGCAATGGTTTTTCCGCCTTCGCGGCTAACCATGGTGGCAAAGGCGTGGGCGATGGCGCGGACATCGCCCGTGTTCAGCGTCACGCCGACGATGCCGCGAATGTCATATTCGCGCAGAATGGTCGGGTCGAGTTTGTGGGCATCACTCATGTTGATTGTGGGCGGCCGAGGCAGTGATAATCGAACCCGGCCAATGCCATTTCATCCGGGTTGTAGATATTCCTGAGATCAACCATCAACGGTTTTTTCAACAGCGATTTGACCTTCTCCAAATCAAGGCCTCGGAATTCATTCCATTCTGTAACGATCACAAGCAAATCGGCACCGTCCATGGTTTGATACGTGCCATCACACCAGTCAATGCCGTCGAGCATATGCTTCGCCTCTTCCATGCCTTCCGGGTCGAAGGCTCGGACCGTGGCTCCGGCTTTTTGCAGGCCGGGAAGAATATCCAGGCTGGGTGAATCGCGCATGTCGTCGGTGTTGGGCTTGAAGGTGACGCCAAGGATGGCGACAGTCTTGCCCTTCAATGATCCACCGGCCGCCTTGATAATACGCCCGGCCATGCTTTTCTTGCGCTTGTCGTTGACCGCAACCACCGCTTCGATGATGCGCAGCGGGCTGCCCATATCCTGAGCCGTGTGAACAAGGGCCAGCGTGTCCTTGGGAAAACATGAGCCACCATAACCGGGGCCGGCATGTAAAAATTTAGACCCGATGCGCCCGTCCAGGCCGATACCCTTGGCCACATCGTGGACATCGGCGCCGACCTTTTCGCACAGATCCGATATTTCGTTGATGAAAGTGATCTTGGTCGCCAGGAAAGTGTTGGCAGCATACTTAATCAGTTCCGAGGTCTGACGCTGGGTAAACAGGATCGGTGTTTCGATCAGGAACAGCGGTCGGTACAACTGACGCATGACATCACGGGCCCGGTCACTGGCAACGCCGATGACGACCCGGTCGGGGCGCATGAAATCGCCGATCGCCGAGCCCTCGCGCAGGAATTCCGGATTGGAAACAACATCGAATTCGGCTTTGGGATTGGCTTCACGAATGATTTTTTCAACTTCGTCGCCAGTGCCGACGGGAACCGTCGACTTGGTGACGACGACGCAATACCCATCCATGGCTTCGGCAATTTCCCTGGCCGCCCCATAAACGTAGGACAGGTCCGCATGGCCGCCGCCGTTGCTGGTCGGTGTGCCGACGGCGATGAAAACGCAATCGGCGCCCTTGACCGCATCGGCGAGAGAAGTAGTGAACGAAAGCCTCTCCGCCTTGACGTTGCTGGCGACCAGGTCTTCAAGGCCCGGCTCGTAAATCGGCATGACGCCTTTGTTCAGGTCGGCGATTTTTTCCGCATTCTTGTCGACGCAGACCACATTGACACCGAATTCAGAAAAACAGGCACCAGTAACAAGGCCTACATAACCGGCGCCAATCATCGCTACGCGCATTTTTTGTCCTTACTTGTCAGAATATTGGTCGATAATCTTTTTCATGCCGGTGCTCAGGTCATCCCGCGCCAGCGCAAAAGCGATGTTGGCTTCCAGAAAACCGAGTTTGTTGCCGCAATCAAAGCGCCGCCCCTTGAAGCGGAGCCCGTGAAACGGCATCTCGCCGATGGTCTTGGCCAGCGCATCGGTCAACTGAATTTCGCCACCGGCGCCCTGTTCCTGCGCCGCCAGATGCGCGAACACTTCAGGCTGCAATATATAGCGCCCGATGATGCAGAGGTTTGAGGGCGCATCCTTTGGTGCCGGTTTTTCGACCAGCCCCTTGGCGCGGGCCAGTGTGCCATCGTCTTCGACCACATCAAGGATGCCGTAACGGTCGGTCTGTTCTGGCGGCACTTCCTCGGAAGCGACGATATTTCCGCCGACTTCGGCATACACGTCCATCATCTGCTTCAGGCAACCCGGCTCGGCCATAATCAGGTCGTCGGCAAGCAGAACGGCAAACGGCTCATCGGCAATGAAATGACGGGCGCACCAGACCGCATGGCCGAGGCCCAGCGGCTGCTGCTGGCGGGTCGAGGTGATCTGCCCCGGTTTCGACATAACGTCGAGAACCTCTGCCAGGGCTTCGGTCTTGCCACGGGCGCCAAGGGTTTGTTCAAGCTCAAAACTGTGGTCGAAGTGATCGAGCAACACCGCCTTGCCGCGCCCGGTGACGAAGATAATTTCCTCGATTCCGGCATCGCGGGCCTCTTCGACGGCGTACTGGATCAGCGGCTTGTCGACAATGGGCAGCATTTCCTTGGGCATGGCCTTGGTCGCGGGCAGGAAACGCGTCCCCAAGCCGGCAACCGGGAAAACCGCCTTCTTGACAGGCTTAACCATAGAAAACCCCTTAAAACAGCCCCCGAATCAGCACCAGAGGCAAATTGTGCGGTCTTTGTGCCACAGCCGCCAAGCCTTAGCAACTATGGCTTGGCGGGGTGGTTCAGGGGCCGAGAAGAACGTCCTTGGCCTGATTGATCTTAGCCGCCAGATAGGTCGAGCCGCCGTGATCCGGATGCAGACTGTCGATCAGGCGATGATGGGCCTGCTTGATGTCATCTTCGCTGGCTCCCTGCTCCAGACCCAGCACCTGCAGGGCTTCCTGACGGTCCATGACGGCGGATTGGCTGGCCCCGGCCTGACCGCCCGCCGCCGACGCCTGGGCGCGCCAGCCATCATGAACCCGGTCGAGATAGGCCTCCAGCACCTGGGCCGATTGCGCGTCGCCGGTGTGGCAGTCAGCCAGAAGGTGGAGAAGGTCCGGAAGCGCCATTTCGTTCAGATGACAGCCCTTGAAAGATCCCTCCAGCACATCGCCGTCCATGGCCCCGGTTTCATGATCAAGGGACATGCGCAGGAACCGGGTTTCGACCTGTGACGATCCGGTGCCGCCACCGGCCGATGTGGACTGGGCCATACGGGCAAAATTCCGGGCTGTCCGGGCGAGCATTCGAAACCGCATCAGCCAGCCGATCAGCACCGGCAACGTGAACATGGCCCAGGCCAGCCGCCCGGTTACCGCCATGAACAGCCCGACCACAAGAATGACACCCAGCGATACCCATTTCAGAACCTTGACCAGGGTTTTCGGATCGGTGCTGACATACCAGCGCAAGACCAGAATCATTCCGATCAGCAGCGCAATACCAAGGATGAACAAAGGCAGCACGGTGTTATTTTTCCTTCATCTGGTGGGCGATCTTCAATATCTCGCCGCCCCGCTTGCGGCCCATATCTTCCAGCGCCGGGTGGCCGCCCGCAGCATAGACTGCAACGGCACCAAGAAGATCACGCAACATATGGGCGCTTGATGCATCAAAGCGGCAACAGGCCCCGCCCGTCAACTTGGCAATTTGCTTGAATGCAAAGGATGCGATCGGATCGTCGCCTTCCTGGAACATGAATGCCGGCACGCCCTGAATCCCAAGCTCGCCGGCCAATGCCCCCAGCCTGTCGACATCTTCTTCGACGCAGTCGCCGACGAAGACCAGCGCGTTGACCTTTTGTTTTTTGGTTTCATTGATGGCGTGCTGCAATATTTTTCCAACCTGCGTCTCACCGGCAAGACAAAAGACGGATGTCATCAGTTTCAACAGCTCAGACTCTGTGCTGACCCAGTTGCTAACCTGAAAATCACCGAAGCCGCGATAAAATGCCAGTTGCAGGTCAAGCCCGCCAAGCGCCGCCGTTTCAACAAACATATCGCCCTGAATCTTTGCCGCCCGATCCCACATGGGCTGGCGGCTGGCCGTCGCGTCCATGGCGAACATCAATCGTCCGCGCTTGACTCCGGAACCTTTAGTGACCGGCGTTCGTGCCAACTTGCCAAGAAAAGCATCGACATCCTTTTCCGTCGCCTTGGTGCTCGGCAGTTTGTTGTCTTTATCCGCCATATCAGCTGATCTTTATGGCGTCGATCAGATTGCGGACTTCCTGACGCGCGGCAACATGTGACAAGGTCAGAGTATCCTTGCCCAGCACATCCATAACATCAAGAATGGTCAGCCCGGCCAGAAACAGTTCCCGGTAGATGACCCGTTCGCCAAATCCCAAAACCTGGCGAAAACCAAAGCGTTCGGAAAGATGATCCAGCAGGGTTGCTATCTGGCGTTTGTTGCGGGCATCCAGGTGGCTTAAACGATTGCGCATGATGATCCAGTCGATGGAACCGCCATCGCGCTTGGCCCGTTTCATTTTCTGTTGCCAGACCATTTCCGCGTAATGGCTGGGCTTGGATTCCGTCTCCTTGCCGGGACTAACGCGGGCCAGCACATCGAGATCGATGAAGCTGTCGTTCATGGGGGTGATCAGGGTGTCGGCAAATGAATGGCCGACGCGGGTCAGGGTGCTGTCGGTGCCCGGGGTATCGATGACGATCACGTCGTGGGGCAATGAAAGATCGGCTATGGCGTCGTTTAGATTCCATTCGTCCTCGGATTCGGCATCCTCCCGGTTGACGTTATCGCTGTGTTCCAGAACCCGGTATTCGGGCATTGGCAAGTCCGATCCCTGATCGGCTATGAAAGCCTGGCGATTGGCGATGTAACGCGACAGCGTCCCCTGGCGGGCATCAAGGTCAATACAGGCGACCGAATGGCCGGCCCGAAGCAGGCCAACGATCAGGTGCATGGCGGTTGTCGATTTACCACTGCCGCCCTTCTCATTGCCGGTGACGATGACATGCGCGTGTAGGGAATCACTCATGTTGAGACTTTAATGCCTGCCCCCTTGCCAAACAACATCAGCATACAGGCGAGGAACGTCTTGACCACCCGGCACCATGGTTTCACACTCCGCCCGGATCAATAACTGGGGAAAGCCCTACTTTATGACGGATAAAATTGACTGTGCGGTGATTGGTGCCGGGGTTATCGGCCTGGCCATCGCCCGGGAACTGTCCCTCGCCGGTCGCGAGGTGGTGGTGCTGGAATCGGCCGACGCGATAGGCACCGGGACCAGTTCACGCAACAGCGAGGTTATCCACGCCGGGCTTTATTACGCCGAAGGCAGCCTGAAAGCGCGGCTCTGCGTCGAGGGATTAAAACTTCTTTATGCCTTTCTGCAAGAGCGCGACATAAACCATATCCGCTGCGGCAAATTGATTGTCGCCACCAGCGATGACGAACTGGACCTGGTAAAAAAATTGCACGCCAAGGGCGTGGCTAACGGTGTCCACGACCTTGAATGGCTGAGCACTGAGGACGCCTCGGCGCTTGAGCCCCACCTGAAATGCCGGGGCGGACTGCTGTCGCCATCAACCGGTATTTTCGACAGCCATAATTACATGCTGACCCTTCAGGGCGATGCTGAAAATAACGGTGCGGTTTTTGCTTTCCTGAGCCGCGTCACCGGCGGCAAGGCGGAAGCAGGATCCATCTTGTTGAATGTGGATGCAGATGGCGAGTCGGTGGCGCTTTCCTGCAATACGGTCATCAATGCAGCAGGCCTTGGCGCGCAAGACATCGCCGCCGCCATCATGGGCATGCCCCGGGACCTGGTGCCGCCCCTATATTACGCCAAGGGCAATTATTTCTATCTGGCCGGCAAGGCGCCGTTCCAGCATCTGATATATCCGGTTCCGGGGGCTGCCAGCCTGGGCCTGCATTACACCCGCGATCTGGGTGGCCAGGGCCGTTTCGGTCCCGACGTTGAATGGGTTGATAAGATTGACTACACCGTCGACGGGGCCCGCGCCGATAGCTTTTACGAAGCCATCCGCCGTTACTGGCCGGAACTGGAGGACGGTGCTCTGACCCCCGGATATAGCGGCATCCGCCCTAAAATACAGGCCCCCGGGGACGCGGCGGCCGATTTTGTCATTCAGGGGCCTGATACACACGGGATAGAGGGACTGGTCAACCTGTTCGGCTTTGAATCGCCGGGCCTGACATCTTCACTGGCGATCGCCGCCGAGATTATGAAAAGACTGTAGGTTTTCTTAACCAGCCCTTCATTATGCTATGAATATGATTCTCGTTTAATCCGAGGATGTTTCATGATGCTTAAGCGGAAATCGGCTTTTCCGGCCCTGGCCACCCTTATTGCCCCGATTGCCATTTTCCTGATGGCCGCGGCTCCGGCCATGGGCCAGACAAGGATTCAGGGGGAATTGGTTCCTCGGGACGAGGTCCCCGCCGGCGCGGGCAACAGTGGTGCCCTGCTTGATCACCGGGAACTGATTCGCGGATTGGTTCAGAATATTTCCTCATATGCGCACTCCCAGAGACGCAATTTCATGATTATTGCCAAGGGCAGCCCGGAACTGCTGACCAAGGTTGACGACATTGATGAAACCAAGGTGTCGCCGGCCCGGGCCTATATGAAATCCATCGACGGTATTATGATCGATGGGCTGTTTTTCGGTGCCAGGAATATCGGCCAGCCGACGCCGCCCGACCGGTTGGACGCGATACTCAAACTGACCGATCTGGCGAAGAGGAACCGCCTCAACGTCATGGTCATGGATTATGTGGATTCTGCCGAACAGGCCGGGGAATCATACGCACGCAATGGAGAAAGGAAGTACACTTCCTTCGCCGCCGACGCCCGTGGCGATTTACTGAATGCCATCCCGTCTTTCAGCAATAAACCAGTCAACGAAAACCCGAAAAGCATCCTTTCCATACCCGATGTGAAGAACTTTCTCTACATGGGTGATTCATCGGGCTATGGACGCCAGGACGAATTTTCCCTGGAAATGCACCGCAATAATTTTGACCTGATCGTCGTGGATGTTTTCCACGGGCGCACACCGCTGACCCGGCAAGCCGTCGAAACGCTGAAATACAAGAGAATTGGCGCCAAGCGCCTGGTGTTTGCGCATCTGGATGTCGGGACGGCGGCGGCCTATCACTATTACTGGCAATCGGGCTGGCGCGAGGGATCACCCCACTGGATCAATGCGCCCCTTCGTGATGATCCGGACAAGTTCCGCGTTCAGTACTGGAACCCGGAATGGCAGGACATCATCTACGGCAATACAAATTCCTATATATACGGGCTGATCGCGCAAGGGTTCGACGGCGTCGTCCTCGAGGGACTCGAGGTTTACAAATACTATATCGGCGGTGGTGTGGACGATGAAGAACAGCAATAGCCCGAGCACACATGTGCACGCGTACCATTAACCTGCCTTGAAGATTGACCTGATCCCCCCCGGGAAAACAGACTGTTCAGAAGTGCCCTTCTGACACCTGATCAATAACGAAACCGTCCTCTGGGGGAAATCTTTTAGAGATGATGGCAAGGGCCTCGCCTTCATCCCGGGCCGTGACGTTTCTGACATGAACATCGGCCCATTGGTCATCAAAGAAATGATGGTGCTGGTTTTCCTTAACCATGGCACGCACTTCCTTATTGTAGATGGACACCTCATACACTTGGTGCCCGTTTATTGGCATTTGCAGCATTGATTCAGAACCTTTCCGGTTGAAGTTTCCTTCCGGTGTTTTCGTCCGAGGCCTGCCATACCGCTGAAAAACGGATTAGGCCGGGCCGTCTATGCTTTTTTCTGTACTTCCGTACTCTATGAGGGGGATTGTTAACAAACAGTTTCCCCAAGTCAATTGAAGTAATTGTTTGTATTTTATTGATAAATGGTGTCGTTTCCGGGCCGCCAGCAAGGTACGTCAAACCCCTTCGGCAAGACCCGAAGCCCCTTGAATACAATGGATATATTTCCATCCTCTGGATGATGCGCGAATCACCGGTGCGCCGAGTGGCCACAAATGCCGCGGGTTTTAGAAAGAGTCTTCGGGAATTTCCGTCACCTCTTCGATGACAAACCCCCGAAGGGCGGGGTATTCCCTTTTAGCCATCTCGGTCGCCATTTCTTCGTTGGCGGCTTTTATCTCGATGTAATGGATATCGCCCCATGAGTCTTCGTACCGGGCATGCTTATCGTTATCGGCCAAGGCTTCACGCACTTCCTTGTTGTAAAGCGCAACTTCGTATTTTGGCATCTGTCGTACCCCCCCCTAGTCAAAATGCCCAATATTGGAAAAGTATGCCCGGAAACCCCAATCTGCCAAATACAATTATGTCGATTGACCCCTTTTTTTGACGCCAGATCAAATTGCCGGTTAAAGGGTTCGAACCATCTTGATGGCCAGCAGGATGGATGGGGCCAGGTGCCAGAACACGTCGAAGATGTCGAGGGGCCGGGTCAGGGTGCCTTCGCGCAACATTCGGAATTTTTCAACCAGGTGCGGCTCCGGCATGAACGGCGCCAGCAACATCAGGACGGCGGCAATGATCAGTGCCGTGGTGGGAATTTTGTCGAGCCATTCCATGCATGATTTTCCTGAATTTAGAAAGGCCCGGGCGTCACCACCCGGGCCGATCTGAAAATGGTAGGCGCTGCGGGGATCGAACCCACGACAACCTGATTAAAAGTCAGGTGCTCTACCAACTGAGCTAAGCGCCCCAAGAACAAGAAGGCCGGAACATAAGGGCCGCAATGCAGGGGGTCAATCCCCTTTTCCGGTCCTTGATCAGGCCTCGTCGGACAATTCAGCAAAACGCGAGACCAGACGCTGTTTGACCCTGGGCGAGACGAAATGACCGATATCACCGCCAAGACGCCCTATTTCCTTGACGAATCGGGAGGCGATAAACTGGTGACGGTCCGACGCCATCAGGAATACCGTTTCAACCTGTTTGTTGAGCCGTGCATTCATACCCGCCATCTGGAACTCGTATTCGAAATCTGATACGGCACGCAGGCCACGAAGAATAACCGACGCATCGACGCTTTCGGCGAAATCCATCAGCAAGATGTCAAAGGGGCGAACCTCGACGACCGCATCGCCGGCCTTCTCAAGTAGCTTGACCTCGGTGTCGACCATTTCAACACGCTCGTCGATGCTGAACAGCGGGTCTTTACCCGTATTTTTGGCGACCCCGATGACCAACCGGTCTACCACCTTGGTCGCCCGTGAAATGATATCCAGATGACCATTGGTGATTGGATCGAACGAGCCGGGATAGACTCCAATACGCGGCGTGCTCATGGGGTGTCCCCTTCTCCGCTTATGTTTTCGATATCGACATCTTCTGAATTTTCGTCGTCGTCTTCTTCGCTGAGGCGGCTGACCGAAACCACCCGCTCATCATTGGCGACCTTGAAGATGGTAACGCCGCGAGTCGATCGGCCGACGGTGCTGATGCCGGAAACCGGGCAGCGAATCAATTGCCCACCGTCAGAGACCATAACCAGTTGGTCTTCGGTATCGACCGTAAACGAGGCAACCACGGATGCCTTTTCCCCTTTGGTCCGCTTCAGGTCGATGCTGGCGATGCCCTTGCCGCCGCGGTTGGAAATTCTGTATTCATAGGCCGATGTACGCTTGCCGAAGCCATCGTCGGTGATGGTCAGGATGATTTCTTCGTTTTCGGCCATTTCTTTAAATGCGAGTTCATCAAGGCGGGCGGTGCGCGCTTTGTCCTCGGCCAGATCGTCAGCCCGGTCCGTATAATCACCCCCAACAAGTCGGCGCGAGGCACTGACCGATTGCAAGTATTCGTCGCGCATCGAAACCTCGGCCTTGACGTGGCTTAGCACCGACATGGAAATCAACCGGTCATCACCGTCCAGCTTCATACCGCGTACGCCTGTTGATGACCTGCCGCTGAACACGCGGATGGCGGTAACCGGGAAACGTGTGCACTTGCCGTCCTTCGACGACAGTAGGATGTCTTCGGCTTCACTACAGGTATGCACACCGATCAGCTGATCGCCGTCATCAAGCTTCATGGCAATTTTGCCATTGGTCTTGACGTTGGTGAAATCGCTCAAGCGGTTGCGGCGGACGCCACCGGACGCGGTCGCAAACATGACGAACAAATCACCCCAGGTATCTTCGTCCTCGGGCAGCGGCATCAGGGTGGTGATGTTTTCCCCCTCATCGAGCGGGAACAGGTTAATCATCGCTTTGCCCAGCGCCGTCGGTGAGCCCAGGGGCAGTTTGTAAACCTTGAGTTTGTAGACGATGCCGGTGGATGAGAAAAACAGCACAGGCGTATGGGTGTTGACGACAAATACCTGGGAAACGAAATCCTCGTCGCGGGTGCTCATACCGCTACGGCCCTTGCCGCCCCGCCTTTGAGCGCGGTAAGTGGAAAGCGGCACACGTTTGATATAGCCGGTATTGGTCACGGTGACGATCATGTCTTCCCGCTGAATCAGGTCTTCAATATCGTGTTCGAACTCGCTTTCCTGGATATCCGAACGCCGCGGTGTCGCGAACTGTTCGCGCATTTCCATCAGTTCCCCACGCAGCAATTTGAACAGCAGCTCGCGTGAGCCAAGCAGTGCCAGATGGCCCTCAATCTCTTTGGCCAGTTCCTGCAGGTCCGACGCGATTTTGTCGCGCTCCAGCCCGGTCAGGCGGTGTAGCCTGAGTTCCAGGATCGCCTTGGCCTGTTCCTCGGACAGTTTGTACTTGCCCTTGACGACACCGTGGCCCGGCTCGTCGAGCAGCTTGATCATCGGCGCAATATCTTCGGCCGGCCAGTTTTGCTTCATCAATTGGGCCCGTGCCGTGGCAGAATCCTTGGCTGCCCGGATCAGGGCGATAACCTCATCGATATTGGAAACGGCAACGGCTAGGCCGACCAAGACATGGGCCTTTTCCCGAGCCTTGCTGAGTTCGAAGATAATGCGCCGCCGGATGACTTCCTCGCGGAAGTTGATAAATGCCTGAATGATCTGCTTCAGGTTCATCAATTTCGGCATGCCGCCATCCAGGGCCAGCATATTGACGCCGAAACTTGTCTGCAGCGGAGTAAAACGATACAGCTGGTTGAGAACCACTTCGCCGATGGCGTCCTTCTTTATTTCGACAACGACGCGGACCCCGTCCCGGTCGGATTCGTCGCGCAGATCGGAAATGCCCTCGATCCTTTTGTCGCGCACGCAATCGGCCATATGTTCCAGCATCCGCGCCTTGTTGACCTGAAAAGGCACTTCGGTGATAACGATGGCATCACGGCCTTTGCGAATTTCTTCAATGGTGGCGCGCCCGCGCATGACCACTGACCCGCGACCGGTGTGGAACGCCGACACGATCCCCTGACGACCAAGAATGATGGCGCCGGTGGGGAAATCCGGCCCCTGAATGTAATTGGCGATAAGATCGTCGATGGTCAGTTCCGGGTTGTCGATCAGTGCGCAGCAGGCGTCGATAACTTCGCCAAGGTTATGGGGCGGGATGTTGGTTGCCATGCCAACGGCGATGCCGCCGGCACCATTAACCAGCAGATTCGGAAACTGTGCCGGCAGGACCGTTGGCTCGTGCTCTGATTCGTCGTAGTTGGGCCGGAAATCAACCGTATCCTTACCAATGTCCTCGATCAGGGCATGTGCCGAGCGGGCCAGGCGGGCCTCGGTATAGCGCATGGCCGCCGCCCGGTCGCCATCCATAGAACCGAAGTTGCCCTGGCCATCAATCAACGGCAGGCGCATGGAGAAATCCTGCGCCATACGGACCATGGCATCGTAAATCGCCTGATCGCCATGGGGGTGATATTTACCCATAACGTCACCGACGATGCGCGCCGATTTACGGAACGGCTTGTTATATTCGTAACCATTTTCCTTCATGGAGTAGAGAATGCGCCGGTGCACCGGTTTCAGACCGTCACGAACATCGGGCAAGGCCCGGCTAACGATCACACTCATGGCGTAATCCAGGTACGAATTGCGCATCTCGTCTTCTATGGAGACGCGCGCCACACCTTCTTCCATGGGCGGTTCGGCGGGCGGTTCTGAAGGCGGCTGTGAAGGCGGTGGCGGTGGCGGAGAATCAGAAGGCGTCGTCACTAATATTTTCCCAACGAATTCAGTAGGTTAAAGATCGCCAGGGGGCGGCCGGGAATGGCTGCTTCAAGCCACCAGAATCTAGCATTTTAGCCCCCCTGAAACAACAGAATCAGGGGTCAAAAAGGGGCTAAATCGAGCTTATTTTCAGGGACTTTTAAGGGCTGTTTCTAGAACGGAATTTCGTCGTCCAGATCGCCGCCTGGCGCCATGCCGCCGCCATTACCCCCACTGTCACCACTGCCCCCACTATCGGGGCCAGAGGGCGGGCCGGAATCGGCAGGGCCGCTATCGTAGCCGCCGCCACCGCTGTCACCCCGACCGTCGAGCATGGTCAGTTCGCCACGGAAGTTCTGCAACACGACCTCGGTTGAGTATTTTTCAACCCCGTCATTGCCGGTCCACTTACGGGTCTGCAAGGCTCCTTCGATGTAGATTTTGGAGCCTTTACGCAAGTACTTTTCGGCAATATCGGCAAGGTGATTATTGAAAACGACGACCCGGTGCCATTCCGTTTTCTCACGCCGTTCGCCGGTCTGCTTGTCTTTCCAGTTTTCCGATGTGGCTACGCTGAGATTGACGATCTTTTTGCCATCCTGTGCGAAGCGAACCTCCGGATCGCGGCCCAGATTACCGATCAAGATGACCTTGTTAACGCTGCCTGCCATTAAAAAATCCCCTGCAATATCTTGAATTACGACTCGTTCAAGCGCGGACTCTACACGCTCGCCCAGTCCCCTGCCAGCGCCCTTCCTGTGGATAAACAGACCCGGAAAAAGCCATGCAATAATGCCTCAAAAGGCATCTTCAGGCAAGAACAAAAAGAGAACATTTATCGATGTGAGCGGGATAATCAGTTCAATTTCAATCGGCTCAAGGCCATTTCGAAATCGGCGTTCTGTTTCCAGGCTGCGGTAATGAATTTTGCAGAATCCATGTCGATCTTGTCATAGAACAGCATGTAGCTACGCACTTCCTTCTGGAGTCCATTTTCACCTTGGGACTTGGTGCGGCGGATGCCGGCAAGGATACCGGCAAAAGCGGCCTTGCCGATGCCGCCCGCCTTGCAGGCCACGGCAAGCGCGTCGGCGGTATCGCTGGTCAAGGCACGCAGCACAATAGACTGGGGAATACCGGTGTGGGCCTCGAACAATAGTGTGAAATCGATATACTTGTTATTGGCCAGCAACGACACCAGCTTATCCGTGGTTGTCTCGTCGACCTGACGGGTCCCATCTTGCTTGGCAAGCGCTTCCTGAACCACCGCCTGCCCTAGGATCGCTTCGATTTCGTCCTTGGGTATGTCGCATTTGTCCAAAATGTACTGTCGTAACGCTACCGATACCCAGACGAACATTCTTTTCGCCAGTTCCGGCGGCAGGTCGGCCCGATACAGGATAGGTTTCTGGTAGGCGACAATGATTTTCGACTGATCGGCCAGCTTGCCAAGCGTCGCAGGGGCAATTTTGGCGCCACCGTTCTTGAGCAGGCTACAGATCACCTTCTCGTTGCCGGTGGCGACCAGGGCGTCGGAAACCTGTTCACCGATCTCTTTGCGGAACGTTACTGCAAGACGGTGACGGAATGCCTGCTGGCGAACGATCTCAACAAGTTCCGCGTCCTCCAGGACCGGGCTGTGGACCAGGATAGGAAAGGCGATATCGATTTCGTCATTGGCCAGCGTATTGACCAGTTCCGACGGCGCATCTGTCCGCTTGGCAAGATGCTCGGCAACGGAACGGCGGATCCCCATCTCAAGATCGTGGATGGTCAGGCGCAGGATATCGTAGACAACCTGACGCTCTTCATCCTTCAGATGATCATTATCGGAAATAAACAGGATGGTGATCGCGTCGAGCAGCTGCTTGCGTCCCGCCGCCGAGGTATCGGCGGAAAGACGTACCAGCGTGTCCCTGTCAACGTAACCAGCCAAAACACTATTCCCCGTCGCTGACGCTCATTTTGTCAGGCGACATAATATGGCTGAAGATGCCCTTATTAGTAGTTCAAATCAAGCGGCAATCCCGGCCAGGGGCCGGGCCATTGGAATCACTCAAAGACTCAGCTTTCACAAGGCTTTTATATCAGTGAGTCGATGAAATTCTGGCCTTAAAATGAGGGCCAGTGGCATGTTTCATCACGCACTTCTTGATGCCTGGCCACAAGCCCTATATCTGTGGGGGTTTACGACGGCTTCAACGACAGGATACCAATGGCCCCAATGGACAAAATTACTATCCGCGGCGCGCGCGAACACAACCTGCGCAATATCGACGTCGAAATCCCCCGCGACAAACTGACCGTGATCACCGGGTTGTCCGGTTCCGGCAAGTCGTCGCTGGCGTTCGACACCATCTACGCCGAAGGCCAGCGGCGCTATGTGGAAAGCCTGTCGGCCTATGCCCGCCAGTTCCTGGAACTGATGCAAAAGCCCGACGTCGATCATATTGAAGGCCTGAGCCCGGCCATTTCCATCGAACAGAAAACCACATCGCGTAATCCGCGCTCGACCGTCGGCACGGTCACCGAAATTTACGACTACATGCGCCTGATGTTTGCCCGGGTCGGGGTGCCCCATTCGCCAGCCACGGGGCTGCCCATCGAAAGCCAGACCGTCAGCCTGATGGTCGATCGGGTCATGGCCATGAAGAAAGACACGCGGCTATACCTGCTGGCGCCGATCGTGCGCGGGCGCAAGGGCGAATACAAACGCGAATTGCAGGAAATGGCGAAACGCGGCTTCCAACGTGTCAAGGTCGATGGCGAGTTATATGAAATTGATGAAGTCCCGGCGCTCAACAAAAAAGTTAAACACGACATCGAGATTGTCGTCGATCGGCTGGTCCTGAAAAAAGGATTGGAAACGCGCCTCGCCGATAGTTTCGAAACTGCCCTGCATCTGGCCGATGGTTTGGCCTTTGTCGAAGACGCGGCAAGCGGCAAACGCACAACCTTTTCGGCCAAGTTCGCCTGTCCGGTATCCGGCTTCACCATCGATGAGATCGAACCCCGGTTGTTTTCCTTCAACAATCCGTTCGGGGCCTGCCCGTCCTGCGATGGCCTTGGTACGGAAATGTATTTCGACCCGGAACTGGTGGTCCCCGATGACCGCTTGTCACTGAACGAAGGCGCGGTGGCGCCGTGGGCCAATTCGACGTCACTGTACTACGGTCAGACCCTGGCCAGCCTTTCCGAACACTTCGGCTTCGAACTATCGACGCCTTTCAAAAAGTTGAAGAAGCCGTTCCGCGAGATGATCCTGTATGGTTCCGGCGACGAAGACGTAACCATGCGCTATAACGACGGCCACAAATCCTACGACGTGAACAAACCGTTTGAAGGTGTCATCCCGAATATGGAACGGCGCTGGCGCGAGACGGATTCATCTTGGGTGCGCGATGAGTTGAGCCGCTATCAGACCGTCACCCGTTGCGATGCCTGTGGCGGACATCGCCTGAAGCCGGAAGCCTTATCGGTAAAAATCGACACCCTCAATATTTCCCAGGTGGCCGACCTGTCAATCGAGGAAGCGGCAAAGTGGTTCTCGGGCCTGAACAAAAAACTGACCAAGAAACAAAGCCAGATAGCCGAAAGGATTTTACGCGAAATCAATGATCGACTGGGCTTTCTGGTAAACGTGGGGTTGGAATACCTGACATTAAGCCGGGCGTCAGGTACCCTTTCCGGCGGCGAGAGCCAGCGCATCCGGCTGGCATCGCAAATCGGCTCGGGCCTGACCGGGGTGTTGTACGTTCTTGATGAGCCATCCATCGGCCTGCATCAGCGCGATAACGCACGGCTGCTGGAAATGCTGAAACGGCTGCGCGACCTGGGCAACACGGTGATCGTGGTTGAACATGACGAGGATGCCATCCTGACGGCCGATTACCTGATCGACATGGGGCCCCGGGCCGGTGTCCACGGCGGCAACGTTGTCGCCAGCGGCACGCCCGACAAGGTTATGAAAAACCCCGATAGCCTGACCGGGAAATACCTGACCCGACTGCTCCAGATCCCGGTACCGAGCAAACGCCGGGAGCCGAAAAAGGGTCGCCTGCTGACCGTGAAAGGGGCGCGCGCCAATAATCTGGATAACATAACGGTCGATTTCCCCTTGGGCACCTTCACTTGCATCACTGGAGTGTCGGGTGGTGGTAAGTCGACCCTGGTCATTGAGACCCTGTACCGTGCCCTCGCCCGCCGCTTGCACGGAGCTCGCCTGCACGCCGGGGAGCATGACGCCATTGCCGGCATCGAATTGATCGACAAGATCGTCGATATAGACCAGTCGCCTATCGGACGCACGCCGCGTTCAAATCCGGCCACCTATACCGGCGCCTTTTCACCGATCCGTGACTGGTTCGCCGGACTTCCGGAATCCAAAACTCGGGGCTACAAGCCGGGACGCTTTTCCTTCAATGTCAAGGGTGGGCGCTGCGAGGCCTGTCAGGGCGACGGCGTCATTAAGATCGAAATGCATTTCCTGCCCGACGTTTATGTTGAATGTGACGTCTGCAAGGGTCACCGCTACAACCGCGAAACCCTGGAGATTCGTTTCAGGGATAAATCCATCGCCGACGTTCTTGACATGACCGTCGACGAAGCCAACGTGTTCTTCAAGGCGGTACCGTCGATCCGCGACAAGATGAAGATGCTGCAGAAGGTCGGTCTCGGTTACATTCATCTGGGTCAGCAGGCGACGACTCTATCCGGTGGCGAGGCGCAGAGGGTCAAACTGGCCAAGGAATTGTCAAAACGGGCGACCGGCAAGACACTTTATATTCTGGACGAGCCGACGACCGGGCTGCATTTTGCCGACGTGGAAAAACTGCTGGAGGTCCTGCATGCCATTGTCGATACCGGCAACACGGTGATCGTTATCGAGCATAACCTGGAAGTCATCAAGACCGCCGACTGGATCATCGACCTGGGGCCGGAAGGGGGCTCCAAGGGCGGCAAGGTTGTCGCCACCGGCACCCCGGAAGATGTGGCCAAAACCAAAGGCAGCTTCACCGGCCACTACCTGAAACCCTATGTCAAAAAGGCCTTGGCGAAGAAGCGGGCCTAGAAAAGATTCAAAAGAAAGCGTTATAGTCACCGCCATGGGAACCCTGATATCCATCTCTGATCTGTCGAAAACCTACGCCGACGGCTTCCAGGCCCTGAAGGGCATTAATCTGGATATTAACGACGGCGAGATCCTCGCCCTGCTCGGCCCCAACGGCGCCGGCAAGACGACGCTGATCAGCATCATCTGCGGCATCGTCACCCCGAGCACCGGCACAGTCAGCATTGACGGCCATGACATCATCACCGATTACCGGATGACCCGTTCAAAAATCGGCCTGGTCCACCAGGAACTGACCACCGACGCTTTTGAAACCGTGTGGGACACCACCACCTTCAGCCGCGGCCTGTTCGGCAAGAAAGCCAATCCCCAGCATATCGAGAAAGTCCTCAAAGACCTGTCCCTGTGGAACAAGAAAGACAGCAAGATCATGGCGCTTTCCGGTGGTATGAAACGCCGGGTGCTGATCGCCAAGGCGCTTTCACACGAGCCAGAGATTCTGTTCCTGGATGAGCCGACCGCCGGGGTCGATGTGGAACTGCGCAAGGACATGTGGCGACTCGTCCACGAACTTCGCGCTTCGGGTGTCACCATCATCCTGACCACCCACTATATTGAAGAGGCCGAAGAAATCGCCGATCGGGTCGGTGTCATCAACAACGGTGAAATGATTGTCGTCGAGGAAAAAACTGAACTGATGCGCAAGATGGGAAAGAAGCAGTTGACGCTGGATCTATTGACTAACCTTGAGTCCATTCCACAAGACCTGATCCCTTACAATCTGGAACTTACCGATGATGGCAGCCGGTTGCTTTACACTTACGACACCCAGGCAGAACGAACGGGCATTACCGCCCTGCTCGGCCACCTCCATGACGCAGGGATCAAATTCAAGGACCTGAACACGACGCAAAGTTCTCTGGAAGATATTTTTGTGACTCTGGTAAAGGAAGGCCAATGAACTTTCATGCGATTGTCGCCATCTACAAATTTGAAATGGCCCGCGCCAGACGCACCCTGTTTCAAAGCGTCATATCCCCGGTTATTTCCACGTCACTGTATTTTGTCGTTTTCGGCTCTGCCATCGGCTCCCGGCTTTCCGAAATTGACGGTGTCAGCTATGGCTCGTTTCTGGTGCCGGGCCTGATTATGCTTTCCCTGCTGACCGAGAGCGTTTCCAATGCCTCATTCGGAATCTATTTTCCTAAATTCACCGGCACCATCTACGAACTGTTGTCGGCACCCATATCATCTTTCGAAATCGTTCTTGGTTATGTCGGTGCGGCAGCGACCAAATCCATCGTGCTTGGCCTGATCATTCTTGCCACGGCGAGCCTGATCGTACCGGTGCATATCATCCATCCCGTCTGGATGCTTTTGTTCCTGGTTCTGACTGCCGTGACGTTCAGCCTGTTCGGCTTTATTATCGGTATTTGGGCCGATGGTTTCGAAAAGCTGCAAATCGTTCCGATGCTGGTGGTGACGCCGCTGGTTTTTCTGGGCGGTAGTTTTTATTCGATCAATATGCTGCCGCCGTTCTGGCAGAATGTCACCCTGTTCAATCCGGTTCTCTACCTGATTAGCGGCTTCCGCTGGAGCTTCTATGAAATCGCCGACGTCAGCATGGAATTCAGCCTGACCATGATCTTGATCTTCCTATCGACGTGCATATTTGGCGTGTGGTGGATTTTTAAGACCGGCTATCAAGTTAAAAAGTAGGCGCCCACCTAAACCTTCATGCCCATCACACGGCCCTCGTAAATGGCCATGACCGCCGATCGCGGTGCCACGCAGTCGCCGACGCTATGAATTTCCAGCCCGCTTTCGGCCAGTTCACCGGCGAGCCATGTTTCGGCGACGTTTATTGTGGCCAGAACCAGGGCGTCGGCATCCATGCGGCGCTCAATGCCGGTCAGCAGATCGCGGACGGTGGCGCCATCGCCATGCCATTCGGTCACCGCCGATTCACAAAACCAATGGCATCCCAGTTTCTTGAGCCGTTCGCGCAGCGGCCCGTCGGCGGAGGTACGGGTCAAGTCAAACCCGACCATCGGCGCCGCCGTGATGATGGTGACCTGATGATCCTTTTCGGCCAGGTGCATGGCGGTGCCGGCGGCCCGCCAGTTGCCGGTATCGTCGAGCACCAGCACCCGCTTACCGGGCCTGCCGGTGCGCGCCATGACATCTTCGACGGAAAAAACATTGGGCTGGTCAATACCGGGCAAGGTTTCCATCAACGGCAAGGCGCGCTGGAAGCCACTTGCCGCCGGCAGGGAGCCGGTCGCCATGACCACGGCATCGGCACCGAAAGATTTAACCTCGTCACCATCGAGGGGCGCGTTGAGGCGGATATCGACGCCGAGCTTTATAAGCTGGCGTTCATACCATTCAATCAGTTCGGAGATTTGCGAGCGCCGGGGCTGTAAGCCGGCGAGCCGGAACTGGCCGCCAAGATCGGATGCCGCCTCGACCAGGGTCACGGTGTGACCGCGTTCGGCAGCGACGCGCGCCGCCTCAAGCCCGGCCGGCCCGCCGCCGACGACCAACACTTTTTTCGGCGTCTCTGTCGCCGTAAACCTGTCGCCACCCCATTCGAACTCGCGCCCCGCCGACGGATTTACCAAACACGAGATCCAGTAATCCCGCGATCGCCGCCCCCAACACATATGGTTACATGAAATACAGCCGCGAATGTCATCATCGCGGCCATCTTTGGCTTTATTGGCAAGATGCGGATCAGCAATCTGCCCGCGCACAATGGAGACCATGTCGGCTTGCCCCGAGGCAACGACATAATCGGCATTTTCAGGCGTGCGGATATGACTTTCAGCCTGCACCAAGGCGTGCTTGACGACACTGCGAAGTGCCTCGGCAAACGGCGCGCCAAGCTTGTCGGGGAACAAGAAAGACGGGATCAGGCAAGAGGTATCAAAATACGATCCGGTGCCACAGGTCACATAGTCGATCAGGTGGTTTTCATCGTGGTAGGCGATGATTTCCTGCATGGACTCGATACTCAGCGCCGCCTCACTGGTCGGATCAACGCTGACCGCCATGCCGATGATGAAATCCTCGCCGACCGTGCTGCGGATACGGCGGATGATTTCGGTCGAAAAACGCATGCGGTTTTCAAACGTCCCGCCCCACTTGTCATCGCGCCTGTTTGACCACGGCAACCAGAACTGGTCGATCAGGGCGTGATAGGCGGCAAAAAGTTCAATCCCGTCGAAGTCCGCCTCGAAGGCGCGCCGGGCGGCCTGCACAAAACCGTCAATGACGTCTTCGATCTCGGCCTCGGTCATGGCATGGCTGCCGTCGTAGTCGTGGTAGGACGGCAAGCCCGACGGCGAGAAGTTTGGCATATAGGAATTGTCAAAATCCCCATGTTGTCCGACGTGATAAAGCTGATGGATCATGACCGTGCCGTGGGCGTGACAGGCATCGGTGATGGCCCGGAAACCCGGGATCACAGCATCGTCGGAAGGACGGAAGTTGCCGCGGGTCAACACCGCCGTGGCATGCACCGGCACCGGCTCGACGACGATCATCCCCGCCCCGCCCAGAGCCCGCTCCGCGTAATACCCCAAATGCCGTCCCACTGGCAGGCCGTCCTCGGCCATGTTGGTGGTATGAGCCCCGAAGACGATGCGATTTTTCAGGGTCTTGTGGCGCAGGGTCAATGGCGTAAATAAATTCGGAAACGGCTGGGTCATAACGCTTGGGCCTCCCTGCCCCGCCACACGGTCAGCCCGATACCCACACCGATCAGGGCGATGCCGGGGATGTGATAGGCCTCCAGCCGTTCGCCCAGGAACAGCATGGCGAACAGGGCCGAGAATACCGGCAACAGGTGCAGGAACGGCCCGGCCTTGATGGCGCCGATGCGGGCGACGCCGCCGTTCCAGCAAAAGTAGGCGACGACGGAAGCAAAAATGGCCACATAGCCGATGGAGGCCAGATTGGCCGCATTGATGACGATACCACCCATGGTGTTCAGTTCCCACAGGTACAGCGGCAGCATCAATAGAGTCCCGAGACAAGCGATGGCCACCAATAGAACCGTAGCGGAAAGTTCTTTGGGTCGGTCTTTCAGCAGCACCGAATAAATGCCCCACAAAGGCACTGCGGCCAACAGCAGCAGATCGCCGGTATTGAAGGTCAGCGTCCTGATCAGTGAAATGTCAGCGCGGGTGACGATGACGGCGACACCCAGCAGCGATACCATCAACCCCGCAAACTGTTGGCGAGTTAACTTGTCGCGATGAATAACCCAGGCGATCGGGGGAATAACTATCGGGTTGGTCGCCATCATCAACCCGGCGTTGACCACCGTCGTCGAACGCAGCCCGGTATAGACGAGGGCATGGAAAAAGACGACACCGGTCAGCGTCAGCATAACCAGCCATTTCCAGTGCTGTTGCAATATGTGCAGTTCAGATTTGAGTTTAGGTGCTGCCAGCACCAAAAAAATCACCGTGGCGGCTGTCCAACGCCAGAAGTTAAGCGTCATCGGCGGAATGTCGCCGTGCATCAGCCGGCCAATAATGAAATTCCCGGCCCAGATGGCCGTGGATGTGGCCAGCAACAGGTAGGGTAACGCCGGATGATCCGGGTTACTTTTCAATAGGCAGTCCCTGCTTGTTCCAGGCGACCATGCCGCCCTTGACAATAGCGACGTTGGTAAATCCGGCCTTGGTCAGGATGCGGGCGGCGCGCGGCGAACGGTTGTTGGTGCGGCAGGTGATAAAGATGGGGGCATCCTTGAGATCATAAATTTCACTACCGACGGCAGCCAGGCGTTTATCCAGCTCCATGCCGGCCAGGTTTACCGACCCCGGCACATGACCCAGTTCGCCGGTAAATTCCCCTTCTGAGCGCACATCGAGCACGACCACATTCATACCGGTGTCGATCAGGTCGTAAATCGACTTTGGCTCGATGAACGGCACCCCCGCGGTCAGCCGCGGCAGGAATTTCACCATCACCAGGGTTCCAAGGATGAACACGGCGCCGATGACATACATAGGATCAAAATTGTCGAAAAAAGAGGACTCCACAGGGCTGGCCTTTCAAAATTCGGAAAAATGGAAGGTAATCCCCCAAATTCGCCGTTGCAAGGACTTGTACCTAAGGCTATGAGTCCGCCCCATGAGTGTTTCTTCCCCCAACCCCGTTCACGTCATCGGCGGCGGCCTGGCCGGCAGCGAAGCCGCCTGGCAGCTGGCCCGGGCCGGTGTGCCGGTAACCTTGCACGAAATGCGTCCCCAACAGACTACCGATGCCCATGTGTCGGGCGGCCTGGCCGAACTGGTGTGCTCGAACTCGTTCCGCTCTGACGATGCCGAGCATAACGCCGTCGGCCTGCTGCATGAGGAAATGCGCCGGCTGGGATCCTTGATCATGGCCAGCGCCGACCGCACCAAGGTGCCCGCCGGGGGCGCCCTTGCCGTCGATCGGGAAGGATTTTCGGCCGCCGTCGAAGAAGCCTTGAATGGAGAACCGCTGATTACCATCGAGCGCCAGGAAATTGCCGCCCTGCCCGATGAATGGGACAGCGTCATTATCGCTACCGGGCCACTGACATCTGACCGGCTGGCCGGATTCATCCGTGAACTGACGGGCAAGAACGCCCTCGCCTTTTTCGACGCCATCGCGCCGATCATCCATGTGGAGTCCGTCGACTTTTCAAAAGCCTGGTATCAATCGCGTTATGACAAGGGGACCGGCAAGGACTATATCAACTGCCCGCTTGATGCGACCCAGTACGATGCTTTTATCGATGCCCTTCTGGAAGCCGAGAAAACCGAATTTCGCGAATGGGAAGGCACGCCCTACTTCGAGGGCTGCCTGCCGATCGAGATCATGGCCGAACGCGGCCGCCAGACTCTCGCCTATGGGCCCATGAAACCGGTCGGCCTGACCAATGAGCATGACCCGCAAGTGAAGCCCCGCGCCATTGTGCAACTCAGGCAGGATAATACCCTGGGCACCCTGTTCAACATGGTCGGATTTCAAACGAAGCTCACCTACGGCGAACAAAAACGTATTTTCCGTTCCATTCCGGGCCTGGAAAAGGCCGAGTTTGCACGCCTGGGTGGCCTGCACCGCAACACCTTCCTCAACTCGCCGAAACTGCTCGACGAAACCTTGCGCCTGAAATCAAGGCCTTCGTTACGCTTCGCCGGGCAAATCACCGGCTGCGAGGGCTATGTGGAAAGCGCCGCCGTCGGCCTGATGGTGGGCCGTTACGCCGCCGCCGAAAGACTCGGCCGCCCCCCTTCCCCGCCACCGCCGACAACTGCCTTGGGTGCATTGCTGCATCACATTACCGCAGGTGCCGATGAAGCAACCTTCCAGCCCATGAACGTCAATTTTGGCCTGTTTCCGCCACTTGAAGGTGCCGATGCCCTAAACGAAAAAGGCCGCAACCTTAAGGGCAAGGATCGCAAACTGAAGATGAGCACCCGAGCCCTGGCCGATCTTGATAAATGGATCGGGGATACCCCGAAGCGTTAAGAATCAGCTATGATGGGTACATGTTTTTCCGCATTTTCAAATGGCTAACGATTGGATTGCTGATGCTATGGTTCGCCCCGGCGGTCCAGGCCCAGGATTTGTCGGCGGCAACTCAGCACCTGTTCGAGTCGGTCGAAAATGACGACCTGGCCGGTGTCCAGATCAGCATCGCCGGCGGCGGCGACATCAACGCCTATAATGACTGGGGCCTGACCCCGGTCGACCTGGCCGCCGACAAGGGCTATTTTGAAATCGTTCATTATCTTTTGTCGGTACGCGATGTCCTCGACTCAAGACGCACCACACAACCGCCACCAGCACCAACCCAGGCAACGGTAATCCCGGTGCCCCCTGAAGGGGCTCTCCAGCCGCCACCTGCGCCTGCTCCGGTAGCCGAAGTTTACAGCCCGCCACCGGGTTCCGATCCGTGGTCGGCGACGGTGGTCACATCGGAGCCGCCTCAGGAAACACCCGCCGCCTTCGATCCCCAGCAAAGCGTGCCGGGAACATCGCTGCCGGTCATCGGTGAAGTACGCGGCCCGGCAATTGACCTTGCCGTGCGTCCGCCCAACCCCGAGCCTGCCTTAGAACCTGAGCCAGCGACACAAGCTGCCTCGATTCCGCAAGCGACAACCCAATCCCTGCCGGTAGCACCACCGCCGATTGAAGTCGATGACGGCCCCGGAATTTTCGATCAGGTTAAAAATTTCTTTAGTTTTGGTAGCGAAGATGCTGAAAAGCCTGAGGAGACGGTCATCGGTGCGGCGCAGACGAAACCTGCGCCAGAAACCGTCTCTCCGGCAATACAACCGGAGCCCGAGCCTGAGCCTGAGCCCACAACCGTTGGCCCGACCCCCGAACAGGTCAGACAGGCGCTGGCCGCATCGCCGCCGACCGCACCGGTCAGCACGCCCGGCGATGGGCCGCAATCCATTGAGGGCAAGATATTTCCGGAACCGGTAACCCAGGCCCTGATGCTTCCGGCCCTTGATAAGAACACGCCGCCGCCGACCGTTGAATCGGTGACCGAAAAACCCGAGCCGGCCGCACCTCCTCCCGAAAAAACCAAAGTAGGAACCACAACTCCGCCCGGTAAACCCAAGGATGAAAGAGGCCTGTTCGATAAAGTCACGTCTTTTTTCGGCATCGGCAATGATCAGGGCAAGGATGAAAATTGATCCGAAGAAGGAGCAAAAAAATCCGGCCAATTCGGCGACTGGTCGGTCAAGCAGATCGAGCAGGCACAACTGGCGCCGAGACCGCCTGACGAAAAACCACTTGTGCGCAAAAAGAAACTGTCACCGGATCCGCGCCTCGACGGCGTTATCTTGTCTCTTGGCACGACCACATCGTTAGGGAAAGCGATGCCGCAGCAGGAGCCGGCCCCGTGGTTTCAAAAATCCTGCGTCTCCAAGAAATCTGATTCTGTTGTTTTTTGTATCGAACCGCTCGACTGGCCTGACGACATAAGTCCCCATTTCCTGTCCGATTCGATCATGTATGAAGGCAACAAGGTTATCGTCCGCTACGACGAGGGCTCGGCAACATATTTCCATACCCTTTTTCCGTCCCAGTCATATCCGATGATCGTCGATTTCTTCACCCGCCGCTATGGCAAGCCGACCAAACAGATAAACCGTTCGATCGCACCACTGGCCTCGCCGCGCATGGAAAACCCAACGGTAATCTGGAAAAGCATTGCTCCGGTGACCAATTTGCTGACAACCCTGGAAATTCGTATGTTCGATGACAACCGCGGCGGCTTCCCGGACACCAAGCGCGGGGCGGTGTACCTCTATCATGAATGGTCGCAGCCCGTGTTTCCGCAGCTCTCGTCGGTGGAACTAATGCTGCTTCGGGCCGAGAAAAGAACCGAGTAGCCCCTGTCCAGGTCATTTTTTCATTCACTGCGAATCAGGCAGCACTCGAAATCCTGTGCCCTGAATCTCCTCCCTCTACAAGGGATTGATTCCAAAGAGCTTTAGTTAAACCATTGAAATTTCACGATGATGATATATATACAGGGTCTGTTTAGAGATTTTCTAATTTAACTTTCGTTTTTCAACAAGAGGTGATTCAAGCCATGGCTGGAATTCTAACAAATCTACGCAATACGGTGATCGCAGGGTTGGTGCTCACCATTATCATGATTGTTATCGTCACCGGCGTTACCGGTGAGGCATTTGCCCTAGATTTCACCTATCGGGCCTTCATCATCCGCTGGCTTCATGTGCTGAACGGCGTCATGTGGATCGGCCTGTTGTGGTATTTCAACTTCGTACAAGTGCCCAATATGCCGAAAATCCCGGATGATCAGAAACCGGCCATCAGCAAGGTCATCGCCCCGGCCGCCCTGTTCTGGTTCCGTTGGGCCGCCATGGGCACCATCGTCTTCGGACTTTTGCTGGCCATGATCAACGGCTACCTGCTGGAAGCCCTGACCATCGGCGCCATCGAAAACTTCGAAAATGCCAAGCACGTGGCCATCGGCATCGGCATGTGGATGGGCATTATCATGTGGTTCAATGTGTGGTTCCTTATCTGGCCGAACCAGAAGAAGGTTCTCGGCATGGTCGAAGCGACCGCCGACGAAAAAGCCGCTGCCGGTCGCATCGCTTTGTTCGCCTCGCGCACCAACACGCTGCTGTCGTTCCCCATGCTCTACGCCATGGTCTCGGCCCAGAACATTTACTAAGTTCAGGCAGTATCAAAAGAAAGGCCCGGCGGAAACGTCGGGCCTTTTTTTGTGGCTAGGCGGCCACACCCATTTGTTGCAAATCACACTCGACCAAGCCTAGACTAACCATACATATGACTTTATCGCCTGTTCCTGGGGGGCAACATCGTATGGAACAAAATTATTCCAATGAAAACCATGACCGACAGCGCCGTTGGGAGCGCCTTGAATACCAGACCGGCATGGCCCTGCTACTGGAAGACGGTCGCCGCTTCGAGGGCGTGACCCTTGATGTCAGCCTGACTGGTGTTCTTCTGAAAACCGAAAACCCGCCCGAGGGCCTGATAATCGGTGACCTTGGCGAACTGCATATCATACCCACCGATGAAAATCTGAGATTCCCGTGTAAGGTAGTGCGCATAACCGACACCAAAGTCGGCCTCAATTTCCACGACAAGCAATCCTCCTTCGGCATGTTCGTTACCCACGATATGATGCTTGACCTGCTGACCAGCATAAACAATGCCTTTTCTGCATCCCTCGATCTTGAATCGACAATCGAAACGAGCGTTACCCACATCAAGGATTATTTGCAATCGGAAGCCGCGTCGTTATTTCTGTGGGACGAAGAAAATAAAACCATTGTTTGCGGGGCCTGTGCCGGTCCGGTCGATATCACCGGCATCACCCTGGAACCGAACGAGGGTGTTGTCGGCTGGGTTATCCAGCAGGGCATTCCTCATATCGTCCATGACGTAATGGGAGATTCGTATTTCTCCCGCAAGGTTGATGAAAAAACAGGGTTCAGGACCGAGTCTATCCTCTGCGCCCCTTTGAGAATCAAGGACAAAATTATTGGTGCGCTCGAAGTCATCAACAAGCGAGGCAGCGGGCTTTATGCCGGACACGACCGCATCGTGCTGACGGCGCTTGCCTCGGCAACAGCGATGGCAATTCACAATGCTCGCCAGGCGGATGCCCAGGCAGAGCGGGATGCCGCCATCAAGGCTAACAAGGCAAAATCGGAATTCCTGTCATCCATGAGCCACGAGTTGCGTACCCCACTCAACGCCATCATCGGATACTCACAAATGCTGGCAGGAAATCAGAAGAGCAATATGAGCCAAAGTGAACGGGGGGCGCTCGGTAATATCGTCAAGGGCGGAGAACATCTTCTTAGCCTGGTTAACGAAGTCCTTGATCTTGCACGAATAGAAAGCGATCAACTAGAACTTGAAATTACGGAAGTCTCTCCCGCCGAGGCGATTGAAGGAGCGATGATCATGGCCAATAACATGGCCGAGAAAAATCAGGTAACCATCCATGAGGACCCCTCCTTGAAATCAATGCCCAAGGTATGGGCCGACGAGAAACGGCTCAGTCAAATTGTCCTTAATCTCCTCTCTAACGCAGTAAAATATAATCACGATAACGGTAACGTAACCATTGCATCTGCGCTTACTTCGGACGGAATGCTACGGCTTTCGGTTACTGATAACGGGCCCGGTATCTCGAAGGAAAAGCAGGAAAGGCTGTTTCAGCCATTTTCACGTCTCGGCATGGAAAAGAGCGCCAATGAGGGCACCGGTATCGGCCTGACCATCAGCAAAAAACTGGTCGAAATGATGGACGGGCGCATCGGCTTCGAAAGTCAGGCCGAAAAGGGAACGATCTTCTGGTTCGACCTGCCTGTGGTGCTCTAGACCGCCACCAACGCAGCAGCGATCCGGCGTTCCTCGGTCAACAGCACGTTGAATGTACGGCACGCGGCGCCGGTATCCATCCATTCCAGGACAATGCCGTGCGCCCGTAGCGCCTCGCGCAGATCCTCCGGAGGCGGACTAAAATCGGGGCCGCATCCAATCACCAGAATTTCCAGCTCTACCGCCCGGTCAATGACCAGTTGCAATGTTTCAATGGTGATTGATGGGCGATCAGTGACGGACCAGGGGTGCGCACTTTCAGTGAACACGATCAGTGAGCCTTCGTAACGTTCGCCGGAAATGCGGAAGCCGCCGTCGCCATAGCCGCCAATCAACTGGCGCCCGGCGGCCACATGCGGCGTTATATCAAGTGAAATGGGATTACGGGGCCTTATCGGCCGCCGCCTCCTTATTATCGTCGCCACCGGCAATACCGCCTCGCCGGGCGACGTTCAGGTACAGCAACAACGGCACCGCCAGACAGATCGACGAATATGTGCCGATGATAACACCCCAGATCATGGCAAAACTAAAACCACTGATGACCTCGCCACCCAGTAAATAAAGTGCGCCCAGGGCCAGCAACGTGGTAACCGATGTCATTACCGTACGCGACAGGGTCTCGTTGATCGAATCGTTTAGCAATTCACCCAATGATTTCGACTTGTAACGGCGCAGGTTTTCGCGCACTCGGTCATAAACAACGACGGTATCGTTGATCGAATAACCGGCAATGGTCAAGATGGCGGCCACCGTGGACAAATTAAATTCGAGTCCAAGCAGCGCAAAAATACCGATGGTCGAAATCACATCATGCAAAAGCGCAATGACCGCGCCCAGGCCGAACTGCCATTCAAACCGAAACCACACATAAACAAGGATGGCGAAAATCGCCACTGCCACAGCATAAACGCCATCAAGGAACAACTCATCGCTGATTTTTGGGCCTACAAATTCTGTGCGTCGGTATTCAATATTATCGCCGAGGGCCGCCTTGACCCTCTCAACCGCTTCGGCCTGCGCGCTCTCGTCGCCTTCCTGGAACTGAATACGGATCATCACCTCGTCGGGGGCGCCAAATTCCTGCAAGCCAATATCGCCAAGCCCCAGTTCCGACAGGTTGGAGCGCATGGCACCGATGTCGGCGGGACCATTCGTGGTTTTCACCTCGATCAGGATGCCACCCTTGAAGTCGATGCCGTAATTGAGGCCCTTTGATGAAAAAATGCCGATAGAGAAAACCACCAGCAGGGCTGAAAAAACAAAGAACGTCATCCGCCTCGATATGAAGCTCAGGTTGATGTTGTCCGGTACCAGGTGAAATCTGCGCATCGATCAGGTTCCTATAGGGGCAACGTGTCAGGGCGCGTGCGCCTGAGCCATGTGGCAACGATCAACCGGGTTAACAGGATCGCCGTAAACAGTGATGTCAGGATTCCGATGGCCAGCGTCACCGCGAAGCCGCGCACCGGGCCGGAACCGAATTGATAGAGCAGTACGGCGGCGATCAACGTTGTTACGTTGGCGTCAATAATGGTCTTGATAGCGCGCGAATACCCCGCGTCGATAGCCGAGATAGGTGTGCGTCCGGCGCGGGTTTCTTCGCGAATACGCTCAAACACAAGCACATTGGCATCGACAGCCATGCCGATGGTCAAAACCACGCCAGCAATGCCGGGCAGGGTCAGCGTCGCCTGCAACAATGACAGGGCAGCAATGATCAAAATAATATTCGCCACCAGCGCAACATCGGCCATCAACCCGAAACGGCCATAGACAATAACCATAAAGACAACCACCAGAATCATGCCGATGATGGAAGCAATTTTGCCGGCGGCAATTGAATCGGCCCCGAGGCCTGGCCCGACCGACCGTTCTTCCAGTATGGACAGTGGCGCAGGCAGGGCACCGGCGCGAAGCAGAAGGGCCAGGTCCTGTGCACCTTGCACCGTGAAGCGGCCTGAAATAACGCCGCTACCACCCAGGATCGGCTCGCGGATGACCGGCGCACTGATCACCTTGCCATCGAGCACTATGGCGAACAGCTTGTTAACGTTTTCGCTCGTCACCTTGCCGAAGCGCTTGCCGCCGATGGAATCAAAACGGAAATTGACGACCGGTTGGTTGTCCTGAAAAGTCGGTTGAGAGTCAATCAGGGTATCGCCGCTGACCATTACCCGTTTTTGAATCAGATACATACGCGGACGACCGTCATTGCCGACCTCGTCAACCGATGGCAATAACATTGATCCGGGCGGAACCCGTCCGCCCAAGGCCGTCGGGGCCTGACGTTCATCGACCAGGTGGAATGTCATTTTTGCGGTCTTGCCAAGCAACCTTTTTACCCGTTCGGGATCATCCACACCGGGCAACTGTACCAGAATACGGTTGTCACCCTGGCGCTGAATGGTCGGTTCACGCACCCCCGTTTCGTCGATGCGGCGGCGCACAATCTCGATCGATTGTTCAAGGGCCGCCGTGCGGCGATCGCGAACGGCCTGTTCGGTCATTCGCAGTATGATTCGCCCGCCATCACCGGTTTCAGCCGTGATGCCACTATCGAGATTTCGAATCAGTTGGCGCGCCTGTTCGACTTGGTCCAAGTCCTTGATGGTGACGTTTGCCGCCAAGCCCTGCACACCGAGTCCGCTATAGCGGATATTTGCTTTACGCAGCGCCGAACGCATGGAATCGACCAGAGCCTCGAGCCGTTCCCTTACAACAACGTCGACTTCAACCTCAAGCAGCAGGTGCGATCCGCCCTGAAGATCAAGGCCAAGGCTGATTTGCTGATTGGGAATCCAGCCGGGCAGTGCCCTCGCCTGTTCCGCCGTCAGCAAATTGGGTGCGGCAGAAAGCAGACCGAGCAGACAGACGGCCAGAATCGTAAAGATTTTCCACTTGGCAAAATGAATCATGGCGGTGAAGCGGACTTAGTCGCTCTTGCCTCCCAGCAAACCCTTGAGCTTGGAAACAGCGCTTTTATTGTTATCGTCACTGGCTGCTGAATCTTTGTCTTTTTTGGATTTCTTGTCGTCGTTTGCCGGTTCCGTTTTCGACAACACGGCGGCGACCAGCGAACGTTCAACACGGACCTTCACGTTGTCGGCAATTTCGACCATCAGTTCCTTGTCATCGACGACCTTGGTGACAGTGCCGATAATGCCACCACCGGTGACCACCTTGTCGCCGCGTCGGATAGCCCCCAGCATACCCTTATGCTCCTTGGCCTTCTTCTGCTGCGGACGAATGAGCAGGAAATAGAAAACGACGAAGATAAGGACCAGCGGGAACATCGCCTCGAGGCCACCACCAGCGGAGGACCCCGCAGCTTGTGCGTAGGCGGGCGAAATGAACATCTGTGACTCCTGAATTTACCTAATCCCCAGGCCGAAAACCGGCCAAGCCAGCGGACTATAACGGTCCCGGCTGGATGTGCAACCGCAAAGAAAAGCAATTTTCACAAGGGGGCTATGGGGATTTGACAATATTCCATTAAATGGACTAAATTGGAATATTATGGAATTATATCCTCCTCCCGCACCATGACGACAGCCGCCAAAATAAAGCATCACCGCCTCGCCGCCGGCTTGACCCAGGCCGACCTTGCGGTGCGCATGGGCACAAGTCAGGGGCAGGTCGGGCGACTGGAACAAAGCCATCGCCGCCTCACCGACGACTGGGTTGAACGCATCGCCAAAGCGCTTGGCATTGACCCGGCGAATTTTGTCATTGATGGCAACACCGCCCCGGGTTCCACCACCGAGACCTCCCTTGCCCCCGTCATGGAGCGCATCGCCGATGCTCTCGACCGGATGTCACCGCCGGTGGCCGGTAAAAGTGATCTCGATGACGGGACGGCCTTCGTCTGGCATGCGGATGGGGCGTGGCTGGAATCGATTGAGCGGGTCAACCGTATAGATTACGGGCTGCTCAAGGGAATTGATCACCAAAGCGATATCCTGCTCGATAACACCTTAAACTTTGCCCGTGGGCTGCCGGCCAACAACGCACTTTTATGGGGGGCTCGCGGCACTGGAAAAAGCTCGCTGGTCAAGGCTGTGCATTCCCGTGTTATCGAAGGCCTGGACGACACACTGGTATTGGTCGAAATCCACCGCGAAGACATCCCGTCATTGCCCCATTTGCTGGCCATCCTGCGTAAATCGAATCGCCGTTGCGTGCTGTTCTGTGACGATCTGTCTTTCGATGGCGAGGACGCGGCTTATAAATCCCTGAAAGCCGTCCTCGAAGGCGGCATCGAGGGGCGACCCGCCAACGTCATCTTCTACGCAACATCGAACCGCCGCCACCTGATGCCCCGCGACATGATCGATAATGAACGCTCAAGCGCCATCAATCCGTCAGAAGCGGTCGAGGAAAAGGTATCCCTGTCGGATCGCTTTGGCCTGTGGCTCGGGTTTCACAACTGCGACCAGCAGACGTATCTGGATATTGTCGACGGTTACGCCAACCATTACGGCTTTAATATCGAATCCGCCGACCTGCATGGCCGCGCCAACGAATGGGCGGTGACCCGCGGTTCACGCTCGGGCCGCATCGCCTGGCAATTCATTCAGGATCTGGCTGGCGGGTTGGGAAAGCGGCTGGATTAAGAAGACTTCAGGCTGGACGCCATAATGAAGTTGTTCTTGCCCTTTTTCTTGACCTCGTACATGGCTTCGTCAGCAGCCTTCATCACCGCCTCAACGTCGCCACCGTCGTCAGGAAAAATGGAAATGCCAATACTGGCGCCGATGCTTCCATCAATGCCCCCAGGCAGGGGGAACGGAAGGCTAAGGACTTCCAGAATACGCTGGGCTAGAAACTCGGCTTCGTAAATACCGATCAGATCTGTATAGGCGATCAGGAATTCGTCGCCACCCAGACGGGCCACGGTATCGGTTTCACGGACCTGCTCCAGCAGGCGGGTGGAAGCCTCTTTCAACACAATGTCACCGGCATCGTGGCCGTAGGTATCGTTGACGGCCTTAAAGCCGTCCAGATCGATAAACACCACCGCGATCTTGTTCTTGTCCCGGTGGGCACGGGCCAGCGCCCGTTCCAGATGCTCCATCAGCAGTCTGCGGTTGGGCAGGCCGGTCAAGCCGTCATGAGTCGCCATGTGACGCATTTTTTCTTCGGTCTCGCGGCGGCGGTCGACCTCTTCCGATAATGCCAGTGTGCGATCACGCACACGCTGTTCCAGTTCCTGGTTCATCTGGTGCAAAGCCATGACGGCGTTGCGGTGTTGGGTAATATCGCGGGCTTCCAGCATGTAAGCGTCGGGCGAACCATCAGTCCGGCTGAGGGCAATTTGCACATCGATGATGGTGCCGTCGATGCGGGCGAAGCGAGCCGGGAAAAGGTCAGGTTGATCCATCAATTCGTCGAGGGATTCGGAATCCTCAAACACGGGATGGTAATCTGGATGAAACATCGATGTGACTGGTTTGCCAATAATTTCCTTCACATCTTGCGCGCCGAGCAGAGAAAGCCCGGCCTGATTTATGAATGTGATCTTGCCTTCAGAACACGCACAGATAACGTCCATGGCGTGATCGACAAGCGAACGGAAGCGGATTTCCGAGTGGTGGATATCGGAAGCCAGGGCCATCCGGTGTGAAACATCCTCGGCGCGGACGATCAACGTGCCATCACCCAGTTCACGTGCCGGTTGAACACGGATTTCAACACTTACCTTCGTGCCATCTGCCCGTTTCATCATCACAAGACACGGCATTCCGTCTTCCGCAATGTGCTCGATCAAGCCGATGTTGGCGTACTCGCTTGTCAGGAATTCGTCGAATTGGTGATCCTCAAGGGGGACCGGATTGCCGTATCCAAGCAGCATCGCCCCCTGCATGTTCATGGTCAGCGCCTTGCCGTCACGATAGCAGCACGCAAGGCCGGGAAAAAATTCCAGCACCTCACGCACGTTACGGTCGGTAAAGCGCGCGCCGCGATTACGCTTTTCTGACTCTGGCTTCGGTTGGGTATCCAAGACGGTCATTTGTTTCCCAGAAAACTACGCAAACCCACATTTCCAGACCCGCCCGATATTCTGCCCCGAAATGTAGAATTAACCAAAGCAGAAACCAACTATCTAGGCTTTAGGCAGGTGTTTCAGAGGATTTACAGCCCTTTTTCCCCGGCGCAGTTCAAAATGCAACTGCGGAGAACTGACGCTGCCCGACGAGCCAACCTTGGCGATGGCTTGGCCTTTTCGAATTTTCTCTCCACGCTTGACCAAAAGCGCCTCGTTATGGGCATAGGCCGAAACCCATCCGCCTGAATGTTTGATCAGGAGCAGATTACCAAAACCACGCAATTCATTACCGGCATAGGCGACGACGCCATTCTCCGTGGCCATGACCGGGGCACCCCGCGGGGCGGCAATATTGACACCATCGTTTTGCAATCCCTTTGACTTAGCTCCGTAAGAAGACAGCACTTTGCCACGCACCGGCCACAAGAACCCCTTGCCCGAAGCCGCCGGTGGTGGTGGCACAGTTGAAGGTTTCACACTCTTGCTGGAGGCAATCGAGGTTCGCTTCGGCGGCGCCGCCTCTTTCGCCGTATCTTTTGGCTGGGCCCTTGCTGCCTGCATCACCGATCCCCCGGGCAGGCGCAGGCGCTCTCCGATCTGGATGGTGTATGGCGGCTTCAGCCCGTTGAGCCGGGCCATGTCGTACATGTTTACCCTGTAAGCCTCGGCGATACCGCCAAGCGTATCACCGCCTTTTACCTCATGGGCGCGGCCACGCGGCAGTACCAGACGCTGGCCGACATTTAAGTGATAAGGAGGATTAAGATTATTGGCCTCTATGATGGCTCGGGCAGATACCTTGTGCCGGCGCGACAGGCCGTAGACCGTGTCGCCGCGACCGACGATGACCGCATCGGCACCTATAAAAATATTTTGCTCGGGCCTATTGGCGGCGCGCGGCCATTCCGGTGGCGGCGGCCATTCGGCCCAGCCGCAGGCGTTTAGCGTCAGCAGAATGAAAATGGCTACGGTGCGTATCATCTCCTAAGGCCTGTCTCCTTCCACCAATGGCACAAAACGGGTATGGCCAAGCTCTTCCGTCTCGATGCCTTCATCCGTGCGAGTGACGCGCAGCAACCGTTGGTCATGCTCGTCCCGGCCGTCGCTGACCGGCACTACCATGATGCCACCGATAGCAAGTTGCTCGACCAGCAGCGGCGGTACGTCGTGGGCAGCCGCAGTGACAATAATACGCTCGAACGGGGCCTGCTCCTTCCAACCGTGGGAACCATCGCCGCAGCGAGTTGTAATGTTGGTCAGGCGCTGTTCGGCGAACCGTTGCTCGGCCAGTTCAAATAACTCTCGAAAACGCTCGATGGTGTATAGGCGGCGGCACAAGGGCGCCAATACTGAAGACTGATAGCCCGACCCGGTGCCGATCTCGAGCACCTTCATGCGGTCACCTACCTGCAGGGCCTGCGTCATCAGGCCGACGGTCAGCGGCTGACTGATCGTCTGATGATGGCCGATGGGCAGGGCAATGTTCTCGTAAGCCTTTTCGCGCAGCGCATCCGGCACGAATGCTTCACGCGAAACATTCTCCATGGCCGCCATCACTCTGGCATCGTCTACGCCGCCGCGGCGAAGCTCCAGAATCAATTGCGCCCTGCCCTCATCCAGACTCACCTTAAAATATCCCCTTCAGTTTCTTCAGGAACCCGGCATGGGTCATGTCAACGGAAAGCGGCGTAATTGAAACGGCGCCACGGTTGACGGCCTCAAGATCCGTGCCCTTCTTGAACTTGTCTTCGACGCGCTGTGGACCAACCCAGAAATAGTCCTCGCCCCTGGGGTCCACACCCTGGCTCAAGTCGCCGCCAATTTTGCGGCGGCCCTGGCATGTCACCTCGATACCACTGACCGATGCCGCCGGAACATTGGGGAAATTGACGTTTATCAGCACCGTTGGCGGGAACGTCATGCCGGTCAGCCCCTTCAACACCTTGACCAGCCAGTGCTCGGCCGTCGACCACTTGGTCGGGTGGCCGTCTTCGGTAACCTGGCTGAGGGCGATGGCCGGCAGCCCCATCAAGGTGCCTTCAAGGGCCGCCGCCACAGTCCCCGAATAGGTCACGTCGTCACCCATGTTGCCGCCCCGGTTGACGCCGGATAACACCAGGTCGGGCGGATTGTCTTTCATCACCTGATTGATACCCATCAACACGCTGTCGGTCGGGGTGCCATCAACGGCGAAACGCCGGGCCGTCAGTTTGCGGATGCGCAGAGGCCGCCGCAGGGTCAGTGAATGGGCGGCGGCGCTCTGTTCAGTTTCCGGGGCCACGACCCAAACATCTTTGGCCATCTTGCGCATGACCTTTTCCAGCATTTTCAATCCCGGTGCATGAACTCCGTCATCGTTGGAAATCAGGACGCGGGCGCGAGAAATATCCGGAACACGATCACGCATCTCCGCCAATCACCTCTAGCCCGCCCATGTAGGGTTTGAGTGCCTCTGGCACGATGATCGAGCCATCGGCCTGCTGGTAATTCTCCATCACCGCGATCAGGGTGCGGCCGACGGCAAGGCCGGAACCGTTCAGGGTATGGACGAAGCGCGTGCCCTTTTCCCCCTCTGGCCGGTAACGCGCCTTCATGCGGCGGGCCTGGAAATCGCCGCAGTTAGAGCAGCTGGAAATTTCCCGGTAGCGGTCCTGCCCCGGCAGCCAGACCTCGATGTCGTAAGTCTTGCGGGCCGAGAAACCAATATCACCGGTACACAGGGTGACGACACGGTATGGCAGCTCCAGCCGCTTGAGAACTTCTTCGGCGCAACCGACCATCCGTTCCAGTTCAACGTCTGATTGATCCGGCTCGGCGATGGTCACCATCTCGACCTTGGTAAACTGATGCTGGCGGATCATGCCGCGGGTGTCCTTGCCGGCGGACCCGGCTTCGGAACGGAAACACCAGGTCATGGCGGTGTAACGGCGCGGCAGGTAATCGGCATCGACAATATGATCGGCGACGATGTTGGTCAATGGAACCTCGGCCGTTGGAATCATCCACAGGCCGTCTTCGGTCCTGAACAGGTCCTCGCCGAACTTCGGTAACTGTCCGGTGCCATATAGCGCATTGTCGCGCACCAGCGCCGGCGGGTTAACCTCGATCAGGTCATGTTCGCCGGTGTGCAGGTCGAGCATGAAGTTGGCCAAGGCCCGTTCCATGCGGGCCAACGCTCCGGTCAGCAAGACAAAGCGGGCGCCGGACATTTTCGACGCCGTCTCGAAATCCATCAGGCCGAGGGCCTCGCCCAGCTCGAAATGTTCTTTCGCCGTAAAATCAAAGGTTCCCGGCTCGCCCCAGGTGCGTTCCTCGCGGTTGTCGGACTCGTCGGCGCCATCAGGAACATCGGCGGCGGGCAGGTTTGGAATGGCTGACAAGACCGTATTCAGCTCTTCGGTGGCGGCGCGGGCGCTTTCTTCGGCGGCGGCCTGCTGATCTTTCGACGTCGCCACCTGGGCCATGATGGCAGACGCATCCTCGCCCTTGGCCTTGGCTTCACCTATCTGTTTTGACAGCTTGTTGCGTTCGGCCTGAATTTCCTGGGCCTTGGTTTCGGCGTCGCGGCGCACCTTATCCAGCGCCAACACCTCAGTCGCCATGGGCGCCAACCGACGCCGGGCAAGTCCGGCGTCAAAGTCATCGGGGTTGTCGCGGATCCACTTTATATCGAACATGATGGATATACCTTAACCGGATTCGCCCGGTTGTTCCGCTTTTTTGGCGTCACCTTCGTCGTCGTCTTCTTCGTCTTCATCCTCATCGTCTTCTTTCGGATTGTCTTTCTGGACGAAGGCCACCGACAGAATAGAGATTTCGTAGAGCAGGATCGTCGGCAACGCCAGGCCGATCTGGCTGATAACGTCAGGCGGCGTCAGCACGGCGGCGGCAACAAAGGCGAGCACGACCGCATAACGGCGCTTTTCCCTCATTCCCTTGGCGGTGACCATGCCGACCCGGCCCAGCAGCGTCATCAGCACCGGCAGCTCGAAGCATAGCCCGAAAGCAAAAATCAACCGCATCACCAGCGACAGATATTCATCGACCTTGGCTTCCAGCTGAATCGGCAAGGCCCCCGCGCCACCGACCGATTCGAAGCCGAGGAAGAACTTCCATGCCATGGGGAAAATGAAGTAATAAACAAGCGATCCACCCATGAAAAAAAGAATCGGCGTGGCGATCAGGAACGGCATCAATGCGCGCTTTTCGTTTTTGTAAAGCCCCGGCGCCAGGAACAACCAGAACTGCATGGCGATGAACGGAAAGGCCACGAACAAGGCTGCGAAGAAAGCCACCTTGACGTAGGTAAAGAAGGCTTCGTGCAAGGCCGTGAAGATCAAGCGGCGGTTGCCGCCCAGGCCTTCCATGGCGTCGGCCAGCGGGTGGACCAAAAAGTCATAGATGCTGGGGGCGAAGTAATAACAAACAAAAAACAGTACCAGCACCGAGACAAGGGAATAGGTGAGCCGCCGCCTGAGCTCAATCAGGTGGTCAAGCAACGGCGCCTTGCTTTCTTCCAGGTCTTCTTCAGTGGGAGTATCGGTTTCGGCCACGCTTTTTACCCGTCCTTCTTATCTTCAACATCGGGGGGTACATCGGCGGAAGGCGTCAGGGCTTCTGGCTCGAAGGGCCCCTCGTTCCCGCTGCCGCTACCGAATGTCGGTGATTCCGCAGGTGTTTTATCATCGATGGCCGTGCTTTCTTTCGCCACCTTGTTCAGGTTATCGGTGATTTCCGTCATATTCAGATCAGAGGCAATTCCACCGTCCGGGTCTATCGTGTTTTCGATGGTCTTACCGATATCGTTGTCAGAGATCGCATCGATTTGTTTTTTCATATCATCTAGGTCGGCTTCGCGGACGACCTCGTCGATTCCGTCCTGGAAATCGCGCGCCAGCATCCGCGCCTTGCGAACCAATCCCATGATGGTACGCAGCGCGCGCGGCAAATCCTTTGGGCCAACTACAATGATGCCCAGGATGGCGACGATGAATAATTCCTGCCAGCCTATGTCAAACATGGCGGCTCAATGCTCCAGGCGGGGGAATGGCCAAGGCCGGATCTGGCCCCGGACGCTCAGTTACTGGCGGCGTCGTTCTTTTTCTCAGGCGCCGTCGATTCATTAGCCGTTTCGGCCTTTTCCGTATTCAAAGCCTTTGGGGCCTCATCCTCGTCAGAGGAAGCGGCCCCCTCTTCATCCTTCATGCCCTTTTTGAAAGATTTTAGGCCCTTGCCGAAATCGCCCATAAGAGCAGAGATTTTTCCCTTGCCCCCAAACAGGACGAGGACAACCGCCAGAACGATTAACCAATGCCAAATGCTGAATGCACCCATAATTTCAAGTCTCTCTTAAATAATACCCAGTGAATTTGTCGGCGGATAATGGCAGAAACCCTTAGGCAGAGCAACGCCGCCGCCGCTTTCAGGGAAAATAATGCACAATTGCACATGAATGGTCGATGAAAACGACTTTTATCCGTTGTTTCCAAGGGCTTCCACTTCACCCGGCGAAGCATCCGGCGAGCCCTCATCGCCCGTATCGGCATCAATTTCCTCTACTATTTCTTCCGCGGCCTCCGTCTCGTCATTGTTTTCCAGCCCGGCGGCCAGCACCAGGACATCAGCTTCGTCATCTTCTGACTCAGGCTCGGCATCACCGTTTACTTCTGCCGCCGAATCGGCGACGTGACCGCTGACCCGATAAGCATCTATGGCCGGCCGTTTATCGAGCAGGCCAGCCGATTTCAACTCCTCGACCCCGGGAAGGTCACTGACGCTTTCAAGACCGAAATGATCAAGGAAAGCATCCGTCGTTCCCCAGGTTGTCGGACGGCCCGGAGTCTGGCGTTTGCCACGCGGCCGGATCCAGCCGTTTTCAAGTAGTGTATCAAGGGTTCCCTTGGACAGGCTGACACCGCGAATATCCTCTATCTCGCCACGTGTTATCGGCTGGTGATAGGCGATGATGGCCAGGGTTTCGACCATGGCACGGCCCAGTTTGCGCGTAACCTCTATTTCCTTATTCAGCATCGGCGCCAGCTTTTCGTCCGAACGAAATGCCCACGATCCCCCGGCCTGTACCAGATGAACGCCGTGGTCGCTATATTGTTCGCCCAGTTGTTTCAGCAACGCCGGCACATCGGCACCGTCGGGCATTCTGTTCACCAGGGATTTTTCAGTGACCGGATCGGCGGAGGCAAACAAGATCGCCTCCAGCAGCCGCAAATTCTGGTCCAGCTCGTCACTCATTCTGTCGTGTTCTCCACTATTTCTTCTGCTTGATATCGGGGCCTTTCCTGCAGGTCCTGATCATTACTACGAATGTATATAGGCTCAAAATGCCCGCTCTGGCGAAGCCTTAGCCTGCCTTCGCGTACCATTTCAAGTGATGCGGCAAAGGTCGAGGCGACGGCGGAAGTGTAGCCCAGCCCTTTTTTCAATCCGGACGGCATGAATTGCAAGAGGGTTTGCCAGTCGGGAATCTTGCCGACCAGTTTATGGAGACGTTCCAGCGCGTCCTCAACAGCATAAAGTTCATAAGCTTCAATGTGTAAGGTGGCATCTTTGTTGCGGTGCTTCTGCTCTCCATAGCATTTAAGAAGGTCATATAGCGTTACCTCGAACACGGTCGTATATGAGCTGGTGAATTTTTCCGGCACCCCGCGGGCAAAGAACTCGCGATTCAAATGACTGCGGGCCATCAACCGGGCGCCGGCATTTTGCATTGATTCCAGGCGCTTCAGCTGGAAAGCCAGGGCAGCCGCCATTTCTTCGCCGCTCGGTTCATCATCTCCATCAAGATCAGGCAACAGCAGCCGTGACTTCAGGTAAGCCAGCCATGCCGCCATGACAAGATAGTCGGCGGCCAGTTCCAGGCTGGTGTGCCGGGCCTCGGCGACAAAGGCTAGATACTGGTCGGCCAGCTGGACGATGGAAATCTGCGTGATATCAACTTTCTGGTTGCGGGCCAGGGTCAGCAGCACGTCAATCGGACCTTCAAAACCATCAATGTCGATGACAAAGGATGCCGGGCTGTCTTCCGACGGCATTTCGTCCATCTCGATATCTTCGAAGTCTTCAGTATTTGCCATCAATTTCCCTAAACCACGCCGGTCAGGCGCAAGATAAATTCGGACAGTTCCGCAGCCGGGGCGCCAACCAGCCACCAGAATACATTCAGGTCAAGACCTAGTCTTCCCCCAAGCCATGGCAACAGGAAGATACCCCCTAGAATAATGAATATTCCGGCCCTTTCCAACCGTGCCAACGGCATCGCCAGGGCCCGTGGCAACAGGCCGACGGCGACCCGGCCACCATCCAGCGGGGGCAGCGGTATCATATTAAAGACAGCTAGCAACACATTGATCCACAACGAATTTTGAAGGTTGTGGAAAAGCCAGCGGGCGACCTCCATGGGCAACAGCGATAGGGTATGGAACAGCAATGCCGATGCCACCGCCAGCATAATATTGGCCCCCGGCCCGGCCAGAGCCACCAGAACCATATCGCGGCGTGGATTCGTGAGCCGGGCGAAGTTGACGGGCACCGGTTTTGCGAATCCAAACATCATCCCCCCGCTTGACGCAAACAGCATCAGCGCCGGCATCAGCAGGGTCCCGAACGGGTCAATATGGCGGATCGGGTTAAAGGTCACCCGGCCCATGCGCTTGGCGGTATCGTCGCCCAGTCGCCAGGCGACAAACCCGTGTGCCGCTTCGTGCAGGGTGATCGCCAGCAGCAACGGCAACGCCCAGACCGAAAGGGTGAACATCAACGTGTCGGTATTCAAGATTCTGCTCCCGCCAGCATATCGCCGAGCCGCGCCACAGCATCTGCAAAGCCTTCATCCATCGGCTCAAGAGCCGCGCCGCGCATGGCTTCGCCCTTTTCAACCCGGGCCAGCGAAATTTCGCCAAGCCGGGGGCAAGCGGTAGCAATCTCTGTCATTTCACCCAGATCGCCGTTGCAATGAAGGGCGACGTCGCACCCGGCAGCAATAGCAGCGGTGGTGCGCGCCCCAAGGCTACCGGATAATGCCTGCATGGACAGGTCGTCGGACACAAGCACGCCGTCAAATCCCAAATGGCCGCGGATCACATCGGCGATAATAGACGCCGACAGGGTCGCCGGATTTTTGGCGTCCAGCGCCTGATAAAGCACATGGGCCGTCATCGCCCACGGCATATGGCCTAGTTTCTGAAACGGCGCAAAGTCGACATCTTCAAGATCTTCCCGCACCGCATCGACCATGGGCAGCGCCTTGTGACTGTCGACCCCGGCACGGCCGTGTCCGGGGATATGCTTGATCACCGGCAGCACGCCACCGGCGAGCAGCCCGTCACATACGGCGCCGCCAAGGACGGCGATGGTTTCCGGATCTCGGCCATAAGCGCGGTCGCCGATAATCCCATCGGCGTCAAGCCCAGGCACGTCAAGGACGGGGGTGCAATCGATGGTAATTCCCAGAGCCGTTAATTCCTCCGCGATCAACCTGGCGTTTAGGCGTGCCGCGCCTAGTGCCGTGTCCAGATCGTTTTCGGCAAGCTTTGCAAAAGCCGACGCCGGCGGCCCGTCGCGCCAATAAGGTGGCTTCAGGCGTTGCACGCGGCCGCCTTCCTGATCGATCAACACCGGGGCATCGGGACGTCCGAGCACCCCACGCAGGGCCGAAACCAGATCACGTACCTGATCAGGATTTTCGCAGTTACGCTGAAACAGGATAAAGCCGAGCGGATCGGCATCGGCGAACAACATCCGTTCACCTTCGCTGAGGACCGTGCCAGAACATCCAAATATTGCCGCCAGCGGGGCAGTTTGCGTCAAGTCAGCCTCCGGGCCTGACGATCAGGCAGGCGACCTTGCGTGCGATCAGGTTTTCACACAGTGCCTTGGCCTGCTCCTCGCCGGGCAACGGACCGGCACGCAAACGGTAATAAATACCCTTATCGGCACCCAGATCAATGCGAACCACCGACAGCGAATAAGGGCCCAGCAGATCGGGATGTTTTTTCTTGAGCCGGTCCCATTCATTTTCGGCCAGCACTTCGGAACGCACGGCGGCCAACTGCACCCGATAGGCGAGTCCGGCAACGGTGCTGGCGATATCTGCCTGTTCGGCCTTGGTTAGCGGCTCTGGAACAGGCGCGGGCTGCGGCGCGGGCGCGGACTCTGGTTCAGGGACCGGAGCCGGTTCAGGCTCAGGTGCTGCGGGAGTCTGCTCGGCGACTTGCACCGGAGGCTCCGGTACGGGCTCAGGCTCTTTTACCTGGGCCGGCGGCGCCAGGGGTTGTTCCGGCTGCGGCAGCAAACGCTCGATGCGACTCGTTTCGCTGTCTTCGCCCTTCATGCGGTCGTAGACAAGCTTGTCACGGTCGGGAATGGCCATGCCGCCCGGATTTTCAGGGCGCACCTTGACCGGCGTCTCGGCAGCGCGGATCAGGGGAATTTCTCCGTCCTTGCCGGTCATTATTTTATCGCCGAAATAATACCAACCGGCCCCGACACCGGCGCCGGCAATGAGCACAACCATCAGCCAGACAAATTTTCCGCGCTTTGGACGGGTCCTTCTTATGGGCTCGAATTCAAGGGCATCTGCGGGATCGGGTATGATCTCGTCGCCATTACTGTCTATTTGAGGGCCATCTGACCGGGCCATCACAATTCCTCTCTCGGTGCGACTCCGATAACCAGTAAACCCGATGCGATCACGAACGCCACGGCTTTGACAAGGGCTAATCTGGCACTTGTTAGCGCTTTGTCATCGGAAACGATGAAACGCAGCTGGGCATTATCGCCGCCCTTGTTCCACAGCCCATGAAATTCTGCCGCCAGTTCACTCAGATAAAAGGCTATACGGTGCGGCTCATGAGCCAATGCAGCACTTTCGACCAACCGGGGCCACGCCGCCATCACTTTAATAAGGGCCAATTCGGCCGGATCGCCGAGGCGCCCTAAATCTGCTTCGACCAAGACTGCCGGGGACAGGATTTCATCGCCGAATTCCGCCGCCGCGTTACGCATCACCGAATGGGCGCGGGCGTGAGCGTACTGAACATAGAAGACCGGGTTTTCCCGCGATTGTTCGGTCACCTTGGTCAGGTCGAAATCCAGCTGTGCGTCGTTCTTGCGGGTCAGCATGATGAAACGGACGACATCCTTGCCCACATTGTCGATGACATCGCGCAGGGTGACAAATTTTCCGGCCCTTTTCGACATCTTCACCGGCTTGCCATCATCCAGCAAATTGACCATCTGGCACAATTTAACGTCAAGTTCTCCCTCGCCTTCGGTCAGCGCCTTGACCGCCGCCGTCATACGCTTGACGTAACCGCCGTGATCGGCACCCCAGACATTGATCATGTTATTGAAGCCACGCCGGTGTTTGTCTGCGTGATAGGCCATGTCGGTGGCGAAATAGGTCCATGAACCGTCTGATTTTTTCACCGGCCGGTCGGTGTCATCGCCGAAGTCGGACGCCTTGAACAAGGTCTGTTCACGCGGCTCCCAATCATCTGGCTTCTTACCCTTCGGCGGCTCCAGAATGCCCTCATATATAAGTCCCCGGTCCGTCAAAGCCCCAAGTGCGACCTCGACTCCACCGGCGGCAACAAGTTCCCGCTCCGATGAAAATACTTCCTGTTCAACGCCAAGCGCTGCCAGATCGTCGCGGATCAGGACCATCATGGCATCGATGGCAAAATCGCGGATCGGCGCCAGCCATGTCTGTTCAGGTTTATCTTGCCACTTATCGCCATCGACTTCGGCCAGTCGCTTACCGGTGTCGATAAGATAGTCACCGGGGTACAGGCCTTCCGGAATATCGCCGACATCTTCGCCCCGTGCCTGGCGGTAGCGCAGGTGTAGTGAGCGGGCCAGGTTATCGACCTGGGCACCCGCATCATTAATATAGTATTCGCGGGTGACGTCGTAGCCGGCCTTGGCCAGTAAGGATGCCAGCGCATCGCCGACGACGGCGCCGCGGCCATGGCCAACATGCAGCGGCCCGGTCGGGTTGGTCGAAACATATTCAACATTGACCTTTTCCCCGCCGCCGATTTGGGATTCCCCATAGCCCGCACCTGCGGTCAGAATTTCGCGCAAACGATCCCGCCAAAAATCGTCGGCAAGGGTAATGTTGATAAAACCCGGGCCGGCGACCTCGGTATCCGTAACGGCGTCCACATCAGCCAGCCGCGCCGCCAGTTGATCGGCCAGAGCGCGCGGCTTCATGGCTGCCGGTTTTGCCAGTATCATGGCGGCGTTGGTAGAGATATCGCCGTGGCCGGTTTCGCGCGGCGGTTCGACGGCGACCCGGCCTAAGTCAATGCCTTCGGGCAGCACGCCATCGGTGACCAAAGACTCGATAACGGCCAGCACATGAGTGCGGTAATGATCAAACAGGTTCATGAGTTTTTAGCCTGCACGTCGAAAAGTTCCCGGTATTCATCAAGCGCCGCACGGTCGGTCAGGCCGGCGATATAATCGGCCACCGCCTGGGCCTTCGTTTCCTTATCGCCGGCGGCCTTTTTTTGCCAATCAGCGGGCAGGCATCCGGGCTCGGCGGTCAACAACTCGAACAACTCGCGGACCACCCGTTTGCCCTTGCTGGTCATGCGGTTGAGCTTGTAGTGCCGGTACATGTTATCGAACAAGAACTTTTTCAGGGCCGCATCGTTGGCGCGCATGGTTTCGGAAAATCCGGCAATCGCCGCCGAGCCATGGCGGATGTCTTCCGGCGACTTGGGGTTCAGGTCTTTCAGCCGCCGTGCGGTTTCTTCCAGCAAGTCGCCGACCATATCGCCGATCATCCGGCGCACGGCTTCGAATACGGTGCGCGACGAATCCAGGTCCGGGTATTTCCTGGCCACCTCGGCGAACACCGGGCCGGCCAGGGGGACGTCGGCCAGATCGTCGATGCTGAACAGGCCGGCGCGCAGGCCGTCGTCGATGTCGTGGTTGTTGTAGGCGACATCGTCACATATGGCGGCGACCTGGGCCTCGGGCCCGGCAAAGGTTGTGACCTCCAGGTCGTGGGTCTTGACATATTCGGCGATGGCATAGGGCAATTGCTTTTTCAGGGGGCCATTGTGTTTGACCACCCCTTCCAGGGTTTCCCAGGTCAGGTTGAGGCCCTGGAATTCCGCATAGCGATCTTCCAGCAAGGTGATGACGCGAAGCGACTGGGCGTTGTGATCGAAGCCGCCGTAGGGCTGCATCATTTCGCGCAAGGCCTCTTCGCCGGCATGGCCGAAGGGTGGATGGCCGAGATCGTGGGCCAGGGCCAGGGCCTCGCCGAGATCTTCGTTGAGACCCAAGGACCGGCAGACGGAGCGGGCGATCTGCGAGACTTCCAGGCTGTGGGTCAGGCGGGTGCGGAAAAAGTCGCCCTCGTGATTGACGAAAACCTGGGTTTTGTACTCCAGACGCCGGAAAGCGGCGGAATGGATAATGCGGTCCCGGTCGCGCTGAAAACAGGTGCGGGTGGCGCTTTCGGGTTCGGCAAACAGGCGGCCACGGCTGCTTTCCGGGTCGCTGGCATAGGGGCTGAGGGGGCGGCTCTGGTTCATGTGCGGAACCTACAGGGATGGCGGTTTTCAGGCAACGATGAACAGTCCCTTTGACAAATTCAATTTCCGCACTAAATAGATAGGGTATGGAGAACTTGACTATGGCACAAACCGAGACAATCAGCATTTCCGACAACGCCGCCCGGCGAATCGCCGAACTGGTGGCGGCGGAAGCAAAAGAGCACATGCGGCTCAGGGTATCCGTATCCGGCGGCGGCTGCTCGGGCTTCCAGTACGGATTCAGCCTGGACGACCAGAAACAGGACGATGACATCGAGCTGCAGCGGGACGGCATCTCGGTTGTCGTCGATGAAACGTCGCTGGAGTTCCTGAAAGGCTCGGAACTGGATTTTGTCGAGGACATGATCGGCTCCTACTTCGCCATGAAAAATCCCAACGCCTCGTCGACTTGCGGCTGCGGCTCGTCGTTCTCTGTCTAAATGACCCGCATCGCCAGTTGGAACGTCAACTCGGTCAAAGCCAGACTCGAGCACCTGCTGCGCTGGCTTAAAGACTCCTCCCCGGATATCGTGCTGCTTCAGGAACTGAAGTGCATATCTGAGAATTTCCCGGCCCTGGAAATCGAGGAGCTCGGCTATAACGTGGCCGTGGCCGGGCAGAAAACCTATAACGGCGTCGCCATCCTTTCAAAATCGCCGATCGAGATCGAGCGCACGACGCTCCCCGGTGACGAAACCGACGAACAGGCCCGCTATCTTGAGGCCTTCACCGGCAACGTGCGGGTCGCCTCGATCTATCTTCCCAACGGCAACCCGATCCCCGGCGACAAGTTCGACTACAAGCTGGCGTGGATGGAACGGCTGTACCATCACACCCGAGGCTTGCTGGAATACCAGGAAGCCTTGGTGCTCGGCGGCGATTACAACGTCATCCCGGAAGCCGGCGATGTCTACAGCCCCCAAGCCTTCGCCGATGACGCTTTATACCAGCCCGAATCCCGCGCCGCCCTTCGCAAGATCGTCAACCTGGGGCTGACCGATGCCTACCGGGCGATGACCCCGGAAACCGGCCGCTATACCTGGTGGGGCTATCAGGCGGGCGGCTGGCAGAAGGACAACGGGGTCCGTATCGATCATCTTTTGCTCAGCCCCCAAGCCGCCGACCGGCTTGAAAAGTGCGACATCGACAAGACCCCCCGGGGCTGGGAAAAACCCTCGGACCACACGCCGATCTGGTGCCAGCTTTCCGACTAGCCCCCTACTCGACCTGACTGACATCGCGGACCGCGCCGCGCGCCGCACTGGTGGTCATGGCGGCATAGGCACGCAGCGCCCCCGATACCTTGCGGTCGCGTTTCTTGGCCGGTTTCCACGCCGTCATGGCGGCGCGGCGGGCGTCCAGCTCGGCGTCCGTAAGCTCGACGTCGATGGTGCGGCCCGGAATATCGATATTCATGATGTCGCCGTTTTGGAGCAGCCCGATGGCACCGCCTTCGGCGGCTTCCGGTGAAACATGGCCGATGCACAAACCCGACGTGCCGCCGGAGAAGCGGCCGTCGGTAATCAACGCGCATTCCTTGCCCAGGCCCATGGATTTGATGTAGCTGGTCGGGTACAGCATTTCCTGCATGCCGGGGCCGCCTTTCGGCCCTTCGTAGCGGATGATGACCACGTCGCCGGATTTAACCTCGCCGCCGAGGATCATGGCGTTGGCCGCATCCTGGCTTTCGCAAATCACCGCCGGACCCTTGAATTTGAGGATGCTGGCATCGACCCCGGCGGTTTTGACGATACAGCCATCCAGGGCGATGTTGCCGTAGAGCACGGCCAGGCCGCCGTCTTTCGAATAGGCGTTGGCGACATTGCGGATGCAGCCGCCTTCCCGGTCGTCGTCCAGGCTGTCGTAGGTTTTTGACTGGCTGAACGCCTGTTCGGTGCGCACCCCGCCGGGGGCGGCCAGGTAGAACTGGCGCACCGCTTCGTCGTTGGCGCGGGTGATGTCCCATTTATCGATACAGTCGCCGGCGGTGCCGCCATCGATGCGCGGCACGGTGCGATCGATCAGCCCGGCCCGGTCGAGCTCGCCCATGATGGCGATGATGCCGCCGGCCCGGTGGACGTCTTCCATGTGGTAGTCGGGCGACGACGGCGCCACTTTGCACAGGTGCGGCACCTTTCGCGATAGCCGGTCCATATCGGCCATGGTGAAATCGACCCCGGCTTCCTGGGCCATGGCCAGCAGGTGGAGGACCGTGTTGGTGGAACCGCCCATGGCGATATCGACGGTCATGGCGTTTTCGAAGCCTTCAAAGGTGGCGATAGAGCGCGGCAGGACGGAGGCGTCGTCGCCCTCGTACCAGCGTTTGGTGATGTCGACGATGGAACGGCCGACCTGCAAAAACAGCTCCTTGCGGCCCGCATGGGTGGCCAGCATGGAGCCGTTGCCGGGCAGGCCGAGGCCGATGGCTTCGGCCAGGCAGTTCATGGAATTGGCGGTGAACATGCCCGAGCACGAGCCGCAGGTCGGGCACGAGGCGCGTTCGTATTCCAGGGCCAGGGCGTCGTCGGTTTTGGGGTTGGCGCCGTGGATCATGGCATCGATCAGGTTGACCGATTGTGACTTGCCATCGACGACCATTTTCCCGGCCTCCATGGGGCCGCCGGAAACGAAGATCGACGGGATGTTGACCCGCAAGGCGGCCATCAGCATGCCGGGGGTGATTTTATCGCAGTTGGAGATACAGACCATGGCGTCGGCGCAGTGGGCGTTGACCATGTATTCCACGGAATCGGCGATGATTTCCCGGCTCGGCAGGGAATACAGCATGCCGTCGTGGCCCATGGCGATGCCGTCATCGACGGCGATGGTGTTGAATTCCTTGGCGACGCCGCCGGCCGCCTCGATCTCGCGGGCGACCATCTGGCCGAGATCCTTGAGGTGGACATGGCCGGGCACGAACTGGGTGAACGAGTTGACGACGGCGATGATGGGTTTGCCGAAATCGCCATCTTTCATGCCGGTGGCGCGCCACAGGCCGCGGGCGCCGGCCATGTTGCGGCCGTGGGTGGAGGTGCGGGAACGATACTCGGGCATGGTCAAAAATCCTTAAAGTCGGGACGCGATGGTGCGGCCTTCATACATAATGGGCGGTGGCGACGGTTGGAAGCGGATTCTCCGGCCCGGCTGTAAAAGGTTCCAAAAAAAAAATGAAAAAACAAAGCCATTTTAGGCAATGAAATCAATGGCCCGGTTTTTGAAAGCCAATTCAAGCCGGTCCGCCGGAGGGCGGGAGCAAAGGGCACGGCTGACCGGCCCCCAAAAAAAAGTGAAGGAACGAAAGCCAATTTGTTCAAGTAAATCAAAGGCCGGGCTTTTTGACCCCGGCCATGGGGGCGCCGGGGGACGGGTTTGGGGAGGCTTGCCATAATATAGGAATATTAGGCTATTTTGGGGGTTTTGTCAAGGGGGGTGGGTGGATTGCCATAGTTCACTGTTGGGCCTGTAATCAAGAAAGCACAGCTAATCAATGCTGGTCTAACCGGTTAACTTTCCCTTATACGTATAGGAATTACTATGTAGTTCTATGTTTCAGGAAAATGCTGAAAGGCCCACTGCTATGGCATCTGCTCAGCAACTTATTGGACTGGTAAAAAGTCACGCTGAAGGTGACAAGAACCGATTTTTCGATCTTGCAATGCAGCTTGCTGCCGTAGAGGATCAGAAGGGACATACGCGCCTAGCCGAACAACTGCGCCAGTGGGCAGAGGCTGGACAAACTCCGCAGGAATTAACAAGTACAGCACCAACACCTATATCTGCGCCGCGTGGCGATCTCTCCGGTATGTTGAGCGCGAGCTACCCCAGTGCGCGTCTGAATGATGTGATTTTACCTCATCATTTGGGAGACGAACTCAGTCACATTGTCATTGAAACTCGTAAGGTGGAAAAGCTTGAAGAAAAAGGACTGCGGCCACGTCGGCGGCTTTTGCTTGCTGGCCCACCTGGCACCGGTAAAACATTAAGTGCAGCGGCACTTGCCGGGGAACTCAAGTTTCCACTTTTCACAGTGTTGCTGCATGGGCTGATAACGAAGTTTATGGGTGAAACCGCCCAGAAGCTCCGAATGATTTTCGATGCCGTACGGACGACAAGGGGCGTCTATCTTTTCGATGAGATCGATGCGCTGGCGGCCGCGCGTGGCTCCGAAAACGATGTTGGCGAGGCCCGTCGCATACTTAACTCATTCTTGCAGTTTCTCGACGAAGACACAGGACCATCGATCGTCGTTGCGACAACCAATATTCCGCAAATCCTTGATCGGGCCGTGCTTCGCCGATTTGATTTGGTTCTGCCTTACGAAATGCCGGCGGGCCCTGCCATAAAGAAAGCGATGCGCCGCCGCCTGACTGGATTTGATGTAACACAGGTAAACTGGACTGAGGTTGCTAACTATGCAGGGGGCTTGTCTACGGCTGATGTTGTCGCTGCTGCGGAAGATGCTGCTCGACGCGTGGTGTTGGGGAATACCGACTTAATTGAAACATCTATTCTGGTTACGTCTCTGAAACGTCGCCGATCACTGCATGGGATAGGGGGAGTAACTGATGGCAAGGGACCGTCGCCACTTCGTGTTAAACGGGTTAGGAAGGCAGGCAAGGTTCAATCCAAAGGGCGGCGGGTCACCAAAAAGACCCCGTGACGTTGCTGACCGTGCAGTACACGCGCGCACCTTATTGCAAGCACTTGACGCTCTGCCCGATCCCCGAGCCGAGGGACTTCCCGGCGTATACCTCGACGTCCAAGGCCGTCCTGGCGAGATCATGGTCACGTCCGGTCTAAATGCAAGTGACTTGAAGCTGCTGAGCTTTGAACAGGGAAATCTGGAGGCTAATGAACCGTCACAAGCAACGGTCTTCGCCTCTGCCAAAGGGCTCGCCAATCTCCAAAAGAAAATCGTAGAATTTGAAACAAATAACACCAAAAAATCCGGTCGCCCAAGTAATGCCGACCTTGCGCAAAGCATAGATGCCATCGTTGAAGCTGGATTGCGGGCATTGTGGCGAAGTCCTGAAGAACGATTCCCGGAAGCGGATGGCCTTGCAACATGGGAAGTCTGGCTAGATCGCGAAACTGCAGATCACTTTATCGCGGCGGCACCTGAAATGAATGTAGCCATTGGTGTGGATAGGCTTGAGTTCCCAGAAGATATAGTCGTTATAGCCACTGCAACTTCCCTCAATCTGTCTAACGTCAGCGCCTATGGAACAAATTAGCGGTATTGCATAAGAGAGGATTTCTGGCTCATCGTAGTGACCGAAGGGAACGAAGATGAGACAGAAATCGCAGACAAGACAGACGGGTGCCGCCAAGGCGATCAAGGATATTCGCCGAGCTACGCGCAAGCAATACTCGGCAGAAGAAAAAATCCGCATTGTCCTTGATGGCCTGCGCGGGGAAGAAACCATCGCTGAGCTTTGCCGGATAGAAGGCATTGCCCAGAGCATTTATTACAAATGGTCGAAGGAGTTTATGGAAGCTGGCAAGCGCCGGCTTGCCGGTGATACGGCTCGGGCGGCTTCGACTGGTGAGGTGACCGCCCTGCGCCGTGAAGCGCGTGAATTGAAAGAAGTTGTTGCCGAGCAGACATTGGAACTCCGACTTCTTAAAAAAAGCATGATCGCGGATGGGGGAGACGACGAATGAGATACCCCGCATCAGAAAAAGTTGAAATCATCCGCCTCGTTGAGCAATCCCATCTGCCAATCAAACAGACGCTGGACAAGCTGGGCGTCCCCCGCACGACGTTTTATCGCTGGTACGACCACTATCAGATTGGCGGGCCAGAGGCCCTGGAGGATCAATCTCCCAAGCCATCACGGGTGTGGAACCGTATTCCAGATGATGTTCGCCAGAGGATCGTTGACCTTGCCCTGAATGTACCGGAGCTGTCTCCCCGGGAACTGGCTGTACGCTTCACAGACACAGAAAAGTACTTTGTCTCAGAGGCTTCCGTCTATCGGCTGCTCAAATCTCTTGATCTGATTACCAGTCCTGCATTCATCGTGATTAAAGCTGCTAATGAGTTCAGGGACAAGACCACGGCGATTAATCAACTGTGGCAGACCGACTTCACTTATCTGAAGGTCATCGGCTGGGGCTGGATGTATTTATCAACGATCCTCGATGATTACTCGCGTTATATCATTGCCTGGAAGCTATGCACGACCATGAAGACGAGTGATGTTACGGACACGCTGAATCTTGCCCTGCAGGCATCAGGCTGTGATCAGGCCCATGTTGACCACAAGCCGAGACTGTTATCTGACAATGGATCCAGTTACGTCTCTGGTGAGCTGGCCGAATGGCTGGGCGATAAGAAAATGGGACACGTCAGGGGGGCGCCATATCATCCACAAACTCAAGGAAAGATCGAGCGATGGCACCAGACTCTGAAAAACCGCATCCTGCTGGAGAACTACTTCTTCCCGGCAGACCTGGAGGCACAGATCGAGGCGTTCGTCGATCACTACAACCATCAACGCTACCACGAGAGTATCAACAACCTCACGCCCGCAGATGTCTACTTCGGGCGTGGCCAAGCAATTTTAAAACAACGTGAAAGGATCAAACTGAAAACGATGGAAACCCGGCGCTTGCAATACCGCAAATACGCCGCTTAAAATATGATCAACCAGATGAGCCAGATCCTCTCTTAGATCAGGCCGCCATCTGTTCCAATTTATATGACGACGGACACCCTGTATACGACCGGCGGATTCGGTATGTAAAACCCTATAGATTTAAAGGTCAGGCAGGCTCTTCGGTCGAGGCGGCGGTCATCGCCGTCTGCAGTTTTTCGAAAGCCCGGGCCTCAAGCTGGCGGACCCGTTCGCGGCTGATACCATAACGCTTGCCAAGAACCTCCAGGGTCAGGGGGTCTTCAGAAAGGCGGCGCTCGGACACGATGTCACGCTCGCGTTCGGAAAGCCCAGACATGGCATCTTGAAGCAATTCCCGGCGATAGCTCAGTTCCTGACCCGTGGCGGCGGTGGCTTCCGGCGACGGATTATCATCGACCAGGGTATCTTGGAACTCCATCCCCTCATCATCCACCGACAGCGGCGCATTGAGCGAAGCATCCCGCGCCATCAGGCGGCGGTTCATGTCGTTGATTTCAGTTTCCGACACGTTCAAGGCATCGGCCAACTGGGTCAGCTGTTCGGGCTTCAGATCACCGGAATCAATGATGTTCAGGCGGCTTTTGGTTCTGCGCAGGCTGAAAAACAGTTTCTTCTGGGCAGCCACGGTGCCGAGCTTGACCATAGACCAGGATTTGAGAACATATTCGGTGATAGAAGCCCTGATCCACCACATGGCATAGGTCGACAGCCTGAAGCCACGCTCGGGGTCGAACTTCTTGACGGCCTTCATCAAGCCAATGCTGCCCTCTGATACCAGATCGGCAACCGGCAGTCCGTAGCCCCGGTAATTCATGGCGATTTTGGCGACAAGACGCAGGTGGCTGGTGACCAACCGGTGCGCCGCATCGGAATCGCCATGCTCGTGCCAGCGCCTTGCCAGCATGTATTCTTCTTCTTTTTCAAGAATCGGGAAGGCCCAGACTTCCCTGAAATATCGGGAAAGACCACCTTCAACCGGGACCGATGGTAAAGATAAAGACGCCATTCGTTCATACCCTCCTTAAGAAGCAATATGCCAATTTCGGCTCCGCCTGATATCCCGCCAGTTGGCCGGGCAGACACGCCTTACGGCCCCATATGGGCACCGCTACTGTTAATGATATTCAATAACCAACTAATGTCAATGGGTTTATGGGGCTTTCGGGCCGCCATCCATGGTGTAGTTGAGGTCGGGTATGGGGGGCAGGTCCCCGGTCGCGCCATTATTGATCTCTGATGTGCGCTTCTGGCGGTACATGCTGCGGATCGCCGCGTAGTAATCGACCGATGTCTTCTTGATTTCTTCCAGGTCATCCTTCACCCCGGCATAGGTATCGACGGCATCCAAGCCCTTGCGCGACCATTTCAGATTGCTGTTGTCGGTATTGGATATCCACATTCCTGCGGCATCGAAATAGCCGTCCACAAGGAACCTGCCGATAGCATCGCGGGGATTTGACGGACCAAACAGCGGGAGCACCAGATAGGGCCCTTCAGGAACGCCCCAAAAGCCCAGCGTTTGCCCGAAATCTTCCGTGTGTTTCTCCATGCCGAGGCTACTGGCGACATCAGAGATGCCGCCAATGCCGGCAACGGTATTGACCATGAAGCGGGCGATCGTCCGCATGACATTATCCATGCTGCCTTGCAAGATATTGTTGACGAGGGTAATCGGCGAACTGACGTTACCAAGGAAGTTGCCGACCCCGGAGCGAACGGGTTGCGGAACTGCCGTGTTATAGGCCACGCTGACAGGCTTTAGCAGGGCTTCCTGAAATGCCTCATTGAATTGGAAAATCACCCTGTTAAGGGATTCCAGGGGATCGTTAACGTCATCACCCTGGGTGGCCTCGGCCAACTGCACATCTGCCCAAGCGACATCGTTGCCGGTTTTTGCCTCAGCATAGGCAACGGACAGAAGAGGTGTTGCCACCAAACCGACCGCAAGAAATACGGAAACAACAAAAATTCTCATGGAACCTGCACAAAAACTGGAATTTGCTCTCAAGTAACTTTTCCCCCTGCCACGCTAAATGCTACGGGCAATCCCTTAAAAATGTTTTAAGTCAACTTACCTTCCACCGCAACCGGCGAGTCAGGCCCAGTGAAACATAATCGAAAAAATTAAACCGGATACGGACCAACCTTGTCAGTCACCGGCCAAGGATTTAATCTGTTTCAAGCGATATGGTTGTCGCAGGGGGCTTTCCATGATTCATCGCCAATTTTCTTATATCTTGTTGATTCTAGTCATTTTTATTTACACCACCCCTGCCGTTCCCGCGCTTGCGGAAGAACCGCAGGCCATTGTCGAGGGATTTCAAAATCAACTTATCGCGGTCATGAAGAAGGCCGAAAACATGAATATGAAGGGACGGGTCGCCAGGCTTGCCCCCCAGGTCAAAAAGGCCTTCAAGCTGTCTGAAACCGCCCGAATCGCCGTCGGAACCTATTGGAAGGACGCCGATGATTCGCGGCGCCGCGACCTGATCAGAGCATTTACCCGTATGAGTCTGAGCACATTGGCCACCCATTTCGATGGATATTCAGGCGAGCGGTTTGAAATAACCGGCGAACAACCCGGCCCACAGGGGACGCGCATGGTATTGACCCGGTTGGTCTTAGCGGACGGCGACACGGTCGCCATTGATTACGTTATGGTGAAATTCGAAAATACCTGGAAGGTGATCGACGTCATTCTGGACAAGGGCATAAGCGAACTATCCGTACGCCGGTCTGAATATAGCCTGGTTTTGCGTACCCAAGGAATCGAAGGCCTGATTAGGCTGCTTGACAGCAAGGCTGACGAGTTGATGGCGCAATGAGAAAAATTCTTTCTCTCTTGATAGTTGCATGCTCGCTTGCGCTGCCGCGCTCAGGTGCCGCCGGGACGCCGCCAGACACCGTCGAAGGCTTCCACAGCATCCTTCTTGGGGTTATGAAGGATGCCGACAGCCTTGGCGTCAAAGAACGCTATCAGCGCCTTGCGCCATCCATCGACCAAGCCTTCGACCTTTCCCGTATGATTCAAATAGCCACCGGCGGTTATTGGAAAGACGCGGACGACAGTCAACGACAGCGCCTGACGGAGGCTTTCCGCCGACTCAGCATCGCCACTTACGCATCCCAGTTCGATGGTTTTTCCGGCCAGGCCTTTGTTACCGACGGCGAACGCTCCGGCCCGCAGCAGACGGTGCTTGTCGTTACCCGTATCACAGATCCGAAAGGTCAAGGTGCCGACCTGACCTATGTGGTCAAGTCGGTCGAAGGACGCTGGCTGATTGTCGATGTGCTGCTCGACAACGCCATTTCCCAACTTGCGGTTCGGCGTTCCGAATATCGGCAAATATTGAAGGCGGGCGGCGTAGAGTCCTTGATCCGGGCGTTAGATGAAAAGGCCGAAAGCCTTCTGAAATAAGGGCCGTCAGCGGCTTTCATCGTGGACCGGCCGGAACGAGAACAAGGTCCCCAACACTGCCCCCCACAGCAGCCACAAAATCTCGCGGAAACGACGCACCACGGCCACCGTTACGCCAAGCCCCGGCGATCCGGTCATCGCCCCATAGACCAACAGGAAGGCCCCCTCCTGGGCGCCGATGCTGGCCGGGATAAAGAACGTTCCGGCGCGCACCAATTGTACCGCCGCCTCGATGATCCAGGCGTCGTTCCAACTGATCGGGTGGTCGAGAAATACCATGGTGTAATAAATCTCGGCGATACCGACCAACCAGTTAACCAGAGCCAGCGCCACGGCACCGGCAAAGCGCCCCTTGTGGTGTGTGTAAAATTGAACCAGCCTCCCGTCCATGTCATGAATGTGATGAAGCACATCATCTATGCGGTGGGCGAACGGCCAGCGGCTGAGCCAGGAGCCGGCGACAGATGTTAATTTGAAACGTTGCACGGCGAAGAACAAGAATGTTCCGGCTATGAACGAGGCCAGGCCGGCGGCGGCGACCGATTTATAGGCCGTCGGTAATCCGGATCCGGCCATCAGGAAAAATCCAATGGAAAGAAAGATAACCAGCGCGACCATGTTGATGGTTTTGCCAAGAATGATTGATGTGGTGCCTTGCTTGTAGCCGATTCCATAATACCTTTTCAGCAATGCCGCCTTGACCGGCTCGCCGCCCATACCGGCGGCGGGCAAGACGCTGTTGAAGACTTCCCCAACCATGCGAACCTTCCATGTGCGGTACAGCCAGCGGGCGTTTAGAGGCACCGCCGTCAACGCCATCTGCCAAGTGAACGAGTCGATAACAAAAGCGGCAAAATAGAGCCCCAGCAAAACAACCATGCCCCAGCCGACCGTGACCGCCTCAGCGGCGACCGCAACCAGGTCAACTTCGGTGAGCACCCAAACCAGCAGTGCACCGCCGGCCAAAAGATAAATAATCTTCAGAGATTTCAACGCGCCTCCTTGCCCGCTAGACATGATAATCCTGGGCCCCCTTGGAGAATTGCAAAATCCAGTAAACCTGGGCGCCTATGGCACCTGTCGGCAGCAATACCCAAGCCACATCGAACAAGGCCAGCGCCAGGACGATGAAGCAAAAATCGGCGCGGCTCAGTTCGCGCAGCCCGTAAATGATCCAGTCATAAAGTGTTTCCGGTCTGCGCGTTTCACCCGGCGCTTCATGTCCCGTTTTTGTTGTCAGTCCCTCGCGTGCGGCAACCCGCCGATCGCGCGCCTCGACGATAAAACCGACCATATAGTTTATGGTGCCACCTGCCGCTGCGATCCATCCCAGCCACAACCACATGTCTTCCCCTGTCGATGCAGTAACACCCATGCCTAGGGCTGCAAAAAAAGCCGTATGCACAGCCCAGTCGACGAAACTGTCGAACCGCATACCGAATTGTGAGCACTGATTTTTCAGACGGGCGATTTCCCCGTCGCAATTATCCAGCACATAGGCGATCATCAGGAACCCCCCACCAATCACATCCCAGGCCCTGTCCCCCATGCTCATGGCCCAGGCGCAGGCAACACCGAACAGCAGCGAAACAGCCGTGATCTGGTTGGCGCTGACCGGCAGACGGGCGAGCACGCCGGTAACCGGTTTCGACAGGTGCCTGATCAGGGGAAATGTCATTTATTACCTTTCGAAATAGCCAGAAACGCCGGCAGCACCAGCAGCGTCGTCACCAGTGTACACACAAGGGCGATGGTCAACAGCATCCCCATGCTGGCGGTGCCCGGATGGCCGGACAGGGCGATCGAACCAAATGATCCGATAGTCGTCAGCGCGCTGAACAGGATGGCGCGCGGGGTGCTGGTCGCCATCACGCCATCATGTTCATGCACAGCATTATCCCGCATGACGAAGTGAATGCCCCCTGCCACCCCCAGTCCGAACAGCAGCGGCAATACGATAACGTTGGCAAAGTTGAACGGCAGCGACAAAACCGCCGACGCTGCAACCGTCCACAGAGCCGCCAGAGACAGCATGGCAAATACCAGAATGGAACGGCGCAGGTTTTCGAACACGATGAGCAACAGAACCAGAATACAAGAAACCGAAATGCCGGCGGCCCGGACAAAAGAATCAATCACCGCCCTTCCTGCCTCAAAAATGATGACGGGAGCGCCGGTCGCCGTTGGTGCCACCCTCCTGACATCGGTGACAAACCGAATCAGGGATTGGCGCTGCTGCAGGTTCTCTTTGGGGTAAACGGTGACCTTGGCTCGGCCGTCGTCGGCGACCTGGCGGGCACTGATAGAGGTCGGCAAATCAGCCATGGCGACCGGAGCCGCGTTCAGGGATTCTTTCAGCATCTGCAACCGGCCCGGCAAGGAATCGAGCAGTCGATGCTCCAGTTCGGTAACGGTCGCCTCGGCGGAAGGATCCCTGATGGCCATGAAGGCGGCGAGAAGACGCCGGGCGCTTTTCTGCAAATCATTTTCTGCCGCAGTAAGAGCAATTTTTTCCAGCTTCGCAAACATAGCCCCGAAGGAATCCAGTTTCTGCTGGTGGCCCGGTTGCTGTGGTTGCCCAACAGACATCAGCGATGGCGACAGAAACAGCGCCATTTCATTGATGGTTTCCAATTTTTGCGTCTGCCCGACGGGAACGTAATCGTTCAGGGTTTCAACATCTTCCACCGTATCCAGGTCCCGCAAGCGTTCCGCCAGCGCCAATGCCCGGGGTAAATCTTCGGTCAACACGGTGATGGTATAGGGACTTGTGCGGCTGTCGGACATCATATCGATGACGGTCGCAACCGATTCCGATTCCGGATCGCGCAAATTCATAGGATCAAAATCGAAACTGACGTCAGAAGATAACGCCCCTGCGGCAATGGCCGCGATAATGGCCACCCCAATGACCGACCGCGGCCATTTAACAGCGATGGAAAACACCGCCGCTGATCGCACTTCTTTTCCGATCGGGGTCGGTGCCGGATGAACCAGAGTGAGCAACGCTGGCAGAACCGTCAGGTTTGCAAAAAGGGCGATGAACATGCCGGTCCCTGCAATCAGGCCAAGCTCGGCCAGGCCCAGGTAATTGGTGAACAGGAATGAATAAAAGGCGATGGTGGCGGCGGTGGCGCTTAAACCTAACGCCCCACCGACTCCCGCAGCAGCATAACGAAGCGCCGCACCGTGAGAGGCAAAGTTATCCAGATCCTCTTTATAACGAAGCGCGAAATGAATGCCGAAATCGACGCTAAGGCCAATAAACAAGACCGCGAAGGCGACCGATATCAGGTTCAACTGACCAAGGGCTGCGATGGCGAAGGCCGCCGTCCAGATCAGTCCCATGATCAGGGTGATCAGGGTTGCCCATACCATGGGGCCCGATTTAAGCCCGACCATCAACAGGCCGATGACCAGCACCAGCGACACCACCCCGGCCAACCCCATGCCTTCCTCGACGCTGGCCAGTTCCTCGTCGGCCAATGCCGCCGAGCCGGTCATGCGCAGCCGTAAACCGTGTGCGTTGTCTATGTTCATGTCGGCGGCCAAGGCGCGGACGGCGTCCATGGCCTGTTTGGCGGGGGCCAAGGAGCCAAAATCGAGCGTTGGCTGAATCTGGATATAACGGCGCGCGGGGCCTACCGACGCCTCGCCGGTCATTAGCCGTCGCCACGACAACTGGCCGAAGCGGCCTTGGTTCATGGCCTCGACTTCGCCAGCTATGGCGTTCAGGGCACGTTCGATGGGAATCCCCTTGGAGCCGTCATCTTTCACCGCTTCATCGAGGGCCAGGCCAAGCATGCGAAACAGTCCGACAAGGCTGGGGTCGCGCCATAGAACCCCAAGGAACGGCTGCGCCTCGGCGAGCCGGTCGGCCAGAGCCGTCAGTTCATCCGCATCCATGTAAAGCAGGCCGTTCTGCCGGAAGAAAGGATCGCCTGCCGGATCGTAGACTTCACCAAACAGTTCCGGAGTCCGGCGCAGCCGTTCAGCGAACCTGAGCGCCGCATCATCGGCCAGGTCCGGTGTTTCCCCGTCAATGACAATCAGGATATTATCCGAAAATTGGGGAAAGGATTCACTCAAGGCCCGGCTATGTCGGCGGAATTCAAGTTCCGGCGACAGCATGTCCGAGGTATCCGTATTGATCGAGAAATGCGTTGTCACATAAAAAAAAGACGCCAGCGTCGCCAGCACCGAGGCGACCACCACCAGTAGCGCCCTTTGCCGGACCCCATCGACCCAGCGCACCAGCCGGTGCCGGTAATTATCTGCAAACCCTTTGAACATAAACGCTTATACCAAGGTTCCCTTGACATCACAAAGGGCCTGCAACACTTTGGGCAGATTATGGAACGCCCCCCCTGGGACCAGCAAATCGCGGCCCGGCTTGTCAGGCCGCTGATCAAAACACCCGTCACCCCCAACATGGTGACGCTGGTGACCCTTGTCATCGCGCTGGCCGGTGCCGGACTGTTCGTGCCCGGCGACCCGAAGCTCGCCAACTGGGGAGCGGGTTTGTTTGTGCTCGCCAGGTTTCTTGATCATTTTGACGGCGAGTTGGCCCGCCAGTCAGGCAAGACATCAAAACTTGGTTATTACCTCGACTATATTTCCGGCGCCATCAGTTATGCGGCCCTGTTCGCGTGTCTGGGATTTGGCTTCCAGGGAAGTGCGTTAGGCATGTGGGCCATCGTCCTTGGCCTGGCGGGCGCCGCGTCGGCGCTATTCTCCATGTTCCTGAATCTTGGTATCGATGAGGCCCAGCAGCTAAAGGACGGCGACGCCGTCGGCTATCCCGGCTATGGCGGGTTCGAACTGGAAGACGGTATTTACCTGATCGCGCCGATCACCTGGGCCGGATTTCTGCTGGAATTTTTCACCGCCGCCGGCATTGGCGCCGCCATCTATACGCTATGGTCGCTGCTGACGCTTTTGCGTTTGCGCAAGAAAAGCCAGTAGAAGAATACGGCGAACGCCGGAGCCCCGATGGCGGCGGCAATCAGCAATCCTTGCGACCAGCCAAGCCAGATCGCCAGCGGGATGATCGCCATAGCGTCATCCGGATCGAACCCGGCGACGCCTTCGATTTCCGCAGCCCTCGCCCCCTTCACCCTTTCTATGCGCAGCACAAGCCACAGAATTGCCGCCACAGACGCCCCTGCCGCGATTCCCATGGAAACAGCCCAATACCCGTATTCGCCCCCCCTGAGGCCGAATCCCAGGCCGACGAAGATCAGCGTATTACAGAGGGAATCGGCGATCAGGTCATAGGTATGCCCGGCCGGGCTGGTACGCCCCGTAATTCGCGCCAGATCGCCATCGGCGCGGTCGAGCAGCATGGACAGAACAAACAGGCCAGCCGCCCAGTCGACCCACGGCGCGGCCCCCACGGCCAACAACCCGGCGGCGGACAATCCTGCGGCCAGCCGTAGTGCCGTCAAATGATTGGGGGTGACGGATGTGGCTTCCAGAGGCTTTACAATTAGCACCCGGGCGGCGCGATGTATCCAGGTGTTGTGGCTAATAGGGGTTCTCCTCGTCCATCCTAGCGCATATAACATATCAGAAAACCAAACCCCATAATCATATGAGCCTGAAATAAAGATATGCTGAAAACACCCCTCCTTTCCGAAGACCTGATCGAAAGGTTCCATAACAACGGGTATGCCGTGCTGCGCGGCGGATTTGATAGCACTGACATCCAAACCATTGACCAATGGGCAGTCGAACTTGAAAACATGCCGGAAGTTTCCGGCAGGCAATGGGTCTATCATGAAAAAAGCCTGAAAGAGGACGGCAAAAATCTGATTTGCCGGATCGAAAACATTTCACCCTTTCACGATGGTTTCAGGGAACTGACAGGAGTCCTGAAGGCCCCCGTCGATCAGCTTTTGGGCGAGGAATCGGTGCTGTTCAAGGAGAAAGTCAATTTCAAGATGCCCGGCGGCGACGGCTTCAAGCCCCATCAGGATTCACAGGCCGGATGGGACAAATACGCCGATTTTTTTATCAGTGTGCTGGTCTGCATCGACGAGGCAACCGTCGAAAACGGCTGCCTGCAAATGGTCGCCGGCAATCATAAACGCGGCCTGTTCAGCTCGTGGGAGCCGCTAACCGAGAAAGACATGGAGGGTATGGAATTCGTTCATTGTCCGACCCGGCCCGGCGATGTGGTGTTTTTCGACTGTTACGCGCCGCACGCATCGGAGCCGAACATGAGCGACAAGACCCGGCGCATTTACTTCGCCACCTACAACAAACTCGCGGAAGGCGATCACCTGCAAAGTTATTACGCCGACAAGCACGCCAACTACCCCCCCGACATCGACCGGCAACTCGGCAAGGATTACGTGTTCAGGGTTTAGGCTGAATTTCCGGTTTTCTTGCCCAGGCCGATATTTTCAGAAAGCCGGGGCAGGATATGCCGCTCGGCGCGGATCAGGTCGGCCGGAAAGTCTATTTCGATCCACGGAATATCTGAAATGTCCTCGAAACCGAAAGTACCTGCCGGTTCGCTGAGCAACACATCGCGCATGGCGACTTCATACGTCACATGCATCTCGGCCCGGTCGATATAGGCCTGGCAGGCGTCTGCCAGCTTGGCCGCGATATCCGGTGTCATTTTCATGAACCCCGGCCACTCCCCGACACTGTCGAAGTCGCCTTCGATCATCTTGCCGAAATCGACCGGTTTATCGTCCCTGATGCAGACACGGACAGGATCCTCACCGTCTTCGATATCGTCATCATAAAGGAAGCAGTTTCCACTATCCGAGCAAATCAGTCTTTCCAGCATATGCGGGTGATAAAGTACATCGGCATCCATAAACAGAATATCATCGCCGGATCGCAGCAATTCACGGGCCGTCCACAGAGATATCAGCGGTCCACCCCGATATTGGGGGTTGTATATGCTGCTGATGAAATCCAGCTCATCATAGGTCGCGACTTCGTCGAGGATTTCATTGCCACGATGGCCGACCACCAGGACAAGCTCATCAACGCCAAAAGCCTTCAGATTTTCGGCATGCCGTTCCAGTAACGACTTGTCGCCGAAACGCATCAATGCCTTCGGCGGCTGTTCGTAGTCGTCTCCGTAAAGCCGGCGACCAACACCGGCGGCAAGCATCAGGGCCTTCATGGCAAAAATATTCCAGACAGTTGGTAAAAAGTATTCATTTCATAGCCGCCCCGGCGCTCATCCGCAATAACCGTTATCTTTGAACCAGGAAACCGCATCGGCCAGCGCCGCCACCGCCGGACGGGCGCTATAGCCCAATTCGCGCTGCGCCTTGGCGGACGTGAAGTACATCTTCTTCCTGGCCATGCGGATGCCATCCAGAGTGACGAACGGCTCCCCGCCGCCGCGCAGTGCCGACCAGGCCTCGGCAATAATGGCTACGGGGAACACCAGTCCGTGGGGAATACTTATCTTCGGTGCCCGGCGTCCCGTTCGTGCGGCTATTTCGCCCAAGATGACGGCCAAGGACATGTCCTCACCACCAAGGATGTAGCGTTGACCGATGACGCCCCGTTCAAAGGCTTTCAGGTGACCATCGGCGACATCGTCAACATGGACAATATTCAGTCCCGTATCCACATAGGCTGGCATCCGCCCGCTTGCCGCCTCGACGATCATCCGTCCCGTCGGGGTCGGCTTGATATCGCGGGGGCCAACCGGAGTCGATGGGTTGACAATAATCACCGGAACCCCCTGTTTCCTGACCAGTCGGCGGACTTCTTCCTCGGCCAGAAACTTGGATTTCTTGTAGGGACCGATCATATCGCGGAATGATACAGGCGTTTCCTCGTCTGACGGCGCATTGCCGGGAATATTACCAAGGGTCGCTACCGAACTTGTGTAGACGATCCTTTCCACGCCCGCCGATGCAGCTTCAAGCATGATGGCGCGGGTGCCATCCACATTGGCGCGGAACATGGCTTCCGGGTGGCGCGTCCACAACCGGTAGTCGGCCGCAACATGGAACAACCCCTTGCAGCCCTTGAGCGCCGGGGCCAGGGTCTCGGTCCGGGTCAGGTCGCCTTCGACGGTTTCTACGGAAAGATCGAGCAGATTTCTGCGATCGCTGGACGCCCGAACCATAGCGCGCACTTGATGGCCAGCATCCAGCAAACGCCGGATCACCGCCGATCCGACGAAGCCGGAACCCCCTGTTACAAGAATAGTCATTGAAAATAGATAGACTTCCCTTTTCCTTTGGTCAATTCGGCCTTATTTATTGGGGGCAGATTGACCGGAAAGGCATGCCTGTCTATGAGCGATAAAATAAGGATACTGCTGGCCCGGCCTCGCGGTTTTTGCGCCGGGGTCGAACGGGCCATCGAAATCGTCGAAAAGGCGCTTCAACGTTATGGAGCGCCCGTCTACGTGCGTCATGAAATCGTTCATAACAAGCGCGTTGTGGACACCCTTCGCGCCAAGGGGGCGGTGTTCGTCGATGAACTCACTGAAATACCAGAAGGCGCGGTCACGGTTTTCAGCGCCCACGGTGTCTCTGAAGCCATCGAAAATGATGCAGTAAGCCGGGGCCTTCCGGTGATCGACGCCACCTGCCCACTGGTTTCCAAGGTCCACAAGGAAGGTGGCAATCACGCCAACAAGGGCTATGAAGTCATTCTGATCGGTCATAATGGACATCCGGAAGTGGAAGGCACCCGTGGACGTATTCCCGGCGGTGTGCAGGTAATTTCAACACCGCAAGAAGTCGCCAAGCTTTCAGTCAGCGACCCCGGCAAACTGGCCTATGTGACCCAGACCACCCTTAGCGTCGATGATACCCGCGACGTTATTGATGCCCTTAGGGAAAAGTTTCCCGATATTCAGGGCCCCGACGTCAAGAATATCTGTTACGCCACCCAAAACAGACAGCAGGCGGTGCGTGAACTTGTCGGACAGGTTGATTTGCTAATCGTAGTCGGCGCCAAGAACAGTTCCAACTCGAACCGGCTCAAGGAAATCGGCACAGAAATGGGAACCTCCAGTTTCCTGATCGACGATGCCGACGGCTTCAAGGAAGAATGGCTGGATGGGGTTGAAATCATCGGCCTCACCGCCGGCGCTTCGGCGCCTGAAGAACTGATCGAGGAGCTTTTGCAAAAACTTGAAAAACTGCGCGATGTAAAAGTCGAATTTCTTTCCGGCGTCGAGGAAAATATTCAGTTCAAACTGCCGCGAGAACTGACTGATCCCGACCCTGCCGCGGAAAAGAGCGCCTGAAAATGGGTATACCGATCATACAGCAACTGCGCGTCGGCAGCTATATCGTGAAGCAAAAGCTGAAAGGCGTCAGGCGTTATCCACTGGTGCTGATGCTGGAACCGCTTTTCCGTTGCAATCTGGCCTGTACCGGGTGCGGCAAGATCGACTACCCGGACACCATCTTGAACCGCCGCCTGAGTGTCGATGAGTGCATCAGTGCCGTTGAAGAATGCGGCGCCCCCATCGTTTCCATTCCCGGCGGAGAGCCGTTGCTGCATAAGGAACTGCCTGAAATTATCAGGGCCATCGTTGCTCGCAAAAAATTCGTTTATCTGTGCACCAACGCCTTGTTGCTGGAAAAACGTATGGATGATTACCAGCCAAGTCCTTACCTGACCTTATCCATTCACCTGGATGGCGATGAAGAACATCACGACAAGGCTGTCAACCAACACGGTGTCTATGCCCGTGCCGTCGCCGCCATCCGTGAAGCCCGTCGCCGGGGCTTCCGGGTAACCGTCAACTGCACTTTATTCGGCGACGTCGATACGGAAAAAATAGCCGATTTCTTTTCCTTCGCTTGCGATGACCTGGACGTCGAAGGGGTCACGGTGGCACCCGGTTACGCCTATGAACGCGCTCCGGTGCAGGAGCATTTCCTCAACCGCGAGAAAACCAAGCAGCTGTTTCGCAATCTTTTCCGTCTGGGCCGCGGACGCAAGTGGCGCTTCAACCAGTCGAGCCTTTATCTCGATTTTCTTGCCGGTAACCAGAAATACGAGTGTACGCCGTGGGGCAACCCGACACGCAACGTGTTTGGCTGGCAACGCCCCTGCTATCTGATTGGTGAAGGCTATACCAGCAGCTTCCAGGATTTAATGGATGAAACCGACTGGGACAGCTATGGCACCGGTAACTATGAAAAATGCGCTGACTGTATGGTTCATTGCGGGTATGAGCCGACGGCCGTCGCCGATACCGTCGCCCACCCCTTGAAAGCGCTTAAAGTTGCCTTGATGGGCGTTGATACAGAACGCCCGATGGTTGCCGATATCATGCTGGATAATCAGCGCCCGGCAGAATTCGTGTTCGAGGAACTAACCAAAGAACTAGCCCAACCCAAAATCGGGTCCGGCGATCGCAGCGACGCGGCGTAGGGCGCGGTGGGCCTTGCGGCTGTCCAAAGCAAGCCCGAACATCGCCCCCCAATCCAAAGGCCTGAGCAGGGTTTGCAGGGCAATCCCCGTATTATTAACTGTTCCGTCCCGGCCGATGTAATCTGAAAGCCAGCCCGGCAGGCGTCGCGCCTGAGTGTCGGTGATGACGCGGATAGCCATGAAAGAAACGCCCGCAGCCGTCGCGGCGGCGGCAATGGCGTGGCTTTCCATATCGACAGCGATGGCGCCGGTTGCCTCGAACAGCCGTTTTTTGTCGGCAACCGTGGCCACCACCTTGTCCTGGCCACTGATTATTCCGCAGATCGCAAAAGGCAAAAAAACGGTAAGTTCATTAAGCCATTTGACGGAAGCCTCAAACCGCTGGCCATCGGCAGCGATGACCGCTTGCGACAGAACAACCGTGCCAGCCCGCAAAGATGGGTCGAGACCACCGGCCGTGCCAAAGCTGATGAGCGCGGTCGCACCACCTGAAATGGCCTGCTCTGCCGCCGTCTGTGCACGCACAGGTCCAATGCCGCAGCAGATGGCGGCGGCGCCGAGGCAATCGGCTTCGCTTTTCATGGCAGCAATGACCAAGGGGTTCGGCAACTAAATTCCGAAGTCCGTCTTTTTCTTTCCGCTTCGCTTCAGATTGCGATAGCGGGCCAATGTCCACAGCGGAAAATAAAAACTGTAGCCGTGATAGCGCAGATAGAAGACGCGAGGGAAACCAACGGCATTGAAATATTCTTCATGCCAGTCGCCACCCTCGCGGGGCGCATTGAGTAAATAGGCAATACCGTCTTCAACCTCTTTGCTGTCAATTTCACCGGCCGCCAGCAGCGCCAGCAGCGCCCATGATGTTTGCGAAGGTGTGCTTTCCTTGACCATATCTCGGCGGTGTTGCCAGTAACTGGCACAATCTTCGCCCCATCCACCATCATGACGCTGCCGTGATTTCAGCCACCTGACGGCACGCTGAATATAGTCGGCCTGCATGTCCTCGCCGACGGCATTCAAAGCCGCTAGTACCGACCATGTGCCATAAACGTAATTATTGCCCCAGCGACCAAACCAGGAACCGTCCGATTCCTGTCCTCTTCGTATAAAGTCGAGTCCGTTGGCCACTGCCTGATGGCCTTTATCGTAGCCGAGTTGCGCCAACATGCCGACACAACGGGCCGATACATCAGCCGTTGGTGGATCGAGCATGGCCCCATGATCGGCAAACGGAATATGTTGCAGGAAGTAATATTCATTATTGGCGTCAAATGCGCCCCAACCACCGTTATTGCTTTGCATGCCGATGATCCATTCAACGGCGCGCTCAATTGACTCCTTGTAGAGTTCGGGATCGGCACGTTGCATCGCCGATACGACAACGGCAGTATCGTCCACATCCGGGTAGTAGTCGTTCCAGTACTGGAAGGCCCAGCCACCGGGGCGAATATCCGGGCGTTGGGCGATCCAGTCACCGCGCACATCCAGAATTTGCCGGTGCAAGATCCAGTCCAATGCCTTGTCGACAATGGGATCCGGTTTATCGTCGTTGACCTCCAGCATGGCGTGAATGGCAAGCCCGGTATCCCAGATTGGCGACAGGCAGGGCTGGCAATAGCCACTATCACCGTTAAACGTCAGCAACCCGTCGACGGCTTTGCGGGCGACGACGAAATCCGGATGATCATGGCTATAGCCGAGGGCGTCGAAGGCCATCAAGCTGTTGGCTATGGCCGGGAATATCCCGCCAAGGCCGTCTTCCCCGTTAAGACGCTCGCGCACGAAGGACATCGCCTTGTCGATTGCCCGGCGGCGAAGAAAATCCGGGAATAGCGGCTCGATCTTGCGCGCCACCCAATCCAGGCCAAGAAACATTTTACCCAACCAGTGTCCTGTCGGATTGGTCAGGTATTTTTTTACCTGGTCGGGCGGCGTTACGAACAGTTCATCCATATGAATCCGCCTGGGGTTGCGAGCCATAGGTTTTAAACTGGCCAACACCAGCAGAGGGACCATCACCGTGCGTGACCAGTACGAAACCTTGTCGATATGGAATGGCGACCATGTGGGCAGCAACATTGCCTCGACCCGCATCACCGGCACGGCACGCCACGGCAACTGGCCGAACAATGCCAAAGTGATTCGGGTGAAAACATTGGCCTTCGCAGCCCCGCCCCTGTCCAGAATGGCATTGCGGGCATCGGTCATGTGCTGCGAGTCGGTATCTTCGCCGGTCATTTTCAACGCGTAATAGGCTTTAACCGAGGCGCTCATATCGAAATCACCATCATGGTAAAGCGGCCACCCCCCGTGATTGCTCTGCAACCGGAGTAGATATTTTGCCAGTTTCGCTTCAGTCGCGTCGTCAATGGTCCCCAGGTAATGATTGAGAAGAATGTATTCAGACGAAATCGTGGCGTCGGCTTCCAGCTCAAACAGCCAGTGTCCGTCATCTTTCTGGCGCTCAACAAGCCATGTCGAGGCTTCGTCGATAACCGACTGCAACCGGTCAGGCCTGGCTGACGGATCGTCGTTCGCCGCATATTTCTGTTTGTATGTCATTATTTGATTATCTGCCTAGCGGCCACGTTGTGTCAAAAACTCTATGGCGCGTGCCGCTTTGTGACCGGAGGCCATCGCTCCCTCAATGGTTGCCGGCAGTCCGGTCGCCGTCCAATCCCCGGCCAGCATCAGGTTTTCCCATGCACTTTCCGTCGCCGGACGCCGTGCCACCTGCGCCGGGGTCTGGGCGAAGGTGGCACGCTTTTCCTTGACGATGCGGTGGACTGGCAGGGGTTTATTGCCAAGCTCAAGGGCTAAGGCGACTTCTGCCCATAGTGTTTGAGCAATAGTTTCTGCCGGTTCGGCAGCCAGGGTATCGGCGGCACTGACGGTGACCGAGGCAATATCGCCGCGCACGAAAAGCCAGTGTGAAACGCCCCCAACCAGTCCCAGAAAAGAAATATCCTGATCGGCATGGTCGAGCAGGAAATGGCCGTTAACGATAGCCCGGCTTTGATCTGGATAGATCAATCCCGGAAGCAGCCCGCCAGCGATATCAGCCGGCACAGCCAATATAACGGCGTCACCCGCCGTCAGGGGGACGGCGTGATCGGTGGCGAAATTAAGGGTGGTCGCCCGGCTGGCATCCCCTTCAATAGATTTCAAGCGGTCGTTAAAGTGCACCTCGGCGCCGCGAGCGGCAAGCCAGGATATGGCAGGGTCGACGAATGTTTCACTCAAACCTTGGCGCGCCATCAGCGGACGACAGGCCGCCGCGCCCTGCCCGAACGTTTGTTTCAGGACCGGCCACAAAAGCGATGCCGCCCCCTCATCGGCGGCTGTGTTGAGAACCGATACGGCGAGCGGCTGCCAGAATTTCCGGAAAATGGGCCGCGACGTATCAAGGCAATCTGCTACGGTCGCCTCGGGTTCGGCCATGGCCATTTTCAAGCCGCCCAGATAATCAAAGGCCGTCGTTCCCGGCACCCGCATATGGCGACACAGCAACCACAGCGGTAGGCGGCTTTTTCCGGGCCTGACGGCCCAGCGTTCTCCGCTTTCCAAATCCAGAAACGGAAATGCCGCCCGCTTTTGTCCGGTCAGCTCATTTCGTCCGCCAATGGCGTCCAGATAGGCCATAACTTCTTTATTTCCGGAAAGCAGCAGATGGTTACCGTTGTCGATTCGTCGGTTCAGAACCGGGTCGAGATAGGAACGGCAACGTCCACCAGCATGTCCGGCAGCTTCATGAATTACAACATGACGTCCGGCGGACGTCAGCCGGACCGCGGCGGCGAGCCCCGATACCCCGGCCCCGATAACATGGACGACGCCGCCGTTCACGGTAAAAACCCGTAGCGAATTACCAGCCATATTTTTTCAAGCTTCGGAAGCCTGACCGGCTGGTCGAGCTGTTCCCAGCCCCGCGCCATCAGGCGACGGAAAATACGTCCGTATATCTGCATCATGATAATGGCGGGACGCATGGTCGATTTGTCACAACCCTTGAGCGCTGTGGCGGCTTCATCAAAACGTGTCCCGACCAGTGTTGCCAATTCCCAGCACACATCCGCTAAAGCCGGATGCTTCAGCAATTTCTGCACATCGTTCACGTCAATGCCATGCCGGGCTAACAGGTCGGCAGGCAGGTAGACCCGGTCGCCCATGGCGTCTTCGTAAATGTCGCGCAGGATATTGGTCAATTGCAATGCCTGACCGAGTGAATGGGCGATCTTGTCACCCCGGTCATCGTCAATGCCGAATACCCTGTTTGACAGGCGGCCTACGGCGCAGGCAACCCGGTCGCAGTAAAGTTCCAACTCGGCCATGTCGGCAATGCGAACACGCACCCGGGCATCCATCTCCATGCCATCGATGACGTCCAGGAAGTCACGTTTATGAAGGCCATATTTTGCAAGCGGCGACATTAGGGCGACCGATACAGGCATTTCCGGTACGGAGTCGTAGAGCCTTTCAATTTCCTCACGCCAATTTTGCAAAGCTTTTATTTTATCAGGTGCAGCGCCCGGCTCGTCGGCGATGTCATCTACCTCACGGCAAAAGGCATAAATGGCATACATGGCGCGCCGTTTTTCCTGCGGCAACAGGCGCATGGCCCAGAAAAAAGACGTACCTGCCCGTTTGACCGCTGCCTCGGCATGGGCGGCGGCGGCGACTCCCGAAATATTGACCCTGTCCCCTGTCATGACTCTATGAATACACCATCATGGATGGCCATAGCTACGTCCCTTCCAGGCACCACCCTGTCCCCTGTAGTGCCGATAAGCCGAAGAGATGGTCATCAGGGTGTATAACAACGCCGCCACCGGCAGAAGTAATCCGTCCCATGGGGTGCCGCCAAAAAGCCTGAGCGTCGGCCCATAGGCCACGGCCATCAGCAGCCAACTGGTGCCGGCAAGGACAAATGCCGGGTACCCGGCCGTGACAAGCAGGACCGGCAGCATATAGATCACGACCATGCCGGCGACGGCGCCCATAAGCGCCAATGGCGAATAGCCAAGCTGAGTATAGGCAGTGCGTGCCACCATATCCCAGATTTCACCAAGCCCCTGATAGGCGCGGAGACTTTTGACATGGGTGGTCAGCCCCAGCCAGATTGGGCCGTTTGGTTTCAACAGGGCGGCCAGGGCGCAGTCGTCTATGATCCGCCCGCGAATGGGGGCCAGCCCGCCGGCTTTTTCCAGCGCCAACCGCCTGACCAGCATACACCCCCCGGCAGCGGCGGCAGTCTTCCTGGACGGGTCGTTGACCCAGGGATACGGATACAACTTCTGAAAAAAGAAAACGAAGGCCGGGATCAGCAATCGCTCCCAGAAGCTTTGGCAATTCAGCAACACCATCAGCGACACCAGATCGAGGCCACCGTCTTCCGCCTTCGCCACCAGTCGACGAACGCTGCCTGCGTCGTGTTCGATGTCCGCATCGGTCAGCAAAATATAAACCGCGTCGGGGTTGGTTTCATCGAGTGCCTGCAATCCCTGTTCGACGGCCCACAACTTGCCTGACCAACCGCCTGGCAGCGACTTGCCTGAAATGACCCTCAGGCGATCATCCATGCCCGCCGCCGTTGACGTACCGTCAGAGCTGTTATCGTCAACAACAATAACCGACAACCGCCCCGGGTAGTCCTGACCCAGAAGCGAGTCGACCGTGCGGCCAATAGTGTTGGCTTCATCGCGGGCCGGAATGATACAAACGACATCCGGCCAGATGTCCGGTCCGGGGAGTTCTTCCACCAGCATCTGATCGGCCTTCCAGAAACCGCCGCGCAGAAACAGCAGCCCCATCCAGGTGGACAAAATAACAAGTGCGATAACGGTGGTGGGTTCCATACTACAGCCAGCCGGAAAAGCCGCCGCGGAGGGACCCGGTCAGGCCGCACCATAGAAATTTCGGTTTTGTCAGTTCGACCCGCGCGGCCAGAGGATCCGAGCTGTAAAGACGACCGGTTAATGCCCGGGCAATATGAATGATAACGGCCGATTCCATAGCCAACCGACGCGACCGTAATGCCCCCGGCAGGTTATCGGCATCGCGCAGCAGGGCGTCGACGCCGCCTAGGGTCCAGTCAATTACGTGCCTTAAGCCTGTCGGTGTAGATGTGGCGCTTAAATCTTCAGGGCGCGCCCCGGCCGCCGTCATCCAGTCCATCGGTAGGTAAACACGGTCCAGTGTACGGAAATCATCCTGACAGTCCTGCAAATGGTTAATGATCTGCAAGGCCATGCAAAGAGCATCGGAAGGGCCGTAGCCAAGCTTTGATCCCCCATGCAGATCGAGCAGGAAGCGGCCGACCGGGGCCGCCGACAGGGCACAATATGCGATCAGGTCGCCCCAGCTATGGTAACGGTGCTTGGTCGCATCCTGCTTGAAGGCAGCCAGCAGATCGACACAGTGGCGGGATGTGACCCCGGTTTCAGACAGGCTGGCGCCCATCGCCCGCGCTTTCCCATAGGCCGCATCATCGCCACCCCTGCCCAGAAGAGCGGATTCAAACCCATCGAGGCGGCGAATTTTTTCCTCTGGTCCAAGATCAGGATTATCGGCAATATCATCAGCGGCGCGGGCAAAGGCATAAAATATGGCGATATGCGGGCGCAGGTGCGCCGGTAGGAGCCATGAGCCGACAGGGAAATTCTCGTACGGCACGTCCTTTCCGGACGGGGTTTCGACCATTGCCTTAATGGATGGCGTAACGGGGGCGTGTTCTCTGGAACCGATCATGGTGTATTTCTGTTCCAGTTCAGCCCGACCCCCTGTGGGCCGGTGGGGTTCAGGTCACGATCAGGCGTCGTTGCTGACTCGCTTGCGTAATTCTACCAGCAGGCTTTCAAGCTTGCCGCCGTTCTGACGGATGACCGAGGCGAATTCCGAGCGCTGTGTCTGGCCCATACTGACACCCTCGACCATAACGTCGATGATCTTGAACTTAAGTTCATTGGTGCGTAACCGCCAATCTACATGAACAGGGGCTTCCCCTTTGGTGCGGACGATTTCGGAATAAACAACCGTGTCCTTCTCATTGATGGCAACCGATTTAGTCACATTCAGGCTTTCCCCGGCGTAGTTAGCAAAACGATCGACATATGTGACAACCAGAAGATCTTCAAACAGGGTCAGGTATTCTTTCTGCTCTGCCTCGTTCGCCTTATTCCAGTAGCGGCCCAACACCCAGCGGGCAATGGTATTGACGTCAAAGTTATCCTTCAACAAAACCCGGAAACGCTTGGAGCGTTCTTCTTTGGAAATATCGGGAAAAGTCAGCGCATTTATGGCCTGATCGGCAAGGCCGGCAACAAAAGTTTTGGCCCCTTCACTACTATCCTGGGAACGCCCCGCACCTGGAGCCAAGACAACGGCAAGAACAATTAAGGTTGAGAAAAAAGAAACGACACGTTTTAGCAACATATTATGAACCCTGAATTTCACTGTTAGACCACTCTCGCACAGCCCCTGACAGTTTAGCACTGTCTTTAAAAGCCTTATCGAGCTTCCCCAAGTCATTACATAGCCGAATACACTGCCAAACACAGCGCAGAAATCAAGAAAAGAGTTGCCTTGGTACGCAAAAATCATGGAAAGCACAATAAAAAGGGCGGCCAAAGCCGCCCTTTTCCATTCAAACCGGGGTTTCCAATCAGATGAGCGTGAGGGGGTTCATCATTGATTCAAAATTGCCGGGACGGGCGTTTCCGGACCTTGCGGAATCGAAAAACGACCTATCTGTCGGATGGGTGTTAAGGGTCCAACCAAGGAAGAAAAACGCGATCAGTTTCTGCATGACGGTCTCCTTTTCCGCTTCGGCGATAAACACCAGAGGCAACGGACGTATGTCCTGGCCCCGGTGGTTTGAATAAGGCCTAAGTAGGAGACAAAATGGCTTACTGAAAGTGCCGAAAACGCAACCGGACCATGCGTTTCATGCATAGCTTAACATATTAAAATAAAGGGATTTTTCCGACCGATTGGGCCGCTTTACACATATTGCTGATCTTGGCCAGGGCAAGCTCGCGGCCGAGCAGCCCGAGTCCGCAATCAGGTGCCGCAATCAGCCGGTCGGCGTCAATATATTGAAGGGCGTCCAAAAGTCGTTGGCGAATTTCATCAACCGTTTCAACCTCGCTTTTGGCAATGGCGACGACGCCAAAGATGACCGTGGTATTATTGAAAAGCCCTAACAATGACAGATCATTATGACGGTGGGCATCCTCGATAGAAATGGCCTGTATGAGCGAATCGTCGATTGCGGCGGCAAGGCGCGCATAGGATTCCTTTGGGGCTTTCGGATAATCGGTATTATCCAGCCGGTCCGGGTAGCCACAGCACATGTGGACTGTGCGGGTGACCGAATCAGGGCAGTTGTGGAAGACCCGGTCGAGATTCTCGAAACCAAAATCCAGCGCTTCCTGAGCTTTGCGCGCGAACAAAGGTTCATCGATCTGAATATGGGTGCAACCGGCCTCGGCCAGGACCAGGACTTCCGAATTGAGCGCATCGGCCAGTTCGGCCCCCCGCTTTCTCTCATCGCCGTAAAAACTGTCGGCGACCGTATCGCCAATGGTCATCGGCCCCGGCATGGTGACCTTAACCGGCCTGTCGGTCGTTGCCTGCGCCACCTTCCAGTCATGGGGGAGAAAATGGTCCCGGGCCGAGACGGCCCCTGTGATGGTTGGCAATTTCGCCTTATAGGCCCCCTCACGCAGGACTTTTTCGGTCAGGTTGGTGAAGTCGATGCCGTTCAGATGTCGGCAATGGTAATGGATATAGTTTTCACGGCGAACCTCGCCATCGGTGGGGATATCAATGCCGGCACCGACCTGATCGGCGATGACGTCGGCGGCGGCGCGGGCAAAAATGGCTTCCGCCTGATCGCCCATTTCCTTCAGGGTTTCTTCGTAGCGTTCCGTCGGGATGGATGAATCCGGGCCAGCCTCGTCTTTGAACCAGTCGACAACAGGGACATAGTCAGGTTTCGGGTAGGCGCCGATAGTAGTTGTCCGAATGGGCATGAACGCCCTCCCTAGTTACCTGATTCAGTTTGCTTTTTCAGGTTTTGTGTGTCGAACACACTGCCGAAGGCACCGGCCCCTGGATTCGCGGAGGAAGGGGCCGTGCTGCCTTCCGGGCCGGCCTTGTCCAGATTCTGCGGATCGAAAACGCTGCCGAACGAGCCTTTGCCCGGACTCTCAAGAGTCCCGGCTGGATTTTTGTCGGCACCGAAGATATCTGGACCCTTCTGAAGCTTCTGCTGCTCGCGCTCAATTTGCTGCTGTTTGATTTGATCAATAAGCTGCTGCTGATGAGCTCGTTTTTCTTCGCGCACCTCAATCTTGCAGGCCTCCGGACTATAAACGCTGGCGAACCAGATGGTTGAAAAACCCCCGACGGCGAGGATAACCATGACAATGGCCGCAGGGTTGCCACGTAGCAATTTCGGCAGTTGAAAGCCGCCGGTGACGGCCCCGACCGGGGCGCCATTGGCCAGCGCCAGTTGCTTGCGTCGCTGATAGATTTCATGGCTGAGCGCGCCGACGATCGTCAGCACAACAATCAGGAAAGCCAGCGTCGAAATTGACGGATTGATGCCGTAACGCACCTTCTGCGCCAGTTCAATGGTCAGGGTCGGATACTTGCCGAAAGTGAAGGTGGTCGTGTTGTAGTTTTCAAACGATGCCAGGAATGCCAGAACGGCGGCCGAACCAATGGCCGGTTTCAGGAACGGCAGGAGGATTTTCCGAAACGCCTGCACGTTAGTGGCGCCCAGGTCGAGCGCCGCTTCCGTCAGGCCGACGTCAAACCGTTGCAGGCGGGCGACGAACACCAGCATGCAGTAGGACGCGATGAAGGTCGACTGGCCCAGGATGGTCAGAAAAATACCGTTATGCAGGAAGCTATCGCTTGTGAAGCCGAGCATGACATTAATGCGGTCCCAGAAAACCAGCGTCGAAATACCCAGGACGACACCGGGAATCAGGATCGGTGCGATGACGATTGTATAATAGGTGGCGCGAAGCTTCGGCCATATCTGGGTCAACACCAGGGATCCGGCCATCCCCATGACCACGGAAAGAATGACTGTGCCAATACCGATGATAAGGCTGTTCTGAATACCGTTAACGATGCGCTTGTCGTTATAGAGCACATCGAACCATTCGAAGGTCAGGCATTCCCATGGCGCGGCGCGGGGAAAGCCCGGTGAATTGAAGCCGGTAATGCTCATGATAACCAGCGGCCCCAACAGGTAGCCAAAGAACACCACCAGATAGAGGCCCAAAAATACCTTCATGAGGGGGGAAGTGGATTTCACTTGCCGATATCCCCCATCTTGACCTTGAACAGCCGCATCATTGACAGCACGATAATAATACACACCACCAGCAGAACGATGGCATAGGCGGCCCCGCGCGGCCAGTTACCGCCCTGGTTGAACCACTGATAGATGATCTGCGTGAACCACAGACTCGACGGCCCACCTAGAATTTGCGGTGCTGCCAAGGCCCCAGCGGTCAACATGAAGACCATGGTACAGCCTGATGAGATGCCCGGCTTGGCGTAGGGTATGACGACGCGCCAGTGAATGCGCCACCACGGCGCACCCATGTCGCGGGCGGCCTCGATCTGGTTGCGGTCAAGGCTTTCAATAACGTTGTAGATGGGGAAAATCATCAGCAGGATGTAGGCGTAGCCGAGTCCTGAATAGAGAGCCACATTCTCGCGAATAAAATCAATCGGGGCGGCCGTCATCCCCATGGACATCAGCATTTCGTTGATCACACCGCTGTCGCCGAAAATGATCCGGAAGGCAAAGGCGCGCAAGATTTCGTTGACCCAGTAAGGAATGATCAGCAGCAACACCAGAACCCGGACAAACCCGCCGCCGTTGGATTGGCCCAGGTAGTAGGCCAGCGGATAACATAGCGCCAGATCGAGCAGGGTCACGAACAGCGCCGCCAGTAAGGTGCGTACGAACACGCCCAGATCGACGGCGTTGTAGGTCGATTCCGCACCCGATGCGCCGAGGGCCAAAAACTTGTAGTGCTCAAGCGTATAGACATCCTTGGGGCCGCCCATTTCCGGTGGCGGCAAGTGATGACGGAAAGAAAAGTCGAGCATTGAAAGTTGCGGCAGGATAATCAGGATGAATATCCAGAAGCCGACCGCAAGCAACAGGTAAAGGCCCAGCGCCAAACCATTGCGCTCGAAAAATTCCGCCATGAAGCCGGTACGTTTCATGCCTGTCTACCTATTCGCTCGCAAGTTCGCCTTTCGGCAGGACGGTCGCCTGCTCCGGGTCATATTCCAGAGTCATGTCCTTGCCCATGGACGAGGACCGAACCTTGCCCTGATTGACCAGCGACATCTTGATTTGTTTGCCTTCATCCCCTTCGAGGAAAACATTATAGGCCTGGCCTTCAAATTCTTCGTTGGTAACCAACGCCTTGACCTGATTGCCCGTGTTGCCGGTATCTGTGGCGATACTGAAGGCCTCGGGCCTTATGAATATCATTGCCTCGTCCCCTGCTTTCAGGTTGTTCTTGGCAGCGCCACCAATGCGGGCGCGCAAGTCTCCGGTTCGGTTGGTGGAGACAACGGCCATGCCGTTTTCGACAGATTTTACCTTGCCCCTGAAAACGTTGTTTTCACCAACAAAGGAAGCAACGAACGGCGTCGATGGATCATCATAGATAGACTGTCCGTCGGATATCTGGTCGATAATACCATGGCGCATGACCGCGACACGATCGGACATGGTCAGGGCCTCGCCCTGATCGTGGGTGATGTAAATAAAAGTAATGCCGACCCGCTGCTGAATTTGACGCAGTTCGGTACGCATGTGTTGACGTAGTTTCAGGTCGAGGGCGGAAAGCGGCTCATCGAGTAGCAGCACGTCTGGCTGTGCGCACAGGGCACGGGCGATGGCGACACGCTGTTTCTGGCCGCCGGATAATTCCGATGGCAATTTGTCCCCTTGCCCGGTCAGCGCAATCATTTCTAAAAGCTCATCGGCGCGCTTGCGCCGGTCGACCGCGCCGATCCCCTGCACTTCCAGGGAAAAGGTGATGTTCTCCCAGACTTTCATCAACGGGAAAAGGGCCAGATTCTGGAATATAAGGGCCGTCGGCCGTTTGTTCGGGCCGATCCCGGCCATATCCTTACCGCCGATCAGGACCTGGCCGTCACTGGGTTCCAGAAACCCGGAAACCGCACGCAAAATAGTCGTCTTGCCACAACCCGATGGGCCGAGGAACGAAAAGAAGCTGCCACCTTCAATATTCACATTGGCTTCGCGTACGGCGACGAAATCCCCAAATCGAATCCATACGTCTTTAAGCTCGACTCCAACACCTGCACCCATTTGAGTCCCCCTAAACCGATACTTTCTGTTTTCCGAAACATTATCCCCGGATGCTCTCGGCACCCGGGGAAGATGTGCAGCAAGTTATAGAGCTTAAGCGCTCTTGAACTTGTTTTCGTACTCGGTGCGAACTTCGGCATACCACGGAGCCTGCGGCGGCCACGGGTTAAGTTTAGCCAAAGAATCACCAGGATAGGCATCGGAGAAGTTCTTCTTGTAGGCCGCACCGGCGAACTTGTCGGCGCCCAGAACCGGCGAGTTGTAACCATGGGAGTCAATGGCAACACCGGCATCATTGGCATTGTACGCGAACTTGATGAATTCATAGATTTCATCAATGTTCTTGGCACCGATCGGCATCGCCATGCCATCGACCCAAGCCATGGAGCCTTCTTTCGGCGCCTGGTACATGACCGGTTCGCCGGCGCTCTTCAACGCAAGCGGCGGGCCATCCCAGGTTTGACCGACGATAACGCCTTCGTTAAGCAGACCGTTTTTCTGGGTATCGGCGTCGTTCCACAGAAGCTTGATATTTTTCTTGCGGCCGATGCACCATGAAGTGACCTTGTCCCAGATCGGACGCATGTCGCCTTCGGATTTGTAGGCCTTCCACATGTCGCCGGGGTTCAATTCGCCGATGGTTTCCATGTACAGACCGGCACCCAGCATCATCGAGTGCGGACGGCCCATGGTCTTGCCGGCATTGGCGTCGTCCCACACATCGCCATAGCTTGGCGCGCCACCGGACGGGGTCCATTTATCGGTGCGCCAGGCGATGCCTTCGGTGCCCCAGATATGCGGCAGCCAGTGTGAGCCCTTGCCCTTAAAGTTCCAGTCAACGTCGCCGATCTTGGTCATCGCCGGGTTGACCTTGTCGAGGGGAACCCGCTTCATATCAAACGGCTGCAACAATTCCAGCGGTCCCCATTCCAGGCCCTGGTTGTTGGTCGGGGAAACGATATCGAAACCCTGACCCTTGTTGGCCTTCATCTTGTTGATGATTTCTTCGTTCGAGCCGATACCGGTGTAGTTAATTTTGATACCGGTGGCACTTGTAAAGTCGCCCATAAATTTTTCGGGCAGGTAATCGGACCACATAAGAATGTTAACTTCTTTAGCGGCCAGCGCATCTTTGATAAACATCGGTGCGGCCATGGCACCAGCGCCGGCCACGGCGGCACCCTTGACCACCGTGCGGCGTGTAACTTTCTTTGCGGCCAACCCGGTCGCCAATTGAGACTTGGTTTTCTTGGTCATAGTTTAGCTGCTCCCTGTTGCTATTTATTATTCTGTTGCTGTTTAGTATTACTTTCTTATCGTTGCCGGGCAGTTTGTTCCAACCCTTTGACGACGTCAACCTGAACGGAATAAAGGCTATCAACCCGTTACCCGGGGACACGAATATATGCTGTGCCCATTCTTCCCCTTAAGACCCGCAAACGGTCACAAACAGGGCTTTTTTTATCAAGGGCCAGATTGCCGGGAACGGTTGGGCCAATTGATAAAAAGCATGACGTTCGGGGGCTTTCCGACCATTATGCGCGCCATGAAATAAGCTTCCGGAGACCGATCTTGAACCAGAATAATAAAAAGAATGTCCTGCTAATTACCGCCGACCAGTGGCGCGGCGAATGCCTGTCCCTTCTGGGCCACCCATGTGTTCAAACGCCGAGCCTGGACGCCCTGGCCGAAGACGCCGTTGCCTTTACCAGCCACTTTGCCCAATGCGCACCCTGCGGACCATCCCGGACCAGCCTGCATACGGGTATGTATCTGCAAAATCATCGCTCGGTCAGAAACGGTACGCCGCTTGATGCGCGCCATACGAATGTGGCTCTGGAAGCCCGTAGGGCCGGTCATGATCCGGTGCTGTTTGGCTATACGGACACCACACCTGACCCGCGCGGGCGGTCGGTCGAAAGTCTGGCGCGCGGCTACGAAGATGTGCTGCCGGGGTTCGCCGAGGAAGCTGTTCTGGGCTGCGATCATCAGCCGTGGCTGGAAGACCTGAAGGCAAAGGGCTACGACGTTTCAGGCGGCTTTGAAGGTATTTTCAATCCGCGCCCGGGAAGTGAGGCTGAATACGACAGCAACGGCGGCCACGTCAGTGCCGCGCCACCGATCTATAGCGCAGAGGACTCGCCCACCGGCTTCCTGACCAACAGGTTCCTCGATTACCTGAAAACCCGAAATGGAGAAGGCTGGTTCGCACACGTGTCCTACCTGCGTCCGCACCCCCCCTTCATCGCGCCCGAACCCTATAACACCATGTATGATCCGAAAGACGTGCCGAAGCCGATCCACGCCGCAGTTTCACCCGAGGAAGAGGCCCATCAGCACCCATGGCTGGCCGCCGCCCTGGAAACCACCGGCGACTGGCTCCTGCCTTGGCATGTGGATGGCAGCGTATCGGAAATATCGGAACTGGACGTACTACAGACCCGGGCCACCTATTATGGACTGATCAGCAAGGTCGATGCGTATCTGGGCCGCATTATCCAGCATCTGAAGGACAGCGGCGAATACGACAATACGCTGATCATTTTCACATCTGACCACGGCGAGATGCTGGGTGACCGCTGGTTGTTCGGCAAGCGTGGCTGGTTCGACGAAGGCTATCGGGTGCCGATGATCGTGCGAGCGCCGGGGATGACAGAGCCCGGCAAGACCGTCACCTCGTTCACCGAGGCCATCGACATCATGCCGACCGTACTGGAGTGGCTGGGTCTGGATATTCCCCGGCAATGCGACGGCAGGTCGCTGCTGCCGTTTCTAATGGGGGGCACACCGGACAACTGGCGCACCGAGGCGCACTGGGAATATGATTTCCGCGATGTCGAGGATGACGCCGTCGAGCGTAAGTTGGGTATCGGGCTGGACCAATGCACCATGAATGTGATCCGCGGAGAACGCTATAAATACGTTCACTTCACCAATCTGCCGCCGCTGTTCTTCGACCGCCAGGCCGATCCTTTCGAACTGACCAACCTTGCCGACGACCCGGCTTATGCCCCCCTGGTCATGGAATACGCCCAGAAAATGCTGTCCTGGCGCATGAGCAACGACGAACGCACCCTGACTCATATATTGGTCAAGCCGGGCGAGGTGATGAGTCGCTAGCCTCTATTTAAGCTCCTCCAGGTATTCGATGATTTCCTTGCGGTCTTCCTCTTTCTTCAATTTCAGCGTCATTGAGGTTCTCTTGCCGAGGAATCCCTTTGGGTCGGCCAGCCATTTGTCCAGGTTTTCTTCGTCCCAGACGATATCCACGTCAACCAGGCCTTTGTATTTGCCGAAGTCGGTGGCGCCCGCCTTGCTGCCGTATATGCCGAACAAGTTAGGGCCGACCTTGTGCTTTCCGCCCTCATCAAAGGAATGACAAGACTTGCATTTGTTCAGCGCCTTGGGGGCATCGGCCAGCGCCGGGGCGACGGTCATGCCGAACATCAGGGCCGCAGCAATCGCCGATATTTTTAACGGATTCATATTGAACTCCTTTGTTTTTCAATAACTTAAAAGTTTATGGCTTAAATTCTGCAATGAATTATATAGCCTATCGGGTTGATGTAGGACTTAACACGCGTCAAGTCAGCCTTTTTCGTCATTCGGAATAGTCAGATTAACCCGGCGCTTGAATACCGGATAATTCGTTGCCTCCTTGTTATCGTAGCCAATCCGCAGGCGGCGTTTTTCATCGACCAGAAAATACCTGACTTCGGCCTCGAGTATAGCCGGGGGGTGATTTCCGTTCGTTGAAAATTCAATATCGTAGGTGCGTCGCTCCCCTCTTGGCAGGCGGGTATCCCACAGATCGATGATAAAGGGCCGCCACATAATGGTGCGTTTCAGGGTGTTGGTTTCCTCTTCCAACACGTTTCCAGCACCATCCAGCACACGCATGCTGACAACCAGATGGCGGTCGGGCGTGCCGGTGGGCAGATAATGGGCGGCTCCGGTGTTGGTGATGTTCAGCGTAAATTTGCGTTTTCCGGACGCCGGCGGGGCGGTTTCCTTGACGTCGATTTCAAGGCCATTCTTGACCATCTCCGGGTCGTGACCGCCGCGCCACAGATGACGGCGGGTTGCCCTCACCTGACCGCCGTCGGCTATGGGGCGCGTGACCACCGGCATGTGGCATTCGACACAACCCAGCTGGGCAACTTCGGCACGGGTCATTTCACCACTTTCGCCCTTCCCTTTTGTGATTTCAGCGACCGTACCGCAGGGCGGAAAACGGAAAAAGGTGTCCCATTGATCACCGCTGACAACGTGGCAGCCTACGCAGATTTCATTGCCGCTGTTTAATTTCCTGATTGGATGTAAAGAATCGTCTCCGCCATAGGTTCCAAGTATTTTCCCTTCACGCAGATGACATGCCGTACAGGTCACCCCCTCTTTTTGCAAATCGGAATCGAAGTCGGGGTTAGGCTTTAAAATGGGGTCTGACCTGTCCTGGTCACGAAAGCCGAGAACCAGGTTTTCCTGCTGGCGGTCTAGCGGAATATGGCAGTTCAAGCAGATCTGCTGGGAACCATCGAAAGCCAAATCGACTTGGTAATAAGGGTCGGTCCATGCCTGGCTGTGGATGGTTGTCGACCATTCGTCAAAGATTTCCTGGTGGCAGGTCGCACATTCCTGGGCACTCAGCGTCTTCAGCGGTTCGGGTATTTGTGCCGTCGATACGGGAAGGGCAAAGTTATCGGTAACGACGAATATGTTCATCGGGCGGACAAACCGCCAACCGAGGAAAAGCGCAAAGGCAAGCACCAGCAGCGCGATAATCAGGCGTTTCCGGGTTAACATCCCCGCCACTTCATCCTCCACCTGGTTAATCTTTTTCTACAACGTCCTGGCCGAAACGGTTGATGGCATATCCCCTGTTTCCTTTGCGGAACGGCTGTAACAGCATCTTGTCGAGGCGCTGATCTGCGGGATCACGGAAGGCGTCGATGCCGATGGTCATGCCCGCATGGCCCGCTTCGGGTTGCGCCTTGTAGGTGCCGAACAAGCGGTCCCACCAGGGCAGGTTAAAGCCGAAATTGCTGTTGGCCTCCGACACCACCACGGAATGGTGGACCCGGTGCATGTCGGGCGTCACCACCAACAACCGCAAAAAACCGTCCAGTGCGCTCGGCAGGCGGATGTTGCCATGATTGAACATGGCGGTGGCGTTGAGCAGCACCTCGAATAAAATAACCGCGATTGGAGAAGCGCCAAGGGCCGTGACCGTCGCCAATTTGATGACCATCGACAGGACAATCTCTATGGGATGAAAGCGCGCACCCGTCGTCACATCGTAATCCAGATCTGCGTGATGCATGCGGTGCAGCCGCCACAGCAACGGTACTGCATGAACCATCACATGTTGCAGGTAGATGACAAAATCGAGAATGACGACGGCGATCACTGCCTCCAGCCACATCGGCAGAGAGACCATATTCATCAGCCCCCATCCGGCGCCCGATGCGGCGACTGCAACACCCACGGCGGCAACAGGGAACAACAGGCGCATGACCACGGTGTTGAGGGCAACAATGCCAATGTTTGAAGGCCAGCGGGCCCAACGGGCGAGGCTGCGCGTCCGTCTTGGGGCCGCCGCTTCCCATAGGGCAACGGCAATAAAAACACCCAGAAATACGGAAAGCCGAACCACCGGTTCATTTTTGATAATCAGGTCGAACACTGAAATACCTTCAATTCAAAACATACATGATGATTGAATCGTCATCGCCCTTGAATTTAACCTGAAGCAGATGCTTTCCCGCATCATCGTACCAGATTTCACGTTCCAGATCGCCGCTGATTTTATAATGTTTGGCGGGTGTGACGGTACCTTTGACAATAATTTCATCAATCCCCAAATTTTCAACGGCTACCTTCAATTCCTCACCATCAAGTGTATCCATAAGCATAGAACTCGTGACCGTCCCCGGATTCCAGAGACTGGCGGGCAGGATGCCATAATGGATACTCGATGGTTTCCCATTGCTGACGACTGTCAGTTTATTGTCGCCCATCTCCACGCGCAGCTTTTTAGTTTCACCGTCATCATCTGTCGTCGCCACGGTTCCGAGAAACCGGTCCCCATACCATTCTTCGCTGGACCTGTGGAGGAACTTGTAAATGGTTATAAAAGCGATCTTGACCTGAATATCCGTTTTGATTCTGACTCTTTGCCTGTTTACATCGACTTTTTCGAATTTGTAGTCATGGGTGCCGATGGCTTCGCCATCACGTGTGATCGTAAACGACATGTCCTTAAGGGTAGCGCCGCGGGAATCAGAAGCTCCTGAAATCAGGAGCAGAAAAAACAATACCGGATAAATAAATAATGATATTTTTCGCATCTAGCCCTCTTTGTGATCCTCAAAAGTACTGAGCCGATAATATGGTATATAATCAATACCATTGACACCCCTCAACGGCGCGTAATGATAAACCAATGGCCATAAAATACCGTCCTTTTTATACTGTTTTCAGGCTTTTCCCTGGATTACTTATTCCGGCCCTGCTTGCCGTCTGCCTTGCCGCCGGGGAAGGCCAGGCCCAGAACCAGGACACGGCTCAAGTCAAAATTGGCGTTCTTGCCTTCCGCGGCATCGAAAATGCCCGCCTGAGATGGGTCGCCACGGCCGATTACCTGAGTGAAAACATCAAGGGCAGCCGTTTCGAGATCGTCCCCCTTGGCCTTGAAGATATGGGCAAGGCAATCGAGGCCGGGAAGCTGGACTTTGTCCTGACCAATACCGGTAATTATGTTGTTCACGAAGCGCGTCATGGGGTTACCCGCATCGCCACCATGCGTTCGCCGCGCCCGGTAGAAACGGGCAATGTTTTCGGCGCCGTTATTTTCACCCGGGCCGACCGCACAGACATCCAATCCATTGAAGACCTGAAGGGGAAATCCTTCATGGCCGTCGAGAGAAACGGGTTCGGTGGCTTTCAGATGGGGTGGCGGGAATTAAAAAATCACGGCATCGACCCCTTCAAAGATTTTTCGGAACTTACGTTTAGTGGCTTTCCCCAGGATGACGTTGCCCTTGCCGTCTTGAACCGGAAAGTCGATGCCGCCACCTTCCGAACCAATACCCTGGAAACCATGCAGAGCGAGGGCATCCTCGATATGAAGGATTTCCGCATCCTCAACCCCAAGAGCTATCCTGGATTTCCTTTTGCCGTCAGCACCCTGCTCTATCCGGAATGGCCCTTCGCCAAGGCCAAAAATACGTCCCAGAAACTGGCGCAGAAAGTCGCCATCGCCCTGCTCGGCATGCCGGAAAATAGTCAGGCAGCGTTTCAGGGTAATTACGGTGGCTGGACGGTACCGCTGGATTACCAACCGGTGCATGAATTGTTCAAAGAGTTACGTATCGGCCCGTATAAAAATTTAGGAGACATCACGTTTACAGATCTTGCCAAACAGTATGGCCATTGGATCGTGCTGGTGGTGGTCGTCTTGTTTTTGGTGGTCGGCTGGGCAACCTGGATCGAAGTTCTGGTCAATCGTCGCACCCGTCAACTTTCCGATGCCAACGCAGAACTGGAGCGCCAGATCGTGGAAAGGCGCAAGGCCGAAGAAGAAGCCCACTTGCGCCAGGCCGAATTGGCCCATGTACACCGCCTTAACACGCTCGGCGAAATGGCGTCCGGTTTTGCCCACGAAGTCAACCAGCCACTTGCCGCCATCGCCAATTACGCCCGTGGGTGCATCCGCCGCATTCAAAAACAGCAATGCAACAGCGAAATGATACTCGATACCCTGGATCAGGTAACGGCGCAGGCGGAGCGTGCCGGCCAAGTCATCAAGCGAATTCGCTCCTTTATCCGCAAGGAAGAACCATCGCGTAACCAGGCCGACATTAACGAGGTCATCCGCAATTCCCTGCAATTTGTCCGCACCGATACGGAACGCAGGAATATAACCATTAATTTGAAACTGCAGGACAGGCTGCCGAAAGTCGAAATAGATACCATCCAGATCGAACAAGTGATTCTCAACCTGACCCGCAATGCCATCGACGCCATGGATGAAACCCCGCACGGGCAGCGATCAATATCCCTGGAAACCAGCATCAACGACTCAATGAACAGCCACGATGAAATAACCGTTTCTGTTGCCGACAGCGGCCCCGGGTTGGGCGAACACCTGAATGCAAGCGACGGCGATAGCCTTTTTGATCCCTTTGTCACGTCGAAGGAAAAGGGCTTGGGATTGGGACTGTCCATCAGCCGTTCCATTATCGAGGCCCACGGCGGACGGATGAGAGCGGTAAATTCCGATGGCGGCGGCGCCGTATTATACTTCACCCTTCCGGCGGCAGGTACGATAAAGGAGACGCCACATGAGTAGGGATGGCCCCACTGTTTATGTGATTGATGATGACGATGCCGTGCGCCAGTCACTGGAATGGCTGATCTCGTCAATCGATATGAAGGTTGTGTCGTTTCCTTCGGCAACGGCTTTTCTTGATGCTTACATCCCGGATCAGCTTGGCTGCCTGGTGACCGATGTCCGTATGCCCGGTTTCAGTGGATTGGACCTGCAAGACGAGTTGAGCCGGCGCGGCTTTGACATTCCGGTCATTATCATTACCGGTCACGGTGACGTGCAGACCGCCGTTCGCGCCATGAAAGCGGGGGCCTATGACTTTGTCGAAAAACCGTTCAATGATCAGGTGCTTCTGGATCTGGTCAACCGTGCCGTCGGCGACCACATCAAGGCCTCGCAACAGCGCGCTGAAAAAGCAGTCGTGCAGGCCCGACTCGATTCCCTGACGCCCCGTGAATTACAAGTGCTGGAATTCATTTCGACCGGCAATTCCAACAAGAAAATTGCCCATACACTGGATATCAGCGAAAAGACCGTGGAAGCCCACCGCGCCAAGGTCATGGAAAAAATGCACACCAAGTCCTTGGCGGAATTGGTAAAAATGGTGATGTCCCTGAAAGACTAATACGGGGAATCCCTTATATCCCCTCAAGGTATCCCCAATTTATTTCCAGCCCATGCGTCCATATTCTGCCTGATGAATAATGAAATACTTTAACGGGGGATATCTACTATGAAATTTCGTTTTTTAACCATTTTCGCTGCCTTCGCCATTGCCGTATCGATGTTTGCAGGCGCCGCGAGTGCCGCCAATGACATTGATGATCGCTATCACAAGCAGAAGGTCGTCTACCACATTAACTATCCGGGCGGTGAAGGCGACAAGGCGTATTTGGGCGCCATGCGCAACATCCAGAATCACATCAATGCGGTCGGCAAGGAAAACCTTGACCTCAAAATTGTCATTCACGGCAATGGCATCAATCTTCTAAAATCAGCCAAGGCCGCAGGCAAGGTTCAAACGGCGGCGGCCAACCTGAAGTCGCAAAACATTTCGTTCAGTGTTTGTGCCAACACGCTAAAAAGCAAGAAGATCGGTATTGATGAACTTTATGAAGTGTTCGAAGAAGACATTGTGCCGTCCGGTGTTGCCGAGCTGGCTCACCTGCAGGCTCACGGCTACGTTTATATCAAGCCATAAAAGACTGCTGATAAATACGTATACATACCTTCATTTAGGCAATCAGCTCCGACCATTCCGGTCGGGGCTGATTGTTTGATGACGAAATATAGTATCCAGGGCTCGAGTGGGGAGTGATCTGATGAATGGCGAGAAAAATATAATACCCAGGCTTGGCCGGCGCGACTTTTTAAAAGCCGCCACCGCTAGCGCCCTGTTAATAAGCGCCCGTCCAAGGCCCGCCAATGCAACCCCGGAAAGCACCCTAGATGCCATTGGAAAAGCCACCGGAAGCCGCGAACCGGTTATGGGTCGAGTCAACCTGACCCTGCCCGAAATAGCCGAAAACGGCAGCACCGTATCGCTAAAAGTCGATGTGGAAAGCCCGATGACCACCGACGACTACGTACAATCCGTGCATATTTTCGCCGACGGCAATCCATTGCCGGAGGTGGCCGATTACTATTTCGGCCCTCATAACGGAGTCGCCAAATTGTCCATTCGGATGCGGCTAATGCAGACCCAGAACGTGATCGCCGTCGCCAAAATGAACAACGGCGATACCTATATGGCAAGCCGGATGATCAAGGTCACCATCGGCGGCTGCGGCGGCTAACGGAGAAAATTAATGACAACAGATATCAAACCCCGCATCCGAGTTCCCAAAAGCGTCAAAAAAGGCGACGTCTTCGAGGTCAAGACCCTGGTCACCCACCTCATGGAAAGCGGTCAACGGCCTAACAAGGAGACCGGCAGTAAATATCCACGCGACATCATCAACAGTTTCATCGTCACCTATAACGCTAAGGAAGTACTAAAGGCCACATGGCATGCTGCGGTTTCCGCCAATCCCTACACGGCTTTTTATGTGGTCGCAGAAGAAAGCGGCCCCATGGTGTTCACCTGGATCGATGACAACGGGACATCCTATAGCAAGGAAGTTCCGATTATTGTCGCCGAATAATGCCTGAATTAAGTTTTTTTATTTCCGCGCGTCCATCATGCGGCGCAGGATCGGCGTCAGGATCAATTCAATAGCAAGGCCCAGCTTGCCGCCAGGCACGACCAAAGAATTGCGCCTCGACATCCACGAATTAAGAATTTTTGTCATCAGAAACGGGAAGTCGATCTCGAATTTTTCTGGATCCTTGAAACGAATGACGATGACACATTCGTCCAGCGTCGGTACATCCCTGGCTATCATCGGATTAGACGTATCGACGATCGGTACGGTCTGAAAGTTGATATCTGTACGTTTGAATTGAGGAATCAGGTAATGCACGTAATCGTGCATACGCCTAAGAATGGTATCGACGACGGCATCCTGCGAATAGCCGCGCTGTGAGGTATCGCGATTAATTTTCTGAATCCACTCAAGATTAATCACCGGCACCAGGCCGAGTTTCAGATCGACTTGCTCGGCCAGATCCACATTGTCCGTAACAACGCAGCCATGCAGGCCTTCATAGAACAGCAGGTCACTGCCCTGCGGGATGTCTTTCCATGGCGTAAAGTCGCCGGGTTTCAAATCGGGCACTCCAAAACGAGCGGCATCTTCGGCGCTATGCAGATAGTGGCGACGTTTCCCGGTTCCATTCTTTCCATAGGATATGAACAATTTTTCCAGATCCTCGAACAAGTTGGCATCTGGACCGAAGTGACTGAACGTCCGGTCCCCCCCGGCCAACGCCTTGTCCAGGGCGGCTTTCATGTCGGTTCTGTTGTAGCGGTGGAAACTTTCGCCTTCGATCACCGCCGGGATGATGCCTTCGCGCCGGAACATATGGGCGAAGGCGTCCTTGACCATCGGCGTGGCGGCACCTGATGGTCGGGCGACGGCTAGGATTGGATGTTTTTTGGACATTTCCGCCCGTTCACTTGGCGGCCAGCATATTGCGAATGATGGGCGTCAGAATCAATTCCATGGCCAGCCCCATCTTGCCCCCCGGTACGACGATGGAGTTTCGCCGCGACATCCATGAATCATGAATCATCTGTAGAAGATACGGGAAATTAACGCCGAAATCGTCGGGGTTTCTGAAGCGAATGACAACCAGACTTTCATCAGGTGTCGGGATGTCTCGGGCGATGATCGGGTCCGAGGTATCGACGATCGGCACGCGCTGGAAGTTGATATCCGTACTTTTGAACTGTGGAACGATGTAATACACATAATCGTGCATACGTCTGAGGATGGTATCCATCACGGCTTCTTCCGAATAGCCACGCTGGGAGGTGTCTCGATGGATTTTCTGAATCCATTCCAGATTGATCACCGGCACGACACCGATTTTCAGGTCCAGATACTGCGCCATGTTGATTTCGTCGGAAACCACACAACCGTGCAGCCCCTCGTAGAACATCAGGTCGGTTCCCGGCGGAATGTCCTGCCACGGCGTAAATTCACCCGCGCCAAGGCCTTCGTAAGGCACGGCTTCATCGTCGTTGTGCAGATACAAGCGTCGCTTTCCACTGCCGGTCTCGCCATAGGTCTTGAACAGGCCTTCAAGTTCCGCAAACAGGTTGGCCGAGGCGCCGAAGTGGCTGAAGTTCTCGTTGCCTTCTTTGGCAGCGGCTTCCATGGCCTGTTTCATTTCGGCCCGGTTGTAACGGTGGAAGCTGTCACCTTCGATAACGGCGGGGTTAATTTTCTCGCGCAGGAATACGTGCTCGAACGCGTCCTTGACGGTGCTCGTCCCGGCTCCGGATGAACCGGTAACCGCAATAATCGGATGTTTTTTTGACACCAGTAATCCCCCGCAAATTTGACCGTGCTTGAAAAATACCGGAAAAAGCAGCCCCCTGCCCTGTCCGCCTTCTGAATCTGAGCCAACCTGTTAATTGGCTCGTTACGGTTAATATACCAGAACAGGTGGATATTTGGAAATTCTAATATAAGTTGACCCCTTACCTACCCTAGTGGGTAGAGGGTACGGCGATCATCCGAGGACGGAGAAGCTGCTCTCGTTATTAATCTCCCGGTTACGGGAGAAGAAACCCAGATCCAAGGGACGGTTCAGACGTTCAAGGATATAGGTAACAGGTTCCTTGTCGTGATCCTGTCCTTTTTCACAAGATTCAATCAACTCAAGCATCATCTTGCCGGCGACCGGTGCGTTTTTGTATTGGTTGCCGCTGGATCCGATCGCCATGTAAAACCCATCCAAGTCCGACTTGTCATAGATCGGAATCCAGTCCGGTGTCACATCATAAAGGGAGACGATGCCTGTGGGATGTTCCGGTATTCCAAGTGTCGGCATACGTTGCGCCAGACGCATGACCTGATAGCGCATCTGGTCGGTTGGGTCGGTTGAATAATTATCCGGATCGACCCATTCATGGGGATCACATTCGGGATTTTCGCTACCGACAAGAATACGGTTGCCGACCTCGGGACGGCTGTAGCTGCCGACGTCGCTGTCAGATGAAATCATGCCTTCATTTTCAATATCGAAACCTTGCGGCCCCGGAATATAGGCGACCTCTTCGCGCAGGGCCCGGGTCGTCAATGCCATGGTTTCGGCGACCCCGGCCATTTCATTGATCTTTGAAGAATGGGGGCCGGCTATGTTAATAACCACCGGGGCGTCGATATCCGTGCCATCGGCAAGGGTGACCCCGGTAACGCGTCCCTTGTCCTGGCGAATAGCGACAATCTCGGCATTGAACTGGAATTTGGCGCCGTGAGCTTCGGCCGCCCGCTGCGCGTTATGGGTGCTCAGCTGCGGGTCGCTCATGTAGCCAGCGCAGGGAAAATGGAGGCCCCCCTCGATGCTGCCACCGTTCGGTTCCCCAAAGGCCGGATCATCAGGAAGTTTTGGCGGCGAATAGCTGTTCAGGTCCATGAACGGCATTTTCTTCAGAATGTCTTCCGGCCTCAACTCATGCCAGGGAATTTCGAGGGCATTCATATACCCTATCATGTGCTTCAGGCCATTGTTTGCCGGTGTTTTCATGATCACACAGCCACATTGACGAAAAATTGCGTGTCCAAGTTCGTCCTCGACCCCCAGGTAGCCCGGCCAGTCCTGCCAGTGAAAAAAGTTTTCATAAGCCAGGGCTGTACCGTCGAGGGTCGAATAATGGGTACGGATGATGGCGCACGAATAGCCGGTCGAGCCGTAACCGGCGGCCGCAAGCTTGTCGATGTTCAGTGTCTTCCAGCCCTTTTTGGCCATCTCGAAGGCGGTGCAACAGCCGATGATGCCAGCCCCAATGATGATGGCGTCATAATTTTTATTCATGGCGGATTAGAAAGCAGAATTCTTCAGGGAGCGCAAGCGGCCCGTCGAAAGATCGGGCAGCCTGGGCAGTTTCTCCACGCAGGTGGCCGACGTGAAGGCCACTGCCTCCAGGCACTTTTTCATGCTGGCCATGGCGATAACGTGGCGGTTCGGTGGCGACTGCAACAACACCATATAGACCGGCCCGAAGTCCTTGCCCTTTAAAACAGTGTTCGGGTCGAACGCCACGACGCCGGCAACCGGTTTTGGTGCCCATTTCAAGGAACGGAATTCCCCGGTCGATGAATCTGGCAGACGCGGCAGCCTGGAAATACACCGGGCATTGGAATGTTCCGCCGCCAACTGGCATTTTTCCATACTGGTCATGGTGATGACATGTCGGTTCGGTGGCGAACGTAATATTTCAAGATAGGCGCCAGCAGAATCTTCGGCAGCGACCGGTTTGACGGCCACAACGATGGAAAAAATGGCGACAAAAAACGCCGTAAACCCTAACCGCTTCATTTAAATATCCCGCCACAAACGGTTTGCCCAGGGTAGCCAGAGTGTGGCACCGGGCTTGGCGGATGTCACCGGGAATCTTGGCCTGAACCCGGCTTGGGGGGATTCATGCTTGAATCTCTTACACTTAGTAACAACTTGGTAACTGTTGGCGACGTAACGTCCAAAGTGAACAAAAGTGGTTATTCCTGGGGAATCCGATAATGCTGCGTCTCGCCGCCCTCCTTATGCTGTTCGTAACCCTTCCCGGCGGGTTGCTTGGCGGTGAACTTTCGTCAACCGATGACCCGCAGCACGAAGGGATATCTATCAACGAACAGTCCGTGTTCAAGAACTGGGGCGTTGGCGCCATGACCTGCGCCAACTACGTCGATGCCCGTGAATTCCCTGACTCTCCCATTGGTCCCTACGATGCAACCTTCCGCCAATGGCTGATGGGTTTTGCCACCGCCTTCAACATCAAGGATTCATCCACATCCGATCTGCTTGGCAATACCAGCGTTGAACGTGCCATGGGATGGATCGAAGGTTACTGCCGCAAACACGGCGACGAAGAATTTTTTACCGCCGTCTGGGAATTCACCAAAATGGCCTATCCACACCGGGCAAAATCGGCCACCAGGATGGTCAGAAACTAATCTAGGTTGGCCGCGTCATGGTGAACACCTTGTCGACCACGGCGTAATCCATATAGCCGAGCCGGGCCAAGGGCCGGTACAGCGTCACATCGATGCGCCCGTCAACCAGCACGTTATCGTGGATATGAACGCCAACCACACGGCCAATAACCATGACGTTGCGCGTATTCGGGTCATCCGATGGCAACTCAATGGTCTGGTGATGAACGCATTCAAGATTTATCGGTGATTCATCAACCCTGGGCGCCTTGACCAGCCGCGATGGGGCCGCCGTCAGGCCGGCATGGATAAATTCGTCTGTTTCCGGTGGCAGGTCTGCCGAACTGGCGTTCATCTGCTCGCGCAGGTCCCATGTCGCCACATTAACGACAAATTCCCCCGTCGCTTCGATGTTGGTGACCGTATCCTTGGGGCCGTGCGCGTGAGACCCGTTTGATGCGTACATGACCATGGGCGGGGCCCCGCTGATTGCGTTGAAAAAGCTGTAGGGCGCTAGGTTGGGGGTGCCATCGATGCCGAGGCTTGAAATCCAGCCGATCGGCCTGGGCGCAACACAGGCCTTGAACGGGTCGTTGGGCAGGCCGTGGGGGGTGTTGATCTCGTAGAACATGGATGGGGCTCCGGGCAGGTGTATATCGGCAGAAACCCTAGCATCCCGCGCGCATATTTACTGACAATTTTATCAAAAAGTCAGTTCATTTGCAGTTCAGGAAGAATATGCATGATGGCGCCAGTCTGGATACTCGAACGCCTTATTTATTGCCGATGGAGGATACCTTGATTTACAACGTTTCAACGGAATTGGCCTATTTTGGCTCGTACGCGCTGGTTTTCGTCCTCAGTGTCACAACCATGTTGCTGTCATTTCGGGTGTTCAATCGGCGCAAGGCGCTGATGCGGGCCCTCGTCGGCAAACCCCTGCCCGAAGAAAAAAACGTCCTGGCGCTGATCCGCCAGTTCGGACACGTTGAAATACACGAAGCCGGAACGGTGCTGTTTCAAAAAGGTGATAATCCGGACCAGCTGTTCATCATCGATTCCGGCGACGTCATGCTGGAAGAAATTGAGGTTCGCCTGGGCAAGGACGATATTCTTGGGGAACTGGGCGTTTTCACCCCAGGCGTTTCCAGAACCTGCAGCGCCGTCTGCAAAACCCGCTGCGTGACCCATACGCTGCCCTATGAAACGCTGCTGCGCTTGTATGAAAAGCATCCAAGGGTCGGCCTGTTTCTGATGCGTTTGGTAGCCGAACGCCTTTTGCAGAGCAAGGCAAGCTTCATACCCTGCCCGGCCGTCATCAGCCATTCCGAAACCCAGCCCGGTTGCCCGAGCGACCTACAGGGCGTCTGCCCGTATCTTTCCTAGAAAGTTGCCGATTGCAGCCCCCCCCCTGCGGAGCTGGAACTGAATAGCCCCTAGATTCGTAGACACCTTCTTACCTAAAATTGAGGCAAGGAGGCCAACATGAGCAAAGCTAATTTCAGTGACGAGTTTAAACGTGACGCGGTGAGTCAGATTACCGAACGGGGATACCCGGTATCGGAAGTTTCTCAGCGTCTTGGCGTGAGCACGCATTCGCTCTACGCCTGGAAGAAGAAGTTTTCGCAGCCGTCGAGTTCAAGTGGCGATGAGCAGGCGGCAGAGATCCGGCGACTTAAAAGAGAACTGGTGCGCGTGACCGAGGAGCGCGACATCTTAAAAAAAGCCACCGCGTATTTCGCCAAGGATGCAAAGTGAAGTACGCATTTGTCGCCGCGCATCGCCCCCGGTTTTCGGTGCGGACGATGTGCCGTTGCCTGTGCATCCATCCCAGCGGTTTCTACGCTTGGCTTAAAGAACCGCTCAGCAAGCGGGCCCGAGAAGATGGGCGCCAGACCGAACTTATCAGGACGGCATGGCAAGACAGCGGCAAGGTCTATGGCTATCGGAAGCTGCATGACGATCTTTTGGATCAGGGCGAGACGTGCTGCCCCAACCGCGTTGCACGGTTAGCCAAGCTGGCTGGTATCAAGGCCCAGATCGGCTACAAGCGCCGGACCGGTTCCTATGGTGGCAAGCCCTCCGTCGTTGTCGACAACACACTGGACCGGCAGTTCGACGTGAACGCGCCGGACACAGTTTGGGTTACGGATATCACCTATATCAAGACCTGTAAGGGCTTCGCGTACCTGGCCGTCGTGATCGACCTCTATTCCCGTCGCGTCGTCGGCTGGTCGATGCAGAGCCGCCAAACCACGGATGTTGTCCTGCAGGCCTTGTTGATGGCGGTGTGGCGACGCAAGCCGAAGAGCAAGGTGCTCATCCATTCGGACCAAGGCTCTCAGTTCACCAGCATGGATTGGGCGTCGTTCCTGAAACACCACAATTTGGAACACTCAATGAGCCGCCGGGGAAACTGTCACGACAACGCAGTCGCCGAAAGCTTTTTCAACTTGCTCAAACGCGAGCGGATACGGCGCAAGACCTATAGGACGCGGGCCGAAGCACGGCAGGATGTGTTCGATTACATCGAGATGTTCTACAATCCGAAACGCAAGCATGTTAGAAACGGGATGTTGTCGCCCGTCGAGTTCGAACGGCAGCAAGAAACGAAAACCGAAGGCGTCTAGAAAACTAGGGGCTATTCACTTATCCAAGCGCGAATCCTCAGCCGCTTGACCTGACACACGGGGAATTTCTCCAAAAACAGCCGCCGAAATCGATTGCCACCTAGCCTCTCGCCAAAAGCCCTTATTTTCAATATTCTTTCAGGTTGATTACTTGGAAAATGAGAGCGGCCTGAACAGATGACCCGTGTGGCAAATGCCCTGATGATCGGCGGCGAAGGTACCCTTGCCGAATATCTGACAGAGGAAGGCTTCAATATTACGGCGTGCCGGGATTCCTTCCACATGCTGGAAGAGGCTTGCCGGGGCCTGCCCGATCTGGCCTTGATCGATCTTTCCTCGAATGACTTTAACGCCCTGTCCATCGCCGAAGACCTGATCAGGCTGGACGAGGCAACCGGCATGGCCGTTACCCTGTTCAATGCCCAGATTGATGCCAGCGCACAGGCCGCCACCCTGGACCGGGCAACAATAATTGGCGTCGATGAAATATTTTCCGACACCATCGACCCCGACGAAATGATGACACGGCTAAAAGCATTGCTTCGGCTTGTCACCATGCGCCGGGAACTGGCCGGGCGCCGGGAGCTGGCGCTAAGCTTCGGAGCCGACGCCAGCCTGGGGCTTGCCAAAAAAAATGGCGTCCCTTTCATGATGCTGGAAGTCGGTAAAGACGCGGGCGAGATCGGTTCAATCAGGACGGCCTTTGACGAGGGCTGCAATTTCACCACCACCCCGGACATGGCAACGGCCGAAACAATTCTGTCCGGTCGCAACTTCTTCGATGCCTGCCTGCTGCTGCTCGATGGCAGATCCAGTAGTGGCGGCATTTCCGATCCCATTCAAATTTTTGACCTGTGCAACCGCATTCGCCTTAATTCCCGGCTGTTTAACCTGCCGGTAGTGGTGCTGAGTCCGCCGGGCCTGATTCCAGACCCTGTTGATGCGATCAGGGAAGGTGCCACCCGGCTGCTGGAGCGTCCATGCGAACCGTCCTTGCTTCATTCGGTCATGGCCACCTTGGCAAGGCGTCAACAGGAGCGTTGGCGCATCCGGTTGGCCCTCGATGACATCCGCTGCCCAGAGGTCACGGACTCCCGTACCGGCACCTTTACCTTCGATTTTATGCGCCAACGCCTGAACAGTTTGGTAGAAGCGGCGCGAGAGCGCGAAAAACATCTGACACTGGTCTTTTTCTCATTCCCGGATGCCCACACAATTGCCGAGAAGTTCGGCGAGGCAGCTGGCAATCATCTGATCAGACAACTGGCCCAGTGGATCAGCGCCATGGTCCGTGTCGAAGATATGGTCGCCCATTACACCGGCTATGATTTTTGCATCGCCCTGCCCGATACCCCGCCCAACGAGGCCCTGTTTGTGATGAACCGGATTGCAGGCGTTCTGGCCTATACGGATTTTGCCCTTGTCGAGGTTTACCAGCCAATTTCCATTTCCGTTGAATTTGGCATTACCGGCATCGAACCAGGCGACAGCATCGAAACCCTGATCGCCCGCGCCAGAGCTAACCTTGATTAGGGAAGACCCGATGATGCCTGTAAAAATGCCCATCGACGTCATTTTCGACATCATTTGCCCGTGGTGTTACATCGGCAAAAAAAGACTCGAGCGCACCCTTGATGCACGCCCTGATATCGAAGCCCATATCCGCTGGCGACCGTTCCTGCTGAGCCCGGAAATTCCCCCTGATGGCATCGATCGCACCCTCTATCTGGCCAACAAATACGGTGGCGAGGCCCGCATCCGCCGCGTCCAGGGGGCTATCGCCAATGCCGGGCAATCTGTAGCCATTGATTTCAATTTCGAGCGCATCCGACACACACCCAATTCACTGGATGCCCACCGGTTGATCCGCTTTGCCGCCCTTGAAGGTAAGGCGGCCGAAACCGTAGAATCCCTCTATTCCGGTTATTTCATCGACGGCCTGAACATCGGCGCACATAATGTCTTGGGCGATATTGCCGCATCTGTTGGCCTCGACCGCGACGATATCCAAGCCCGTCTGGCCGGTGATTCTGAAACGGCAGCCATTTATGACGAAAATGCCCGCGCCCACCGCCTAGGCGTCAATGGTGTACCGTCCTTCGTATTCGGTGCGTCCATGGTAATTTCCGGTGCCCAGGATCCCAAGGTTCTGGCAAAGTTGATCGATGCAGCGGCGAAAGCAGCCTGATATAGGAGATTTGATATGAACAGACTTAAATCCGTATGGAAAAATGAAAGTGGCGCAACGGCCATAGAATACGGCCTTATCGCCGCCATGGTTGCACTTGTAATCATCGCCGCCGTGACGTTGATCGGCACGGATTTGTCGAACTTGTTTACGTCCATCAGTACGGAATTCTAGCCAGCTGCCTTAAATATCAACCGGTAGTTTGCGCCAGTCTGGCGTTGATATGTCGGTTGACTTCTTCGGCCTTAAGCCGGGCCACCTTACCCGTCGGCGGCAACGGCTCGTCCCGGAAAAAGGCCGGCAGTTCGTCGTCGTCTTCGGTAAAACCTGCCGCCTCGTTGAAGCGGCGTTCCATCACCAGGACATCATGACCCAGTTGTTCGAAGAAAGCGGTATCGAATTTGGTGCCGAGTGCCGCGTTGATAGCATCGACAATGAATTCCTGTTTTTCGTTGGTCACCGAACGGCCGAACAGGCACATCCCCAGAGAATCGGCAGTGGCGCTGTGAACCTGAATGGTATAGCTGGCCTCGGCCAATTCCTCGACCGATTTTCCGGCGCACTCAAAGGCCGGAATGTTGCCGGCGGTATGGTCGGCACCTTGCGCCGTTACCATCATCGAAATCCCGGTGACCTCAATGACCCGGGGGTCATAAGCACTCAGCGCCTGACCCTTGATGACCGGCACCCGCTTGGCCCCGTAATGTGCGCCGACCCGGGCCGTTCCTTGAGCCAGCAACCGGCCCCGTTCATTGCCCTTGGCAATATCGCTTAAAGCCACGGCCATGAAATCCACATCACCGAACGGGGCTTGCCCCAATTCCATCAGCATCCCCAACATGGCGCCGACTTCGATGGTGTCGATGCCAAGATCGTTGGCCGTGGCGTTCAAAATGGCCAGATCGTCCGGGTTGGTTAGTCCGCAGTTGGTGCCCATCAGTCCCAGGGTTTCATATTCAAGAGGCGAAACCAGTTCTTCGCCATCGGCACTAAAATAGATGTTCGAGCACTTGATCTGGCAGCCCGGCATGCAGGCATGGGACGGATCGCCGCCACGGGCCACATTAACGTCGCGGATATGCTGCCCACCCATGGTAAAAGTCTCGAGGCCGTCATCGACCTGGCTGCCGCGGCTGAAGTTGTTCACCGGCAGGCCGCCGATATGATTGGTGAAATCGCCGACCATGGCCGTGCCCAGGGCCTTCATGTTCTGTACCGCCGGTTGCTCGTCCAGCATCTTGCCGTATTCGCGAACCGCCGTGATCACCTTTTTGCGGTCGTGTAGCGGCGGTAGCTTCAGTTTGTCGATGACGATGGCCTTGATCTTCTTGGTCCCCATCACCGCGCCGACGCCACCGCGCCCGGCGAAGCGGTCGGGCCTGCCATCGGGATCAGTGAAGGCGATGCCTGCCAGAAGGCCGCCGTATTCACCGACCGGCCCACAAATGCCGAGACTGACCTTATCGCCATAGGCCTCGAACAGCATCCGGGCTGCTTCCTTGTTGCCCTTGCCCAGATAGGCGGTGGCGTCTTCGAAAGTAACGGCGCCGTCCTTGGTGATGCGGATGATTGTCCATTCTGGTGAATTGCCGTGCAGGGTGAAACCGGAAATTTCCAGATGCCCCATGGCCAGCGCGAATGTTCCACCCGAATTGGCTTCTTTAATGCCGCCGGTCAGCGGACTTTTACAGCCGACGCTAAGCCGGTTGGCGTTGGAAAAATTGGTGCCGGCAAACGGGCCGGCGGAAAAAATCAGGGGATTGTCGGCGGACAGGGGATCGACCTTGGCAACGCCCATATCGAGCAGCGTGCTGGCAATATGGTGGCGCCCGGCGCGGGCCGCCTGCTCGCCAGAAAATTCAATTGTATCAGTAGATTGCTTGGTGAGATCTATGTTCAGGTACTTGCGCATGGGGGCTCTGTCCGAAAAGGTCTAAAAGAAGCTCAGGTGAATTAAAGGGGTATAGCCAAAGCGCCGGCTCCCGGCAATGGCTTTTGGGTCTCTTATGGGGTGGCTTCCGCAGCCGTCACAATATCCTTCAACAGGCCACGCACCCCGGCCAATCGCTGACCCGCATTGTCCCAGCCGCGCATAAGCACCAGTTTATGGTCGGGGCGCAACTTGGCGGTGCCGACCTGGTCATTGATGAAGGCGACCAACCCGGCCGGGTTGGCAAATTGGTTATTTCTAAATGACACCACCGCCCCTTTTGGCCCGGCTTCAACCTTGTCAACTCCGGCCCGCTTACACAGGTATTTGACGGCAACAATTTCGAGCAAATTTTCCACTTCATCGGGCAGCGATCCGAAGCGATCAATCATTTCGGCGGCGAAGGCGTCGATCTCGGCCCGCTCGTGCAGGCCCGCGAGGCGTCGATACAGGTCCATGCGCACGCTCAGATCACTGACATAGGTATCGGGAATAAGCACAGCCATGCCGATGGATATTTGCGGACTCCAATCATGCTCGCCTGCGTCTTCCATGCCGCGCGCCGTAGCGACCGCTTCTTCCAGCATCTGCTGGTAAAGTTCGATACCGACTTCGCGAATATGTCCCGATTGCTCGTCGCCGAGCAGGTTGCCGGCCCCACGGATATCAAGGTCATGACTGGCCAATGAAAAACCGGCGCCCAGACTATCCAGGGTTTGCATGACATCCAGTCTTTTTTCAGCTGCATCCGTCAGCTTCTGGCGTTCCGGTAAAGTCAGGTAGGCATAGGCGCGCACTTTCGAGCGCCCGACCCGGCCGCGCAGTTGGTAAAGCTGGGCCAGACCGAACATGTCGGCCCGATGGATAATCATGGTGTTGACCGACGGCATGTCGAGTCCCGACTCAATAATGTTGGTCGACAGCAGCACATCGTAATTGCCGTCGTAGAAAGCGCCGATGGCGTCTTCCAACCCAGCCGGCGGCATCTGTCCATGGGCGATAATAACTTTTGCCTCCGGAACAAGGTCGGCCAAACGCTTGGCGATACTGTTGATATCCTTGATGCGCGGGCAGACATAGAACGTCTGGCCGCCGCGAAAACGTTCGCGCATGATGGCTTCGCGCACCACCACCGGATCGAAGGGCAACACAAAGGTGCGCACCGCCAGCCGATCAACCGGCGGCGTCGCGATAATGCTCATTTCCTTGACCCCGGTCAGCGCCAGTTGCAGGGTGCGCGGGATCGGCGTCGCCGTCAGGGTCAACACATGGACGTCGGATTTTATTTTCTTCAGCTTTTCCTTGTGGGCGACACCGAAGTGCTGCTCCTCGTCGATAATCAGCAGGCCAAGATCACGAAATCCGATGTCACCCGCTAACAGGGCATGGGTACCTATAATGATATCGACGGTGCCTTTTTGCAGGTCTTCCTTGATCTCCTTGACTCTCTTTGCCGTCACCAGCCGCGAAATCTGTTCGATACGGATGGGGAAATCGCGGAAGCGTTCGACAAAATTCCGGAAATGCTGGCGGCATAAAAGCGTCGTCGGCACGACGATGGCGACCTGCTTGCCATTCATGGCGGCAACGAAAGCGGCGCGCAAAGCGACCTCTGTCTTGCCAAAGCCCACATCACCGCAGACCAGTCGGTCGGCCGGAAAGCCGCCGGCCAGATCGCCCAGCACATCATTGATAGTCGCGCGTTGATCATCGGTTTCCTCGAACGGGAAGCGGGCCGCAAATTCGTCGTAACTGCCGTCGCTGGCATTGAGCCGGGCGCCGGGCTTCAGGGTACGCGCCGCGGCGACCTTGATCAGGTCTTCGGCCATATCGCGAATGCGGCCCTTAAGCTTGGCCTTCCGGGCCTGCCACGATGCGCCGCCCAGTTTGTCCAGTTGCGCGCTGGCCAATTCCGATCCGTAGCGGGAAATCAGCTCGATATTTTCGACCGGCAGATACAGTTTGTCATTACCGCTGTAAATCAGGCGCAAACAGTCGTGCGGCGCACCGCCAACGTCGATGGCTTCCAGTCCATCATAGCGGGCGATGCCGTGATCCACATGCACGACCAGATCGCCTTCATGCAGGCTTGATGCCGCGGCGATGAAGTTTTCCGGCCTTATTTTTCGTTTTGCGGCATGGCTCAGGCGGTCGCCCAGAATGTCCTGCTCGCTGATCACCACCAGATCATCAGTGATAAAGCCGCGCTCGATGCCAAGCACGCCCGTCTCCACGTCACCGATGTCGTGTTCCGCCATCACCACTTGAAGCCGGTCCAGGGATCCGGCGCTGACCGCGGCGACCAGCACCCGGCGTCCCTGGCTGCGGTGTGCTTCCAGATATTGGCGGACGGCGTCGAAGACGTTGACCTTGGGGTCCTGGCGGGCATCGGCAAAGTCATGGCCGGGGCGGCCGCCCAGATCGACACGCTCTATGCCCTCTTCGCCCCTGCCCTCGGGCGCGGCAAACGGCGACAAACGGCCAACGGCTCGCGATTTAAGCAAGCCATTCCAGGCGACGCGGTCCAGATAAAGCCGTTCCGGCGGCACCGGATGATAGGGCACTGCTTCCTTTTCTTTGGCCCCAACAATGGTGCAGCGGGCTGCATAGTATTCGGCGATCAGGTCAAGGCGCGCGTCCATTGCCTCTTCCCATTGATGATCGAGCAGCAACGGCGCATCGGGGATATAATCAAGCAGGGTTTCTTGTTTCACGTGAAACAATGGCAGCCAGTGTTCCATGCCAATATGGCGCTGGCCGGTGGATACAGCCTCGTAAAGGGGATCATCGGAGATCGCCCCGAACAGTTCCCGGTAGGCGGTGCGAAAGCGCGATTGGGCCACCGCGTCCAGGGGCACCTCGCTGACCGGCTTTAAGCGGGCGGTGTCTATTTTTCCGGTGGTGCGCTGATCGACCGGATCAAAGGTGCGTAATGATTCCAGATCGTCACCGAAATAATCGAGCCTGAGCGCCGCCTCCGCCCCCGACGGGAACACATCGACGATGCCGCCCCGCAGGGCAAACTCGCCGGCCTCCATCACCGTTTCCGTGCGTCCATAGCCATGGGCGACCAGAAAGGCGACAAGCTCGTCCGGACCCGGCGCCGTGCCCGGTGCCAGGTCCAGGGTGGCGCCGTCGAAGGCATCGCGGGGCGATACCTTTTGCAACAGGGCCGAAACCGTGGTCAATACGGCGCGGGGGCCGTCGGTGGGCTGTAATAGACGGGTCAGGGTATCGATTCGGCGGCCGACGATGGCACCGTTCGGCGATACCCGGTCATAGGGCAGGCAATCCCAGGCCGGAAACTCCAGCCGTTCCATTTTGGGTGCGAAAAAGGCCAACGCCTCCGATATCTCGGCCAGATGTACGTCGTCGCGGGCGACGAAAACCGCCGCGCCCCGGTTTTCGGCAAGATCGGCCAGCAGTTGCGCGTCATAACCGCCGGGCGCGCCAGCCAGATCGACGGCACCGGGGCCGGTCAGAATATCGGAAATTTTTATCACGTCAGCCGGTCTTGTTGAATTTCTTGATGTGTTGCATGAGGGGACCGTCGAAGGCGCCTGGAACAGGTGCCTTTCCGGTCACCCATTTCAGCACATCGATATCGCTTTGTTCCATTAATACCTCGAAGGCGTCCAGTTCTGCGTCATTCAGCTCACCGATACAGGCGCTTGCGAAGCCACCAAGCAGGATATCGTTTTCCTTCATACCGCAATGGGAACTGCGAAACAGGATACGCTTGCGTCTGTTGTCTATCATGGGCCTAGGATATAATCGCTTCCTCTGCCGTTGTCAGCCAAAGAACAGGAAACCATGCGTCCCCAAGTCCTTTACACAGCGTTCGAGCCGGTTACCGGGCTGAAAGGCGTCGGCCCGCGCCTCGCCAGTGGCATCGAAACCCTGGCCGGAACGCGCATTGTCGACCTGTTCTGGCACCTTCCGACGGGCCTGATTGACCGCCGTTATGCGCCAAAAATCGCCGCTGCCGAGGCCGGCCGCATCGCCACCATCACCCTGCAGGTCGACCGCCACATCAAACCCGCCAACAAACGCCTGCCCTACAAGATCCTCTGTTCCGATGATAGCGGCAAGCTGGTGCTGGTGTTCTTCCACGCCCACGAAGACTATCTGAAGAAAACCCTACCGGAAGGCGAGATGCGGGTGGTCAGTGGCAGGGTCGAGACCTTTGCCAAGGAAATCCAGATCACCCACCCGGACCACATCGGCACCCTGGCCGAGATCGACAAACTGATGTCGGTCGAGCCGGTCTATCCGCTGACCGCCGGGGTGTCCCTAAAGGTTCTCGGCAAGGCCATGACGGGTGCCTTGGGCCATGTGCCGGAACTGGCCGAATGGCAGGACCCCGAGTTCCTGAAGGCCAACAAATGGCAGCCCTGGCGTGACTGTTTGCTGGCGACCCACAGCCCCCAGAGCCTGAGCGATCTGGAGCCCACATCAAAAGCCCGCCTGCGCCTCGCCTATGACGAATTGCTGGCCAACCAGCTCGCCCTGTCGCTGATGCGCCTGCATATGCACAAGCGCGCCGGGCGCGGCATCAAGGGCGACGGCTCCTTATCTAAACGTGTTCTGGAAGTCATACCGTTCGAGCTGACCGGCTCGCAGCAAACATCGCTGGCCGAAATCACCGACGACATGGCCAGCGACACCCGCATGCTGCGGCTGTTGCAGGGCGACGTCGGCAGCGGCAAAACGGTGGTCGCCGTGCTGGCCATGCTGGCCGCCGTCGAGGCCGGAACGCAGGCCGTGCTGATGGCACCGACGGAAATTCTCGCCCGTCAGCACCTGAAGACCATCACCCCGCTGGCCGAAGCGGCGGGTATCGAGGTCGTCCTGCTTACCGGCCGGGACAAAGGTAAAAAGCGCGACGCCATCCTGGAAGGCCTTAAAAGCGGCGACACCCATCTGGCCATCGGCACCCATGCCCTGTTTCAGGACGATGTTGAATTTGCCGACTTAGGGTTGGCGGTGATCGACGAACAGCACCGCTTCGGTGTCCATCAACGGTTAACCCTGGCGGCCAAGGGACAGGGCGTCAACGTGCTGGTGATGACGGCGACACCGATCCCGCGCACGTTAATGCTCACCGCCTATGGCGACATGGATGTGTCGCGCCTGATGGACAAACCGGCCGGACGCCAGCCGATCGAGACGACGACTGTCGACCTGAAGCGCCTCGGTGATGTGGTCGGGGCGGTCAAGCGGCGCATTGCCGATGGGGGGCGCGCATACTGGGTGTGTCCGCTGATCGAGGAATCCGAAGTGCTCGACGTGGCCGCCGCCGAAGATCGCCACCGGGCCCTTGAACAAGTTTTCGGGGACCGGGTCGGCCTGGTGCATGGTCGCATGAAGGGGCCGGCGAAAGACAAAGTCATGGCGGCTTTCGCTGGTGGCGACATCGATGTGCTGGTGGCGACAACGGTCATCGAAGTCGGTGTCGACGTGCCCGAGGCTACCGTCATGGTCATCGAACACGCCGAACGTTTCGGGCTGGCACAGTTGCACCAGTTGCGTGGCCGCATCGGTCGGGGTTCGGATAAATCGAACTGCCTGCTGCTATTTCAGGAACCGTTGACCAAAACCGCAAAAGATCGCTTGGCAACCATGCGCGACACCGACGATGGCTTCGTCATCGCCGAAAAGGATTTGCAACTGCGCGGCGCCGGTGAACTGCTCGGTACCCGGCAAAGCGGCCTGCCGGAATTCCGCGTCGCCGACCTGGAAGCCCACGCCGGACTGCTGGCCGCCGCCCGCGACGATGCGCAGTTGATTTTAAACAAGGACAAGGATCTGGAAACCCCGCGCGGCAAAGCATTGCGTACATTGCTCTACCTGTTCGAACGCGACGCGGCGGTCCGGTATTTGCGGTCGGGTTAGTATCGGACTCAACACGTTTTAATAGTTTAGTATCGCTAATAAAATCATTTTGCAATTTGTAGAATTTGGTTGTTCTCAATATGTAAAGTCCCCACTTAATAAAAGTGATCCCGGCAATTTTGGCTGGGTCTAGGTGATTTATTTATTACATTCCAGGGGCTTACTGCGAATGAATATACGAGGGGCTGAGCATACTTCCGATTCCCCAACGTCATGGCCGCTTATCGCGCTGGCCTTGACCATCGGTTGTGCGGCCCTTGTGTTCGACCTGATGGTGCCACTGGGCGTGGCAGGCGGCCTTCCTTACGTACTGCTTGTCGTCCTTGGATTCTGGTTTCCCAAACATAAAGCCATCTTGTTATTAGCCCTGGCAGGGGCATCGCTCACCATAATTGGCTATGGGCTGTCGCCCCCCGGTGCAGAAAAATGGATCGTGCTGACCAATCGCGGCCTCGCCCTGGCCGTCATCTGTATGACTGCCGTTCTGATTTTAAAGAAGCGTCAAGAGGTCAATACAAAAATTGATTCTGCGGAACAATCTCTGATCGATGCCCAACGGATCGCCCACTTGGGAAGCTGGCGCTGGGACATTTCAAATGGTGGGCAAAAATGGTCGGATGAGCAGTTCCGAATTTTTGGCTACCAACCCGGCGCTATCACACCCGTGTACGATACCTTCGTCAACGCCCTGCACCCCGACGACAGAGAAAAAGTTCTTGGAATCGTTCAGGAAGCACTGTCGGGTAAAGGAGATTACAACGACGAATTCAGGATCGTCAGAGCCGACGGAGAAATTCGCCACGTTTATGCGCAAGGGGAAATAATACGCGACGACAAGGATACCCCGACCCTGATGACAGGCACACTCCTCGACATTACGGATAGGGTGGAAGCGGAAAAGGCATTCAGGAAAAGTGAAGACAGGCTTCGTTCGATTTTCGACAATGCCCAGACCGGGATCGGGCGTACACGAATTGAAGACGGACAGATACTCGAGGCCAACCGGAAAATGGCCCGGATGTTTGGCTATGATGACGTTTCACAATTTATGGCCGAATATAAATTTTCCAAACAGTATGTCTTCCCTGAATTGCGGGAAAAGGTTTTCGCCTCATATGATACGGGTCCCGATCAGATCAACGAAATTCAGTATTACCGCAAGGATGGCTCAATTATCACCACCCGCACCCATGGCCGGATCAACCGCGAAGAAGGATGGGTCGATTTGGTCATGGTCGACGTTTCAGACCGGGTCGCCGCCGAGGCTGAAATAATTGCCCGTGACTCCCTGTTCAAGGCCTTCATGGACGCCTCGCCAGCCTCGATCAGCATCAAGGACCTGAACGGGCATTATACCCTCGTCAATAAGCAGCTACAAAAAACCCTGTATGCAGGAAAACAGCAGATGTCCGGCAAAACGGCCGCGGATGTATATGGCCATGATACCGCTAACACGCTAATGAACGAGGACAGGAAAGTCATCGAGACATCGAAGAGCCTGGAATTTAAACAGGATTTCATCATCGATGGCAAAAAAACAATCCTTAATCTGGTCAAGTTTCCAATCAGCGGCGATGATGGCACCATCAACGCAATCGGAACCATCGGCATAGACGTCACCCGAAGCGATGAACTGGAACATGAACTCCGCCAACAAGCCATCATTTCCGAACAAGCGGAACTGATTGCAGGTTTCGGGCATTGGGTCTGGGACGAGATCACAGACACCAGCATTATGTGCAGTCCGGGAATCACTAAAATTTACGACATTTCCCTGGAAAAATTCCTGGAAATAACCTCACAAAGGGATGGTGAAAATGTATTTATTCACCCCGATGACTGGATCGGCTTCCGGGAAATAAATGAAGCGTTCAGGCGAACGGGCATCCCTTATTCCAGTGAGCACAGGATTGTACGTCCCGATGGGGAAATAAGATGGGTACGTGAAGTTGGTCGCGCCCTTGAGCTATCGAAAGATGGTGCTGTCGCCTCCTCGGCCGGCATTATGTACGACATTACAGATCAAAAATTAGCCACCCGGCATATTGAAAAGCTTTCCCATGCAGTTGAGCAGAGCTCTTCTCTGGTCTTTATCACCGACACAGAAGGAACGATTGAATACGTCAACAACAAGTTCATGGAAGTTACCGGATATTCAAGTGATGAGGCCATAGGCAAGAACCCGCGCTTCCTTAAATCCAAGGACACACCGATAGAAGTTTACAACGAACTGTGGCAGGCCATCACCTCAGGCAAGGAGTGGCGGGGCGAACTGAAAGACAGATGCAAAAACGGGCATACATTCTGGGCTTACGCCATCATTTCACCAGTCACCTCATCTGACGGCAAAATAACCAACTATATTTCCATGCACGAAGATATCACCGAGCAAAAAAATATTGAAATTCGTGAACGCCGTGCAAAGGAGCAGGCGGAAATAGCCAACCGGGCTAAGTCGGAATTACTGGTCAACATGAGCCACGAACTGAGGACGCCCCTGAACGCCATCATTGGCTTTTCGCAAATCTTCATAGGGCAACTTTTCGGCCTACTGGGTAACGACAAGTATATGGAGTACGCATACGATATTAATACATCGGGAAACCATCTGCTGGAACTGATCAACGATATCTTGGATGTATCGGCGATAGAGGCTGGTAAACTCAACCTCAACGAATATGAAATTAGTATTGAACGCGCGATCAATTCTGCTGTTCGTCTGGTCCAACCACGGGCAAATTCTGCGGGCCTGACATTGATAACCAGCTTCGCCGAGCATATACCCCTGATTTATGCCGACGAACGGCGCATCAAACAAATTTTGATCAATCTGCTCACCAACGCGGTCAAGTTCACTGATAAGGGGGGACGGGTAGAGGTGCGCGCAGAAATGGATGAACCAAATGGCCTCGTTATATCAATCATCGATACCGGCATTGGCATGAGCGAACAGGATATCGACATCGCGCTCAGCGAATTCGGGCAAGTTGATGGTGGGCTGGACCGTAAGAATGAAGGGACAGGCCTGGGGCTACCATTGGCCAATTCCCTGGTCGATATCCACGGCGGAGAAATGAAGATCGAAAGTACCTTGGGCCAAGGCACCACCGTGACTATCAAATTGCCCCATGAAAGAACCTTAACACCTGTAGAGTAGTTGCCCGGTGGTGCGCGCTGCGCTAACCAACAATATCCCGCAACCGCCCGAGATTTTTGAGATACGGCAGACGTTCTTGGGCGGCGGTGACGCTTTCGCTGTCTACGTCAGCAAAGATAAGTTGCTCTTCAACGCCGGCCCGGGCGGCATCGGTTCCATCGGGGGCAACGATGCAGCTGGCACCCAGATAGTCGGCCCCGTTCTCGGCCCCGGCATGGTTGGCATAAAGCAGCCAGACACCATTTTCGAAGGCCCGTGTGGGCATCATCTGCCATGCAACGGAGGGCCATTTATCGACCAGCGCCGTCGGCACAAGGATAACCTGGGCCCCGGCCTCGACGGCGGCACGCACGCTTTCAGGGAACTCGGCGTCGTAACAGATGAGGATGGCGCAGCACAACCCGTTCAGGTCGAACAGGGTCAGACCATCGCCGGGCTTGAAATATTTACCTTCGAATCCCGGCGGCGGCAGCAGCATCTTGCGATGGTTGGCGATCACCTGCCCTTCAACACCGATGCAAACGGCGGCGTTGTAAAGATTGTCACCGTCACGTTCAGGGTAGCCGTACACGATGGTCGTCCCCGAGGCTTGTGCCAGCGCCGCCACCTTGCGGGCGAACGGGCCATGGGATGGCTCGGCAAGCCTCGGCAAGTCGTCGCCGACGTTGTAGCCCGACATGAACAGCTCCGGGCAGACGACAAGATCGGGGCGTTCATACATCAAGGCGGTCGTCAGCTTGTTGAGCCGTTGATCGGGAGTCAGGCCGCCGCCGGCGCATTGGAAAACACTGGCACGCATGGGCTAGCGATCCACAACCAGAATGTCGCGGGAATAACTGGTCAGGTAGTCGCAACCGGTTTCGGTGACGACGATTGAATCGCCGATGCGCCCGCCAAGCTCGCCATCAACGGAAATGCCGCCATCGACGGCGAACGTCATGCCGGGTTTAAGGATGGTCTTGTCGCCGACTTTCAACTCCGGGGCTTCCAGATAGGACATACCGATGGAACGGCCGGTGCGGTAGCCGGTTTCAAAGCCAAGGGCGTCATAGACGTCGTTGGCCGCCAACGCCACGGATTCGGCGCTGACCCCGGGCCGGATGGCGGCAATGGCGGCAGCTTGCGCATCGATGGCGGCCTGTTGTACCCGGGCCGCTTCATCGGACACTTCCCGAATGAAGAACATCCGGTCGAAGCCCAGCTTGTAGAGCTTGAACTGCGCCATGTTGCAGAAACAGAAATAGACCGGATCGCCCTTTTGCAATTCCTTGACGCTGGCCCGGCGATGCACCATGGAGGTATCGCGTCCCGACTGCATGATTTGCAGATTGTGAATCATCGGCGAGATGAAAGCTTCCCAGCCCTTGGCCGTTAGAAAACCGGCGGCCTTGCGGGTGCCGGCGGCGATCACCGCAAGGGCGGCTTCGTATTCGGGGGCGCCTTCGGCGAGGGCCCCTTCGGCGGCCTGCATCATGGCCCCGGCGATCTCGCCAGTCTGTCCCATGACGGCGATTTCCTCGGGTGACTTGATCATCCGCATTTGCCCGAGAACGGGAGATACATTGTGCAGTGCCGTACCCGGCAGTTGATCATCGAACCAGCCCCGAACGATGGCCGGGATGGCCGCCGCCTCGACGCCGATGCGGCCGGGGGTGTCGCCCAGCGCCCGGGCCAGCACATTCTGCCAGCTATTAGGCCCGGCATCTTCCCAGGTCATGATGTCATCTACCCAGGTCATGGCCGAGGCCATTTCGCTTTCCATCAGGGGAGTGACCACCACGGGGGGCTGGTCGGGCCGGACAATAAGAAACGTTGGGCGACCGAATTCCACCGACAGGTAGCCCCAGAAACCAGCCAGATAGGCGATGGAGCTTTCATCTGTCATCACGGCGACATCAATCCCGGCATCTTTAAGCCGGGCCTGAAATTCCCTGGTGCGCTGGCGCGCCTGATCCAACATGGCGTTCTCCCGTTAAACTTATGTCCCAAGGTGTATACAACAACGCCATAAAAGTCATCTAAATTTGCTATACCGCCTAATTATTGCTATAGCTGTACACAGTTAGCGGTTTTGGAGAGTTCGCCCCCGTGCCAGACCAGGTCACATCGAAGGCTTATGACGTTCAATTTGACCGGGGCCGCCACCCCCGGGCCAAGATCGGTTACGTGCTTCTGGCCACGGAGCAGACCATTCAGGACGATGTCATGCGGTTGCGCCCGGACGGGGTCGGTATCCACTTCGCCCGCGCCGCCATCCCTGATTCAATTACCAACGAAACCCTCGCCGCCCAGGCCGACCTGCTGGCCGACTGCGCCGCCACCCTGTTGCCCGACGGCTCGCTGGATGTGGTCTGCTACGGCTGCACTTCCGGCTCACTGGTGATCGGCGAGGCGCGGGTTTTTGCCGAACTGAACAAGGGCGCGCCCAATGCCCAGGCGACGTCGCTGATTACCGGCGTTATCCGGGCCTTACAGGCGGTCGGGGCGAAACGGCTGGTGGTCGCCACACCCTATCTGGACGAGGTCAATGCCGTCGAGAAAACCTACCTGGAACAGGCCGGTTTTGAAATTCTGGATATTCAGGGACTCAATCTTGAAAAAGACAGCGACATGGTCAGGGTTGCGCCGGATTACCTCAAGCAGTTTGCCCTGTCCCTGGACCGGCCGGACGCCGACGGCATTTTTATCTCGTGCGGGGCACTACGCACCCTGGATGTCATCGGCGCCATTGAGGATGCCGCCGGCAAACCCGCCATCTGCTCTAACCAGGCGATGATCTGGGACACCCTGCGACTTGCCGGCATCGACGATACCTTTGATGGCTTTGGCCGGTTGTTGCATGACCATTAACCCAACCCCCGAACGACTGCCGGCAGACGCCATATTCCAGATACTGCGCGACCGGATCTGCCTGCTCGACTACCCGCCGGGAACCGTGCTCAGGGAAACCGAACTGGCGAAGGCGTTTGGTGTCAGCCGGACACCGATCCGTGCCGTCCTGCAAAGGCTGGCTCACGGGGGTCTGATTGAGTCCCGCGATGGCGTCGGTACCATCGTCACCGACCTGACATTCGATGAGATTCGCGATATCTACCGACTGCGGCTGAAAATAGCGGAACTGATTGGCCAGATGTCCCCTCGCCCCCTTACCGAAGCTGACGGCGACGCGGCGGAAAACCTGCGGCAACGGGCGGAAGCTTTATTGGAAACTTTCGACATCACCGAGTACTGGCAGATCAATCATGACCTGCATTTGCTGATATCAGGCGTTATCGGCAATGCCGCCCTCGGCCAGATATGGGATCACCTATATTTTCAGGCGGCCCGCATGTGGTACCAGCATGCCCGGTCAGAACCCAAAAATGTGGCAGCGTCACTTGTCGCTGAACTTGCAGAAGTCAACCGGGCCATCGCCGAAAATGATGCGGTGGCCCTGGGCTACAGCCAACGCAACTACATTGCCTATGGCCTCGCGCGGTTGGAAGCAAAGCAGGGTTAGGGCTTGTTCTTGGTGACCAGTACCGGGGTGCGATCTTTTTCGCGCAAAACATCCATGTCTTCGTAAGTGGCGGCGGAGACCTGCGGTGTGTCCTGCTCGGCTTTGGGGCGGTGATCCACTGGCGTGACGATGCCCCCCGATATAACCATCTTCAGGGCCTCTTCGACCGTCATGGACAGGGGCACCAGTTCCTTTTTGGGAATAAACAACAGGAAGCCGGATGTCGGGTTGGGTGTGGTCGGTATAAATATGTTGATGCATTCCTCTTCTGTCAGGTTCTGCACCTCGCCTTTGGTGCGCCCGGTGATGAAGGCGATGGCCCACATGCCGCGGCGCGGGTACTCGACCAGAACCGCTTCCCTGAACGCATTGGATTGCTGGGCCAGCACGGTTTCAAGTATCTGCTTGATGGCGCCGTAAATACCCCGGATTACCGGCATCCGATTAAGCAGCCGTTCGCTGGTGCGCAGATAAAAGCGGCCGACCATGCCCGCCGTCAGGGCCCCGATCAATATTAATACGACAATAAGGATAACCAGCCCCAGCCCCGGCATGGTGATCGGTAAATATGTTTCCGGATTGTATTTCACCGGGATCAGCGGTGTGATCTTGCTATCGACGAAGTTGATAAACAACGCGGCCAGATAAAAGGTGATCGAGATTGGTGCGGTAATGAGCACGCCAGCCAGAAAATAAGCCCGCAACCTGGCGACCGGGCTCGTCCTTTTCGGCGCGGGGGGAGGTTCGTCGTTCATTGGTTCATTCCGGTGACTCTGCTGCCGGGGCTGGCGGTGGATCGGATTTCTCGGCCCCCATGCGCCGCACATGGTCGGCTAGGATGTTCAGCAATCCGCGGATGAAAGGGTCGGTTTTGTTCATCTTTAACTCGAACATCTGGCGAGTAATGACGATCGCCGTACCGCCCTTGACCGCCCGTGCTGTCGCCATGCGAATGTTGCTGTCGAGCAGTGCCATTTCGCCGATAATACCGCCCTTGCCGACGGTGGCGAGAACGGTACCGTTCTTGACAATCTGCACTTCGCCTTCCTGGATGAGATAGGCCAGGTTGCCTTCCTCACCTTCCTTGAAAATTTTGTCGCCTGGCTGAAAAATTTTCCGCTCAAGCACCCTGTCTTGTGCCATAGCCCCTTACCCCTCCACCTGAATTGTTTATGTACCTTGCCCTTTATAAAAGGCATTGGATCATAGTATGACGAAAACTCGGGAGAAAAAGGAAATCATGATGCATGGGGTAAAAAGCGAACCTTCACCGCCCCTGGATCATCCATGAATCAAGCATTTTCCCTGCAATTGCCCCGAATCTATCGAACCTGTCCTCGGGTGCGGCATATGACCAGACATGAGCGACTTTATCCCCGTCCCTGGCGACGACGACTGTCCACTGGCGATACTTTTGTTTATTTTGCGTGTACGAACTGGTGAACTGAAAACCGGGCAGGGAAACATTGCCCCTGGAATAAATGTAGCGGCTATCATTGGAAAAGATCGCCTTTGGGTCAGCCTTGGTGATCTGGAGCTTCATATCAGTGGCGATAGCGGCGACGGATTTTATGGCATCGCTGTTGTTATTTTCCACGTTCTGAATGCTGATGGTGGCGAAATAGGCGGGGGTGCTTTTGTTGCCGCTGAATACAACCGAATGATCTCCATTACGCTCAGTTATCCATGTGGCCGGATATTCAATGCTGTAGCCGCCACCCGGGGCCGCATAACGCCGAACATTTCCAGCCACCATCTGTTGTAATCCATCACCCTCCGTCGTTTTTAACGCATCGGGTAAATCTCCCTCTGCCGGTCGGAAGCTTTCCATCATCCAGGTGAAATCCTTCCTCATGTTTTCAAACTTCGCAATGGCCGCAAAGAAAATCACCACATAATCGAGTTGTTTGCCGCGGCCAATGATCACCCTAATGCGAGTGCCAGAGCCATCATAAAGCGCCGTAATGGCAGGAAGACCAGCCAGAATTGCCGGTTGCTCCTCGTGCTTGATTGACCATTTCTTTCCAGGGCCAAGGTATTGCTGTTCCAGCTTGGCCAGCATTCCTTTCAACGAGATAGTCGATTTCGTCGGTCCGGTCTGAACTGAAATCAAGAACCCATTGCGCGAGTTAATGACGATGCCGCGATTTTCGCCGCGATCCTCGACCTGGGCACCCGGCGGTATGGTAATGAAATATCCCGTTTGGGGATGCTTGTACAAAAGGGCCTGGTTAATGGAATCTGCCGTTTGTGCATAGGCCAGGGATGTCTCAAAACCGAGGATCAGCCCGATCAGGATTAAAAAATTTCTGACGATGATCATTCGGGTGTCTTTTTTCAGCCAAAATATGTCGGGCCACTGGAAACAGGGCCGCGATAAACCTATAATCATGGTATTATCAACGGCAACGAATGAAGAAAGCCTTTACATGAATACAAACGCCCTCATTTCCATCATCTGCCCTGACCGGGTTGGCCTGGTTTCAGCTGTTTGTGGGCAAATATATGATCTTGGCATCAACCTCAACGATACCACCTTTGCCGTACTTGGCGGCGGCGCTGAATTCACCGCCGTTTGTGAAATCCCGGAAGATCATACGATAAAGGATATTGAGGAGTCACTTCTGGCGCTTGATGAGCTGAAAGACGCACAACTTTCTATCAGCAAATTTGATCTTTCACCGGTGCATTCCGAGTCTGGACACATCACCCACCGTATTGTCTTGCAGGGCGGCGACCGACCGGGCCTGATTGCGCGGCTGGCCGAAGTGTTCGTCGAGTTCAAGGCCAACATCGTGCGCCTGAATTCGGAAAAAGTTCCAGGGCGGGGTGATAATCAGTACGAAATCCGTATCGCTGCCTGGATACCGGAAGAAAATGTCAAATCATGTCTGGCCACAGTCGCTAATACGGCTGGGCAGCTAAGTATGAAATGCCACTGGAACGAAATTTCCAGCTGATCAAGAAGATGAGTTGACGGCTTTGGCCCTGGCCTCTGAAAAATGTGCATAGAGGAAAATGGTCACCTCATCGGACGGCAACGGTACGCAGAAATAATACCCCTGTATCTCGTCACATTTATATTTTTTGAGCAACGCCAGCTGTTCTTCTGTTTCAACCCCTTCGGCGATAACCCGGCGGTTCAGGGTTTGCCCCATGCTAATGATGGTCTTGATAATTTCCGCATCGTCCTCACTGGTGGTGATGTCGGAAACGAACGAGCGATCTATTTTGATGGTGTCGATGGGGAACATTTTCAGGTAGCTCAACGACGAATAACCGGTGCCGAAGTCATCCATGGCCACATGAAAGCCCATCTTGTTAAGAGTGTTGAGGGCAACCACGGCACCTTCTGAATCCAACATCAGCATGCTTTCGGTGATTTCTATCTCAAGGCTGGCCGCCGTCACGCCGGTTTCCTTCATCACTGATTTAAGCATCGGGATAAAAGATTTTTCTCGCAACTGGCGTGCCGACAGGTTGACGGCAATGCGGATAGGCGGCAACCCTTTTTCGATCCAGTCCTTGTGCTGCGCACATGCGGTACGAAGGGCCCATTCGCCGACCTCGACCACCATTCCCGTTTCTTCCAGAACAGGCACGAACTTGACTGGCGATATGCTGCCAAGCTCGTCATTATTCCAGCGCATCAGCGCTTCAACGCCGGTAATGCGACCGCTGCTGATCTCCAGTTTAGGCTGGTAAAAAAGACTGAATTCATTCCCGGCCAGAGCCTTGCTTAGGCCGTTCTTCAGGACCAGTCGTTCTTTCACCTGGGCATTCAGATCTGCGGTAAAGAACTGGTAGTTGGCCTTGCCCTGATCCTTGGCCCGGTACATTGCCGAATCGGCATTCTTGATCAACTCATAGGCCTCGGTCCCATCATCCGGGTAAATGGTCACGCCAATACTGCCCGAGATAAAGGATTCATGATCGTTGAGCTGGAACGGCTTGGCCAATGTATCGAGAATACGCTGGGCCAGCAAAGGCGCATGACGGGGATCAAGAAGATTAGGCATGATAACCGTGAATTCATCACCGCCCAGCCTGGCCACCGTGTCGCCCTTACGAATGCATTTCTTTAATCGTTTGGCTGCTTCCTTCAGCATCAGGTCGCCAATGTCATGGCCCAGGGTGTCGTTGACCAGCTTGAAACCATCAAGGTCTATAAACATCAGACCGAGTTTCCTGTTCGAACGGTTCATCGTAGACAGTCCCAGATCGAGCCGGTCATGAAACAGTGCCCGGTTGGGAAGGCCCGTCAGGGTGTCATAGTTGGCCTGTTGATAAATGCGCTCCTGATCCTGCTTGCGCTTGGTAATGTCGTTAAGAACGATTGCGTACTGGGTATCTGCCTCTTTGTCGCCAAAGATCGCCGAGATCGAAAGCCTGAGCGCATATTCCTTACCGGATTTATTCTTGTCCCAGAACTCCCCCTTCCAGTACCCCTTGGAGCCCAGATCCTGCTGCATGTGCTGGTGAAGTTCTGTATCCTTTTTCAGGGCTTTGTAAAAGCTTGGGATATTGCCCAAAAAATCTTTTTCCCTGAAACCCGTAATCTCCGTGTACGCAGGATTGGCGTCCAGCACCTTGAACTTGCGATCAACGATGATCACCGCCTCCGTCAGGTTAGCGATGACTTCCGCAGCAAGGCGCAGTTTTTCCTCGGCCTTGTGCCGTTCAAGTATTTGCTGGGTCAGCTCGCGGGTCCGCTTCTCTACCCGGTCTTCCAGTTCATTATGGGCTTTGCGCAGTTCTTCTTTGGCGCGTTTGCGATCCGTAATATCGCGAACTTCGAGCATATAGGAATCTTCGCCGGGGTCGCCGAAAGGCATGATGGCGATTTCGACGTCTATCAATTCCCCGTCAACACGCACGAATTTAAGCGGCAGGGTCGAGCCGCTTCCCGATAGCGTATTCAGTTCATCGGAAAGTTCCGACAGTCCGTTGCTAATGGCTTCCCTGTAATCCGGATGAACAATCGTCACCAGCCGCCTGCCAACCAATGATTCCGGTTTCTTTTCCCGTAACATGGCGGCGCCTGCCTGGTTAATGTATGTGATAACGCCCTGATCACAGACACAGATCATGTCGAGGGCGCTTTCGACAAGATGGCGATAGCGGGTCTCGCTTCCCAATACCTCTTTTGCGGCGCGGAACTTGTCGGTGATGTCGCGGGCCTGCACGTTGACAAGCCCATCGCCTTTAGCGCCGGTCACACGAAAGGTAAATTCTGCGTCGATAAACGTATTGCGTCCGCGCTTCAGCTTTAGCGGCAGCGGCTGGGTTCCTGTATTACCGCTTTTCAGCAGTTTCGAAACCATGCCCCGGTTATCCGGATGCATAAAATCCGAGAATGGCCTTCCGGTAGCTCGCGCCAGAGACTTAAGGCCCAATATGGCGAGTCCGGCGGGGTTTATATAGGCAATCTTGCCCTTTTCACACAAACAGACCAGATCGGGCGATGTTTCGAGCAGATTTCGGACCCAGATACTGTTATCAACAGCCTTTTCCTTCGACCGACCTTTGGCTGCAGTTTTCCTTGTGCCCGGTCCCTTCCGTGCGGTTTTTTTATTGGGCTGCCCAGTCATTGATCCGCTGAATATCGCTTCCGTACTCGTTTTTGGTACGGGTTAAATACCATAATAATCTAAAAAAATGCAGCAAAAACCGAATACTAGAAACCCGGTATGCTGCCGTTGGCGGTTCAGTTCCCGGCCGACTGGCCCCGCTCGAGTCGGCCAACCAGCTCGTTGAGCTGTGCCCAGAAGAAGCTTTCGCCGGGATACCCTATGATTCTGCCGATTTCCTGTCCGCGGTCCCAGGCGACAAATGTCGGTGTATAGACCAAGCCATTGATTTCGGCCAAATCTTCCGGCATGTCAGAGTCGGCATCAATCCGCCGTAACGGCAACACCTTGCCCTCTTCTGTCTTGGCATAGATGATGCCGACTTCTTCGTCCCAGGCCTCGCACCATTGACAGCCCTGGCTTTCATACATGATCAGCTCGGCAGCCGTCCCCGGCTTCCCATAAGCCGTGACAAAAAACACCGTCAGCAACGCGGCAAAGGTCGATCTGTAGATGCTCGTCATCTCAAAAACCTTAAGTTGCCACAAACAAAAGGGCCAGACCTTAAAGGCTAAGGCACTGACCCAATTTGTTGTCGTGATTTCAGAGTATTAAGCGGATTTTTTAATCATATACGTAAATATGCCATCCGCTTCGCTGCTTTCCACAAGCTCGTTGCCGGTGGAACGGCAGAACGCTTCGAAATCCTTGACCGAACCGGGGTCGGTGGACAGTACCTGCAGGGTTTCGCCGGAAGCGACGTCCTTGAGCGCCTTTTTGGCCTTTAAAATCGGCAGCGGGCAGTTCATACCCTTGGTGTCGAGTGTTGTCGTCATTTGAAGCTCTCCTGTCTTATAATTTGAGTAAGCTTACTCAATATATTAGCGTTTTATCAAGTGCAGATGTTAATGTATTTAAGACACACGACCCGCAAGCACGACGCCAGGTTCTTGTCATTGGCCGTCAGGCAGTGGTCATGGATTTTCGTCACAAGGGCGGCAAGCTGTACATCTTCTTCCTCAGCCAGCATTTCCAATACCGTCCAGTAGGCCCTTTCCAGGCGGATCGTCGTCGAATGCCCATGAATGCGCAGCGATCGGCGTTCCGGCTGGAATTCCTCGGCCTGCTCAATGGTGCAAAGCCCGAAAAGCCTGGCCAGCGGGGTTTCCCCGTTAGCCAGAGGCAGCTCCACCCTACCCAGTAATTCCGCCGGGGTCTTCTTTGGGGTTAACTTGTTGACGCTGGTTGCGCTCATATCGTTGTGTGCTCCGCCCAATGGCTCAGATAAACAGATTCAGATCTGATTTCAGGGCATTTTCCATGTAGGTGGCAGCGCCGGCAAGCTTGATACCGGGAATCAGGTCCTCGGGTTCGTATTCGAACAGATCAAGGGTCATCTGGCAGCCGATCATCTCGATATCCGCATCGATGGCCGCTTCACGCAGTTCAGGAATCGACGCCACGCCTTTTTTCTTGATCAGGTTTTTCATCATCGTCGAACACACGGCATCGACGCCGGGAATGGCCGACATAAGATTCGGCATGGTCATATGCATGCCCATCATGGGCATTTCCATGCCCGGGTTGCCGAGGGTCGTAATCTGCAGATGATCGAGGCTTTTCTTCAGCAATTGCAGGCCGTAGAAGGTGAAAAACATCGACACCTTGACATCCATGGCCGCCGCCGTGGTCGCCAGGATGAAGGGCGGGTAAGCCCAGTCCAGTGTCCCCTTGGTGACAATGATCGACATTGATTTAGCGTTGGCGACCTCACTCATAATTTAATTCTCCTAGAATTCCTGTGTTAAAGCCTCGGTGTTGTCATCCCTTGATGGGACTTGTTTACGTTATCTGCCAAGAAGCAATAAGGTTTCCCTAATATAAAGAGGAGCCTATCGTCACTCCAAACTGCGCGGGTAGTATATAATAACCACAACCCAAACAAGGCCGTATCCTATTGAATAAAAAGCGCTTTTTAGGAAACCAGCCAATCCGTCACTTAATTTTAGCAGAATCAAATATACCTGCGGGATAAATTATACTATATCGACCCGGCATTGGATATGTTCTGCGGCTTCAAAATACTGTGAGTCTGAAAGCCCGGCACATTACCACCGACAGGAACCATTTGGGAGTAGCTTGATGGAAGATCTGCCTGTTACCACCGTCGTCGCCCTTGCCGGGTTTCTTGCCGGCACTGTGTTCGGCGCGACCGCCAACAAGACCAATTTCTGCACCATGGGTTCGCTGTCCGACATCGTCTTCATGGGCGATTACAGCCGTTTCCGTTCTTGGCTTCTGGCCATGGCCGTCGCCATTGCCGGCGCACAGGCGATGCACATGACGGGCATGATCGACCTTTACGAATCCATCTACCTAACTCCCAATCTTGGCTGGCTCGGCGCCATCATCGGCGGTCTGATGTTCGGGTTCGGCATGACCATGGCCGGCGGTTGCGCCGGCAAGAATCTGATTCGCGTCGGTGGCGGCAACCTGAAGTCCATTGTTGTGGTCATGGTCATGGGCATTTTCGGGTATATGACCCTGCGCGGCCTGATCGGCCTGGCGCGGCTTGAACTGGAAACCAGCAATCTTGATCTTTCCGAAATGGGCCTGGCCTCTCAAGGTATGGTCGACCTGATCGCCGCCGCCATTGGCTCGGAAGCCGAAGGCATCCGCCTTGGGGTCGCTGCCGTCGTGGTCCTCGGCCTTCTTGCATACTGTTTCAAAAACGCTGAATTCCGCTCATCTCCCGGCAATGTTCTTGGCGGGCTGATCATCGGCGCCATGGTGCCGGTTGGCTGGTGGATTACCGGCGTTCTTGGTGCTGACGAATTTGATCCGATGCCGCTGTTCTCGTTTACCTTCGTATCCCCGGCCGGCGAAAGCATCCAGTACCTGATGACCTTCACCGGGGCGACCATCAATTTTGGCATCGCCACCGTTGGCGGAGTCATTTTGGGCTCGTTCCTGGTCGCCGCCGGCGGTCGCACCTTCCGCATCGAATCGTTCACCGACAGCGACGACATGATCCGCCACTTGTTCGGTGCCGCCCTGATGGGCACCGGCGGCATTATCGCCCTCGGCTGCACCATCGGACAGGGCCTCACCGGCATGTCGACACTGGCCCTGGGGTCGCTGATCGCCCTTGTATCGATCATCCTGGGCGGCCTGATCGGGCTGAAATATATGGAAGAAGGCACCCTGGGCGGTGCCCTGAAGGCGCTCGTCACGCGCGCATAATCTCCATCAAGATTATTGTTCCCGCCTGATTGAAAAGTCCATGATTCTTCTAAGGGAAAACCCTTAAAACAAGAATATTTCATTTAATATTCCCGTTTTTCAGTGGGTTATGCCGCCCTATGAAGGGTTGCTTTATGCCGTCTGTTTCGTTTAGTTTAAATAAAGTTCATATAACAACGTCACCGGCACGAACGCTGGCAACAAATAAGAATTCTGATTTCAAATCAGGACAGTGTTATCCGCTTAATGGGGGGTGCTTCTGTCATCACTCCCTAACTGTGTCACCGCATAACGCGGGACATGCCACCACTTAAGGGAGGGACAATGACCTACCGCACATTACTTGGTGCCCTCGCCGGCGCCGTACTTCTCGGGACTTTTGCCGCCAACGCAAATGCCGCCGAGTTCATGGTTGTCGACGACACCATTCCCGCATCGCTGACCGGAAAGGCCGGGGATCCGGCTGCCGGCAAGAAAACTGCCATTAATAAGAAGAAAGGCAATTGCCTTGCTTGCCACGTCATGCCAATTCCGGAAGAACAGTTCCACGGCAACATCGGACCCAATTTAGGCGAAGTCGGCAACACCATGAGCGCCGCGGAAATGAGGATTCGTTTGGCTGACCCCAAACTGATTAACCCCGGCACCATCATGCCGGCGTTCCTGAAGCCCGGCACGACCCGGGTGCTGAAAAAGTTTGAGGGTAAAGCCATCCTTACGCCGCAGGAAGTCGAGGACGTCATCGCCTATCTGTTGACGCTCAAGGGCGATCTGCCCCAGTAATTTCCGTAAAGAAAAGGAAAGTAAATGTCTGAGAAACACATCACAACAGCCGTTCTGGGCCGCCGACAGGTGCTCAAAGGCGCGGGGCTTGGTGCCCTTGCCGTCGTTGGCGCGGGCCTTTCTGCCAAGGACGCTTTCGCGACCCCGGAAACGGCGGCAGCCTACCTTGACAAGATGGTCGGCAGCGGCGGATCGGAAGGCAAGATCAATCTGAAACTGCCCGAGATCGCCGAAAACGGTGCCACCGTGCCGATCACCGTCAGTGTCGACAGCCCGATGAGTGCCGATAGCTACGTCAAGACGATTCATCTCGTTGCCGAAGGTAACCCCAACCCGGAACTGATTTCTTTCAACATGTCGCCGGGACTCGGCAAAGCCGAAATTTCGACCCGCGTCCGCCTGGGCAAAACCCAGTTCATACGCGCGGCAGCCGTCATGAGTGATGGCTCCGTTCATACCGGCTCAAAAGAAATCAAAGTCACCATCGGCGGCTGCGGCGGCTGATTGGAACAGGAGAGATTTGAAAAATGGCTAAGAAACCACGCGTAAAAGTTTCCCGTAAGGGCGGCCTTGTCGAAATTAAAACCCTGATTTCCCACAAAATGGAAACCGGCCTTCGCAAGGACAGTAAAACCGGGGAACTGATTCCCCGGATGATCATCAACAAGTTCGTTTGCAAGTTTAATGGCGAGGAAATCCTGAGTGCCGACATGCACTCGGCTGTCGCCGCTAACCCGTACCTTGCCTTTTATGCCAAGGACGCGTCGAGCGGGACCTTTGATTTCGCCTGGACCGATGACAAGGGTAATACCGTCACCGCTTCAGCCGATGTCAAGGCCTGACGATTATTGGAAACAGGGAAGGTATAAAACCATGAGATACAAACAAATCATGATGACAGCCGCCGGTTTTCTCGGCATCGCCATCATCGTCGCCGCCTGCGCCCAAAGGGGCATTCCGACGGGCGGGGATCTGAAATCCGGCTATTTCTATTCGATGCCTGAAACCCAGGCCATGCAATGGGATACCGAGGCCAATGACTGGGCCGACTTCGACAACCCGGGCTTCATCTGGGTCGATCAAGGCGCGGAACAGTGGGACACGATCAACGGCGAGGAAGGTAAATCCTGTGCCGAGTGCCATGGCGAAGCATCATCCATGGCGGGCGTTTCGACTACCTATCCGAAGTATAATGCCGAAGACGGCAAGCTGCGCGCCCTGCAGGACCAGATCACCGATTGCCTGGTTAACCGCATGAAGGCGGAAATCACCAAGGACTGGAAATGGGAAGGCGATTTGATGCTGGGCATGACCGCCTTCGTCAAGCTGCAATCCCGTGGCATGCCGATCAACGTCGCCATCGATGGTGACGCGGCCCCGTTCTACGAAGAAGGCAAGACGTTCTATAACACCCGTCGCGGTGCCCTCGACATGTCGTGCGCCAACTGCCATGTGGATTATCCCGGCAGCTGGGCCCGGGCCGACCTGATCAGTAACGGTCTGCCCAACGGCTACCCGACCTTCCGCCTGAAATGGCAGAAGTTTGGCTCGTTGCACCGTCGAATCTCCGGCTGCAATAAAAACATCCGGGCAGAGCCTTATGGCCGCGGTTCCGATGAGTATACCAACCTGGAGCTGTATCTTGCTTCCCGGGCAAATGGTGTCGCCAGCGAGGCGCCCGGCGTCCGGAGGTAACACCTTCCAGGCTTAAGAGACTATAATTGGGCGGCATTCCGGTAGCTATCCGGGTGCCGCCCAAATTTTTCCAAAATACGGACCCCTTCGATGCTGACACGCCGAGATTTTATACAAGTTACCGCCGCCACCGCCGCCATGATGGCGCCCCTAAGCGGGTTCGGTGGTATTCGTAGCGCCGCCGCCGGGCAAAAAATCACCCAGGACGAATTATTGAAGTTTGAGTCCGTCGGCCAGGTAACGCTGCTTAATTTTACCGACTGCCATGCCCAGATCGTGCCGCTGTATTTCCGTGAGCCGTCGGTTAACCTTGGCGTCGGCGGAGTACATGGCTTGCCGCCACACATTACCGGCGAGGCGTTCCTGAAACATTTTGGACTGACACCGGGCACCCCCGAAGCCTATGCCTTTTCAAGCCATGATTTTGCCGCCCTGACGAAAGACTATGGCCGCATCGGCGGCATGGCGCAGATGGCGACCCTGATCAAGGCGATCCGCGCCGAGCGTCCGGCCAACGCCCTGCTCATCGACAATGGCGATACCTGGCAGGGCTCGTACACGTCGCTGAAAAGCCGCGGCGCAGACATGGTCGAAATACAGAACGCGCTTGGGGTCGATGTGATGACCGCCCACTGGGAATTCACCTATGGGGCTGAGCGGGTACAGGAACTGATAGAGATGTGCAATTTCCCGTTCCTGGCCGGCAATGTTCGTGATACGGAATTTGACGAACCGGTTTTCGAAAACACCAAATTCTTCGAGCGTGGCGGCGTCAACATCGCCGTTATCGGGCAGGCCTTCCCCTACACCCCCATCGCCAATCCGCGCTACATGATCCCCGAATGGTCATTCGGCATTCAGGAAGACATCGTGCGTCAGCACGTCGAGGCGGCCCGTGCCGATGGCGCCGACCTGGTGGTGCTGGCCAGCCATAACGGCTTCGATGTGGACCGCAAACTGGCGTCCCGCGTCGACGGTATCGACGTCATCCTGACCGGCCACACCCATGATGCCATCCCCGCCGTGATCACCGTCAACAACACGCTGCTGGTGGCCACCGGATCCCATGGCAAGTTCCTTGGACGCCTTGACCTGGAAGTGCAGAACAAGAAGATCAAGGATTACCGCTTCAAGCTGATGCCGGTTTTTTCCGACGCCATCACCCCGGACCCGGAAATGAGCGCCGTGGTCAACAAAATCCGTGGTCCCCATGAAAGCACACTCGGCACGGTGCTCGCCAAAACCGAAGGCACCCTATACCGCCGTGGTAATTTAAATGGCACCTTCGACGATTTGATCTGCGATGCCATGCTGCAAGAGCGCGACGCCGAAATCGCCCTGTCACCCGGTTTTCGCTGGGGCAGATCCTTACCGCCAGGCTCCGACATCACCGTCGACGATGTTTATACACAAACCGCCATTACCTACCCGGCATGCTACCGCAACGAAATGACCGGAGAATTCCTGAAAGTCATTCTGGAAGACGTCGCCGATAATCTCTACAACGCCGACCCCTATTACCAACAGGGTGGCGATATGGTCCGCGTCGGTGGCATGGGATACACCATCGACATTTCCAAGCCCATTGGCGAGCGCATCTCAGGTATGACCCTGCTGCGCACCGGCAAACCCATCGATCCGACTCGCAATTACGTGGTTAGCGGCTGGGCTTCGGTTAACGAGGCGACCGAGGGGCCGCCGATCTATGATGTGGTCACCGACTACCTGAAGAAAAAGAAAGTGGTCAACGTGCCCGAGAATACAAACATCAAGGCTATCGGTGGGTAACGTACATAACACGGTCTTGTTATTTGATCGCCGGACCGTCTAAGGGCAGATTGCAATCATGGACCCGTTCCAAATTTCATATCTGGGCGCGCTGACCGCCGGGCTGCTGAGTTTTTTTTCGCCCTGCGTGTTGCCGTTGATTCCGGCCTACCTGTGTTTCCTGGGCGGCGCCTCGCTTGACGAATTGACGGCGGAAGGCGGCGTCGATAAGGCGGTGCAGCGCCGAGTCTTTATCTCGGCCCTGGCCTTCGTTATCGGTTTCGCCACCGTGTTCGTGCTGATGGGGGCTTCGGCTTCGGCCCTGAGCCAGACCATGACTCGCCATATGGACACGCTGAGCAAGATCGCCGGTGTCGTCATCGTGTTGTTCGGTTTTCATTATATGGGCCTGTTCCGCATCGGGTTCCTGAATTTCGAGAAACGCTTTCACATCGAAAACAAGCCATCCGGCATCGTCGGCTCATACTTTCTGGGGCTTGCCTTCGCCTTCGGCTGGACGCCTTGCGTCGGGCCAATTCTGGCGACCATCCTGATGGTGGCGGCGGGGGGTGATTCAATCTGGTACGGTGCATCCCTGCTGTCCGTCTATGCCGCCGGCATCGGCATACCATTCATGATTGCGGCCTTCGCCGTCCGGCCGTTCATGGGCTTTATGGCCAAGTTCCGCACACACCTGCACAAGGTCGAGATCACTATCGGTGTGCTGTTGGTGATCACCGGCGTCGCCATCTTCACCGGCAAACTGGCCGATGCATCGCAATGGCTGCTGGAAACTTTCCCGGTATTTACGCAGGTCGGCTAAACGCCATTGCACATTAAGGGTTTAAGCCCCTCAAGCGCCGGGCGTTCGCTCCGCTCACTTGGCTTCCAGAGACCCCGCCCGGCGCTTGAGGGGGCACATACCTTAAAGAAATTTCTCCGGCAGCCCTTCCGGCAGGTCGTCGGACCACAAGTCATATTTGACGCCCTTCTCATCCAGCTCATCGCCAATTCCGCCCAGCCAGCGCTGGAAGTTGGGCTCTTTCTCGTATGCTTTCTCGAAAGCGTAATGGAAAAGAAAGTAGAAGTGGAACGGCTTGAAATAGCCGGGAATGCGGAGGACTTCGGCTTTGTTGCCAGGCTTTCCACCAACCTTGGCCAGGCTTTCCGGGAAGAATTGCAGGGTCGGCGTATAAAGGACACTGTATTTATTGGCCAGTTTCTTTTCGGATAAAACCTCACCGTCGAAATCGGTGACCTCGCGGTCGCCCCATATGTTGAGTTGCAGAACGACAAAGTTCTTTTTGATGTAATCGACGACCCTGGGAATGCGCAGGTTTACCTCGTGCATACGTTTGCAATAGGGGCAGCCGCGCTGCTCCCAGATGATAACCAGACGCTTGCCCTCCGCCGCCGCCGTTTCAAGGTCTTCCCCAAGGTCGAGAAAGCTTTCATGAAACCAGGACTGGACATGCATTCCGTCCTCGCCGGTTTGCGGCAACGGCAATAGATCCCCCGCTGCCTTCGCCTGCCCCGTAAGGCAAGCAACACCAAGCAAGGCCACAAACATTCCGACAAGCATATGACGTGACAAAGGTGAAATCCTCTCAAGCAGAAGGTATAGGGGCGGTCCCCGCCCGTAATATAGCCGTTTAAAACAGTGAAAACACGCTTCGATAATCGGTTGAGAAGATGTCGTTTTTAGGGCAATAAATCTCATTATCGCGCCATTTAATTGCCTATGTCCCAACGGAACATATTGACTTACTCTGATTATTAGCTTTATCTAATGTATATGAGTGCAAAAGCGGAAACACTCCCCTCCCCCCCGATGGGACATATAGAAGCCTGCGAGTTGCTCAAGGCCATGAGCAATGAAACACGGCTGATGATCCTGTGCCGCCTGCTCGATGGTGAAAAGACAGTAGGCGAGCTTGAATCCGTGACCAGCATCAGCCAATCAGCCATCTCACAGCATCTGGCGGTTTTGCGTGGCCACAACCTGGTCAGTACCCGGCGCGAAGGGCAGTCGATCATTTACGCCCTGACCGGGGATAAGCCGCTGGCCATCATCAAGGTCCTGCACCGGATATACTCCGGCACCTGTGATTAATCCCATATTCTCCCGTAAAACCGGTTGACAGTCCCTGGCCATTTTATTAGAAATCCCTAATCTTTTCCTCCGGGCTGAAGATACCATCAAAAGTCACTGTTTTTTTTCGGATATTTTCCGACATGCCCTATCGCGTGGCGCCGACGACCGCTTCTTTTGTAGCAACCTGCCCTGTAACAACCGGCGGTTGGGACTGAGGGCGCGTCCATGCATATTTACCTCCCCATTGCAGAAATTTCGGTCAATATATTCTTGATTCTGGGCTTGGGGGGTGGCGTCGGGTTCCTGTCCGGCGTATTCGGGGTTGGTGGTGGTTTCCTGATGACCCCCCTGTTGATCTTCATCGGTATCCCGCCGGCCGTCGCCGTCGCCACCGAAGCCAACCAGATTGTCGCCTCGTCGGTTTCCGGCGTGCTTGCCCACTGGAAGCGCGGTAACGTCGATTTCAAGATGGGTTTTGCGTTACTGTTTGGCGGTGTTATCGGTTCTTCCGTCGGCGTCTGGCTGTTCGCATTACTACGCGGTCTTGGTCAACTCGACCTGGTTATTAAGCTCAGCTATGTGGTGTTCTTGGGAATCATCGGATTTCTGATGCTGATCGAAAGCATCAATGCCATGCGCCGTTCCAGAAATCATGCGCCGCCAAAACGGCGCGCCCACACCTGGATGCACGGCCTGCCGTTCAAAATGCGGTTTCGCCGTTCGCGCCTTTACATCAGCGCCCTGTTGCCGATTTCCATTGGTATCCTGGTCGGCCTGCTGGCCGCCATCATGGGCGTCGGCGGCGGTTTCGTCATGGTTCCGGCGATGATTTACCTGCTCGGCATGCCGACGGCGGTGGTTGTCGGCACGTCGTTATTCCAGATTATCTTCGTCACCGCCAACGTGACCGTACTGCAGGCCGTCAATACCCAGACCGTCGACGTGGTGCTGGCGCTATTGCTGCTGTCCGGTGGTGTCGTTGGCGCACAGGTCGGTGCCAGGGTCGGAGTCAAGCTCAAGGGCGAACAGCTGCGCGGCCTGCTGGCGTTGATGGTGTTGATTGTATGCGCCAAAATCTCCTACGACCTGATGGTGACGCCGGCTGAACTGTTCACCCTGGGCCGGGGGGGACATTGATGATGAAAATCCTTTATAGCCTCATCATCCTGCTCTCGGTTTTAACGAGCGCCAACTCGGCCACGGCAAGGGAACTTTCCGTCGATCTATCCGAAGATGTGGTGCAGATTACGGCTGGCTTCGACGGCTCGGAATTATTGTTGTTCGGCGCTGCCGATGGCATGGCCGACATCGTTGTCATCGTCCGTGGCCCGATCCGCGATGAACTGGTTCGGCGCCAGGAACGTGTTATGGGCGTGTGGGCTAACGGCGCCGAAGTAACGTTCGAAAACGTACCGTCATATTACTTCATTGCTTCCAACCGGCCATTCGAAGAATTTATTCCGCAGGAAATCGCCCGCGAGCGCCAGATCGGCTACCAGGAAATGATCCTGACGCCGAAGGACGATATTGCCAAGGCTGCTCTCGACGACGCCACCCTGGGCACTTTCCGCGATGCCCTGATCCGGGTCAAACAGGATCACGGTCTGTATGGCAAGAAGGCCGGGAATGTCCATTTTATCGGCGACAATCTGTTTAGAACGCAACTTCGTTTCCCCAACAACATTCCCGTCGGTCAGTATGCTGTCGATGTGTTCGTCTTCAGGGATGGCCGTATCGCCGACGAACACACGACCATCCTGGGTGTGCAGAAATTCGGCATGGAGGCAGAAGTCTATGATTTCGCCCACCGTCATGCCCTGCCCTACGGCGTGCTTGCTATCCTTCTGGCAGCAATGGCAGGATGGTTTGCCAACATCATATTCCGCAAAGGCTAGCCATGACCGAAGAAGAACAATCAACCGCTCAGGAACAAAAGGAATTTACTTTCCTTTGCGTCGTCGATGACAGCGAGGAGCTGAGCCAGGCGCTGCGCTTTTCGTGCGCCCGGGCGAAACGCGTCGGTGGACGGGTTTCGTTGCTTTATGTCATCGAGCCTGCCGAATTTCAGCACTGGGCCTCGGTCGGCGACCTGATGCGCGAAGAACGCCGTGCAGAGGCCGAGGAAATGCTGAAGATCGTATCCTCGGTGGTGCAAAAGCGCACCGGCAAGATGCCGCTGGTCTTTATCCGCGAAGGCGTCATGTCCGAACAACTGATCGAGCTGATCGAAGAAGAAAAAGGTATTTCCCTGCTGGTTCTAGGTGCCGCTACGGGTGCAGAAGGCCCCGGCCCGCTGGTTTCCTATCTGGTGCAAAAAATGGCCGGACGCCTCAGGATACCGATCACGGTGGTGCCCGGCAGCCTGAGCGACGAAGAAATCGACTCGATTACCTGACGATCATCACCGATGTGAAAGATTCCTGCATCACCTTGTAGGCGATTGAGCCCTGGAAGAAACGTTGCAGGCCGGTTTTACTGGTATCGGAAACAACAATCACTGAATAATCCGGCCCGGCCTCAACGATCTGGTCGACCGGATTGCCGATTTTAACGATCGTTTCCTGAACCTCGATGCCGATTGATGCGAGTTCCTTTTCGGCCTCTTCCACATGGCGCCGGGCATCTGCCTCGCCCTCATGATCAAGGGCGACCGATATCAACGATACCGGGCATTCACAGCGGCTCGCCAGATAGGCATCCTTGCGAACCGTATCCATGGATATGTCGGAGCCATCGGTGCAAATCAAATGGCCGTGGCCGACATCCAGTTCACGTGCCACCAGCACCGAACACGGCGCATGCGTGGCGACCTTTTCAGCCACCGCCGGATCCCACAACGACTTTGCGATGCCGCGCCTACGCCCCGACGATCCAAGGATGATGATGTCATAAGGGCCGAGCCCCCACTGCTCTAAAATGCCGGTGGCAACGTCGGCGGCAACCTTCAGCTTTAGCACGACCTCCTTGCCGGTTTCCTCGATGTATTCAATTTTGTTGTCGCCAAGCGGGTCGCCCGCGACGCTGGTATTGGTACTTTTTTCGTCCCAGTCGTCTCCCATAATGCCCATTTCGATAAGGATATCGCGGCCCTTTTTCAGATACTTGATGCCGGGAAGCTCGAGGCCCCATTTCAACATGTTCTCGCGCGCCACGCTGACCTCAAGCCCGCCGGAACGCAGCCCCTGATCAAGGGGACGCACATAGAGAAGCACGATATCGGCATCGACGCCGCCACCCAGCTTGGCCGCATAACGCAGGCACTGATAAGATTCATCCGAGCCGTCGATGCAGACGAGGATACGGAAGCGATCCTCTCGCGGCTTTGTTTTTACGACATCATCCATGCTATCCCCGATCGCGTGTTATGCGCGTCTTATACGCCCAGTAACGGCCAATAAACCGAAGCCGCAAGCAACATGATGATGGTCGACATCAGCACCATTTTCCAGCCCACAGTCAAAAAATCAGTCGTTTTCAGGTAGCCGGAAGCATAAACGATGGTACAGGCTGGCGTTCCAACCACCGTCAGGTAAGCGAAAGCCGACGAAATCGCAGTAATAAAGCCAATCACAATGGGACTTTCATTGGCCACCACTGCCAGTTTCAGTACAATCGGCCCCAAAACGGCGACCGCCGCCCCATTGGACATGGTGTTGGTGACAAAGGTCGTCAACAACGAAACCGCCGCCCACAGGCCAAATCCCTGATCGGCGCCCAGCGGCGTCAATAGAGTCATGAAATGCGCGGCCACCCACTGGGCGGCGCCGCTGACTTTCATCTCGACCCCGAGGGAGATCGCCGCCGCATAAAGCAGCACAACGCCCCAGTTGACGCCGGAATTAATATCATCCCACCGGACCAGCCCGGTCACCAGGAAACCTGCCGCGCCGAGGATGGCAATGGTGCCCATGCCATAGTCACCAGACCAGAAAATCCAGCCAATCAGCGTCAGGAAGAACAGGAAGATGGCCATCCAGTCACCGCGTTTCATGGGCCCTTCTTCCTCGACCTGGGCGCGCAGCTTGACCACAGCGCGGGATAAATCGCGGTATTCGGGGCGGAATGTCATCAAAAGGATTAGGGTGACGAAGGGCAACTGCACCAGGAACATCGGGTAGGCGTACATCATCCACTTCATGTAATCGACAAGGAAGTGGTAGCTTTCGGGATCGGTCGGGTTGTAGAAAAATTCCTTCCAGTAGCCGATCATGATGGCGTTACGGGCACCGCCCGACGGTGTGCCGATCCCGGCCACCGATGCCCCATAAGCAATTGAGAACAATATCACCGCGGCCAGGTTGCGCACCTTCCTGGGGTCGTCGGACGTCAGCGTGATCAGGGTAATGCCGACCGGCAGCATCATGGCGGCGACCGTGTGCTCACCGATGAACGATGCCAAAATGCCCGATGTTACCGAAATGCCGAAGCAGATGCGTGAGGTCTTGGTTCCGGTAATCCGCACCAACAGCCAGGCAATGCGCTTATCCAGCTTCTGTTTGACGACGGCGACCGCCAGCATCAGCGAACCCATGATAAACAGCACGGAATCGGTCATCAGGGTCTTGGCGACCTGGGTCGAATCCAGGCCCAGCAAAATCACCTCGGCAATAATGATCATCAACGCCACCGTCGGCAACGGTACCGGCTCGGTGATGAACAAGATGGTGGCGACCACCGACATGGTCAGTACGGCCATGGCCCCTTGGGACAGATCATCCGGCAGCGGCAGATTGAGCATCAGCACCCCGATCGCCATGGCGATGAAGAACCACTTCTTTTCCCAAAAATAGATCAGGTTGAGTTGGCGCCCGACAACCACCACGCCCTGCCGAAGATTGGCCGGTTTAATCCACGTTTTGTCACGAAGCTGGTGCAGGCGCAGCAGCTTCGCGGCAGGATCAAGACTAATGCGCGGTCGGAACACCAAATTTCCTTTATAACCGTTCAGATGGCTCTAAAAAGCATATTAGTTATATTTCATTTACTGTTTTGATTCAAAGCCTTAATGGCTATTGGGATGAACATTGGCTACTCCACAGCCGCCATGGCATCAAGAAAAAACGTGCCATATTTATCTAGCTTGCCCGGCCCCACCCCGTTCACATCCAGCATCTGCTCGAGGGTTGCCGGACGCTTGCTCACCATGTCGAGCAAGGTGGCGTCGGAAAAGATAACATAGGCGGGAACCTCGCGTTCCATGGCCAGCCTGAGACGAAGAGCCTTAAGCTCTGAAAACGTCCCGGCGTCAGGCTCGGACAGTGCCGCCGCAACTTTGTTGCGTGATGGTTTGGCGCGTGCCGGTTTGGCGTCGCTGATTTCCCTGAACAGAAACGGCGCGGCATCGTCAAGAACATCCTGGCCGCGGCGGGTGATTTCCAGGCAACCGTATTTCTGAACATTGATTGTCAGATAGCCGCCGGCAACGGCCTGCCGAATGAAAGCCTGCCAATATTCCTTGGAATAATCTTTTCCCGCGCCATAGGCCTGAATTTTGTTATGGCCCTTATCCCTTATTTTTTGCGTGTCGGCACCGCGCAGAACATCATTGATATGGGTGCCGCCGAAAAACTGCCCGGTTTGAATAATCGACGACATCATCATTCGCGCCTGCGCCGTGCCATCAATGACCGTTGGCGGATTCAGGCAATTGTCGCAATTCCCGCATGCCGCAACGTCTTCATCAAAATATGACAGCAAGGCGCTGCGCCGACATTGGGCGGCCTCACAAAAAGCCATCAAGGCATCAAGCCTTTTATGTTCGCGTATCTTGTGACCCTCATCCCCATCGTCCTGAACAATAAACATGCGGCGCGTGCGTATATCATCCAGCCCGAACAGCATCAGCGTTTCCGCAGGCGCCCCATCACGACCGGCGCGGCCTATTTCCTGGTAATAGGCCTCCATACTGCCCGGCAGGTTAAGGTGGCAAACGTACCTGATATCGGGCTTATCAATACCCATGCCAAAGGCGATGGTGGCGACCATGACGACCGCATCCTCAGCCATGAAGCGGTCCTGGTTGATTTTACGCAATCCAGAGTCCAGTCCGGCATGATAGGGCAACGCCTTAACACCGCCTGCGATGAGGTAATTTGTTACTTCCTGGGTAAATTTACGGGACAGACAATAAATGATGCCGGATTGCTCACGTTTATCATCCAGAAACGCCATCAGTTGCGTTTTCCAGTTTGTCTTCGCCGCCACCCCCAGATGCAGATTGGGCCGATCAAAGCCATGCACGATGATCCGGCCATTGCCCCTGAAAAGTTTGGCGGCGATGTCTTCCCGGGTCGCCCGATCGGCGGTCGCGGTGAAGGCCGCCATGGTGGTCTTGGGGAATAAATCGGCAAGCCTGGAAAGCTGGTCATAATCGGGCCTGAAGCTGACCCCCCATTTTGATATGCAATGAGCTTCGTCGATAACGAACATGCTGATATCAAGTTTGGCAATGGCCGCCAGCATGCGTTCCGTCATCAATTTTTCAGGCGACAGATATAAAAGCCGGCAATCGCCGGATTTCACATTATACCAGGCCGCCACCTGATCTTCTCGGGACATGCCCGAATGAATGCAAACCGCATTGACGCCGTTGGCGATCAGGGCGGCGACCTGATCATTCATCAGCGCCACCAGAGGCGAGACGACAACGGCAAGATGGTCCGACAGCACCGCCGGAACCTGAAAGCACATGGACTTACCTGCCCCCGTGGGCATCACCGCCAAGGTGTTTTCGCCGGCCATCAGGAAATCAATAATTTCCCGCTGCCCGGCACGGAAATCATTAAATCCGAAAACGTCTTGCAGGACGTGCTCTGGGGCAGTCATTTTCTGGCTAAATCCGCTGACGTTATTTCAGGGCGTTATGTAAGGCGGCGATGGTCGCCTTGTAGTCATCACCCTTGAACACCGCACTGCCCGCCACCAGCACATCGGCGCCGGCATCGACCACGGTTTTGATGGTATCGACGTTGACGCCGCCATCGACCTGCAGTTCGATCGGGCGCTTGCCGATCATCTTGCGGATATTGCGGATTTTCCCGACCTGGGATTCGATGAAGCTCTGGCCACCGAAACCCGGGTTAACCGACATCACCAAAATAAGATCGACCTTATCCATAACGTATTCGATGACGCTTTCCGGGGTCGCCGGGTTCAGCGACACGCCGGCCTTTTTACCGAGGCCCCGGATGACCTGCAGGCTGCGGTCCAGATGTTTGTCGGCCTCGGCATGGACGGTAATGATGTCGGCACCGGCCGCGGCATAGTCTTCAAGATAGGGCTGGGCCGGGTCGATCATCAGGTGAACGTCGAAGGGTTTTTTCGTAACCTTGCGGATACATTTGATGATCGGCGGCCCGAAGGTCAGGTTGGGCACGAAGTGGCCGTCCATGACGTCGATATGAATGTAATCGCAGCCGGCCTCGTCGATGGCTTTGACTTCCTCGCCAAGGCGGGAAAAGTCGGCGGACAGGATGCTTGGGGCGATTTTGATGGTCATGGAATCCTCCGGGGATAGTGTTTCTGGTCAGATTTTAACAGATTGTTATTTGGTCAGCGACATGAATAGTTTTGGCAATTTCTCGGGCAGGCGCTCGACCCGGTCGATGACCGTGTAGCGCTGGCCAAAGATATCCGCGACATAGTCGTCGGCATGGGCGTCGAGATTGATGCAATAGGTATAGATGCCCTGCCGGTCCAATTCCTGGACCGCCTTGTGAGTATCCTCTATGAGCTGGCGGTCATCGTCCGTATCGATGTCAGAAGGTTCACCGTCTGTCAGCACCAGCAATAGCTTTTTGTCGGCCTGACGGGCCCCCAGATAATGAGCCCCGTGGCGCAGCGCCGCCCCCATGCGGGTCGAGTATCCGGCTTCCAGTGCGGCCAGCCTGCCCTTTACGTCATCATTCCATGGCTCGCTATAGCCCTTGATATGCTGGTAGCGGACTTCATGACGGGTGTTTGATGAAAAACCGGCGATGGCGAAAGAGTCGCCGAGCTTATCAATGGCCCAGCCCAGCAGGGCGACGGCTTCCTGACTCAGTTCCAGAATGCTTTGGGTACACCCTTCGGGGATTTGGCCGACCGATTCTGAAAGATCAAGCAACAACAGAACGGCAATATCGCGTCCATCGTGACGGTGACTCATATTAATACGCGGGTCCGGAGTCGCCCCCGATTTGTAATCGATCAGCGAACGGATGGCGACATCAAGGTCAAGCTCACTGCCATCTTCCTGATAGCGAACGCGGACGTAATGCTGGGGCTTTAACAGATCAAGCAATTTCTTCAACTGCTTGGCCAGGGCGCTGTGTTTTTCCAGCAGGCTGTCAATCTTGCTGCTATCGCCGGGGGGGTGCAGGCTTTCATACAAGCTGACCCAGTCGGGCCGGAAAGTTTTGGTTTTATAGTCCCATTCCGGATAATGGCGCGGCGGCAGGCCCTGATCCTGTTCAGACTCCTCGGAACTGTCGCGTTCATTGGCGTCGAACATTTCCTCTTCATCACCCAGCTCATGAAATTTCCACATGTGCCGGTTGTCATCGCGGTAATCGACTTCCGTATCCTTGAAGTACATCTCGGGCAACTGATCCGATTGCAAGCGGGTGCGGGCAATGAACAAAGTGGCCAGGCTCGCCGTTTCCTGGGTTGATCCCTCATCATCCTTCAACATTTCGTGGAAGCGACCGGCAAACTCGCTAACGTCCTTGTCCTCGTAAGGGTGGTCTGGATCAAGGATGGCATAGGACAACATGGTCAACCGGTGACGGATGCAAGATACCGTATCCGGGTCACAATCGCCCTCGATCGGCCGCGGGTGCAGGCCGGTCCACAAATGCCTGAGTCCGGGAAATTCCCGCATCGCCAGAACTTCGACACGGCAGTCTTCCAGAACCTCGGCTGCATGGCGCTGAAACGGGCTGAAGTTGTCGGCGAATATGGCTTGCGTCCAACGCCAATGGGCGGCCATATGGGCGAGCACTGCCCGGTATCGGTCGATGCCACTGATCGGGCCCTTGGCATCGAAGACATCAGGAACCCGGATCCCCAACTCGTCAAAATAAGGCTGCGGTTTGCGCAATTCGTCGAAGCCGGTGGAGTACGGCACAAAATGGGTTTTTTCGTTCCACAGGGCCTTCATGTAAAGGTCCATGTTCCGCTCGTGGTCGGCAAACAGGGTGCCGTGACGTTCGCCATGCAACACGGCGCGGCTATCTGCCGACTGTAGGGAAAAATAATCCTGCTGGCGTTCTGGATGATTGCCATAAGCCCGGACACCGTAATCGATCCAGTTGCTTAATCCGATCAGCGACAATTGCCCCAGAAGATAAGGTATCTGGTTCAACAGTGTGGGCAAGGCCGGGCTTGGAATGGTGGTGTGATGGCCGTGAATGGAGACGGTCGAACGGTCCATCATATCAAGGATAATATCGATATAGCGGCACAGGTGTTCAAGGGAGCCCAACCGGCGGGAGGCTTCGGCAATGGTATCGAGGAACGGCGGGATTGCCTTGCCGTTGGGGGTTCGTGAAATTGTCCAGACGGTTTCCGATACCAGCGACAGCATCCCCTCGCCCAGCTTGGCCGCCACATCGGGCATTTCTTCCAGGTAGACCAGCACCGGTTCGACCCCCCGCCCGATACTACAGATCAGCGATGCCCCGGATAGATAGTCTTTGACTCCCCGATCACTCAGGTTGGCTGTAGCGTTCTCCATGCATTCCGCAAAGACACTATCGATTTCCGTAAAACTACAGGCCAACAATCCCCGGTAATCAACGAGTGCGTTTTCGCTGATACGCATCAGAGTGTCCCTTATGAAAAGACGGCGTCAATAGCATGATTAAGAGTCGATCGGATATCGGCATCGTCGGTGATTGGCTCGACCAGCGCCATGCGGCAGGCGGCGGTTGGGTTTACGCCCTTGTTTATGAGCCGTGCTGCATAGACCAGCAAACGGGTCGAAATACCCTCGTCAAGGCCGTGCCCTTTCAGGTTACGCGCCGCCTGGCCGATCTGTACCAGTTTGGCGGCGGTGTCAGCATCGCAGTCGGTCTCGGTAGCGATAATGCCGGCTTCAACTTCGGGCATGGCGTAATCGAATGACAACGCCGAAAACCGCTGTTTGGTCGATTGCTTCAGGTCTTTCATCAGGCTCTGGTAGCCGGGGTTGTACGAAATCACCAACTGGAAATCATCGTGGGCATTGATCATTTCACCCTTCTTGTCCAACGGCAGGGAACGACGATGATCGGTCAGGGGATGAATGACGACGGTGGTGTCCTGGCGCGCCTCGACCACTTCATCCAGATAACAGATCGCCCCATGACGCGCCGCCACGGTTAAGGGTCCGTCCAGCCAGCGCGTGCCGTTGGCATCGAGCAGATAGCGGCCAACCAGATCAGACGCCGTCATGTCTTCATTGCAGGCAACCGTGATCAACGGCCTGCCCAGTTTCCAGGCCATGTATTCAATGAAACGAGATTTACCACTGCCCGTCGGGCCCTTGATCATCACCGGCAGCCGTTCGGCGTAGGCAGCCTCGTAGAGGGTAACCTCGTCGCCGAGGGCCTGATAGTAAGGCTCCGTTTCGATGCGGTACTGGTCTATTTCGCTCAAAGTATCACCTTGAAAAATTGTAATCGGCCGGGGGCGCATCAGGCTCCCCCGGCCATGACCACACCGGGACTGTTCTTACTTGTGAACGCCCAGCTTGTCGCGCCAACCGGGGAAGATGCTGTCCGCATCGCCGGGGAAGCTTTCGAAGGCACGGGCAAATTCCTGATGGTCTTTTGCCCATTCGATGGGATCGGCCCCGGCCATCCAGCACTCATAAGCCTGACGCAGCGAAATGGCACCGGCCGCCGGGCTGTCGATGTGGCCGTAAGAGCCGCCACCGGAGGTATTGATGACATTGCCGTGACCCAGATTCTCGAAGAAACCGGGCAGACGCAGCGCGTTCATGCCGCCGGAGATGATCGGTGTCGTCGGCTTCATGCCGTACCATTCCTGATGGTAGAACGGGCCGTCGGCGCTGTCGCGCTCGATCATGTAGGCGATGTTGCGGTCATCCTGTTCGCCTTCCATCTTGCCGTAGCCCATGGTGCCAACGTGGATGCCCGATGCCCCTTGCAGGCGCGACATCTTGGCCAGCACGAAGGCGGTGTAACCGCGCTTTGCCGACGGTGACGTTACGGCACCATGACCGGCCCGGTGATAGTGCAGGTAGGTATCGGGGAAATTGCGGCGGGCCGTGGTCACCATACCCGGGCCGCCGACATAGCCGTCGACCAGGAATGCCAGGTGGCTGGCGTTTTCGCCGAAAGCCTCGAGTACGAATTCCCCGCGGGCGATCATTTCATAGTGATCGTCGGCGGTGATGTTGGCCGAAAATATTTTAGCCTGGCCGGTTTCGTCCTGGGCCCGCTTCATGGCGTCGGCGACCAACGGAATGGTTTCCTTCATGGGCGCGAACACCTGATTTCCCTGGGGCTCGTCGTTCTTGATGAAATCTCCGCCAAGCCAGAACTGGTAGGCAGCCTCGGCAAACGGTTTCGGGCGCAGTCCCAATTTCGGCTTGATGATGGTACCGGCGATGTAGCCGCCGTCTTTCTCCGGACGGCCGAGCAGTTTCCACATGTCGGAAATGTCGACGTTCGGGCCGTCGAACAGATCCATGTAGCTTTTCGGAACAAAGAAATCGTGAATTTTGGCGTAGGCGATATCGCCCATGCCCTGATTGTTGCCGATGCAAAGGGTCAGGAACGATACGATCATCGCCTTGTTATCGATAATGTTGCGATCAAACAGGTCAACCGGATAGGCGATCTTCATGATCTCCTTGGCTTCGTCGATCTCGTAGACCAGTGCGTCGACACCCTTGGTAAAGTCGTCGGTGGTGCTGACTTCGACGTTTGTGCCAGTCGATGACTCGGCGGCGAAATGGGCCGCCGCCTCAAGATAGCCATAGCCCGACTTCGGCTTCATGATGTAGGCGACGAGTACATGCTTGTCGCCCTTGATCAGATCGTCCTCGTTCAGGCTCAGATCTGCGTAACGTCCGGATTGGTCCATTTTCTTACCCTCTACTTTCACTTAACATTTAACAGATTTGCTAATTAGTTGATTTTCGGATCCAGCTCACCGGATTCATAACGTTCGAACATGATTTCCAGCGACTGAACCTTGATTTTGTCGGCGTTGCCGGCGGTGCCGAAGGCTTCGTAGCGGGCCTTGCAAATTTCGGTCATGCCCTTGGTGGCTTCGGCCAGGAACTTACGCGGATCGAAGTTCGATTTGTTTTCTTCCAGATGACGACGGATCGAACCGGTCGACGCCATGCGCAGGTCGGTGTCAATGTTGACCTTACGCACACCGTGCTTGATACCTTCGACGACTTCCTCGACGGGAACGCCATAGGTTTCGCCCATTTCGCCACCGAATTGGTTGATGGTTTTCAGCCAGTCCTGGGGGACCGCGCTTGATCCATGCATGACCAGATGGGTGTTCGGGATACGGGCGTGGATTTCCTTGACCCGGTTGATGGCCAGAATGTCGCCGGTCGGCGGACGGGTAAACTTGTACGCCCCATGGCTGGTGCCGATGGCGATGGCCAGGGCATCGACATGAGTCCTGGAAACAAAGTCAGCAGCCTCGTCGGGATCGGTCAGAAGTTGATCCATCTCCAGCTTGCCTTCGGCGCCGACGCCGTCTTCGGCTTCCCCCTCGCCGGTCTCCAGGCTGCCCAGGCATCCCAACTCGCCTTCTACCGAAACGCCACAGGCGTGCGCCATGTCGACGGTCTTGCGGGTGGTTTCGACGTTGTATTCAAAGGACGATGGTGTCTTGCCATCGGCTTCCAGGGATCCGTCCATCATCACCGATGAAAAACCCGATTGGATCGAACGCTGGCAAACGGCCGGTGATGTGCCGTGATCCTGATGCATACAAACCGGAATGTGCGGATAGGCTTCGATGGCGGCCAGGATCAGATGGCGCAGGAACGTTTCACCGGCATATTTGCGCGCCCCGGCCGAGCCCTGCAAGATGACCGGGCTGTTGGTAGCATCGGCGGCGATCATGATCGCCTTGACCTGTTCCATGTTGTTGACGTTGAACGCCGGCAGGCCGTAGCCGTTTTCCGCCGCGTGATCAAGAAGCTGTCGCATTGATACGAGTGCCATTTTCTTTATCCTTCCCTGATTTCTTAAAGACGCTTTTTCGCTTCGGCGACGACGTTATCCGCCGTGATACCGAAGTGTTTGTAAAGATCGGTCGCCGGGGCCGAAGCACCGAAACCGGTCATGCCCACGAAACCGCCATCGGCACCCACGTATTTATCCCAGCCGAAGCGCATGGCGGCTTCGACGCCGACACGCACACCATCACCAAGCACCGAGGCGCGGTAGGCGTCATCCTGGGCGTCGAACAGTTCCCAGCACGGCATGGATACGACGGCGGTCGGAACGCCATCCGCTTGCAAGGTATCGCGGGCGGCCATGGCAATCTCAACTTCCGATCCGGTGGCCAGCAGTGTCACCTTGCGATCCCCATCGGCGTCGGCGAGCACGTATGCGCCCTTGGCCGACAGGTTGTCATCCGTATGGGTGGTGCGTTGCGGGGCCAGCCCCTGACGGGTCAGGATCATGCCGGTCGGGGTTTTGCTCGACTGCAACGCGACCTGCCAACATTCTGCCGTCTCGACCACATCGCAGGGCCGCATGGTGTAGAAGTTCGGCATCGAGCGCAGCATGGCCAGGGTCTCCACCGGCTGGTGGGTCGGTCCATCTTCGCCGAGGCCGATGGAATCATGGGTCAGCACATAGATGACCCGAATTTCCATCAGCGCCGACAGGCGAATGGCCCCCATCATGTAGTTGGCGAATACGGCAAAGGTACCGGCATAGGGGATGAATCCGCCATGCAAGGTGATGCCGTTCATGATCGCGCCCATGGCGTGTTCGCGCACACCATAGTGAATGTAGCGGCCGGAAAAGTCGGTATTGGTAACCGACGGGGTCGACGGCGTCTTGGTGTTGACTGAACCGGTCAGATCGGCGGAACCACCAACCATATCGGGAATGGCTTCGGTTAGCACTTCCAGAACCTTGCCCGAAGCCTGACGGGTTGCCAGTTTCGGCGCTTCTTCGGCCATCTTTTTCTTGAACTGGGCCAGCTTGGCTTGCCAACCGGACGGTAGATCACCCGCCGACGAACGAACAAACTCGGAACGGGTTCCGTCATCAAGCGTGGCCAAGCGACCTTCCCATTCTTCGCGGGTGGCTGCCCCCCGGCCACAGGCCGAGCGCCAGCCGTCAAGTATGTCGCCGGGAATTTCAAACGGGCCGTGATTCCAACCGAGGCCTTCACGCATGCCCTTGATTTCATCGTCGCCCAGCGGGGCGCCGTGGGTGTCGTGGGTGCCGGCCTTGGTCGGCGCACCGAAACCGATGGTCGTCTTGCACGCAATCAGCGTTGGCTTGTCAGACTCCATGGCCTTCTTGATCGCCTTTTCGATGGCCGATGCATCATGGCCGTCAATTTTATGGGTATCCCAGCCGGAAGCCTCGAAGCGTTTGCACTGGTCATCGCTGGTGGTCAGGTTGGTGTTGCCGTCGATGCAAATTTCGTTGTCGTCCCACAGGGCGACCAGCTTCGATAATTTCATGTGACCGGCGATAGAGATCGCCTCCTGGCTGATGCCTTCCATCAGGCAACCGTCGCCGACGATGGTGAACGTGGCGTGGTCGACAATGGTGTCGCCATATCGGGCGTTCTGCATCTTTTCGGCCAGCGCCATGCCAACCGCCGTGGTGATACCCTGGCCCAACGGGCCGGTGGTGGTTTCGATGCCTTCAATATGTCCGTATTCCGGATGGCCGGCGGTCTTGGCCCCCATCTGGCGGAAATTGCGAAGGTCATCCATGGTGATGTCTTCATATCCGGCAAGATACAGAAGCGAATACATCAGCATGGAACCATGGCCGGCCGACAGCACGAAGCGGTCCCGGTCCTGCCAATGGGGCGCCTTGGGGTCAAACTTCAAGAACTTGGTGAACAGCACGGTAGCCACATCAGCCATGCCCATGGGCATGCCCGGGTGTCCAGACTTGGCGGCCTGCACGGCATCTGCAGACAGGAATCGGATGGCATTAGCCATGTCGGAATGTGTTGCGGTCATAAGTTCGATATCTCCCCTGGTTATATTATATGGCGTGATGGCCTAGCGCCGCCTTGACCATGTGAAAAGTGATCATCAATTGTGACAAAGCCAACGGATGGCTTATGGACAGTTTGTTTTCCTCGTCGGTAAATGTGCCGACGTTATTACGCAGATGCTGGGCTTCCGGAATCAGGTTCCACAGCAGGTCTTCCATCGCCTTGGCACGTTTGCCATCCAGATTACCGGCAATTTCCAGCACATCGACCGGTTTGCCATCAATGTCGCGGGCCAGTTCCAGGCGCAGGCCCTTCTTGGCGCCGACTTCCAGTATCGGTGTCAGGTCCGGATGCGGCAGGGTCGGGCGCAGGGTGTGGCGAACATTCAGGTGGGCGCCGGTTTCATCCGAGCGGCCCTCCGGCGGGAAAAAATTGACAACTATGTCGGCGTAGGTGCGTTGCGGCTGGACAAAATCGGCACTGTCGCTAGCCCTTTTTTCCAGCGACTTGCGAACCTCGGTTTCGTCGTAACCACGCATCATGCAGTCACGCTGTATCTTCCACTTGATACGCAGCTCTTCATTGGGTTCCAGATAGACCTTGACGTCATAGGCATTGCGCATGGCCCGCGTCGAATATCCAAGCAGACCTTCCATAATGATAAACTCGCGCGGCTCTATATATTGAGGCCGGTCCATGGTGCCGTCGTCGTGATTATAGACAGGCTTCAGGATCGGCTGGCCGTTACGCAGCGACTGGATGTGTTGTTCCAGAATATCAATGTAGTTACTTTCCGGATCAAGGGCCGAAAGACCCTTGCTGGCGCGTTCGGCCCGATCAAAACGGTGATAGTCATCGGTGCAGATGGTGACCACTTTTTCCGGCCCCAGGATATTGGCGATGCCGCCTGAAAGAGTCGTCTTGCCGGCCGCCGAGTCGCCGACGATGCCGAGGATGATCGGGCGATCAACGCTCTTGAACGGCATCATGGTTCCCTCTTCCGGCATCAGGCGGCGATCCATTCAATATCAATATGCTGAAATGTCATCGGGATCATGCTTGTCCCTGGGGCTTGTGTGAACACCCTTGGGAGGGGTGGGTTAAACTCTTTCGGGTGGTTTATGACCTCCAAAAACAGGTGGGTAAATAAATCCGTTTTTGATACCTTCAGCCTGCTGGTACTTCGAGTGGCGGCCATGGCGGCGAAAATCTTCCGGGCGGGTAGGTTCAGATGTGTCGGTGGGCCTTCAAATAGCACGACACGGCCTGTGCCCGGTTCTTGACACTCAGCTTGCCGTAAAGATTTTTCAGGTGAAATTTGACCGTGTTGAGCGAAATTTTAAGCTCCAACGCGATCTGGCCGTTGGTGCGCCCTTCCGACAGGGCCGCCAGCAGTTCCTGTTCTCGCCCGGTCAAGCTGCCAAAGGGATCATTGCTGGCTTTGCTCATGTCCATGAACGGAAACACCATGCGTCCCTCGGCGACGGCCAGGATGGTTTCGATCAGGCGTTCCGGGCTTTCACTTTTGGCGCAGAAACCGGCCCCTCCCAGCTGCATGACCTGGCGCGGGACCTCCGGCGATGTGTTGCCCGTATAAATGATGATGCGCGGCCCCTGCCCCTCGGCCTCGGCCAGCACCTTGAGCACCCCACGGCCATCCAGATAAGGCATTTCCCAGCCGATGACGCCGATGTCGAAAGTCATCCGCCGAACCGCTTCCAGGAAGCGTTCGCCATCGGCGGCGGTGGCCATCAGGGTGAACCTGTCATCATTGTCGAACAAATTGGCCAGCGCCCCTTGAATCAGCGGCGACTTGTCGGCGATGACAACGGCGATGGTTTTCTTTTCCGGGGTAAGCATGTCTTCAAAACCCTTAAATCCGGGGCAAAAAGGCCATTTCACAGAAACCGGCCCTGGCCCGAAAGGGTAGGATATCCCACCCGCCCCTTACATATCCGGTGCATCGCCGTTTGACAACACTATGATTCAGGAAAACATGTCGCGGAAATGGGCGTCGGCCCATTCAAAGGCCTTTTTGCCCATAGCGGAGTCGCGTTGGTTGTTGGCGGTATTCTCAAAATGCGCCCACTGCCCGGCCGTGGTGTCGAACCGGTATTGGCCGTCGACCATGATCGCCTCAGGGGGCTCCGTATTGACCATGGAATAACAGATGGTGTGCGGGCTTTGCCACGGGATTTCCTTGCCCCCGGCGCGCGCGACGATGAGCGCCGCCACATACATGGCTTCGCTGCGCGCCGTGCCGCCGCTTTTGGAAAACGGCATGGGCCGGCAGTCGCCACAGATATAGACATCGGGGTCAATGGTTCCGCCGGGCATGGCGTTGTAGGTAAAGGGGTCGATGGCGGCCTCCCTCTGCGCACTTTTGGCGTCGGCCAACCCTAAGTATTCCAATAATCTGGCCCCGCGGATGCGCGGATAGATGGCCCCGTCGTCGAAGGCGATGTCGTCGAAGCCGGTGGAAATAGTGCGGTTTTCCCCGTCGATGCCCTCAATCTCCGTCGACGGCATGTAGTCGATGAAATCACCGTACAGCTCGTCGAAGGCGGCCAGGAAGCCTTCCGCGCTGACCGCCGGTTGATCGCGGGGATCAATCAGCACCACCTTGCCCTTGATGTTGCGTTTCTTGAACACCGAGGCAATCAGGCAGGCGCGCTCGTAGGGGGTCGCCGAACAGCGATAGATGCCGGGCGGCGCCGTCAGCACAAACACCCCGCCCTTAAAGCCCTGCACCTTGCGGGCCAGGGTGATGTGTTCCGAGCCGGACACGAAACCCGCCGGATAATGGCTTTTCAACAGGTCAATCTGGTGCGGGTCGGTGACCCCGAAACTGGCGTAGTCGTAATCGATACCCGGCGCCAGCACCAGGGCATCATAGGCCAGCCAGCCCTGATCCGTGGTGACCCGGTGGGCCGGGCGGTCGACATCAACCAGGCTGGCGTTGAAATAGGTGTAGCCGTTGTGGGCGGCGGCATCCAGATAGCTGTGGGCGATGGTCTCAAGCGGCGTTAACCCGGCCAGCCACAGGCCGCTGATGGGGTGGGAGATAAACACCGAACGGCGCTCGATCAGCACCACATCCAGTTCCGGGTCACCCATTTTCAGGTATTTGGCCAGGGTCAGCCCCGACCAGCCGCCACCGACGACGATCACCCGCCGGCCCCGCGCCTGGGCGACCTCGGCCGGACGGGCGGTGATGCCTGAAATGGCGGCGGCGGCAGGCGTCGCGGCTGCCACAGTTGCGCTACCCGCCAATCCCGCCGAGGCAAAGCCGCCTGCCGACAGCTTACCAAAATCGCGCCGCGTGAATTTAGCCATTTCCCTGCCCCGCCTGATTGACGATCAGAATAACAGGCAAAAATCCCTGCTTGCAATTGCTGTCTACCAATCCCGGCTTCTATACTCCCGGGCCATGAACATGACCGACCTCAACACCCTGCTCCAGGCCACCAGCGGCCCATCCGGGAAACTCGACCAGGCCGTGGCCAAGGCCTTGAGCGTCCCCCATCGGGACTATTCGTCGTCCGTCGATGCCTGCCTGGCGTTGATCATTGAAAAATTGCCGACGGCCCACTGGCACGTCGGCCGGGCCGAGGACGGCGTGTCCGTGTACGCGACCCTGACCGAGGGCGATCATCAGGCGGAATGCACCAATGTTACCGTGCCGCTGGCCCTGCTGGCGGCGGTGGTGGGATTCTTGAACGGTAAAAGTGGGGGAAATGGGGTGGCTGAGGGGACTTGAACCCCCGGCCTCCTGGACCACAACCAGGCGCTCTAACCAACTGAGCTACAGCCACCGCAATAGGTCGGACTATGTAAGCCGCCGTCGCCGGGTCGTCAAGCTATCCCTTGAAGTGCTTTTCGAGCCGCCCGATGGCCTCATCGAGCAGCGCGTCGCCCTTGCAAAAACAGAAGCGGGCGAAGTGATCGACGTCGCCCTGGCTGTAGAAGGCGCTGATCGGCACCGCCGTCACCCCGGCCTCGGTGGTGATGTGGCGGCAGAAATCCACATCGTTGCCGTTAAATCCCAGAGGCCGGAAATCGACGGTCAGGAAATAGGTGCCCTGGCTCTCCATTGTCGTAAAGCCAAGCCCTTGCAGGCCCTCCGAAAGACGATCACGTTTTGCCTGAAGGTCTTTCGATAGTCCATTGAAATAACTATCATCTTTCTGCAATCCAAAGGCCGCCGCCAGTTGCAGATTGGGCGCGGTGGTAAAGGTATTGAACTGGTGGGTCTTGGCCGCCGCCGACAGCAAGGACGCCGCCCCGGTGACATAGCCGACCTTCCAGCCGGTCACCGAAAAGGTCTTGCCGGCCGAGCCGATGCGCAAGCACCGGTCCCGCATTCCCGGCAGAGTCATCAGCGGAATGTGCCGGCGGCCATCGAACACCAGATGCTCGTAAACTTCGTCACAAACCGCATAGGCGTCGTGCTTTTCCAGCAATCCGCCGATAAACGCCAGTTCATCGGCGTCGAACACCTTGCCGGCCGGATTATGGGGGGAATTGAGCAAAATCAGCTTGGTTTTAGGGGAAAACGCGGCGGCCAGGTCGTCCTTGGGCAGCTCCCAGCCCGGCGGCTTGATGCGCACCATCTTCGCCACCCCCCCGGCGCGGCGGATGATGGGCAGATAGGAATCATACAACGGCTCGATCAGCACCACCTCGTCGCCGGGCTCGATCAGGCCGAACAGGCAGTCGGCCAGGGCCTCGGTCGCCCCCGATGTGACCATGACCTCTGATCGCCAGTCCACATCCAGCCCATAGAACCGTTTGTTGGCATCGGCGACCGCCTGCCTGAGTTCCGCCATGCCCATCATCGGCGGGTACTGGTTAGGGCCGCTGATCAGGATGTCGGCGGCCTTTTGGCGGATGTCCAGGGGGCCGTCTTCATCGGGGAAGCCCTGCCCCAGGTTGATCGCCCCGTGGTCTGTGGCCAACTGGCTCATTACCGTGAAAATGGTGGTGCCATAGCCGGACATGATGGAATTTGCGGGTTTCATTGTTATCTCGCCATTTGATTAGGCAATTGCCTATATTTTAGGCAGCGCCCCTGCCCGATGAAATGTCACTACCCGTTAAAAAGCCTGCAACACCCTAGTAAAAAATGGTTTTCACCGATAGCCGTTTGTTGGCATGGGCCGTGCAATTACGCGTGTTAAGATAACGCCATCAACGAAGGGCAAGGCAATATGAAAAAAATCGAAGCCATCATCAAGCCGTTCAAACTGGACGAGGTTAAAGAGGCCCTGCACGAGATTGGCCTGCAAGGCATCACCGTGCTCGAGGCCAAGGGCTTCGGCCGCCAGAAGGGCCACACGGAGTTGTACCGGGGCGCCGAATACGTGGTCGATTTCCTGCCCAAGGTGAAGCTGGAAATCGTCCTCGATGACGCCATGGTCGAGCGCGCCGTCGAAGCCATCCAGCAGGCCGCCCATACGGGCCGTATCGGCGACGGCAAAATATTCATCACCACCGTCGAGGAAGCCATCCGGGTCAGAACCGGCGAGCGCGGCCCCGACGCCATTTAATAATTCAATCAGGGATATATAAAAGGATTACCCAAATGTCTTGTAACTGCAAAACCCCCACCGACGTTCAGAAATACCTGAAGGATAACGATATCCCGTTCGTCGACCTTCGCTTCACCGACCCCCGCGGCAAGTGGCAGCACCTGTCCATGTGCGCCGACTTCATCGACGACGATGCCTTCGCCGACGGCATCATGTTCGACGGCTCGTCCATTGCCGGATGGAAGGCGATCAATGAATCCGATATGTCGCTGATCCCCGACGCCACCTCCGCCGTTATGGACCCGTTCTCGGCCCAGCCGCACATGATCATGATGTGCGACATCATGGAGCCGTCAACCGGCCAGCCTTACAACCGTGATCCGCGCTCGGTCGCCCGCAGGGCCGAGGCCTACCTCGCCTCGACCGGCATCGGCGATACCGCCTACTTCGGCTCCGAGCCGGAATTCTTCGTCTTCGACGATGTCCGCTTTGATGTGCGCATGAACCAGTGTTTCTACGAATTTGATTCCGAAGAAGGCCCCTATGTCACCGGCAAGATCCTGGCCGAGGGCAACAGCGGCCACCGTCCGCCGATCAAGGGCGGTTACTTCCCGGTTCCGCCCGTCGACAGCGCCCACGATCTGCGCGCCGAGATGGTCACCGTGATGAAGGAAATGGGCCTGGGCATGGACAAGCACCACCACGAAGTGGCGCCGTCCCAGCACGAGCTTGGCATGACGTTCTCCAGCCTACTGAAAAACGCCGACGACATTCAGATCTATAAATATGTCACCCACATGGTCGCCCACACCTACGGCAAGACGGCGACCTTCATGCCCAAGCCGGTGGCCGGCGATAACGGTTCGGGCATGCATGTCCACCAGTCCATCTGGAAGGGCGGCAAGCCGACCTTTGCCGGTTCCGCCTACGCCGACCTGTCGGATACGGCGCTTCATTACATCGGCGGCATCATCAAGCACGCCAAGGCGCTGAACGCCTTCACCAACCCGTCCACCAACAGCTACAAGCGGCTGATCCCGGGCTTCGAGGCGCCGGTGCTGCTGGCCTATTCGGCCCGCAACCGCTCGGCATCGTGCCGTATCCCGTTCTCGACCAGCCCCAACGGCAAGCGCGTCGAGGTCCGCTTCCCGGATGCCGTCGCCAACCCGTACCTGGGCCACGCGGCCATGTTGATGGCCGGCCTTGACGGCATCGAGAACAAGATCAATCCCGGTGACGCCATGGACAAGAACCTTTACGACCTGCCGCCGGAAGAACTGGCCGACGTGCCGACGGTCTGCGGCTCACTTCGCGAAGCCATGGGCGCCCTCGACGCCGACCGCGATTTCCTGAAAAAGGGCGACGTCATGAGCGACGACATGATCGACGCCTACATGGACCTGAAGTGGGAAGAAATCTACAACTTCGAGCACACCCCGCATCCGGTCGAGTGGCAGATGTATTACTCCAGCTAAGAGCCATTGACGGTCGCCAATGAGAACCTGGCTTCCAGAGACCGCGCCATCCGAAGGATGCGCAAAACAAAAGGGCCGCCCCGGCAACAGGGCGGCCCTTATTTCATGGTATTTAGGGCCATGTTGACTCTGGCCAAACGTCGGTGTCATTGTGTTTTCCGTTAATCGTAGCTACCGGCTACCAGACCATAAACAAGGGATGCCGAGACCCGGCCATCGGCATACCCCTGGCAAGCTTAAAAACAATAAAGGCCGAGGTTAAATTGGGAGGTTAAAAATGAAAAAGCTCTTTATTGTGGCAGCGACCGGGCTCGGCCTGGCGCTGGGCGCGGCAACCTCTGCCGAGGCTGCGAAGACCCTTGTTTACTGTTCCGAAGGCAGCCCGGAAGGATTCAATCCGTCGCTGTATACATCGGGCACCACGTTCGATGCGTCATCGAAGAATATTTTCAACAGGCTGTCCGAATTCAAGCGCGGCACCACCCAGATCGTGCCGGGGCTGGCTGAATCATGGACCGTTTCCAACGACGGCATGACCGTGGTTTTCAAGCTGCGCAAGGGCGTCAAGTTCCACACCACCAAAAACTTCACCCCAAGCCGTGATTTCAACGCCGAAGATGTGCTCTACACCTTCGAGCGCCAGTGGAAGACCGATCACCCCTACCACAAGATTTCTGGCGGTGCTTACGAGTATTTTAACGGCATGAGCATGCCCGATCTACTCAAGAACATCGTCATCATTGACCCCCTTACCATCCGCTTCGACCTGGCCCGTCCGGAAGCACCGTTCATCGCCAACATGGCCATGGACTTCGCTTCCATCCTGTCGGCCGAATACGCCGACGCCATGATGAAGGCAGGAACCCCCGACATGGCCGATCAGGAACCGGTCGGCACCGGCCCGTTCCAGTTGGTCGATTATCAGAAAGACGCGGTGATCCGCTATAAGGCCCACCCGGATTACTGGGAAGGCAAGGCGCCCATCGACAACCTGGTGTTTTCCATCACCCCGGATGCATCCGTCCGCTATCAAAAGCTGAAAGCCGGCGAATGCCACATCATGCCGTATCCGAACCCGTCGGATATCGAGGCCATGAAAAAAGATTCAGACATCAACCTGATGAGCCAGGAAGGCCTGAATGTCGGCTATCTTGCCTATAACACCGAGAAAAAGCCTTTCGATGACGTGCGTGTGCGTAAGGCTTTGAATATGGCCATCAACAAGGCCGCTATCATCGACGCCGTATTCCAGGGCGCCGGCAAAGCCGCCACAAATCCGATCCCGCCGACCATCTGGTCCTACAACAACGCCACCAAGGATGACGCTTACGATCCTGCGGCGGCTAAAAAGTTGTTGGCCGATGCCGGTGTCTCGGGCCTGAAGACCAACATCTGGGCGATGCCGGTGCAACGTCCCTACAACCCCAATGCCCGGCGCATGGCCGAACTGATCCAGGCCGACTGGGCCAAGGTCGGAGTCGAGGCCGAGATCGTCAGCTTCGAATGGGGTGAATACCTGAAGCGTTCCAAGGCCGGCGAGCACGACTCGGTGCTGCTGGGCTGGACCGGCGATAACGGCGACCCCGATAACTTCCTTGCCGTTCTGCTGGGCTGTGACGCGGTCGGCGGTTCAAACCGGGCGCGCTGGTGCTACAAGCCGTTCGAAGACCTGATCCAGGCGGCCAAGGTGACCAGCAATGTCGCCGAACGGACCCGGCTTTACGAAGAAGCGCAAATTGTCTTCAAAGAGCAGGCGCCGTGGGCAACCATCGCCCATTCGCTGGTCTTCAAGCCGATCCGCAAAGAGGTCGTCGACTTCAAGATCGATCCCTTCGGCGGTCATTTGTTCTATGGCGTCGACCTGAAATAGGGTCAGCGCTTGTTTAACGTGAAAGATCGGGAGGAACCTGACAACGGGTTCCTCCCCTTCTTGTTTCGGCTGCCTTAAATGCTGCGTTTTATTATTGCCCGTATCGGCCTGCTGATTCCGACGTTTCTCGGCGCCACCGTCGTCGCCTTCGGCTTCATCAGGCTGATCCCCGGCGACCCCATCGAGGTGCTGGCCGGCGAGCGCGGCGTCGATCCCGTCCGTCATGCCAAACTGATGACCCAGTTCGGGTACGATCGGCCGTGGTGGCAGCAATATTTTGATTTCCTGGGCAACTTGCTGCACGGCGATCTGGGCGTCTCCATTGTCACCAAAAAACCGGTGCTCGATGAGTTCCTGACGCTTTTCCCGGCGACACTGGAACTTTCCTTCTGTGCCATCGTGTTTGCCGTCGTCCTCGGCCTGCCGGCCGGCATCATTTCCGGCGTCAAACGGAAATCTGCCTTCGATCACATCGTCATGACCACGTCGCTTGTCGGGTATTCCATGCCGATCTTCTGGTCCGGCCTGCTGATGATTATTTTATTTTCCGGTATCCTTGGCTGGACGCCGGTGTCGGGGCGTATATCGGTGATGTATTATTTCGATACCGTCACCGGGTTCATGCTCATCGATAGCTGGATATCGGGACAGCAAGGTGCCTTTCGCTCGGCCCTCAGTCATCTGGTATTGCCGACCATCGTTCTCGGTACCATTCCCCTGGCGGTGATCGCCCGCCAGACACGCTCGGCCATGCTCGAGGTTCTCGGCGAAGATTATGTGCGCACGGCCCGCGCCAAGGGCCTTCCGCCATTTCGCATCATTGCCGTGCATGCCCTTCGCAACGCGCTCATACCCGTTGTCACCACCATCGGCCTGCAGGTCGGCGTGCTGCTCGCCGGGGCGATCCTGACGGAACACATTTTTTCGTGGCCCGGCATCGGCAAGTGGATGGTCGATTCAATTTTTCGGCGCGATTATCAAGCCGTGCAGGGCGGGCTGTTGCTGGTTGCCGCCATCGTCATGGTGGTCAATCTGATCGTCGACCTATTGTACGGCCTGATCAATCCGCGCATCCGCCATAACCGCTGAAATATTCATGAATACAAAACAGCAACCCGGCCCCAACGAAAAACACAAAGACTCCTCGTGGGCGCGCCTGGCCGAGTTCTGGCACTATTTCAGCGAGAACAAGGGCGCCGTCGCCGGTCTGTCGGTGGTCGCCTTCGTCATTTTTCTGGCGCTGACCGCCGATATCATCGCTCCCCATTCACCCATCGAGCAATACCGGGACCACCTGTTGCAGGCCCCGGCCTGGCAAGAAGGCGGCTCGTGGGACTTTATCCTGGGCACCGACGCGGTCGGCCGCGACATGTTATCCAGGCTGATTCACGGCACCCGGTATTCCCTGTTCATCGGCTGTATTGTCGTTTCCATCGCGCTCACTTCCGGGATCACCCTCGGGCTTTTCGCCGGATTTTTCCGCGGCGCCGTCGATGTGGTCATCATGCGCGTCATGGACATCATCCTGGCCTTCCCTTCCCTGTTGCTGGCGCTGGTTCTGGTCGCCCTGCTCGGCCCCAGCCTGACCAACGCCATGATCGCCATCGCCGTCGTCCTGCAACCGCATTTCGTGCGCCTGACCCGGGCCCAGGTGATTTCCGAATCATCGCGCGATTATGTGACCGCATCCCGGGTCGCCGGGGCCGGCACCGGGCGGTTGATGTTCATCACCCTGTTGCCCAACTGCATGGCGCCGCTGATCGTTCAGGCGACCCTCAGTTTTTCGACCGCCATCCTGGATGCCGCCGCCCTCGGCTTTCTCGGCATGGGGGCGCAGCCGCCGACGCCGGAATGGGGAACCCTGCTGGCCGAAGCCAGGGAATTCATCCTTAGTGCCTGGTGGGTGGTGACCTTCCCGGGCCTCGCCATCCTGTTCACGGTGTTGTCCTTCAACCTGATGGGGGATGGTATGCGCGACGCCCTTGACCCGAAGTTGAAACGATCATGAGCCTGCTTGACATCAACAACCTGACGGTCGAATTCCAGACCTCCAGCGGCCTGTTCCGGGCCGTCGATGGTGTTGACATGACCGTCGAGCAAGGCGAGATCGTTTCCATCGTCGGCGAGTCAGGGTCCGGCAAAAGCGTCGCCATGCTGGCGGTCATGGGGTTGCTGCCGTGGACGGCCAACATTACCGCCGACACCCTCAGCTTTGATGGCGTCGATCTGCTTGATATGAACGCCGGCGGGCGCCGCAGCATTATCGGCAAGGACATGGCGATGATTTTCCAGGAGCCGGGAACCTCCCTGAACCCGTGTTTCACGGTCGGCTACCAGATCAAGGAAACCCTGAAAACCCATCTCGGCGGAACTGCGGCGGAGCGCCAGCAAAGGGCCATCGAGCTGCTCGATCAGGTCGGCATCCCGGAACCCGAACAAAGGCTTTCGGCGTTTCCCCATCAATTGTCCGGCGGCATGAACCAGCGCGTCATGATCGCCATGGCATTATCGTGCAATCCCCGACTGCTGATCGCCGACGAGCCGACGACCGCCCTTGATGTGACCATTCAGGCGCAGATCCTGGATCTGCTGGTCGATTTACAAGCCCGCCACGGCATGGCCCTGATCCTGATCACCCATGACATGGCCGTGGTCGCCGAAACCGCCGAACGGGTCATCGTTCAGTACGCTGGCCAGCAGGTCGAACAGCAAAATGTGCGCGGCCTGTTTTCGGCCCCCCGCCACCCCTATACGGCGGCCCTTCTGGATGCCCTGCCGGAACGCAGCCACAGTGATCGGCTGCCGTCGATTCCGGGGGTCGTTCCCGGCCAGGGCGACATTCCCGATGGTTGCCTGTTCCATCCCCGCTGCGCGCTGGCCACCGATCTTTGTCGCCAGCAGGCGCCGCAGGTTGAAAACGGCGTGCGCTGTCATACGCCGCTTAGCCAGGGAGCGCGATCATGAGCGATATCGTCCTCGAGGCACACGATCTCAAACGTCATTACGAAATTCGCCGGAGCATGTTCGCCGGCAGAGCCTCCCTGAAGGCCCTCGATGGCATCAGCTTTACCCTAAAGCAGGGCCAGACCCTGGCCGTGGTCGGGGAATCGGGGTGCGGCAAGTCGACCCTGGCGCGTCTGGTCACCATGATTGAAGAACCGACAGCCGGCCACCTGACCATCGCCGGTACCCCTATTAACGGCCCCGATGCGGTCAAAAGCCAAAGGCGTACTGTGCAGATGGTGTTTCAGGACCCCTACAGTTCCCTGAACCCGCGCCAGAAAATCGGCGCCATTCTGGAAGAGCCGTTGAAGATCAATACCGCCATGACGTCGGATCAACGCCGCGCCGCGGCTCACGCCATGATGGACCGTGTCGGCCTGCGCCCGGAATATTACGAGCGCTATCCCCATATGTTTTCCGGCGGCCAGCGCCAGCGTATCGCCATCGCCCGGGCGTTGATGCTCAACCCGGCCATCGTGGTGCTTGATGAACCGGTATCGGCGCTCGATGTATCGATTCAGGCCCAGGTGCTAAACCTGCTGGCGGACCTGCAAGACGAATTCAATCTGGCCTACCTGTTCATTTCCCATGACCTGAGTGTGGTCCGCCATGTGGCCGACCAGATCATGGTCATGTATCTGGGGGTTCCGGTCGAAAAAGGCGGGCGCGACGATATTTTCGACAACCCCCGCCATCCCTATACCCGGGCGTTATTATCGGCGACGCCGAAGGCCGATCCTTTTGCCGCGCGCGAGCACATCAGGTTGACCGGCGAACTGCCCTCGCCCATCGACCCGCCGGGCGGTTGCCCGTTTCACCCCCGTTGCCCGCTCGCCGATCAACGCTGCGGCGAGACCTTCCCGCAAACCGAAACCGTCGCCCCCGGCCACCAGGTGGCCTGCCACCGCTGGCGCGATTAAGGCTGGCGAGCACTTAATTATAAGGAGAAAAATATGACAAAGCGCCTGACCCCATCGGAGATTGCCCCGGTTATCGGGACCCTTTACCCGGCGCCCTTTGACCTGCCGTGCCGGCAACGCGGACGCACCAAGCTGGGCGACGCCGCCGGGCTGACCCAATTTGGCGTCAATTTGTTGCAACTGCCGCCGGGGGCATGGTCGAGCCAGCGCCACTGGCACAGCCATGAGGACGAATTTGTTTATGTCCTGTCCGGCGAAGTGGTGCTGGTCAGCGATGACGGCGAGGAAACCTTGCGCGCCGGGGATGCCGCCGGGTTCAAGGCTGGCCAACAAAATGGTCATACCTTGCAAAATCACTCGGAAAATGATGTTTTGGTGCTCGAAATCGGCTCGCGCCATGGCGATGATGCGGTCCATTATCCAGATATCGACATGATTGCCCCGGCAGGCGGAAAGCCAGCAACATATACTTTACGAGATGGCACCCCGTACCCCGAGAACAAGCGTCGATAGGATTCCAGGGGGGCAGCCATCCCGACCTGACCAAAATAGAATTGGCGAATCCGTATAAATCTACTCAATCATCTTGCCGAACTTTCGATTCAGGCCTATGATAGTACCTGAGCTAAGAAGTCGGGTTTACGTTTGATGCGTCCACCACTTATGAGGGCAATTCAAGTTATGGGGCAAAATGATTTCTGATCCGCAAATTTCCTTGCCGCGGGTAGCTGTAATTTTTCGTGAGGAGCAGCACCGCCGGGGAATTGAAAAGGCTTTAGGCAGTAATTACAAACTGTCGATGTTCGATGATGTGAGCGCCGCCAGCGATGCAATGGCCGCCTCGCCACCGAATGTCGCCTTGCTCGACTCTAGTATGGGGCGAAGCATTGAAATCGAGCGGTTGCTCCTGGCAAGCTCAGTCACACCGATTGTATTTATCAGCAAAAAAGATGTGGGACCGGGCGACTTGTTATCCCATGCCGGTAAGACAAACCGCTTCCTCGATTGGCCGCTTTCGACCCACGACCTGACCGAAACCATAAACGAACTGATCAACGAGAAGGCCGAAAAATCCTGGGAAAAGCTGCCGGAAGTCCAGCACAAACCGCTGAAGCTAACCATCCAGGCATATCAGGCTATTTCGTCCGCCATCGAGAGCGGCGCCCCCGTCAGCTTCAATGAAGCGGCCGAGAGCTGCATGCCGCTGGTCGATGCCGTCAAACAAAGCGCCCATCACGATCTCCTCGTCTCGGTGCAGTCCCATCACAACTACACCTATGTTCATTCCATGCGCGTCGCCACCCTGCTGACGCTTTTCGGCCACGGCATCGGCATCACGGGAACGGATTTGCTGACCGTATCGACGGGCGGCCTGCTCCATGACGTAGGCAAAATGGTGACCCCGCCCGAAATTCTCAACAAACCCGGCAAATTGTCCGACGAAGAGTGGCCGCTGATGCAGGAACATGTTGTCGAATCGGGAACCATTCTTCATGCCGGCAATGATGTCAAAAAGGGCGCGTACATCATCGCCGAACAGCATCATGAAAAGATCGACGGAACAGGCTATCCCCTGGGATTGAAGGGAAGCCAGTTGAATGAATTGGCACGCATGTCGGCAATCTGCGACATTTTCGGCGCCCTCACCGACGAGCGTTCCTACAAGCCGGCGTTCTCCGTCGAAAAATCATTCGGTATTCTTGAAAGCATGGACAAGGCCATCGATCAAAAAATGCTCGCCATGTTCAAGGAAATCTTCATTTTCACATCGCCCGGTTCGACCGCTTAACAGCGGTGGATATTTTCCCCGCCCCTATGTGTAGTGCTCGCAGGAAACGTTCGGCGAAAACGGATTCAGTTGATCCTTCGGATTTGCCATTTTCTTGAAATAAACATGCTGATCATGATGTGGCTCGAACACGTGGGCCTCGTCCTGGGTCGTGCTGGAATTATCCGCCATGGTGTCCCAGATGCGGCCGGCAAAACTCGGGGGCGCCTGATGACCCGCCATGTGCCACGCGTTCATGAACACCAGATTTTCCGCACCGACAAGGGCAAGGGACCCGTCCGCCTGCGGTTGATAAAGCAGGATAGCCGGGTTCATGAAGTCGGTGTGGGTGCTCATGCCGTCCACCCGTGGGGCCGTCGCCGTGATCTTCAACAGGGCCGGATTGATATAATGAATGCCCATGCCGCCCCATGCCGGGGGCAGCCCCTCGCTGGCGGCGGAAATACACTCGCCCGGCGGCGCCGGAATATAGCCTTCGGCCAGGGCAATCTTCACATCATTGAATCTTTCGGTTGCCAGGCGAATCTTCTCTATTTCCGCAGCCACATCGTGGGCTGTGGCAAACGTCGGCAGGCTTAACACCATTAGGCCCATGGCCGCGATGGTGATGCCCATTGTACGGATAAATTTGAAGCGCATTTTTTCCTCCCCATAAAAACACAGCGACTTGTACCATTTTTTTAGAACCATTGAAAGGCGACTTGACGCGCTCAATTCTCGGGTGGCTTCTGGCCCTGATGAAGGATCGGCATGATATCGAAGTAGGGACGGATGATGGGGGATTTCGACCGCTCGAACGCCTCCAGGGGGCCGTCGAAGAAAACCCGGCCCTCGTGCACCATCACAATGCGGGGGCGCAGGCGGCTGAGCAGGTCCTTGTCGTGGGTGATGATCACCGTGGTCCGGTCGCGACCAGATTTTTTAAACTCGTTATGGGTAGACACAATCAGATCCTGAACCTGGGCGGCGCTGGTCGGGTCCAGCCCGGTGGTCGGCTCGTCGTAGAAAATGACCAGCGGCTTCATGGCCAGCGCCCGGGCGATCGCTAGGCGTTTGGCCATGCCCCCCGACAGGTCGTGAACATCCCGTTGGAAAAAATCATCGTCCGTTGGCAAACCCACCGCATCCAGAACTTTGTGCGCAATCGGCCCGATCTCATCGAGTTCCATGTCTTTGACCTCGTTCAGCCACAGCGCGATGTTGTCGTAAACGCTGCCCGAGAACAGGGCATTGTTCTGAAAAACCACCCCCCAGTGCATGTGGATAAGGTCTATTTGGTGCGGGTCCAGTTCCGTCATGTCGACCAGAGGCCCCCCTTCCCGGTCGTGATCGGCGACCCGGATGTGGCCCTGGTCTGGATCCAGAAGCCCCAGAATATGATTCAGCAACACCGTCTTGCCGCACCCCGAACCGCCGACGATGGCGACAATGGCATTGCGGCGAATGGCAAGGTCGATGCCTTTCAAGGCATGATGGCCATCAAAAGACTTGTGCAGTCCCTCGATAAGGATTTCGACGGCGTCCTGTTCGAGGGCGATATTCCGCAGTTTCATCCCACTCGCCTCGGACAAAGCCTCGGTGCTTCCGGGGGATCGCCCGGTCAGCTTTTGGAAACTCTGAACCATATCTCCATACTCGTGACCCGTTACTGCCTGACTCATGATATATGCACGGTCCATACCTGCATCAATCCACCCTCCGGTGACTCACCCAGTATTATACACCTTTTATTTGTATACGGCCGGCGCGGCGAAAGCGGCAATAAGAGCCACGGCCCAAGGGGCATATATACGCATTATTCGATCCTCTCCCGGTTAAACCACAAACATGATAACTGATTGAATAAATAAAGGAATATAATTTATGTTGCTATTTTGTTCTTTTTATATTACAGTTATTAAATCACCCTGCTTTGACTCAAGCTTTGCCGCCATGAATAAGGAACCTGACATGATCAACGCCCCCACCCCGGAAACCGGACACACCTTCGCCCGGGAATTCGCCGCCCTCGGCTCGCTGTTCGCCAGCGGCTACCTGATTTTACTGGTCCTTTGATTTCATTGAATAAAATGGCTTTGTTTTTTCATTTTTTTTTCGCCGCCCGGCCCACTAAGCTGATATATACCATATGCTGTGGTTATATCGGCCATGGGTACATATTCTGAAAGCATAGAGCGACACGGTTATGGCTGATCTGTTCGACACGGCGGCGAAGAAAAAGACCCAAAAGAAGGCTGTTCCAAAGAAAAAGCCCGCACCCAAGGCAAAAGCCACCGCCAAGCCACCGGCCAAGGCGGCGACAGCCCCCAAACCCAAAGGCGGCGGCTATTCGGCCAAGGATATCGAGGTTCTGGAAGGGCTGGAGCCGGTGCGCCTGCGTCCCGGCATGTACATCGGCGGCACCGACGAGCATGCCCTTCACCACCTGGTCGCCGAACTGCTCGATAATTCCATGGACGAGGCCATCACCGGCCACGCCAGCCAGATCACCGTTGAATTATCGGAAGACCAGATTGTCACCGTGACCGATAACGGCCGCGGTATTCCCATCGACCCGCACCCCAAGTTCAAGAACAAGTCGGCGTTGGAGGTTATTCTGACGACCCTGCATTCGGGCGGAAAATTTTCCGGCAATGCCTACGAAACATCCGGCGGCCTGCACGGGGTCGGCCTGTCCGTGGTCAACGCGCTATCTGAAAAGCTGACCGTCGAGATTGCTCGCGACAAGGCCCTGTGGGCACAATCTTATAAACGTGGCAAACCGACCGGGCCCCTGAAAAAAATCGGCAAGGCGCCGAACCGCCGGGGTACCGCCATCAGTTTCAACGCCGATAGCCAGATATTCGGCAAAAACCCCCATTTCCGCCCGGCCATCCTGTTCCGCATGGCGCGCTCCAAGGCCTATCTGTTCCGGGGCGTGGAAATCCGCTGGAAATGCGCCGCCAAGCTAATCAAGGGCGATGACAAAACGCCGGACAAGGCGACCCTGCATTTTCCCGGCGGGCTGGCCGATTATGTGGCCTCGACACTGGAAGGCCGCAAGACCCTGACCCCGGTCCTGTTTTCCGGCGAGGCCAAACTGAATGGCGACTCCGGGGGCAAGGGGGGCAAGGCCGAATGGGCCGTCGCCTGGCCCATCGACGAGCAGGACTATTTCAATTCCTATTGCAACACCGTGCCGACGCCCCTTGGCGGGACCCATGAAAACGGCTTCAAGAGCGCCCTCAACAAGGGGCTTAGGGCCTATGGCGAACTCGTCCACAATAAGGGGGCGGCGAAAATCAGCGGCGATGACGTGCTCGGCGGGGCCTGCGTCATGCTCTCCGTGTTCATCGCCGACCCCCAGTTCCAGGGCCAGACGAAAGAAAAGATGGCCTCCGTCGAGGCCCATAAGCTGGTCGAAAACGCCGTCCGCGACCATTTTGACCACTGGCTGACTGGCGATCCCAATACCGCCAAGGCATTGCTCGAGCGTATCGTCGAGCGGGCCGAGGAACGCCTGCGCAAGCGCGACAACAAGGAAACCAAACGGGCCAGTGCCACCCGCAAACTCCGGCTGCCCGGCAAGCTGACCGATTGCACCCGCACCACCGCCGACGGCACCGAACTGTTCCTGGTCGAAGGCGACTCCGCCGGCGGCTCGGCCAAATCCGGCCGCCGCCGCGAGACCCAGGCCATTCTGCCGTTGCGCGGCAAGACCCTGAATGTGGCCAACGCCACCGACGACAAGATCCGCGCCAACCAGGAAATTCAGGACATGATAGAGGCCCTCGGCTGCGGCACCCGCGAGCGCTATAACGAGTCCGCCTTGCGCTACGAGCGCATCATTATCATGACCGATGCCGACGTGGATGGCGCCCATATCGCCTCGTTACTGATGACTTTTTTCTTTAAGGAAATGCCGCAACTCATTGAAGATGGTCATCTTTTTTTGGCACTTCCGCCGCTCTACCGGCTCACCCAGGGAACCCGCTCCCTATACGCCCGCGACGACGCCCACAAGGACGAGCTGCTGAAAAAAGAGTTTCCTGGCAAGGCAAAGGTCGAGATCAGCCGCTTCAAGGGCCTCGGCGAAATGCCGGCGGCGCAGCTCAAGGAAACCACCATGGACCCGGACAAGCGGACCCTGCTCCGGGTCATCCTGCCGCCCGGCCATTCCGACGACGACCGGATCGAACGCCGGGAAACCAATCGGCTGGTTGAAAACCTGATGGGCAAGAAACCGGAAATGCGCTTCAAGTTCATCCAGGAAAACGCCGAATATGTCCAGGCGCTGGATGTCTAGATGTCCTTGCACAGGCGCAGGGCGTCATAAATAGCGGCGTGGATGTTGCGCGATGACACCGCATCGCCGATCCGGTAGAGCCGGTATTGGCCATCGCCGTTGCGGTTAATACCCTGCGCCCGGCCGGCGATCAGGGCGTCATAATCGACGGCGCCCCGGTTTATGGAAGCGTCCTTGAGGTCGAAATAGAGGCCGTCCAGGGGCTCGGTGCCACATTCGACGACGACCTGCTCGACCAGCCGTTCGTCCACGCGGCCTGAATAGTCGCTGCCGATCTCCGCCACCAGCCCGTTGCCATCCCGGCGGACGGAGGCCAGGCGGCGGTTCAAGGTGATGGTGACATTGTGGGCCTCGAAGCAGCGGGCATAAGATACGTGGTTGAGGCCGCCGACATCGGGTGCGAAAAAGCGCTCCGGGGTGACGATCTCAAGCCTGGCCCCGGCCTCGGCGATTATTTCAGCGGCCTGCAATCCGGCCTGGCCGCCGTTATCGTCGAACAACAGCACGTTGGCGGCGGGCTTGATATTGCCGCTGAGGATATCCCAGCCGCTGTATGCAAGCTCGAACAGGGTGTCCGGGATGCCGCCGGTGGCGACGATCACCACGTCCGGCGCCTCGGCCAGCACATTGGCGGCCTCGGCCCAGATTCCGGTGCGGATGTCGACCCCGGCCCTGGCGCACATAGCCAGACGCCAGTCGATGATGCCGATCAGGTCGCGACGACGCGACGTTCTGGCCGCCAGCCGGACCTGCCCGCCCGGTTGTTCGGCGGCTTCGAAGACGACGACCGCATGGCCGCGTTCAGCCAGCACCCGGGCCGCCTCGAGCCCGGCCGGCCCGGCCCCGACGATGACGCATTTATGTTTGGGGTCCCTGGAAGTCAGGCCAGGAATAATATGCGGCATGGTCGCCTCGCGGCCGGTCGCCGGATTGTGCAGGCACAAAGCCTCGTGGCCCTCGTAGATACGGTCCAGGCAATAGGTGGCGCCGACGCAGGGGCGGATTTGGTCTTCCTGTCCGGCCATCACTTTGGCGGCAATGTACGGGTCGGCCATATGGGCGCGGGTCATGCCGACCATGTCGAGCTTGCCCGAGGCGATGGCATGGCGGGCCGTCGCCACATCGGCGATTTTGGCGGCGTGGAAGACCGGAAAGTTTGTTGCGGCGCGCACCTCTCCGGCGAAATCCAGATGCGGTGCGGACCCCATGCCCATCACCGGGATGACACCCGACAGCGCCGCGTCGGTTTCGATATGACCGCGGATGATGTTGAGGAAATCGATCTTGCCGCCGAAGGCCAGACGGCGGGCAATATCGACGCCTTCTTCGCGGCTCAGTCCTTTTTCCCAGTCCTCGTCGGCGACCATGCGAATGCCGACGATGAAATCCGGCCCGACGGCATCCCTGATGACGCCGAGAATCCGATGGGTAAAAGAAAGCCGGTTGTCGAGGGATCCGCCGTGTTCGTCATCCCGCAAGTTGGTCGCCGGCGACCAGAACCCGTCGAGCAGATGGCCATAGGCTTCCAGCTCTATGCCATCCATGCCCGCCGCCTGCATGCGCTGGGCGGCGGCGGCGTAATCGGCGGCGATGCGGTTCAGGTCCCAGTCCTCGGCCTGTTTCGGGAAAGCCCGGTGGGCCGGTTCGCGGACCGGCGACGGCGCCAGCACCGGCAGCCAGTCGGCCTTGTTCCAGTTGGTCCGGCGGCCAAGATGAGTCAACTGGATCATCACCGCCGAGCCATGCTGGTGGCAGTCATCGACCAGCTGGCGCAACCACGGAACGATTTCGTCTTTGTAAGCGTGCAGATTGCCGAAGGCGGACGGCGAATCGGGTGAAACGATGGCCGAGCCCGCCGTCATATTGAGGGCGATACCGCCCTTGGCCTTTTCCACATGATAAAGTCGGTATCGCTCTTTCGGCATACCGCCTTCAGAATAGGCAGGCTCGTGGGCCGACGACATGATGCGGTTGCGTAGCTCCAGATGCTTGAGCTTATAGGGTTGCAACAGGGCGTCTTTTTCGGACATGGCGACCTCAGGTGATCGGAATTTCGCCTTTTTCAAGCCCGGTGTCGGCGGGCACCCCGAGCATCAGATTCAGGTTCTGCACTGCTTGTCCCGACGCTCCCTTGCCAAGATTGTCGAGCAGCCCCATGACCACCGCTTGTCCGTTTCCGGCATTACCGAAAACGTGCAGGTGCATTTCATTGCTGCCGTTCAGGGCCTCTGGCTCGAGGCCCACCATACGGGCAGAATCGGCCAGTGGCATAACCTTGACGAAGCGCTGCCCGGCATAGTGATCGGCAAGCGCCTTATGGATATCTTCAGGGGTCGGCTGACCATCCAGCGACCACAACTGAAGCGGCGCCTGGACGATCATCCCCTGACGAAAACGCCCGACACTGGGCACAAACAACGGCGCATGGTCGAGACCGCTCCAAGCCTGAATTTCCGGAAGATGCTTGTGATCAAGAGACAGACCGTAAACCTGAAACGCAGCATCCGTGTGATCATTGGCGGAAGCATCCTCGAAAGCCGCAATCATTTTTTTGCCGCCACCGGAATAGCCCGAAATGGCATTCAGGGTGATCGGGGTATGCGCCGGCAAAATTCCGGCCACGACCAACGGGTGCAAGATGGCCACCGATGTGATGGCGTAGCAGCCCGGATTGGTCACCCGCTTGCCCGCCGCAATCAATTCCGCCTGTCCGGGCTCATATTCCGGAAACCCGTAGGTCCAGCCATTGGCCGTCCGGTGAGCGCTTGATGCGTCAATGACCCGGACGGAAGGATTGTTGATCAGGGCAACGGCTTCCCTTGCCGCATCGTCGGGCAAACAAAGAATAACGATGTCGGCATCGTTCAGCATTTCGGCGCGCCGAATCGGGTCCTTGCGCTCGGAATCACCCAGCGTCAGAAACGTCAGATCATTTCGGCCTTCAAGCCGGGCCCTGATCTGCAGTCCGGTAGTTCCGGCCTCACCATCGATAAAAACTTTTGCCGTCATCTTTAATTCCTAACATTTTTAACAGGATAGAGCATACCCATTCGATAAAATTTTATTCATATTTAAATCAATAAAATCAAAGTTTTAATTGCACATTATTATTTTGAAATCATTCCGATGCCGCCATAGATTCAGATCATCGAGCAAGCGATTCGTGTCCACTGAAACAACAGGCGAGATATAGTCATGATTGAAAGCATTCCATTATCCACCATCGTTAAGCCGGGCGCGGAGAATGCTCCAAAAGTTTGGGATGCCGGCGATGCAAAGCGTGTCAACGGCGTCGAAGTTTCCAAAAACAAGGGCATTGAACGCACCGTCCAGCTATACGCCGGCGTGTCCGCTTCGTCGAAAAAAAATGTCCTTGACCAGGTCGGCCTGACGTTGAACAGCCTGCTGACGGCCCAGTCGGCCACTTCCTCTTCCCAGCCCCCGAAATCGCCTTACGAAGCGGCCAAGCAGGAAGAAGCAAAACGTCCTAATTACACGAATATCGACGCCTAATACGATCATAATCCTTGCCTTTCCAAAAGGGCCCTGGTGTGAGCAATCGACACGAAAAAGGGGCGTCCCGCAGGGGATGCCCCTTTTGATTGGGGGCAATCCTGACGGTATAAGGCTTCGAGAACCAGAAGCATTAGATAAAATTTTATCTAAATTTTAGACAAAATTACGCGCAAATTATTGTTTTGATTTCGTAACGTATGCTTCATATATTACAGACACCAGATAATGAATTCACATTTAACAAATTACCTACGGGAACAGTCATGATAGAAAGTATTTCAGCTCCTAACTACATCAAGCCCCCCACGGAGAATGTACAAAAAACCGAAGACAGTTCCCCGAAGGTCGATGACACGGGAAATGCAAGCCGTGTTAATGGCATCAAGGTTTCCGAAAGTTCGGAAAGCAAGGGTGGAGAGAACTCCTCCCAGCGGCACGACGATCCCTCTTCACAGCAGGGCAATGGCAAGGCCAACCTGTCATTGGATAGCCTGGTGACTGCGCAGTCTGCCAAATCCAGTACCTCGCAACCGCAGAATTCAACTTATGAAGCGGCGCAGCAGGAACAGTCGGCCAATAGCCATAATGCGGGTCAGGCGCCTTCTGATGAGCCGAGTTATGCGAATACGGATATCTCCGCCTAAAAACTTCCTTCCCCTTTTCTTAAAAGGGCCCTGGTTACAACAATAGATACGAAAAAGGGGCGTCCCGCATGGGACGCCCCTTTTGATTGGGAACCGAGCCTTGCGGTTTAACGTTTCGAGAACTGGAAGCTGCGTCGGGCCTTGGCGCGACCATACTTCTTGCGCTCCACGACACGGGAGTCACGGGTCATGAAGCCGCCCTTCTTGAGGACAGGCCTGAGCGACGGCTCAAAATAGACGAGCGCCCGGCTGAGGCCATGACGGATGGCGCCAGCTTGTCCCGACAACCCACCACCAGTGACGGTGCAGGTAATATCGTACTGGCCTTCCCGTGCGGTGGTGGCAAACGGCTGATTGATGACCATACGCAGAACCGGACGGGCAAAATATGTTAAGACATCCCGGCCGTTAACGGTGATCTTGCCGGCACCCGGCTTGATCCAGACACGGGCGATGGCGTTCTTGCGTTTGCCGGTGGCGTAGGCGCGGCCAAGATCATCGATCTTCGGCTGAACTGGCGCATCGGCATCCGGTTCTACGGGTGCGCTAACGACTGTTTCCACCACTTCTGCCGTTTCGACAGGAGCGTTGGAGCTGGCCATCGCTTCCTTAAGATTTTCGAGGGTTGTGACTTCTTCGGCCATGGGGTTAGGCGCTCCTCTTGTTCTTCGGGTTCATTGCGCCGACGTCCAGGACTTCAGGCTGTTGGGCTTCGTGCTTATGCACAGAACCGGCATAAACGTGCAGCTTTTTCATCTGCTGACGGCCCAGCGGATTGCGGCTGATCATCCGTTCGACGGCCTTGATGACAACCCGTTCCGGGTGGGCCCCTTCCAGGACCTGACCGGCGGTGCGGCTTTTGATGCCGCCCGGATAGCCCGTGTGCCAGTAATAAACCTTATCGGAGCGCTTCTTGCCGGTTAGCTGCACCTTGTCTGCGTTTATGACGACAATGTTGTCGCCACAATCCATATGCGGCGTGTACATCGGCTTGTGCTTGCCACGCAGATGCGTAGAAATGACCACGGCCAGACGGCCAAGGACGATATTTTCAGCATCAATAATGAACCACTTGCGCTTGATATCCGACGGCGTTGCAGAAAATGTCTTCATCTTGTTCTCTTGACCCGTGAAATAGGGGTTAAACTGTCTGTAGAGCGCTGGTTTTTAGGGCAAGGAATGACCAGTGTCAATCAAAACATTCCCGAAAAACCGAATAATAACGGGGGGTTACAAATGCGGTACTATAATACCCTGCCTGCCTCCCCTAAATCGTCTTTTTGCTTGCCCAGCCATGATCGGGCGATCATTTTAAAACTCTGACGTAACATCGTTTTGAATAAAGGATTTAAGGCCTTGCCCCTGTTTGAATGGACCGCTGACATGAGCATCGGCATAGAAGTCATCGACACCGACCACAAGATGCTGGTCAGCCTTATCAACCTGCTCGACGACGCCATCGCCAGTGGTGCCACCAAAGAAACCACCGGTAGCGTCCTGAACGCCCTTTACGATTACACCGACTACCATTTCCGCCGTGAGGAAATGATGATGGAGGCCTGCGCCTACCCTGAAATTGAAGGCCATATGAAAAGCCATATTTCGCTAAAATCCCGGGTTATGGAAATTCGCGATGATTACGACAAGGGCGAGAATGCCAATATTGAGCACGATATCCTTGAGTTTTTGAAAAACTGGCTCAAAGAGCACATCATGGGCCGCGACCGCCTGTACCAATCGGCCATGGCATCTCATCCGGACGAGATCGAACAGGCCAACCAGAAATTCCTTAAATCTCCCGCTTGGCCGGAGAATCAATCATGACGGATCAAGCACCCGAATCACCGCTGGTGCTGCGCGAAGACAGCGACGGCGTCGCCACCCTGACCCTCAACCGCCCTGACAAGCGTAACGCCCTATCCATCAGCATGCTGGAAACCCTGCAAGGCGCCCTTTCCGCCGTCGCCGATGACAAATCAATACGCGCCGTCGTCATTGCCGCTAACGGTCCGGCCTTTTGCTCCGGTCATGACCTGAAGGAAATTCGCGCTAATCCTGGATGTCAGAATTACGATGCCCTGTTTACACTTTGCTCGGATGTGATGAGGGCAATCACCCATTTACCACAGCCGGTGATCGCCCGCGTTCATGCACTGGCGACGGCAGCCGGTTGCCAACTGGTCGCCAGCTGCGATCTTGCGGTGGCTGCAAAATCAGCATGGTTCGCAACGCCGGGCGTTCATATCGGGTTGTTCTGCTCGACCCCGATGGTGCCACTGAGCCGTAACATCGGGCGGAAACAGGCAATGCAGATGCTGGTTACCGGCGATCGTATCGACGCGGAAACAGCCGAACGCTGGGGGTTGATTAATCAGGCTGTAGAAGATGATCTTCTGGACAAGGCGGTCGCCGAACTAACTGCCAAGATCACATCAAAATCTCCCCTGACTCTGAAAATCGGCAAGGAAGCTTTCTATCGTCAACTGGAAATGGATATCGATACCGCCTATGCCTACGTCACCGAAACCATGACAGTGAATTTGATGTCATACGATGCCGAAGAGGGTATTGATGCGTTCCTGGAAAAACGCAAACCGCAATGGTTAGGAAAATAATTATACAAAAAATATATTCGATTAATGAATACAAGCTATTCTTCGAATATTAAGATTCGGAGCAAGGTATGACGCTACCTCTTAAACTTCAGGTTTTCGAAATCATAGAGTCGTCCGTCAAGAACGACTGGCGGGGTCGTTGGTTCGACCTGTTCATGATGGGACTGATCATCTGCAATGTCACCGCCGTGATCGTGGAAACCCTGCCCGGTCTCGCCGAACATCATTATGCCTTCCTCGATGCCTTCGATACCTTCTCCGTTATCATATTCACCATCGAATACCTTGCCCGGGTCTGGGTATGCACGGAAAACCTGACCGACGGTTACGAGCATCCGGTGACCGGGCGGATCAAATACATGCTGACGCCGCTGGCGTTGATCGACATCATCGCCATTGCGCCGTTTTATCTGGTCATGTTTTTCTCTGTCGACCTTCGGTTCATGCGGGTGTTCAGGCTACTCCGGCTATTGAAACTGACACGCTATTCGCCAGCCATCGAAACATTTGCCGCGGTGCTTAAGGACCAGCGCCGGCCTCTCGGTGCCGCCATGGTCGTGATGGTGATGCTGCTGGTTTTCGCATCTTCCATCGTCTACCTGTTCGAGCGCGAAGCCCAACCGGTTGACTTTGCCTCCATCCCCCATGCCATGTGGTGGGGGCTGGCGACCCTGACCACGGTAGGTTACGGCGACGTTACCCCGATCACCATGGGCGGGCGACTTTTCGGAGCCGTGATCATGGTGCTGGGCATCGGCATGTTCGCCCTGCCTGCCGGTATCCTGACCTCCGGTTTTACCCATGAAATTAAGCGCCGTGATTTCTCCGTCACTTGGCGACTGGTCGCCGGCGTGCCGCTGTTCGCTGAACTGGATGCCATTAAAATTTCAGAAATCGCCAGCCTTTTACACCCGAGACAGGTGCCATCCAGGTACGCCATCGTCAAACGCGGAGAATTTGCCGATGCCATGTATTTCATCGTTACCGGTGAAGTTGAGGTCGATATTCATCCGGTACCCAAAAAGTTGAGCAACGGAGAATTTTTTGGCGAGATCGCATTGCTAAAAGATTGTGAACGCACTGCCACGGTCACCGCATTGACCGAGTGTCAGCTTCTATACCTGGACTCCCATGACTTTCACCGCCTGCTGCACGCCAACCCGGAAATCCGCGAAGACATCGAGAGTGCAATGAAACATCGCCTGGCTGAACTGGAAGCCGACGATACGGACCCTTAATTCAATTATCGTAACGGGAAACCTCGAGTAGGTTGCCGTCCGGGTCGCGGAAATAGACCGACATCATCGGCCCCTCGGCGCCGGTGCGGGCCACCGGCCCTTGCAGGATATCAACGGCCGCAGATTTCAAATGATCTATGATATCTTCGATGGTGCTTTCGGTGATCAGGCACAGGTCGCTTGATCCAGGGATGGCCATGGCGGCGCGCGGCGTAAATTCGTTACCGGATTCATGCAGATTTATTTTCTGCTTCCCGAAGCTCAATGCCCGGCGAGTAACGCCGCCGACATCAAATGTCACCGGTTCCATGCCAAGAACCCGGGCGTAGAAATCGCAACTGACGTCGAGATCAACAACAGTCAGCACCAGATGATCGAGATGTAATATTTTCATTTCTCTTCCCTATTCGACCGCTGCCGACGTTATCGTCAATGCCCGTTCGTTCGGCAACAATAGCACGGCTGCGGCGGCGACGGCTGCAATGCACGCCAACACGACAAACAACCAATAAAAGCCGCCGGTATAATCATAAAGAGTGCCTTCCAGAAGAACTCCCAGGCCGCTAAGCCCGAAGGCGAGGATGAATTTCAGGCCGAAGGCCAACCCCCGCCATTGGCTTGGCGCGTAACGTGCAACCAGGCTGTTTTCGGCCGGCAGGGCGCTGGTGTTCATGGATACCATGATCACGGCAACGATGATCAGCGCGGTGCCGCTGAACGATCCGGCAAGCATCAGGAATGGCACCTGAAGGGTGAAGGCGATCAAGTAAACCCATTTCAGGGGATACATGTCGGCCAGCCTGCCCGCTATAATCTGCATAGCGCCAGCGATGAGATAAACCGTGGCAAATAGTATCGATACACCGAGCACACCGTCGCTGGCCAGATCGCTCAAGCGCTCGGTAAAAACCTTGGGCAATGCCGGTTGCGTCGCCTGATAGATAATGCCTGAGCATAGCATGGTTACTGTCAGCACCATGAAGGCGCGCACCATGTCGCTTTTTGTGGCTGGCTCGTCCACCTTGCGGTCAACCCGGGTTTCAATAATCAGGCCGCGCCAGATCAGCCAATAGAACAAGGCCCCTGTGATCAACAGCACGATGCCGGGCACGATGAAGGCAGCGTGCCAGCCGTATCCATCAATCAATAGGCCGGCGGTGAGCGCCGCCGCCGCGGGACCGATGCCGCCGAAAACGCCGTTGATCCCCAGCGCGGTGCCGCGGTTGACGGCGTGGCGCACCAGCCAAGCCATGCCGACGGGATGATAGATAGATGAAAAAAGCCCGGTCACCGCCAGCGATACTGCAATAAGAAGTGGCGTCGACGAATACCCGGTCAATAACATCCCAGCGCCGGTGCCGACGTAAAAAAGCCCCATCATGCCTGTCGAGCTCCACTTGTCGCCCAACCATCCGGCCAACGGTGCCGCCAGTCCGTAAAGCACATTTCCAGCGACGATCAGCGTCACAACTTCGCCATGTGTCATCGACAGGTCGTTTTCCAACGACAGCGCAACCACGTAAAAGATCGGCGCAAACAGGTGCGAGTATGAATGTCCGATGCACGAAAAGCCAAGTGACAGGCGCGCCGACAGAATTTCAGATTTACTGGTCATTGCCTTTTACCAAAAACAGCGATGGCATTTTGATATAAGGTCAGCCGCTGCATGTGGTCAGCTGCGGTGCCGCCCAAGCAGTTTCCATGCCGCTGGTAACAGGGCCGCCGCCAGCACAAGCTTGGTCAGGTCGCCAAGCACGAACGGCGTCAATCCCCACTCGATGATCGGCTTGTCCCATCCGAACAGTATTCCCAGCCACAACAGGCCCGGCCCATAGATCAACACATTACCAACCAACATGGCCAGTGCCGTGGTCAGGATGTTGCGGTCCCAGCCACGTTCGGCGAGCCAGCCGGTGGCCGCCGCGGCAATGGCGAAACCAACAAGGTATCCGCCTGTGCTTCCCATCATGTAGGCAAACCCGATGCCTTTTTCTGGGGTTCCGACGAATACCGGCAGGCCCATCGCCCCTTCGGCCAGATACAGCAGCACCGTTGCCGCCCCCAACCGCCAGCCGTAGGCCATGCCAATGCTCAGAACGACAAACGTCTGCATGGTCATGGGCACCGGGTAGAACGGCACCTGGATCTTGGCCGCAGCCCAGATCAGCAAGGAACCGACAATGGCCAGAACCGTTGCACGCATGGCCTTTTGCATGGCGCTTTGTTCCACTATCGTGGGCCAGAGCGCGGCCACCAGGGTATGTGACCTCGGGTCAATTGCTTGCATGTCGTTCTCTCCCATAAATACAGGTGGCCTGAGTTGAGTCCCTGAATACCCGATTCGGCGGCAATCTGGAAAGCTTTTCACCCCTCAGGGGGACTGGCGCTGGTAACGGCTGTCGAGGATTATTTCCTTGTCAGGCCCGGTCACAAACCAGTTAGAGCGCCACACATCGGGCCCGTCGATACGAAAGGCGCCCCGGTAGGTATCTTCGTTGCAGAGATGCTCGACTGTCCAGAAACCGGTCGAAAGGTCAAGATGATGGAACAGCCTGCCGTCTTCATAATGAACTTCGGCCCTGTGGGGCTCCGGGAAGGCATATCCGTATACCCGGTGCACCGTTTCCAGGTAATCGCCAAAACGCAGTTCGCCTTCTTCCCGGTATTCAAACCGGTCACCGGCCGGGCCGATCACCGCATGGCCCTGCATGGCGCCCGGCATATTCTGGCGTAAATCGTTGATGGTGCGCGACAGGCTCCATCCGCCTTCCAGAAAGGCGCGAATATCTGTGATGGGCCAGGCCCCCTCGGCTGACATGTCATCCATGGGATAAAACCTAGGACATTTTCTCCAACTCGTCGCTGATTTTTACCAGCACCCCGTCCCAATCGCCGGGTGCGGACTGGCGGAACAGCCGCATCGACGGATACCAGGGGCTGTCGCCGCGATCCAGCATCCAGCGCCAGTCGTTTGGCAGTGCCAGTAACATCCAACACGGAACCCCGAGAGCGCCGGCCAGATGGGCAATGGCGGTATCGACGGAAATCACAAGGTCGAGCCCGGAGATCGCCGCCGCCGTGTCGGTGAAATCTGTAAAGCCCGAGCCCAGGTCGATGATGTTCAGGGGGAGTATGGTTTCTTCAATAGGTCGTTCCTTTTGCAGGCTATAGAAGCCGATGCCGTCGTTTGTCAGATGTTTCACGAACAGTTCAAGCGATGCCGAACGGTTGTGATCGTTCAGGTGCACCGTACCGCCACGCCAAACCAGCCCGACCTTCAGGCCGCTCCCCCCGGCCGATGGGCCGGTCGTCGCTTTCAGGTAGGGAATATCGGCCGGAATTGTCTCCAGCGTAGTGCCCAGCAGGCCAGGTAAACTCAGAAGCGGCACGTGGACATCATAAGGTGGCAACTCATCGCCACGGGCGATGACAGAGATGCCATCATCCATACCGGACAGCAAGTCAACCAGCGACGACTGACATTCCAGCGTCACATCGCCCCCCTTTCCGGCCAATAGAGGCAGATAACGGGCGAACTGAATGGTATCCCCCAACCCTTGCTCGGCGAAGACCAGCAAGCGGCGTCCGTTCAGCTCCGCTCCGTCCCACGGCTCACCGGGGAGGTCACGGGCCTCGACCAGGCCCGGAATGCGCCTGCGCCACTCGAAACCGGCAAAGCCTTGCTTCAAGTCGCCTTCCATAAACGATGCCATGGCCATATTGTAATGGGCTTCGGCGTAGCCGGAATCGATTTCGATGGCGCGGCCATAACAGGCGCGCGCCGCATCGAAACGCCCCGAATCCTTGAACAGGTTACCCATATCGTTGTGGGCTTCCGGCTGTCCGGGATTCAGGTCCAACGCTTTCTGTAAATAGGCTCCGGCTTCATCAAACTGACCCCTTTCGGTCAACAGACAGCCCAGATTGCGAAGGGCAACGCCATAATCCGATTGAAGTTCGATGGCGCGGCGAAAACTGCTCTCGGCTTCCTGGGTCTTGCCCCCATCCCTGAGCATGTTGCCCAAATTGTTATGGGCCATGGCGTAGTCGGGTTTCAGCTTCAAGGCCCGGCGATAGCATTGCTCCGCCTCGGCCGGGTTATTCATGGCTGCCAGAACATTGCCCAGGTTATTTTGGGCGGTAAAATGACCTGGATAGGAGGCGACCGCCTTGCCGATCAGGTCGGCGGCGGCGGCAAGATTGCCATTTTCGTGTTCGATGACACCGAGCAGATGATTGGCCTCGACATTATCCGGCTCGGACTCCAGAATTTGCCGATACATCACTGATGCCTCAAACAGCTGCCCCTGCTGATGCAGGCCAAAGGCCTTGTTCAATTGTTCAGGCATCGCCGACGGAGGCGGTCCGTCCCCTTGTTTTTTGGCCAATTTGGACTGGCGTCTTTTTTCTTTTCTGTTCATGACGCTCACACCCTAGCTTTTTCCACCACCGACGGGGAGCCGTTTCTTTATTGGCCCGCATCATCGAAATCGCCAAATGATCGCCCCCACGGAGCGGAGGCGAAAATCAGGCGGCGGTAGGTAAAATAGAGTTGTTGGCGTCCCCAACGGGATTCGAACCCGTGTTGCCGGCGTGAAAGGCCAGTGTCCTAGGCCTCTAGACGATGGGGACCCGTTGTTGAACAGCGGCTTACATATACGCCGTGGTCCATAAAATCAAGCATTTCTGCCCCTACCCTTTCGTGTGTTCTCAGCCGCCCCGGTGGGCCATAATATCCCCACAGATTGAATATTCCCGTTTATACTTATTAATACGCATTATCCCTCCGGAGGAATTCATTACATGTTGCAGGGTAAAGTTCTGGTCGCCCAGGGTGGCGGGCCGACCGCGGTTATTAACCAGTCCTTGGTCGGCGCCGTGCTTGAAGCACGCAAATTTGCCGGTGTGGAGCATGTTTACGGCTCGCTGCACGGCATTTCCGGCATCGTCAACGAGGATTTCCTCGACCTGACCCAGGAAACCACCGCCAACCTTGAGCGTGTCGGCAATACACCCTGCTCGGCCCTTGGCTCGACCCGCGACAAGCCCAACGAGAAATATTGCCGGGAAATCTTCAAGGTGCTGAAGGCCCATGAAATCGGCACCTTTTTCTACATTGGCGGCAACGATTCATCGGATGCCCTTAAAATTCTGACCGCCATGGCGAAAAAGGATAATTACGACCTGACCGGTATCCACATCCCCAAGACCATCGACAATGACCTGCCGGTCAACGACCACACGCCGGGCTTTCCATCCGCCGCCCGTTTCGTGGCCAGCGCCTTTGCCGGCATCAACCAGGACAACATGGCCCTGCAAGGCGTCTATGTTGGTGTCGTCATGGGCCGCCACGCCGGATTCCTGACTGCCGCCGCAGCCGGCGCCCATACTTTTGCCGGTGATGCACCGCACCTGATCTACCTGCCCGAACGCACCTTCGACATGAACAAGTTCGTCAAGGACGTAAAGCGTGTTTACGACAAGCATGGCCGATGCGTCATCGCCGTTTCCGAAGGCATCCACGATGCCAAGGGTGCGCCGATCGTCACCAAGCTGGCGAAAAACGTCGAACGCGACGCCCACGGCAACGTCCAGCTTTCCGGTACCGGCGCTTTGGCCGACCTGCTGACCGACGCCATTAAAGCCAAGACCGGCATCAAGCGCGTGCGCGGCGACACCTTCGGCTATCTGCAACGCTCGTTCCTTGGCTGCGTGTCCGACGTTGACCAGCGTGAAGCCCGTCAGGTCGGCGAGAAAGCGGCCCAGTTTGCCAATTTCTCCAACCAGAAAAGCGGCACCGTGACCATCCACCGGGTCGGCGATTACGCGGTTGAATATCGCTTAAGCAAGCTTGAGGCCGTCGCCGGGTTGACCAAGGTCATGGCCGATAACTTCATCAACAAGGACGCCAACGGGGTGACGCCGAAATTCATGGAATACCTTAACCCGTTGCTTGGTTCCAACATGCCGGAAATCGGCCGTCTGGACCCCAGCAACAAGGTCAAAAAGATACTGAATAAATAATCCAGGGGGTTTGCGGGGGGAAGAAGCGGGACGCGCCTCATGGGTGCGTCCCGTTTTTTATTCACCAAATGGCCGCCGCGTCATCGACAATCAGTTGCGGGCTCGATCGCCCCTGCCAGGTGTTAATGCGGATTTTTCCGGCGATATGGAAAGGCGCGCCGCCATGCTTTAACAGCGCCTGGCCCATGTCACTTTCGACCGCCCGAAAAGCAATGGCGTTTAGGCGTTTGCCGCTATCGTCCGTCAGCGTCAGTTTCAGGTGACTCTGGTCACGGCCGACCGGGTCCGCGTAAGCAATGCTGGCGCCGGTAATGACAAATCGCGGTTCCGGATTGCCGGCCCCGTAGGGACCGACCTGCTCCAGCACTTCGGCCAGTTCAAGTGTCACGCCCCCAACCTTGATTCCGGCGTCGATATTCAGTCCGGGAATATCGGGGCGCGCATCCATGGCATCGACCAGGCGTTCATTTAAGAAGGATTTCAATTCGTCGATGCGGGCGCGCTCAATGGTCAAGCCTGCAGCCATGGGGTGGCCACCGCCCTTGGTTAAAATGCCAACCTGACGAGCGGCGATGATGGCGGCCCCCAGATCGATGCCGGGAACGGAACGCCCGGAACCGGAGCCCGTGTCACCATCCAGAGCAATAACCAGCGATGGCCGGTCGAATCGTTCCTTCAGGCGGCTGGCAACGATGCCGACGACACCCGGATGCCAGCCCTCGCCAACGACAATGACCATCGCCCCCCTGCCCTGTTGTTCCTTTTCTGCCATATCGAATGCCTCGGCCAGAACCTTGGCTTCAATATCCTGGCGCTGGCGATTCAATTCATCCAGGTGGGCGGCAATTTCAGTCGCTACCTGTCGGTCGTCACTACCGAGCAAACGGGTACCCAGATCGGATTCGCCGACCCGCCCGCCGGCATTGATGCGCGGCCCCAGGATAAATCCGGCATGGTACGAACCCGGTGGCTCATCGATACCGGCAACGTCAGCCAGCGCGGCCAGCCCGGCATTGCCGCGCCCGGCCATGACCGTCAATCCCTGACGGACCAGCGCCCGGTTGACCCCGTTCAGCGGTACCACGTCACAGACCGTACCCAGCGCCACCAGATCAAGCCACTGGCGCAGGTCTGGCTCAGGCCGGGTTTTGTACCATCCTGCCTTTCTCAAAGTTCTGTTAATGGCGACAACCAGCAGGAATGTCACGCCGACGGCGGCCAGTTGCCCAAGTCCGCTGGCATCATCAAGCCGGTTCGGATTGACGACGGCGACGGCGGTCGGCAGGTTGGCTTCCGCCGCATGGTGATCGACAACGATAACATCCAGCCCGGCGGCGGTCGCCGCCGCCAGGGGCTCATGGGATGTGGTCCCGCAATCGACGGTGACAACCACCGACGCCCCCTCGTCGCGCAGTTTTAGCAATGCCGCCTCATTTGGGCCGTAGCCTTCCTTGAGGCGATCGGGAATGTAAACCACCGACCGCGCACCTAAGGCATTTAAAAACCTTTTTAGCAAAGCCGATGATGTCGCCCCGTCGACATCGTAATCGCCAAATACGGCGATCTGTTCATCTTGCATGACGGCAAGGGCCAGCCTTTCGGCGGCAACTTCCATGTCTTTAAGAACGGCCGGGTCCGGTAACATTTCCTTGAGTGTGGGCTCTAGAAACAGCGCCGCATCTTCAAGGCTGACCCCTCGCGCATTGAGCACGCGCCCGACCACTTCCGGTACACCGAGTCTTTGCGATAATGCCAGCGAAAGCCGGTCATCGACAGGTCGAGCCTGCCAATGTTTCCCACCGAGTGACCTGGCTACGCCAAGAAAACTTGTCTCAGTCACGGTGGCGGCCGAACTGGTGATAGCCATCTATGTACCTGAGGGTTCCGGTTTTCGAACGCACGACCAGTGACTGGGTGACGGCAATGCCCTCAACTGACTTGATGCCCTTCAGCAATGCCCCATCGGTGATACCGGTGGCGGCAAAGGTTACATCGCCGGACGCCATTTCATAGGTGTCATATTTTTTATCCACATCGGTAATGCCGACGCTATTGGCCTTCGCCCGATCGGCCTTGTCACGAATGACCAGCCGCCCCTGTATCTGTCCGCCAACGCAGGCCATAGCCGCCGCCGACAGCACACCTTGCGGCGCGCCGCCGGTGCCCATGTAAATATCGATACCACTTTGCGTGCGCGTGGTGGCGATAACCCCTGAAACGTCGCCATCTGCAATCAACAAGATGCGGGCGCCGGCGCTGCGGATTTTAGAAATAATCTCTCCGTGCCGGGGGCGATCCAGTATGCAAACCACAAGATCACCCACATCGACGCCTTTAGCATCGGCAAGGGACTTTAGATTTTCAGCAGGCTCCTGGTCCAGATCGATGATGCCATCGGGCAGACCGCCACCGACGGCGATCTTATCCATGTATATATCGGGAACATTCAGGAAGCCGCCATTCTCTGCCATGGCAATCACCGACAGGCCATTTGGCTCGCCCTTGGCGACAATGGTCGGGCCTTCAACCGCCATCAGGGCGACATCAACAGATGGCCCATCGCCGGTGCCTGCCTTGTCGCCAACCAGCAGTTTTTCACTGCCGTTACCTGCGGCCTCGCCAATTATGATGGTGCCGTCCATCTGCAACGCCTGTAGAGAATCGAACATGGCTTCAACGGCGGCCCGGTCAGCAGCCGCTTCATCGCCCCGGCCCATCCATTTGCTGGCAGCGCGGGCGCCTGCCTCGGTGACGCGCACCGCTTCCATGGCAAGGTTGCGTCCGGCGTGTTTTTTATCCGCCATCTGCGCTATCTCCTACAGGTTCTCAATACGGATCATCACCGGGGGTTCGACGATGCCGTCGACTTTTGCAATGGCCTCAATAACCCTGACCGTACGCGCCTCCTCGGTTTCGTGAATCGTCATCACCACGGGCACCACTTCGTCCGGCGAACGGCCATACTGCAGGACTGATTCCATAGACACCTCATGGTCGCGCAATATGGCTGCGACGTCGGCAAAAATACCAGGCCGGTCGATGACCATCAGGCGAATGTAATAAGCGCCGAAATGACGATCCATGGGGGCGGGCTCAGGCGATTTTAAATCTACCGCCGGTATGGCGAACGTTGGAATTTTTAAGCCCCGTGCAATGTCGACGATGTCGGCGACGACGGCCGATGCGGTTGGCCCCTCGCCGGCCCCGCGCCCTTCCAACATCAATGAGTCAATGTATTCACTTTCAGCGACGACGGCGTTGAACACGTCTTCAACGCCGGCGATCGGAACATCCGCAGGAACCAGGCACGGATGCACCCGCTGTTCGACACCATGATCCGTAATCGCGGCAATACCCAAAAGCTTGATGCGGAATCCCAGTTCTTCTGCAAACTGGATATCCATCTGCGATATACGGCTGATGCCCTCCACATGAACGGAATCAAAATCGACTTCACGGCCGAACGCTAACGAAGCGAGGATCGCAAGTTTATGAGCCGCATCAACTCCGTCTATGTCAGTGCTCGGATCGACTTCGGCGTAGCCAAGACTTTGCGCATCTTCCAGAACGTCTGTGAATTCCAGCCCTTCTTCGCGCATGCGGGTAAGAATGTAATTACAGGTGCCGTTCAAAATACCGTAGATGCGCGTGACAGAATTTCCGGCAAGCCCCTCGCGCATCGCCTTGATGATCGGTATCCCCCCGGCGACCGCCGCTTCATAGGCAAGCGTCACACCGGCTTCTTCGGCCTGCCTTGCCAGGCCTGAGCCGTGTACGGCCAGCAGCGCCTTATTGGCGGTAACAACATGGCGGCCGGCGGCGATGGCGGCCTCGACCACTTGTTTGGCGATACCATCGGAACCACCGATCAGTTCGACAACCACATCACAATCGGCCTTGGACGCCATCTCTACGGCATCATCATAAAATTCAAGGCCATCAAGTGATACACCCCGGTCCTTCGACTTGTCGCGGGCCGAGACGGCGGTCACCTGCACGGAACGCCCGCACCTAGCCTTCAGCAGTGCGGATTCCGCATTCAGCAGTTTCAGGGTTCCTGCGCCGACGGTGCCAAGGCCGGCTACGGCAATTTTAAGAGTTTGGCTCATCTATCGTTTCCGGGTTTTTAACGCGTTGCGGTGCGCTTATTTTCGGATTCCTCTATCGCTTTGTCATAGTTACCCAGGAACGCCTTGATGTTACGGATGGCCTGCCGGGTTCTGTGTAAATTCTCAACCAGGCCGATACGGACATGGTCATCACCATGTTTGCCGAACATGTCAACTTCGAGTCAACCCACAGGGGCTACTCGTTACTCGAAGTAGATCTCTGCCCGCCGATTGCCCGTTTCGCCCGACGGCATGATCTCATAGTACAGCGGCTGGCTGTCTGAGCGTGCATCGACAGCGACTTTTTCGGCTGGAACCCCAAGCGCGATCAGCCTGCCGGCGATAATGTCGGCACGTTCCATCGATACACTGTAGTTGACCATCTTATGACTGACAGGGTCCATGTTGCGAGTCCGGCTGCTGGCATGCCCAACGATGCGAATGGTGCCGCCGTTTTTGCGATGCAGACGTGCCACCTCACCAAGGATTTGCCTGTCCCGGGCGTCAATGTTCGCCGAACCGTTCTTGAACAGGATCGTCGCAATCTTGGTGCCTGATGACATGTTTGAATCCGGGCGCTGCAGTGACTCAGCCAACGATGAAACATTGGTCGGGGCCGGCCCACTTTGCGTCGCCGCACGAACGACCGGAGCACTGGCCATTTCGACGCCGGATGAAGAAACGACCACCGTGGCGAAAGGATCGGCATCCATCGACGTTATAGCATTGGCCGGAAGTTCGGGCATGCCCGACGGCGGCGACAATGCCGCCATCTCAGTTGGTAGCGGGGTCAATGACGATGGCATCGGCGCGATGCTCTCGACGCTCGGCTGTACAGGAGTCGGGGCAACGGGCATCGCCGGAGGTGCCGGCTGGCTCAATGCAGGTTGGTTGGTGGCGAGGCTCGATACAGACTCGCCCTGACGGGCGATCGGCGTTTCATATTGACGATTTTCCGTATCGGCGACCAGCCCACCCGCCACTGGCTGTACCGGACGCTCCGGCACCGAAGCCAGATTGGGGAACGCCTGTCCCTCGCCCGGATTTTTCTTCATTTCCTCTGCCTGCGGCTGCTGTTCGGCGACCTGTCCTGCCGTGTCCTCGCCGGCAAAAAAGTCGACCGTGTTCTGATACCACTGGGTCGGGTTGATGGCATCGGGAACGGCTGAACAGGCCGTGATCCCGGTCAGCGACAACAAAAGTGTGGCGGTCAGCACGGCACGGCCATAGCGGCGGTGCGCTGGAATGAAATCTTCTTTGTTGCGTTTTATTCTTTCGTTCATTGGCCCCAAGGTCCCCTTCGACAAGGAATAATGTTCAGTAAAATTCTTTTCGCACTTGCACAATCAGTAAAATACCCGCATATGATTAACGGACAGCTTATCCCATCAGGGCTTACCAAAGCTAACCTGAAATTCTGCGCAATAATGGCATGAAACCTATAAAACCCCTACTTTTTTCGACGCTGCGGAAAGGATTGACCTATGCCTGAACAAGGGACCCCCCAGGCGGACCTGTCGGAATCTATCGCCGAGATCGCCGAACGCAGCCAGCGCCTGGTGACAGAATTCCTGTCCCGCCAAGGGGGCGGCGCAAACGGCGGTTCAGGGGCGGGCATGCCCGCCACGCCGAACCACATCGGCAGTGCTTTCCTTGAAATGACCGCCCAAATGATGAGCAATCCGGCCAAGCTGGCCGAAGCCCAGATGACCTTGTGGAAAGACTACATGACCCTGTGGCAGTCGACTGCCGACCGCATGATGGGCAAGGATGGCGCCCCGGCGATCGAGCCGGCCAGTGATGACAGACGCTTCCGCGACGACGCCTGGAGCGAAAACGACATCTTCAACTTCATCAAGCAGTCCTACCTTTTGTCCGCCAACTGGGTGCAGTCAACGGTCAGGGGTGTCGACGGGCTCGATCCTAAAACCGCTGAAAAAGTCGATTTTTATACCCGCCAATTAGTCAATGCCATGTCACCCAGCAACTTCGCCGCCACCAACCCCGAAGTCCTGCGCGCGACGGCCGCAAGCGGTGGCGAGAATCTGGTCAACGGGCTTAAGAACCTGCTCGGCGACCTGGAACGCGGCAAGGGCAAGCTCAGCATTTCAATGACCGATTACGACGCCTTCGAAGTCGGCGTAAATGTCGCCACCAGCCCCGGCAAGGTGATCTTCCGCAACGAATTGCTTGAGCTGATCCAGTATGCGCCAAGCACCAAAAAGGTCTGCAAGACCCCCTTGCTGATCGTAACGCCCTGGATCAACAAGTATTATATTCTCGATCTGCGCCCTGAAAACTCGCTGATAAAGTGGGCCGTTGATCAGGGCCACACGGTATTCGTCACCTCCTGGGTCAATCCGGATGAGAAGTTGGCGGACAAGAACTTCGCCGACTACATGAAGCAAGGTATCCTTGAATCCCTGGATGCCATGGAACAGGCGACGGGCGAGAAAAGCGCCAACGTCATCGGCTACTGCATCGGCGGCACCCTGCTTGCGGCGACCCTCGCCTGGCTGCAAGCCAAAGGGGAAGCCAAGCGCATCAAGTCGGCCACCTTCCTGACCACCATGGTCGATTTCTCCGAACCCGGCGAGCTTGGCGTTTTCATCGACGAAGAACAGCTAACCGAGCTGGAAGCCAAGATGAACAAGCGCGGCTATCTTGAAGGCTCGGAAATGGCCAACACCTTCAACATGATGCGCGACAACGATCTGATCTGGTCTTTCGTCGTCAATAACTACCTTTTGGGCAAAGACCCGTTTCCTTTCGATCTTCTTTACTGGAACGCCGATTCGACGCGGATGCCGGCGGCCATGCATTCGTTCTACCTGCGCAAGATGTATCTTGAAAACAGGCTCATCGAGGCCGGCGGCATCGAGTTTGACGGCACCCCCATTGACGTCACCACCATCAAGACCCCTTCTTATCTGCTATCGACCCGCGACGACCACATCGCGCCGTGGAAATCGACCTATGCGGCCACAAACCTTTTTTCAGGACCGACTCGCTTCGTGCTGGCGGCATCGGGTCATATCGCCGGTGTCGTCAACCCGCCGGCCCGTGATAAATACTGCCACTGGACCAATGACAAAACCCAGAAGGACCCGGACAAGTGGCTCGCTAGCGCCACCCAGGTCGAGGGTTCCTGGTGGCCGGACTGGCAGAAGTGGGTCGGCAAGTACGCCGGTAAAAAAGATATTCCGGCCCGCATCCCCGGCGACGGCAAACTGACGGCGCTTGAAGACGCGCCCGGCAGCTACGTCAAAATTTCCTCCAATTGACCCCCATCAAGGTTTCTTTCTAGCAGTCTTCCTAATCTTTCCATTATGGCAAAATTGCAATGGACGAAGGATCTTGAGGTCGGTGTCGACGATATCGACAACGATCACCGTATTACCATCGATCAACTCAACAAACTGTCCAAGACCCTTGACGACCACGATTTCATCACCCTTTTTCTGGCCTTCGCCGATCACTTGCGCAGCCACTTTGCCCTTGAGGAAGGGTTGATGACGAAACACCTTTTTTTCGCCATCGACTGCCATACCGATGAGCACAAACGGGTGCTTGACGAAATTGATGGCATCCTCAAACAACTGGAAGCCGGCGACACGGGCACGGCGCGCAATTACGTCGACGTCGAGTTCCCTGAATGGTTTATGGTCCACCGCGCCACCATGGACACGGTCACCGCCCGGTTCCTGGCCCAAGCCATCGCCTAGTCCTTCTTGCCGTTTTCGCCGAACCCGTCGAGCAGCCTGAGCGCGGCGCTGTGCGGGTCGAGTTGACGGGACATGGCCTGATCGAGCAGCTCGGCAAAGCGGCCGTCGCGCTGGGCGTGCAGGCGTTCCCGCACCACATCCTCGGCGGATTTCAAAATCCGCATCTCGGCGATCCGGCGCTTTCGCATATCCATCTCGCCGCTATCGCCCAAATGCCCCAAATGGCTGTCTATGGCGGACAGCAGTTCTTCGATTCCCTGCCCGCGCTCGGCACTGGTCGAAAGGACCGGAGTCTTCCAGCCTTTTGCGCCCCCGCGGCCAAGCGACAACATGCCTTGCAGATCGGCGACGGTTTTCGCCGCGTCGTCGCGATCGCATTTGGACACCGCATGGATATCGGCAATTTCCAACACCCCGGCCTTGATCGCCTGAATGTCATCGCCCAGCCCCGGCGCCGAGACGACCACCACCGTATGGGCGGCGCTGACGATATCGACCTCGTCCTGGCCGACGCCGACGGTTTCGATCAACACCACATCGAAGCCGGCGACATCCAGAATATCGACCGTATCGAGCGCCGGCCGGGCCAGCCCGCCGAGCGCCCCGCCGGTCGCCATGGAGCGGATGAAAACACCGTCGTCGCCGGTCAAATCATTCATGCGCACCCGGTCGCCCAGAATCGAGCCGCCGGAAAATGGCGAAGACGGATCGACGGCAACGATGCCGACGGTGCGGCCGCTTTTACGGATTTCCAGAGTCAGCGACCTGACCAGGGTCGATTTACCGCTGCCCGGTACCCCCGTTATCCCAACAACGTGGGCGCGCCCGGCGCGGCGGAAGATTTCGGCCATCAGGGCGTAGTCTTCGGGGGTCCCGGTTTCGGCTCGGCTCATCATGCGGGCGATGGCGCGCGGTTTGCCGGCAACCACATCTTCAATCAGGTTCTCGCTGTTCACGACTCGATTTCCTTTTTGTACTCGGCCGCCAGCTTGACGTAATGGGGGGCGGTATAGCGGATCATGTCCAGGTCGCTGTCTTTCAGGTCGCGCACATAGGCGGCCGGCGTTCCCGCCCACAACTGCCCGGAAGGCACCACCTTGCCCGGTGTCAGCAAGGCCCCGGCGGCGACCATGGCGCCGCTTTCGACCCGCGCCGTATCCATAATGGTGGCGTTCATGCCGATGAAACAGCCATCTTCCAGGGTGCAGGCATGGATCAACGCCATGTGGCCGATGGTCACGTCGTCACCGACGAAGGTGCCTTGAGTCTTGCTGGCCACATGAATAATGGTGCCATCCTGAATATTTGTGCGCGCCCCGATGCGCATGATGTTGACATCGCCGCGCAGCACGCAGTTGAACCAGATCCCCGACTGGGCGCCGATTTCCACATCACCGACAATGGTCGCGTTGGGCGCGATGAAGGCGTCTTCGGCAATGCTCGGGCCGATGCCCTTGTAAGGAAAAATAAAGCCGGTCATTCAGGGATCCTCATACCTGCAACCAGTATCGCATGGCGGCGCTGACGGCGCGCGGCCTTTCCAGCGGCGCCAGGTGGCCGCAATCCTCGATCACCACCAAGGCCGCGGCCGGAATGGCGTCGGTCATCTCCTGATGGACGCCGGGCGGCGTCAAGGCATCCTGACGCCCGCACAACACCAGCGTCGGGCAATCGACGTGGGCCAGATCGGCGCGCCCGTCCCGGCGCCCCATGATCGCCGTCTGCTGACGGATAAAAGCATCCTTGCCGACGGTTTCGGCCATTTCCGTGACCGTCCCGGTCAGCGCGGCGTCATCGAGCCGCTGCTTGTGAACGAGCATCGGCAAAAGCCGCGAGGTGACGCCCTTGAACTCGCCATGTTGCACCTGATTTATGAATCCCTGGCGGCGCTCGGTCTGCTCCGGCGTGTCGGCCAGGGCCGAGGTATCGACCAGGGCGAGGCGCGTCACCCGTTCGGGGGCCATCCGCATGATCTGCTGGGCGACGTAACCGCCCATGGACAATCCGGCCAGGGCGAAGCGTTCGGGGGCGGCGGCCAGCACCCGCCCGGCCATGGCTTCCATGCTGTCATCGAGGGTCAGGTCGGCGACCGTGATGGCGGCCAGATCGGCCAGGGTTTCGACCTGATGGGCCCACAGACGGGCATCGCACAGAAGGCCGGGCAACAGCAGCAAGGGAGCTTTTTCAGACATCAATTAATTTCTTAATGTTTCATTATAACTATTTGATAAGAGAGCTTAATTCTTTAAATTCAGGCGTCCCGGCACGGCCCAGCCATTCGAACATGACCATCTCCGTGGTGACGATTTCGGCGCCCGCCTGACCGAGCCGATGCAGGGCCATGGCGTGGCTGTCGGGGCTGCGCGACGAAGTTGCGTCGGCGACCACGAACACCTGGTGGCCTGTGGCCAAAAGATCCATGGCCGTCTGCAACACGCAGACATGGGCCTCGATCCCTACAATCACCGCCTGGCCCCGCCCCATGGCGTCGAAGCGGGTCTTCCAGCCATCATCGGCGACACAGGAGAAGCTCATCTTTTCCACCGCCTCGCCGTCCATCCGCTCGGCCAAAGGCTCAACCGTCAGGCCAAGCCCGGCCGGATACTGCTCCGATACCAGCATCGGCACGGCCAATCGCGTTGCCGCCTGCATCAGCACCATGGCATTGGAGATAACCCCATCGGCATCGGCCATGGCTGGAACCAGTTTTTCCTGCACGTCGATGACCAGCAGGCAGGAGGTGTCGGCCTTGATCAGCATGATTATTTTCTTCCCCGCAAATTTCCACAACCGGAATCGATATACCGCACACGCGCCACAACCGTAACCCGGAAAACGTCTGGTAACCCGAAACATAAAAAAAAGTAAAGGAACGAAAGCCAATTTTCATTGCAATTTCAAGGGCTGCATATTTTCGTATGGGCCCCGTCGCCCGCAATTCATATTAGGAATATATCACTATTATGGGGTGATTGTCAAGGTTAGTGGGTGATCACAAAAAGTCACATGACAGCAATCAGCCAGTCATATGGCCCACACATGGCCCCGTTACAAATGGTTCCAGCACCCGAAACCACATGAGATTCTATGGAACCAGCCATGTTTGACCGATTATTCAACGTTCGATATTTAGCCGCAGCCGCAGGATTGCTGCTGACGGGCCTTGTTTCATCCCCGGCCAGCGCCCAATGCGAGCCCTTCCCCGAGGTTAAATGGTGGAAAAACCTGAGCCACGACAGCGTTACCCAATATGTAGCGCGTAAGCACCAGGGCGACTGGCAGCCCTATATGGACAAATGGCTGCGCCAGTACAATACCCTCAAGGACATTGCCGGCAAGGACGGCTCGGTGGTCATCAATTCCGTACAGGTCAGGCTGAAAGGCAAGCAACTCGACGATTATATTGGCCAGGTCGGCAAGCGCGTCGCCGTCACCCGGTGCCTGAAAAGCCAGGCCGATGGCGAAATGGATAAACAGGCCTATTCCCTCGGCCAGTTTGAAACCGCGTCCGGCGCCGCCGACACGTCAGGCGTGCCCTTGCAGGCCATTGATTAAAGGGCCGGCTCAGTACGCAGCATAGGGCGTCGCAATCCCCGTGGCGGCGATGCTGTAGACCGTGAACGGCTCATCATCAAGGCTGTCCATGCCAGGTGCGCTCATCGGCATACCGGGCACCGCCAGCCCTATGATATCGGGCTGTTCGGCCAGAATATCCCTGATATCCATGGCCGGAATATGGCCTTCGAACACATAGCCGCCGACCGTAGCCGTATGGCACGAAGTCATGCCATCGGGAACGCCGAGCCGGGTTTTGACCGGCCCCACATCCTCGACGTTTCTGACCGCAACTTCGAACCCCTCGCGCCGCATGTGATTGATCCATCTGCCGCAACATTCACAGGTCGGATCCTTGAAAACGACCACTTTCTCCGCCACTGCCGGTTTGGGCCCCATGAGCCCGGAAACCACATACAGGCCTGCGGCGACGATAATGGTCCCGCCAAAAGCCGATAAGGCGCCCCGGCGGTCAACAAGGCGGGGCGTTCCGGAGGCTGCTAAATGTTCGCTCTTGATCCGGGATTTCCTGTTTTTATTGATGTTTTTACTCATGGAGGCACCCTCTTTCACCGGCGATACCGGGCATCTGCACGAAATTCAGGCCGATACTAAAGCACCCCTGCTCCCCCCTGTCGTTGACCGATATCAACATCTGAAAAATGCCCAAATCCCACAATTCATTGACTTAAGGGCCGGAAAGCCTAAACTCCGGCAACTCTAAACAAAGGACGGGATTCTTTGCCGTGGCCCCAGGCCCGCAACGACCCGAAACCACCCGGAACATATGACTTCATTTAAAGATACAGGCCTCGGTGACGAAGTTCTTCGCGCCGTCGCCGACGCGGGCTACACCACCCCGACCCCGATTCAGGAGCAGGCCATCCCCATCGTGCTCATGGGCCGCGATATTCTGGGCTGTGCCCAGACCGGTACCGGCAAGACGGCGGGCTTCACCCTGCCGATGATCGACATTCTGGCGGCCGGACGGGCCAAGGCGCGGATGCCGCGATCCCTGATCCTGGAGCCGACCCGCGAGCTGGCGGCCCAGGTCGCCGACAACTTCGACACTTACGGCAAATACCACAAGCTGACCAAGGCGCTGCTCATCGGCGGCTCGTCCATGAACGATCAATTGAAGGTCATCGACCGCGGCCCCGACGTGCTGATCGCCACGCCGGGACGCCTGCTTGATCTGTTCGAGCGTGGCCGGTTGCTGATGACCGACGTTAAAATCCTGGTCATCGACGAAGCCGACCGCATGCTCGACATGGGCTTTATTCCCGATGTGGAAAAAATCGTTTCGCTGATCTCGCCCATGCGCCAGACGCTATTTTTCTCGGCCACCATGGCCCCGGAAATTCGCCGCCTGGCCGACAAGTTTCTGATGAACCCCAAGGAAATTACCGTTGCAGCGCCGAAAATGAGCGCCGAGACCATTGCCCAGGGCCTGGTCATGGTCGCCCACGGCGACGGCCGCAGGCCCGGCGGCGGACAAAAAGAAAAACGCGCCGCCCTGCGCAAGCTGATCGCCCAGGAAGAGGTCAAGGACGCGCTGATTTTCTGCAACCGCAAGCGCGATATCGGCACCCTTCACCGTTCCATGACCAAACACGGTTTCTCGGTCGGCCAGTTGCATGGCGACATGGCCCAACCGGCACGCATGGAAATGCTGCAACGGTTCAAGGACGGCAAATTCACCTACATGATTTGCAGCGACGTGGCGGCCCGTGGTCTTGATATTCCGGCCCTGTCCCATGTTTTCAATTTCGATGTGCCGAGCCATGCCGAAGATTATGTGCACCGTATCGGGCGCACCGGACGCGCCGGGATTCAGGGCCACGCCTTCACCATCGCCGTCGCCGAAGACGCCAAGTATCTGGACGCCATCACCCGCCTGATCAAAAGGGATATTCCGCTGATCAAGCTGGATGGCATCAAAGCCGCCGAACCGCTGCCACAACCGCAAGAGAAAAGCGGCGACGCGGGCACGGGCGGCGAAGGCGGCGAACAGAAAAGCGAGCGCACGCGCAGCCGCGGCGGACGCGGACGCAATCGTGGGGCTAGACGGGGGGGCAAGCAGCCCGAACGGGCAGCGGCCGAAAGTGACCCCCGGCCCGCCGACAAAAGCGACAGCCAGCCACAGCGGCACGGGCCCGAGAAAAAACCCGGTGGCCGCCCACAGCGCACAGAACGCAAAGACTCCGGCGGCGGTAAAGCCACCGCCTTCGGCAACACCGACAGCGTGCCTGCCTTCATGCGCCGCCCCGGCGACAAGTAGCCGTACCACCCTGCCTGAACACATTTAGATTGCCTCGCGACTGGGCCGGGAGTTGCCGTCGTCAACAAGGCGGCATTATTAATTTAAGAAGGAATCAATGGCCAAGCGGCTATCACGCCCAGCCCAATAACGGCAAGCGATAGAACTATCATGATACCTGATAAGATCTTGCTTCCTCCAATCTTCTCTTGCATCAATTGGGTAATTAGCGCCAATACACCAGTTGATAATATCAAAACAGTCAGCCACGTGAGTACATGGATATAAAGAGCCACCTCACCATAGCCGGGCACGACCTCAATCAAGTTTTTATCAGCACCATAAACATTCTCGGTATGCGGCAGGCCGATGAACACCCCCCCCATGATCGCCGACGAAAAAACCAGCAGTCCTTGATAGAAATGAAGAAGGGCTTTTGATATCTTGAAGTCGCTCTTCTCTGAGAACTTCCCTATGTTTTCATTAAAGAAAGCCCTTAGCGCATTTTGATCTGCTTCAAGTTGTTCCCTATTGGTGTTCTGGGTTTCTAGGGCTGTTTTTATTTTCTCTATTTCTGTTTTTAATTCTGCTGTTACTTCAGCCATCACCGCCCCCCCAAACCATAAATTTCACCAAATTCCCCACCAAATGGCATTGACATTCCGCCACATCCAAATACGCAAAAATAAATTTATAAGAACCTATTAGGAATAGTTTTACCCTCCATAAGGGCTATTGTAAAGCCAAGTAGGCGTTGAGAAATATTAGGCGTGGCCGTGCTTGGCTTAGCGACCGAAGCCCTTAAAGCTTGCCTTCTGCTTCCAGCACCTTGCGGGCGTGGCGGAAGCATTCGACGCCTTGCGGCACGCCGCAGTAGATGCCGATGACGTGGACGATGGCGCGAATTTCCTCGACGGAAACACCGTTCTTCAGCGCCCCTTTGCAGTGCAATTCCCATTCCTGCATTTTGCCCAACGCCCCGATCATGGCCAGGTTCATCATCGAACGGGTCTTGGCGTCGATGGCATCATCGGCCCAGCCGAAGCCCCAGCACCAGGCGGTCATGGCTTCCTGAAACGGGCGGCTGAAATCGTCGGCGTTATCCATGACGCCTTCGACATAGGCGTCGCCCAGGGTCGCCTTGCGCCTGGCCAGGCCCTTTTCGAACAGTTCGTCGTCCATGAGACTCTCCTTTAAATCAAGCCGCCCAGCGGTGACGAAGGATCGGCGTACATTTTTTTCGCCATGCGCCCGGCCAGGTAGGCCTGACGTCCGGCGATGACCGCGTGCTTCATGGCGCGGGCCATGCGCACCGGATCTTTGGCCGCGGCGATGGCGGTGTTCATGAGCACCCCGTCGCAGCCAAGCTCCATGGCGACCGTGGCATCGGACGCGGTGCCGACACCGGCGTCGACGATCACCGGCACCTTGGATTGTTCGACGATCATACGGATGTTGACCGGATTCTGGATGCCGAGGCCCGAACCGATCGGCGCGCCCAGGGGCATGATGGCGACACAGCCCATATCTTCCAGGCGTTTGCACATGATGGGATCGTCGGAACAATAGACCATCACCTTGAAGCCGTCGGCAATCAGGGTCTCTGTTGCTTCCAGGGTTTCGATCATGCGCGGGTACAAACTTTTCTCGTCGCCCAGGACTTCCAGCTTGACCAGATCCCAGCCGCCGGCCTCGCGCGCCAGCCTTAACGTGCGCAGCGCATCGTCCTTGGTAAAACAACCCGCCGTGTTGGGAAGATAAATGTATTTTTTCGGATCGATGGAATCCATCAGCATGGGCGCCTTGGGGTCGGTCAGGTTGACCCGGCGGACGGCCACGGTGACCATTTCGGCGCCCGCCGCCTCGACCGCCAGACGGTTCTGTTCGTAGTCCTTGTACTTGCCGGTGCCGACGATCAGCCGCGAGGTCATCTTGTGGCCGGCGATTTCAAGGAAGTCATCGTCCTGGTCAGGGGCGCCACCGCCAATGAAATGGACAATTTCCAGCTTGTCGCCGTCGGCCAGCGAGATGTCGCCGTAGCTCGACTTGGGGACGATCTCAAGATTGCGCTCGACCGCCACCTTGGCGCTATCCAGGCCGATTTCGCCCAGTAGCTGGCGGACGGTCAGCGCAGCGTCGAAGGATTTGGCCTCGCCGTTGATGGTCACTTGCATGAGGAAATTCCGATCTTTGGGGATATTAGCCATTATTTTGACGTTTTGTTGAGTATCATCCAATAGTCTTTTATTACAGCGCCGACGGCGCGTGCTATAAATTTCGTCAATATTAACAGACTGTGGGCTCCCTATGGTGGCGAAAATACTGGTCCTCAACGGGCCCAACCTGAATTTGCTGGGCACCCGCGAGCCCGATGTCTATGGCCACGAAACACTGGCCGGTATCGAGGCGGCGACGCGCAAACGCGCCAAGGGGCTGGGCCTGACCGTGGAGTTCCGGCAAACCAACACCGAAGGCGAACTGGTTGACTGGGTCCAGCAGGCGAAGGGCGATGCCGACCTGTTGCTGGTTAACGCCGGGGCCTATACCCATACCTCGGTGGCGCTATTGGATGCGCTCAAGGCCTCGGACCTGCCGGTCATCGAGGTGCATTTGTCGAACATTCATCAACGTGAGGAATTCCGCCATCATTCCTATGTTTCCAAGGCCGCCCTTGGTATGATTTGCGGATTCGGCGGCTTCGGCTATGAAATGGCAATTGAAGCGGCGGCCGGAATCCTGAAAAACAAAGCTTGAGAAAAAATGGCTGAAAAAAAACCAAACAAGAAATCCACCATCGACGCGGGTCTGGTCCGCCAATTGGCCGGGCTGCTGGATGAAACCGGCCTGAGCGAGATTGAATACGCCACCGGCGACATACATCTGCGCGTCGCCAAGGGCGGTGGGACCTTTGCCGCACCGGCGGCGGTGGCGGCGGTAGCGGCGGTGGCAGAAGGCGCCCACCCGGAACATTCGGAAGCCGAAGCCCATGCCAATCACCCCGGCGTCGTCGTCTCGCCCATGGTCGGCACGGTCTACACATCGCCCGATCCGGATACCCCGGCTTTCGTCAAGATCGGCGATGAGGTGGCCGAGGGGGACACCCTGGTGCTGATCGAGGCGATGAAGGTTTTTAACCCGATCAAGGCGACGCGGAGCGGCAAGGTTTCCAGAATTTTAGTCGGCAACGGAACGTCGGTGGAATTTGGCGAACCCCTGCTGATCATTGAGTAAGCAGATGTTTGAAAAGGTCCTGATCGCCAACCGCGGCGAGATCGCACTCCGCATCCAGCGTGCCTGCCGCGAGATGGGTATTCGCACCGTGGCCGTTCATTCGACCGCCGACGCTCATGCCATGCATGTGCGCCTGGCCGATGAAAGCATCTGTATCGGCCCCGCGGCGGCCAAGGACAGTTACCTTTCCATACCGGCCATACTGACCGCCGCCGCCATTTCCAATGCCGATGCCATCCACCCGGGATACGGGTTCCTGTCGGAAAACGCCGACTTCGCCGAAAAGGTCGAAGACCACGACTTTGTCTTCATCGGTCCCAAGCCTGAACACATTTCCCTGATGGGCGACAAGATCGCCGCCAAGCAGGCGGTCATGGATGCCGGTATCCCGGTGGTTCCCGGCTCTGACGGGGCCGTGGAAAATGATGCAAAGGCGCTGAAAGTTGCCGCCGACATTGGCTACCCGGTGCTCATCAAGGCGACCGCCGGCGGTGGCGGACGCGGCATGAAACTGGCCCATAGCGCCGACGAACTTCCCGATGCAATCAGCATGGCCAGCAACGAGGCCCAGTCGGCATTCGGCAACGGTCAGGTCTATATGGAAAAATATTTAGGCAACCCCCGGCACATTGAAATCCAGATCCTGGCCGACGGCTTCGGCAACGTGGTGCATCTGGGCGAGCGCGATTGTTCCCTGCAACGGCGCCACCAGAAAGTACTGGAAGAAGCCCCCTCGCCGGCCCTTAACGACGACGTGCGCCAGAAGATCGGCAAGATCGCGGCAGACGCAGTGAAAAAAATCGGCTACCGCAGCGCCGGCACCATCGAATTTTTATACGAGAACGGCGAGTTCTATTTTATCGAGATGAACACCCGATTGCAGGTCGAGCATCCGATCACCGAAATGATCACCGGCCTTGATCTGGTCCGTGAAATGGTCCGCATCGCCGCCGGCGCGCCCTTGGGGTACACCCAGGACGACGTAACTTTCAACGGCCACGCCATCGAATGCCGGATCAATGCGGAAAACCCGGTCACCTTCATGCCGTCGCCGGGCACCATCGGCGATTACCACGCCCCCGGCGGGCTGGGCGTGCGTGTCGATTCGGCGCTTTATTCCGGCTACACGGTGCCGCCCTACTACGACAGCATGATCGCCAAGCTGATCGTCCACGGCACCAACCGCAATGAATGCCTGATGCGGCTCAGGCGCTGCCTCGACGAATACGTCATCGACGGGCTCGAGACCTCGATCCCGCTGCATCAACGCCTGATGAGCGCCCCGGAATTCGTCAACGGCGAATACGATATACATTGGCTGGAAAAGTTCGTCGGCTCAGGCGACTGAGATGAGCCGCCCGACGCCCGGCCCCCATAAACTGACGCCTGAAATTCTGGTCCGCGCCTACGCCGCCGGTATTTTTCCCATGTCCGAGGCGCGCGACGATCCGGGCATTTTCTGGGTCGATCCCAAATTGCGCGGCATCCTGCCACTGGATGATTTCCATATTTCCAAAAGCCTGCGCAAGGTTTTAAAGAAGCGCCCGTTCCAGGTCACCGTCGATACGGATTTCAGGGCCATCATCGAGGCCTGCGCCGACACCCCGCGCGGCGAAGGCGACACCTGGATCAACGATCAGATCATCGATGCCTATACGGAGCTCCATGACATGGGCCTGGCCCACAGCGTCGAATGCCGCATGGACGGAAAATTGGTCGGTGGCCTGTACGGGGTGGCGCTGAAGGGGGCGTTCTGCGGCGAGAGCATGTTTTCGGCCCGGACCAATGCCTCCAAGGTGGCGCTGGTGCATCTGGTGGCGCGGCTCAGGGCCGGCGGATATGTATTACTGGATACCCAGTTCATCACCGACCACCTGGAGCGCTTCGGCGCCATCGAGATCCCGGCCCGCCATTACCTGCTGAGGCTGGAAGAAGCCTTACAGGTCGACGGCGATTTCTACTGCGGCGGTGATTCTTCCGGCTCTTCTTCTAACGGCTGGGGCTTGGTCGATTCAATGTTGGCGCAGTCGAGCACCCAGACGTCGTAAACCGGGTGTTCCAGCGCCGACAGGGCCGGCGATGAGGCAAACATCCAGCCCCGGAATATGCTGGTCGCCGGTTCCCCCGGCTTGATTTCCCAGATATCTAGAAACGAAGCGCTTTCCGGCGTTTCCTCGGGTGGGCGCTTGTCACAGGTGCGGGCGATGATTTCGAGCACGCCGAAACGCACCGTATCGCCGACCGGCGCCTCGATGGTCGTAACCCGCGCCGTCACCTTGTCCATGCCTTGCAAGATTGTGGTGTTGTACAGCTCGGCCCGGGCGACGCCGGTCATTGCAACAAATACCAGCACGGCAATCTTGAGGCTTTTCATCATGGCTTTACCGCCCGGAACCGAAGGCGCACATAATCGACCGTCCAGATGCCATCCGGGCCGCACAAATCAGCGGCCAGGTCGTCGCGGATGTCATCAATGAAAGAACGACGCCCATCATCGGAAACGGCAACATAAAAACTTTCGCAAAAGGTATCCAGCCAGCCTTCGATATCGCCGGGAATCGGCGTCGGCCGTGAAAACAGTTCCATGTGTTGGACGCTAAAGCCACGGGCCGCAAGCCGCCCGGCATAATCGTCCGGCGACGGGAAATACCACGGCCAGTAATCGGCAATGTCGAGGCCACGGGCATCCAGAGCCCGTTCAATGGCGAGGGCGACCCGGGCGACGTTGCCGGCGCCGCCAAATTCACCGGCGAAACAGCCCCCGGGAACCAGGGCTTTCCAGACGCCATCGATGACCGCGTCCGCATCTTTCATCCAATGCAGGGCGGCGTTGGTGAAAACGGCGTCAAATTCGCCCTTAAAATCGAGGTTTGTACCGTCCATGACCCGGGCGTCGAGGCCGCGGGCAGAGGCCCCGGCAACCTGCTCGGGGCTGGCGTCAACGCAGACAACATGACACCCGCGCTGGGCGATTTTTTCGCTCAGCTTGCCATGGCCGCAGCCCAGGTCGAGGACACGTTGGCCCGGCCTGGGGTCCAGCAGGTCAAGGGCACCTAAGCCTAAATCGGCGACGAAACCGGCGTTTTTCTCGTATTCTTCCGGCTGCCAGGATTGGGCCGGGTTGTTTTGGCCGCTACTTGTTTTTTTCATTGCCGCCGGTTGCCAGGAAGATGATCTCGCCGACCTGATCTTCAAGCGACCTAAAATCCTTGGTTTTGGTAATCTCGCCGCCGGGCTCGATGAAGGTTTTTTCCGACCCCGGCTCGATACGCACGTATTTTCCGCCGAGCATCCCTTCGCTGGCGATCGAGGCGACGGTGTCGGTGGGCAGTTTAATATTCGGCTGGATGGTCATGCGGACGACCGCATCATAGGTATCGGGATCCAGGCCCTGATCGTTGACGGTGCCGACCTTGATGCCGTTGATACGCACATCGCCGCCCTTGTTCAGGCCGCCGATCTTGTAGAAGGCTGCCGTCACTTCATAGCCGCGAACGGTCTGTACCTCGGCCGTCGAGTAGGCAAAAAAGACGAACATCCCGGCGACCGCCAACACGACGGCCCCTAAAACGGTTTCAATGGCGTTCCTGCCCATGTTTAGTTGTCTCCCTGTGTCGCGTCATTTTCGGTGCCCGGCTGGATACCAAGAATTTTTGCCGCTTCTTTCATTTGCGCCTTGGCCGCAGATACCTGGGCCTTGGCTTCCGTTGCTTCCCGGGCCTGGCGCTTGCCCTCGCCGATGATCAGTTCCAGCAGTTCGCTGACAATCAGCGCATCCTGGGTAAACGTGATTTCACCGCCATCGGTCAGATATACTTCATCGCCGCCCGGTTCCAGAATAACGTATTTAGACCCGAACAGGCCGTCCGTGTGAATGGCCGCAGACGAATCGGTCGGCAGCTTGACATCATTATCGATCATCAGCCCGACGACGGCGCGAAAGTTCTGATCCAGGGTTTGTTTAAAGACGCTGCCGATGCGTACCCCGCCCAAGCGCACTTCGCCGCCTTCCGTCAGGCCATCGACACGGCCGAAGGTGGCATTGACACGGTACGATCCCATGGCCGCCCCGCTCTGGTCCTTGCCTCGGGAAGACACGGCAAACACCATCGCCATAGCGATGACCACGGCGGCGCCGACATAAATGGTCCTGGATTCGGAAAACTGCATACGATTACTGCCCGTCACCAGGGGTCCATGCCTGATAATCGCCGGTCGCGTGGGCCCGGTGGCCGCCCCTGAGATCGTGCCCGGCCGGACGATACGCGCCGGACGAACCGGTCTGGTTGGGTTGGTGCTCTTTCTGCCAGGGCTGCAGCTGGGCCGCGGATTCGGTCAGCGGCGTATCGGTGGTATGATGCAGCCAGGCATGCCATTCGGCCGGCACCGACGACGCATCGGCCTTGCTCTTATAGATGACCCAGCGCCGTTCACGGCCATTCAGCAGCGATCCGCTGTTCCGGTAATAACGGTTGGCAAACACATCGCTGCCGACCAGTTCGCCGTTCAGCCACGTATTGATAAGTGTCCCGATAATCATGTGTGTTGTACCCTCGTTGACCGTTCTGATGACAGGTGATTAGAACGCCGCCGGAAAAGGAATCCAGCGCCGCAAATATGGCACCTGGAACATCGTGCGTCCAGATGACAGTGGACCCAAATAGCATCCGCAGGCGACCTGAAAAATTGATTCTATTTGTCAGGTAACCGGCGTAAGTGATTCATTTTGAAGAAAGCTCGACCCACGCCACTCCCTCCCTTACGGCATCATCCGGCCCGTTACAGGCGATTCCCGACGGCATTCGTGCCATCGCGTTACCGCGACATTTTAGTTACCGCGCCTAAGGGACTGTAAACCCCGCAGGAAACTTCCTCCCTAACCGCCTTCATACAACATGATGTGTCTTTTCTACGTGTCAACAACGAAATCTTGTTGCTTCGGCTAATTCCTTAAACTACATTTTGTGCCTCGAGCCTGGGCAGGCATACGCCATATTGTGTGACGGAACGTCGGGAGTGGACGGAATTGAGGTCACGGAAAAGGCGTCTGGCACCTAAGTAAAGGTCGCTAACAGGCCGATCGGATTCTTCGAAGGGGAGTCGCAGAGTCCGAAATAATAAACCGGTCGGTTCCACAAAACGAGGGCCGGCCTGAACGAAAACACTTGGGCCAGATATTGGGGGCTTCATGCGCGTTAGCAGGCTTTTCACGACCAAAAACGAGTCACCTTACGATTCGATAGAATTTCGCCACACGGCAAGCGAAATACGCAACCCTGACGGCTCGGTGGTCTTCCACCTGGACCGCATGGAAGTCCCGGCATGTTTCTCGCAGGTCGCCTGCGATGTGCTGGCGCAAAAGTATTTCCGTAAAGCAGGTGTCCCCGCCCGGTTAAAGCGGGTCAAGGAAAAGGATGTCCCGTCCTTCCTGTGGCGCAGCGTTCCTGACGACAAGGCCTTGCGCGAGCTGCCGGAAGACCAGCGTAGCGGCGGCGAGAGCTCGGCCCAGCAGGTCTTCGACCGGATGGCCGGCACCTGGACCTATTGGGGCTGGAAAGGCGGCTTTTTCGATGCCGAAGAAGACGCCCAGGCCTACTTCGACGAAATGCGTTTCATGCTGGCGACCCAGATTGGCGCCCCCAATTCCCCGCAATGGTTCAACACCGGCCTGCACTGGGCCTATGGCATCGACAGCCCGGCGCAAGGACATTCCTATGTGGACTTCACGTCCGGCAAGCTGATCCAGTCGAAATCCGCTTACGAGCACCCACAACCGCACGCCTGCTTTATCCAGGGCATCAACGATGATCTGGTCAACGAGGGCGGCATTATGGACCTGTGGGTGCGTGAGGCCCGGCTGTTCAAGTACGGCTCCGGCACCGGCACCAATTTCTCGCGCCTCCGGGCCGAAAACGAAAACCTGTCCGGCGGTGGTCATTCGTCGGGGCTGATGAGCTTCCTGAAAATTGGCGACCGCGCCGCCGGCGCCATCAAGTCCGGCGGCACCACCCGGCGGGCCGCCAAGATGGTCGTCGTCGATGTGGATCACCCGGATATTGAACAATTCATCAACTGGAAAGTCCGCGAGGAACAGAAGGTCGCGGCAATGGTCGCCGGATCGCGCATGGCCGACGTCCATCTGAATACGGTTCTGCTGGCGTGCCAGGAAAAAAGCCAAGAGCCAGCGAGCGATAATGATGGCAACACAAACGACAATGCGGACGTAAATGCCAGCGACAGCCGCTTCGATCCGAAGAAGAATGCCGCCCTGAAAGCTGCCATTATCGCGGCCCGCGGCTGCATGATTCCGGAAAACTACATCCAGCGTGTCATCCAGTTCGCCCAACAGGGATATACGGAAATCAAGTTCCCGGTATTCGACACCGACTGGGATTCGGAAGCTTATCTGACCGTATCGGGACAGAATTCCAACAACACGGTCCGCATCACCGACGATTTCCTGCAAAAAGTACTGGACGATGGTGACTGGGAACTGATTCGCCGGACCGATGGCGGCATCGACAAGCGCATCAAGGCGCGCGACCTGTGGGACCAGATTGGACAGGCCGCATGGGCCTGCGCCGACCCCGGAATCCAGTTCGATACCACCATCAACGACTGGCACACCTGCCCGAAAAGCGGCCGCATTAACGCATCGAACCCGTGTTCGGAATACATGTTCCTGGACGATACCGCGTGCAATCTGGCGTCCCTGAACCTGATGTCGTTTCTGACCGAAAATAAGGGCGGCGAAGCGGCGTTTGACGTCGAAGCCTTCGAGCACGCCGTCCGTCAGTGGACAATCACCCTGGAAATATCGGTGCTGATGGCACAGTTCCCATCTGAGCGCATCGCCCAACTGTCATATGAGTTCCGTACCCTTGGGCTGGGCTTCGCCAACATCGGCGGCTACCTGATGGCATCGGCCATTCCTTATGACTCGGATTCCGGGCGCACCATTTGTGCGTCGATCACCGCCCTGATGACCGGTGTCGCCTACGCCACATCTGCCGAAATGGCCGCTGAAATGGGGGCTTTCCCGCGTTTCGACGATAACCGCAACCAAATGCTACGGGTGATCCGCAATCACCGCCGTGCCGCATACGGCGAGGCCGCCGATTACGAAGGCTTGCACGTCGCCCCGGTGCCCCTGAATGTAGAAGGTTCGCCCGATGCAGAACTGTCCGCATCGGCCCGCACCGCCTGGGACCGGGCCCTGGAATTGGGCGAGGCCCATGGTTTCCGCAACGCCCAGGTCAGCGTCATTGCGCCGACCGGGACCATCGGTTTGGTCATGGATTGCGATACCACCGGAATCGAGCCCGATTTTGCCTTGGTCAAGTTCAAAAAACTGGCCGGCGGCGGCTACTTCAAAATTATCAACCGCATGATTCCCCAAGCTCTGGTGCGTCTGGGTTATTCCGAACGCCAGATCTCCGACATCAAGGAATTCGCCGAAGGTCACGGCACCCTTGATGGGGCTCCGGGTATCAATCACGAAAGCTTGCGTGAAAAGGGCTTTACCGACGAATCCCTCAAGGCGGTCGAAAAGGAATTAGCGGAAGCCTTCGACATCAAGTTCGCTTTTAACAAGTGGACTCTTGGTATGGCTTTCTGCACCGAGACCCTGGGGTTGAGCCCTGAAGTACTGGACGATGTGTCCTTCGATATGCTGACCGCCTTGGGCTTCCCCAGGGACCAAATTCTAGCGGCCAACATCTATGTCTGCGGAGCCATGACGCTGGAAGGCGCACCGCATTTAAAAGACAAACATCTGCCCGTGTTTGACTGCGCCAATGCCTGCGGCCAAACGGGGAAACGATTCCTTTCGGTGGAAAGCCACATTCGCATGATGGCTGCCTCGCAGCCGTTTATTTCAGGCGCCATATCGAAAACCATCAACATGCCCGCCAACGCCACGGTCGAGGAATGCACCGAAGCCTACATGCTGTCATGGCGACTGGGCATCAAGGCCAATGCGCTATATCGCGATGGCTCTAAATTATCACAGCCCCTACAGTCGCAACTCCTCGATGACGACGCAGACCTGGGCGAAACGGCAGAAGCCGTTGCCGGAGAACCGAACGGGGTGCGCGCCGAAATCATCGCCGAACGCATTGTCGAGCGTTTCATCACCAAGCGCGGGCGCCTGCCCCATCGCCGCAAGGGCTATACCCAGAAAGCCGTCGTCGGCGGCCATAAGGTTTATTTGCGGACCGGCGAATATGTTGACGGCAAAATTGGGGAAATTTTTATTGATATGCACAAGGAAGGCGCGGCCTTCCGCTCGTTGATGAACAACTTCGCCATCGCCATTTCCATCGGCCTGCAATACGGCGTGCCGCTGGAAGAATTCGTCGAAGCCTTCACCTTCACCCGGTTCGATCCGTCGGGGATCGTCGAAGGCAATGACACCATCAAGATGTCGACGTCGATTCTCGATTATATATTCCGCGAACTGGCGGTTTCCTACCTGGGCCGCAACGACCTGGCCCATGTAGAGCCGGCCGACCTGGCCCCCGATAGCCTTGGTCGGGGCAATGAAGAAGGCAACATGCCTTCCAACAGCGAAAACGTTACGCTGGACGCGGTCGAACGCTTCGCCAGCAGAGGTTATGTCCGATCCAATTTCCTGGTTATCAAGGGGTCCGGCAGTTACGAGGCGAATCAGCCGGCGACGGCGATTGCCGGAAACGGCGGCGCCCGGATGCTGGCGACTGCGGAAGCCGTCAGTGTCGAGACGACGGTTATGGAAAGCTCTAGCACGCAGATGGATCAGGTCCGTGTCGCCCGGATGAAGGGCTATGAGGGCGATCCTTGCGGTGAATGCGGGAACTTCACCCTGGTCAGAAACGGCACCTGTATGAAATGCCTGACGTGTGGGGGCACCAGTGGCTGCTCGTAATGAGTCGAATAAGTAGGGAGATCCTCCCTGGGAAACTAGGGGCGGTCTTGGGTGTCAAAACCCGGGGCCGCCCTCTTTTTTCATCGATATTTGAGTACTTAAGTATCTTCTAAACTGTCAGGCTGGGGTCACTTTACTGAAATAATAATTCCAATATGACCCTATCCATTGTTGTAAATGTAAAAATTCCCTATAAAAGAACTAGGGGACTGCTCTTAACGAACGCATATATATAATGGTGGCAGAAGCTGCCTGCGCTGGAATCACAGAGGCACCCCTCTTTCACTGACACGATCAGTTCAATCCGTTGGGTGTCTGGTATCTGATAAAATAAGGATGCCCGAACAGGACATGCCGAAGATGAAAATTTATATCGTCGATGACGACGAAGACCTGACAAAGTTTATGGTCGAGCTGCTGGAAACGGCGGGCCATGACGTCAGCTATAGCAACGACAGTACCCAGGCGGCGAAGGAAATTCCCAAGCAGAAGCCGGACTGTGTGCTGCTTGACCTGATGATGCCCGGCATGGACGGCATGGAATTGTGTAAGCTGTTGCGGGGGGAAAAATCCCTCGCCACCACCAAGCTTATTGTCATCACCTCCAAGAGCTACGCGTTCGACCGCAAACGGGCGCTGGATTCCGGCGCCGACGGATACATCAACAAGCCGGTGCATGAAAAAACTTTTGCCGCCGAAATTGAGCGCATCTTCGCTGACAAGATGGACCTGACGTTCTGGGGCGTGCGCGGAACACTCCCGGTGCCCGGCCAAAAAAGTCTCCGTTACGGCGGCAACACGTCCTGCGTGACCATCGAGTTCGCCCGTGGCGCCTTTTTCATCTTCGATGCCGGCAGCGGCATCAAGTCATTGTCGGACTGGATCATGTCCCAGGGACCCAAAAAGATCGATGCCCGCATTTTCCTGTCCCATCCCCACTGGGACCATATCAATGCCCTGCCGTTCTTTGTTCCGCTCTACATTCAGGGCAACACATTCGAAATTTTCGGGCCGAGCCACGGCGACATCACGGTTCATGAACTGATCTCGGCGCAGATGGACGGGGTTTATTTCCCGATTACCATCCATGAATTCGCGTCAAGCGTGGCGTTCCGTGATTTGAATGAAGAAACCATCAATTTTAACGGCATTGTCGTCAAGACCATGCTGTTGCATCATCCCGGCCAGTGCCTGGGCTATCGCATCGAATACAATGGCCGGTCGATCTGCTATATCACCGACAACGAGCTGTTCCTGGAATCCGACGAAGAACATTATGATTCTTTCTATGTGAAAAACCTGATCAAATTCATCGAAGGCGCCGATGTGCTGATCACCGACACCACTTACATGGACGACGCTTACGCATCCAAGGTTGGTTGGGGTCATTCCTGCGTCAGCCAGGTGATCGACCTGGCCGACAGGGCCAAGGTCAAAGAATTGTATCTTTTCCATCATGACCCGGATCAGTCTGACGATGATATTGATCACAAGCTGGCAACGGCGCAGAAAATGCTGAAAGATCGCGGCTCTAAGGTTGTTTGCATAGCCCCCCATGAAAAAATGACCCTTCAGGTCTAATCACCCGCCCTTCTGTACACAAACGAGGAACCCGCCATGTCCGAAACCGTCGAACAACGCCTTGCTGGCCTTGGGGTCAAACTTCCCGAGCCGGCTGCGCCCGCCGCCAATTATGTGCCCTATGTGATCAGCGGCAATCTGGTGTTCGTGTCGGGGCAAATCACCATGATGGATGGCGAGCTGAAATATGTCGGCACCGTCGGCGATGACCTTTCCACCGACGACGGCTATCAGGCGGCGCGCATCTGCGCCATCAACCTGATGGCGCAGGTCAAGATCGCCTGCGGCGGCGATCTGGAGAGGGTCAAACGGGTGGTTAAACTGGGCGGTTTCGTTAACTGCACCGCCGATTTCACCGATCAGCCGAAGGTCATCAACGGCGCTTCGGACCTGATTGGCGAGGCCTTCGGCGACATTGGCAAACACGCCCGCTTCGCCGTCGGCGCCCCGTCGCTGCCGCTCGGCATCGCCGTCGAGGTCGACGGGGTCTTCGAGATTTCCTGAAACTGCTTGTTTTGAGCCACCGCCGGACCCATCCTTAAGACATGCCGGACGGAAGCGAAGCATCGGTTATCAGGGTCCTGGGGTCGATCACCGAGATCGACGCCGCCCATTGGGATGGGTGCGCCGGGCCTGATGACCCGTTCGTCAGCCATGCCTTCCTCAGCGCCCTGGAGGGCAGCGGTTCGGCCAACGCAGGCACTGGCTGGCGCGGCCAGCATCTGGTGATCGAAGGCGAAAACGGCGACATCGTCGCCGCCTGCCCGCTTTACCTGAAAAACCATTCCTACGGCGAATTCGTCTTCGACTGGGGCTGGGCCGATGCCTACCAGCGCGCCGGTGGGCAGTATTACCCGAAACTGCTGGCGGCGGTGCCGTTTACGCCGGCCACCGGCCGCCGCCTGCTGGTACGGCCCGACATGGCCCCTGAGCAACGCCGCAGCCTGCAAGCGGCCTTGCTGTCGGCGATGATGCAACTGGCCGAGCGGCTTGGCGTGTCATCCGTACACATCAATTTCCTGCCCGAAGACGAATGGCACCTGGCTGGCGACGTCGGCATGCTGAAGCGTCAGGACAAACAGTTTCACTGGCTCAACGACGGCTATGAAACTTTCGACGATTTCCTGGACGCGCTGGCGTCCCGCAAGCGCAAGAACATCGCCAAGGAACGGCGGCAAGTGGAGAGCAGCGGCGTTACCATCCGGCGATTGACCGGCGCCGACATCACCGAGAGCCATTGGGACACCTTCTACGGGTTTTACCACAACACCTCGGACCGCAAATGGGGCGAGGCTTACCTGAGCCGGGAATTTTTCTCCATGCTCGGCGAGCGGATGGCCGACCGGGTGTTGCTGGTCATGGCCGAGGAAGATGGCCGCGCCGTCGGCGGGGCGCTGAACATGATCGGCAACCATACCCTTTTCGGGCGCTACTGGGGCTGCCAGGAGCACTTTAAATTTTTGCATTTCGAGGTCTGCTACTACCAGGCCATCGAGTACGCCATTGAATGTGGCCTCAGGCGGGTCGAGGCCGGGGCCCAGGGCGAGCACAAGATCAGCCGCGGCTATCTGCCCCACCCCACCTACAGCGCCCACTGGATCGCCAACCCCGGCTTCCGCGACGCGGTCGCCAACTTCCTGACCCATGAAACCAGTGCCGTCGATGACGAGATTGCCGCCCTTTCCGGCCTGACCCCTTTTAAACGGGGCAGTTAGGGTGCGATTAATAAATATCCGCTAAATATTAAGGGATGAGGACTCCTGAAATTCCGCTGTGGGCGCGCCTGGCGGCCCTGATTGCCCTGATGCTGGCGTGGCCAGCCTTTGCCGCACCAATGCTGGCCCCGGCCCCGCACGCCATCGGCTCCAGCCTGCTGACCCCGGTCGCCCTTAAATGCTCACGGATAATACAACAGCAGGGACGCGAGATTCTGATCAACACCTGTGGCTCATGCCGCATCGTCAAGGTGTCGCGGACCCGGCCGGGCGCCACCGCGCCGATCAACCGGACCCTGACCGTGGCCCCGAAAACCCAGACCGGGCTTTCGTTCAAGGGACCGGGGCAGACGCGGATCCAGTCCGACACCCCGTGCAAGCCACAAGGGGCCGGCGCCACCCCGGCGCCGCTGGCATCCGACAACAAACGGTGTATTCAGATGCAACAGACGGTAGCCGGCCTCGGTCTGGTCAACCCGTGCAAGGAATGCCGGGTTGCCGTCGTCGAGCGCGTCGATCAATTCAGCAACCGCCGTCAGGAGACCGTCGCCATCGCCGGGCAATCGGCCATCAAGCTCGAAGCCAAGGGCGCCACCGGAGCCCGGGTGCTGTCGGAGAAGGCCTGTAAATAGCGTAACAACGCTCAGCTTATGATCGTTCCCATTGACTGATTAAAACCAAGCCTCTACCTTTAATTTAAGGGGTTTATAGGTAGATTTATTTATTGAGTATCTCAATATAGGCAAACAAGGTCACACACGATCGCTGTTACGCCCTAATGCTAACCTTACGAGATGATACCCTTGGTATCGCTAAAGAGTACCTGTAAACCCCATTTTCAACATATCGAGGCGATCTGTTTGTCTAGGTTATTAAATCTAAAATCGGCTAAAACGTTAAGTGATTTAGCTATTCTTATTGGGTATAAACCCAAAACCCTTGCATATATTGCTTACAAAATTCCAGACGATTACAAATACACTTCTTTTTTCATATCAAAAAAAAATGGAGGAGAGAGAGAAATACAGGCCCCCACAGAAAAGTTAAAAACTCTTCAAAATCGGATATCCGAGTTACTCTATGATTGCATAGATGAAAATGCAGCAAAGAAGTCAATAAAACGTCAACTATCTCACGGATTTGAAAGAGGTTTCTCTATAACAACTAATGCCCAGAAACACATAAACCAGAGATACGTTTTTAATATTGATATTAAAGATTTCTTCCCTTCCATCAATTTTGGTCGAGTTCGTGGATACTTCATTAAGAACACGACGTTTGCGCTCGACCCAAAAGTTGCAACAGTTATTGCACAGATAGCATGTTTTAAAAATGAACTGCCACAGGGCAGTCCGTGCTCTCCAATAATTTCAAACTTAATATCACAGACGCTTGATTCTCACCTAGTTCAATTAGCTAAAAAAAATAAATGCGTTTATTCACGGTACGCTGACGACATTACATATTCATCTAAATCAAAAATTTTCCCCAAAGAGATCGCGCAAGAAAGAAACAACATCAAAGCTGTCTTATTCAAGTATTTTCTTAATAAGGCATATGATCACAATTGGTATGCTGGGCCAGAGTTGATTGCCATAATTGAAAGAAATGGATTCGCGTTAAACCAAAGTAAAACGCGAATGCAATTTAAAGACTCTCGGCAAGTAACAACTGGGCTAATTGTGAACAAGAAGGTAAATGTAAAATCTGAATACTACAAAACTGTCAGATCACAATGTAACGAGTTATTTAACAAGGGAAGTTATTTTCATAAGTTGGACGTCTCTGAGGATACAGGTGAGACTATTATTGAAAATGGAACATTAGCTCAACTCGAGGGTGCACTTAACTTTATATATGAAATTAAAAATCCAAAAAAATCCCAACGTCCTGTTCTAAAAGATAAACATGGGAAACCATACAGCAAAGAGTGGAAAAAAGAACATGGTGTGAATTACGAGAGAGCCGACGGGAGAAACAATACGCCAAGAGGAATTAGTGCCGTTTACCAACGCTTTCTTCATTTTAAATACTTATTTTCTTTTGATAAACCATTTATTATTTGTGAGGGAAAAACAGACGTAATATATTTGAAGTGTGCGCTCAATCAATTGGCAGCACAATTTCCAGGACTTGCTAGCACAATAAATAGCGAAACAACTCTAAAACTTGATTTCCTCAATAATCATGGAAGAGTAATTGAGGTTTGGAATCTGGGCAGGGGAACATCATTCTTAGCCAAAATAATTATGAACTATGAAAGAATTCTTTCTCCCTTTAGATGTGACGGACCAAACTTTCCTGTAATAATCATAGTTGATAATGATGATGGTCCTCGCGGTGGTGGTGGCGTATACCAAAAAATAGAAAAATACGGTCAGAATAATGTAAAAGGACTAGACTCTTTTTACTATGTCACAAAAAATTTATATGTAATTCCATTGCCGCAAGTAACAACAGGTGTAGATATAGATTTCGAAGACCTTTTTGATACACAAACTTTATCCATCCCACATAATGGGAAAATATTTAAAAAAGAAGTTGTAGATAAGAAAATAGAATATGGAAAAAGCACTTTTGCAAATCGGGTCGTTAAACCGAAACAAAAAACGATTGATTTTTCTGGTTTTGTGCCGTTACTACAAGTGATACAAGACGTCATTTTAGACTATGATGGTCGCAAACCTTAGTGTCCGTCCGAGAAGTTAATGAATCATTATAAGGTTGTGTGATTCAAGTGTCTTATTTTTCATTGAAGGATAAGACTGATGTGGACTTCAGAAAATCGTGGCTCTTATGACCGTAGCAAACTGCGTTACCCAAGTGACGTGACGGATGAGGAATGGGAACACATTGCGCCTTTGATCCCCCCGGCCAAGCGCGGTGGCCGCAAGCGGAGCGTTGATGTCCGCGAAGTGGTAAACGGCCTGATGTACATCCTGAGCACCGGTTGCCAATGGCGTGCGGTGCCCAAGGACCTGCCGCCACGCAGTACGCTGTTTGAGTATTTTGATCTTTGGGATTATGACGGGACACTGGATCGAATACACCATACGCTTTACATCAAATGCCGCGAAGCGATGGGGCGCGAGGCCAGTCCAACAGCATGTGTGATCGACAGCCAGAGTGTAAAAGGCGCAGAAAAAGGGGGGCCTGCATCGATCCATCGGGCTACGACGCGGGCAAGAAAATCAAGGGGAAGAAGCGCCACATCCTTGTCGATACGGTAGGGTTGCTGCTTCACGCAGTGGTTCATCCGGCCAGTATCCAGGATCGGGATGGCGGCGCTTTGGTCCTTGGGACCTTGTTCGGCAGCTTTCCGTTTCTGATAAAACTCTTTGCCGACGGTGGATACCAAGGGCCGATTTTCAAACAGGCACAGAAGAATATATTGCCCTGCCTGGAAACTGAAATCGTCAAACGGTCGGATACGGCGGCCGGCTTTGAGGTCATCCCCAGAAGGTGGGTCGTGGAAAGAACTTTTGCATGGCTCGGCAGATGCCGCCGTCTGGCCAAGGACTTTGAGAACCGCACCAGGACCGCCCGAGCTTTCCTCATCCTGGCGTCAATTCGCTTGATGATGAGAAAGCTTTGTTTAAACAGATAAACTTTTCGGACGGACTCTGAGAACTTCCCTATGTTTTCATTAAAGAAAGCCCTTAGCGCATTTTGATCTGCTTCAAGTTGTTCCCTATTGGTGTTCTGGGTTTCTAGGGCTGTTTTTATTTTCTCTATTTCTGTTTTTA